>PJUK01000005.1_pt1 | contig 713631 bp, 646 predicted proteins | sample 1512211 | NCBI WGS metagenome assembly PJUK01 (sample SAMN08177668, study PRJNA422409) | Feces metagenome, whole genome shotgun sequencing project. | reverse complement strand
GCGAGTCATGCTCATTTACAGCTCGTAAAGTCGAACGCGACTCCGAGCGTTCTTCGCTCGATTCGCGGGGCCGCCATCGGTATTGCCTGGCTCTAGCTCGCGAGACTTTGAACAGGCTCTTACAGCCTCCACGCCCGGCGCAGCGTCCGTACCGCCTCGACGATCTGCGCCTCGGGTACGGCGGCGAACCCCAGCACCAGCCCGGCGCGGGAATCCAGTGACTCCTCGCTGTCCTCCAGCCAGTAATCGCTCAGGCCATTCATTTCCACCCCGGCGCCGCGCGCCACCGTGATCAGCTCGCGCTCGCGCGCCAGGCTGTCGACCCGTACGCACAGGTGTAGGCCAGCCTCGACCGCCGGCAGCGGCGCACAGCCGGCAATTGCCTGCGGCCATTCGCGCAGCAGGGTGTCGCGGCGTTGGCGCGCCGCCTGGCGCATGCGTCGCACGTGACGCTGGAAATGCCCGGCAGCGATGAATTCGGCCATCACTGCCTGGGTGCCGATCTCCGAGTGACGCATGTCCACTGCACGGCGCTGGGCGAAGGGTTCGGCCAAGGCCGCTGGCAGCACCAGATAGCCCAGGCGCAGGGCCGGGAAGGCCAGCTTGCCGAAGGTGCCGACGTAGATCACCCGCTGCTGGCGATCCAGTGCGGCCAGCGGCGCCAGCGGTGTACCGCTGTAGCGGTATTCGCCATCGTAGTCGTCCTCGACGATCCAGCCGCCCTGGCGCTCCGCCCACTCCAGCAATTCCAGGCGCCGTGCCAGTGACAGGGTCACGCCGGTCGGGTACTGGTGCGACGGGGTCACGTAAACCAGTCGGCAATCCTCGAGGCTCGCCAGGCGGGTCGTGTCCATGCCGTCGCCATCGACTGGCACGCCGCACAGGCTGGCGCCTGCAAGGGCGAAGGCGTGGGCGGCGGCGCGATAGCCGGGGTTCTCCACCGCCACGCGGTCGCCGGGTTGCACCAGCAACTGGGCACAGAGGCTGATGGCCTGTTGTGCACCGCAGGTGATGACGATCTGCTGCGGGTCGCAGCTCAGGCCGCGGCTGCTGCGCAGGTAGGCGGCGATCAGTTCGCGCAGCACGCGCTCGCCGGCCGGGTCGCCGTAGCCCAGGCGTGCCGGTGATGGCCGGCGCCAGAAGCGTGCCTGCAAACGTGCCCAGGTCTCGAAGGGAAACAGGTCGAACGCCGGCACGCCGATGCGAAAGGCGCGCGGTGCGCCGCTGACCGGCGCTGGCAGGTGGTGCTGGCGCAGGCGTTGTTGCGCCACGCCCTGCACCGTGGTCGTCGGCACAGGCGCCGTCTGCGGCCGGGCCAGCGCCAGGTCGGCCACATAGGTGCCGTCGCCCACCCGCCCCTCGATGTAGCCCTCGGCATACAACTGGTCGAAGGCGCGCGTCACCGTATTGCGCGAGATGCCGAGCAGCGCCGCCAGGTCGCGGCTGGCCGGCAGCCGCGTATTGCCTGCCAGGCGGCCGTCGAGGATGCGTTCGCGCAACGCCTGATAGAGCTGGCGCGCCAGCCCGCCGGAAGGCTCCAGGCGAATCCCGGACAGATCGACCGGCAAGAGGGGGGTGGTGGACATGGCGGCCTCCGATTGGCTCCATGAAACTGCTGGTAAATGGATCTTACAGCGAACCAATATCCTGCCTAGCATGGAGCCATCGAATCAGGAGTGCCTCCATGTACTGCCCCGCCGCCTTTCGTCAGGATGACCTGCCAACCCTTCACCAGCAGATTCGTGGCAGCGGCCTGGCACTGCTCAGCACGGCCGGCAGCCAGGGTCTGCAAGCCAGTCACCTGCCGCTGCTGCTGGAAGCTGACGAAGGTGAGTTCGGCACGCTCTACGGACACTTCGCTCGCGCCAACGGGCATTGGCGTGACCTGGCCGAGGGCGCCGAGGCGCTGGTGGTGTTCAGCGGCCCCGATGCCTACGTACACCCCGGCTGGTACCCGGCCAAGGCCGAGCACGGCAAGGTGGTGCCGACCTGGAACTACATCGCCGTGCACGCCTGGGGCCAGGCCGAGGTGTTCGATGAGCCCGAGCGCCTGCTGCAACTGGTCAGCCGCTTGAGCGATCAGCATGAGCGCTCCCAGGCCAGGCCCTGGTCGGTCAGCGATGCGCCAGGCGAATACATCGACGCGATGCTGCGCGCCATCGTTGGTTTCGCCCTGCCGATCCGCCGACTCGAGGGCAAGTGGAAGCTTGGCCAGAACCGTTCCAGTGCGGATCAGCACGGCGTGCGCGCCGGGCTGGCCGCCTCCGCCAACCCGCGCGACCGCGAACTGGCGGCGTGCATGAATCTCAACGACTGACTGCTGAAAGGAATCCTCCATGCTCGATATCCGTCCGCTCACCGCTGCCGACCACGCCGCCTGGCTGCCGCTGTGGCAGGGTTACCAGCGCTTCTATCAGGCCGAAATTCCGGCCGAGACCAGCGCTGTCACCTGGCAGCGCTTCCTCGATCCGGCCGAACCGATGCATGCCGCGCTTGCCTGGCAGGACGGCGTGGCGGTCGGCCTGGTGCACTTCATCTACCACCGCAGTTGCTGGACGGTCGGTGACTACTGCTACCTGCAGGATCTCTACGTTGCCGAGAACACGCGGGGTGCCGGCATCGGTCGTGCGCTGATCGAGCATGTCTACGCCACGGCGCGCGACGCCGGCGCCAGCCGCGTGCACTGGCTGACCCAGGAGACCAACTACACCGGGCGCCAGCTGTACGACCGCATTGCTGACCGCTCCGGTTTCATCCAGTACAGGAAGCTTTTCTGATGAGCATTGATCTCACCCACTGGCAGCCCTGCCCCCTGCCCGATCAACGTCCACTGACCGGGCGCTTCGTGCGGCTGGAGGCGCTTGATGTGGCGCGCCACGGCGATGACTTGTGGGCGGCCTTGCAGGGGCCTGATCCGGCGCTGTGGGACTACCTGCCCTATGGCCCGTTCACCGAGCGTGCGGCCTTCGATGCCTGGCTTGGCGGTAATGCCGACAGCCGCGATCCGCTGTTCTACGCGGTGATCGATCTGGCCAGCGGCCGCGCCCTGGGGCTGTTCAGCTACCTGCGCATCACGGCGCAGGACGGCAGCATCGAGATCGGTCACGTCGCCTTCGGCGCGCCGATGCAACGCACGCCCGGTGCCACGGAGGCGGTCTATCTGCTGGCGCGGCATGCCTTCGACGACCTGGGCTATCGCCGCCTGGAGTGGAAGTGCGATGCCGCCAATGCCCGTTCCATGCGCGCCGCCGAGCGTTTCGGCTTCAGCCACGAAGGGCTGTTCCGCCAGCACATGGTGCGCAAGGGCAGGAACCGCGACACCGCCTGGTTCTCGATCATCGATGGGGAATGGCCGACGCGCCGGGAAGCTTTCGAGGGTTGGCTGGGCGCTGACAACTTCGATGAGGCAGGTCGGCAGAAGCAGCGTCTGGAGGCCTTCCGTCAGGCATGAAAAACCCCGCACCGGCTGTGCCGCTGCGGGGTTTCTGACGCTGCGCGAGCTGCGTCAGTCGCGGGTTTTCCAGTCCTTCTGGCTCATGTAGTCGCGTGTTTCCTTGACCACGATGCCGGACAAGAGCAGCAGGCCGATCAGGTTGGGCAGCGCCATCAGGCCGTTGGCGATGTCGGAGAAGGTCCACACCACTTCCAGCGAGGTGACGGCACCGACGAACACCATGATCGAGAACAGCAGGCGATAAGGCATCACCGCCGGACGACCGCACAGGCGCACCATGCAGCGCTCGCCGTAATAGCACCAGCCGAGGATGGTGGTGAAGGCGTAAACCAGCACGCCGATGGTCACGGTGTAGATGCCCCAGCCGCCACCGAGGCCCTGCTCCAGCGCCCAGGCGGTCATCGGCGCGCCTTTCAGGCCTTCCTGCATCCAGGCGCCGGTGACGATGATGGCCAGCGCGGTGAAGGTGACCATGACCAGGGTATCGAGGAAGGTCTGGGTCATCGACACCATGGCCTGGCGCACCGGTTTGTCGGTCTTGGCTGCCGCTGCCGCGATGGCGCCGGTACCCAGGCCCGACTCGTTGGAGAAGATGCCGCGGGCCACGCCCATCTGCACGGCAAGGATCACGCTGGAGCCGAGGAAACCGCCGGCCGCGGCGCTGCCGCTGAAGGCGTCGGTGAAGATCAGGGCGATGGCTGACGGCAGCTGATCGGCGAACACCACCAGCACGGCGACGTTACTGATGATGTAGAGCACGATCATGACCGGCACGATGCCGGCTGCGAAGCGGCCGATGCTCTTGATCCCGCCGATGATCACGATCGCCGTGGCGAGGGCCAGGAACAGGCCGCTGACGGTCGGCGAAATTTCCCAGGTGTCATACAGCTGATGCGCGGCGGTGTTGGCCTGCACCATGTTGCCGATGCCGAAGGCGGCGATGGCACCGAAGATGGCGAAGGCGACACCGAGAGTCTTGCCCAGACTGCCGCCGACCCCGTAGGTCAGGTAGTACATCGGTCCGCCGCTCTGCTCGCCCTTGGCGTCGGTGACGCGGTACTTCACGCCCAGCAGGGCCTCGGAGTATTTGGTGGCCATGCCCACCAGGCCGGTCATCCACATCCAGAACAGTGCGCCGGGGCCGCCGATGCCGATGGCGGTCGCCACGCCCGCGATGTTGCCCACGCCGATGGTGGCGGCCAGCGCGGTGGCCAGTGCCTGGTAGTGCGATACGTCGCCGGGCACGTTGCCCTTCTCCGAGCGCTTGACGAAGGCCAGCCAGAACGCATGGCCCAGCACGCGGAACTGCAAGCCGCGCAGGCGAATGGTCAGGTACAGGCCGGTGAGCAGAAGCAGCGGGATAAGCAGGAAGGGGCCCCAGATGAAGCCGCTGATGGCAGAGAGAATGCTGAGAAGTTGATCCATTGGTGTTGTCCTTGTTGTTCTGACGCCCAGCCGGGATAACGGCCGAGTGCGAGTCTGGCAGCAGGGTGCTGATGCCGGATCGGGTTACTGCAGCAGTCGCCATGGCCAGGTCGGTTGGGCTGCTGGGTCTGCATCGTCGACAGTCAGGCTGAGAACCTGTTTACGATCTGCTGCGCGTCGGCCCTACTGCGTTAAAAACAGGCTCGGACTGCTCATTTACAGCTCGTAAACTGCGCGTCCTCGCCTGTTTGATTCGCTGGCGCTCTCCCTTCGGGCCAGCCTTCGGCTGTTACTCCCGTTGGTCGTTGCGCCTTGTATGGCTCTAGCTCGCGAGATCGTGAACAGGTTCTGAGCGGCGACTTCGAAGCGCGCGATTGTGTCCAGCCAGATTGCTGGACGACAACAAACATCCTTATTTGCACGGAATTAACAGGGAATACCCATGTTCTCGTTTACGAGGCGGGTATTTTCCCTGATGAATGCGGTTTTTGCAGCCGTATTTCCGTCTGTGCGGTCACTCCATCTCGAACAGGCCTTCACGCAGCTTGGCGCCGGCCAGGCGCTCGCGGATGTCGTCGTCGATGCGCGGATCGTCCGGGGCGTAGAGCATCAACTGGCGGTAGGCGTTGACCCGGTTGATCTCATCGCCGAGGTAGTGCCAGACCACACGGGTACAGGCTGGCGTGCGCCGATCACCGCTGGAAACGCCGGTCTTGATGCCGTTGAGGCGGTTGATACGGCTCTTGAAGCTGGGGATCAGGATGGTCTGGCTGACCTCGTTGCCGGTGAGGCTCTCGTAGTCGACCAGGAACATCCGATCCTGCAGGAAGAACGCAGCGCCCAGGTAGCGACAGCGCACCCAGTCTTCGCTTCCGCCACGGGTGCGCTCTTGCCGCTCCTGGCGTTCCTGGCGCTCGAACAGGTAGTTGCCGCGCTCTTCGCGCAGGTGCACCAGCGACAGCAGGATGTGCCCCGGTACCGACATGCAGTTGGCGTACTCGAAGTAGTAGCCGCAATAGCGCCCCATCGGGCTGGCCTGCTGGCGCAGCGGTTCGAACAGATCCAGCAGGGGGTCGTTGCCGCTCTGCACCGGACTGCTGGAGCTGCGCGCTCCGATCAGGCGGGCGAACTGATCGCCTGGCATTTCCAGTTCGTAGGGCTCGACGCCGAAGAAATCGCAGATGCGTTTGAGGTTGTGCGCGGTGGGTCGGCTCTGTCCGGCGAGGTAGCGATTGAACTGCGCGCGGTTGAGCGAAAGCTTGCGGCAGACCTCGGCAATCGAGCGGTAGTGGCTGCACAGCAGTTTCAGGTTACTGCCGAAATGATCCGACATATGGCGTTCCGAAGGTGATGCGAGTGTCGCGATTCTAGCATCAAGTCGCGTCACTTAGACGCGATCCGCGAAATTGTTACCAAAGCTTTCATCCCCAACCATGCGCTCCTCGGCCTGCCTGCCGTCTCTACCCATCACTCGAACAACAAGAATCGAGGTACCTCGTCATGCTGGAAATGCTCAACGATTTCCTGTCCGGAAAGCTGCTGATCGTCCTGATCGTCGGCCTGGGCAGCTACTTCACCCTGCGCTCGCGCTTCGTCCAGTTCCGCCACTTCGGCCACATGTTCAGCGTGTTCAAGGAGTCGATCCGCGGCCAGGGCGGCCAGTTGAGCTCGTTCCAGGCGCTGATGCTGAGCCTCGCCGGCCGTGTCGGTGCGGGCAACATCGCCGGTGTCGGCGTGGCCGTGACCCTCGGCGGCCCCGGCGCCGTGTTCTGGATGTGGGTGACCGCGCTGGTCGGCATGTCCAGCAGCTTCTTCGAGTGCTCCCTGGCTCAGGCCTACAAGCGCGCCGACGGTGACGGTCTGTACCGCGGCGGTCCGGCCTACTACATCCAGCACGGCCTGAAGCTGCGCTGGATGGCGATGACCTTCGCCGTGCTGCTGCTGGTCACCTACGGCTTTGCCTTCAACGGCCTGCAGTCGTTCACCGTGACCCATTCGCTGCAGAACGCCTTCGACATTCCCGTGCAGTACAGCGGCCTTGCCCTGGCCGTGCTGCTGGGCCTGGTATTCGTCGGCGGCATCAAGCGCATCGCCTCGGTGTCCGACCTGCTGGTACCGGTCAAGACCCTGGCCTACATCGGCGTGACGATGTACGTGATCGTCAGCCAGATCGACCTGGTGCCGGACATGCTGACCACCATCGTCAAGAGCGCCTTCGGCCTGGAGCCAGCTTTCGCCGGCCTGCTCGGCAGCGCCATCGTGATGGGTGTGAAGCGCGGCGTATTCGCCAACGAAGCGGGCCTGGGCAGTGCGCCGAACGTCGCTGCCGTGGCGGCCGTGCGTCACCCGGTCGCGCAGGGTGTGGTACAGGCTTTCAGCGTGTTCCTCGACACCTTCGTCATCTGCACCTGCACCGCATTGCTGATCCTGCTGTCGGGCTTCTACACCCCGGGCTTCGAAGGTGACGGCATCATCCTCACCCAGAACTCCCTGGCTGCCGTGGTCGGCGAGTGGGGCCGGGTGTTCATCAGCGTGGCGCTGAGCCTGTTCGTGTTCACCTGCATCCTCTACAACTACTACCTCGGTGAGAACGCCCTGCAGTTCCTCTTCGGTCGTGGCCGTGCCGCTCTGCTGACCTACCGCGGTCTGGTACTGGCGCTGATCTTCTGGGGCTCGATGCAGAACCTGGGCACCGTGTTCGCCTTCGCCGACATCACCATGACCCTGCTGGCGCTGGTCAACCTGGCTGCCGTGTTCATGCTGTTCAAGGTCGGCCTGCGCCTGATGCGTGACTATGACCGTCAGCGCGCTGCCGGTGTGAAGCACCCGGTATTCGATCCGAAGGACTTCGAAGACCTCGATCTTGATCCGCTCGCCTGGCCGAAGAATCCGCAGCCGGCTACCGAGAACGAGCGCGTCGAACTGATCCACGGCGCCCACCAGCGCTGATGACGGTGTCCGCACTTCGGTGCGCGATACCGCCGCATTTCGTTGCACTCCGGGGGCCATGCGCCCCCGTTTTTGCCCTTACACTCCGACCATGCTGACCGGCACCGCAGGCGCTGGTCTCTGCCGTTTACCTGTTCGGACGCGTTTATGAAGACTTCCCAGAACCCGCTGGTGCTCTACACCGGCGGCACCATCGGCATGCAGATGAGCGACTCCGGCCTGGCACCCGCCTCCGGGTTCGAAGCCCGCATGCGCGAACAGCAGGCCATCGAGAACGATCCAGCGCTGCCGGCCTGGCGTTTTCGCGAACTGCTGCCGCTGATCGACAGCGCCAACATGAACCCCGGCCACTGGCTGGCCCTGCGTGATGTCATCGTGCAGGCCGTGGAACGTGACGGGCACGATGCCGTGCTGGTGCTGCATGGCACCGATACGCTGGCCTACAGCGCGGCGGCGCTGAGCTTTCTGCTGCTTGGCCTGAATGTCCCGGTAGTGCTCACGGGCTCCATGCAGCCGGCAGGCGTGCCTGGCGGCGATGCCTGGCCCAACCTGTTCGGTGCCTTGCGTGCGCTGCACCGCGGTGTCGCGGTGGGCGTGCATCTGTACTTCAATGGCCAGCTCCTGCATGGCGCGCGTTGTTCCAAGTTGCGCAGCGATGCCTTCGACGCCTTTCAGGTGCTGCCGCGCCAGCGCCAGGCCGAGCATGTCGCGCTCAATGCGCGCATCGACTATCGCCAGGTACGCCAGCCGGTGAACCTGGCGGTCATGCCCTTGCACCCGGCATTGCAGGCGAGCCATCTGCGGGCCTTGCTCGACAGCGGTGTCAAAGGCGTGCTGCTGGAGTGCTACGGCAGCGGTACCGGTCCTGCCGGCGACAGCGAGTTGATGGCGCTGCTGCATGAGGCACATGTGCGTGGTGTGGTGTTGGCAGCGATCAGCCAGTGCCCGCAGGGGCATGTCGAGTTCGGCGTCTATGCGGCCGGGAGTCGCCTGGCCGAGGTGGGGCTGGTGTCCTGCGGCGGCATGACCCGCGAGGCGGCGCTGGGCAAGCTGTTCGCCCTGCTTGGCGCCGGTCTGACGCCTGCCGAAGTCGAGCACTGGTTGGCGCGCGATCTCTGTGGTGAGATGAGCGACTGACTCATCTGCCCCAGAGGAAGGATCGATGACCCTCGAAATCCGCCCCGTAGAAGCCGCCGATCATGAAGCCTGGCTGCCCTTGTGGCAGGGCTACCAGCGCTTCTACATGACCGAAATTCCTGCCGAAACCAGTGCTGTCACCTGGCAGCGCTTCCTCGATCCGAACGAACCGATGGGCGCTGCACTGGCCTGGCGTGACGGCGAAGCCGTCGGCCTGGTGCACTGGGTCATCCACCGTTCGACCTGGACGACCGGCGACTACTGCTACCTGCAGGATCTGTTCGTTGCCAAGGGTCAGCGCAGTGGTGGCGTGGGGCGGCAACTGCTGCAGTTCGCCTACGAGCAGGCGCGCGCAGCCGGCTGCTCGCGTGTGCACTGGTTGACCCACGAGAGCAACAGCCAGGCCATGCTGCTGTACGAGCGCATCGGCGAGCGTTCGGGTTTTGTGCAGTACCGCAAGCTGTTGTAAAAGGCGATCCGTCGCTGTCGAGAGAGGGAGGTTGGCATGCATCGCGCATCCGCCAATGCTCCCTCGCCTTCAAGCTTACGCTCATGAACAAGCTCGACAACGCTTTGCTGAACATCCTGATCAAGGATTCGCGTACTTCCTTTGCCGATATCGCCCGCCAACTCAACATCTCCCGGGCGCATGCCCGCACTCGTGTGCAGGCGTTGGTCGATACCGGTGTCATCGAGAAATTCACCGCCGTGGTGAATCCGGAGAAGCTCGGCAAGGGCATTTCCACCTTCGTCGATCTCACCGTTGCGCCGCATGCCATCGAGTCCGTCGCCGAGCGCCTTTCGGCCACTGTGGAGGTGGTCAGCCTGTACATCATGAGCGACCTGAAAAGCCTGCATATCCACACGCTCACCGACAGTTACGAGACCTTCGACGCCTTCGTCCGCCAGCACATTTTCAATCACCCGGAAATCCTCACGGTCGATTGCAAGGCGCTGATGACTCGGGTCAAGCACCGCCGTGGCGGTGCTCGCCTGTAACATGTTGATACAGATGGTCATTTTGCCAATTGGCGGGATTTTTGCGCCTTAAAAAAGCGCTCTGTGCGTTCTCGTGGTGCATAGCAGCCATTCGTCAGTGAGGGACGAGTCGATTCGACCGATTGGATGCACATGTCAACGAGCTGATGACAAATGTATCGAATGTGAGGGTCTGCCTGCCGTTTCGTCTTCTCCCGCTCAGCCAAGGTGCTTGTTTTTTGTGCAGCGGCATTTCGCCTCGAATGTTTTGAATTTTATTTTATTGCTTTTAAATCAATAGCTTATTTTGTTTTTCCTGCTGGCATGTGTGTTGCTCTAGGGCTTCCTGACCACTTTACATCCGATAGGCCGCCTCGCCGATTGGAGCCACTGTGTAACAGGAGACCGCCCCATGAGCCTCAACCGCCGTAAATTCCTGAGTAGCGGAGCCATTGCCGCAGGCGCCGGCCTGGCACTGGGTGCCTCGAGCATCGCCTCTGCCAACACCGGCAAGACCTTCAACTGGAAGATGACCAACGCCTACGCGCCGGGCTCGCCCTTCTACGTGCAGGGCCCGGGCAGCCCGACCGACTTCTGCAAGCGCGTCGAGGAAATGTCCGGCGGCCGTCTGAAGATCCAGCACTTCGCCGCTGGCGAGCTGATCCCGGCGCTGGAGGGCTTCGATGCGGTGGCCAGCGGCATGGTCGAGATGAACGCCGCCAATGCCTTCTTCTGGGCCGGCAAGATTCCCGCCGCGCAGTTCTTCACCGCCGTGCCGTTCGGCATGAACACCCAGGGCATGAATGCCTGGCTGTACAACGGTGGCGGCCTCAAGCTCTGGGAAGAACTCTACGAACCCCACGGCCTGGTGCCCATGCCCATGGGCAACACCGGCACGCAGATGACCGGCTGGTTCCGTCAGCCCCTGGAAAACGTCGACAGCCTCAAGGGCCTGAAGATGCGCATCGCCGGCCTGGCCGGCAAGGTCTACAGCGAGCTGGGCGTGGCGGTGCGTCTGCTGCCGGGTGGTGAAATCTTCCCGGCGCTGGAGCGTGGCGTGATCGATGCCGCCGAGTTCGTCGGCCCTTATCAGGATCGCCGCATGGGCCTGCACAAGGCGGCCAAGAACTACTACACCACCGGCTGGCACGAGCCGACCAACGTCACCGAGCTGATCATCAACAAGCAGGCCTGGGACAGCCTGCCCGCCGACCTGCAGGCCATCGTGCGGTTCTGCGCCCAGGCCTGCAACACCGACAGCTGGTCGTGGTGCGACGCGGTCAACGCCGAGGCCATGCAGGATCTGGTGAACAACCAGGGCGTGATTGCCCGCCCGCTGCCGACCGACATCATCAAGCGTCTGCATGAAGTGACCAACGACACGCTGTCGAGCATGGCGGCCAGTGATCCCGCGACCAAGAAGATCTACGAGCACTTCTTCGCCTTCCGCAAGCAGTACATCTCCTGGGCTTCGGTGGGCGAGAAGGCCTTCATGGAAATCGGGATGGGCGAGTCATGATGTTCGTCGTCACTCGAATCGAACAACTGGTGGAAGCTCTGGGCGCGCTCGCACGCGCCTGCGTGCTGCTGCTGGTGCTGCTGGTGTCGTTCGATGTGCTGATGCGCTACCTGTTCGATTTCAGCCCGGTGGCGCTGCAGGAGCTGGAGTGGTACCTGATCTCGCCGATCGCCCTGCTCGGCATCGCCTACACCCTCAAGCATCGCCAGGACGTGCGCGTGGACTTCCTCTACGAGAAGTTTGGCGTGAAGACCAAGGCGGCGGTCGACCTGTTCAGCGGCATCGCCACCGCCGCCATCGGTTTCTACATCGCCCACCTGGCCTTCAAGTACACGATGCAGTCCTACAACATGGGCGAGGGCTCGCCCGATCCGGGCGGGCTGCCCTATCGCTTCCTGATCAAGGCCTTCCTGCCGCTGGGCTTCGCCCTGTTCGGCCTGCAGGGCCTGGCTGACAGCCTGCGTGCGCTGTGCACCCTGTTGCCGGCTCGACTGCAGGAGGCTCGTCCATGACGCCCAATGAATGGTTGGCCATCAGCATGGTCATCGGCTTCTTCGCCATGATGATGGTGGGCGTGCCGGTGGCCATTTCTCTGGCCGTGTCCGGTTTCGTCGCCGGCATGATCGGCTTCGGCCCGATGCTCTTCGCCCTGCTGCCGGCGCGCATGTTCGGTGTGGTCAGCAACTACACGCTGTTGGCGATACCGCTGTTCACTTTCATGGGGGTGATGCTGGAGAAATCCCGGGTCGCCGAAGACATGCTCGACACCATCGGCCGCGCCATGGGGGGGCTGAACGGCGGCATGGGCCTGGCGATCATCCTCGTTGGCGTACTGCTCGGCGCCTCCACCGGCATCGTCGGCGCCACGGTGGTGACCATCGGCCTGCTGACCCTGCCCACGCTGCTGCGCCGCGGCTACAACAAGACCGTGGCCTGCGGCACCATCTGCGCATCCGGCACCCTCGGGCAGATCATTCCGCCGAGCCTGGTGCTGATCCTGCTGGCCGATATCCTCGGTCAGTCGGTGGGTTCGATCTTCGCCGCGGCCTTTATCCCCAGCCTGGTGCTGGCGCTGATCTACGTCGCCTACATGCTGCTGCTCGGCTGGCTGCGGCCGGACTGGGTGCCAGCGATCCCGGCTGAAGAGCGCGCCCTGACCAGTCGCAAACAACTGCTCAAGGACATGGCGCGCAGCGTGCTGCCGCCGCTGCTGCTGGTGATGGCGGTGCTCGGCTCGATCATCGGTGGCGTCGCCGCGCCGACCGAGGCGGCCTCGATGGGCGCGCTCGGTGCGCTGGTCATCGCCGCCTGCGCACGGCGTCTGGACTGGAAGACTCTCAAGGCGACCCTGCATGGCACCCTGACCATCAGTGCGATGATCTTTCTCATCCTGCTCTGCTCGCAGCCTTTCTCCCTGGCCTTCCGCGGCCTGGGTGGCGAAGCGCTGGTGCATGAGCTGTTCACCATGCTGCCCGGTGGCGAGCTGGGGGCGATCCTGTTCCTGATGGCGGTGCTGTTCGTGCTCGGCTTCTTCCTGGAGTGGATCGAGATTTCCTACATCGCCCTGCCGATGTTCCTGCCGGTGTTCATCGCCTACGACACCAACCTAGTATGGCTGGGCATCCTGGTCGCGCTGAACCTGCAGATGTCGTTTCTCACGCCGCCGTTCGGCTGGGCGCTGTTCTTCCTCAAGGGCGTGGCGCCACCGGGTATCTCGACCCGCGACATCTACATCGGCGCGTTGCCCTACGTGTTCCTGCAGATGCTCGCGGTAGCGGTGGTGTTCTGCTTCCCGCAACTGGCCACCTGGCTGCCGGCTGCGATCGGCTGGTGATGACCACAGCGGCCACGCCATCACCGGCGTGGTCGCCACGACAAGAAAGGAACTGTCATGCTGAAAACTACCCATGCCACCGGCGGCCTGTTCGTCGCCCCGCACCACCTGGCCGCGCAGGCCGGACGCGATGTACTCAAGGCCGGCGGCAACGCCGTGGAAGCGATGGTCGCCGCTGCCGCCAGCATCGCCGTGGTCTACCCGCACATGAACGCCATCGGCGGCGATGGCTTCTGGCTGATCCATGAGCCGGGCAAACGCCCCATCGCCATCGATGCCTGTGGCAGCAGCGCGGCACTGGCTGATCGCGACTTCTACACCGGTCATACGCAGATTCCCAGCCGTGGCCCACTGGCCGCATTGACCGTGGCGGGCACCGTCGGTGGCTGGGCCGAAGCCCTGGCGCAAACTGCGCACTGGCAGCCGCAACTGACCTTGCCCGATCTGCTTGCCGACGCCATCGGCCACGCTCGCCGCGGCATCGTGGTCAGCCGCAGCCAGGCACAGCTGACCCGCAGCAAACTGGCCGAACTGCAGGGCGTGCCGGGCTTCGCCGATGTCTACCTGCCCGGCGGCCAGCCGCCGCGCGAAGGCGACCTGCTGCGTCAGCCGGCGCTGGCCGAAACTCTGCAGCGCCTGGCCGATGCCGGGCTGGACGACTTCTACCGTGGCGAGCTGGCCGTGCGCATGGCCGCCGATCTCGAGCGCCTGGGCAGCCCGCTGCGCCTGGCCGATCTGCAGAACTACCGCGCTCGTGCGGTCGAGCCGCTGAGCGTACGGTTGAACGATGCCACGCTGTACAACATGCCGCCGCCGACTCAGGGTTTGGCTTCGTTGCTGATCCTTGGCGTCTTCGAAAAGCTCGGGATCGAACAGGCCGAAGGCTTCACCCATGTGCACGGGCTGGTCGAGTCGACCAAACAGGCTTTCCTGATTCGCGATCGTGTGGTGACCGATCCGACCCGCGTGCCGGAAGACCCGCAGAGCCTGCTGGCCGACGCCAATCTGCAGCGCCTGGCTGCCAATATCGATCCGCAGCAGGCGCTGGCCTGGCCACAACCGGCTCAGCCGGGCGACACCATCTGGATGGGCTGCATCGATGGCGAAGGGCGCGCGGTGAGTTTCATCCAGAGCGTGTACTGGGAGTTCGGTTCCGGCGTGGTGCTGCCGTCCACCGGTGTGGCCTGGCAGAACCGTGGCATCAGCTTCTCCCTCGACCCTGCCGCGCTGCAGAGCCTGGAACCGGGGCGCAAGCCATTCCACACCCTCAACCCGGCGTTGGCGCTGTTCGACGATGGCCGCACCCTGAGCTACGGCACCATGGGCGGTGAAGGCCAGCCGCAGACCCAGGCGGCGATCCTCAGTCGCTACCGCCTGGGCAGTGATCTGCAGGCGGCGGTCAGTGCGCCGCGCTGGCTGCTTGGACGTACCTGGGGCGACGTCAGTACCACGCTGAAGCTGGAGAGTCGTTTCCCGGCCGAGCTGGTGGAGCAACTGCGCCAGGCGGGGCATATCGTCGAGCTGCTGGACGAGGCCTTCAGCGACACCATGGGCCATGCTGGCGCGCTGTTGCGCCAGCCCAATGGCGTGCTGGAAGGCGCCGCCGATCCGCGTAGCGACGGCAGCGTCTGCGGCTTGTGAAAAACGGCTGGGCCGGGCGTACCCGGCCCAGCGTGCTCACGGGCGCCTGGCGATGAAATCGATCTCCACCAGGGCGTGGCGCGCCAGACCGGTGGTGCCGATGCAGGTGCGCGCCGGGCGTTTGCCCTCGGCAAAGTAGCTGGCGTAGATCGCATTGAAACGCTCGTAATCACCGTAGAAATCGGTGAGGAAGGCGCGCGCCGATACCACGTTTTCCAGGCCCAGGCCGAGCCCTTCGAGCACCACCAGCAGGTTGTCGAAGGTCTTGTGCGTCTGTGCCTCGATGCCTTCGGGCAGTGGCGCCGATTCGTTGCCCGGATCGATAGGCAACTGGCCGGTGATAAACACCCAACCATCGGCTTCGCAGGCATGGGAAAAGGGCGCGACCGGTGCGGGCGCACCGGCGAACATGTGGTATTCGGGCATCGACATGAGCACTCCTGGTCTCTGATGAACGCCAGTGCGGTTGCACGGCTTCAGTGACCATACCTCATCGCATCAGAATACCGACCAGCCAATTCGCTCACTGAGCAGCTCCAGCGCCGCCATGCCGGCCAGCGAGTTACCAGCCTTGTTCAGCTCCGGTGACCACACGCAGATGGTGTACTGCCCCGGCACGATGGCGACGATGCCGCCCCCGACGCCACTCTTGCCCGGCAGGCCGACGCGGTAGGCGAAGTTACCCGCCTCGTCGTACAGCCCGCTGGTGGCCATGATCGAGTTGACCTGCTGGGTCTGCCTGGCGCTGAGGATCTGCTCGCCGCTGTGCTTGCAGAAACCGTCATTGGCCAGGAAGCAGAAGGCCTTGGCCAGGTCGACGCAGTTCATGCTCAGGGCGCAGTAGCTGAAGTAGTTGCGCAGTACTGATTCGACGTCGTTGTGGAAGTTGCCGAAGGACTGCATCAGATAGGCCATGGCCGCGTTGCGTGCACGGTGCTGGTACTCGGAGTCGGCGATATGCCGGTCGATCACGACATTGGTATTGCCAGACAGACGCCGGACGAAATCGCGCATCGATAGGGCTGGCGCGGCAAAGCGCGACTGGTTGATGTCGCTGATCACCAGCGCCCCGGCGTTGATGAAGGGGTTGCGTGGCCGGCCGTTCTCCAGCTCCAGCTGCAGGAGCGAATTGAACGGTTGCCCGGACGGTTCGTGGCCGAGCCGTTCCCAGATCGCCTCGCCCGAATGCTGGATCGCCTGCACCAGGCTGAACACCTTGGAGATACTCTGAATCGAGAACGGGATGCGCGCATCGCCGGCGGTGAACAACTCGCCGTCGTTGCCATACACCGCGATACCAAACTGGTTGGCCGATACGTCGGCGAGTGCCGGAATGTAATTGGCGACCTTGCCCTGGCCGATCAACGGACGGGCTGCATCGAGAATTTCGTTCAACAGGGCTTGCATGCTCTGGCTCGCGAGGGCGTCAGGTATTTGCCCGACAGGTTTGTGCTAGACGCCAGCAGAAACCTTCGAATCACAGCCGATGACTTGCTCTGCATGGCGCCCGCCTCTAGTCTCGGCCTCTTCCCGTCGACGGCGTAGTCTGATGTCCACCGTTCTCAACGTGCTGTTGCCAATCTTCGGTCTGATTCTGATCGGCTACATCTGTCGACGCACCAACCGGCTGGGGCCGACTGCCGCTTCGGAGATGAACCGTTTCGTGGTCTGGCTCGGTTTGCCGGCGTTGTTGTTCAGCCTGACCGCCAAGGCCGACTGGGCGCAGATCTGGCAGCCCGGTTTCCTGCTGGCCTTCACCGGCGGCATGTTTGCTGTATACCTGATTACCCTGCTGTATCGCTGGAAGACCACTGGCAGCCTGGTGGACGCCAGCATCGATGGCCTCAGTGCCGGTTACGCCAACAGTGGTTACATCGGCATTCCGCTATGCGTGCTGGTGCTGGGTGATGACGGCATGGCGCCGGCGTTGATCGCCTCGCTGATGGTGGTCTGCGTGCTGTTCGGCCTGGCCGTGGTGTGCATCGAAGTCGGCCTGCAGAGCAAGAAGGGAGTGGGCGGCGCGATCCTTCAGGTCGTCACTGCATTGCTGAAGAACCCGCTGGTGGTGGCGCCGCTGTTGGGTGCGGCCTGGTCGCAGGGTGGGCTGCAGATGCCGGCGGCGATGGATGAATTCCTGCGCCTGCTGGGTGCGGCGACCGTGCCCTGTGCGCTGGTATCGCTGGGCCTGTTTCTGGCGCAACGACAGAGCGGTCCGAGCCAGGGCGTCTGGCCGCTGGTGGCGCTCAAGCTGGTGCTGCAACCGCTGATTACCTGGTTCATCGCCTTCGTGCTGCTCGACCTGCCGCCGCTCTGGGCGCATGCCGCGCTGCTGCTCAGTGCGCTGCCAACCGGCACCGGGCCGTTCATGCTCGCCGAGTATTACCAGCGCCAGGCGGCGCTGGTGTCGCGGGCGATCCTGTTCTCCACGCTAGGCTCGCTGTTTACCCTGTCGCTGATCCTGTTGCTGATCACGCCTTGAGTTGCAGCTCCAGGCCCAACTGCTGTGACAGGCATGGCCAGCGGCGCCAGGCCGATGCGGTGTCCGGTGCTGCCAGGCGCTCGCGGTAGGCCTGCACCGACGGCTGGTCGAAGCTGGCGTCATCGAGCATGCCGGCCAGCGCATGATGCACCGCCTCGTCTAGCTGATTGGCGAAGGGCTCGCCGATCAACTGATGCGCGATCAGGTTGGCGCGCGTGGTGTCCAGTGGGATCAGTGGCTGGCCGAGATGGGCGATATAGCGGTCGTTGACCTCTTCCACCAGGCGGTGTGCCAGGTAGGCCTCGTCCAGCAACCCTTCGAGACCTTCATGGCCTGCCATCAGCTCGGGTGGTTGCAGGAAGAAGTGCTCGGCGATCTTCAGTACCGGCTTGATGGCGCTCTCGATACCCGCTTCACGCGCCACGGTGGCTGCGGCATCGAGCACGTCCGGCACCTCCTCGATGTAGGCGATGACGAAGCCGGTCAGCGCGCCAAGGGCATCATCCTCGGGCAGGCGGATCGACGGATGCAGGCGTTCGAGCTGATCCTGCAGAAACGCTGCAAGCGCGTGTTTGGCGGTTTCCTGCTGACGAGCCTGGGCAATCAATTGGCGAAGGGCGGCAGTGTTCATGACTACTCCTACATTTCAGGACATGGACGTGAACCTTAGCCGGCACTTTGGCCCGGCTAAGACGCGATTGTCATAACTTTTTCATACTTATGCGAGTCCGCTATATCCACCTGTATCAGAACGGCTACACCCCGCGTCACTCGGGGTGTTTAGTGCAGGCCTCGAGTCGGCCTGGCCAGCGTGGTGCTCACATTGCGGGCTGAAAGTCGCCGTCTATACTCGATTTCGAAAGGCAGTACCTGATGGAACCGGACGAGCTTTGGCACGGAAAGGTTCGACAGTAGTCGCCAGCAGTCAGGGGTGGTCATGCAGGCAGCGTGCGCCAGCAGCCAACTCCGTAGGCAGTCGATCCCTTAGCCGCAGGCTCAGCCGGCGGGATAACAAGAACAATCAAGGGGAACCCGCAATGATGCGACATCCACGAGTCTGGATGGGCCTCCTGCTGTGGCTGACATTAAGCTCGGCGCATGCCCAGTGGACGGTGAACATGGCGCCCGGTGTCACCGAGGTCAGCCGTTCCGTCTTCGACCTGCACATGACCATCTTCTGGATCTGCGTCGTGATCGGCGTGCTGGTGTTCGGCGCGATGTTCTGGTCGATGATCATGCACCGCCGCTCCACCGGCCAGCAGCCCGCGCATTTCCACGAGAGCACCACCGTCGAGATTCTCTGGACCGTGGTGCCCTTGGCCATCCTCATCGTGATGGCGATTCCGGCGACCAAGACGCTGATCGAGATCTACGACACCTCCGAGTCCGAGCTGGATATCCAGGTCACGGGCTACCAGTGGAAGTGGCATTACAAATACCTGGGCCAGGATGTCGAGTTCTTCAGCAACCTGACCACGCCGCGCGACCAGATCAACAACCGCGCCGCCAAGGGTGAGCACTACCTGCTGGAGGTGGACGAGCCACTGGTGGTACCGGTGGGCACCAAGGTGCGCTTCCTGATCACTGCAGCCGACGTGATCCACTCCTGGTGGGTACCTGCCCTGGCTGTGAAGAAGGACGCCATTCCCGGCTTCATCAACGAATCCTGGACGCGTATCGACGAGCCCGGCATCTACCGCGGCCAGTGCACCGAGTTGTGCGGCAAGGATCACGGTTTCATGCCGGTGGTGGTCGAAGCCAAATCCAAGGAAGACTTCGCCGCCTGGCTGGATGAGCGCAAGCAGGCCGCTGCCGCCGAGCGCGAGCTGACCAGCAAGGAATGGACGATGGAAGAGCTGATGGCGCGTGGCGAGAAGGCCTACAACACCGCCTGCGTCGCCTGCCACCAGGCCACCGGCGAAGGCCTGCCACCGATGTTCCCGGCGCTCAAGGGCTCGGCCATTGCCACCGGCCCGGCCGAAGGGCACATCAACATCGTCTACCACGGCAAGCCGGGTACTTCGATGGCCGCCTTCGGCAAGCAACTGTCGCCGGTCGACTTGGCCGCCATCATCACCTACGAGCGCAACGCCTGGGGCAACAATGTCGGTGACATGGTCACGCCCAAGGACATTCTCGACTTCTCGAAGGCTCAGGAGTAAGGACATGAGTGCAGTGATCGATCACGGTCATACTGACCACCACCATGGCCCGGCCAAGGGCCTGATGCGCTGGGTGCTGACCACCAACCACAAGGACATCGGCACGATGTACCTGTGGTTCAGCTTCTGCATGTTCCTGCTCGGCGGCTCGATGGCGATGGTGATTCGCGCCGAGCTGTTCCAGCCGGGCCTGCAGATCGTGCAGCCGGAATTCTTCAACCAGATGACCACCATGCACGGCCTGATCATGGTCTTCGGCGCGGTGATGCCAGCCTTCGTCGGTCTGGCCAACTGGATGATCCCGCTGATGATCGGCGCGCCGGACATGGCTCTGCCGCGGATGAACAACTTCAGCTTCTGGCTGCTGCCGGCAGCCTTCGGTCTGCTGATCAGCACCTTGTTCATGGAGGGCGGAGGGCCGAACTTCGGTTGGACTTTCTATGCGCCGCTGTCGACGACCTACGGGCCGGAGAGCACGACCTTCTTCATCTTCGCCATTCACCTGATGGGCATCAGTTCGATCATGGGGGCGATCAACGTGGTCGCCACCATCCTCAACCTGCGTGCCCCGGGCATGACTCTGATGAAGATGCCGCTGTTCGTCTGGACCTGGCTGATCACCGCCTTCCTGCTGATCGCGGTGATGCCGGTACTGGCTGGCTGCGTGACCATGATGCTGATGGACATCCACTTCGGCACCAGCTTCTTCAACGCTGCTGGCGGTGGTGATCCGGTGCTGTTCCAGCACGTGTTCTGGTTCTTCGGTCACCCCGAGGTGTACATCATGATCCTGCCCGCGTTCGGTGCGGTCAGCTCGATCATTCCGGCCTTCGCGCGCAAGCCGCTGTTCGGCTACACCTCGATGGTCTACGCCACCGCGTCGATCGCCTTCCTCTCGTTCATCGTCTGGGCGCACCACATGTTCACCGTCGGCATCCCGCTGACCGGCGAGCTGTTCTTCATGTACGCCACCATGCTGATCGCCGTGCCCACCGGGGTGAAGGTGTTCAACTGGGCCAGCACCATGTGGCAGGGCTCGATGACCTTCGAGGCGCCGATGCTGTTCTCGGTGGCCTTCGTCATCCTGTTCACCATCGGCGGGTTCTCCGGGCTGATGCTGGCCATCGCCCCGGCGGACTTCCAGTACCACGACACCTACTTCGTGGTGGCGCACTTCCACTACGTGCTGGTACCCGGTGCGATCTTCGGCATCTTCGCTTCGGCCTATTACTGGCTGCCGAAGTGGACGGGCCACATGTACGACGAGACCCTGGCCAAGCTGCATTTCTGGATGAGCTTCATCGGCATGAACATGGCGTTCTTCCCGATGCACTTCGTCGGCTTGGCCGGCATGCCGCGGCGCATCCCGGACTACAACATGATGTTCGCCAACTTCAACATGATCTCGAGCATCGGCGCCTTCCTCTTCGGCGCGACTCAGCTGCTGTTCCTGTTCATCGTCATCAAATGCATCCGTGGCGGCAAACCCGCTCCGGCCAAACCTTGGGATGGCGCCGAAGGTCTGGAGTGGACGGTGCCGTCACCGGCGCCCTACCACACCTTCAGTACGCCACCGGAAGTGAAATAGGAGGTCTGCCGTGAGCGAGGTCATCGCGACTCGTCGCCTGGTTACCCGTCTGCTGATCGTGGTGGTGGTGATGTTCTGCTTCGGCATCTTCGTCCTGCCGCCGTTCTACGACGCCATGTGTCGGGTGTTCGGCATCAATGGCAAGACGGCAGGCGCCTACCAGGGCGAGCAGATGATCGACGTGGCTCGAGAGGTGCGCGTGCAGTTTCTCGCCACCAACTCGGCCGAGATGGTCTGGGAGTTCGGCCCGAAAGCGGACGAGATGGTGGTTCACCCGGGCGAGCCGCGCGACATGCTGTTCGTGGCCTACAACCCCAGCGACCACCCGATGACGGCGCAGGCCATCCCCAGCGTCTCGCCATCGCGGGCGGCGGCCTTCTTCCACAAGACCGAGTGCTTCTGTTTCACCCAGCAGGTGCTGCAGCCGGGCGAGCGCATCGAGATGCCGGTGCGTTTCATCGTCGACCGTGACCTGCCGCAAGACGTGAAGCACCTGACGCTGGGCTACACGCTGTTCGATGTTACTGCGAGCAAACCGCCAGTGGCACAGGCTCCATAAGGAGAACAACAATGTCGAGTCATGAGCACTATTACGTTCCGGCCCAGAGCAAATGGCCGATCATCGCCACCTTAGGTCTGCTGGTCAGCGTCTTCGGGTTGGGCACCTGGTTCAACGACTTGTCGGCCAATCGTGCTGAATCCAACGGCCCACTGATCTTCTTCGTCGGCGGCCTGATCCTCGCCTACATGCTGTTTGGCTGGTTCGGCAACGTGATCAAGGAGAGCCGTGGCGGCCTCTACAGTCCGCAAATGGATCGCTCGTTCCGCTGGGGCATGAGCTGGTTCATCTTCTCCGAGGTGATGTTCTTCGCCGCCTTCTTCGGCGCCCTGTTCTACATCCGCACCTGGGCGGGGCCGTGGCTTGGCGGAGAGGGCGACAAGGGCGTCAGCAACATGCTCTGGGAAGGTTTCGAATACACCTGGCCATTGCTGCAGAACCCGGATTCCAAGCTGTTCCCGCCGCCGTCCGGGGTGATTGATCCCTGGCACCTGCCACTGCTCAACACCATCCTGCTGGTGTCATCGAGCGTCACCGTGACCCTGGCTCACCATGCGCTGAAGAAGAACAAACGCGGCCCGCTCAAGGCCTGGCTGGCGGCGACCATTCTGCTCGGCGCGGCGTTCCTGTTCTTCCAGGTCGAGGAGTACATCGAGGCCTATACCGAACTGGGCCTGACGCTGGGTTCGGGCATCTACGGCGCGACCTTCTTCATGCTCACCGGCTTTCACGGCGCTCACGTGACCATGGGCGCGATCATCCTGACGGTGATGCTGGTGCGCATCATGCGCGGGCATTTCGACGCCGAGAAACACTTCGGCTTCGAGGCGGCGTCCTGGTACTGGCACTTCGTCGATGTGGTCTGGCTGGGGCTGTTCATCTTCGTCTACGTGTTGTGACGAATGGTGATCTCCAGCTACCAGGTGACATGGGGCACGATCTGCCCTGAGTAGAAGCCCCAGGCCACCAGGGCGACGGTGATGGCGGTCAATACCACCCGAACCGTCAGAGCGTTGACCACACGGGTACCGCGGCTGTCGTCCTTGACCAGGAAGAACAGGCCGCTGAACAGACTGGCGACGGTAGCCAGCAACATGAGGACGATCGCGGCCTTGAGCATGCGAGACTCCGGGGGAGTGGTTGATGCAAGGCAGTATAGTCAGCCCGCATGCGGTTCGCGGAGGCGCGCAATGAGCGGCTTCCGCCCTGGCTGGCTGCCCAGCGTTCTGGTGCTGCTGCTGTTGCCTGGACTGTTGAGCCTGGGGTTCTGGCAGCTGCAGCGCAGTGAAGAGAAGCAGGCGTTGCTGAGCAGTTACGAGTCGCGTCGCCAGGCTGCACCCATCGGTCTCGATCAGCTCGAACGCAGTAAGGATCCTGCCTATCGACGCATCCAGCTGCAGGGCCATTTCGATGCGGAACACAGCCTGCTGCTGGACAACCGCATCCGCGATGGGCGCGCGGGCGTGGAGTTGCTGCAACCTTTCTACGATCAGCGCAGCGGGCTTTGGGTCTTGATCAATCGCGGCTGGCTGCCCTGGCCGGATCGCCGCACCCCGCCGCAATTCACGACACCTGACGATGCCCTGCAACTGCAGGCCTGGGTCTATGTCGCACCTGGTGGTGGCTTGCACCTGCAGGGCGGGGAAGCCTCGGGCTGGCCACGTCTAATCGCCGAGGTCGAGGCGCAAGGCCTGTGGCGGCAACTGGGGCGCGGTGGATTGCCCTTCGAGGCGCGTCTGGAGCCAGGGCCCGCCAGTTATCGCGTCGACTGGCCAATCGTGGCCATGAGCCCCAGCAAACACCTTGGCTATGCGGTGCAGTGGTTCGCCTTGGCGGCCGCATTGCTTGGCCTGTTTATCTATCTCGGAATTCACAATGCACGGGAGGGTCGCCATGAACCCAGCCATCGCCATGCCTGAAACACCGCGCAAAGGGCGTGGGCGCTTGCAGTTTCTGCTCATCTTGGCCATCGCCATCGGCCCGATGTTTCTGGCCAGTGCCATGTACCAGTGGCGTTTCTGGGTACCGGAGACGCGCAGCTACCACGGTGTCCTGATCGGTGATGGACGCACGCTGGTCGATCTCGGTGTGCAGGGCGAGGTGGAGCCGCTATGGCAGATTCTGGTGACGGCGCCGGGAGCGTGCGAGGCCGACTGCCAGCAGCTGGTTTACCTGGCGCGGCAGATCCAGATCGGCCTCAACCGCGAGACTTCACGCGCCAGTCACGGGCTGGCTCTGGCCGAACCGCTGCCTGCCGACTATGACGCCACGCTCAAGCGCGAGTACCCACAGCTCGGCCGTTACCAGCTCGATCTGCAAACCTATGAAAAAGCCGCTGAAGCCGTGCCGGGCGCGCAGCTGTGGCTGGTCGACCCGCATGGCAACCTGGTGCTGCGCTACCCGGCGGGTAGCAATGGCAAGGCGATTCTCGATGATTTGCGCTACCTGCTGAAAATTTCCCTGATCGGTTGACGCTTTGCCCTGTCCATAACGACAGGGCGCCATGCCCCGTGCTCAAGGAGTCGACATGCACAAGCCCGGTTATCGTCTAGCGCTGTTCGCCACCCTGTTGACTGTCGTGGTGGTGTTGCTGGGGGCCTACACCCGTCTCACCCATGCCGGCTTGGGCTGCCCGGACTGGCCTGGCTGTTACGGTTTTCTCGGTGTGCCGATGAGCGAGCACAAGCAGGCCATTGCCGAGGCGCGTTTCCCCGAGGCACCGGTGGAGGTTGCCAAGGGCTGGTACGAGATGATCCACCGCTACTTCGCTGGCGCGCTGGGCCTGGTGATCCTCGCCATCGCCATTCAGGCCGTGCGTCGCCGTGACGATGCGACCCAGCCGGTGAAGCTGCCGCTGGCGATTCTCGCGTTGGTGATCCTGCAGGGCGCATTCGGTATGTGGACGGTCACCCTGCAGCTTTGGCCGCAGGTGGTCACGGCGCACCTGCTCGGTGGTTTCGCCACGCTGAGCCTGCTGACGCTGCTCACCTTGCGTTTGTCCGGGCGCTTTGCGTCCATGCAGGTAGCAGGGCGGCTGCGCGCGCTGGCCGTCGCCAGTCTGTTGCTGGTGATCGGGCAGATCGTCCTGGGTGGCTGGGTCAGTTCCAACTATGCGGCGGTAGCCTGTGTGGATCTGCCAACCTGTCATGGCGAATGGTGGCCGGCCATGGATTTCGGCAAGGGCTTTCACCTCACTCAACACATCGGCCCTAACTATCTGGGGGGCCAGCTCGACAGTGATGCGCGTACGGCCATCCATATGAGCCACCGTATCGGTGCGCTGCTCGTCACGCTGGTGTTGTTGCTGCTCAGTTGGCGCCTGTATCGCGCAGGTCTGTCGCGTCTGGGCAGGCTGGTTTTGCTGGCGCTGGCGGTACAGGTCAGCCTGGGTATCAGCAACGTGATCTTCCATCTGCCACTGCTGGTAGCGGTGGCGCACAACGCCGGTGGTGCAGCTCTGCTGCTGACACTGGTGTTGGTCAACTATCGGCTGCGTGCAGTTTCCGCAGGCGCGAGTGCGGTGAGTGAACCTCTGCTTGCAAAGGTTTCGCGAGCGGAACTTGCCCCTGCCGGGCTGGCGCGGGCTGGCAAATAACGAATCAGGGAGAAATGCCATGGCGACCATGCTGCGCGCTCACTCCGAACACCCCACCTGGCGTGATTATCTCGAGCTGACCAAACCTCGTGTGGTGATGTTGATGCTGATCACCTCGCTGGTCGGCATGTTCCTCGCTACCCGGGCCGGCGTGCCCTGGACGGTGTTGCTGTTCGGCAACCTCGGCATCGGCCTGTGCGCCGGCGCGGCGGCGGCGGTCAACCATGTGGTGGATCGACGTATCGATTCGATAATGGCTCGCACGCACAAACGCCCCGTTACCGCCGGGCGCATCTCGCCAGTGGCGGCACTGACCTTCGCCCTACTGCTCGCGCTAGCCGGCATGAGCCTGTTACTGGTGTTCACCAACGAGCTGGCCGCCTGGCTTACCCTGGCGTCGTTGCTCGGCTATGCGGTGATCTACACCGGTTTTCTCAAGCGCGCCACGCCGCAGAACATCGTGATCGGTGGCCTGGCCGGTGCTGCACCACCGTTGCTGGGTTGGGTCGCCGTCACCGGACACCTGAGTGCCGAACCTCTGCTGCTGGTGCTGATCATCTTCGCCTGGACGCCGCCGCACTTCTGGGCGCTGGCCATCCATCGCAAAGAGGAATACGCCAAGGCAGACATTCCCATGCTGCCGGTTACCCATGGCGAGCACTACACCAAGGTGCATATCCTGCTCTACACCCTGGCGATGTTCGCGGTGACCCTGCTGCCCTACGCCATCCACATGAGCGGGCCGCTCTACCTGGTATGCGCCGTGCTGCTGGGCGGCCGCTTTCTGCACTGGGCCTGGGTGCTGTACCGTGACAGCAAACCGCACGCGGCGATCAACACCTTCAAGTACAGTATCTGGTACCTGTTCCTGCTGTTCATCGCTTTGCTGGCGGATCACTACTTGCTGCTGAATATCTAGCTAAGGGCCCTCATGACGCGCACCCACACTACGGTTTTCATTCTTGTCGCTATCGTGGCCCTGGTGCTGGGGCTTACCGTCAACAAGGTGCTCAGCAGCAAAGGCCAGGGCGACCCGGCGGCGTTGCTCGACGCCGGTATCGTGCTGTTGCCGCAGAACCGAAGCCTGCCGGCGCTGAGCCTGATCGATCAGGACGGCAAGGAGGTTGTGGTGGATCAGCTCAAGGGCGACTGGACGCTGCTGTTCTTCGGCTACACCTTCTGCCCGGATATTTGCCCGGCGACTCTCGCCCAGTTGCGCCAACTGCAGGGCCAGCTGCCCGAGGAAACGCGTGCGCGGCTAAACGTGGTGATGGTCAGCGTCGATCCGCATCGCGATACGCCGGAGCAACTGAGCAAGTATCTGAACTACTTCGATGCGGGCTTCAAAGGCCTGACCGGCGAGGAAGCGACACTGCAGAAATTCGCCAACTCGGTGAGCATTCCCTACATCCCTGCTGATACCAGCAAGGAAAACTACACCGTCGATCACAGCGGCAATCTGGTGATCATCGGCCCGGATGGCACCCAGCGTGGCTTCATCCGCGCGCCGATCAACAACGCCAAGCTGGCGGCGCAGCTGCCGGGGTTGGTTTCAGGTTCTTAAGGCGCGCCGGCTAGCTAACGTTATTGGTGCCACGGCATACGCCTACGGGGCGCAGCCGTGGAATGCGGCGACGACGCAGGCCCGTAGGGTGGGTTAGCGGCGCCAAACTCCGGTCGTGTATACGCAACTGAACTTGGCGCGCCGCGTAACCCACCAGGCGATGGATGGTGCTGCGCCTATGGTGGGTTACGCCGCGTCAGGTATGGCGGGCATTTCAAGAATGCCAGACAGGCGGCTAACCCACCCTACGAATTGCGTCGGTCGCCTTACAGCGCGAACGGCAGGGGCAGGTTGACCTGCTGGCGCTGTGCCAGGCGCCGCTGGAATTCACCCGGATCATGAATCAGCACTTCCTGCCCGGCGAACGATTCGGCGGCGATCAGTCGCGACAGCCAGAAGCGCACGCAAGCCACCCGCAGCATGGCCGGCCACAGCTCGGCTTCGGCAGCGGTGAACGGGCGCAGCGCAGCATAGGCACCGAGCAGCGCACGGGCACGAGCGCCATCGAGGCTGCCGTCTTCATGTGAACACCAGTCGTTCAGGGTGATGGCCAGGTCGTAGAGCATCGGCCCGGAACAGGCGTTGTAGAAATCGATGACTCCAGCCAGGTGGTTGCCATCGAACAGCACGTTGTCGCGGAACAGGTCGGCATGCAGATTGGCCCGTGGCAGGGCGAGGATGCGCGGCTTCAGATCGGCGATTTCAGCCAGCGCGTCACGCAGCAGCGGCAACTCCGTCTCTGGCAGTTTCAGCGCCTGGCTCGGGCCTTCGGCAAGCATCCAGTCCAGCCCGCGGTCGCTGCGGCGCTCGATCGGGGTGTCGCGAGTGGCCAGGTGAATGCGGGCCAGCAGGCTACCCACTTCCTGGCAGTGATGCGCGTTGGCTTCGCGCACATGCTTGCCGGAAAGCCGCGGCTGCAGCAGCGCAGGCTTTTCGGCAAGGCTGCGCAGCGCCTCGCCATCCTGCGTACGCAGGGCATAGGGCACCGGCAGGCCAGCATCATGGAGCACGTCGAGCAGTTCGATGAAGAACGGCAGGTCGGCCACGGGGCCACGTTCGACCAGGGTCAGAACGTATTCGCCCTGCTCCAGGCTGACGAAGAAATTACTGTTTTCGCTGCCCGCAGCAATGCCCTGGAAGTCGCGCAACCGGCCAAGCCCGTAGGGCGACAGGAAGACTTCGAGCTCATGACGCTCCAGGGGGGTGAATACCGACATATCAGACCTTAATGACTTACCAGCTAAAGATTTCCCAGGACGGGATCAGCATGTCCGGATCGTCCGAACGTACGAAGTTGCCGTCGCTGCCATCGGCGCGAACGAGAAAATAGGGTTTACCGTTCTTCGGGATCACCTTGATGGCGTAGAGGAAGCCATTGACCCGGTATTCCTGAATGGTGCGGTCGCCATCCTGGCGAATGGTCACGTCGGGATCGGCGGAAACCGGATCCTCGGCTTGAGCGGCAAGCGGAAGACAGGCCATAAGGCCGACCAGCAACAGGCGATTCAGCGTACCCATGATAATCTTGCTCCTTTGTTTTTCACCGATGCAGCCATTCTACCGCTGCACCCGCCGAAAAGGTTGATCCCGCGCATGAGCCAAGCCCCCCTCGTTCTGGTCGACGGTTCCTCGTACCTGTACCGCGCCTTCCACGCCCTGCCGCCGCTGACCACCTCCAAGGGCATGCCCACTGGAGCGGTAAAAGGCGTGCTGAACATGCTCAAAAGTCTGCGCAAGCAGTACCCGAACAGCCCCTTCGCGGTGGTCTTCGACGCCAAGGGCGGCACCTTCCGTGACGAGCTGTTCGCCGAGTACAAGGCCAATCGCCCGTCCATGCCGGACGAGTTGCGCGTCCAGGTCGAGCCGCTGCATGCCAGCGTGCGCGCCCTCGGCCTGCCGCTGCTGTGCGTCGAAGGCGTAGAGGCCGATGACGTGATCGGCACCTTGGCGCGCCAGGCAGCCGCGGAGACGCGCGACGTGGTCATCTCCACCGGCGACAAGGACATGGCGCAGCTGGTCTGCCCGCACGTTACGCTGGTCAACACCATGACCGGAAGCGTCTACGACGCCGATGGCGTGAAAGAGAAATTCGGTGTCGGCCCTGAGCTGATCATCGACTACCTGGCGCTGATGGGCGACAAGGTCGACAACATTCCGGGCGTACCCGGTGTCGGTGAAAAAACCGCCCTCGGCCTGCTGGTCGGTGTCGGCGGCGGCCTCGACGTGATCTACGCCAACCTCGACAAGGTGCCCGAGCTGCCGATCCGCGGCGCCAAGGGCTTGCCGGCCAAGCTCGAGGAACACCGCGAGATGGCCTACCTGTCCTATCAACTGGCGACCATCAAGACCGACGTGCCGCTGAATATCGAGATCGACTCGCTGCATCCGGGCGAGCCGGATCAGGCCGCGCTGGTGGAGCTTTACGGCGAACTGGAGTTCAAGAACTGGCTGGACGATCTGTTGCGCCAGAACAAAGCGCTGGCGGCCAAGGCTGCTGCGCCGGCTGGTGATCTGTTCGCCGAGCCGACTGGTGAAACCGTTGAGGAAACCGCCGAGCCAGTGCCAGCCAGCAGCGGCGATTACCAGCTGGTACTGGAGCAAGCGCAGTTCGATGCCTGGTTGAAGAAACTGGAGCAGGCTGAACTGATCGCCTTCGACAGCGAGACCACCAGCATCGACGCCCAGCAGGCGCAGTTGGTCGGTCTGTCTTTCGCGGTCAAGGCGGGCGAGGCGGCCTATATCCCGCTGGCGCATTCCTACATGGGCGTGCCGCAGCAACTCGACCGCGATGCGGTGCTCAAGGCGCTCAAGCCGATCCTCGAAGACCCGGCCAAGGCCAAGGTCGGCCAGCACGCCAAGTACGACATCAACGTCCTGGCCAACGCCAGCACACCGATTGCGGTACAGGGCGTGGCTTTCGACACCATGCTCGAATCCTACGTGCTGGATTCCACCGCCACCCGTCACGACATGGACAGCCTGGCGCTGAAATACCTGAACCACAGCACCATCCGCTTCGAGGACATTGCCGGCAAGGGCGCCAAGCAGCTGACTTTCGACCAGATTGCCCTGGAGCAAGCCGGCCCGTACGCCGCCGAAGATGCCGACGTAACCTTGCGTCTGCACCAAGAACTGTGGGGCCGCCTGGAAGCTGTGCCGTCCCTGGCCAAGGTGCTGCGCGACATCGAGATTCCGCTGGTGCCGGTGTTGGCACGGATCGAGCGCAATGGCGCGCTGGTCGACGCCAAGCTGCTCGGCGAGCAGAGCGTCGAACTGGGCGAGAAGCTGGTGGAGCTGGAGCGCAAGGCGTTCGAGATCGCCGGTGAGGAATTCAACCTGGCTTCGCCCAAGCAATTGGGCGTTATCCTCTACGAAAAACTCGGCTACCCGGTGATCAGCAAGACCGCCAAGGGTCAGCCTTCCACCGCCGAGGCGGTGCTGGCCGAACTGGCCGAGCAGGACTTCGAGCTGCCCAAGGTGCTCATGCAGTACCGCAGCCTGAGCAAGCTCAAGAGCACCTATACCGACAAGCTGCCGGAGCAGATCAACCTGCGTACCGGGCGCATCCACACCAGCTACCACCAGGCGGTGGCCGCCACTGGCCGCCTGTCCTCCAGCGACCCGAACCTGCAGAACATCCCGATCCGCACCGCCGAAGGCCGACGCATCCGCCAGGCGTTCGTCGCGCCCAAGGGCTACAAGCTGATGGCGGCAGACTACTCGCAGATCGAGCTGCGCATCATGGCTCACCTGGCCAAGGATGAAGGCCTGCTTGACGCTTTCCGCCATGATCTGGACGTGCACAAAGCCACGGCCGCCGAGGTCTTCGGTGTGCCGCTGAACGAGGTGACCAGCGATCAGCGGCGCAAGGCCAAGGCCATCAACTTTGGCCTGATCTACGGCATGAGCGCCTTCGGCCTGGCCAAGCAGATCGACGTCGAGCGCAAGGAGGCCCAGGCCTATATCGACCGCTACTTCGCCCGCTATCCGGGTGTGCTGACCTATATGGAAAGCACCCGTGCCCAAGCCGCCGAGCAGGGTTATGTTGAGACTGTCTACGGCCGTCGCCTGTACCTGCCGGAAATCCATGCGCAGAACCAGGCCATGCGTAAGGGCGCCGAGCGCGCGGCGATCAACGCGCCGATGCAGGGCACCGCGGCAGACATCATCAAGCGCGCCATGATCGCCGTGGACGGCTGGTTGCAGGACAGCGGCATCGATGCGCGCATCATCCTGCAGGTGCACGATGAACTGGTGCTGGAAGTGCGTGAGGAACTGATCGACGAGGTCAGTGCCAAACTCAAGAGCCTGATGAGTGGCGCAGCTGACCTCGATGTGCCGTTGCTGGTGGAGGTGGGTGTCGGCGCCAATTGGGACGAGGCGCACTAATCGCCCTCGGCCGTGGCGCAAAGCCGCGGCCGCTCTAGCTTTGGGGTTTCAAGGAATCAAAAGGCGCTTTCTTATTGCAAATGGTTTTTAAGAAAGCGATGAACTTTCCGTAAATCCACCCGGTCAGAGTTCATGAATGGCCGTTAAGCCCTTCAATGCTCCTTTGTTGTGTTAAGTGTTGGCAGACATCTGAACCCCGCCCTAGCGGTTCAGACCTTGAACCCCGAACTTCTCCCTCCCCATACGAAGCTCGGGGTTTTTTTTGCCCAAAAAAAGCTGCCGCGAGCGGCATTCTGATGACCCTCTCCCTCTGGGAGAGGGTGCTATTACTGCAGCTCCGTAGGGTGCGCCGCGCGCACCGAATATTCCCTACGATCTCGGTGCGCACAGCGCACTCTACGATTTATTCCTCGGCGCCTTCTTCATCCTCTTCCGGCAACAGATCCAACCAGCCGGCCAGCACCATCTGTGCTTCCTCCACGCCCATGCGCTTGGGCGCCGAGAACAGTTGGATGCTGATGCCTTCGCCCCACTGTTTGTGAATGTCCTGGCGCACCTTGAGCAGCGCGGTCTTCGCCGCGCCAAAGGCCAGCTTGTCCGCTTTAGTCAGCAGGATGTGCAGCGGCATACCGCTTGCCACCGACCAGTCCAGCATCATGCAGTCGAATTCGGTCAGCGGATGACGGATGTCCATCATCAGCACCAGGCCGCACAGGCTCTCGCGGCTGCCCAGGTAGGCCTCCAGGTGTTTCTGCCAGTGTTGCTTGAGCGGGATCGGTACCTTGGCATAGCCGTAACCGGGCAGGTCGACCAGACGGCGTTCGTCATCCAGGCGGAAGAAGTTGAGCAGTTGCGTGCGTCCCGGTGTTTTCGAGGTGCGCGCCAGGCTGGCGTGAGTAAGGGTATTGAGCGCGCTCGACTTGCCGGCGTTGGAGCGGCCGGCGAAGGCCACCTCCAGACCGCTGTCCTCGGGGCACTGATCGACCTTGGCGGCACTGATGAGGAAGCTGGCCTGCTGGCACAGACCGATGATGGGGTTCTTCGGGAGCATGGGGGGTATCCGGTGGTTGCCTCGATCCGCAGAGAGGGTCTCTACATATTTTTGCTGCGCTCGGCCCTGCTGCGTTGCAATCAACCGCAAAATGCTCATGTACTGCTCGTACACTCCGCTTTCTCGACTGATTGATTCGCTGGCGCTCACCCTTCGGGCCAGCCTGCGGCTGTTACTCCCGTTGGTCGTTGCGCTTTGCCTGACCTTCGCTCGCTTGCTTTGTAGACAGCCTCTTGATCGTTCGAGGGCTTGCGACATTTCCGCGCACCTGCTGTACGCCAGGTGGCGCGGCAAGCGGCGTCGTTTCCGTTTCAGCATTGCCAGTATATAATGCCGCAGATTTTGTGTGCGCTTTGTCCCACCCGCAGGAACCCGATTGTTGGGAGCGATTAACTCTCTGCTCGATAGAAAGCAGGACGCTCCCTACCCTGATGAGGTTGATCTGATGAAGAAAATGCTGCTCGCTGCTGCCGTGATGACGTTGTCTTTCAACGGCTATGCTGCTCAGGATCCGCAAGCTGTGTATGACCGTTCCTGTGGTGTATGCCACAACGGCCAGATTCCCACGGCGCCCAAGAAGGGCGACAAGGCCGCATGGGAGCCGCGTCTGGCCAAGGGCACGGATACACTGGTGCAGAGCGTCACCAATGGTTTGAATGCCATGCCGCCGCGCGGCCTGTGCATGGACTGCACGGCCGAGGATTACCAGGCGGTCATCAAACTGATGACCGAATGAGTAAGTCCGGCCGATAACCCTTTCTCTTTTTAGCCGTAATTGGATTAGCTGATGAACAAAGTACTCGTGAGTCTGCTGTTGACCCTGGGCCTCACCGGCATGGCGCAGGCTGCTGGCGATGCCGAAGCCGGTCAGGGCAAAGTCGCTGTCTGTGGCGCCTGCCATGGCGCCGATGGCAACAGCCCCGCGCCAAACTTCCCCAAACTGGCCGGTCAGGGCGAGCGCTACTTGCTCAAGCAACTGCACGACATCAAGTCCGGTAACCGTCAGGTCGTTGAAATGACCGGCATGCTGGACAACCTCAGCGAGCAGGACATGGCTGATATCGCTGCTTACTTCTCCAGCCAGAAGATGAGCGTCGGTGCTGCCGATCCCAAACTCGTCGAGCATGGTGAAGCGCTGTTCCGCGGCGGCAAGCTGGAAGAGGGCATGCCGGCCTGCATCGGTTGCCATTCGCCTGACGGCGCTGGCCTGGCTGCTGCCGGCTTCCCGCACCTGGGTGGCCAGCACGCTCAATACGTGGCCAAGCAGTTGACCGATTTCCGTGAAGGTAACCGCACCAACGACGGCGACGCGATGATCATGCGCGCCATCGCTGCCAAGCTGAGCAACAAGGATATCGAAGCCGTATCCAGCTTCATCCAGGGTCTGCACTGATAATTTGCTGCGCGTCGGCCCTGCGGCGTCAGAAACAGGATCGGAATGCTCATGTACAAAAGTACAGTCGCCCGCGACTCCGACCGTTCCTCTCCTGTTTCTTCCTTGCAGGGCTCTAGCTCGCGAAATTCTCAAAAGACCAAGGGCTTGTTGCTTTTGGCAAGACAAAGGGTGGCTTCGGCCGCCCTTTTTCGTATGCGCCATGGCTACAATGGGCGGAACCGGCCCAGTGGTAGTGAGTCATAGTCTCGAATCGCCACCAGGGCGACGCTTATCCAGTCAAGGAGTACCCCCATGCGTAACCTGATTTTCGGCGCCGCTCTGGCGATCAGCAGCCTGTTCGGCCTCACTGCCCATGCCGAACCGGTCGCCGGCCAGCAGTATGTCGAACTGAACAGTCCGGTGCCGGTGTCCAAGCCGGGCCAGGTCGAAGTGGTCGAGTTGTTCTGGTACGGCTGCCCGCACTGCTACCAGTTCGAATCCACCCTCAACCCCTGGGTCGAGAAGCTGCCGGAAGACGTCAACTTCGTTCGCGTCCCGGCGCTGTTCGGCGGGGTCTGGAACGTGCACGGTCAGGCATTCCTCACCCTGGAAGCCATGAAGGTCGAGCACAAGGTGCACGACGCCGTGTTCAATGCCATCCACCAGGAGAAGAAGAAACTGGCCTCTGCTGAAGAGTTCGCCGACTTCATCGCCACCCAGGGTGTGGATCGCGATGCCTTCCTCAAGACCTTCAATTCCTTCGCTGTAAAAGGCCAGATGGAAAAGGCCAAGAAACTGGCCATGGCCTACCAGATCACTGGCGTACCGGTGATGATCGTCGGTGGCAAATATCGCTTCGACCTGGGCTCGTCCGGTGGCCCGCAGCAGACTCTCAAGGTCGCTGATTACCTGATCGCCAAGGAGCGCGCCGCTCTCTAAGCGGCGGTTGGCGCAAGGCATGCTGCGCCGCTGGCGACAGACCCGTGCGGTTGGCCTGTGTGATCCACAGGTCAACCCGCACTGTGCGCCGAACGACGACTGGCCCGCCGACGGCCTGCTGCGTCTGCTCAGTTTCAATGTTCAGGTCGGCATCAATACCCAGCGTTACCATCACTACCTGACGCGCAGCTGGCAGCACGTGTTGCCGCATGCCGGGCGTGCCAACAACCTGCAGCGTATTGGTGACCTGCTCGCCGACTTCGATCTGGTGGCTCTGCAGGAAGTCGATGGTGGCAGCCTGCGTTCGGGCTTCATCAATCAGGTGGAATACCTGGCCCAGCAAGGCGCCTTTCCCTACTGGTACCAGCAGCTCAACCGCAACCTCGGGCGCTTCGCCCAGCACAGCAACGGCGTGCTCAGCCGCTTGCGACCGACCCTGCTCGAAGACCATCCATTACCAGGCCCGCCAGGCCGTGGGGCGATTTTTCTGCGCCTGGGTGAGGGCGAGCATGCCCTCGGCGTGGTGATGATGCACCTGGCCCTGGGAGCACGAACCCGTACCCGGCAACTGGCGTACATCCGTGAGCGGGTGAGCGAGTTTCGTCATCTGGTGTTGATGGGCGACATGAATACTCACGCCAATGACCTGCTGGAAAACTCTCCGCTGCGCGATCTGGGCCTGATGGCGCCACAGGTCGAGGCCACCTTTCCCAGTTGGCGACCGCAGCGTTGCCTCGATCATATTCTGCTCAGCCCGGAGCTCGAACTGGGGCGGGTCGATGTGCTGAGCCAACCAATCTCCGACCACCTGCCGGTGGCTGTGGAAATCCGTTTGCCGAAGGCTCAAAGTAGTGGCCAAAAGCCCATATCGAACCCGCCTTCTCTCGGATAAGCCGCATGAGCGACGCAGCCCAACGCTGGAAAGACAAGTACCTGAGCGGCCTGGAGCACCAGGAAAAGCTTGAGCGACGCTGGGATCTGCGCCTGGATCTGTTGCGCCGTGGCCTGGTGCGCAGCAGCCTGGCGGCCGAGGGTACTGACAAGGCCGTGGATCAGTGCATGAAGGAAATGCGCGAAATCCTCCGTCGCGACGATATGGATGCGCCCCTTGGGGAGCTCATTCCGCGCCTGGAAAAGGCCGTGCTGGACTCCGAGCAGCGCCGCCAGCAGCGCGCTGGGGAAGCGCTGAACGCGTTGCAGCAGATGGTTGCGCAACTCCAGCGGCTGGAGCCGCCGCGCGAAGTGCGCAAGGCGCTCAAGGCCCTGAGTCGGCAGATGGAAGAAGCCGTCAGCCATATTCACAAGTTGCCAGCGGTGCTCAGTCAGCTGAGCCAGTTGCAGGGGCAGACCCTCGATCAGTTGCGTTCGGCGTCGCCGGAGCAACCCGGATTGCTGCAACGTCTGTTCGGTACACGCAGTGATGCCGCTGCGGCTCCTGTTGCCGAGCCTGCAGCGGCCAGCGAGCCTACCGGCGTGGCTGAGCAGACGTCGGCGTTGCCGGCACGGGATGAATCGTTGCAGGCTTCCCCAGCCCTCGTCTCAACCCCTACCCCGCTGGAACCGGCCGCTGCGGTCGCGGTTGCCACATCGGCACCCGCCATTCCTGTTGCCGCCGCGAAGCCGGCCGCGTTGCTCGACAGCTTGCCGCTGCCGCCGGGGCTGCTGGGAGGTGACGAAGCGAGTGCCGATGCGGCGTTCGCCCTGCCGGATCGCGAGCCGGGTTATAGCACCGTCGCGCCGCACATCGCCGAAAGCCTGCGCCTTCTGCTGGCCGAACTGGAGCTGCCGCCGCGTCATCAGCCGCAAGGCGAGGCGCTGCTGGAGCGTCTGCTCGGGCCACTGAACTGGTACGAACTGGTGCCCGTGCTGGATGATCTCGCGGTGCTGGTGCTGGCCGTGACCGACAGTGGCCAGCGCGAATTTGCCGGTTATCTCAAGCAGCTCAACGAGCGCCTGGCTGCATTCATCGACACCCTCAGCGAAGCCAGCGAGGGCCACAGCGAGTCCGTCGAGCGTGCGCGCAGCTTCAATCAGGAGCTGCGCGAGCAGGTCACCGACCTGCAGTCCAGCGTGCAGGAGGCCGTGGATCTGGAAACGCTCAAGCAGGCCCTGGAGCAACGCCTCGACGGTCTTCTGCAGAGCGTCAGTGCTCACCAGCGCCAGCGTGACCAGCGCGAGGAAGAAGTGGGTGAGCGCCTGCAGGGACTGGTGCAGCGCGTCGCTGACATGGAACGCGAAGCCCAGCAGTTTCGCGATCATATCGAGGAGCAGCGGCAGAAGTCCCTGCTCGACCCGCTGACTGGGCTGCCCAATCGCGCGGCCTGGACTGAGCGCCTGGAGCTGGAGGTTGCGCGCCGCCAGCGCTATGGCGGGCAGTTGCTGCTGGCGGTGCTGGACATCGATCACTTCAAGCGCATCAACGATGGCTACGGTCACCTGGCCGGCGACCGTGTATTGAAGATCATCGCCGGCGAGCTGCAGAAGCGCCTGCGCAAGACCGACTTCATCGCGCGTTTCGGCGGCGAGGAGTTCGTTCTGCTGATCCCCGCAACGCCTCTGGAGAGTGGACTGCAATTGCTCGAGGCACTGCGTGCGGCAATCGAGGCTTGCCCCTTCCACTTCAAGGGCGAGCCGGTGACCATCACCTTCTCGGCGGGCATCGTCGAGTTCACCGATGGCGTGACCACCGACGCCGTGTTCGAGCGCGCCGATCAGGCGCTGTATCGCGCCAAGGCTGCTGGCCGTAACAGGGTCGAGCAAGCGTAGGGCGATCCGGAACGCCGGCCGCTCGTAGCGCCAGCGAACAGTCCGCCGTCTTGGGCGCCGCACGAATCCAGCGGCGTACTGCTTCGCGAACGGATCGCCGCCCGGTACGCCCTACGATCTGTACTGCATGCGAGGGCAGTAGTGCGCTGCGGCGGGGGCTACCCAATCTACGATACGGCCTTCGCCGGGCTCGGGCTGCCCGCGGCGCTACTTCGTGACTGGGGCGCGTGATCGTCCTCATCCTGCAGCGGCACCTCGTTGCCCTGGGCGTCGTACAGCTTGCCCCCGACGAAGTGATCGCCGTCATGCAGCGCGGCGATGTCGCGATAACGCAGGCTGCGCTCGGTGCCGGCGACGAATACCGACTGCTGATCCGAGTTGCCGGCGGTGAAGTGGTTGAACAGCAGGTTGAGCAGGATTGCCATGATCGCCGCCGAGCTGATGCCCGAATGGAAGATGGTTTCGAACCAGGCCGGGAAGTGGTGATAGAAGCTCGGCATGGCGATGGGAATCATGCCGAAGCCGATGGAGGTGGCGACGATCACCAGGTTCATGTTGTTGCGGTAATCGACCTTGGCCAGGGTGCGAATGCCGCTGGCCGCCACCGTGCCGAACAGCACGATACCGGCGCCGCCAAGCACCGAGGTCGGCACTGCCGCGATCACGCGGCCCATGATCGGCAGCAGGCCGAGGGTCACCAGGATCAGGCCGCCGGTAGCTACCACGTAACGACTCTTGACGCCGGTGACCGCTACCAGGCCGACGTTCTGGGCGAAGGCGCTCTGGGTGAAGGAGCCGAACAATGGTGCTACCAGGCTGGAAATCATGTCCGCGCGCAGGCCGTTACCCAGGCGTTTGGAATCGACCTTGGTGTCGATGATGTCGCCGACGGCGAGAATGTCTGCCGAGGTTTCCACCAGAATCACCATCACCACGATCAGCATCGAGATGATCGCGGCCACCTCGAACACCGGCATGCCGAAATGCAGCGGCGTGGGGAGGGCCAGCACCGGGCCTTCGCCGATTCGCGAGAAGTCGGCCATGCCGAACGCCAGGGCGACTAGGGTACCGATCACCATCGCCAGCAGAATCGACAAGCGCGAGATGGTCGCGCTACCGACCTTGCTCAGCAGCAACACGGTGGCCAGGGTGAAGGCGGCCAGGCCGATATTGGCCATGCTGCCGAAATCTTCTGCGCTGCTGTTGCCGCCCATGGCCCAGCGTGCCGCCACCGGCATCAGCGTCAGGCCGATGGTGGTGATGACGATGCCGGTCACCAAGGGCGGGAAGAACTTGGTGATCTTGGAGAATATCGGCGTTATCAACAGGCCGATCAGCGCGGCGCCTATCACCGCCCCAAACACCACCGGCAGACCCCCTTCACCGCCATTGGCACCGACTATCGCGACGATGGTCGCCACGCTGGCGAAGGACACGCCCTGCACCAGCGGCAACTGGCAGCCGAAGAATGGCAGGCCGAGCGTCTGCAGCAGGGTCGCCGCGCCGCCAACGAACAGGGATGCGGCAATCAGCAAGCCGATATCGGCGGACGACAGGCCTGCGGCCTGGCCGACGATCAGGGGCACCGCGACGATGCCGCCGTACATGGTCAGGACATGCTGCAGGCCATAGAGCAGGTTGGCGCCCGTGCCGAGGTTTTCATCCTCTGGGCGTGACGTGGTAGGGGTAGAGGTCATGCTGAATCTACTCGCTGTTGTTCTTGTGCGGTCAATGTAGACACTTTGTTGGCATTTTGGCTACTACTTTGTATACATTTTGATGGGTGGCACTCTGCTGAACGAATGCACGAATTTCGGTCATGAAAAGCCTTCCTGCCCTTGTTTATGCCGAATATGACCTGCGTTCTGACCTGGATCCGGGTCATGGCATCGAAACGCAAGGAACATGCCGGGCCAACCCGGTTAAACTAGCGGGCCCCGCACGTGGAGCCGCTTCATGGACATCTTCAGCATTGCCGTGCTGATCTTTCTGGTCACCGACCCCTTCGGCAACATCGCCATCTATATCGCTGCGTTGAAGAACGTCGAACCGCGCCGGCGTCTCTGGATCGCTGCGCGCGAGCTGTTGTTCGCCCTGGGATTGTTGCTGCTGTTTCTCACCTTTGGTGACAAATTCCTCAGCGGCCTGGGTCTGTCGCGGGAGGCAACGGCGATTGCTGGCGCTATCATCCTGTTCGTCATCGCCATGCGCCTGATCTTCCCCAGCCCGCAGGGCCTGCTTGGCGACGTGCCGGATGGCGAGCCGATGCTGGTACCGCTGGCGACCCCGGCAGTGGCCGGGCCCTCTGCCCTGGCTGTGCTGATGACCCTGCGCAATACCCACACCGGGCCGCTCTGGGAGCTCTATCTGGCGCTGATCCTGGCCTGGGCGGCGACGGCATTCATCCTGTTGCAGGCATCGTTCCTGCAACGCTTTCTTGGAACCCGCGGGTTGACGGCGGTGGAGCGGCTGATGGGCATGCTGCTGATCATGCTCAGCGTCGATATGCTGCTCGACAACCTGCAAAGCGTATTCGGTCACGCATGAAATCGATCTGCCTTGCCCTCTTTCTCGTCCTGCTCGCCGGTTGCACTGGCGGCCTGCGCATCGATGACAGCTACACCGCCACCGGCCAGAACAGCCGCGTGCAATATGTCGTGCTGCACTACACCTCTGCCGACTTGCAGCGTTCGCTCAACCTGCTGACGCAGACCGAGGTGAGCAGCCACTACCTGATCGGTGATGCACCGGCGACCGTCTACCGCCTGGTGGACGAGAACCGTCGGGCCTGGCACGTCGGTGTCAGTGAGTGGAAGGGGCGTACCTGGCTCAACAGCACCACGATCGGCATCGAGCTGGTCAACCAGGGTTATTACAACACCCCGGCCGGTCGCTACTGGCAGCCGTTCGCGCCGCAGCAGATCGATACGCTGATCGTGCTGCTCAAGGACATCGTCAAACGCCATCAGCTACCGTTGGGCTCGATCATTGCCCATAGCGACGTGGCGCCGCAGCGCAAGGTCGATCCGGGCCCGTTGTTCCCCTGGAAGCGTCTGGCCGACGAAGGCCTGGTGCCATGGCCGAACGAAGCGGCGGTGGCGCGCCAGCAAGCGCTGTTCGCCACCAGCCTGCCGAGCGTGCAGTGGTTCCAGGAGCAACTGGCGCGCCAGGGCTATACCGTGCCGCAGCATGGCGAGCTGGACGAGGCGACGCGCAACGTCATCGCCGCATTCCAGATGAAATACCGCCCCGCCAACTATGACGGTCAGCCTGATGCCGAAACCGCCGCGCGCCTGCTGGTGCTCAACCTGCAGGCGGGCGCCTGATCACTGCAGCGCCGGGTGAAAGTCTCGCGCATCGCGTGCCCAGAAATCGAGTACTGGCTTGAGGTCGTTCAGGCCGAGTTGCGCCGTGCTGTTTTCCAGCGCCAGGCCGTGCCCCTTGCGCACCACGCGCAGTACGGGTTCGCTGGTGCGCGCGTCGACGGCTTCCAGTTCGATGTAGATGTCGGTATTGCGGTCTCGCGTGCCGGCGGCCGTGCTGGCGGCGGCGATCAGCAGCGCCACGGGTATTACCTCGTAGGCCTTGAGCCCCTCGGTGGATACCGTCACGCCGGTGATCGCACTGCGTAGCACCAGGCTGTCCCGGTTCGGGGTGTCGACCAGCTTCATCTGGCCGCCCTGCATCTCACGCATCAATGCCTGGTGCAGGTAATCGCGCACCTGCTCCAGGGTCTGTGCACTGACCTGTTCGCTGGGCGTGGGCTCGGGGTAGAACGAGGGCTTCTCGATATACAGCGACGGGTAGCGCTCGGCCTGGAAGTCTGGCGATATCCAGCGTAGAACCGGCGTGCCGCTGGCCGAGCGGGCGGGTTGCAACTGCGAGTAATCGGTGAGGTAGCCGGAGAACTGTTGCGGTTGGGTGGTCTGGCTGGCGCAGCCAGACAACAGCAGGGCCGCACTCAGGCTGGCGGCGAGAGAGAGCGAGCGCATCGTCCTTGCTCCTGTGCAGGTGAGGCTTCTCCAGCCTAGACCTCGCCCGGGGTGCCCGCCAGTTCGCTCAGGCGCTGGGCCAGCAGCTTGAAATCGTAGGGTTTGACGATACTGTCAGTGGCGGCTGCGGTGTCGCGGGCGCGCACCTCTTCGAGCAGTTCGCGCTCGTTGTAGCCACTGGCGAACAGTACCGGTAGGGTGGGTCGCAGTTGGCGTGCGGCTTCGACCAGTTCGAGTCCGTCCATGCCGGGCAGACCGATGTCGCTCATCAGCAGGTCGAACGGCTGGTCGCTACGCAGCAGTTCCAGCGCGCTAGTACCGTCGCGCAGGGCATGGACGCGGTAGCCGAATTCCTGCAGCACTTCCACGGTGAGGGTGCGAACGACGTCGTCATCCTCGACCAGCAGAATGGTCTTTGCTGTGCTGGGGTCGGTCTCGGTCATGGGGCTCTCGTTTCGGCGCGCAGAATACGCAAATGTTTGGCAAACTTCGGCGTCTGCGGGCTGTCAGTGTGCCACACGCCTCCCTCTATTAGATAAGAACAGCGAGACAATCATCGAATGGACGTCCCAGTATCGAATGAGTCCGCCATGGACGAGAAAGGTTTCCGCCGAATTCTCAATCGTAACGTCGGGCTGCCGCTCGGCATCGGACTGGCCGGTGCCCTGATCTTTGCCGTGCTGATCAGCTATCTGCTCAATGTGGTGCGCTGGGTGGAGCACACGGATCAGGTGCTCAATCGGGCCAGCGAGGTTTACAAGCTGACGCTCGATATGGAAACCGGCATGCGCGGCTTCCTGCTCAGTGGCAAAGAGGAGTATCTCGCGCCCTATGAGCAGGCCCGCGGCAAGTTTCGTCCGCTGACCGAGCAACTCATCGAGACCGTGGCGGACAACCCGCCGCAGATACAGCGCCTTGATCGCCTGATGGCCCTGCAGGAACAGTGGGATCTGTACGCTCAGGAAGTGATCGCCAGCCGGCGCAATGGCGATAGCTTCCTCGACGATGTGGGCCGTGGCCGCGGCAAGAACCTCACGGACGGCATGCGCCGCGAGCTGGACAGCTTCATCAACAGCGAACGCGAGCTGCGCCAGCATCGCAATGCCGAGGCCAGCAGCACCACGACCTGGGGCGCCGGCACCTACCTGGTGGTGACCATCCTGTTCAGTGCGCTGCTGGCACTGTTCGGTCGCCGCGAGTTGCTCAACCTCTCGCAGACCTATTCGCAGGCCATGGCCAAGCAGGCCGATTACGCCGATGAGCAGCGCCGCCGCGCCTGGCTTGGCAGTGGTCAGAACCTGCTGGCAGAGCGCTTGTTGGGCCAGCCACGGGTGCAGGAGCTGGCCGATCGCACGCTAGAGTTTCTCGCTGAATACCTTGGTTGCGTAGTGGCGGCGCTGTACCTGCGCGACGCCCAGAGCGGCAACCTGCAGCGTGTCGCCGGCTACGGCTTTAGCGGCGATAACATGCAGGAACAGTTCTACAAGGGTGAGGGCCTGGTTGGGCAGGCGGCTCAGGGCCGTCGCCTGGTCTGCCTGGATAACCTGCCGGCTGACTACATCAAGGTCGCTTCCAGCCTTGGCGAAGGTCAACCCGTCAGTGTCGCCCTGGTGCCGCTGCAATCGGAGGAGCGCGTCAACGGCGTGATCGAGCTGGCGTTCATGCGAGTGCTGGAGCCGCGCGAGCGCGAGTTCCTCGAAGCCATCGCTGTCAATGTCGGTAATGCCCTGGAGGCAGCGCGCTATCGCCAGCGTTTGCAGGAAGTGCTGGGCAACACCCAGCAGCTCAACGAAGAACTGCAGACCCAGCAGGAAGAGTTGCGCGCAGCCAACGAAGAGCTGGAACAGCAGGCCCGTGTGCTCAAGGAGTCGCAGGCGCACCTGGAAACCCAGCAGGCCGAACTGGAACAGACCAACGAGAAGCTGTCCGAGCAGGCTCAGGTGCTGGCCGACCAGCGTGACGAGCTGAATCAGCGCAACACCACCCTCGGCCGCATCCAGACACAGCTGGAAGAGCGCGCCGAGGAGCTGCAGCGTGCCAGCCGCTACAAGTCCGAGTTCCTCGCCAACATGAGTCACGAGCTGCGCACGCCGTTGAACAGCTCGCTGATCCTGGCCAAGCTGCTGGCGGAAAACGCCAAGGGCAACCTCGACGACGAGCAGGTGAAGTTCGCCGAGTCGATCTATTCAGCCGGCAACGATCTGCTCAACCTGATCAATGACATCCTCGATATCGCCAAGGTCGAGGCCGGCAAACTCGAGGTTCGTCCCGAGCGCACGCCGCTGGCCAGCATGATCGAAGGCCTGCGCGACGTGTTCGAGCCGCTGGCTCGTGAGCGCGGCCTGAGCTTCGACATCCAGTTGCAGGGTGACTTGCCGGAGATGCTGTTCACCGACCGCCAGCGCGCCGAGCAGATTCTGCGCAACCTGCTGTCCAACGCGTTCAAGTTCACCGACCGTGGCGGCGTGACCCTCAGTGTTTCGCGCCACGACGAAAAGGCCCTGGCCTTCGCCGTACGCGACAGCGGTATTGGCATCGCGGCCGATCAGCAGGAGGCGATTTTCCAGGCCTTCCGCCAGGCCGACGGCACCACCAACCGTCGCTACGGCGGCACGGGCCTGGGCCTGTCCATCTCCCGCGATCTGGCCGGGCTGCTCGGTGGCGCCATCGATGTCAGCAGCACGCAGGGTGAAGGCAGCACGTTCACCCTGCTGTTGCCTGAGCGGCTGGTGGACGGTGGCAGCCAGAGCAAACCGGCCCCGTTGGTGGCGGCTCCGCTCCCTGTTCCTGCTGCACCCATCGTCCCAGCGGCCGTTCCAGCGGCGCCACGTCAGCCAGCGCCTTTCGCCGATGATCGCGAGCACCTGGGCGAGCGTGGCGGGCGCCGCGTGCTGGTGGTGGAGGATGAAGTGCGCTTCGCGCGCATCCTCTTCGATCTGGCCCACGAACTGGGTTACGCCTGCCTGGTCGCCACCTGTGCCGATGAAGGCCTGGAGCTGGCGCGGCAGTTCCGCCCGGACGCCATCCTGCTCGACATGCGTCTGCCCGACGGTTCCGGTCTCGGCGTATTGCAGCGCCTGAAGGACGATGCGCAGACCCGCCATATCCCGGTTCACGTGGTCTCGGTGGAGGATCACAGCGAAGCGGCCCTGCACCTGGGGGCGGTCGGCTATGCGCTCAAACCCACCAGCCGTGATCAGCTCAAGGAGGTCTTCAGCAAGCTCGAGGCCAAGCTCAACCAGCAGGTCAAGCGCGTGCTATTGGTGGAGGACGACCCGCTGCAGCGCGATAGCGTCGCCCGCCTGATCGGCGACGAAGACATCGAGATCACCGCCGTGGCGTTGGCTGGCGAAGCGCTGGAGAAACTGCGCAGCACGGTGTACGACTGCATGATCATCGACCTCAAGCTGCCCGACATGCTCGGCAACGAGCTGCTGCGGCGCATGGCCGAAGAGGACATCTGCTCGTTCCCACCGGTGATCGTCTACACCGGGCGCAACCTGACCCGTGACGAGGAAGCCGAGCTGCTCAAGTACTCGCGCTCGATCATCATCAAGGGCGCGCGCTCACCGGAACGCCTGCTCGACGAGGTCACCCTGTTCCTGCACAAGGTCGAGGCCGAGCTGTCCAGCGAACACCAGCGCATGCTCAAGACCGCGCGCAGTCGCGACAAGCTGTTCGAAGGCCGTCGTCTGCTGCTGGTGGACGATGACGTGCGCAATATCTTCGCGCTCTCCAGCGCACTGGAGCAGAAGGGCGCGGTGGTCGAGGTCGCCCGCAATGGCTTCGAGGCGCTGGAAAAACTGCGCGAGCACGAGGACATCGACCTGGTGCTGATGGACGTGATGATGCCGGAAATGGACGGCTACGAGGCCACCCGGCAGATTCGTCTGGAAGATCGCTGGAAGAACCTGCCGATCATTGCGGTAACGGCCAAGGCAATGAAGGATGATCAGGAGCGCTGCCGTGAGGTCGGCGCCAACGATTACCTGGCCAAACCCATCGATCTGGATCGCCTGTTCTCCCTGATCCGCGTGTGGATGCCCAAGCTGGAGCGCCTGTGATGCCCGATGAAATCGAGCTGCGCCTGCTGATCGAAGCGATCTATCTGCGCTACAGCTACGACTTTCGCGACTATTCGAAGGCTTCGCTGAAGCGTCGTATCCGGCAGGCACAGACCCAGTTGGGCTGCCCGACCATCTCGGCGTTGCAGGAGCGCATCCTGCACGAGCCGAAGGCCTTCATGCAGCTCTTGCAGTACCTCACCATCCCGGTCAGCGAGATGTTTCGCGACCCCGGTTACTTCCTGGCGCTGCGCGAGCAGGTGGTACCGCTGCTGCATACCTATCCGTCGCTGAAGGTCTGGGTGGCCGGCTGCAGCACCGGCGAAGAAGTGTATTCGCTGGCTATCCTGTTGCATGAGGAAGGCCTGCTGGAACGCACCATGATCTACGCCACGGACATCAATCCGCATTCGCTGGAGAAGGCCGAGCAGGGCATCTTCGCCCTCGACAATCTGCGCACCTATACCCAGAACTATCAGCTGTCCGGCGGCAAGCGGGCGTTCTCCGACTATTACTCGGCGGCCTATGACCGGGTGTTGTTCGACAAGTCGCTGCGCGCCAACGTGACCTTCGCCGATCACAGCCTGGCCACTGACAGCGTGTTCGCCGAGACCCACCTGGTGTCCTGTCGCAACGTGCTGATCTATTTCAACCGTGACCTGCAGGATCGCGCCCTCGGTCTGTTCCACGACTCGCTTTGCCACCGGGGTTTCCTCGGCCTGGGCAGCAAGGAAAGCCTGGATTTCTCCGCCTACGCGCAGCAGTTCGAAGCTGTCTCGCGTCCCGAGCGGATCTTCCGCAAGCGATGAGCGAACAACGGATCAACCTGCGCGGCCACCACCGTGTCCCGCTGGAGGCGCTGGTGATCGGCGCCTCGGCTGGTGGCGTGGAGGCGATGTTGCAGCTGCTCGAAGACTTGCCGCTGGACTACCGCTTGCCAGTGGTGTGCCTGCTGCACGTGCCGGATCGCAACGACAGCCTGCTCGCCGACCTGTTCGCGCGCCGTCTGATCCTGCCGGCCAAGGAGGCCGAGGACAAGGAGGGGCTGCGCGGTGGCGTGGTCTACGTGGCGCCGGCCGGTTATCACCTTTCCATCGAAACCGATCGCAGCTTCTCGCTCAGTCGCGAGGAGCCGCGGCATTTTTCACGACCCTCGATCGACATCCTCTTCGAGTCCGCTGCCGACGCCTATGGCGAGCGGTTGGCCGGTGCGCTGCTCACCGGCGCCAACGAGGATGGCGCGGCTGGCTTGCTGGCAATCCAGCGCGCTGGTGGTCTGACTCTGGTGCAGGAGCCTTCCGACGCTCAGGTGCCCACCATGCCGGAGGCGGCGCTGGCGCTGCTGAAACCGGACTTTCTCCTGCCCATCGACGCCATGCGCGCGCTACTGACCGAACTGGATACCCTGCCATGCTGAGGAAGATTGAAGCCAAGGTGTTGATCGTCGACGACTTGCCAGAGAACCTGCTGGCCCTGCGTTCGTTGATTCAATGCGAGGATCGCACCGTATTCGAGGCCAGCAGCGCTGACGAAGCACTGTCGCTGTTGCTCGAACACGAATTCGCCCTGGCCATTCTCGACGTGAAGATGCCGGGCATGAACGGTTTCGAGCTGGCCGAGCTGATGCGCGGTACGGGCAAGACCAAGCACATCCCGATCATCTTCGTCAGCGCCGTTGGCCGTGACATGGACTACGCCTTCAGGGGCTATGAAAGCGGCGCGGTGGACTTCCTGCACAAGCCACTGTCGCCCTTCGAGGTGCGCAGCAAGGTGGCGATGTTCGTCGACCTGTATCGCCACCGTAAGGCCCTGAGCATGCAACTGGAGGTGGTGGAGGCGGCCCGTCGCGAACAGGAGGCGCTGCTCACCGAGTTGCGCGAGACCCAGGGCGAGCTGCAGAAGGCGGTGCAGATGCGTGACGTGTTCATGTCCATCGCCTCGCACGAACTGCGCACGCCGCTCAATGGCCTGATCCTCGATGTGCAACTGCGCAAGCTGCGCCTGGAACAGGGCCGTGACGATGCCTTCACGCCGGATAAACTGCACGAGATGGTGGCTCGCGACGAGCGCCAGATCCGCAGCCTGAGTCGCCTGATCGACGACATGCTGGATGTTTCGCGCATCCGCACCGGCAAGCTCTCCGTGCGTCCGCAGCCGGGTGATCTCGGCGTATTGGCGGGAAGCGTGGTGGAGAGCCTGGCCGCGCAGTTCACCAGCAAGGGCTGCCATGTCGGGCTGCAGGTGGACGGTCCGGCGCCGGTGATGATGGACGAATTCCGCATCGAGCAGGTGCTGGCCAACCTGCTGACCAACGCCCTGCGCTACGGCGGCGGCAAGCCGGTGTCGGTACGGGTGAAGGTAGAGGATGACGTAGTGCGCGCCGAAGTGCGCGACCAGGGCATGGGTATTTCCGAGGCCGATCAGCGCCGGGTGTTCGAGCAGTTCGAGCGGGTGGCGGGATCCAATGTGTCCCAGGGGTTGGGGCTCGGCCTGTTCATCAGCGAGCAGATCGTCCAGGCCCATGGCGGCCGCATCGAGCTGAGCAGCCAGCTTGGCGAAGGCTCCTGTTTCAGTGTGGTTCTGCCCCGTCACGACTGATCGTGCAAATTGCACGTGTCAGGATTCATGCATCTTGCAAAGTGCATGGGGAACCCTCATGCATGAGTTGTTCAACTTATTGATTTAAAAGGATTTTATAGAAGTATTCAGATTGGCATGAGCGCTGCAACAGACAGTCACGTAAGCCCCCGACTGATCTGCTGATGGAGAAGCGCCATGTACATCGTCCGACTGAGCCTGTTCTGCGCCGCTGCATTGCTGGTCAACGGGGCTTACGCCAAAGATTTCTCGGATACGGCCGGTGCCAGTGCCAAGACCGCCGAATTCACCGTTTCCACCCCGCAGGTTCGGGACTATCGCGTCGGCGCCCTGCAGGGCGAGGCCGGTGAGCTGCGCCAGCAGACTTCTCGCGGCCTTCACGACGACGGACAGTGGGTGCGTATCTCCGACCCCGCCGAGACCGAAACCGGCAACCGCGAGCCGCGCCCCGCTGACAGCACCCCGCGCTGGGTGTTCTGACCGACAAGGAGTCCTGCCATGTCCAGAAGTGCTGTGTTTCTGTTGATCATGACCCTCTTGAGCCTGTCCGCCCTGTGGCTGAACCCCGGTCTGGAAGGAACCCCAGCCCTGGCGCTCAAGTGTGCCAGCGGTTTCTTCGGCCTGGCCTTTCTTGGCGCCTTGATGGCCGGCCGCCGCTTCAAGTTCGATCCGGTACTGCGCTGAAGCTGCTTTGATCTTTATCGCGTGAGAGTCAGTGGTGGGCTGAAGCCCACCCTACGCAGCATCTGCCCCCTTCCTCTTATTCCCGCATCTTCAGTCTGCTTACACCGGTAGGTTGAAGTAGAAATTGGCGCCGTCGCCGGGGCGTGACTGGACGTCGAGCCGACCGCCGTGCAACTGCACGATCTCCCGTGCCAACGCCAGCCCAAGCCCGACCCCACCCTTGCGCCGACTGATCTGCACGAACGGCTCGAAGATACGTGCCTGCTGCTCGAAGGGAATGCCCTCACCATCGTCCTGCACGTTGAAGATCACCTGCTCGCCATGGCGGCGTACCTGCAGCCGCACGTGGCCGCTTGGATTGCTGTGGCGCAGGGCGTTGCTGATCAGGTTGTCGAGCAGGCGTTCCAGTTGGGCAGCGTCGACGGCGAGTTGCGGTAGCGGCTCGTGCGCTTCGTTGGTCAGGGTTATTTCGCGCTCGGCTGCCTCGTCAGCGAAGCGCGCCTGGGCTCGCTCGAGCAGCGCAGCCAGGTCGCATGCCTTGCGTTGCAGGGTCTGCAGGCCATTCTGGTAGCGCGAGAAGTCCAGCAGGTTGTCGATCAGCTGCACCAGGCGGCGCATTTCCTCATCGACGGTGCGCATCAGATCCTGTTCGCGTCCCTCTGCCGGCAGCTTGATGCGTTCGCGCAACAGGCTGAATGCCATGTGCATGCCAGTTATCGGCGTGCGCAATTCGTGCGAGGCGCGCAAAACGAATTCGTTGCGTACACGCTCGAAGGCGCGCTGCTTGGTGACATCGCGCAACACCATCACCGCGCCGACGCTACCGCCTTCACGCAGTTGGATCGGGGTCAATGCCCAGGCGAGTAGGCGCACCTCGCCATCGCGTTCGATCTGCAGGTCAGCCGGCGGCTCGCGCAGCAGTTCACCGGCGAGTACCTGGTGCAGGGCTTCGTCCACAGCATGGTCGGGCAATAGCGGCCCGATGGGTTGCTCCAGGATATCGGGGGCCCACGACAGCTGGCGCAGCGCTACCGGGTTGGCGTGCTCGATGTGGCCCTGGGCATCGAGAATGATCAGGCCGTCGTCGATGCTGTCGAGCACCGCTTTCAGGCGGCCCTCGCTGTTGAGCAACTGCTTGAGATTGCTCGAGTGATATTCGCGCAGGGCTTCGGTCATCAGGCCGAAACGGCGGCTGAGTACGGCCAGCTCCTCCACCGGTGAAACCGGCAGCACGACGTCGTATTGGCCACGGCCGAGCTGGTCGGCGGCGCGTGCCAGCATGTCGATGGGCGCACCGAAGCGGCGAGCGATGCCGTGAGCGGTGAGTACGCCGATGGTCAGAACCGCCAGGCCGATGAAAGCGAGCAGTGCGGCGATCAGTTGCGAGCGCTCGCCAGCGCTGTCCTCGGCGGCGATGACGTGGGCGACGACATCGTCCTGTTCTTCCAGCAAGTGGTTGCGCAGGCGTTGGAAGGCGTCGGTGAATGGCTTGTAGGAGGCAAGGTCGTGCGGCGTCTGGCCGGCAGGCGTGCCACTGGCGGCGGCCTGTTCCATCTGATCGTAGAGCTTCGCGGCTTGTTCGAGACCGCTCACGTAGCGATCTCCCAGATTGGCTGTGATGCCTTCGGCGAGGGTCGCGCGAAACTCTTCACGAACCTTGTCCAGGGCCTGCGGATCGGGTTGCTGGTCGATCAGCACGATCAGCTCGTCACCCAGGTGCTGGCGCAGCTTCTGGCCAATCTGCACGGCGGTGAAGCCGCGCTGGATCAGTTCGCTCTGGCTGCGCGCCATCTGCGTGACGCTGTATAGCCCGAGCAGCAAGCCCAGCAACGCCACGGTGATCAGTGCGGAGATGCTGAGGAACAGACGGGTGCGAAGCTTCATGGACAGCTTCATGGGGATTCCCGGTTCAGAGGTTGTATTGCTTGCGTTTGCGATACAGGGTCGAGGTGTCGATGCCCAATGTCTTGGCGGCCATGTCCAGGGTGCTGCTGCTGGCCAGAACCGCGGCGATATGGGCTTTTTCCAGCTCTTCGAGGCTCATGGGCGCGCCGACCCGGACGGTGCTGGTTGGCGTTTCGCTGCTGCCGCCGAGGCCAAGGTGGGCGATTTCCACGGCCTCCTGCTGGCAGATGATGCTGGCGCGCTCGATGACGTTGCGCAGCTCGCGGATGTTGCCGGGCCAGTGATAAGCCTGCAGCGCTGCAGCGGCTTCTGGGCTGAAGCCGCAGGCGGGCCGGCCGTAATCGCTGACGAAGCGGGCGAGGAAGCGTTCGGCCAGCGACATCACGTCTTCGTGGCGTTCGCGCAGTGGCGGCAATTTCAGGGTGATGACGTTGAGGCGGTAGAGCAGATCTTCGCGGAAGCGGCCCGCACGTACCATCTCGTCCAGATCCAGGTTGGTGGCGGCGACGATGCGCACGTCGGCGCGACGGGTGACCGGGTCGCCCACGCGCTCGTATTCCTTGTCCTGGATGAAGCGCAGCAGCTTGGGTTGCAGCGCCAGCGGGAAGTCGCCGATCTCGTCGAGGAACAGGGTGCCGCCATCGGCCTGGCTGACCCGGCCCTGGGTGCTTTCGCTGGCGCCGGTGAAGGAGCCGCGGGCATGGCCGAACAGCTCGCTTTCCATCAGTTCGGCGGTCAGCGATGGGCAGTTGATGGTCACGCAGGTGCGCTTGGCGCGGCGGCTCCAGCCGTGAATCGCGCGGGCCAGCTCGCCTTTGCCGGTGCCCGACTCGCCGAGAATGAGGATGTTGGCGTCGGTGGCGGCGACCTGGCGGGCCGTCTCCAGGATCGCCATCATCGCCGGGCTGTGCGAGTCGAGCCCGTCCTTGGCCTTGCGCACCTCGCCCTCCAGGGCTTCCAGGCGTGCCGCCAGGGTGCGTACTTCCAGCTGCTTGGCAGCGGCCAGGCGCAGTTGATCCGGTGAGCAGGGCTTGACCAGGTAATCGGCGGCGCCGGCCTGGATCGCATCGACGGCGGTGTCCACGGCCGAGTGCGCGGTGACGATCACCACTCGCATCCAGGGGGCCTGGATGCGCATCTGCGCCAGCAGATCCAGGCCGTTGTCCTCGCCCAGGCGCAGGTCGAGGAAGCACAGATCGAACACCTGACGATGCAGCAGCGCTTCTGCCTGTGCCGCACTGCTGGCACCGGCGACGTCATAACCCTCGTCTTCCAGGCAGTAACGGAAGGTACGCAGGATTGCTGCTTCGTCATCCACCAGCAGAATGCGCCCGCTGGTCTGCTCTGAATCTGCCATGAATGTGCTCCGTCTGACTGGTCGATGGAGGTTAGTCAGGGAAAAACCGTGCAAGTTGCACGGCCTGACTGCGTCAATGCTGCAGCCTGCATGGCGTCAGGGTGCCAGCATTGATCATAACCAATTGTTTTTAAATGGGTTTATTTAAAAAAGAAGCTGGCACGGGGCTTGCGATATTCCTTTTATCGTTTCACGAACAGGAGTGAACCCATGCCCCCGTTCAAACCCTTGTTGCTGGCCGCCGGTACCGCGTTGATGCTCGGGCTGACGCCGTTGGCCAGTCATGCTGCCGAAGGTCAGCTGGCCTCGCAATTGGAGGCTGCACGTCAGGAAGGCTCGATCTGGACGGCCTTCGCCCTCAACCGCCACCTCAACCCGTTCAAGCTCGATATCGATGTGGAAGATGGCGAGGCCACCCTGGCCGGTCAGGTCGAAAGCGAGGTGCAGAAGGAGCTGGCCGAGCAGGTGGCCCTGAGCATAGATGGCATCGAGTCGGTGGACAATCACATCGAGGTCACTGGCGAGGCCGCCGAAGGCGAACCACCTGGCCTGGTTCAGCGCCTGGAAGACGCCAGCCTGGCGGCCACGGTGAAATCCAAATTGCTGTGGAACAGCAACACCCGAGGCCTGGACATCCGCGTGCGTGCCGAGAATGGTGCGGTAACCCTCAGTGGTCATGCCCAGACGCCGGCCTCGAAAGAGCTGGCGGGTCAGCTGGCAGCCAACACCGATGGCGTTCGCGAGGTGTTCAACCATCTCAGCATCAGCACCGCCGACAGCAGTAGCAACGAAGTGCAGACGGCGGTGGAGGAGGCGCGCGAGAACATCAGCGATGGCTGGATCACCAGCAAGGTCAAGGCCAGCTTCCTCTACAGCCGCAACCTCGATGCGCTGAACATCGCCGTGACCACCGATGACGGCCTGGTCAACCTGCGTGGCAGCGTATTGAGCAATGCCGAGAAACGCCTGGCGGTAGAAATCGCCCGCAACATCCGCGGCGTGCGCGGTGTGGATGCCGACGCCCTGCGCGTCAGCAGCTGACCGCCGGCCCGATCACGTGCCGCTGGAGCGCGGCCATTCACCACCCTGAGTCAAGGAGTCATTCCATGAGCAGCAAGACCGCACAACTGAACGAACTGATCGAGATCACTCGTGACGGCAAGCGCTTCTACGAGCATGCCCATGACGAGGTCAAGGACATCCGCCTGCAGGCACTGTTTCGCGATATGGCGCGTGCCAAGACCGAGGTGATCGAGGCGCTGAGCGTCAAGGTCGCCGCCAATCAGAGCGAGCCGGCCACCGGTGGCACCATGCTGGGCAAGCTGCGCCAGTTCTACGCCGACACCCGTGCCACCCTGGCCAAGGATGAAGACGCCACCTATGTCGCGCAGTTGGAAGAGTCGGAAGACCGCATCCTGCATGCCTTCGAGGATGCCCTGGAAAGCGCCGACAATGATGTTCGCGTGCTGCTGGCGATGGAAATGCCCAAGGTGCGTGCCTGCCATGACCGCATGCGGGCGTTGAAGCAGAACATGCAGTAATCCCCTGCGCGTCATCCGAGCCCCTGCACGCATTGCGTGCAGGGGCTTTTTATTGGGGCTGGGCAGACCGGACTGGCAAGTTTGTGTGTACTGTACGCAGCGCTATTTATTTCCGGGCCATGGTCATTAACGTGTCGATCTCTCGCACTGGTTTCGCCCCTCACGGGCGAGTCACTTGATTCGCTGCGCTCACCCTTCGGGCCAGCCTGAGGCTGTTACTTCGCTGCGCTTCGTAGCTCTTGCTTGCCCAAGAGAAAGTAACCAAAGAGAAGGGCACCCCGCCATCCGGCCCCGGCTTCGCCGGGGTTCCCTCGTTCCGTCACCGCTCCAGGGGCACGCCGTGAAGGGCCATCCCTGGCCCATCACGGCTCTCGCGGCATCCATGCCGCTCAACCCCTTCCACGCTGACTCCACTCGGCCTCCTGAAGGGGACTTGGGCGTCGTCTGTAACATCGCAGTTGAAGAGCAAAGACATAGACACCGCCAATTTCAATTTCGCGATACTTACAAAAGCTCGCGACCTGGCCCCGTCAGAAACCCGGATGTCGGGGTGCCCTTCTTTGGCACACCTTTCTTGGGCAAACAAGAAAGGTGTGGCGCCCGTAAGGGGCGCAACCCAAGCGCTCAGCGCACGCGGTAACGGATAGTGCTAAGCCCGTAAGCGATACGCACACAAACTTGCCCGTCCGGCGTTACCCGCATGCTCCCCAAACCATCCGAAGCGCCTTTTCTCTGCCGCAACCGAAAGTCGCCTGCGTTCATTTAACTGTCACATTCGTTTCATAGAGTGGTCATGTGGCCTATCGATACTGTGGCCCGTTCCACCAACACTATTCCTGCTAGGAGCAAGGCATGAAACTGAAGCGTTTGATGGCGGCCCTGACTTTCGCCGCCGCTGGCGTAAGCGCGGTATCCGCGGTTGCCGCCGTCGACCCGGCTCTGCCGAACTACGAGAAGACTTCCGGTGTATCGGGCAACCTCTCCAGTGTCGGTTCCGATTCGCTGGCCAACCTGATGACCCTCTGGGCTGAAGAGTTCAAGAAAAGCTACCCGAACGTGAACATTCAGATCCAGGCGGCCGGTTCCTCTACCGCTCCACCCGCCCTGACTGAAGGCACCGCCAACATTGGCCCGATGAGCCGTCCGATGAAGGACAGCGAAATCCAGGCCTTCGAAGAGAAGTACGGCTACAAGCCGACCGCCGTTCCGGTCGCCATCGACGCCCTGGCGGTGTTCGTGCACAAGGACAACCCGATCAAGAGCCTGGACATGGCTCAGGTCGACGCCATCTTCTCCAGCACCCGCCTGTGCGGTGGCGAGAAGGACATCAAGACCTGGGGTGACCTGGGCCTGACCGGTGAGTGGGCTTCCAAGCCGATCCAGCTATTCGGTCGTAACTCGGTGTCCGGCACCTATGGCTACTTCAAGGAAGAAGCTCTGTGCAAAGGCGACTACAAGTCCAACGTCAACGAGCAGCCGGGTTCGGCTTCCGTGGTGCAGTCGATCTCCAGCACCCTGAACGCCATCGGTTACTCGGGCATCGGCTACAAGACTTCCAGCGTGAAGACCGTGCCGCTGTCGAAGAAAGGCGGTGAAGCCTTCGACGCCAACGAAGCCAACGCCCTGGCTGGCAAGTTCCCGCTGGCGCGCTTCTTCTACGTCTACGTCAACAAGGCGCCGAACAAGCCGCTGAGCCCGCTGGATGCCGAGTTCCTGAAACTCGTTCTGTCCAAGCAAGGCCAGGAAGTCGTGGTCAAGGACGGCTACATCCCGCTGCCGAAGAAAGTCGTCGACAAGACCCTGAAAGAACTGGGCATGTAACGACCGCTTCAGGCTGCACACACGAAGCCCGCTTCTCCATGTAGAGGCGGGCTTTGCTACGTCACCGTGCTGTAACTTTTCTGTCATACGAAACCGCTAAATTGGCCGGGCTCGTGAAATAGACGAAAAATGCGGCGCGCTCATGGCCGCGCAGAGACGCTCTCAATCATGAATGACCTGGCTAGTGAAACCATGACCGCCTCCCCCAATTCCCTCGGGCTGGACTTCAACACTCCGGCTCTGCAACGCAAACGCCGCCTGCGCGCATTCAAGGATCGCCTGGCTCGCTGGGGCGTATCCGTCGGTGGCCTTGCCGTACTCGGCGCCATCACCCTGATCTTCTTCTACCTGGCCTATGTCGTGCTGCCGATGTTCCAGGGCGCCGACCTGGAGCAGCGCAAGCCGGTGCAGCCGGCCTGGCTGGCCGAGGCTGGCGCGCCGCTTTTGATGGCGCTGGAAGAGCAGAATCAGGTCGGCATGCGCCTGTCCAAGTCCGGCAATATCCAGTTCTTCGATGCCAAGAGCATGGCGGCGATGAGTGCGGTGGCACTGCCGCTGCCAGCCGGCAGCGAAGTGACTTCGGTCGGTGAGGATCAGCCGGGCAGCAACCGCGTAGCCCTGGGGCTTTCCAATGGTCAGGTGCTGGTGTTCGAGCACAGCTATCGGGTGTCCTACCCCAATGACGTCAAGACCATCACCCCAGTGGTCACTTATCCTTTCGGTGAAGCGCCGCTGACCCTCGACCCGCAAGGTCGTCCGCTGGAGCACATGGGCATCAGCCTCGCCAGCGGTACGTTGCTGGTCGCCGCTTCCGTGGGTAGCGAGCTGCACGCGGTGAGCCTGAGCCGCGAAGAGAACCTGATGACCGGCGAGGTCAGCACCAACGAGGAGCGTCTGGCGCTGCCGCAGATCGCCGAGCCGATCAAGGAGCTGATCATCGATCCGCGCCAGCAGTGGCTGTACGTGATCAACGGTCGTGCCACCGCTGACGTTTTCGATCTGCGTCGCAACGCCCTCAACGGCCGCTACAAGCTGCTCAACGACGGCGCCACCGACGTGACCTACGCCACCTCGCTGCTCGGCGGCATCTCGCTGCTAATCGGTGACAGCAAGGGCGGTATCGCGCAGTGGTTCATGGTGCGTGAAGAAGACGGCAAGGCTTCGCTGAAGCTGGTGCGCGACTTCAAGATGGCCGGCCAGCCGATTGCCCAGATCATCTCCGAGCAACGCCGCAAGGGCTTCATCGCCCTGGATACCGCCGGCAATCTGGGTATCTTCCACAGCACCGCACACCGCACCCTGCTGGTCGAGCCGGTCGCCGAAGGTTTCACCATGGCCGCCCTGTCGCCACGCGCCAACCGCGTGCTGGTGGAGAGTAACGGCCAGCTCGAGCGCCTGCTGATCGACAACCCGCACCCGGAGATTTCCTTCAGCGCGCTGTGGGGCAAGGTCTGGTACGAAAACTACGACAAGCCGGCGTACGTCTGGCAGTCCACCTCCGCCAGCACCGACGCCGAGCCCAAGCTGAGCCTCGCGCCGCTGGCCTTCGGTACCCTGAAAGCGGCGTTCTACGCCATGCTGCTGGCGGCTCCGTTGGCCATCGCCGCGGCGATCTACACCGCCTATTTCATGGCCCCGGCCATGCGCGGCAAGGTCAAGCCGGTGATCGAGCTGATGGAAGCGCTGCCGACGGTGATCCTCGGTTTCTTCGCCGGTCTGTTCCTCGCGCCCTATGTCGAGGGACATCTACCCGGCATCTTCAGCCTGTTGATCTTCACCCCCATTGGCATCCTCCTGGCCGGCTTCATCTGGAGCCGCCTGCCGGAGTCCGTGCGCCTGCGCGTGCCGGATGGCTGGGAAGCGGCGCTGCTGATCCCGGTAATCCTGCTGGTCGGCTTCATCTCCCTGAGCATGAGCGGGCACGTGGAGAACTGGCTGTTCGACGGCAACATGCGTCAGTGGCTGAGCAACGACCTGGGCATTCCGTTCGACCAGCGCAACGCCCTGGTGGTCGGCCTGGCCATGGGCTTCGCGGTGATCCCGAACATCTACTCGATCGCCGAAGACGCCGTGTTCAGCGTACCCAAGAGCCTGACCTTCGGTTCCCTGGCGCTCGGTGCCACGCCGTGGCAGACCTTGACCCGCGTGGTGATCCTGACCGCCAGCCCGGGCATCTTCTCGGCGGTGATGATCGGCATGGGCCGCGCCGTCGGCGAGACCATGATCGTGCTGATGGCCACCGGCAACACGCCGATCATGGACATGAACATCTTCGAAGGCCTGCGCACCCTGGCCGCCAACGTGGCGGTGGAAATGCCGGAGTCGGAAGTGGGCGGTACGCACTACCGGATTCTGTTCCTCTCGGCGCTGGTGCTACTGACCTTCACCTTCGTCATGAACACCCTGGCCGAGCTGGTGCGTCAGCGCCTGCGCGTCAAGTACGCTTCGCTCTGAGGACTGCAAGACTATGTCCGTGAAACAGAACAACATGAAATCCTGGTTCAAGAGCGGTTCGCCTTGGATCTGGATGAACGCTGGCGCGGTGTCCATCGCCATCATCATGGTCGTCGGCCTGCTGGCGGTGATCACGGTGCGCGGCCTGGCGCACTTCTGGCCGGCCGACATCATCGAAGCCAAGTACCAGGTGCCAGGGCAGGAAGCCAAGCTGATGGCCGGCGCCGTGGTGCAGATCGAGGAAATCCCGCGTGCACGCCTGGCGGCTTCCGGCTTGCCGGTGGACGCCTCCGGCGGCGAGTTCATGACCCGCGAGCTGATCAAGGTGGGCAACCGCGACCTGTACGGCGCGGACTTCACCTGGGTGGTCGGTGAGTGGCTGAGCGACCAGCACCGTCCGGTGGACATCACCGCCTTCGAGCGCCGCGAGTGGGGCAACTTCTACGGCTACCTGGTCAACGTCAAGGAAAACGGCCAACTGGTCGCCGAGGGCGATGCGGCCTGGCCGGAGCTGCAGAAGCGTCTGGCGCGGGTGGATGACCTGCACACGCAGATCGTCAAGATCGAGAAGGCCGACATCGGCCGTATCAACGCCGGCCTCGAGCGCGTGCGTCTGAAGACCCGCAAGCTGGAACTCAACGGTGAGCTGAGCGCCGCCGCGCAAGCCGACCTGGCCGCCGAGCGCGCGCAGTGGGACGCCGAGTACAAGGTGCTGGAAGCCGAACTCAGCTCGCGTTACGAGCAATTCAACCGCGACAGCATCACCGTGCGTTCGGCCGATGGCCGCGAGCAGCAGATCAGCCTCGGCAAGGTGGTGCGCGCGTATCGCCCGAATGCCATGTCGACCCTGGACAAGCTCGGTTTCTACGGCAGCAAGGTGTGGGAGTTCGTCAGCGACGACCCGCGTGAGGCGAATACCGAGGGCGGTATCTTCCCGGCGATCTTCGGCACCATCATGATGACCCTGATCATGGCGGTGATCGTCACCCCGTTCGGCGTGATCGCCGCCATCTACCTGCGCGAGTACGCCAAGCAGGGCCCGCTGACGCGGGTGATCCGCATCGCGGTGAACAACCTGGCGGGCGTTCCGGCCATCGTTTACGGCGTATTCGGCCTGGGCTTCTTCGTCTACGTGCTGGGCGGTTCGATCGACCGCCTGTTCTTCCCGGAAGCCGCGCCGGCACCGACCTTCGGCACGCCCGGCCTGCTCTGGGCCTCGCTGACCCTGGCGTTGCTCGCCGTACCGGTGGTGATCGTCGCCACCGAGGAAGGTCTGGCGCGTATCCCGCGGGCGCTGCGTGAAGGCTCGCTGGCGCTCGGTGCGACCAAGGTCGAGACCTTGTGGCGCGTGGTGCTGCCGATGGCCAGCCCGGCGATGATGACCGGCCTGATTCTCGCCGTGGCCCGTGCCGCCGGTGAGGTGGCGCCGCTGATGCTGGTGGGTGTGGTGAAACTTGCGCCCAGCCTGCCAGTCGACGGTAACTACCCTTACCTGCACCTGGATCAGAAGATCATGCACCTGGGCTTCCACATCTACGACGTCGGTTTCCAGAGCCCCAACGTCGAGGCCGCGCGACCGCTGGTGTACGCCACCGCGCTGCTGCTGGTACTGGTGATCGCGATTCTCAACCTGACGGCCATCTACCTGCGCAACCGCCTGCGCGAGAAGTACAAGGCCCTGGATCATTGATTGGAGCGGCAAGCCCCTCACATGGGGCTTGCGGCCTGTAGCTTGCAGCCTGGCGCTGCGAACGGAGTGAGCATATGCAACACGAAAACGCTACCCACGGTATCGACATCTCGGCCCTGGGCCGTGACAAGCAGAGCCTGAACCTGGCCAACGAAACCGTGGCCATCCAGGTGCCGGGTCTGAATCTGTACTACGGCGACAAGCAGGCGCTGTACGACGTCAAGATGAACATCCCCAAGCAGCGCGTGACGGCGTTCATCGGCCCGTCCGGCTGCGGCAAGTCAACCCTGCTGCGTACCTTCAACCGCATGAACGACTTGGTCGACGGTTGCCGCGTGGAAGGCGAGATCAACATCGACGGCCGCAACATCTATCGCAAGGGCGAGGATGTGGCCGAGCTGCGCCGTCGCGTCGGCATGGTGTTCCAGAAGCCCAACCCGTTCCCCAAGAGCATCTACGAGAACGTGGTGTATGGCCTGCGCATTCAGGGCATCAACCAGAAGCGCATCCTCGACGAGGCCGTCGAGTGGGGCCTGAAGAGCGCCGCGCTGTGGGATGAAGTGAAAGACCGTCTGCACGATTCGGCCCTCGGTCTCTCCGGTGGCCAGCAGCAGCGTCTGGTGATCGCCCGTACCGTGGCGGTGCAGCCCGAAGTGCTGCTGCTCGACGAACCCTGCTCGGCACTCGACCCGATCTCCACGCTGAAGGTCGAAGAGCTGATCTACGAACTGAAATCCAAATACACCATCGTCATCGTGACCCACAACATGCAACAGGCGGCGCGTGTCTCCGACTACACCGCATTCATGTACATGGGCAAGCTGATCGAGTTCGGCGATACCGACACGCTCTTCACCAACCCGGAGAAGAAGCAGACTGAAGACTACATCACCGGTCGTTACGGCTAAGGCCATGGCAAATACTCCCTGGCTTTGTCGGGCGCCGTACTGTCAGCGCGCGCCCTTCGCGCCAGAGAGCATTTTCCAAGGGCCTTAGTGCTGAAACTCAACGTGTAGGGTGCGCTGTGCGCACCATGGCCACCCAAGCCGGCAGCATTTGTGGAGCGATTGCAATGATCAACAAAGACAGCCTCACCCATCACATTTCCCAGCAGTTCAACGCCGAGTTGGAAGAAGTCCGCAGCCACCTGCTGGCCATGGGCGGCCTGGTGGAAAAGCAGGTCAACGACTCGGTGACCGCGCTGATCGAGGCCGATTCCGGCCTGGCCCAGCAGGTGCGCGAGATCGATGACCAGATCAACCAGATGGAGCGCAACATCGACGAGGAGTGCATCCGCATCCTCGCCCGCCGCCAGCCGGCCGCTTCCGACCTGCGTCTGATCATCAGCATCTCCAAGTCGGTGATCGACCTGGAACGCATCGGCGACGAATCGACCAAGATCGCCAAGCGCGCCATCCTCCTCAGCGAGGAAGGCGAGGCGCCCAAGGGGTACGTCGAGATCCGCCACATCGGCGACCAGGTGCGCAAGATGGTGCAGGACGCCCTCGACGCTTTCGCCCGCTTCGACGCCGACCTGGCCCTGGCCGTGGCCCAGCACGACAAGACCGTCGACCGCGAATACAAGACCGCGCTGCGCGAGCTGGTCACCTACATGATGGAAGATCCGCGTTCGATCTCGCGCGTGCTCAACGTGATCTGGGCGCTGCGCTCGCTGGAACGCATCGGCGATCATGCGCGCAACATCGCCGAACTGGTGATCTACCTGGTACGTGGCACCGACGTTCGCCACATCGGCCTGACGCGCATGCGCGAAGAAGTCGAGGGTAAGTCCAACGACTGATGCCTGCTGTGTGCCGAACGGCCCGGGATTTCCCGGGCCGTTTCGTTTGCGCGATTTGTTGCGCGGCCGACGTTTTCCGTTGGCCTTTGGCGACTGGCCATGACTATGCTTATCGTCATTCGTACAGGAGTGGCCGATGAGCAAAGTCAGTGTGCTGGTGGTGGACGACGCGACCTTTATCCGTGATCTGGTCAAGAAAGGGCTGCGCGATCACTTTCCCGGCGTACAGATCGAAGAAGCGATCAACGGCCGCAAGGCGCAGCAGATGCTGAGCCGCCAGGAGGTCGACCTGATCCTCTGCGATTGGGAAATGCCGGAGATGTCCGGCCTCGAGCTGCTGACCTGGTGCCGCGAGCAGGACAACCTGAAAACCACGCCTTTCATCATGGTCACCAGCCGTGGCGACAAGGAGAACGTGGTGCAGGCCATTCAGGCCGGCGTCTCCGACTACATCGGCAAGCCCTTCTCCAACGAACAGCTGGTGACCAAGGTGAAGAAGGCCTTGAGTCGCGCCGGCAAGCTGCAAGCCCTGGCGGCCAGCGCGCCGCCGAAGATGCTCAGCAGCGGCGGCTTCGCCAATGATTCGCTGGCAGCGCTGACCGGTGGCAAGGCCGAAGTGGTAAAACCCAGTGCTCCGCCGCCGGCAGCTGCGGCCCAGGCTGCACCCAGCGCCGCACCGGCGTCGGCTGCGCCGAGCAAATCGCCGGCCGGTCGCGGTCAGGGCCAGCTGCGTCTGCCGGCCGGCAGCATGGCCTGTGTGATCAAGGCGCTGAGCCTCAAGGAGGCGCTGCTGGTGGTCAAACGTACCGAGCTGTTGCCCCAGGTGCTGGAGAGTGCGGTGCTCGACCTGGAGCAGGGCGAGGCTGCGGAAACCGCGCGGCTCAATGGCTATCTGCATGCTGTCGCGGCATTCGAGCCAAAGCCTGACAGCGAGTGGCTGCAACTGACGTTCCGCTTCGTCGACCGCGACCCGCAAAAGCTCGACTACCTGTCGCGCCTGATCGCCCGGGGCACTGCGCAGAAGCACTTCGTTCCCGGCGCGTAGCGGATCACATGCCGGGGTAGGGTGCGCCATGCGCACCTGAAGATCGACGCTGCTGCCATGGTTGTGCACGGGCCCCACGACACACTACGCCAAGACACCGTCCTACTCCTGGCCCTAACGCCACTCGTTTCGCCAGCGCAATACAGAGCAGATGGCCGATCGATGGCGGTGCGTCGGTTCACAGCCTGACGGTCGGTCGCTCGCAGGCGCTGCGATGCACTGCTAGTCTTGCTAACCCGGATATCGAAAAGCCATAAGATCCGAGTCGTTATGCTAGGGCGTCTGATTTTCTTCTGCAGCCTGCTGGTTCTCAGTAGCCAAGCCGCTGCCCTGACCATCTACAAGTACGTCGACAAGAACGGCGTAGTGACCTATAGCGACCAGGCCGCGCCTGGCGCGCAGGTGTTCGTGTTCAACGACCGCATGGTCGAGCGCCTGGACAACCAGGTGAAGCTGGAAACCAAGAAACACGAAGCCGGCGAGACCCTGCTGATCCGCAACGACCTCTTCGCCCCGGTGGAAATCGAGCTGAAGCTCGAGCAGGTGGAAAACGCCATCGGCGCGCCGGACAAGCCGATCCGCTGGGTGCTGCCGCCGCGCAGCAATATCCGCCTGGCCACCCTGACCGCGCAGGACGCTTCCAAGCCGCTGCGCTACAAGCCCAGGTTGCGCTATGCCCTCGGCGATCCGCGTCTGCAACCGAGCATTCACCGTTATCCGCTGCCCTGGCGCGGCGGCCCATTCCGTCAGACCCAGGGTGCCAACGGCACCTACAGCCACTTCACCGCCAAGGGCCGTTACGCGGTGGATATCGCCATGCCTGAAGGCACGCCCATCGTCGCTGCGCGTGCCGGGGTGGTGGTGAAGACCGAGAACCAGCAGAGCGGACGCGGCAACAACCCGGCCGGCAACTTCGTGCGTATCCTGCATGACGACGGCACCATGGGCGTCTATCTGCACCTGATGAAAGGCTCGGTCGGCGTGCGCGAAGGCCAGCGGGTGGAAACCGGCAGCCTGCTGGCGCGTTCGGGCAACACCGGCAACAGCACCGGCCCGCACCTGCATTTCGTGGTGCAGCGCAACGTCGGGTTGGCGGTGGAATCCATCCCCTTCAATTTCCGCCAGCCGGTCAACAGCCTGCCCAACTTCGCCGTCGGTGGCGAATAGCCTGCTGCCAACACCCGCCTGAATATCTCGCCCTGAACCTGTCGCGTGTTCACCGCCGTTCGCGTTTTCGCCGTGGTGCGGTGTCAGCGGTGCGCATGGCGCACCCTACGGGTGTGCAGCACATCATCCGCATTGCGTAGGGTGCGCTGCGCGCACCGCGAACGCGTGCCGATATGGCGGGTTGGCAGCGACGTACACGGCGTCGGCTACGGCTGAATTTGCCGCGCGTTAGCGCATCCTCAGCGCTCCCGTCGTTACGCAGTGTCAGCGGTGCGCATGGCGCACCCTACGGATTTTGGCCTTACGCAGGGTGCGCTGTGCGCACCGCGATCTTCGCGTCTCTGTGCCTTAAGCCAGACCTTCCTGATGTCGCCTGTGTAAGGAGCACGTCCGCCTGTTGCGCGACGCAGGCGGAAGTCGCCCTTCCGCCCGCTTTCCGCAGTCGCGCGAGCGGAAAGGATCTTTCACCTGGCGGTTTGCTGGAAGCCCTCTAAATCAAGGGTTTCAGCTGTTGGCACCGCTATTGCTATCACACAGGAAAACGGGTGTCCGACTATGGCTATCGATTCAGATTACGTTCAAAGCATGGCGACCCAATTGGCCCAGTACGAAGTGCAGGGCCAGTTGGCCAAGGCCAATCGCAACGAGGCTGCCTACAAGTCGCAGCTGGGGGCGCTGACTGCGCTCGATACCGCGCTGAAGACCTTCAAGACGGCTGCCAGCGGGCTCAAGCTCGCCGGTAGCAGCATGCTGGTCAACAGCGCGACCTTCAGCCAGGAGGGTTATGCCAGCGCCACGGTTGGCAGCAAGGCGGTACCCGGCAGTTACGATTTCTTCGTTCAGCAACTGGCCAGCAAGAGCCAACTTGCCCTGCAAGGGTTGCAGGGGAGTGATCTGGGCAGTGGCAGCCTGACCATCGGCCAGGGCAGCGACTCCTTCAATGTCGACCTGGGTGCGGTGAGCACCCTCGACGAGTTGGCCGCGGCGATCAACGGGGCCAGCGACAACAAGGGCGTCAAGGCGACCCTGGTGCGCAGCAATGGCCAGGTCAACCTGGTGCTGACCAGCGAGAAGACCGGCGCCGATCAGGCCATCAGCCTGACGGCCAACGGTAATACCGCCTTCGAGACCGCTGTCGCCGGACGCCAGGAACTGTCCGTGGCGCGCGACGCCATCGTGCGCCTGGGCGGTGAGAACGGTATCGAGCTGACCAGTAGCAGCAACACCTTCGACAACGTCATCGACGGCGTCAGCCTGACCTTCAACAAGGCCCACAAGAGCGGTGACACCCCGGTCACCATCGACATCGGCCAGGATCAGAAAGCCACCAAGGAGAAAGCGCAGACCTTCGTCAGCGCCTTCAACGCGCTGATGACCAGCTTCGACTCGCTCACCGCCAGTGGTGGCGAGAGTGGCACGCGTGGCGTATTGGCTGGCGATGCCAGCGTGCGGGCCATCGAGAGCATGCTCAATCAACTGGTGCGTACCTCGTTCGGCGGGGTGAGCCTGACCGAGTTCGGCATCGTCGCCGACCGCAACGGCAAGCTGACCATCGACAACGCCCGCTTCGAGAAAGCCGTGGCGGCCAACCCGGAAGGCTTCGAGAAGCTGTTCACCGACAAGGGCAACCTGCTCGACACCCTGGACAAGAACCTGGCGGTCTACACCAGCAGCGCCGGTGGCCTGCTGACCAGCCGCAAGGACACCCTCAACAGTCAGCTGCGTCGTGTCGACCAACAGTTCGACACCATCCAGAAGCAATACGACTCCTACTACAGCCGCTATCTCCGTCAGTACACCGGTCTCATGCAGACCATGGCGGCGATGGAGCAGACCTACGGAATGTTCTGATGAGTGCCTACAACCTCAACGAAAGTTACGACAGCTATCGCACCGTGGATCTCGAGGCGCGCGCTGCTGCCGCCTCGCCCTACGAACTGGTGCTGGTGCTGTTCGACGGTCTGCTCGACGAGCTGGCGCGTGCCCGTGGCCACATCGAGGCCAAGCGCTACCAGCAGAAGGGTCAGTCGCTGGAGAAGTGCCTGAACATCCTCAACGGCCTCAATGGCGCCCTCGACTACGAGAACGGTGGCGAGCTGGTGCAGGGCCTGGCGCGGCTTTACGACTACTGCATCTACCGCCTCTCCGACGTCAGCGTCAGCCTGTCGCTGGAAGGTCTGGACGAAGTGGTGGGCCTGCTTGGCGTACTGCGCGAAGGCTGGGAAGGCGTGAATGCAACGCGCAAGTGAACTGCGCGCCCTGCAGCAGCTGCATGGCCAATTGGCCGAAGCGCTGGAGCAGGGCGACTGGGCGCGCATCGGCGAGATCGACTCGGTGATCCGTTCGTGCCTGCAGCTGCTGGCCGGACTGCCTCGCCTCAGCGACGAGGTGCGCGAGGCCAAGCGGCGCCTGCAGCAATTGCACGGGCAGGCGCGCATCGCCTGTGCCGAGGAGTGCGAGCGGCTGCGCCGTCTGCTGTTGACGCATCTGGAATATGCCGAGGGGCGCAGCGCCTACATGCGCGTCGACCTGTATCAGGGTGGGAGATAAAGGATGCTGCAAGCGATCAATCCGAACGCACAGGTCAGCCTGACGGGCTCCGGCACCGAAGCCTTGCCAGCTGGCTTCGCCCAGGCGCAGGGCGCCGAGGGCGACACACCGGCGTTCGAGCTGCAACTGGCGCTGCGCGGTTTTGCCGCCGCCGAGGCGCAACAGCCGTTGCCGCAGAGCAGCACGCCGGTTCAGGTAACCGTCACCGAGGCGGACGCCGAGCAGTGGCTGGCCAGCGTGCTGGGCCAACAGGCCGTGCGTGTCGAGGCGCGCGATGTCGCTGCGCCGCAGGAGGAGCAGGAGCCGCTTGATGAGCAGGCTGAGGCCATCGCATTGCCTGAACACGCCGAGCTGGTGTTGGCACCGCCGGTCGTGACCCCGCCAGCGGCCGGCAACAGCGCACCAGCGGTGGATGCAGAGTTGCCGGTTGCCTCGCGTCAGGCGCCAGTGGTCGCGCTGCAGAACGCTTCCCTGAGCCTGTCGATGGAGCCGGAACGCGCGGCGTCGACGCAGGTTCTACCGACCCTCGATGCGCCTGAAACCACGCTTCTCGAGCGTCTGCCGGCAAGTGCTGCCGAGGGCGACAAGGTTGCGCCTGCCACATCCGCCAACCCGCAGACGGCAGCGCAGCCGCTTGCCGCCGAGCGCCCCCTCAAACTGCATGCGCCGCAAGCGCAGTGGGGCGAGCAGATGCTGCAGAGCCTGCGCGAGCACGTCGACCTGCAGATCAATCAACGTATCCAGAACGCCACGATCCGTCTCGATCCCCCCGAGCTGGGCAGCCTGGAGATCTACCTGAGCCACGAGTCCGGCCGTCTCAGCGTGCAGTTGTCGGCAGCCAACGCCGATGTCGTACGCCTGCTGCAACAGACCAGCGAGCGCCTGCGCCAGGAGCTGGTCGGGCAGAACTTCGTGCAGGTCAACGTGCAGGTTTCCGCCGATGCGCAGGGTGGTCGCCAGCAGGGGCAGGCGCAGCATCAGGCCTGGTTCGGCGAGGAGCCGGTACGGGCCGCGCATATCAACGGGGCCGATGACGGTCGCCACAACCCGGATTCGATCAGCGACGTGCTGGTCACCGTCTAACCCTTGCGAGTTAATCGAGAAGCCTCATGACAATGCCGCGGATCATCCTGCTACTGCTTATCTTCAACACCCTGGTGGTGATCGGCAGCACCGTCTTCAACTACGCCACGTTGCGCTCGATGCAGTCGGGGCAGCCGCTGTTCGGCCTGTCCAGCACCAGCGAGGAGGAGGAAGAGGCCACCAGCGAATACCGTTTCTTCCCCATCGAGAAGGTCATCGTCAGCCTCAAGGGCGACAGCCGCGAGCATTACTTCGTGCTCGATCTGGTGCTGCAGGCCGAGCTCGAAACCGATCCGAAGAAGCTCGAACAGATCGACCCGATGGTGCGCAACTCGGTGGTCGCCCACCTGTCCGCGATGACCTTCGAGAAGCTGCGCGGCATGCCCATCCCCGAGTTGCAGAGCACGCTGGAAAGCGCGCTGTTCGATGACTTCGCCAGCAAGAAGCTGGCGATGCCATTCGCCAACGTGCTGGTCAGCAAGCTGATCGTCCAGTAGAGAGCAGACCCTGCCCATGAACGCCACCTGCGCCATCGACTACCGCTACGCCGCCGAACAGGGCGGAGCCGCGCTGTTCGCTCCCGGAGCCGAACAGAAGTGGCTGTTGCAGTACCTGCCGCTGGTCAAGCGCATCGTCAGCCAGCTGGCGTTGCAGGCCAATCAGGTGCTCGACCGCGAGGACATGGAGCAGATCGGCCTGATGGGCCTGCTCGACAGCCTGCGCCGCTACGGCACGCCGGACGAGCAGTTCGGTCGTTTCGCCGCGCTGCGGGTACGCGGTGCCATCCTCGACGAGCTGCGCCGCCAGGACTGGCGCCCGCGCCAGGTGCGTCAGCAGACCCACAAGATTCGCGATGCCATCCGCCAACTGGCGCGGCAACTGGGGCGCGTGCCGCAGGAGGAGGAAATCCTCCAGGCGGCCGGGATCAGCGCCAAGGATTACCAGGAGTTCCTCCAGGCCGACGCCTGCGAGGCCATCGAGAGCCTCGACGAGCTGCTGCAGAACGGTCACGAGGGCTTCGCCTGTGGCGCCAGCGGCGTCGAGGATCGCGTGCTCAAGGAGCGTCTGCTGGCGCAGGCACTGAGCCAGCTCAGCGAGCGCGAGCGTCTGGTGCTGACCCTTTACTACCAACACGAGCTGAGCCTCAAGGAAATCGCCCTGGTGCTGGAGCTGAGCGACGCCCGCGTCTGCCAGTTGAGCAAGCAGGCGATCGCCAAGGCCAGTCGTTACCTGAACGAGAGAGGCTAGGGTGCAGAAGTTATTAGGTGCATTGATCATCGTGGCCTGCGTGCTCGGTGGCTACGTCATGGCGCATGGCGAGCTGGCCATGCTCTGGCAGCCGGCCGAGGTGATCATCATCGTCGGTGCGGGTTTTGGCGCTCTGGTCGTCGCCAACCCCAAGGACGTGCTGATCGAGATGCTTCACCAGATCAAGGGTGTGTTCGTCTACAAGAAGCGTGGCGAGGAGTTCCAGCGCCAGTTGCTGATGCTGCTCTATGAACTGCTGGAAATGGTCGACGTCGGTGGCCTCAAGGTGCTCGATGCACATATCGAGGAGCCGGAGCAGAGCGATCTATTCGCCAAGTACCCGCTGATCCGTCAGGAAAAGAACCTGATGGCGTTCATCGCCGACAACTTCCGCCTGATGGCCATGGGCAAGATCAGCGCGCATGAGCTCGAAGGCTTCCTCGAACAGGAGCTCGAAGCTATGGAACATGTGCTGATGCAGCCGTCGCGCTCGCTGCACAAGATCGGCGAAGCCATGCCGGGCTTCGGCATTCTCGCGGCGATCCTCGGCATCGTCATCACCATGGGCAACATCGGCGGCTCGGTCGCCGAGATCGGCGCCCATGTGGCGGCGGCGCTGGTGGGCACATTCCTCGGCATCTTCATGTGCTACTGCGTGATGGAGCCGCTTTCCAGTGCCATGGGCCAGCGCATCAAGACCGAGATGTCGGCGCTCGAATGCGTGCGCACCACGCTGGTCGCCCACGTCGCCGGCAAGCCCACGCTGCTGGCGGTGGATGCCGGGCGCAAGCTGATCGAGCAGGACGTCAAGCCGGCGTTCAAGCAGTTGGAAATCTGGGTCAACCGCTACGAAGATGAAAGGGACGCGGCATGAGACCGCGCGGCGGTGACGGCCACGAGATCATCATCAAGCGGCGTGGCAAGAAGGGCGGTCACGACGAGCATGGTGGTGCCTGGAAGGTGGCGTTCGCTGACTTCACCATGGCCATGATGGCGCTGTTCATGGTGCTGTGGATCATCCAGCCGCAGACCCAGGAAGCCAGCCGCGCCAATGCCGACATGATGAACAACCCGCTGGTCGATGGTGGTGCCGGTATCTTCGACGGTACCAGCCAGACGCCACTGGATCTCGACGGCGTACCGGTGCAGGTCAGCCCGCGTCAGGACCGCATCAACCAGGCGCGCACCCCGCAGGAAGATCCCGGGGCCACGCTGGGCGACGGTCAGCCGGGTGAGCCGCGTCGCCCGCACTATGCCGAGCCGGCGCAGATGCAGGAGCTGGCCAAGCTGATGGAACAGTTGGCGCTGCAACTCGATGCCGAGGCCAATATCGAGGTGCAGGTGGTGCCGCAAGGGCTGCGCATCCTGATCAAGGACGATGCCCAGCGTTTCATGTTCAGCCGTGGCAGTGCGCGTCTCGATCCGCATTTCGCCACCTTGCTGCAACGCCTGGCGGGCATTCTGGCCAAGGTCGAGAATCACCTGATCATCAGCGGCCATACCGATGCCACGCCCTACCGTGGCGTGGTTGGTGGCTACAACAACTGGAACCTGTCAGGCGACCGTGCGCTGCGTGCGCGCAACGTGCTGGTCGAGGCCGGCCTGCCGACCGACAGCGTGCTGCAGGTCACCGCGCAGGCCGACGGCATGCCGCTGCTGCCGAATGACCGGGAGAACGGTGCCAATCGCCGGATCGAACTGTTGCTGCTGACTAGCCAGGCGGAGGGCCTGTATCGCGAGTTGTTCGGTGAGGCGCAGGCGCGGGTGGAATATCGAAGCGAAGGCGCCAAGTTCAATGCGCCGGATTCGTAGGGCGTACCGATCCGCCCTACAGGCCGCGGGAAAGGCAATAGATCTGGCGCGTTTCCAGGGCGTAGAGGCAGTCGTTGAAGTGGGTCAGGCGAATGGTCGAACCCTTGTGCCGGCCGTAGAGCAGGTTGAACACCAGCTCGTCGTCGGTCTCGCTGGCCAGCCCGGTGACCTGGCCGTCTTCGACGCGCAGGCGGTAGTTGCCGAGGAAGCCGTAATCCACCACGCCCGAGGTTTCCAGAATGCTCGCGCCCTGGCGGGTCATGGCGTAGAAGCGCCCGTCGCTGACCTGCAGGCTGTGGCTGATATCCAGCACCTGGCCATTGCTCAGTTGTACCTGGCCACTGGACTGGTAGCGGCCGCTGAGTTCGGCACTGGACTTGAAGCTCAGCCACAGCGCGAGCATGCCCAGCAGCATCGCCAGGGCGGCAGTCAGTACGGTCAGCAGCCAGCCTCGGCTGAGTCCGCGTTGTATGCACTGGCTCATGGCAGGCACCTGCTCAGTTGGGCATCCGCCACCTGGTTCAGCTGGCTGGCGTGCAGCATCAGCGAGCGCACCGAGCCGTTGTGTTGCAGGCACAGCAGTTCGTAGAAGTCGCCGCGCAGGCTGAGCACCAGCTGAGTCGGCTTGCTCGCCAGCGCGTTCAGGCGACTGGTCAGGCCATGCGTCTGCAGGATCAGTTGCTGCAGTCGTTGCGGCTCCTGATCGACGTAGCGCACGTTGAGCGTGCCCAGGTTCATTTCGCTGCTGTGCAGGTCTTGCGGCTGGCTGATCTGGTAGAGGTAGAGAAACTGACCGAGGCCCAGCACGCTGAACAGCGAGAGCAGGATGACCCAGGACGCACGCTGGCGTCCGTGGCGGCGCAGGAAGGCCGGTTGCGGCGGCATCGGGTTGGCCGGTTCGGCGACCTCGCCGATGTCGTCGATGTTCGGTGGATAGACCAGGTGATTGGGGTTGAGCAGGTAGCCGCGGCGCGGCAGGGTCTGGATGATTTCGCGGTTCTTCTCGTCTCCGAGCACCTGGCGCAAGGTGTAGATTTGCTGATTCAGGCTGCCCTGGCCGACGACCCGATCAGCCCAGGCATGGCTCATCAGTTCCTCGCGTGAGACCACCTCGCCGGGTTCCTGCAGCAGGCGTTCGAGCAGGCGGCTGCCGGAGTAGCCGAGGTCGATCTTTTCCTCGATACCGCTTTTCACCAGCGTGAGCTGATACAGCGCTGGGTAGAAGTGCGCATAGCAGTCGCTGCGCCCGGTCTTGATGATCAGACAGGCGATGCTGCTTCCCGGCTCGGCGAGCGGCATATCGGAGCTGGAATTCATGCGGTCCTTCAGGCGAGCGGAACTTCCGTCGTGGAAATTCCGGGGCGATGTTGGTCGGCATTCTGGCGCCAGGAAAATACAGTGGCAAGTCTTGTGCCAGCGTAGCGCGGCTCTCGTCACGATGCCGAATGTGCTATCGGCTGATACTTGCCGTTCTGTATGGCACTTTGACGAGTGCAGCGAGAATTAGCGTAGCCGCCCGGTCAGGCGTGGTGAAGATGACGGCTGATCAGCGGTTCGAGACAGGGCGGGATGGCCGTGCGGCCATGAAAAACGCCCCGCAGAGGCGGGGCGTTGAGGGGCGGCGCAATCCGTTGCGCCTGGATGACGCGGGATCAGCCCAGCAGGGACATGACCATGCCCGGCATCTGGCCGGCTTGCTTGAGCATGGAGATGCCCGACTGCATCAGCATGGAGTTCTTGCTCATGTTGGCACTTTCCTTGGCGAAGTCGGCATCCATGATGCGACCTTTGGCCATGTCGGTGTTGTCCTTCATGTTGTTCAGGTTGTTGGCGGTGTGGTTCAGGCGGTTGATGTTTGCACCGAACTGGGCACGCAGCTCACCGATGCTGTCCAGCGCGTCGCTCAGGGTGTCGATCATGCCGTTGGCAGCGCTACCGTCGGCGCCAGCGATCTCGGTACCCGGAGTGGTGCTGTCCGGAGTGGCGTACTGGGCGGACAGGCCGTCCAGGGCGGTGGCCAGGTCACCCAGCGGGGTGCTGACGTCCAGGGTCAGGGTTTCAGCGGCGCTGGCGCCGATCTGGAAGTCCATGGCCGCGCCGAATTTGCCAGCGGAACCGTCGGTGGTGGTGCCGTCGCTGAACAGGTTCTCGCCGGCGTACTTGGTGTTCTTGACGATGTTGCCCAGTTCCTGACCCAGTTGGTCGTATTCGGACTGCATAGCGTCGCGGTCTTTTTCGCTGGCAGTGGCGTTGGCGGCCTGGGTAGCCAGATCCTTCATGCGCTGGACGATGTCGGTCATCTCGGTCAGCGCGCCTTCGGCGGTCTGCAGCAGGGAGATGGAGTCACCGGTGTTGCGGATGGCTACGTCCATACCACGCGATTGAGCGTTCAGACGGGTAGCGATCTGCAGGCCGGCGGCGTCGTCGGCAGCGGAGTTGATGCGAAGGCCAGTGCCCAGGCGCTGCTGGTTGGTGCCCAGCGCGTTGTTGGTCTTGGACAGGTTGGTCTGAGTGATCAGCGAGGAGTAGTTGGTATGAATCGACAGAGCCATGGTGGTATTCCTTCAGTTGAGTGAAGCTGGCTGTGATTGCCTGCTGTAAGTGAAGGGCGACCGGCTTCTGGCGCTGATTAAATGGCGTTGGCAGAATTTTTTGCTGCACCTGCGGCGATGACGCGAACTGCCGTGCGTAGGGTGAGCTGTGCGCACCGGCTGTTGTCGTGGCGACTCGTGGTGCGCTGTGCACTCTACGAGGTGTCGCGCCAAACAAAAACGGCGACCCGAGGGTCGCCGTTTTTGCTGGAAACGAAGCGTGATCAGCCGATTTCGATCATCTCGAAATCCATCTTGCCAACGCCACAGTCGGGGCACAGCCAGTCTTCTGGCACGTCTTCCCAGCGGGTGCCCGGGGCGATGCCGTCATCCGGCCAGCCCTGGCTCTCGTCGTAAATCAGTCCACAGACCACGCATTGCCACTTCTTCATATAACCCTCAGGCGTATCTCACGGTAGTGCGCGACGAACGCTACCGTAATTGAACCGGTGCGCCAAGCGGGCGGGCGACGATCGTCACCCGCCAGGGGCCAACCAAAGTCGGGTCAGCCAGCGCCCATCAGCGGATCGCTGACGCCCATCACGTACATGGCCAGCAGTGCGATGCCACCAGCCATGATCAGGTAGTACAGGGTCGGCAGGATGGTCTTGCGCAGGGTGATGCCTTCACGCCCGAGCAGGCCGACCGTGGCAGAGGCTGCCACCACGTTGTGGATGGCGATCATGTTGCCCGCCGCCGCACCGACCGACTGCACCGCGACCATCATTGCCCCGGAGACGCCGATCAGCTCCGCCGCGTTGAGCTGGAACTGCGACAGCATCAGGTTGGACACGGTGTTGGAACCGGCAATGAATGCACCCAGCGCGCCCACGGCCGGGGCGAAGAAGGGATAGACGCTGCCGACGCTCTCGGCCACCAGTTGCGCCATGGCCACCGGCATCGACACCAGGTCGCTGCCATTGACCCCCGAGTTGATCAGGATACGTACCATGGGAATGGTGAAGATCAGCACGAAGCCGGCGCCGAGCAGGGTCTTGCTCGACTCGCTGACTGCAGCCTTGAGCTCGGAGAAGCGCATGCGGTGCAGGAAGAAGGTGATCAGCACCACGATGCACAGGATGCCGCCGGGTAGATACAGCGGCTCGATGGTGCCGGACACGCCGGTTTCACCGAGGATGTTGCTCCAGCCAAAGTTCAGGCCGAGCATCGCCGCCTTGACCTCCGGGAAGGTGCGCGACACCACCAGAAAGATCGCCAGCAGCAGATAGGGCGCCCAGGCCATGGGCACCGAGATCGGCGCCTTGCCGGCCACTTCGTCCAGCTTCATCTCGATCTTGCCCATCCACTCGGCCGGCCAGTCTTTGGCGTCGGCGAAATCCCAGGTTTCCTTGGGCAGCAGGAAGCCAGCCTTGGCAGCCGGGATGACGATGGCCAGGCCGACCAGAGCGCCAATGATCGAGGGGAATTCCGGGCCGAGGAATACGCCAGCCGCCATGTACGGCAGGGAGAAGGCGAAGGCGGTGAAAATGGCGAACGGTGCGATGGCCAGGCCTTCTTTCCAGCTCTGATTCTTGCCGAAGAAGCGCGTCATGATCATCACCATGATCAGCGGCATCAGCAGGCCGATCAGGCCGTGGGTGATGGCCACCCGTGAATAGATCAGATGGAAGAAGGTGTCCCAGGTATCACCGGTTGCGGCCAGTTGTGCGGTGATGCCGCTCTTGTCCAGGCCGGCGCCGACGCCCACCAGAATCGGCGTGCCGACCGCGCCGAAGGATACCGGCGTGGACTGCACCAGCATGCCCAGCACCACGGCGGCCAGCGCCGGGAAGCCCAGGGCGACCAGCAACGGCGCAGCGACAGCTGCCGGTGTGCCGAAACCGGAAGCGCCTTCGATGAAGCAGCCGAACAGCCAGGCGACGATGAGTGCCTGCACGCGACGGTCAGGGCTGATATTGGCAAAACCGCGGCGGATCGCGGTGATGCCGCCGGAATGTTTGAGCGTGTTGAGTAACAGAATGGCGCCGAAGATGATCCACAGGATCGCGGCAGTGAGGATCAGCCCCTGCAAGCTGGAGGCAATGACCCGGTTGAGCGACATGTCCCAGGCCAGCAGGCCGATCAGGGCGGTGAGAACGAACACCAGCGGCATCGCGTACTTGGCCGGCCAACGAAAGCCGATCAGCAGCACACCCGCAAGCACCAGTGGCACGAAGGCCAGGATGGACAGCAGCGTTTGACTCATGGGTTGGTTCCTTCTTTTTCTTGTGAACCAGAATTTCCCGGGGATAACCCGGCGCCACGCATCTGGAAGGGCCGGGCGCCACGGCACCGACCTTTCCGCGAGCAGCGGCGGCAGGGATCACCCACCGCCACGCTCATGCCCGAAAGCCCCGACGGCCAGAAACCGTCAGGGCTTGTTACTGCTCAGTGGGAGGGGCTGGGCGGCATCCCGCTTTAGCCGCGAGCTTTTTGTCGTTGGTTTGTCGCGGCTAAAGCCCCTCCCACATTACTTAGGCCTCCTGCTTGAAGCGCAAACGCCACGCATGCAGCAGCGGCTCGGTGTAGCCGGACGGCTGCTCGCGACCCTTGAACACCAGGTCGCTGGCGGCGCGGAAGGCATGGGATCGCTCGAAGTTCGCTGCCATCGGGCGGTAGGCCGGATCGCCCGCGTTCTGCCCGTCGACCACCTGCGCCATGCGCTGCAGGGTCTCGTGTACCTGGGCCTCGTTGACCACGCCGTGGTGCAGCCAGTTGGCGATGTGTTGAGCCGAGATGCGCAGGGTGGCGCGGTCTTCCATCAGGCCGACGTTGTGGATATCCGGTACCTTGGAGCAGCCGACGCCCTGCTCGACCCAGCGCACCACGTAACCGAGGATGCCCTGGCAGTTGTTGTCCAGCTCCTGCTGGATATCGCTGGCGCTCCACGGCCGCTCGGCGCTGACCGGCACGCTGAGCAGGTCATTGAGCAGGCTGTCGCGCTGGCTGCCCAGGTCGATCAGCTCCAGCTCGCTCTGCACCGCCTGCACGTCGACCTGGTGATAGTGCAGAGCGTGCAGCACGGCGGCAGTTGGCGACGGCACCCAGGCGGTGTTGGCGCCGGCTTTCGGGTGGCCGATCTTCTGTTCGAGCATGGCCGCCATCAGATCCGGCATGGCCCACATGCCCTTGCCGATCTGTGCCTTGCCGCGTAGCCCGCAGGCCAGGCCGACCAGCACGTTGTTACGCTCGTAGGCCTGGATCCAGGCGCTGGATTTCATGTCGCCCTTGCGCAGCATGGCGCCGGCTTCCATGGCGGTGTGCATCTCGTCGCCGGTGCGGTCGAGAAAGCCCGTATTGATGAAGGCCACCCGCGCGCTGGCCGCCTCGATGCAGGCCTTGAGGTTGACGCTGGTGCGCCGTTCCTCATCCATGATGCCCATCTTCAGGGTATTGGCCGGCATGCCCAGCAGTTGCTCGACGCGGCCGAACAGCTCGTTGGCGAAGGCCACTTCGAGTGGGCCGTGCATCTTCGGTTTGACGATATAGACGCTGCCGGTGCGCGAGTTGCCGCGACGCTTGAGGTCGTGCAGAGCGATCAGGCTGGTGACCACCGCATCGAGAATGCCCTCGGGAATTTCACGACCTTCGCCATCGAGAATCGCCGGGTTGCTCATCAGGTGACCGACGTTGCGCACGAACAGCAGCGAGCGGCCATGCAGGTTCAGTTCGCTGCCATCGGCGGCGGTGTACGCACGATCCGGGTTGAGGCGGCGGGTGATGCGCTTGCCACCCTTGTCCAGTTCCTCGGCCAGGTCGCCCTTCATCAGGCCCAGCCAGTTGCGGTAGATCAGCACCTTGTCGGCGGCGTCGACGGCCGCGACCGAGTCCTCGCAGTCCATGATGGTCGACAGCGCCGCTTCCATCAGCACGTCCTTCACGCCGGCGGCGTCGGTGCGGCCGATGGAGCTGTTGGCGTCGATCTGGATTTCGAAATGCAGGCCGTTGTTCTTCAGCAGCACGGCCGACGGGGCACTGGCGTTGCCCTGGTAACCGATGAGCTTTTCCGGCTGCGCCAGGGCGACGACCTCGCCGCCGTGCAGGGTGACCTGCAAGCGGCCATCGCGGATAGCATAGGCGCTGGCCTCGGCGTGCGAGCCTTTGGCCAGCGGCGCGGCCTGATCGAGGAAAGCGCGGGCGAAGGCGATCACCTTGGCGCCGCGCACCTCGTTGTAACCCGGCCCTTTGCTGGCGCCAGCCTCTTCGCTGATCGCATCGGTGCCGTACAGAGCGTCGTACAGCGAGCCCCAGCGGGCGTTGGCGGCGTTCAGCGCGTAGCGTGCGTTCATCACCGGCACCACCAGTTGCGGGCCGGCCTGGCTGGTGATCTCGCTGTCGACGTTGGCAGTGGTCGCGCTGACCTTCTCCGGTTGCGGCAGCAGATAACCGATGGAACCGAGGAAGGCGCGGTAAGCGTTCATGTCGCGGATTGGGCCGGGATTACTGCGGTGCCAGGCGTCCAGCTCGGTCTGCAGGCGGTCGCGCTCGGCCAGCAGGTCGCGATTGCGCGGCGCCAGGTCATGCACCAGAGCGTCGAAGCCGCTCCAGAAGGCGCTGGCCTCGATACCGCTGTCGGGCAGCACTTCGTCTTCGATGAAACGCTTGAGTTCGGCGGCCACCTGCAGGCGCTGACATTGCACGCGTTCGGTCATTTTTCTGTTCTCCTGTCTGCATCCGGTTGCCTGGGATGCCTATGAATTTCGTTTCGCCTCGATCCCCCTCTGGGGAGAGGGGAGAAAACGATGCGCGCCGCTTACAGCACTGCTATCCCGGCCTTGGCCACCTGCGCGTCCTGCTCGGCCTTGACCCCGGAAACGCCGATGGCGCCGATCACCTGGCCGTCCACCAGCACCGGTACACCGCCTTCCAGCGAGGTCAGCAGCGGCGCGCTGACGAAGGCGGTACGACCGCCGTTGACCATGTCCTCGTAGCCCTTGGTTTCGCGGCGGCCGATGGCGGCGCTGCGGGCCTTCTCGGTGGCGATGTAGGCGCCGATCGGCGCGCAACCGTCGAGACGTTCCAGGGCCAGTGGGTGGCCGCCGTCATCGACCACGGCGATGGCCACGGCCCAGCCCTGTTGCTGCGCTTCGCTGCGGGCCGCCTGGATGATCTGGCTGACTTCGCTCTGGCTGAGTACGGCTTTGTGTTGCATGGCATACCTCGTTCTTGGTTTGTCGCCCCTCTCCTGCATGGGAGAGGGGCCGGGGGAGAGGGTTCAGGCTTTTACGCCATCGCCTCCTCGACGATTTCGATCCAGTGCCGCACCGGCGTACGCCCGGCGCCGTCCAGATGGGTCTGGCAACCGATATTGGCGGTGACGATGGCGTCTGGTTTGCCGCTTTCCAGGGCGTTCAATTTGTTGTCGCGCAGCTGCCGCGACAGCTCCGGCTGGGTCAGCGAATAGGTGCCGGCCGAGCCGCAGCACAGGTGGCCGTCCGGCACCGCTGTCAGGCCGAAGCCGAGGCGTGTGAGCACGCCTTCAACAGCGCCGCCGAGCTTCTGTGCATGCTGCAGGGTGCAGGGGCAATGGAAGGCCAGGCGCTGCTCGGCGCGTACCTGCAACTGCTCCAGTGGCTCGCTTTGCAGCACCTCGACCAGATCCTTGGCCAGGGCGCTGACCCGCGCCGCCTTGGCCGCGTAGGCCGGGTCGCTGGCCAGCAGGTGGCCGTAGTCCTTGACGAAGGCGCCGCAGCCGCTGGCGGTCTGCACGATGGCTTCGGCGCCGGCTTCGACGGCCGGCCACCAGGCATCGATGTTCTGCCGCGCGCGTTGCAGCCCTGCTTCCTGGGCATTGAGGTGATAGTCGACGGCGCCGCAGCAGCCGGCTTCGTGGATCGGCGTGACGCTGATGCCGAGGCGATCAAGCACGCGTGCGGTGGCGGCGTTGGTGTTGGGCGACAGCCCCGGCTGCACGCAGCCTTCGAGCATCAGCACGCGGCGCGCATGTTGCTCGGTCGGGCGTGGCTTGGCCGGGCGAACCTCGCGCGGCAGCTTGGCTTTGAGCGCGGCCGGCAGCAGCGGACGCAGGGCCAGGCCGGCCTGGGTCAGCGTCTTGAACAGCGCTGGTCGCGGTACCACGGCGCGCAGGCCCTGGCGCAACAGGCGTTCGTTCAGCGGTCGCGGCACCGCCTGCTCGACCACTTCGCGGCCGATATCCAGCAGGTTGTGGTACTGCACGCCAGACGGGCAGGTGGTTTCGCAGTTGCGGCAGGTCAGGCAGCGATCCAGGTGCTGTTGGGTCTTGGCCGTGACCTCGTTACCTTCGAGCATCTGCTTGATCAGGTAGATACGCCCGCGCGGGCCGTCCAGCTCGTCGCCGAGCAGCTGATAGGTCGGGCAGGTGGCATTGCAGAAGCCACAGTGCACGCAGGAGCGCAGGATGCGTTCGGCTTCCTCGGCGCGCGGCAGGCGTTTGGCCTGTTCACTCAAATTGGTCTGCACGTCTTATACCTCGGCGTACATGCGGCCAGGGTTGAAAATACCCTGAGGGTCGAGCTGGTTTTTCAGCTGGCGCTGGTAGCGCAACAGTGGCGCTGCCAGCGGCTGGAAAGGTTGCACCTGGCCTGCGGCGAAGCAGGTGGCGTGGCCGCCGAGCTTGGCCGTCACGCGCTGGATCAGCTCGCCATCGGCGTCGGATTTCAACCAGCGCTGCGCGCCACCCCAGTCGATCAGCTGGCGGCCGAGCACATCGAGCAGGCCGCTATTGGCCGGCAGTGACAGGCGCCATAGCGTGCCGCTGGCACTGAAAAACGGCAGGCGCTGCTCGCGCAGCTCATGCCAGTAAGCGTTATCGATCTCTTCGCCACCCAGGCGCTGGCGCGCGGCCAGAACCGAGCCTTCGCCGCCCTCCAGGCGCAGGTGCAGCGCCGCTCCGTCGTGGCTGGCGGCGCTGATCGGCAACGGTTGCTGGCCCCATTCGGCGAGCTTGTTCAGCGCATGCAGGGCATCCACTTCCAGGCGCAGGCTGAGCACCTGGCGCGGCTTGGGCAGCACCTTGAGCGATACTTCGGCGAGCAGGCCGAGGCAGCCGAAACTACCGGCCATCAGCCGTGACAGGTCGTAGCCGGCGACGTTCTTCATCACCTCGCCGCCAAAGCGCAGCAGCTTGCCCTGGCCGGTGATCACCCGGGTGCCGAGCACCTGGTCGCGTACCGAACCAGCCCAGGGCCGGCGCGGGCCGGACAGCCCGGCGGCGACCATGCCGCCGAGGGTGGCGCCATCGCCCAGGTGCGGCGGTTCGCACGGCAACATCTGGTTATTCGCTTCCAGCGCCGCCTCGATCTCGGCGATTGGCGTACCGGCGCGGGCGGTGAGCACCAGCTCGGTCGGGTCGTAGCTGACGATGCCACGGTGCGGGCGGGTGTCGAGCACCTCGCCGCTGGTGGCGCGACCCAGATGAGCCTTGCTGCCGCTGCCCTGGATGCGCAGCGGGGTGGCACTGTTCAGCGCGTGGTTGACCTGTTCCAGCAGCGCGGCGCTGGCATCGAAATCATGCGACATCAGAAGCGCTCCAGTTCCGGGAAGGGCAGTTGGCCGTGGTGCACGTGCATGGCGCCGAACTCGGCGCAGCGGTGCAGGGTCGGGATGTTCTTGCCCGGGTTGAGCAGGCCGCTCGGATCGAACGCCGCCTTTACCGCGTGGAACAGGGTGATTTCGTCGCTGTTGAACTGCGCGCACATCTGGTTGATCTTCTCGCGGCCGACACCGTGCTCGCCGGTGATGCTGCCGCCGACCTTGACGCAGAGTTCGAGGATCTTGCCGCCGATGGCTTCGGCGCGTTCCAGCTCGCCGGGTACGTTGGCATCGAAGAGGATCAGCGGGTGCATGTTGCCGTCGCCGGCGTGGAACACGTTGGCCACGCGCAGACCGTACTCTTCGGAGAGCTCGGCGATGCCACGCAGTACGCCCGGCAGCTCGCGGCGCGGGATGGTGCCGTCCATGCAGTAATAGTCCGGCGAGATGCGCCCGACTGCGGGGAAGGCGTTCTTGCGCCCGGCCCAGAATTTCACTCGCTCGGCCTCGTCGCGGGCCAGGCGCACTTCGGTGGCGCCGGCCTTTTCCAGTACGCCACGCACGCGCTCGCAGTCGTCGGCCACGTCGGCTTCCACGCCGTCCAGTTCGCAGAGCAGAATGGCTTCGGCCTCCACCGGGTAGCCGGCGTGAATAAAGTCCTCCGCCGCTCTGATTGCCAGGCTGTCCATCATCTCCAGGCCACCGGGGATGATGCCGGCGGCGATGATGTCACCCACGGCGCGACCGGCCTTTTCCACCGAATCGAAGGCCGCCAGCAGCACCTTGGCCACCTGCGGCTTGGGCAGCAGTTTGACCGTCACCTCGGTGACGATGCCGAGCATGCCTTCGGAGCCGGTGAATAGCGCCAGTAGGTCGAAGCCGGGGGCATCCAGGGCGTCGCTGCCCAGGGTCATGAACTCGCCTTCGACAGTGAGGATGTCCACCTTGAGCAGGTTGTGCACGGTCAGGCCGTACTTCAGGCAGTGCACACCACCGGCGTTCTCGGCGACGTTGCCGCCGATGGAACAGGCGATCTGCGAAGACGGATCGGGGGCGTAATACAGGTCGAAGGGCGCGGCGGCCTGAGAGATCGCCAGGTTACGCACACCGGGCTGGACGCGGGCGAAGCGGCCTTCGCGGTTGATCTCGAGAATCTGGTTGAAGCGTGCCATCACCAGCAGGATGCCCTTCTCCAGTGGCAACGCACCGCCGGACAGGCCGGTGCCGGCGCCGCGCGCCACCACCGGCACGCCACGGGCGTGGCAGAGCTTGAGCAACTGCTGCACCTGCTCGATGCGCTCGGGCAGCACCACCAGCATCGGCGTGGTGCGGTAGGCGGACAGGCCATCGCACTCGTAGGGCTTGAGGTCTTCCTGGGTATGCAGGATGTCGAGGTCGGGCAGGCGCTGGCGCAGCTCGGCCAGCAGGGCGGCCTTGTCGATCTCGGGTAGCGCGCCGTCGACGCGCTCGTCGTACAGAATGCTCATGGCAGGCTCAATCGTGAATGTTGTTTTTATTGGCGGTCATGCCGCGACCTTGGCCGCATGTTTAGGTGGCCCGGCTCCGCGCGTCCATCGTTGTCTGTACTGGTATGACCAGTTTCTTTCATTGTGCTTTCACTAAAATTCAGCCAACAGGCTTATCCTCTGGGGGCTTGGATGGTTTGCTCGGAATACCTGGGTGGATTCATCAGAACTGGTACGACCAGCTGTAGCGAGGGTGGAAATGGACGCGATTCAAGGGGCCGCACGGCGACAGGTGAGTGACGTGGTAGCCGAGCGCATCGAACGCCTGATCGTCGATGGCGTGCTCAAGGTGGGTCAGCCGCTGCCGTCGGAGCGGCGCCTGTGCGAGAAGCTGGGGATCTCCCGTTCGGCGCTGCGCGAGGGGCTCAAGGTGCTGCGTGGGCGCGGCATCATCGAGACCGCGCAGGGGCGTGATTCACGGGTGGCCAAGCTCAGCGGCGAGCGTGACGCCAGCCCGCTGATGCACCTGTTCAACTCGCAGCCGCGCACCCTCTATGACCTGCTGGAGGTGCGTGGCCTGCTCGAAGGCGAATCGGCGCGCCTGGCGGCGCTGCGCGGCACCCAGGCGGATTTCGTCATCCTGACCCGGCGCTATGAGGAGATGCTCGCTGCCCATGCCCAGGAGCAGCCGGTCGACCCGCGTGAGCATGCGCGCCTCGACCACGCCTTCCATCTGGCGATCTGCGAGGCCTCGCACAACCCGGTGCTGGTGCACACCCTGCAATCGCTGACCGACCTGATGCTCAGCACCGTGTTCGCTTCGGTGAACAACCTCTACCACCGCCCCGCGCAGAAACGGCAGATCGACCGCCAGCATTCGCGCCTCTACCACGCGGTGATCGAGCGTCTGCCCGAGCAGGCACAGCGCGCGGCGCGAGACCACATCAACAGCATCCGCGACAACCTGCAGGAGATTGAGCAGGAAGAGCAGCGCCTGGTGCGCGCGACCATGCGTCTGGAAGGCTGGGCGTAGGGCGGGTGAAATCCGCCTGATGATGGGTGGCGGGTTGCACCCGCCCTACACACCGGCGCATTGGTGCGCGCGGCGCGCTCTAATGGGCCTGACGTAGGGTGCGCCGTGCGCACCGAATGTCACGATGGATTTCAGTCAGGTTCGGTGCCGCCTGGTGCGCATGGCGCACCCTGCACTGCGAGCTTTCGGCGCACCCTAGCGAAAGGTGCTGGTCACCACCCCTTCTTCCACCACCTGCGCCTCGATCACCTTCTGGCTGCCGAGGTTGCGCACGCGGATCACTTCACCCTCGCGGCCGTTGGCCAGCGCCTCGCCGGTGGCCGAGGCGGAGATGCCGTCCTGGCTGGCGACGATGGTCACCTGCTGGCCGCGGCGGATCAGCAGCGGTGCGGTGAGCAGGTTCGGCGCGATCAACTGGCCGGCACGTACGCGGCGCTTGGCGCCCTGGCCGAGCACCTCGTCGGCGCTGTTGTAGAAGCCGCGCGGCACCTTGCCGATGTTCACTTCCTGCAATTGCAGCTGCTCGCGGCTGATGGTCTGGCCACGTTCGATCACCCGTGCGGCATGTACCACCGGCAGGAATACGCTGGCCTGCACCAGCGCCGTGACGCTCCAGTCGGAAGCATCGGCGCAGTTCACGTCCAGACGCTGGCGTGAGAGGGGGGAGGGGTCGTCACTGCTGACCGTCACGCTCAGTGCCTGTGTGCAGGTCGGCAGGCGTTCGGCGCTGTTGAGCAAGGTGACGTTGAGGCTGTGGCGCTGCCCCTGCCAGGCCTGGCGCCTGGCTTCCTCGGCCAGCTTCTGCTGCATGTGCGCGGCGATGGCCTGATCGATCTGGCTGGCGGCATCCGTCTCGGCCTGCGCGCTCACCGATGGCAGCGCAGCGAAGAGGAAAAGCAGCGACGCGCAGGCGGAAAAAGCCTTTCCGCTTTTCCTCCCTGCGCCAGGGCGATGCGGAAAAAGGGCGACGTAAAGCCCCCGGAAAATTCTGATAAAACCCTTATAAATCAATGTAATACGGCTCTCTATGAGGTTGGGCACGCTTTGTGCTCAAGGCACTTGGGCACAACCTTGGGTGAAGGGTACCGGTGAATGAGTATACGGATTGATGACGTGGTGGGCCTGCATTCGCGAGCGCTGGAACTGCGCATGCAACGCAGCGAAATCCTCGCCGCCAACCTGGCCAACGAAGATACGCCGGGCTTTCTCGCTCGCGACATCGATTTCGCTGGCGAGATGCAGCGGCTCGATCCGCAGCAGGGTTTGACCGCCAGCACGGCGGATCTCAAGTACCGCGTACCGACCCAGCCGTCGCAGGACGGCAACAGCGTCGAGTTGAGTGTGGAGCAGGCCGCGTTCTCCAAGAACAGCATGGACTTCCAGACCAGCCTGACCTTTCTCAGCATGAAATTCCGCGGCCTGAAACAGGCCATCGAGGGACGCTGATCATGGCTTTCGATTCCATCTACCGCATCGCCGGCTCGTCGATGAACGCGCAGACCGTGCGCCTCAACACCGTGGCCAGCAACCTGGCCAACGCCGACTCGGCCGCAGCCAGCGCCGAGGATGTGTACCAGGCGCGCAAGCCGGTGTTCGCTGCCGTCTACAACAACGACCAGCTGACCCGCAGCGCCGGCATGGGCGGCGCCCATGTGCAGGTGCTCGATGTGGTCAGCGCCGGGCGCGAGCCGGTGCGCCGTTACGAGCCGGATAACCCGCTGGCCGACGACCAGGGCTACGTGTTCTACGCCGACATCGACCAGATCGAAGAGATGACCGACATGATGTCGGCCACCCGCAGCTTCGAGACCAGCGTCGAAGTGCTCAACCGCCTGAAAAGCATGCAGCAAGGTCTGCTCAAGCTCGGAGAATCCTGATGGCCGCGGTCAGCAACAACAGCCAGAACACTTCCGCCTACAGCATCGATGAGGCGGTGAAGCAGTCGGTCAACGTCAGTGACGCGACCCAGCTGGAAAACAACTTCCTCACCCTGATGGTCGCGCAGATCCAGAACCAGGATCCGACCAAGCCGGTGGACAGCACCGAGTTCCTCAACCAGTTCGCCGCCATGAGTCAGGTCAAGAGCCTGGAAAACATGGCCTCGCTGAGCAAGAGCAACCTGGTGCTGCTGGACAACCTGCAGACCCTCACCGCCGCCGGCCTGGTCGGCCAGGAAGTGAAGGTTGCCACCGAGCAGCTGGAGCTGGGCGTGGACAAGGTCAAGGGCGAGATCAACCTGGAGCATGCCGCCGGCAAGCTGGCGTTGGTGGTCACCGATAGCAATGGCGTGAAGAAGGAAATCGACCTCGGTACCCAGGCGCCGGGTCGCGTGCCTTTCGAGCTGGATCCCAAGGCGCTGGGTCTGGCGCCGGGCAGTTACAAGGTCGAGGTCAAGAGCGACAGCGGCGAGTACCCCAAGGTCGAAGTGGCCGGTCGCGTCACCCAGGTGCGCGTCAGCGCCGAGGGGCCGGTGCTGGAAGTCATCGGCGTCGGCTCCGTGCCCTTCTACAACATCACCGAATTCGGCCAGACGCAGACCGCCGGTCTGCTCTGAACCTTCCCCTTCGCTCAATTCAAAGGTCCAGTCGCCATGAGTTTCAACATCGCCATGACCGGCCTCAGCGCCGTCAACGAACAGCTCAACACCATCAGTCACAACATCGCCAACGCCGGCACTACCGGCTTCAAGTCCTCGCGTACCGAGTTCGGCAGCATCTACGCCGATAGCCAGGCGATGGGCGTGGAGGTGCTGGCCACCACCCAGAGCATCAGCCAGGGCGGCTCTCTGGTCACCACCGGGCGTAGCCTGGATCTGGCCATCTCCGGCGGCGGCTTCTTCGTCACCCGCGACACCAATGGCGACCTGAGCTACACCCGCGCCGGCGTGTTCGGCGCCGACAAGAACAACAACATCGTCAACGCGGCCGGGCAGACCCTGCAGGGCTATCCGGTGGATGCGGCGGGCAACCTGCTGGTCGGCGCCATGGGCGATCTGCAACTGCAGAACGCCAACCTGCCGGCGCGCGCCACCGATACCCTGGCCTTCGTCATGAACCTGGATTCCAACCAGACCGTACCGGCCACTGCGCCGTTCGATCCGGCGGACGTGAACACCTACAACTCCACCTACACCACCAAGGTGTTCGACTCCCAGGGCAAGGAACACACCCTCACCCAGTACTTCGTGAAGACCGGCGACAACACCTGGGATGCCTATTACTACCAGGGCAACACCGCCGTCGGCGGCCCGCAGGCGCTGACCTTCGGCACCAACGGCTCGCTGGCGACACCGGCCGGCCCGGTCAACGTCGGCTTCGCCCTGCCGGGCGTCGACCCGATGGCGATCGCCATCGACTACAGCAATTCCAGCCAGTACGGCTCCGACTTCGTCGTCACCACCAACCGCGCCAGCGGCTATGCAGCGGGTGAGCAGACCGGCCTGTCGGTGGAGAAGGACGGCATGGTCTACGCCAACTACAGCAACGGCCAACGCATGCTCCAGGGCCAGGTGGCGCTGGCCACCTTCGCCAATGCCGGCGGGCTGAAGAACATCAGCGGTACTGCCTGGGTGGAGACCGCCGATTCCGGCGCCGCGCTGATCGGTGTGCCCGGTGTTGGCCCGTTCGGCGCGCTGGTGGCCGGTTCGCTGGAGAACTCCAACGTCGACCTGACGCAACAGCTGGTCGGCCTGATGGAGGGCCAGCGCAACTACCAGGCCAACACCAAGGTGCTGACCACCAACAAGGAACTCACCCAAGTGCTGTTCGGCGCGATCTGAGGCTGACCCATGGACCGTCTCGGCTACACCGCAATGACCGCCGCCAGCCGCACCATGAGTTCGCTCACGGTGCGTGCCAACAACCTGGCCAACGTCAACACGCCCGGCTTCCGGGCCGATCTGGAGCAGGCCCAGGCCGTTGCCGTGGAAGGCTACGGCTACGACAGCCGGCACCTGGCGAGGGTGAAGAACAACGGCGTCAACCTGGCGCCTGGCGAGCTGATGGCCACCGGTCGCGACCTCGACGTGGCGATCCAGGGCCGTGGCCTGTTCGCCGTCGAAGGTGATGACGGCGCCGAGCGCTACACCCGCAACGGTGCGCTGCAGGTCGATGCCGAGCTGCGCCTGACCCTCAATGGCCGCGCCGTGATGGGCGAGGGTGGCCCCATCGTGCTGCCCGAGTACGACAGCCTGCACATCGGCCGTGACGGCACCGTGTCGGTTATCCCGCGCGGCGATTTCGTCACCGCCGAGGTCGACCGCATCCGCGTGGTGGATGTCGATGCTGCCGACCTGAGCAAGGACGCCAGCGGCCTGCTGACGCGCACCGGCGGTCAACCGGCCGAGGACATGGAAACACCGGTGCTGGTCTCCGGTTATCTGGAGGCGAGCAACGTCGGTGCCATCGATCAGCTGGTGGCGACCATGAGCCTGAACCGCCTGTTCGAGACCCAAGTGAAGATGATGAAGGCCGCCGAGGATCTGTCCGAAGCCGGCAACCGGATGATTCGCGGCAGTTGAGGGGAACGGCCGTAGGGTGGGCTTCAGCCCACCTGGTTGCTCTGAAATGGTGGGCTGAAGCCCACCCTATCTACCAGCGCGGAGCACCGCCCGGCCCACCCTACGGGTGACCGAACACGACGAGTAGCCCGGATGTAATCCGGGAACCATTTCCCCGGATTGCATCCGGGCTACCAGTACAAAGGAGACAGCACATGAGTTCCGCACTTTGGGTCAGCAAGACCGGCCTGGCCGCCCAGGACAAGGCCATGAGCGCCGTGGCCAACAACCTGGCCAACGTCAACACCAACGGTTTCAAGAGCGACCGCGTGGTGTTCGAGGATCTGTTCTACGCCATCGAGAAACAGCCGGGCGCGCAGGCCGACGAGGTCAACACCGTGCCGTCGGGCATCCAGCTCGGCAGCGGCGTACGCGTGGCCGGTACGCAGAAGGTGTTCACCGAAGGCAGCATCCAGACCACCGGCCAGCCGATGGATCTGGCCATTGTCGGCGCCGGTTTCTTCCAGGTAGAGGCGCCCAACGGCGACATCTACTACACCGAGAACGGCCAATTGCAGCTCAATGCCGAAGGCATGATCGTCAATTCCCAGGGCCTGCCGCTGACGCCGGCCATCGAAGTGCCGGCCGGCAGCAGCCGCTTCACCGTGGGCAGCGACGGCATCGTCACCGCCGTGCTGGCCGGCGACAGCCTGCCCTCGGAGCTGGGCCAGATCACCCTGGTCAACTTCACCAACCCGGGTGGCCTCGAAGCCCTCGGCGGCAACCTCTACCGCGAGACCGTGGCCAGCGGCGAGCCGGTCGAAGGCGTACCGGGCGAAGAGGGCCTGGGCAACCTCAAGCAGGGCGTGCTGGAAGGCTCCAACGTGCAGGTGGTCGAGGCCATGGTGGCGATGATCTCCATCCAGCGCGCCTACGAGGCCAACGCCAAGGTACTCGACGCCGCGTCGGGCATGCAGCAGTTCCTCAACCAGACCGTGTGACCGCCATGAAGCGCCTGATCCCGCTCGCTCTGCTGCTGACTCTGGGTGGTTGTGCCAGCTTCAACGAGATGCTGCCCGACGAAGACTCGAGCCATTACGAACCCTTGCAACTCGACTACAGCGTGCCGCCGAGCACCGGTGGCGGGCTGTTTCGCAGTGGCTACAGCGGCTCGTTGATCGGCGACAAGCGCGCGGTGCGGGTCGGCGACATCCTCACCGTGGTGCTCGACGAGTCCACCCAGTCGAGCAAGAGCGCCGGCACCAGCTTCGGCAAGACCTCCAGCGCCGCCATCGGCATCCCCACCGTGCTGGGCAAGACTTACGACCGTCTGGAAAGCTCCGCCGAGGCCGAGCGCGACTTCAACGGTTCGGCGCGCAGTTCGCAGCAGAACACCCTGCGTGGCTCCATTGCCGTGACCGTGCACCAGGTGCTGCCCAACGGCACCCTGCTGATCAAGGGCGAGAAGGCCCTGCGCCTGAACCAGGGCGATGAGTACATCCGCCTGGTCGGCCTGGTGCGCATGGACGACATCAACCGCGCCAACCAGGTGTCCTCGCAGAACGTGGCCAACGCGCGGATTTCCTACGCCGGCCGTGGTGTGCTCAGTGACAGCAACTCGGCGGGTTGGCTGACGCGCTTCTTCACCAGCCCGCTGTTCCCGCTCTGAGGCCTGGATCATGATCAAACGCTCACTCGTCGCCCTGCTCCTGACCTGGCCGCTGTCGACCAAGGCCGTGCCGCTGATGGATCTGGTGGATATCGAAGGCATTCGCGGCAACCAGCTGATCGGCTATGGCCTGGTGGTTGGCCTGGACGGCACCGGTGACAAGAACCAGGTGCGCTTCACCAGCCAGTCGGTGGCCAACATGATCAAGCAGTTCGGCATCAACCTGCCGCCGAACGTCGATCCCAAGTTGAAGAACGTCGCGGCGGTGACCGTGACCGCGGAAATTCCGCCGTCCTACAGCCCGGGGCAGACCGTGGACATCACCGTCGCTTCGCTGGGCGACGCCAAGAGCCTGCGCGGCGGCCAGTTGCTGATGACGCCGCTGCAAGGCGTCGACGGTGAAACCTATGCCCTGGCCCAGGGCGCCATCGTCGTTGGCGGCCTGAATGCCACCGGGCAGAGCGGCTCCAGCGTGGCGATCAACTCCGCCAACAGCGGTCGCGTGCCCAATGGCGCCACCGTCGAGCGAATGATCCCCAGCGATTTCAGTACGCGCGACGAGGTCATGCTCAACCTGCGCCAGCCCAGCTTCCAGACCGCTGCCAAGGTGGTCGAGGCGGTCAATGGCCGCTTCGGCAGCGGCACCGCCAGTGCCTTGAACTCGACTAAGATTTCCATTCGCGCGCCGATCACCAGCACCCAGCGCATCGGCTTCATGGCCATGCTCGAAGGCCTGGAGGTGGAAGAGGGCCGCGAACGGCCACGCGTGGTGTTCAACAGCCGCACCGGCACCGTGGTGGTCGGTCAGGGCGTGCGTGTGAAGGCCGCTGCGGTGGCCCATGGCACGCTTACCGTGACCATCAGCGAGAACCCGCAGGTCAGCCAGCCTAACGCCTTCTCCGGTGGCCAGACCGCCGTGGTGCCGCGATCCGACGTCGCCGTCAGCCAGGACAAGAACGCCATGTTCAAGTGGCCCGACGGCGCCAGCCTGGACAGCATCATCAATACCGTGAACAGCCTCGGTGCCACCCCGGACGATGTCATGAGCATCCTCCAGGCGCTGGAGCAGGCCGGTGCCCTCAATGCCGAACTGATCGTGATCTGAGCCATGAGCATCGTTTCCCTCGCCCAACACATGAACAGCCACCGCGGCAGCGCCGACGGCATCGGCACCGCCCGCGAACAGCAGTTGCAGGCCGCGGCCGAGCAGTTCGAGGCCTTGTTCCTGCAGCAGATCCTCAAGCAGATGCGCAAGGCCAGCGACGTGCTCGCCGAAGGCAACCCGATGCGCAGCCGCGAGATGGACACCATGCGCGACTTCTACGACGAGGTGCTGGCCGAGACCCTGGCCGGGCGCAAGCAGACCGGTATCGCCGACATGCTGGTCAAGCAGCTGTCCGGGGGCGCGGGTGAGGCGCCGGATCTGCAGGGCGCGGCGCTGGCGGCGCAGTCGGCCGAGCTGCCGCAGCGTTCCGGCAGCAGCCTGCTGGAGCCGCTGCGGGCGACCTGGCAGCGTGGCGTCGATGGTCTGGGCAAGGTCTGGGACAAGGGCTCGGCGGGCTTTCTCGCCCTGGTCGACAAGGTCATCCAGCAGGAGTCGGCCGGACGCGTCGATGCCGTGTCGCCCAAGGGCGCGCGTGGCCTGATGCAGCTGATGCCGGACACCGCGCGGGAGATGGCCGCCGAACTCGGTCTGCCGTTCGATGAGGCGCGCCTGACCAGCGATGCCAGCTACAACAAGCGTCTCGGCAGCGCCTACCTGGACAAGATGCTGCAGCGTTACGATGGCCACCAGGCCCTGGCGCTGGCCGCCTACAATGCCGGCCCGGGGCGCGTCGACGAGTGGCTGAAGGTCAATGGTGACCCGCGCAGCGGCGAGATCGGCACGGGCGCCTGGATCGAGCGCATTCCCTTCCAGGAAACCCGCGATTACACGCGCAAGATTCTCGGCGATCTGGCCAGCCGCGAGGCGCCGGCCAAGGACGAGGTGCAGCAGACCTCGCTCAGCGCGCAGACCCGTCAGCAACTGGCCAGCGCCCTGAGTGCCGACAGCGGCCTGCTGCTCGGTGCGGTCGCGGGCAAACAGGTATTGGCGCGTGACGAATTTAAGTCCGCCGAGGATTCCGTCGCCCTGTCTTCAGTAACAGCCCAATTCGCTGCCGACGACGCCCGTACCCCGCGTCTGGCGGCCTTCGCTCAGCCCATGCGCTTCGAGCGTCAGGAGTCCTGATTCGTGAGCATCCTCAACCAGATCGCCTACAGCGGTGTGCGTGCCAGCCAGGTGGCCCTGGCCAGCACCGGGCAGAACATTGCCAACGTCAACACGCCGGGTTTCAGTCGCCTGCAGACCATCACTGGGTCGCTGGCCGGGCAGGGTGGCCTGAGCGTCGGCGGCGGCGTTGAGGTGATCAGCATCCGCCGCATGACCAACGAATTCCACAACCAGCAGCTGTGGCGCGCGACCACCGAGCAGAACTTCTACGGCGCTTCGCAGCAGTACCTGACCGCGCTGGAAGCGCTGATGTCGGGCACCGGTTCGAGCATCAGCGCCGGCCTCGACCAGTTCTTCGCCGCACTCAGCGAAGCCAGCGCCACACCGGGCTCCATTGCTCTGCGTCAGCAGATCATCAGCGAGGCCGGCAACCTGGCGCAGCGCTTCAACGGTCTGAGCAGCAACATCGACGCGCAGGTCAAGGCGTTGCAGGAGCAGCGCACGGCCATGGCCACCGAGATCAATGGCCTGACCGAGAACATCGCGCTGCTGAACAAGAAGATCGTCGAGACCGAGTCGGTCAAGGGTGACAGCACCGCGCTGCGCGACCACCGCGAAAGCTTGATCGGCCAGCTCAGTCAGTTCGCCAAGCTGCGCATCAACGAAGTGCCGGATGGCTCGGTCAGCGTTGCCCTGTCCAACGGCCAGCCGCTGGTGGCCGGCCCGACTGCGGGCCAGCTCAAGGTGGCGATGACCGCGACGGGTGAACAGGAGGTCAGCCTGGCCTTTGCCGGTACCAGTTTCCCGCTGCGTCAGGATGGTTTCGGTGGCGCTTTCGGCGGCCTCTATGACGTCGAGTACAACAGCCTGCGGCCGAACCAGGAGGCCCTGCACGACATGGCCAGCCAGCTGGCGCAGATGGTCAACGACGTGCTCGCCACCGGCTTCGACCTGGCTGGCAACCCCGGTCAGCCGCTGTTCGTCTATGACCCCACCAGTACCACCGCACTGCTGCGCGTGCAGCCGTTGAGCGCCGAGCAACTGGCGTTTTCCTCGGCAGCGGGCGAGACCGGTAACAACGAGGTGCTGCTCGATCTGCTCGACCTGAAGAACCAGCCCATCACCCTGGGTGGCAGCCAGGTCACCCTCAACGACGCCTATGCCGGCCTGCTCGGCCAGGTCGCCAGCGACAGCCGACAGAACCAGGCCGACCTCAAGTCCGCCACTGCCGTGACCCAGCAGGCCAAGTCGCAGCGCGACAGCGTCAGCGCCGTCAGCCTGGATGAAGAGGCAGTCAACCTGATGACCTATCAGCAGGCTTACCAGGCCAACATGAAAGTGATCAGCACCGCCAACCAGTTGTTCGACGACATGCTTTCCGCGTTCTGACGCGGCTTTCAGAGAGATTCCGCCATGATGCGCATCACCAACTCGCAGATCACCTCGATGATGCACAACTCGATGAACGCCAGTTCCGCCGAGCTGGGCAAGCTGATGCAGCAGATGGCCACCGGCAAGCGCATCCTGCTACCGTCGGACGACCCCATCGCCAGCGTACGCGTGCTGCGCGTGCAGCGTGAGGAAGCGAGCCTGGAGCAGTTCCGCAAGAACATCGCCAACGTTTCCGGCAGCCTGTCGACCCAGGAGGCCAACCTCAAGTCCAGCTCCGACGCCATGCTCAACGTGCGCGATCTGCTGCTGTGGGCGGCCAACGGCTCCAACACCAGCGAAGACCTGTCCGCCATGGCCGGCGAGCTGTCGATCATCGAAGACACCATCTTCAGCTTCGCCAACGTGCGCGACGAAGAGGGCCGCTACCTGTTCTCCGGCACCCTCAGCGACACCCCGGCGCTGAGCTTCGATGCCGCGACCCAGACCTACAGCCTCACCGGCAACGACAAGCACCGTCAGGCCGCCGTGGCCAACGGCGTACTGGTCGACGAGAACGTCACCGCGGCCAGCGTCTACGGTGCCGGCGTGGGCATGCTCAACCAGTTGCGTGACCTGATCAACACCCTGCAGGATCCGGCGCTGGACGTCACCGATCCGGCCGTGCGCCAGCAGATCACCGCGACCCTCGATGCCCTCGACGAGACCCACGGTCGCGTGCTCGGCTCGATCACCGAGCTCGGTGGGCGGCAGAACGCCCTGACCCTGCTGAACGACAGCAACGAGGACGTTTCGCTGGTCAACCAGAAGATCGAGGGCGAGCTGTCGCGGCTCGATTACGCTGGCGCCACCATCGACCTGAACGACTACCAGCTGGCGCTGGGGGCGACGCAGAAGACCTATCTGAAGATCAACCAGATGTCGTTGTTCAGCCTGCTGTAAGGAGTGGCGTTGGTGATCAAGGTCGATAAACAGCTACCGGTCGTCACGGTTCTCGACCCCCAGGCGCGCCGCCCCGTGCAGGGCGAGCAGGCGCCGCAGCGCGTGCGCAAGGCGGCACCGAGCAACGAGCAGGCGCAGGTTCAGGCGCGCGGCAAGAGTGCCACCTTCAACCTGCAGCTCAACCAGCAGCTGACCTCGATGCAGGCCGCCGACAGCTACCTGGGCGAATTGGCCGGGCGTCTGGGGCAGCTCAAGCTCAGTCTCAGCCGCGAGCTGAGCAATGCCCAGGCCGGCGAGCGTGACGGTCTCAAGCGGGAGCTGGAACAGGTGCGCAAGCTGCTCGCCGAGCGCGGCCAGCGTTCCGGCGAGGCGCTGGACGCCAGCTTCAAGCTGCGTCTCAACGAGCCGGTGCGCAGCCGCTTCAGCCTGCAGGGCCTGGACTCCATCGCCGCGGTACAGCAGGCCGGCAAGGAAACCCTGCTGTTCAGCGCCGGACGCAAGCTGGCCGAACCCCTGGCCGTGGTGCTCGACGAGGGCATGAGCGAGCAGCAGATTCTTCGCCGCTTCAATGCCGGCCTCGGCCCGGCGGGTATTCGCGCCGAGGTCGATAACGGTGGTGCGCTCAAGTTCAGCGCCCGTGAAAGCGAATGGCAGCAGCTCAAGGGCGAGTTGCGCGTGCAGGGCGAGGGCAAGCTGGCGCAGAAGAATGCGGCGCCATTGGTCAGCCAGGAGGAGCAACTGCTACGCCTGCCCGAGGCGGCGCGCCTGGACGGAGCCCGTGAACTGCGCCGGGCACTGGACGAGGTGGTGGCCGCGCTGGACAAGATCGGTGCGCTGCGCGAACAGCTCAGCCACCGCCAGGAAGAAATCCGCGAGTTTCTTGCCCGCCATGCCGAGCAGAACGAGCGCGAGTGGGCGCGCGACTTCGCCGGCGAAGTATTCAACCTGATGCAGCGCAGCCCCAGCAGCTATGCCGCGGTGACCCAGACCGTGGTGGCGCAAGCCAATATCAGCCGTTCCAGCGTGGTCAGCCTGCTGTCCTGATCACTGAGATTTCGACTCCTCAGCCGTCAGTCGCCCTCCCCCTTGTTTCATGGCGACTGGCGGCTTTTTTATTCGATTCGGGCTGCGCTGGCGACCAGTCGTCCGCTTCATGACTGGTCGCACAGAATGATGGCGTTTTAGCAGCTATCATCGCGCCCTTTTCCGCAGCATCCGGGCCTCACGCCCTTCGAATCTGCCCCCCGCATTCCAATAAAAACCCCGTATTCAAGGGTTCAACCCGTTACCGGTAGCGCGTGCTCCCGGTGCATTGCCTTGTTCTCGAATTTTGGAGTACCGACGTGTTGAAGAAGTACCTGACCCTCCTCCTGCTTGCCTGCACCATGCTGGTCAGCGTGCCCAGCCTGGCGCAGCTGTCCGATTCCGAAGCCATGAACATGGCCGGTCTGCAGCGTTCGCTGACCCAGCGCATGGCCAAGAACTACCTGATGCTCGGTGCTGACGTGCGTGTGGACACCGCCCAGCGTCAGCTGCAGGAAACCATCGAGCGTTTCGATGCCAGCCACAAGGCGCTGACCGCCTACGCACCCAATGCCGAGATCAAGGCGGCGCTGAGCAAGGTCGATGGCCTCTGGGCCACCTTCCGCCCGCAACTGGAAGCCAAGCCGGAGCAGGCCAAGGCCGCCCAGATGCTCGCCACCAGTGAGGAGCTGCTGCAGCAGACGCAGACCGTCAGTGACCTGATGGGCAAGCACCTGGGCGCCATGGGCGCATCGGTGCACCGTACCGGCTGGGCGCGCGTGCAAACCCAGCGCATCGCCATGCTCTACATGGCCAAGGCATGGCACGTGCAGGCACCTGATCTGGACGCCAAGCTGGACAAGTCGGTGAGCGATTTCGAGACCATCCTCAAGGAACTGGAAGCCCGCGGTACGCCGAACGAGGAAATCGCCAACGCCCAGCGCCGCGCTCGTGCTCATTGGGGCTTCACCCTCAAGGGCATCGACCTGCACGCCTCGCAGGACTTCGTGCCCACTGTGATCACCGTCAGCACCGACTCGCTGTTCCGCCAGCTCAACGAACTGACTCGCCTCTACGCGGGCCTGCAGGCCAAAGAGGCCTGATAGCCATTCGCCAGGCTGTCACCTTGATTGCCCGTTTTTGCGCTATAACCAAGCGCAAGTCGGGCAGAGGTGGCGGGCATGAGCGAAGTAACTGATCAGGCGGTGTACAAGACCCTGCTGGAATCCACCCGTGCGATTCCCTGGAAGATCGACTGGAAGAGCATGACCTTCGCCTACATCGGCCCGCAGATCGAAAGCCTGCTGGGCTGGTCGCAGGCGAGCTGGGTCAGCGCCGAGGACTGGGCGACACGCATGCACCCGGACGACCGCGAGAAGGTGGTGGAATTCTGCATCTCGCAGTCGCAGAACGGTGTCGATCACGAAGCCGACTACCGCGCACTGACCGCTGCCGGCGATTACGTGTGGATTCGCGATGTGGTGCATGTGATACGCGATGACAACGGCGAGGTGGATTCGCTGATCGGTTTCATGTTCGACATCAGCGAGCGCAAGAAGACCGAGGAACAGTTGCTGACCCTGCAGAAGCAGCTGGAAGAATACTCCTACAAGGACGGTCTCACCGGCGTCGCCAACCGGCGCATGTTCGACACGGTGCTGGCCAGCGAATGGGCCAATGCCCAGCGCACCCAGCAGCCGCTGTCGCTGATCCTGCTGGATATCGACCACTTCAAGCAGTTCAACGACCACTACGGCCATATCCAGGGCGACGACTGCCTGAAGAGCGTCGGCCAGGCTTTGAGCCGCGCGGCCAGCCGGCCACGGGATTTCGTCGGGCGCTTCGGCGGCGAGGAGTTCGTACTGGTGCTGCCGGAGACCGACGAGGCCGCCGCTCGCCATATCGCCGAGCGTTGCCGGCAGCAGGTGCGCCAGCAGCGCATTGCCCACGAGCGCTCTGCCGTATCTTCCCTGCTCACCATCAGCCTCGGTGTCGGCACCATCGTGCCGGGCGCGCACGACCGCCCGTTGGACTTCCTCAACGCCGTGGACAAGCTGCTTTACCAAGCCAAGCAACGCGGTCGTGATCGGCTGGAAGTGGCCAAGGCCCCCGCACGCGCGACTCTCGACGATGCCGCGGATGCCCGTGTTTGAGTAATCGTTAACCTGGGCGTAACGATTGCGCTGGCTGCTTGATTGATGACCAGAGGGTCACGCTCCTAATGTGCCTCCACGACAGCGGAACTCGTGGAGTCTTCAATGACAACAACAATATCCCCACCGCCGCAGTGGTCGCGTCGTCGCGCTGAAAAAGCCCGGCGACTCGATCAGGTGCGCAACCTCGCCGATGGCGTGGTACTGCCCAGCGACAAGATCGTCGCGGCCCTCGAGGCCTTGATCGCCCCCGGCGATCGTGTGGTGCTCGAAGGCAACAACCAGAAGCAGGCGGATTTCCTTTCCCGCTCGCTGGCCAAGGCCGACCCCGGCCGTCTGCATGACCTGCACATAATCATGCCCAGCGTCAGCCGTGCCGAGCACCTCGATCTGTTCGAGCGTGGCATCGCGCGCAAGCTCGACTTCTCCTTCGCTGGCCCACAGAGCCTGCGCATCGGCCAACTGCTCGAAGACGGGCAGATGGAAGTCGGCGCTATCCACACCTACATCGAGCTGTACTCACGCCTGCTGGTGGATCTGATCCCCAACGTCGCGCTGGTCGCCGGTTTCCAGGCTGACCGCCACGGTAACATCTACACCGGCCCGAGCACCGAGGACACCCCGGCGCTGGTCGAGCCCACCGCGTTCTCCGACGGCATCGTGATCTTCCAGGTCAACGAGATCGTCGACGAGCTGCCGCGGGTGGACATTCCCGCCTCCTGGGTCGACTTCGTGGTGGTGGCCGACAAGCCGTTCTACATCGAGCCGCTGTTTACCCGTGACCCGCGCCATATCAAGCCGGTGCACGTGCTGATGGCGATGATGGCGATCCGTGGCATCTACGAAAAACACAACGTGCAGTCGCTCAACCATGGCATCGGCTTCAACACCGCCGCCATCGAGTTGATCCTGCCGACCTACGGTGAATCGCTGGGCCTGAAGGGCAAGATCTGCCGCAACTGGACGCTCAACCCGCACCCGACGCTGATCCCGGCCATCGAGACCGGCTGGGTGGAGAGCGTGCACTGCTTCGGCACCGAGCTGGGCATGGAGAACTACATCGCCCAGCGCCCGGACGTTTTCTTCACCGGCCGCGACGGCTCCATGCGCTCCAACCGCATGATGTGCCAGCTGGCTGGGCAGTACGCGGTCGACCTGTTTATCGGCGCCACGCTGCAGGTGGACGGCGATGGCCATTCCTCCACCGTCACCCGCGGCCGCCTGGCCGGTTTCGGCGGCGCGCCGAACATGGGCCATGACCCGCGCGGACGGCGTCACTCGACACCCGCCTGGCTGGACATGCGCCCGGGTGACAGCGACGCGCCGCTGCTCGAACGCGGCAAGAAGCTGGTGGTGCAGATGGTCGAGACCTTCCAGGAGGGCGGCAAGCCCACCTTCGTCGAGCAGCTCGATGCGGTGGACGTGGCGAAGAAGGTCGGCATGCCGCTGGCACCGATCATGATCTACGGCGACGACGTCACTCACCTGCTCACCGAAGAAGGCATCGCCTATCTGTACAAGGCACGCACCCTGGAAGAGCGCCAGGCAATGATCGCCGCGGTCGCCGGTGTCACCGCCATCGGCCTGCGCCATGACCCGAAAGAAACCGCACGCATGCGCCGTGAAGGGCTGATCGCGCTGCCCGAGGATCTCGGCATCCGCCGCACCGATGCCAGCCGCGAACTGCTCGCGGCCAAGAGCATCGCCGAGCTGGTCGAGTGGTCGGGCGGTCTGTACAACCCGCCCGCCAAGTTCAGGAGCTGGTGATGAATGCACTCACGGCATTACAGCCGCAGCTCTCATTAGGGGACTGGCTGGCCGACCTGGCCGTCGACGCCCTGATCGACGAGGCCGACCTGTCGCCCAAGCCGGGGCTGGTCGATCGTCGTGGTAGCGGCGCGCACACCGACCTGCACCTGGGCCTGATGCACGCCTCGGCGCTGGCCCTGTGGCCCAGCTTCAAGGCCATGGCCGAGGCCGCGCAGCATCGCGGCGCGATCGACCTGCAACTGCGCGAGGACGTCGGCCGCATCGGCCGCGAAGGCGAGGTGGAGATGCTGCGCGTCACCGGTGGCGTCAACACCCATCGCGGCGCGATCTGGGCGCTGGGGTTGCTTAGTGCTGCCGCCGCGCTGGATCCCAGTGAGCTGGCGCCTGCACAGGTCGCCCTGCGCGCTGCGCGTCTGGCCCTGCTCAACGACCGCGCTGCGCCCGTCACTGGCGATAGTCATGGTGCCCAGGTTTGCCGTCTGTACGGCGTGCATGGGGCTCGCGAGGAGGCGCAGCTCGGTTTCCCTGCGGTGATCCAGCAGGCGCTGCCACAACTGGCGCGCAGCCGTGCCGCTGGTGCAGGTGAGCAGAACGCCCGTCTCGATGCGCTGCTGGCGATCATGACCCAGCTGGCCGACACCTGCGTGCTCTACCGCGCCGGCATGGCCGGGCTGAGTTGTATGCAGAGCGGCGCCCGCGCGGTACTCGCCGCTGGCGGTTGCGCCAGCCTCGATGGTCGCCGCCTGCTGCGCGATCTTGAGCGCGACATGCTGCGCCTGCGCGCCTCGCCTGGCGGCGCTGCCGATTTGCTCGCCGCCACCCTGTTCCTCGACCGCCTGCAGCATGACCTGCCGGCGCAGCTTGGGAGTCTGTGAAATGGAAACCCTGTCCTTCGAATTTCCCGCCGGGCAACCGGCCCAGGGCCGCGCGTTGGTGGGCTGCGTCGGCTCCGGCGACCTGGAAGTGCTGCTCGAACCCGGCCAGGCCGGCACCTTGGCGATCCAGGTGATCACCTCGGTGAACGGCAGCGCACCGCGCTGGCAGTTGCTTTTCGAGCGCATGTTCCGCGAGCAGCAGCTGCCCGCACTGAACATCGCCATTCATGATTTCGGCGCCACGCCGGGTGTGGTGCGCCTGCGCCTGGAACAAGGCCTGGAGGAACTGAACCATGGCTGAGCAAAACATTGCGCGCCTGCTGGCGCAGCGCAGCTTCACCGAACTCGGTGCCCGCGAGCGTGCGCGGGCACTGCTCGATGCCGGCAGCTTCCGCGAACTGCTCGATCCCTTCGCCCAACTGATGTCGCCCTGGCTGCCCAAGCAGGGCATCGTGCCCCAGGCCGACGACGGCGTGGTGGTGGCCAAGGGTACGCTCGATGGCCAACCTGCGGTGGTGATCGCCATCGAAGGCGCCTTCCAGGGCGGCAGCCTGGGCGAAGTGGGCGGGGCGAAGATCGCCGGCGCCCTGGAGCTGGCCGCCGAGGACAACCGCAATGGCACGCCGACCCGCGCCGTGCTGCTGTTGGAGACCGGCGGTGTACGCCTGCAGGAAGCCAATCTGGGCCTGGCGGCCATCGCCGAGATTCAGGCCGCCATCGTCGATCTACGCCAGTACCAGCCGGTGATCGGTCTGGTCGCCGGCCCGGTCGGCTGCTTCGGCGGCATGTCCATCGCCGCCGGGCTGTGCAGTTACCTGCTGGTCACCCGCGAAGCGCGCCTGGGGCTCAACGGCCCGCAGGTGATCGAGCAGGAGGCCGGGCTGGAGGAATACGACTCGCGCGACCGCCCCTTTATCTGGGGGCTGACCGGCGGCGAGCAGCGTCACGCCAGTGGCCTGGTCGATGGCTACGTGAGTGATGACGTCGACGCCATTCGCCGCGAGCTGCACGGGTTGTTCGCCAAGGGGAAACCCGCGCTGGAACGCAGCCGTCGCCACGCCTGGTTCCTGCAGCGCCTGCGCGCTGTCGACACCGCCGTCCAGGCCGATGCCGCTGCCGTGCGCAGCGCCTATCAGGGAGCATGAACATGACAACTGCACAGGAACAACGCGGCTTGCACTGGTTCCAGATCCTGGCCGGCGCTGCTCAACCGCAACCAGGTTTGCCGGCCTCGCTGCGCGTAGCCGATGGCGAACTGGCTGGTCAGGCGGTGCGTTATCTCGCCGTGATTGCCGATGCCAACAATCCCTTCCCCCGCGCTCGCAACGGCGAGGTCGGCCTGCTCGAAGGCTGGGGCCTGGCGCAGGCGGTCGACGAGGCCATCGAGGCGGATCGCGACAACCCGCACAAGCGGGCGCTGATCGCCATCGTCGACGTGCCGAGCCAGGCCTATGGCCGCCGCGAGGAAGCCTATGGCATTCATCAGGCGCTGGCTGGCGCGGTGGACGCTTATGCCCGTGCCCGTCTGGCCGGGCATGCGGTGATCGGCCTGCTGGTCGGTAAGGCCATGTCCGGTGCCTTTCTCGCCCACGGCTACCAGGCCAACCGCCTGATCGCCCTGCGCGATGCCGGGGTGATGGTGCATGCCATGGGCAAGGCCGCGGCCGCGCGCATCACCCTGCGCAGCGTCGACGAGCTGGAGGCGCTGGCCGCCAGCGTGCCGCCGATGGCCTACGACCTGGGCAACTACGCCTCGCTCGGCCTGCTGTCTGAGGTGCTCGACGTGGAGCAGGTGACGCAGCCGACGGCCGCCGATCTGGCCCGTGTGCAGGACGCTCTGAGCCGTGCCCTGAGCGATATCGCCGCCAGCCCGCGTGACCTGCGCAACCGCCTGGGCGCCGCCAATCGTGCGGCCTCCTCGAAGGTGCGCGAGGCCTTGCGCGCGCAGTGGTGAACAGGTCGCGCACGGCCACCGTAGGGTGTGCCGTGCGCACCAGAGCGACATCCGCCTATGGCCCGGTGCGCATGGCGCACCCTACGCCCGAGGTCAGCTGTAGGGCGGTTGCAAACCGGCAACCAGAAGCGAAATTCCAACAACCCGGAGATTCACTCGATGCACCCCACACCCCGTCCACATGATCTGCTCTGGGGCCTGCGCCCCGAGCACCTGCCGCAGGAGGCGCCGGCCTGGGCTCGTGCCGCCCTGGGCGGGCATGTGCCGGTGGTGGTGCGCCGTGCGCCGGCTGAATCCGGCTGGGTCGCGGTGGGTATCCGCGGCGTGGCGCGTGAACAGAGGTATGCCACCTGGATGCGTGTGAGCGAGATCAGTCGTCTGGTCAGCCCGCAGGCCGTGGCGCGGGCCGGGCGCTGGCGCAGCCACGCGCAGCCGCACTGGCCGGCATTGCGGGCGTTGAGCCTGCTGGCGCCGCGTCTCGATGCCCTCGGCCTGGCCTGGGGTGTGACCGGCAGCCTGGGTTTCGAGCTGGCCAGCGGTATCAGCGCCGCACACCCGGACAGCGATCTCGACCTGTCGCTGCGCGCCTCTCAGCAGTTACCGCGCGACTGGGCGCGGGCGCTGTGTGGCGTGCTGGATGAGGCACCGGGGCGTATCGACCTGCAGCTGGAAACCCCATACGGCGCCGTGGCGCTGCGTGAGTGGGCCAGCGAGGCGCCGCGCGTCCTGCTGAAAACCCAGAACGGGCCGTTGCTGGTTGGCGACCCTTGGCACCTGCAGCAGGTGGCGGCGTGAGCACGCTCTGGGCTTTCCCCGGTCAGGGTGCGCAGCAGCCCGGCATGCTTCAGGCATTGCCCGCCGCGCCGGTGGTGCAGGCCTGCCTGGAACAAGCCAGCGCTGCGCTGGGCGAGGATGTACGCCTGCTGGATTCGGCCGAGGCCTTGCAAGGCACGCGTGCCGTGCAGCTCTGCCTGTTGATTGCCGGCGTCGCCGCCGCGCGCCTGCTCGGCGAGCGCGGGCATCGTCCGGACTATGTCGCCGGATTGTCCATCGGCGCCTATGCCGCCGCCGTGGTGGCCGACGTGCTGGACTTCGCCGATGCCGTGCGCCTGGTCGCATTGCGTGGCGAACTGATGCAGCGCGCCTATCCCAGTGGCTACGGCATGACTGCCATCCTCGGCCTTGACCAGACCAGCATCGAACGCCTGCTGGCCGAGGCCGAAGGCCCGGTGTACCTGGGCAATATCAACGCCGAAACCCAGCTGGTGATCGCCGGCAGCGATGCCGCCATGGCCGCTGTGGTCGAACGCGCCCGTGCCCTCGGCGCCGGTATGGCCAAGCGCCTGGCCATGAGCGTGCCGTCGCACTGTGTGCTGCTCGACGGCCCGGCGCGCGAGTTGGCTGCGGCCTTTGCCAACATCGAATTACATGCACCGCAGGTGCGCTACCTGAGCAGCAGCTCGGCGCGCCTGATCCGTGATCCCGAAACCCTGCGCGATGACCTGGCTTACAACATGAGCCGCGTCGTCGACTGGCAGGCCACGCTCGTCACTGCCTATGAGCGCGGCGTGCGCCTGCACCTGGAACTGCCCCCCGGTGGCGTGCTGACCGGGCTCGCCCGGCGCGTCTTCGACGCCGGCCAGGCAATCGCCTTCGAGGGCGCACGTCTGGATACACTCGACGCCATGTTGCGTCAGGAGGTAAGCCGCGACCGCTGAGCCGTAGCGTTTACCGAAGCACAAAAACAACAACTTCGATACGTAAAACGAGGACAACAATAATGATCATCTACGGTGTCGCCTTTCTGGCGATCTGCACCCTGGCCGGCATCTTCATCGGAGAGCTGCTGGGCAAACTCATCGGCGTACCCGCCAACGTCGGTGGTGTCGGCATCGCCATGATCCTGCTGATCTTTCTGGGCAGTTACCTGAGCAAACGCGGTCTGTTCACCGGCAAGTCGGAACAGGGCGTGGAGTTCTGGAGCGCCATCTACATTCCCATCGTGGTCGCCATGGCCGCCCAGCAGAACGTCTACGGTGCCCTCAGTGGCGGCCCCATGGCGATTCTCGCCGGTACTTCCGCGGTCGTTATCGGCTTCGCGCTGGTGCCTGTACTGAGCCGGATCGGACAAAAGAAGTCCGACAGCGAAATCGCCCCTTCCCTGACTAAAGCGCCACGGTGACTGCCATGTACGAATCCATCATGAAGGTCATTTCCGGCTACGGGATGCTCAGCGGTTTCGCCATCATCGGTGTCACCATGTGGCTGTCGTACTGGATCTCCGACAAGTTCACCAAGGGCCGCCTGCACGGCTCGGCGATCGCCATCCTGCTCGGCCTGGTGCTGTCGTACATCGGCGGGGTCTACACCGGTGGCCAGAAGGGCCTGGTCGACATTCCCCTGTTCGCCGGCCTGGGCCTGCTGGGCGGCGCCATGCTGCGTGACTTCGCCATCGTCGCCACGGCCTTCGGTGTCAGTGTCGAGGAACTCAAGCGCGCCGGTTTCGCCGGGGTGCTGGCGCTGTTCGTCGGCGTCGGTACGTCCTTCATCGCCGGTGTGGCGGTGGCCATGGCCTTCGGCTACACCGACGTGGTCAGCCTGACCACCATCGGCGCCGGTGCGGTGACCTACATCGTCGGTCCGGTGACGGGTGCGGCGATCGGTGCCAGCTCCGACGTCATGGCGCTGTCGATTGCCGCTGGCCTGATCAAGGCGATCCTGGTGATGGTCGCCACTCCCTTCGTTGCGCCCTACATCGGCCTGAACAATCCGCGTAGCGCGGTGATCTTCGGTGGTCTGATGGGCACGTCCAGCGGTGTGGCCGGTGGTCTGGCGGCGACCGATCCGAAGCTGGTGCCCTATGGTTGTCTGACCGCTGCTTTCTACACCGCACTCGGCTGCCTGCTCGGCCCGTCACTGCTCTATTTCATCATGCGAGGTTTGTTGGGCTGAGTCCTTTGCCCGCCTTCATGGCGGGCTTTTTTTATTCAGGCCCCGCGCCATCCTGCGACGACTGGCGTATGGGCGATATCGGCGAATGGGTAGGCGCACCAGGATGGCCGCGTATGAGTGGCCTGCCTCGGTGCGCACGCCCTGGGCGGCCCGCGTGCTCTACGACTGCCGGCTGTACATCCGGCATTCGGCCAGCAGCGCCAGTAGGTTCGGGTCACGCTCCTTGGCCTTGAGAAAGACCACGCCGATATGCTGCTGCAGATGGTACTTGGCCTGCAGCGGGATCAGCTTCACCCGGTTCTCGTACACCGCCGCCACGCGCCCTGGCAGCAGGGCATAGCCGACGCCCGAACTGACCATGCTGAGCAGGGTGAAGATGTCTTTCACCTGCATCGCCACCTTGGGCTCGAAGCCTGCCTGGCGGAACACCCGCTCGCCGTCGCGGAAGGTAGCGTAGCCCTGGGTCAGGGTGATGAAGGTCGAGTCGCGCAGGTCGGCCAGATCCACTTCGGCGTGATCGGCGAAGGGCGAATCGTTGGGGGTGGCGAGGAAGATGTCGTCGGAGAACAGCGCCAGTTGCTCGCAGTCCGGGTCGCTGACGCTGTCGTCGAGGGCGATGAGGATGGCGTCCAGTTCCATGTTCTTCAGCTTGTACAGCAGGTCGACGTTGGAGCCGAGCACCAGGTCGATGTTCAGCTCGCTGCGGCGCAGCTTCAGGCCCATGATCAATTGCGGCACGGTCTTCACCGTCAGCGAGTAGAGCGCACCGAGCTTGAAGCGCTCGGCGCCGAAGCCAGCCGCCTCGCGGGTCAGGCGCACCATCTCCTGGGCGTCCTGGATCAGCTTCTGAGCTTTCTCTTCCAGCACATAGGCACTCTCCAGCGGAATCAGGTTGCGCCCCTCGTGCTTGAACAGCGGGCAGCGCAGCGCGCTCTCCAGCGAGTGGATGGCGCGGTGCACGCTGACATTGCTGGTCTGCAGCTCGCTGGCCGCGCGCGCCAGGTTGCCACTGCGCATGAAGGCGAGAAAGACCTCCAGCTTTTTCAGGGTCAGTTCTTCATCGATCAGCATCGGCCTGTTGTCCTTTTCCAGCGATGGCTGATTGTGCCGCATCCACGCGGGTCAGCGGTGATCGGTCGTTGCGACTTTGGTTGCAGACGGTGATGACTGGAATGCCCCTTTATTTGTCATTTCAATAGTGTTGATATGATTGGTGGGCAGGGGCTACCGTACGAACAGTCCTGCATCGGTACAGGCAATGCCTGCGCCACGTTCATTCTCTGTCTGAGGAGTACCGCCATGAACGACTTCGCCTCGCTGCCCGCGACATCCGGCCTGAAGGCCCTGCAAGCACTGATTCGCGGCGAACTGCCGGCGCCGTCAATCGGCGAGACCATGGGTATTCACGCGGTGCAGGTGGAGGCGGGCAGCATCACCCTGGAGGGGCGCCCGGATCAGCGTCATCTAAACCCGGCCGGCGCGGTGCATGGCGGTTTCGCGGCAACCTGCCTGGACGGCGCCGCGGCGCTGGCGCTGTTCTCCACCTTGGAGGCGGACGTGCCGCACTCGACGGTGGATCTCAACGTCAAGTACGTGCGTCCACTGCGCCCCGGCGAGGTCTATCAGGTGCGCGGCTGGGTGGTCGAGCGCACCCGCAGCCTGGCGATCTGCGACGCGCATATCCTCGACGCGCAAGGCAAGCTGTGCGCCAAGGCCACCACCACCTTCGTCATCGGAGCGGCCAAGGCATGAAGGAACTCATGGTTCAGGGCCCTGGCCAACTGGCCTGGGTCGAGGCACCTGATCTGCAACTCACCACCCCGGACAGTGCGTTGGTCAGGCCCATCGCCTCGGCTTCCTGTGACCTGGATCGGCGCCTGATCGCCGGTACCACGCCGTTCAAGCCACCGTTCGCGCTGGGCCATGAATGTGTCGCCGAGGTGCTGGAAGTGGGTTCGGCCGTGCGTAACCTGCGCCGTGGCGATCTGGTTTCGGTGCCCTGGAAGATCGCCTGCGGCGCCTGTGCCCAGTGTCTGGCTGGGCGCTCCAGTGCGTGCACCTCGGTGCCGCGCATGGCCGCCTACGGTGTGCCGGCGGGTGGTCACTGGGGCGGATTGTTCTCGGAAATGGTGCTGGTGCCGTTTGCCGACGCCATGTTGGTGCCTCTGCCGGCGGGGCTCGATCCCGTGGCCGTGTCCAGCGCCAGCGACAACCTAACCGATGCCTGGGTGGCCGCCAGTCGGCCGCTGGCCACACGCCAGGATGCCCGGGTATTGGTGGTCGGCGGTACGGAAAGCCTCGGCGTACTGGCGGTGCAGATGGCGCGGGCTGCCGGTGCGGGCAGCGTGGATTACCTCGATGATCATCCGCTGCGCCAGCAGCTTGCTGCACGCAGTGGCGCCGGTGTCGATCTGGCAGGAAGCGACCTCGACCGCAGCTATGATCTGGTGATCTCCGCCACCCGCGATCATCAGGCGCTGCGCCGTGGGCTGCTGGCGCTGGCGCCCGGCGGGCATTGCTCGTGCATCGGCATCATCTTCGATGACCCGAAGATTCCGCTGTTCGACATGTATCTGCGTGACGTCACTTTCTCGGTCGGCGCCTGCAGCGTGCAGCAACACATTCCCAAGGTGCTGGATCTGGTGCACAGCGACTGCTGCGATCCGCTGCTGGTCAACCCGCAGGTGGTGGGCTGCGAGGATGCGCCGCAGGCGCTGATTCAGCCGCTGACCAAGTGCATCGTGGTGCGCGAGCGGATTACCTGAGCGTGCTCAGTTGAGACGTTCGGCAAGGGCCAGCATCACCCGGCGCCAGGCGTCCTGGCCGTCGGCGTCGGTGGTGGCCAGGGCGTCGCGCAGGGTGCGCCGCTCCAACTCGGTGGCCTCGGCCTCCAGCGCTGTACCTGCTTCACTCAGTGACAGCAGCTTGAAACGATGTCGGCCTGGCTCGCGGGTGTACTGCACCAGCGCCTGCTCGAACAGGTGCGACAGCGGACGATGCAGCGCCTGGTTGCTGACGCCCAGAGTGGTGGCCAGTTCTCCGATGCTGATTGCGTCGGCACGGGCGATCACATACAGAATGCGGTGGTGCACACGGGACAGTCCGCGCGCCTCGAGAAAACGGTCGGCCTCCACCGTCAGGCCGCGGAAACCGAAGTGCAGCAGCTCGAGGCTATGGTCGAGTGGATCCAGCGACTTCAGGCTCACGGATGCCGCGTTGATCTTTTTCTCGATAACCATGGGATATTTACGCCGGTTGAGGTGGCGCACAGCCTAAGGCCTCCACCCGCTTCATCACAACACGACACAGGAACACGCGCATGCAACTGATCTACGCCGCTGCCTCACCCTTCGCCCGCAAGGTTCGCGTACTGGCTGCGGAAACCGGCCTGCTGGAACGCATCGAGCTGTTCGATACCGCCGTGCTGCCGACCACGCTGAACGAACGAGTCAATGCGCTCAACCCGTTGGGCAAGATTCCGGTACTGCTGAGCGACGACGGCCAGGCGCTGTATGACAGCCGGGTGATCTGCGAATACCTCGACACCCTGCATCAAGGTACGAAGCTGCTACCGGACGGTGCCACGCGCTGGCAGGTGTTGCGCCTGGCCGCGTTGGCCGATGGCCTGATGGATGCTGCGCTGTTGGCGCGATACGAGCGCGCTGCGCGCCCGGCCGAGCTGCAATGGTCGGCCTGGCTGGAGGGGCAGCTGGGCAAGATCCAGCGAGCGTTGGCGGAGCTGGAGCGCCAGGTCGGGCAGTTGCAGGGGCCGCTCGACCTGGCGCAGATCGGCGTCGCCTGCGCCCTGGGCTATCTGGATTTCCGCTTTGCCGACCTCGACTGGCGCGCTGCGCATCCGGGCCTGGCCGCTTTCCAGCAGGCCTTCGCCCAGCGCGCCTCGATGCAGGCCAGCGCGCCGGTTTGAGCTGGCCGGCTCAGAGACGAAAGCGAGTCACCAGCTGATTGAGGCCGACGGCCAGGCTCGACAGCTCCTGGCTGGCGGCGGTGGTCTGATCGGCGCCGGCCGAGCTTTGCAGTGACAGGTCGCGGATATTGACCAGGTTGCGATCCACCTCGCGCGCCACCTGCGCTTGCTGTTCCGAGGCGCTGGCGATCACCAGGTTGCGTTCGTTGATGGCGCCGATGGAGCGGGTGATTTCCTCCAGCGCCTGACCGGCGGATTGAGCCAGGCCAAGTGTCGAGCCGGCGCGCTGCATGCTGGTATCCATCGCCTGCACGGCCTGTTCGGTCTCTTTCTGGATGAGGTCGATCATCTGCTCGACTTCGCCGGTCGATTGTTGGGTGCGATGGGCGAGGGCGCGAACCTCGTCGGCCACCACGGCGAAGCCTCGGCCCTGCTCGCCGGCCCGTGCGGCCTCGATGGCGGCGTTGAGCGCCAGCAGATTGGTCTGCTCGGCGATGGTGCGGATCACCGTGACCACCTGACCGATGTTGCGCACGTTGTCGGCCAGACGGCGGATCTCTTCGCTGGTGGTGGAGATGTCCTGCGTCAGCAGGCCGATCGATTCGACCGTCTGGCCCACCTGGCTCTGCCCCTGGCGGGCGGTATGGTCGGTCTCGCGGGAGGCCTCCGAGGTGCTGACGGCGTTGCGCGCGACTTCTTCCACGGCGGCGGTCATCTGGTTGACGGCGGTGGCGGCCTGCTCGATCTCGTTGTTCTGCTGATGCAGGCCACGCGTGCTGTCCTCGGTCACCGCATGCAGCTCTTCGGAGGCAGAGGCCAACTGGCTGGACGAGTCGGCGATCTGCTGGATGGTGTCGCGCAAGCTACGCCGCATGGTGGCGAGTGCCGCCAGCAACTGCGCAGGCTCATCCTGGCCGTCGTCGGTGACGTCACAGCTGAGGTCGCCGGCTGCGATGTCTTCGGCCAGGCCCAGCGCCTTGCTCAGGGGGACGACGACGCTGCGAGTGAACAGAAATGCGAGTGCGACCGTCAGCAGAATCGCCACGATGATGGCTGCCTGGACGATATACCTGGCGCTGTCATACGCCTCCTCGCTCTGCGTCGAGGCGTTTGCGGCACCGGTCTTGTTGAGTTGCATCAGTACCCGCATCGACGCGGTCAGCGCATCGGCCGTCTCGCTCAGCACGCCACCGACCAGTTGCCTGACCTGGGCATCGTTGCCGGCCAGAATCGCCTCCATCACCTGGGCCTGGCTGGTCATGTAGCGCTCCATGCTACTGCGGAAGGCATCGTAGGCCATCTGTTCCTCAGCGGACTCGATGAACTGCGTATAGGTCTGTTCGACACGTATCAGGTCGCTCTTGGCCTGATCCAATGTGGCCAGGTCGGTGCTGCGGCTCTGCGCATCCTGGGTGATGTGAATGCGCAAGGTGAGCGCGCGGATTCGGGCGGCGCTCAGGTTCATTTCATCCAGGGCCAGCACGGAAGGAAACCACTTGGCTTCGATCGCGTCGGACATGTTGTCCATGCGTGACATCTGCGTCAGGGTGATCCAGCCCAATAGCAATACCAATAGCGCCAATACGGCAAAGCTTGCCGCCGCGCGCCAACCAATTTTCATCTTTCTCAGCAACATGACTACCTCGTTTACCAGCAGCGGAATAATTCGGCGGGGTACTTGAAAGTTGATTAAGCGATCAATTTTCAAGTAGTGGGGAGTGATGGCTAATTGGTTATTCGCGAGGAACCTTGAAGATGCTCAAGTTCACAGGTTGGTCGCCCGAAGAAATAACCTTGCACCCAGGTACTTCCCTGGCTGGCGGCCAATTGCAGGTCAACGGAAGTTTCGATGCCTTCGACGATTACGCAGGGCGCCAGGGTCTTGCACAGTTCGAGCAGATATTTGAGGGTTTTTTCACCGGTGGCACTATCGCGTGCGCGCTGTATATAGCTCTGGTCGATCTTGATGATGTCTGGCTGGCTTTGCTGGATGAATGCCAGGGTGCCGAAGCCCGAGCCGAAGTCATCTACCGCTACCCGGCAGCCGGCGTGGCGCAGGCGGTGCACCAGATCCACGGCGCCGCGGGTGCTCGGTGGCACGGCGCTTTCGGTGATTTCGATGATCAGGCGGCTGGACAGGCTGCGGTCGGCCTCCAGGTGGTCGAGCATCTGATCCCAGTCCGCATCCAGCAAGGTGCTGAGTGCGGAAATGTTGCAGCCCAGGGTCAGGCCCGGGTTGTCTCGCAACAACACCATCACCGTGCCAATCACGCGATGATCCAGCGGGCGTATGACGTGCAGACGCTCCAGCAACGGAAAGGGATTGAAACCAAGGCCGTCACCTTCATGGCGCAGCAGGCTTTCGCGATACAGCACCCGCTCCGGTTCATGGGTGGCAACGACAGGCTGGAACGCCAGGTGGAAGCGGCCGCGTTGCAGTTCGTCATAGAACAGATGAGCGCGCTGCAGGTCGTTTAGCGGGTTGTGGGTGACAGAGCGCAGGTATGGCTCGTGAGTGCTCATGCGATGGCCTTCCAGGCGATGTCGAGGTTCCATGGGCTGTACATCGTTCTCTGTCCCTCTGGTGGGGTCACTGGCAGTGAAAAAAGAGATGCCTTCACCAGCCGAAAACGGCGGTGTGCAATCACTAATCGAATACTTATTCGCGCTGCGGCGTCGGATGGTGGCGGCAACTGGGCAAATGTCAGAGCATTCGCCAGCGGCCTTATATTGATCACAGCACTTGAGCGGGATGAAAAAACGTCTTGCTGACGAAACGGTTTTTATCGGGAGATGAATTTCCCGGGTTTTTATAAGGGCATCTGAAGATGCCGGCACCCCGCCAGTAATATCCTCCCACCTGTTTTATGTCGTGAGAAGTGTTCCAGGATACCAATCGTATGTCCCGGGAGCCGGTCATCTTTTATTGCGTGGTATTTGGAGGAAGTGAATTAGTTAATGCTCAGGATTATTAGATGCATACGATTACAAGTGCCTGTTTCCAGATCATGGCCAAGGCATTTGCAAGTGAGGGGTGCAGCCTCGGCAAGTATTTTCCAGGGCTCGATCAGATGCTCGCCGAGGGTGGGCCGATTAGGGTCATACAGGTGTATCGGCTGTTGAACGCCCTGGTCAGTGAAAGCGGTGATGCGGATATGGGCCTGCGTGCCTACGAGCACTTTCATCCATGCGTGCTCGGGGTGAAGAGCTATGCGTTGATGTCCAGCCCGACGCTGGCGCAGGCCCTGCAACGCCTGGCGGACTATCACCCGATGACCAGCGATGGTTCGCACATGTTTCTGGAGCGACATGTCGACCGCCTCAAACTGGTGGGCGTGGAGAACGCCACCGTCGCCCAGCGGGCGCCCCGTGCATTCATCGATGCCGGCGCGGCGCTGGTCTTCGCCATCGTGCACTGGCTGACGCCCTTTCAAAGGCCGATGCCGCTGATGCTGGAGCTGACCTACCCAGAGCCGTTGGACACCCGCCAGTTGCGCCGCCTGTTCGGCAACAACCTGTACTTTTCCGCGCGGCGCAATTGCATGACATTCAGCCTGGACGACGGCGCGATCGAATTGCCTACCGCCGCCGCCGCGCTGCATACGTTGCACGTCGAATACGCCCAGGCGCAAATGAGCGAGCAGGTGGATGGTTCGCTGGAGGCCAGGGTACGGCGCATCCTCGCGGAGCAACTGAGCCAGGGCATCAGCCCCGGCCTGAGTGACGTGGCCGACCTGCTCGGCATGAGTCGCCGCAGCCTGCAGCATGGTCTGGTGCGTGACGAGGCGAACTTCACGCTGCTGCTCGACCAGGCGCGTCAACGCCAGGCCGCGAGCTTTCTGCGCAACACCGCGCGCAGCCTCAAGTACATTTCGGCGCAACTGGGGTTTCGTGATCAGAGCAGCTTCCACAAGGCCTGCGTGCGCTGGTTCGGTATCTCGCCCAATCAGTACCGGTTGACGCATGCTGATAGCGGCGGGGCTTCCTGAGTTTCAGCTATCGTCAATGGCCGCATCCATGAATGCGGTTTCTTCCACGGTTGTGACAAGCCATTACAATTGACCGCCGCTTCGCGTCCATGAAGTGACGCTATTAAGGTACATTGCGCGCAAAGTTAAAATAAAGGATTGGCTGATTGCACTCGGCCCAATCGCAACACCCGTGCCCGTAACACCGACAAGGTGACCAGTTCGAAAACAATAATGATGAAAAAGCATCTGAACGATCAGTTATTCGAAATCATCGCCACGAGTATCAGGAAGAAGCGCCTGAAAGCAGGCACCCTGCTGTTGGAAGGACCTTTGGCGGAGCTGTTCGGCGTCAGCCGTTCTCCGGTGCGTCAGGCGTTGCTCAACCTGAACCAGGCGGGATTGATCTGTACCTTCGACGGACGTGGTTACCTGGTCGGCGCGCAGCCGGGCAAGGTGCTGCGCCGTCAGCTGGAGCCCGCCGATTTCCAGCTGGCCGAGGACGACGCCCAGGCGCCGCGCAAGACCGAGAGCTGGAAGGCGGTCTATGACCAGATCGAGCGCGACCTGCTGCACCAGTCGCTGTTCGGCACCTATCGTATCAACGAGTTGGAGCTGTCACGTCACTACGGCATCAGCCGTACGGTCTCCAGTCAGGTGCTCACACGTCTGTCGCTGATGGGCCTGGTCGAGCGTGACGAGCGCTCGCGCTGGCAGCTCGGGCAGTGGGACGAGGAGCGACTCGGCGAGCTGTATGAAGTGCGCCGGCGACTGGAACCCTATGTGCTGGTGCGCGCCGCAGAGTTCATCGAGCCCGAGCAGATCGAGGGGTATATCGAGCGCCTGCACCAGGCCATGGATCTCTATCCGGACATGGACAGTAGCCAGTTCGATGACCTAGAAAGCGACCTGCACATCGAGACCCTCGGCCGCTGTCCCAACCGGCAGATGCTGCAGATATTGCGCCGGACCCACTCGCTGCTGCTGTCGGGCAAGCACATCCTGCTGGACAAGAGTTACTTCCCCGATGAGGAGCCGTTCTTCCGCGAGCACCTGAGCATCTTCGAGAACCTGCAGGCCGGACGTCCCGATCTCGCCGCGCAGAGCATGGAGGCGCACCTGGTGATCGCTGAGCGCAAGGTCAAGCAGCGCCTGGCGCAGTTCCGCGAGCAGAACGTGATCCAGGCCGTGCCTTATCTGGAGCGGATCGAGGCTTAGGCTGTCCGGTTCTGGTGCGCACGGCATGCCCTATCGGTGTAGGGTGCGCCGCGCGCACCGACTCTCCGACCTGAACGTCAGTCGTGCAAGCGATTCCCCGGATTGCATCCGGGCTACGTGTGCTGTCCCGTGGTAGAGGGGCGTTTGTGATTGCCGGGCTTGTGGTGCGCGCGGCGCACCCTACCGTTAGGCGTGCTCCGCTGGCGTCTGCCCATCGAGACGAAAACGGCCGGGATCGCCCGGCCGTTTTTCATTCCCTCAGCGCCTGACGATCAGGTCACCGCGCCCACCTGCCACGGCACGAACTCGTTGTCGCCGTAGTTGTACAGCTCGCTCTTCGAGGGCTCGCCCGAGGCGATCTCGATGAGGATGTCGAAGATCTTCTGTCCGGCTTCGGCGATGCTCAGTTCACCGTCGACGATACCGCCGCAGTTGATGTCCATGTCCTCTTCCAACTTGCGGAACATCTCGGTGTTGGTCGCCAGCTTGATGCAGGGCGCCGGCTTGAAGCCGGATACCGAGCCACGCCCGGTGGTGAAGCAGATCATGTTGGCGCCCGAGGCAACCTGGCCGGTCACCGACACCGGGTCATAGCCGGGGCTGTCCATGAACACGAAGCCGCGCTCGGTGATCGGCTCGCCCCACTCGTACACGCCGTTGAGCGAGCTGGTGCCGCCCTTGGCCGCCGCGCCGAGGGATTTCTCCAGGATGGTGGTGAGGCCGCCGGCCTTGTTGCCCGGTGAGGGGTTGTTGTTCAACTCGGCGCCGTTGATGCGCGTGTACTCCTCCCACCAGGTCAGGCGGTCGAGCAGTTTCTGGCCGACTTCATGGCTGATCGCACGGGCGATCAACAGGTGCTCGGCGCCGTAGATTTCCGGCGTTTCGCTGAGGATCGCGGTGCCGCCGTGCTGGGCCAGCAGGTCGGCGGCGTAGCCCAGTGCCGGGTTGGCCGTGATGCCGGAATAGCCGTCCGAGCCGCCGCACTGCATGCCGACCATGATGTGCTCGACGCTTTCCGAGGTGCGTTCCAGGCGGCCGATGGCGTCGAGCATCTCGGTCACCTGCTCGATGGCGCGCTGGATGCTGGCGCGGGTGCCGCCGGCGTTCTGGATGTTGAAGACGCGGAAGTTCGGCCCTTCGCTGATGTTGTAGCGCTTCATCAGCGAGGAAATCTGGTTGGTCTCGCAACCCAGGCCGATCACCAGCGCGCCGGCGATGTTGGGGTTGCAGGCGTAGCCCCAGATGCTGCGTTCGAGGAACTTGAAGCCTTCCGACTCGGTGTTGATCGCGCAGCCGCTGCCGTGCGTCAGCGCGACCACGCCGTCGATGTTGTAGCGCTTGAGCAGTTCCGAACCGTTGAAGTGCGCGGCCACGGCGCGCGACACGGTCGCCGAGCAGTTCACCGTGGACAGGATGCCGATGTAGTTGCGCGTGCCGACGCGGCCATCCGGGCGGCGATAACCCATGAAGCGGCGGCGCTGTTCCGGTGGCAGTACCGGCGTGCGTTCGATGGGCGGTGGCAGCTGGTTGTTGGCGTGGCTCTGCGGCATGGACACGTTGTGGGTGTGCACGTGGGCGCCGGCGGCGATGTCCTGGCTGGCGACGCCGATGACCTGGCCGTACTTGAGCACGGCTTCGCCACTGGCGATGGCGCGGCGGGCGATCTTGTGGCCGGCGGGAATATCGTCCAGAGCGTCTAGGGCGAGGCTTTCGACATGGCTACCGCGGGCCAGAGCACGGCGTGCGACGGCCACGGAATCTTGATCGCTGAGGATAACCACGGTCGGGGTATTCGTGATGAGTTGCATGGCTCGTTCTCATTGTTGTTGTGATCGACTGCCGACGATACTGACAAAAATGAACATTGCACGCAATAAATTCCGGTGTTAGTGTCGGCGCCACACAGCTGCTAGCCAGCACACAAAAACAACAATGTGAGGCTTTCCTGATGGATCGTTCCCATCCGCCTGGGCGCGTCGGTTACGTGCCGACCGCCTGCCTGTACAGCCCTGCCATCTGCCTGCAGGGAGCTCGTCATGACTAAGCTCGTCGATGCCTACTTCAACCTGCTCAAGCTGCTCGCGGTCATCTGCCTGGTGACCATGGTGGTGCTGGTGTTCGGCAACGTGGTGCTGCGCTACGGCTTCAACGAAAGCATCCTGATTTCCGAGGAACTGTCGCGCTGGGCATTCGTCTGGCTGACCTTCCTGGGCGCCGTGATCCTGCTGCGCGAGCGCGGCCACATGACCGTGGATCTGGCGCTGCGCGCCATGCCGAGCTGGAGCGAGCGCGGCTGCATGATCCTTTCCCAGCTGCTGATGCTCGGCTGCTCCGGGCTGTTCCTGTGGGGCAGCTGGCAGCAGGTGCAGATCAACATGCACATACCGTCGCCGGTGTCTGGCTGGTCGATGGGCTTCTTCTACGGTGCGGGTGTGTTCTTCGGCGCCTCGGCCTGCGTGATCCACGTCTACGAGGCTCTACGCCTGAGCCTGGGCGGTGAGCTGGTGCTGCGCGACCCGCTGGACGAAATCCACCAATAGCCGCTGCGACGGGTACGTAGCGCCGCTGCGCTCGGCCCTCTCATAACGATAAGAACCGGGGTACTGTGATGATCGTCATCGCAATTTTCGTGATTTCTCTATTGGCCGCCATGGCGATTGGCGTGCCGATTTCCTACGCGCTGATCCTCTGTGCGCTGGCCATGATGTATCACCTCGACCTGTTCGACGCGCAGATCGTCGCTCAGGGCCTGGTCAACGGCGCCGACAGCTTTCCGCTGATGGCCGTGCCGTTCTTCATGCTGGCCGGCGAGCTGATGAATGCCGGCGGCCTGTCCAAACGCATCGTCGCCATGGCCATCGCCCTGGTCGGCCATATCAAGGGTGGCCTGGGCTATGTGACCATTCTCGCCGGCTGCGTGCTGGCGGCACTGTCCGGCTCGGCGGCTGCCGATGCTGCGGCACTGGCCGCGCTGCTGGTGCCGATGATGGTCAAGGTCGGCCACAGCCGCGAGACCTCCGCAGGCCTGGTGGCCTCCGCTGGTGTGATCGCCCCGGTATTGCCGCCTTCGATCGGTCTGATCCTGTTCGGTGTCGCCGCCAACGTGTCGATCACCAAACTATTCCTTGCCGGCATCGTGCCGGGCCTGTTGATGGGCATGTCACTGTGCGCGGCCTGGTTCCTGGTGTCGCGTCGCGGCACCCTGCGTACTACCGAGCGCGCCCCGCTGCGCGAACTGGTCAAGGCATTCCGGGAAGGCATCTGGGCGCTGCTGCTGCCGGTGATCATTCTCGTCGGCCTGCGCGCCGGTATCTTCACCCCGACCGAAGCTGGTGTGGTGGCGGCTGTCTACGCCCTGCTGGTGTCGGTGCTGGTCTATCGCGAGCTGACCTGGAAGAGCCTCTACCAGGTACTTGTAGCTTCGGTGATGACTACCTCGATGGTGATGTTCCTGGTGGCTTCGGCGATGGTCGCGGCCTGGATGATCACCGTGGCGGATCTGCCCAGCTCGGTGGTCGGCCTGCTCGAGCCGCTGATGGACAGCCCGCGTCTGCTGATGCTGCTGATCGTCACCATCGTCATCGTGATCGGCATGGCCATGGATATGTCGCCACTGATCCTGATCCTCGCCCCGGTGATGATGCCGGTGGTGGTCGCGGCCGGCATCGACCCCGTGTACTTCGGCGTGATCTTCGTGATGGTCTGCGCGGTCAGCCTGCTCACCCCGCCGGTTGGCGTGGTGCTCAACGTGGTGGCCGGGGTTTCCAAGGTCGGCTTCGTTGGCATCGTCCGCGGGGTGCTGCCGTTCCTGCTGGCGGAGCTGTTGATCATCGGCCTGCTGCTGGCCTTCCCGCAGTTGTTGATCGTGCCGGCGCAATGGTTGTACTGACGAAAGACATCGTGCCGGTCGTCGCTTGATGGCCGGTGCCTGGGGCCTTAGAGCTCGAATCCATGCCGACAACGGCAAGCATAAAAACAAGAGGACTTCACCATGACATTCATTCCCAAGGCCCTGGCCTCACTGCTGTGCGCATCCGCCATGCTGCTGTCGACCGCTCATGTGCAGGCTGACGAGATCAATCGCCACAACTTCAAGATCGCCTTCGTCCAGGCCAAGGATCACCCGCACGGTCTGGGGGCGCAGAAGTTCGCCGAGCTGATCAAGGAAAAGAGCGACGGCAAGATGAAGGTGATGGTCTTCGCCAGTGGCACCCTCGGCGGTGACGCGCAGGTGATTTCCTCGGTACAGGGCGGCACCGTCGACATGACTCTGGTCACCCCGGGCCTGCTCTCGGGCATCGAGAAGGGCTTCGGTCTGTACGGCCTGCCGTTCCTGTTCCAGAACGCTGCCGAGGTCGATGCCGTACTCGACGGCCCGGCCGGGCAGAACCTGCTGACCAAGCTGGAGCCGCACGGCATCATCGGTCTGGGCTACTGGGATCATGGCTTCCGCCACGTCACCAACAGCAAGCACCCGGTGACCAAGGTCGAGGACATCAAGGGCCTGAAGCTGCGCCTGCAGCAGATTCCGACTGCCATCGAGTCCTTCCGTGCGCTGGGTGCCAACGTGGTGCCGCTGTCGTTCACCGAGCTGTACACCGCGATGGAAACCCGCACCGTCGATGGCCAGGAAAACCCGCTGGCGGCCATCGAAACCTCGAAGTTCTATGAAGTGCAGAAGTACCTGTCGCTGACCGGCCACTTCTACGATCCGCTGGTGGCGATCTTCAGCAAACGCACCTGGGACAAGCTCAACGAGACCGAGCGTGAGCTGGTACGCAGCGCTTCCCTGGAGGCCCAGGCCTACGAGCGCAAGGTATCCCGCGACATGGACGTCAGCTCGCGTGAGGCGCTGGCCAAGCACGGCATGCAGATCAACGAAGTGGCCCCGGAAGAAATCGAGCGCATGCGTGAAGTGGTGCGTCCGAGCTCCGAGAAACTGATCGCCGAATACGGCGCCGATCTGATGGCGGAAATGAACGCCGAGATCGCCAAGGTTCGCGAAGCCCAGTAATCCCTCCCCGCAGTTGGCCGTCGCGCGTGTGGCGGCCGCTGCATTCGCATGCAAGGTGGAACTCTCATGACAGCTATCACTGTCGGCTTCATCGGCCTGGGGCTGATGGGCCACGCCATGGCCGCCAACATCCAGAAGCAGGGCTTCGCCCTCGGGGTGATGGCGCACCGCAACCGCCAGCCGGTCGAGGATCTGGTGAGCAAGGGCGCCCGCGAATACGCCAATGCCGCCGAGCTGACCCGCGCCGTCGACGTGGTGCTGCTATGCCTGCCGGGTACGGCGCAGGTCAGCCAGATCCTGGCGGGTGAGACCGGTATTCTTGCCGGCCTGCGGCCGGGGCAGATCGTCGTCGACTGCAGCACCGGTGACCCGAATCGCACCGCCGAGCTGGCGGCGCAGGTGGTCGCGCACGGCGGTCATTACCTCGACACACCGGTCAATCGCACGCCCAAGGATGCCCTGGCCGGGCGCCTCAACGTCCTCGCCGGTGGCGATGCCGCAGTGCTCGACAAGGTACGCCCGGTGCTCGAATGCTTCTCCGAGACCATCCATCACCTCGGCCCCTTGGGCTCGGGCCACAAGGCCAAGGTGATCCACAACTTCATCTCCCAGGGCAACGCCACCATTCTCGCCGAGGCCTTCTGCACGGCGGCGAAGAACGGCATCGACCTGGCTGCCTTCGCCGAGATCTGCAGCATGAGCGGCGGCTACAGCCGCACCTTCGAGCGGATCATTCCCTACGTGCTCAATGGCGATGACTCCGGGCAGCAGTTCGCCCTGAGCAACTGCGAGAAGGACATGCGTTATTACACCGAACTGACCAAGCTGACGCCGACCACCGGCATCGTTTCCGACGCCGTGTACCAGACGTTCATGCTGGCCAAGGTGCTTGGCCATGGCGACAAGTACGTCCCCCGTCTGTTCGACGTGTTGGGCGAAATCAATGGCGTGCGGGTCAGCGCCCGTCAGGAGGACAAGGCATGAAACTGCTGCGCTACGGCCCACCGGGCCAGGAAAAACCGGCACTGGTTGCCGCCGATGGCAGCCTGCGCGACCTGTCGGTGCATGTGCCCGATATCAGTCCGTGGGTGCTTGATCCCAAGGCACTCGACGAGCTGCGCGCGCTCGACCCGGCCAGCCTGCCGAAGGTCGAGGAAGGCGTGCGCATCGGTACGCCCATCGCCAACATCGGCAAGCTGATCTGCGTCGGGCTGAACTATGCCGACCACGCCAAGGAATCCAACCTGCCGGTGCCCAGTGAACCGGTGCTGTTCATGAAGGCCACCAGTGCCATCTGTGGCCCCAATGATGCCGTGATCATTCCCCGTGGCTCGGAGAAGACCGACTGGGAAGTGGAACTGGGCATCGTCATTGGCCGCAAGGCGCAGTACGTCGAGCGCGAGCAGGCGCTGGAGCATGTTGCCGGCTACTGCATCGTCAACGACGTGTCCGAGCGTGCCTACCAGCTCGAAAGGGGCGGCACCTGGGACAAGGGCAAGGGCTGCGACACCTTTGCTCCGATCGGCCCCTGGCTGGTGACCGCCGACGAGATCGCCGACCTGCGCAACCTCGACATGCACCTGAGCGTGAACGGCGAGACCCGGCAGCAGGGCAATACGCGCACGATGATCTTCTCCATCGACGAGATCGTCAGCTACATCAGCCAGTTCATGACGCTCAACCCGGGCGACGTGATCTGCACCGGCACGCCACCGGGCGTGGGCGCCGGGATGAAGCCGCCGCAGTTCCTCAAGGCTGGCGACCGCATGCGCCTGAGCATCAGCGGCCTCGGCGAGCAGTGCCAGGAAGTAGTTGCCTGGAGCCGTTGATTTCAGGGCGATATGCGACGCACAGCCTGTGCAAGATCTCGCGAGCTAGAGCCATACAAGGCGCAACGACCAACGGGAGTAACAGCCGAAGGCTGGCCCGAAGGGAGAGCGCCAGCGAATCAAACAGGTGAGGAGGCGGAATGTACTTTTGTACATGAGCACTCCGAACCTGTTTTTAACGCAGTAGGGCCGACGCGCAGCAGATCGTTTATCTAGCGAATAGAGAATGAATCATGCAACGACGCCTATATCCGGGGCGCGATTTTCGTCGTGCGCAGAACATCGAAGAGCTGCGCCAGATGGCCCGCCGCCGGCTGCCCAACTTCTCCTTCGAGTACGTCGAAGGCGGGGCGGACGATGAATTCACCCTGGGGCGCAATCGCTCGATCTTCGAGAGCGTGACCCTGCAACCGCGCACCCTGCGCGATGTCGGCCAGCGCAGCCTGGAACGCAGCTTCTTCGGCCGCAGCTCGCAGCTGCCCTTCATGATCGGCCCCACCGGTTTCAACGGTTTACTGACCCGTGACGGCGACCTGCACCTGGCACGCGCCGCCGCGGACGCCGGCATCCCCTTCGTGCTGAGCAATGCCTCGACCACTTCGGTCGAGGATATCGCCGCCGTCGACGGCATCCGCGCCTGGATGCAGATCTACCTGTATCGCACCCGCGATCACGTGGCCAAGCTGGTCGAGCGGGTCGAACGGCTGAACCTGGAAGCCATCGTGGTGACCACCGACAGCGCCATCTTCGGCAACCGCGAGTGGGACAAGCGCAACTACGCCAGGCCGCTGCAACTCGACCTGCGCAACCGCCTCGACGTGCTCTGCCACCCCGAGTGGATCTGGGACGTGCTGGTGCCCGACGGTGTGCCGCGCTTTCGCAACCTCGGTGACCTGCTGCCACCTGGCAAGGATTCGGTGAAAGGGGCTGCCAGTGCCTTGGCCGCCGAGCTCGATCCGACCCTGAGCTGGGATGACATCGCCTGGCTGCGCGACATCTGGCACGGCAAGCTGATCGTCAAGGGCATGAGCCACCCGGATGACGCGCGCCTGGCGCTGCAGTACGGCGTCGACGGTGTGGTGCTGTCCAATCACGGAGGCCGTCAGCTCGATGGCGCGGTCTCGGCGCTGGAGACGCTGCCGGAAGTGGCGCGCATCAATCAGGGGCGCATGGAGATCTTTCTCGACGGCGGTTTCCGCCGCGGCAGCGATATCGCCAAGGCGCTGCTGCTGGGCGCCAACGGTGTGCTGATCGGCCGTGCGGGCCTGTATGGCCTGGCGGCCGGCAAGGGGCCGGGCGCTGCACATGCCATCGGCATCCTGCGCAGCGAGCTGGATCGCACTCTCGGCCTGCTCGGTTGCAGCAGCCTGGAGGAGCTGACGCCCGACCTGATTCATGCAGCGCCCTGGCGCGCCCTGGCGGAACGGATTCGCAGCTAGTTTTCCCACTGCCTCGCACTCCCCAATGACGCAGGTGCGAGGCAGTTTTTTATTCCAGCCCGGTAGGGTGCGCCGTGCGCACCGATTCCACCCACGGCATGAGCTGTTGGTGCGCGCGGCGCACCCTACCGTAGCCCGGATGCAATCCGGGAAGTCCTCGCCGCAAAATCCCCGGATTGCATCCGGGCTACGTGCTCACGACTTTTCGAACGAGCAAGAAAACGCCGCGATCTTGCAAAGCAGTCGCGGCGTTTTTCTTGACCGAGCGCTATTGCGCTTCAGGTGTCCTTAGAACGGGTATTCGACGCCGCCTTCGCTGGCCGCACCGCGCAGCGCTGCCAGCACATCGTCCGGCAACTCCAGCCCTTGCTCATAGGCTTTTGCCTTGCGCGCGATACCGGCGTGACCCGGCATGCGCACCGGGCTTTGCGCCAGGCGCGGACGGCTCTCCAGGCACGCGCCGACGAAGTGATCCATCTCGGCTTTCAGCTCATCGACGCCACCGAAGAATGCCGGGTCAAACGTCAGCACGGTCACTGCCGCGCCCCATTGCTTGACGCCATCCTTGCGGCCGAAACCGCCCAGGCCTGCCGTCAGCGCCTCGACCATGGTGCCGAGGGCGAAGCCCTTGTGGCCGAACTCCAGGCTGCCCAGCGGCAGGATCGCGCCCTGCGGTGTACCGAAGTAGGCCGCCGTATCACGGGTTGGCTGGCCGTCCGGGCCGATCAACGCGGCATGCTCCAGTTGGCCGCCGGCCTGGTGGGTCTTGTTGACCAGGCCATTGGTGATGGTCGACATGCTGACGTCGATGAGGATCGGTTTCTCGCCGGTGGGAATGCCGATGCCCAGTGGGTTGGGCGTATACACCGGGTCGAGGCCGCCGTGCGGCGCCACCGAGGCCACGGCCGGATCGGAGGTCAGCACCAGCGGGATCAGGTTCTGCTCGGTGTAGCGTTGCAGGTAGGCGGCCAGGCAGGCGATATGGTGCGAACGACGGATCGTGGCCACGCCGATACCGAAGGTACGCGCGGCCTCGGCGGTGAAGTCCAGGGCTTGCTCGACGCAGTACGGGCCGAGCAGGTAGCTGGCGTCGTAGAGCCGTGCCGCTGGTGTCTGACGGACGATCTGCAGGCTTGCGGCATCGCCCTTGGCCTGGCCGCTGCGCAGATCCTTGAGGTAGCCCTGAGCCAGCTTCACACCGTGGGTGTGATGGCCAAGCAGGTCACCTTCGACCAGCACGCGGCTGACTACGGCGGCGACGTCGGGGCTGACCTTGGCATCGAGGAACAGTTGTTCGATGAAGCGCTCCAGCGCTTGTGGGGCGATACGATTCATTCAATGACTTCCTTCGGGGCCAGAGGGGCGTTGCCGCGCTTGCGCCACAGTTTGGCGAGCAGCGGGAACAGCGCGATAAGCACGACGAACAGGGCCAGGCAGGCGCTGATCGGGCGTTCGATGAAGGCCCCCAGATTGCCGTTGGCCTTGAGCATCGAGGTCATGAAGTTGGTTTCCAGGATGTTGCCCAGCACCAGGCCGAGAATCGCCGGTGCCAGCGGCACTTCGGCGGTGGCGATCAGGTAGGCGACGACGCCGCAGACCAGCATGATCCACACATCGGTCAGGCTGTTGTTGATGGCGAAAGCGCCGACGATGCAGAAGCACAGGATGATCGGCATCAGCACGCGCAGCGGCGTCACGGCGAACACGTGGGCGCTACGAATGGCCAGGTAACCGATCGGCAACAGCACCAGGTTGGCGACGAAGAAGGCGGTGAACAGGCCGTAGGCCATGGCGCTGTTGTCCATGAAGATGGTCGGGCCGGGGTTCATGCCCTTCATGTACAGCACACCGATGACGATGGCGGTGATCGAGTCGCCGGGGATGCCGAACACCAGCGCCGGAACCCAGGAACCGGCGACCGCCGAGTTGTTCGCCGAGCCGGCGTCGACCAGGCCCTCAACGTGGCCGGTACCGAACTTCTCCGGCTCTTTCGAGCGCTTCTTGCTGATGGCGTAGGCGATCCACGCAGCGATATCGGCGCCGGCACCCGGCAGGATGCCGATGAAGCCGCCGACGCTGCTGCCACGGAACACGCTCTTCCAGTAGCGCTTGAGGTGCATCGGCACCTTGCTGAAGACGTCGCCGTGCTGCTTGGGAATGGTCTGGTTGGTGTCACCTTTCTCGTGGCTGCTGTACAGCTTCATCACTTCGTACATGGCGAAGAAGCCGATCATCACCGGAATGAAGTTGATCCCGGCCATCAGATCCGGCACGTCGAAAGTGAAGCGCGGCGCGCCGGTGACCAGGTCGAGACCGACCGTGGACAGCAGCAGGCCGACCATCAGCGAGAGGAAGCCCTTGATCGCCGAACCGGTGGAAATGAATACCGCGCTGCTCAGGCCCAGCACCGCCAGCCAGAAGTATTCGAAGGAGCTGAAGTTCAGGGCGAATTCGGCCAGCGAAGGCGCCACCAGCACCAGCACCGTGGTGCCGAACAGACCGCCGATCACCGAGCAGGTGACGTTGACGCCGAGGCACTCGCGGGCACGGCCCTGACGGCCAAGTGCAGCGCAGTCACTGACGTAGGCCGCCGAGGCCGGCGTGCCGGGAATGTTCAGGTAGGCGCCGGGAATATCACCGGCGAAGATCGCCATCGCCGAGGTGGTGATGATCGCAGCGATGGCTGCGGTCGGCTCCATGGCGAAGGTGACCGGTACCAGCAGGGCCACGGCCATGGTGGCGGACAGGCCCGGAATGGCGCCGACGAAGACGCCGAAGATCGCCGCGGCGAGAATCACCAGCAGCGTCTGGAAATTGAAGACCAGCAGAATGCCGTCGAGTAGTTCGTTCATGGACTGCGCCTCAGAAACCGAAAGGCCCGATAGGGAGCGGCACTTTGAGCATGTGCCCGAAGGAGAAGCTGATGACAGCCGCGGAGACGACGCTGATCAGTATTGCCGGTAGCCAGCGCACGCCGCCCTGGAACAGCAGCACCAGCATGACCAGCACCATGGTCAGGGCTGCGCCAATCACTTCGCTCAGATAGATGTAGGCCACCACCATCAGGCAGGGCACCAGCACGCCGATGTGGGGCAGGGCAAAGCCACCGCTACCGACATTGGGGCTGGCTGTGCGACGCATCTTGCGCACGGTGACGAAGCTCAGCAGAGCACCGCCGATGACCATGCCGCCTGCAATCATGCTGGGGAACATGCTGGCGCCATACTTCATGCCGGGAACCGCAGGGAAACCCTGTGCCAGTACCCAGACGGTGATACCCAGGGCGATAAAGACGATACCGAGGATTAGGTCTTTCATGGGGGAGTTCTCTTACCGCAGAACGGAGACAGGCGACGCCCTTTCGGTGCGTCGCCTGTAGGAGGCCGGCTTACTTCTTCAGGCCGATCTTTTCGATGATGCCGCCCATATAGGCGTTGTTCTCGACGAGGAATTGCTTGAAGTCCGCACCTTTATGCCACTCCACGCCAAAGCCCTGGCGCTTCATGAAGTCCTGGTAGAACTCGCTGTTGTAGGCCTTCTCCAGAGCATCTTCGAGTTTGGCCACCACGGCTGGATCCATGCCTTTGGGGCCAGCTACGCCGCGCCATTCGCCCAGCGAGTAGTCGCTGCCGATGCTTTCCTTGAGGGTCGGGATATCCGGGAAGGCCGGGTTGCGTTCAGGCGAGAGAATCGCCAGGCCCTTGGCCTTGCCAGCGTCGATCATCGAGCGCGCTTCGGGGACCGACGACGGCACGAGTTCGATGCTGCCAGCCGCCAGTTCGACCATGGCCGGTGCGGCGCCTTGGCTGGGAATCCAGGTGACCTTGTTGGGTTCGATACCGCGATCCATCAGCAGGCCGGCGAAGGCTACGTGCCAGATGCCGCCCATGCCGGTGCCGGAAGCCTTGAAGGTGCCTTGAGGCTTCTCGTCGATGTCTTTCAGCAGTTCTTCGACGTTGCTGTACGGTGCCTCGGCGCTGACCTGTACGCCCGGGTAGTCATAGTTGGTCATGGCCAGAGGGGTGAAGTCTTCGTGAGTGATCTTGGTCAGACCCTGCCAGTGCATCATGTTCAGCTCGCCGGTCACGAAGCCCAGGGTGTAGCCATCGGGCTTGGCGCTGGCCATCACCGTGTGGCCCACCACGCTGCCGCCACCTGGGCGGTTGACCACGTTGATGGTGACGCCGAGTTCCTTCTCCAGTGCGGTGGCGATGCCGCGTGCGGCAGAGTCACTGCCGCCGCCGGCGGCCCAGGGCACGATCAGTTGGATGGGCTTGTTCGGGTATTCGGCCATGGCGGCCACCGGGGCGCCCAGCAGGGAAAGGCCGAGGGCGAGGCTGAGCGGGCGAAGCAGCGTGCTTAGCTTGGTCATGAAGGTTCACCTATTGAAGTTATTTTGAGTGAGGTGCAGCTAGGTTCCGCTTGAACGAGTCGGCCAGGCAGACGGCACGGCGTGGAATCAAAGCCTGGCCGAAGCTAGGCAACTCTCGGGGAGGTGTCTAATGAGGCTTTTTCATCGAGTCATAACTAGGGGTTATTCGCTGAGGATTCATCGCGGATGACGGTGCGCAGGGCGTCAATGAAGTCGCGGGCTGCGGAGGAGATGGGCTCGTCCTTGCGTAGCAGCACACCATAGGCCAGCGGAGAGGGGGCCAGGCTCGTCTGGATCTGTTTCAGGCTGCCATCGAGCAGGTTCTGCCGTACCACCGCCTCTGGCAGCAGTGCCAGGGTGTCGCTGTTGCAGAGCATCTTCAGCGTGGTTTGCACGGAGGTCGTCTCGATGGCGTTGGCCGGCGGATTCACCCCCGCGTCGCTGAAGGATTGTTCCAGCGACTGACGCAGCGGGGTGTTGAGCGGGTAGAGCACCCAGGGCCATTCGGTCAGCTGCGAGGGTGAGACCTGCTGGCGATTGCACAGTGGGTGTTCGGCGCGGGCGATGAGGATGAAGGGCTCCTCGGCCAGCGCGGTGAAGTCGAAACGCTGGCGCTGCGGATGGTCGGTGAAGCGACCGACCACCAGATCCAGCTGCTTGTGCTCCAGCAGCTTGAGCAGGTGATCGCTGGTGTCCTCCAGCAGCTCGATGGTCAGCAGCGGTCGCCGGCCTTTCAGGCGCAGCAGCGTTTCGGGCAGGGCGTGGGCGGTGGCGGCGAAGATCGCGCCGACCTTGAGATAGCCATGGCCGCCCTGGCGCAGACTCTCCAGGCGATAACTGAAGGTCTGGCAGTCATTCAGCGCGCGCTGCGCATAGGCAACCACCTCGGCGCCCAGCTCGGTGGCTGGCAGCTCACGGTTGAGGCGCTCGAACAGGGTGAAGCCGAACTGGTTCTCGATGTCGCGCAACATCTTGCTCACCGCCGGCTGGCTCAGCCCCAGCTGCTGCGCGCTGCTGTGCATGTTGCCGGTGCGCGCCAGGCTGTCTATCAGCGCCAGGTGGCGGAAGCGTAGCCAGTTGTGAAGGGTCGGGAGATTGCCGGTTTGGTTCATGGCCGCAGTGCTCAGGAATACTCGATAACCGGATCATATCGCGGACTGACTAATAGTCATTGGTGGTTATCGCGAATGGAGAGATAAGGTCGGCCGGCCTGAGCGCACCCAGGGTGCCTTGCAGGCATTTCCATTCGCATAAGAAGAAGGACTCCGCCATGCCTTACGCTCTCAGCCTCACACCCAGCAATACCCTGCCTACCGATGGCTTGCGCGGAACCCTCGTCGGCCGGGCCTGGTTGCCCGGAGAGCACGCCGGCCCGGCGCCGATCCTGCTGCGTGAGGACGGTGTCTATGACCTGTCCACACTGGCGCCAACCCTGAGCGGGCTGTTCGAGCAGGAGGGTCTGCTGCCCAGGTTGCAGAGCCTGCGCGGTACGCCGCTGTGCAGTGTCGAGGCCTTGTTGGGCAACAGTGGTGCCAACTTCAATTCCGAGTTGCCGAGCCTGCTGGCGCCTGCCGACCTGCAGGTGCTCAAGGCGGCGGGGGTGACCTTTGCTTCGAGCATGATCGAGCGCGTGATCGAAGAGCGTGCCGGTGGTGATGCCAGCCTGGCCGAAGGCGTTCGGGCCAAGGTTCGCGATGTACTCGGCGAAGATTTCGCCAGCATCAAGCCGGGCTCGGAGAAGGCCCAGCAGGTCAAGGCGCTGCTGCAGGAGCAAGGCCTGTGGTCGCAGTATCTGGAAGTGGGCATCGGCCCGGACGCCGAAATCTTCACCAAGGCGCCTGTACTGGCCGCCGTTGGCAGTGGCGCGGAGATTGGCATCCATCCCGGTTCGGTGTGGAACAACCCGGAGCCGGAAGTGGTGCTGGCCGTCAACAGTCGTGGCGAAGTACTGGGCGCGACGCTGGGCAACGACGTCAACCTGCGCGACTTCGAAGGCCGTAGCGCACTGCTGCTGAGCAAGGCCAAGGACAACAATGCGTCCTGCGCCATCGGCCCGTTCATCCGCCTGTTCGACGACACGTTCGGCATCGACGATGTACGCAACACCGTGGTTCGCCTGCGGGTCGAGGGGGACGACGGTTATGTGTTGCAGGGCAGCAGCTCGATGGACAAGATCAGCCGCGATCCGCTGGATCTGGTGGAGCAGGCGCTCAACCGCAATCATCAGTACCCGGATGGCTTCCTGTTGTTCCTCGGTACCCTGTTCGCCCCGACCGAAGACCGCGATGCCCCGGGCGCCGGCTTCACCCACAAGCTGGCGGATCGCGTGATCATCAGCAGCGAACAACTGGGTGCCCTGTACAACCGCGTCAACCACAGCGACAAGGCCCCGGTCTGGCAGTTCGGTCTCAATGCCCTGATGAGCAGCCTGGCGGCGCGCGGCCTGCTTTAGGCGCCTGCCTGCGGGGGTGAGGTTTTCTGTGGGAGGGGCTTTAGCCGCGACAGGGCGCAAAAAGCTCGCGGCTAAAGCCCCTCCTACGAGTACCACCACGCCATTCGTCGTTGGAATGGTGGACAAAAAGAGCGTTAGCTACGCGCCCCGATCCGCCCCGCAACCAACTGTCAGGGCGTGTCCTGTTGCGACGTGAGCTGCGCCATGAACAGGCGACTGATCGAGGACAGGCTCACGCCGCGGCGGGTGATCAACTGGTAAGGCTCGCTGCGGCTCTTCAGGCTCAGCGGCAGGATGCAGGTCATGCCGAAGCCCGTGCAGAAGCGCGCCACATCGGTCGATAGCAGGGCCACCAGGTCGACATTCTTCTGCAGCAGCGACAGCGTGGTGAAAGCCGAGGTGGTCTCCAGCAGGTGCAATGGAAAGCGCAGCCCTGCCTGCTGGAATTCGTGCTCCAGCGACAGCCGCATCGGCATGTTGGCCGAGTAGACGACCCAACGGCTTTCGGCCAGGTCGGCCAGTTCCAGCTGCGCGCTGCCCGCCAGCGGGTGGTTGCGGTTGGCGACCACGGCCAGGGTTTCGTCGCGAACATCGATGCAGTCGTATTGCTCCGGCTGGCGGCTGATGCTGGTGCGGCAGATCGCCAGATCCAGGCGCCCCTGATCGAGCAGGCTGAGCAGGCGCGCACTGGTGTCCTCGACGATTTCCACCGACAGATCCGGGTGCGCCTCCAGCAGGCGCGTCAGGGCATCGCTCATGAATGGCACCGCGCCCATGATCACGCCGATGGACAGGCGTCCACCGTGGCCCTGGAGGATGCCGAGCATCTCTTCGCGCAGATGGGTCAGGTCGGTCTGGATCAGCTTGGCGTAGCGAATCGCACAGTGTCCCAGCTCGTTGGCTTCCAGGCCGCGATTGGTACGCACGAACAACGGCGCGCCCAGGGTGGTCTCGATTTCCTGCAGCGCCTTGGTCGCCCCCGGCTGGCTGATCGATACCAGCTCGGCGGCCTTGATCAACGAGCCTTGCTCGCCAAGGGCGATCAGCAGGCGCAGTTGCCGGAAGCGCAGTCGGGAAAAGATGGAGGAGACGGATGGCAGCATGTATAGCTTTCCCTTATAGCAGTATCAGCGCCTCTCATTAGTCAGGAGCGCCTCGATCCCATAGTTTGCCTGGGCGGCAAGGCTCTCCGTGAGAATGTCCGAGTGATCTTACTCGACGTTTTCCGCTGCCTGCTATTACAAAAACAAGCAGAGGCTCCCCCATGGCACTGATCAACTACCTCACCCAAGTCCAGTTCGGTTATGACGCCCTCGGCCAGTTGGCCGCCGAGTGTCAGCGTATTGGTATCACCCGGCCCTTTATCGTCACCGATACGGGGGTGCGTGCCGCAGGTATCGTCGACAAGGTGCTGGGGCAGCTGAGTGACCCGGCTGTCGCGGAAGTTTTCGACCAGACGCCGCCCAACCCGAACGAAGGCGTGGTGCGTGCTGCGGCTGCGCGTTATCGCGATGGCGGCTTCGACGGCATCATCGCGGTCGGTGGTGGTTCTTCCATCGACCTGGCCAAGGGCGTTGCCGTGTGCGGCACCCATGAAGGCCCGCTGAAGCAGTTCGCCGTGATCGAAGGTGGCCTGACCCGTATCACGGCGGCCACCGCACCGGTGATCGCCATCCCCACCACCGCCGGCACCGGCAGCGAAGTTGGTCGCGGCGCCATCCTGATTCTCGATGACGGGCGCAAGGTCGGCGTCATCTCGCCCTATCTGATTCCGCGCTCGGCCATCTGCGATCCTGAGCTGACCCTCGGCCTACCGGCGCAACTGACCGCTGCCACGGGCATGGACGCCATCGCCCACTGCCTGGAAACCTTCATGGCGCCTGCGTTCAACCCGCCAGCCGACGGCATCGCGCTGGATGGCCTGTGGCGCGCCTGGCGGCATATCGAGCGTGCCACCCGCACCCCTGGTGATCGGGACGCGCGACTGAACATGATGAGTGCCTCGATGCAGGGCGCCCTGGCGTTCCAGAAGGGCCTGGGTTGCGTGCACAGCCTCAGCCACTCCCTCGGCGGCATCAACCCGAGGCTGCACCACGGCACCCTCAACGCGGTATTCCTGCCGGCGGTGATCGCCTTCAACGCGCAGTCCGACTCGGTACGCGATGAGCAGAAGCTGCAGCGCATCGCACAGGCCATGGGCTTGGGTAGCGCCGAGGAAATCATCCCGGCGATCCGCGAGATGAACCGCCGCCTCGGCATGCCGGCGGGCCTGGCGGAGATGGGCGTGGACGAGTCGATGTTCCCGGCGATCATCGAAGGTGCGCTGGCCGACCATAGCCACAAGACCAACCCGCGTCTGGCAAGTGCCGAGGACTACGCCGAGTTGCTGCGCCAGTCCATGTGAGTGGCGGCCTAGGCGCCTTCGTACAAGGCGTCCTGCTCGCTGCGCAGATGTTCCAGCAGCAGGCTCGCCAGCGGTGACAGGCTGCTGCCGCGACGATGGATGATCGAGCATGGCTCGTTGCGTGACTGCAGCTCCAGCGGCAGTCGACGCAGCAGGCCGAAGCCTTCGCTGGAGCAGGCGATGGAGTAGGGCATCACCGCCACCAGCTGCGGATCTTCCTGCAGCAGGCTGAGCATGGTGAAGGTCGACGAGGTTTCCAGCGGGTAGCGGGGGAACTCCAGGCCGGCTTCGCCGAATTCGCGCTCCAGCACCGTGCGCATCGGCGTGCCGGTGGGGTAGACCACCCAACTGCAGTCACTCAGGTCGGCCAGGCTCAGCGCGGGGTTGCCCTGTTGCGGATGCTGCGGAGCGGCCACCAGCGCCAGGCGCTCGGCATGCAGGCTCAGGCATTCGTAGGCGTCCGGATGCTGGCTGCCGCTGGTGCGAGCGATGGCCAGATCCAGGCGGCCTTCATCGAGCAGCTTGAGCAGGCGCGGACTGATGTCTTCGACGATCTGCACGGAAATGTCCGGCTGCGCCTGACGCAAGCCGGTCAGGGCGCGCAACACCAGCGGTACCGAGCCGGCGATGGAGCCTACGGCCAGGTGACCGCCATGGCCCTGAAGGATGCCCTGCATCTCGTCATGCAGGTGCGCCAGGTCGTTGTGGATAAGGCGTGCGTAGCGGATCACGCAGCGGCCCATGTCGTTGGCCTGCAGGCCCTGCGCCGTGCGGATGAACAGCGGTGTACCGAAGGTCGTCTCGATCTCGTGCAGCGCCTTGGTCGCCCCTGGCTGGCTGATGGCGATGCGTTCGGCGGCACGGTGCAACGTGCCCAGTTCGTCGAGGGCGATCAGCAACCGCAACTGGCGGATGCGCAGGCGGGAAACGATATGGGTCAGTGGCTGCAGCATGGGGATGACGAAAAGTTATCACCTAATCAGAAGCTTTCATTAGGCAGCACTGCGGGCAATTTTTAAAGTGCTGGCCAAGCAACGCCGCAATGGCGGCGGAACAAGAACAACAGGAGTAGCGCAATGCGGTTGATTCAGTTTGAGAACGAACAGGGCCAGCGCCAGGTTGGCGTCGTCGGTGGCGCACGCATCAGCGTGGTCAAGGGCGTTGCCACTACCCGCGAGCTGGCGTTGCAGGCGATCCGCAACGGCCATGGCCTGATCGCCGAGATCGAGCGCCTGGGTGTCGAGCAGGGCCCGGTCTACGCCGAACTGATCGAACAGAACCGCGTGCTGGCGCCGCTGGATCACAGCGACCCGGCTCACTGCCTGGTATCCGGCACCGGCCTGACCCACCTGGGCAGCGCCTCCACCCGTGACAAGATGCACCAGCAGGTTGAAGCACAGCAGGCCGAAGGCAAGCTCACCGACACCATGCAGATGTTCCAGTGGGGCATGGCCGGCGGTCGCCCGGCGGCTGGCAGCGAAGGCGCGCAGCCGGAGTGGTTCTACAAAGGTGACGGCAGCATCGTGGTACGCCCCGGCGCCGACTTTCCGGTACCGGACTTCGCCGAAGACTTCGGCGAGGAGCCCGAGCTGACCGGCCTGTACGTGGTTGGCGACGATGGTCAGCCGTATCGCATCGGCTTCGCCCTGGGCAACGAATTCTCCGACCATGTGGTCGAGCGCAAGAACTACCTGTACCTGGCTCACTCGAAGCTGCGCTTCTGCTCCTTCGGCCCGGAAATGCTGATCGGCGAGCTGCCGCGTCACCTGTCCGGTGTCAGCCGCATCCGCCGTGGCGACCAGGTGCTGTGGGAGAAGGAGTTCCTTTCCGGTGAGGACAACATGTGCCACACCCTGGAAAACCTCGAATACCACCACTTCAAGTACCGCCAGTTCCTGCGTCCCGGTGATGTGCATGTGCACTTCTTCGGCACCGCGACCCTGTCGTTCGCTGACGGCATCAAGGCGCAGCCGGGCGATACCTTCGAGGTCAGCCTCGATGCCCTGGGCGAGCCGCTGCGCAACGGTATCAGCGTGCATGCCCCTGCCGTGAAGGTCGGTGGTGTACGTCAGCTGTAAGGATCTGCCAGGCCCGGCAGCACTGCTGTCGGGTCGAAATTCCGCTCGGCGGATTCGGATTGCGCCCTCACAAGGGGACGAATGCCGAAGTTATCACTTATCATACGTCTGACAACTGCATAGTCAGTTGCCAATCCCTGGCCCAAAAAGCCGGGGCCTCATTCATTTTCATTGTCCCTGGCGGCGACCCCGTCGCCCCACCTGACAGGAGAACGCCATGCTGAGTCTGACTGGCCACAATTACATCGGCGGTGAGCGCCGCGCTGCCGGCACCGTCGTGCACAAGAGCCTCGACGCCAGCAGCGGTGAAGCGCTGCCCTACACCTTCATCCAGGCCACAGCCGAAGAAGTCGACGCTGCTGCCCAGGCTGCCGCCGCCGCTTACCCGATTTACCGCAACCTGTCGGCCGAGCGCCGCGCCGAGTTCCTCGACGCCATCGCTGACGAACTCGATGCCCTCGGTGATGAATTCGTCGCTCTGGTCACCCGCGAAACCGCGCTGCCTGCCGGCCGCATCCAGGGCGAACGTGGTCGTACAAGTGGCCAGATGCGCCTGTTCGCCAAGGTGCTGCGTCGTGGTGACTTCTACGGCGCGCGTATCGACCGCGCTCTGCCGGATCGCCAGCCGCTGCCGCGTCCGGATCTGCGCCAGTACCAGATCGGCGTAGGCCCGATCGCCGTGTTCGGCGCCAGCAACTTCCCGCTGGCCTTCTCCACCGCTGGTGGCGATACCGCTTCGGCCCTGGCTGCCGGTTGCCCGGTGGTGTTCAAGGCGCATAGCGGCCACATGGCCACCGCCGAGTGCGTGGCTGACGCGATCATCCGCGCCGCCGAGAAAACCGGCATGCCGAAAGGCGTGTTCAACATGATCTTCGGTTCCGGCGTCGGCGAAGCGCTGGTCAAGCACCCGGCCATCCAGGGCGTGGGCTTCACCGGTTCGCTGAAAGGCGGCCGTGCCCTGTGCGACCTGGCCGCTGCCCGTCCGCAGCCGATCCCGGTGTTCGCCGAGATGTCCAGCGTCAACCCGGTGGTCATCCTGCCGGGCGCCCTGCAGGCCCGTGGCGCCACCATCGCCAAGGATCTGGCTGGTTCCGTGGTGCTGGGTTGCGGTCAGTTCTGCACCAACCCGGGCCTGGTCATCGGTATCCGTGGTGCCGAGTTCAATGACTTCGTCGCGGGCCTGGCCGATGCCATCGCTGCCCAACCGGCGCAGACCATGCTCAACGCCGGCACCCTACGCAGCTACGCGGGTGGCCTGGCTCAGCTCAACGCCCATGCCAAGGTCACTCACTTGGCCGGTAACGAGCAGTCCGGCAACCAGGCTCAGCCGCAGCTGTTCAAGGCGGACGTGAGCATGCTGCTCGAAGGCGACCACCTGCTGCAGGAAGAAGTCTTCGGCCCGACCACCATCGTCGTCGAAGTGGCCGATCGTGAAGAGCTGACTCGCGCGCTGCAAAGCATGCACGGCCAGCTGACCGCGACCCTGATTGCCGAGCGTGACGATCTGCTGGCCTTCCGCGACCTGCTGCCGCTTTTGGAAGTGAAGGCTGGCCGCGTGCTGCTCAACGGCTACCCGACCGGTGTCGAAGTGTCCGACACCATGGTTCACGGCGGCCCGTACCCGGCGACCTCCGATGCCCGTGGCACTTCGGTCGGCACCCTGGCGATCAACCGTTTCCTGCGCCCGGTCTGCTACCAGAACTACCCGGACGAAGTGCTGCCCGAGGCGCTGCAGAACGCCAACCCGCTGGGTATCCAGCGCCTGGTTGACGGTGTGCACACCCGTGATGCCCTGAGCTGAGTCTTTCAGCTCGACCCCATGATGCTGCGCCCGTCCCGGCGCAGCGTTATCCCTCGCGGTGCTTTGGCACCGCTTTTTTTAACCTGTCGAAGACAACAACAAGATATGACACCTACTTTCTGCCGTACCCCACTGTTTGCCGCCTGTAGCCTGGTCAGCGCCATCGCCGCTCTGCCTGTCGGCAGCGTCCACGCCGCCGGCTTCGTCGAAGATGCCAAGGTCACCCTCGGCCTGCGCAACTACTACTTCAACCGCAATTACCTCAACAGCACCGATCCGCGAATTCAGGGCGAACTCCAGGGCCAGGCCGAAGGCTGGACGCAGAGCTTCATCCTCGATGCCCGCTCCGGCTACACCCAAGGCACCGTCGGCTTCGGCCTCGACGTGCTGGGCCTGTACAGCATCAAGCTGGACGGCAACCGTGGCGCCGCCAACACCCAGCTGCTGCCGATCCACGACGACGGCCAGGCCGCTGATGACTTCGGCCGTACTGCCGTAGCCGCCAAAGCCAAGCTGTCCAAGACCGAGCTGAAGGTCGGTGAGTGGTTCGCCGTGCTGCCAATCCTGCGTGCCGACGACGGCCGCTCGCTGCCGCAAACCTTCCAGGGCGCTCAGCTGACTTCCAACGAGATTGATGGCCTGACCCTGTACGGCGGTCAGTTCTGGAAGAACAGCCAGCGTAACGATGCCAGCCGTGAAGAGATGGCGTTCAACTCGGGCACTCCCTTTGGTCTCGTCGAGGGCGATGACTTCAACTTCGCCGGTGGTGAGTACCGTTTCAACGGCAACAACACCATGGTCGGCGCGTGGCATGCCCGCCTGGAAAACGTCTATCAACAGAGCTACGTGCAACTGACCCACAGCCAGCAGGTCGGTGACTGGGTACTCGGCGCTAACCTGGGTTACGTCACCGGTAAGGAAGAAGGCTCGGCCAAGGCCGGCAACCTGGACAACAAGGTCTACCAGGGTGCGTTCACTGCCAAGACCGGCAACAACACCTTCATGGTCGCTTACCAGAAGCTCAGCGGTGATACCAAGTTCATGCGTATCGACGGCACCAGTGGCGGCACTCTGGTCAACGACGGTTTCACCAATAGCTACGACAACCCGGAAGAGCGCTCCTGGCAGGTTCGCCATGACTACAACTTCGCCGGCCTCGGCATCCCCGGTCTGACCCTGATGAACCGCTACGTCAGCGGCGACAACATCAAGACCGCCAACCGTGACAACGCCGAAGAGTGGGGCCGCGAATCCGAGCTGGCCTACACCATCCAGGAAGGCTCGCTGAAGAACCTGAGCATTCGCTGGCGCAACTCCGACGTGCGTCGCGATGTGGGTCAGGATCTGCACGAGAACCGTCTGATCATCAACTACCCGCTGTCGATCCTGTAAGACGAGCGGCAGGGCGAGCAACCGCTCGCCCTGCGCTCATTCCCTCGTTCAACGCGCTGCCTGCGTTTTCTCCACCGCCTGAATGATCACCTTGGCCACATCGCCCGGGCGCGACTGCTGCGGCACGTGGCTGGCTGCGATCTCGGTGGTCTGTGCGCCGATCTTCTTGGCGAAGTCACGCTGCATCTCTGGCACGATCATGCGGTCGTCACTGGCGACGAGGTACCAGGACGGCTTCTGCGTCCAGGCCGCGACGCTGGTGCGCTCATCGAAGGCAGCCGCGCGGATCGGACCCTGGGTGGCCGTCATGATCGCCGTTTGCTCGGCTGGCAGATCCTGCGCGAAGTCGGTGGCCATGCCCTGCGGCGTCAGGTACAGGAAGCCATTCTTGTCGGCTGCGATCTGGCTCGAACCCGGCGCGGTGCGGTAGCCACTGTAAAGCTCTCCACTGGACTGGCCCGCGTTCGGCGCGAAGGCGGCGACATAGACCAGGCCACGTACTTTCTCGTCGGCACCGGCCTGGCTGATCACCGTGCCGCCCCAGGAGTGGCCGACCAGTACCACGTCGCCTTCCTGATTGTTCAGCACGCGCTGGGTGGCGGCGACGTCGTCGGCCAGCGAGGTCAGCGGGTTTTGTACCACGGTGACCTGGATGCCTTTGTCCTGCAGCAGCGGCACGACCTTGGCCCAGTCGGAGCCGTCGGCGAAGGCGCCATGGACGATCACCACCGACGGCTTGGCATCGGCAGCCTGGCTGCTGGTGGCGAAAAAGGGGCTGGCGATGGCGAGTGCCAGGATAAGCGGCTTGGTATTGAACATGATTGAATCTCCTGTGCTTGGGGGAGTTCAGTGTCGATAATGCGGCGGTATCCCGGTATCGGTCGTTTATCCGAGGCCAGCGAAAAACTGGAGAGCTGCAATGCAGGTGAATGACGTCGTCGCGCTCGAAGACGCCATGCTGGCGCTGGCCATGGTCGGCGACCTGAGCATGGGCCAGCCCATCGACCAGTCGCGGCGCACCGCACGCCTGGCGCAATGGCTGGTACAGGCCAGTGGCGGCGATCAGGCGCAGGAGAATGCCGCCCGACAGGTGGCGCTGCTGCGTTGGTCCGGCTGTACCGCCAACGCCGATGGCTTCATGCGCTTGTTCGGTGATGACGTGGGCGGCCGTCGCGACATGCTGGCGCACACCCTCGATGCCGCCGGCCAGCGTGCCATGCTGCGCACCACACCGCTGGCCCAGGTGCATTGTGAGGTAGCGGGTGAGGTCGCCCGTACGCTCGCTCTGCCGGCCGAAGTCGAGATGGGCCTGCGGCATATCTTCGAATGCTTCGACGGCAGCGGCCGGCCACAGGGCCTGCGTCATCCCGATATTCCCGACGTGGTTTACCACGTGGTACTGGCAGGCGATCTGGAAATCCTCTCGCGCGTGCATGGTCTTGAAGCTGCGTTGCAGTGGATCGGATCTCAGGGTGATCGCCGTTATCCCGCGGCGCTCGCTGACCTGCTCACACGCCATGCGGCGGATTGGCTGGAAGCCTTGCGCACGCCAGAGGTGATGCCGCCTGCTGCCGGGACAGAGGTTTCCCTGACCCTGGTTGGCGACGTGATCGACCTCAAGCTGTCCTGGTTGGCTGGCTACTCACGCCAGGCGGCCAGTCTGGTGCGGGATGCTGGCCGGCTTCTGGGCCTGCCCGAGCCGCGCATCGAGTTGCTGGCCAAGGCGGCGCTGATCCACGGCATGGGCCGGGCGGCAGTGCCCAATCGAATCTGGAGCACGCCGGGCCCGTTGCTGGAAGGAGATCTCGAATCGATACGCCTGGTGCCGTACTGGACGCACCGCGCCTGCAGCCAGATCGGCGGCCTGCACGAGGCCGGACAACTGGCCGCGCATGCCTACGAGCGGCTGGACGGCAGCGGCTATTTCCGCGCGCTGAGCGGCGACGCGCTGAGCGCCGAGCACCGCCTGCTGAGTGCCGCGCTGGCCTGGCTGGCACTGCGTGGCGAACGCCCGTGGCGCGCCGCCTTCAGCGATGAACAGGCCGCTCGGCTGTTGCAGGCTGAGGCCGAGCAAGGTCGCTTCGATCCTCGTGCCTGTCAGGCCGTGATCAGTGCCGCGCATGGCGAACAGGCGCCGCTGCCCAGCAAACCTGGCAACGGCCTGCTCAGCGAGCGTGAGGCAGAAATTCTCCAGCGCATCAGCACTGGGGCAAGCAACAAGGAAGTAGCGCGCGACCTGGGCATCAGCCCGAGCACGGTCCGCACCCACGTCGAAAGCGTGTTCCGCAAGCTGCAGTGTTCGACGCGCGCGGCGGCGACTTTGAAGGCGCTGACATTAGGAGTGATCTGAGATGAGCTCGACGGCTTAATCGCCCCCTCCGCCCCCGCCATCACCACCGCCTCCTGAGTCGAAGCCGCCGTCACCGAACCCGGAGCTGGAATCCTGCCCGCTCAGGCCGCTGCGTTTGTTGCCACGACGATGAGGCCTGGGTCTGGAGCGCTGCCAGGAATAGATGAAGATCACCACGAATCCGACGGCGATCAGTAGCAGAATATTCATGCGTATTTCCCTCCATTACCTGGCGCTCATCCTAGGATGTAATGACGCTCGAAGTAAGGCTGAGGGAAGTGCATAAACGCAGAAGCCCGCACATTGGCGGGCTTCTTAAATGGCGCACTCGGCGGGATTCGAACCCACGACCCCTGCCTTCGGAGGGCAGTACTCTATCCAGCTGAGCTACGAGTGCGTTGCGGGGCGCAATCATACGCATCTCGGCGGTTAGCGTCCATTCTGCATGAGTGTGCATTATTCAGAACGTGCTTTACACTTTTGAGCCGCTTCAAAGGCTGTTTTGCAAGTTTTTGTCATTATTTTGCGGTTTTTGCCTTGCCGCCTATTGCCCTTTACCCCAGCCGATCCTAGGATTCGTTTGAGATTTCAAACGGCGTGTTCGGTCATTCTGAACCCTCGCACGTTCAACGGCTCTGAATCCATTACCAGGCCCCGCACGGCTCATGTTCAGCCTGCGGGTTCTGTCCGTGACTCCAACGACTTACGCCGACGCCCGGGTGTCGGAACTGAAGGAGACTGCCATGCAACTGAAAGACCCCCAGCTGCTGCGCCAACAGGCTTACATCGATGGCCAGTGGCTGGACGCCGACAGCGGTCAGACCATTGCCGTGAACAACCCGGCGACTGGCGAGATCATCGGCCATGTTCCGAAGATGGGCCGTGCGGAAACCCGCCGCGCCATCGAGGCCGCCGAGAAGGCGCTGCCGGCCTGGCGTGCGCTGACCGCCAAGGAGCGTGCGAACAAGCTGCGTCGCTGGTTCGAGCTGCTGATGGAAAACCAGGATGACCTGGGCCGTCTCATGACCCTGGAGCAAGGCAAGCCGCTGGCCGAAGCCAAGGGCGAGATTGCCTACGCGGCCTCCTTCATCGAGTGGTTCGCCGAAGAAGCCAAGCGCGTCTACGGTGACGTGATTCCGGGTCACCAGCCGGACAAGCGCCTGATCGTGATCAAGCAGCCGATCGGTGTCACCGCGGCCATCACCCCGTGGAACTTCCCCGCCGCGATGATCACCCGCAAGGCCGGCCCGGCGCTGGCCGCCGGTTGCACCATGGTGATCAAGCCGGCTTCGCAGACCCCGTTCTCCGCACTGGCCCTGGTCGAGCTGGCCGAGCGCGCCGGTATTCCGAAAGGCGTGCTGAGCGTGGTCACCGGCAGCGCCGGCGAAGTGGGTGGCGAGCTGACCAGCAACCCCATCGTGCGCAAGCTGTCCTTCACTGGCTCGACCGAGATCGGTCGTCAGCTGATGGCCGAGTGCGCCCAGGACATCAAGAAGGTGTCGCTGGAGCTGGGCGGCAACGCACCGTTCATCGTCTTCGATGATGCCGACCTGGACGCTGCCGTCGAAGGTGCGCTGATCTCCAAGTACCGCAACAACGGCCAGACCTGCGTCTGCGCCAACCGCATCTATGTGCAGGAGGGTGTCTACGACGCCTTCGCCGAGAAGCTGATCGCCGCCGTATCCAAGCTGAAGATCGGTAACGGTCTGGAAGACGGCACCACCACCGGTCCGCTGATCGACAGCAAGGCCGTGGCCAAGGTGCAGGAGCACATTGAGGATGCCGTGGGCAAAGGCGCCAAGCTGGCCCTGGGCGGCAAGCCGCACGCACTTGGCGGCACCTTCTTCGAGCCGACCATTCTGCTCGACGTACCGAAAACCGCCGCTGTGGCCAAGGAAGAAACCTTCGGCCCGCTGGCGCCGCTGTTCCGCTTCAAGGACGAGGCCGAAGTGATCGCCATGGCCAACGACACCGAGTTCGGCCTGGCCTCCTACTTCTACGCCCGTGACCTGGGCCGCGTGTTCCGCGTGGCCGAAGCGCTGGAGTACGGCATGGTGGGTATCAACACCGGCCTGATCTCCAACGAAGTCGCGCCGTTCGGCGGCGTGAAGGCTTCCGGCCTGGGCCGCGAAGGTTCCAAGTACGGGATCGAGGATTACCTCGAGATCAAGTACATGTGCCTGGGCGGCATCTGATCCGGTGCCAAGGGCGCGGGGCAATTGCCACCGCGCCCTGCTTGACGTGTCATGGTGCGCACGGCGCACCCTACGAGTTCGCGACGCGCCTAGCGTTTGATCTGGAGCGTAGCGAGCCAGAATTCCCCCGCCTCCGGCGGCCCGACGCAGTCGATCATCGTATGCTGCGGCGAACCACCTCCAGAGGCATTTCCTTGCAACCGAGCCGCCCGATGACGGCCATGAGGACACCATGAGCAAGACCAACGAATCCCTGCTGCAACGCCGCCAGGCCGCCGTACCGCGCGGTGTCGGCCAGATCCATCCGATCGTCGCCGAGCGCGCCGAGAACGCCACCGTGTGGGACGTCGAAGGCCGCGAGTACATCGACTTCGCTGGCGGTATCGCCGTACTGAACACCGGTCACCTGCATCCGAAGGTGATCGCTGCCGTTCAGGAGCAACTGACCAAGCTGACCCACACCTGCTTCCAGGTGCTGGCTTACGAGCCCTACATCGAGCTGTGCGAAGAAATCGCCAAGCGCGTACCGGGCGACTTCGCCAAGAAGACCCTGCTGGTCACCTCCGGCTCCGAAGCCGTCGAGAACGCCGTGAAGATCGCCCGTGCCGCCACTGGCCGTGCCGGCGTGATCGCCTTCACCGGCGCCTACCACGGCCGCACCATGATGACCCTGTCGCTGACCGGCAAGGTCGTGCCGTACTCCGCCGGCATGGGCCTGATGCCAGCTGGCGTGTACCGCGCCCAGGCGCCGTGTCCGCTGCATGGCGTGAGCGAAGACGAGTCCATCGCCAGCATCGAGCGCATCTTCAAGAACGACGCGCAGCCGCAGGACATCGCCGCGATCATCATCGAGCCGGTTCAGGGCGAGGGTGGTTTCTACGTCAACTCCCCGGCCTTCATGCAGCGCCTGCGCGCACTGTGCGACCAGCACGGCATTCTGCTGATCGCTGATGAAGTGCAGACTGGCGCTGGCCGTACCGGCACCTTCTTCGCCACCGAACAACTGGGCGTGGTGCCGGATCTGACCACTTTCGCCAAGTCCGTCGGCGGCGGCTTCCCGATCTCCGGCGTGTGCGGCAAAGCCGAGATCATGGACAAGATCGCCCCCGGTGGCCTGGGCGGCACCTATGCCGGCAGCCCGATTGCCTGCGCTGCGGCCCTGGCCGTGCTCAAGGTGTTCGACGAAGAGAACCTGCTGGCACGCTCCAACGCCGTGGGCGAGACGCTCAAGGCGGGCCTCAAGACCATCGCCGAGAAGCACAAGGTGATCGGTGATGTGCGTGGCCTGGGTTCGATGGTCGCTATCGAGCTGTTCGAAGGCGGTGACCACAGCAAGCCGGCTGCCGAACTGGTTGGCAAGATCGTCGCCCGTGCGCGCGACAAGGGCCTGATCCTGCTGTCGTGCGGCACCTACTACAACGTCATCCGTTTCCTGATGCCCGTCACCATTCCTGACGCGCAGTTGGAAAAAGGCATCGCCATCGTCGCCGAGTGCTTCGACGAGCTGGCCTGAACCGGAAGCTGAGCATGCGCCTGCGTGCTCATGAAGAGACCCGCCTTGTGCGGGTCTTTTTTTGCCTGAGATTGTCTATCTGGTTGACGAGGTAAAATGAACGTTTTACCTTGGCCTCTATGAATATAGACACGAAGCTCATATCGACAGCCGAAAATCTGTTCGACCGTCACGGCTTCAACGCAACCGGCATGGATCGCCTGGCCCAGGCTGCCGGGATGTCCAGCCGGACGTTGTACAAGCATGCCGGCAGCAAGAATGAACTCATCGCGGCGGTGCTGATGACCCGTGGCCAGCGCTTTCTGCAACGTCTTGAGGTAGACAGCGTCGAGGCGCTGTTCGATGCATTGGCAGGCTGGATGAGTGAAGAGGGCGCGCGTGGATGCCTGTTCCTGCGCGCGCAGGGTGAGATCGGCAGCGCCGTGCCGGAAATCACCGAGGCGGTCACCGCATACAAGGCACGCTTCAGCGAAACGGTTCGGCAGATCCTTGCCCGGCAAATGGGCCCTGGCGTGGATGATGAGCTGATCGAGCAAATCGTCGTGCTCTTCGAGGGGGCGACGGCTGCTGCCGGTTATCGCGGCATAGCGGCGGTGGATACCGCGCGCAGGGCGGCGATGACACTGGTCGAACGGGCGCGGGCATGAGTCGTGAGTTCTCTCTCGGCGCAACGGGCTTCGGCCTGATCGCTGTGTGCTACGGCTTTGCCCGTTTCGCCTTCGGCTTGTTCCTGCCGCAGATCGATGCGGATCTCGCCCTGGCGGATGCCATGGGCGGGCTGATCGCCGGTGGCTCGTTTCTGGGCTACTGCCTTGCCATCGTCATGGCCGCGCAGCTGACCGAACGCATGGGGGCGCGTACCGTTGCCGTCGTGGCTGCGCTGATTGCGGCCTTGGGCATGCTGGGTATTGCCCTGGCGCCTTCTGCGGCGTGGCTTGCCGCTGCGGTTCTGTTGGCCGGTGTGAGTACTGGATTGGCATCACCGCCCATGGCAGCCGCTGTGGCTGTGATCGTTCAGCCTGAGCGGCAGGACGCCAGCAATACCCTGATCAATGCCGGCACCAGTGCCGGTGTGATCCTGTCCGCTCCCGTCGCTCTGATGATCGGCGGTGAATGGCGCCTGGCCTATGGCGTCTTCGCTGCTGCGGCATGCGTGCTCGCGGTGTTGGCGGCGCGCTATGTCCCGAATACGGCCTGCTCACGCAGACAGGCTGATGCCGGTCGACCTCCGTTCAGTGCGGCGCTCAGGCGCCTGGTGGTCGCCTCTTTGCTGATGGGCGCAGCGAGCACGGCGCTGTGGTCGTTCGGTAGCCAGATCGTGTCGTTGCGTCTGGGCTGGGAAGGCGCCGGGGCGGGGTTGCTCTGGGTGTTCATCGGTGTCGCCGGCATCGCTGGCGCAGGTGCTGGCAGCCTGATCGCCAAGTTGGGTGTCGACCGGGCGCATCGATCGTGTCTGGGCGCATTGGCGCTTGCTATCGTCCTGGTCGGTATTGGCAGCACGGCGACCATGGTGCTTGTAGGCGGCGCGCTGTTTGGTGCGGCCTACATCACCTTGAGTGGCATCTATCTGGTCTGGGGTGTTTCGGCGCTGCCTGAACGCCCCGCGACCGGGCTGACGGTCGCCTTTCTCAGTATCGCCATCGGCCAGACGCTGGGGGCTCCCGTGTTTGGCGGGCTGGCGAGTTGGCTGAGCATGGATTACGCCATTGCCCTGTTCGCGCTGCTGGCGCTGACTGCCGGAACGATGCGTTCGACCGCCTCGGCGGCGGCGCTCGTGCGCTGAAGCTTTTGATGCGCAGAAAAAGGCCCGCGTCAGGCGGGCCAAAGGGTGACAAGCAACAACAGGGTTCGGTGAGCCCGGAACCAGTCCGTAAGGCTCGGGGTCAGGTGCTTACTTGGGCTCGAAGATCACGTAGACCTTGCGGCAGACCTCCAGCACCTCCCAGGTGCCGGAGAACCCGGCAGGGATGACGAAACGGTCACCGGCGCGTACGGTCTTGGCGTTGCCATCGGCATCACGCAGCACGGAAACGCCCTGCAGGATCTCGCAGTATTCGTGCTCGGTGTAGCTCACCGTCCACTGGCCCACGGCGCCTTCCCAGATGCCGGTGCTGAACTGGCCGCACGGGCTGCTGTAATGGTTGCGCACGCTTTGCTCGGGGTCGCCCTTGAGCACTTTTTCCGGTGCGGGGCGGTAGTGTTCGGCGGCCGTGCCGGCCTGGGCGAAGTCGACGATCTGCTCGATGTTCATCTGGCTGTTCCGTGGTGTCGGTGGCGGCAACTGCGCGGCCAGCAGGGCCGCGACGGCAAAGTCATGGCCGCAGTCTATGTTTAAAAAAACGAACATGACAAGGGCTTTTGCCCGCCTATGTCAAAAATATTGAAAAGCTACAGCCCTCTGGTTTAGTGTGGCGAACAGGATTTGGCCAGTGACCTGGCCTTGCAGAATTATTGACAGTGCGTGCCCTTGCGGGTGCCGCTTCCACCTATTGAGAGGATGCCGGAATGACTAGCCTGACTCGTGCCGACTGGGAACAGCGTGCCAAGACCCTGACCATCGAAACCCGTGCTTTCGTTCATGGCGAGTATCGCGCCGCCGAGTCTGGCGCCACCTTCGAGTGCATCAGCCCGGTCGATGGTCGCCTGCTCGGTCTGGTGGCCAGCTGTGATCAGGCCGACGCTGAAGTGGCGGTCAAGGATGCTCGCGCCACATTCGACTCCGGTGTCTGGTCGCGCCTGGCGCCGGCCAAGCGCAAGAAGGTGATGATCCGTTTCGCCGAACTGATCGAGCAGCATGGCGAGGAGCTGGCGCTGCTGGAAACCCTCGACATGGGCAAGCCGATCAGTGACTCGCTGAGCATCGACGTGAGCAGCGCGGCGAATGCCATCCGCTGGAGCGGAGAAGCCATCGACAAGATCTACGACGAAGTCGCCGCCACCGCCCACGATGAGCTGGGCCTGGTCACCCGCGAGCCGGTCGGCGTGGTCGCCGCCATCGTGCCGTGGAACTTCCCGCTGCTGATGACCTGCTGGAAGCTCGGCCCGGCGCTGTCCACCGGTAACTCGATCATCCTCAAGCCATCCGAGAAGTCGCCGCTGACCGGTATTCGTATCGCCCAACTGGCCATCGAGGCCGGTATTCCGGCCGGCGTGTTCAACGTGCTGCCGGGCTTCGGCCACACCGTGGGCAAGGCCCTGGCCCTGCACATGGACGTCGACACCCTGGTGTTCACCGGTTCGACCAAGATCGCCAAGCAACTGATGATCTACGCTGGCGAGTCGAACATGAAGCGTGTCTGGCTGGAGGCCGGCGGCAAGAGCCCGAACATCGTCTTCGCCGACGCACCGGATCTGCAGGCCGCCGCCGAATCCGCTGCCAGCGCCATCGCCTTCAACCAGGGTGAAGTGTGCACCGCCGGCTCGCGCCTGCTGGTGGAAAACTCCATCAAGGATCGCTTCGTGCCCATGGTGGTCGAGGCGATCAAGGCCTGGAAACCGGGCAACCCGCTGGATCCGGCAACCAATGTCGGTGCGCTGGTCGACACTACGCAGATGAACAACGTGCTGAGCTACATCCAGGCCGGCCATGACGACGGCGCCAAGCTGGTGGCCGGCGGCAAGCGGGTGATGGAAGAAACCGGTGGCACCTATGTCGAGCCGACCATCTTCGACGGTGTGAGCAACGCCATGCGCATCGCCAAGGAAGAAATCTTCGGCCCGGTGCTGTCGGTGATCGGTTTCGACAATCAGGAAGAAGCCATCGCCATCGCCAACGACACCGTCTATGGCCTGGCTGCAGCGGTATGGACCAGCAACCTGTCGCGCGCCCACCTGGTCGGCAAGGCATTGCGCGCCGGTAGCGTGTGGATCAACCAGTACGACGGCGGCGACATGACCGCGCCGTTCGGTGGCTTCAAGCAGTCCGGTAACGGTCGCGACAAGTCGCTGCATGCGTTCGACAAGTACACCGAGCTGAAGGCCACCTGGATCAAACTCTGAGGTTGTATGACGGGCGGCCATTGGCCGCCTGAAGGTTCGCCCTTCGGGGCCGGCTCCCTGTGAGCCACACCTGCGGCCGGGTTTCCTTAGGGAAGCCCGGCCGTTTTGTTGGGTAATGGATCAATATCGTATGAGTTCCAGCCTTTGCCACCGAGCGTGCGATGGCTTGGATTCGTAGGGTGTGCCGCGTGGACCAGCCATTTCTCACCTTGTGCAGAGGTGTGCGGTAAGCCCAGTTGCGCACGGCGCACCCTACGTCTTGCTCCTGGCCGCACAGGCAACACAGGGTTTGTTTCAGGGCCACGACATAAAGGAGTTTGGCAATGCGTTGGGGCACCTATTTCGCCGTCTGTTCGGCGGTCATCAGCATCGGCCTGGCGCTGGGCGTGACCATGCCGCTGGTTTCGTTGCGCCTGGAGAGCTGGGGCTACGACTCCTTCGCCATCGGCGTGATGGCGGCCACGCCTGCCGTCGGCGTGCTGCTTGGCGCTTCGCTGGCCGGGCGCCTGGCAGCGCGCTTCGGCACTACCGGGCTGATGCAGATGTGCCTGCTGCTGGGCGCGGTGTCGGTGGCGGCGCTGGCGTTGGTGCAGAACTATGCGGTCTGGATTGGCTTGCGTCTGTTCATTGGTGTGGCGCTGACCGTGGTGTTCATCCTCGGCGAAAGCTGGATCAATCAGCTCGCCGTGGAAAAGTGGCGCGGCCGCCTGGTCGCCTTGTACGGCACGGGCTACGCCCTCAGCCAGCTCAGCGGGCCGTTGCTGCTGACGGCGCTCGGTACGGCCACCGACGCCGGCTTCTGGACGGGCGTGTGCCTGCTGATCGGTGGTTCGCTGATCCTGCTCGGACGTACCGGTGCGCCCAAGGTGGATGCACACAGTGCCTCGGGGCGTGGCCTGCTGGTGTTCTGCCGCAAGCTGCCGGCGATTGCCTGGGCGGTGATGCTGTTCGCTGCCTTCGAAGCGATGATGCTGACCCTGTTGCCGATCTACAGCCTGCGCCAGGGCTTTACCCAGGAGGTGGCGCTGTTCATGGTCAGCGTGGTGGTGGTCGGTGACGCGGTGCTGCAATTGCCCATTGGCTGGTTGGCGGATCGCATGTCTCGGCAGTTGCTGTTCCGCGGCTGCGGTGTCGTGCTGCTTTTGTCCAGCCTGGCGATTCCGCTACTGCTGCATACCCCGATGATGTGGCCGGTGCTGGTGTCGTTCGGTGCCAGCGCAGGTGGTCTGTTCACTCTGTCGCTGATCATGATCGGCGAGCGCTATCGCGACGATGAGCTGGTGCGTGCCAATGCCCACATCGCCCAGCTGTGGGGCCTGGGCTGCCTGATCGGGCCGCTGACCACCGGCGCGGTCAGCCAATGGCTGAGCGGCCATGCGCTGCCGCTGCTGATGGCCACCGGCGCCTTTGTGTTCATCATCCTCGCAAGCCGGCGGGGTGCCTTCAGCGAGATGGAAACGGGGCGCTCCTGAACCCGCTCAGCGCCACTGCCCGACTTCCTGGGCCTGCTGCAGATCGGCCTCTTCGATCAGCTCGGCGATGGTCACGCCGATCTGCTTCACCGCCGCCTCGATGGTCGCGCTCGGCGGCTCGGCGTAGTTGAGACGGATGCAGTTACGGTACTTGCCGGCTGCGGAGAAGATGCTGCCCGGCGCAATCTGGATCTTGTGCGGCAGCAGGGCGCGGTTGAGCTTCTGGCTGTCGAAACCCTGGGGCATCTCCACCCACAGCATGAAGCTGCCCTGCGGGCGGCTGACCCGCGTGCCTGTCGGGAAATAGCGGCTGACCCAATCCACCATCAGGTCGCGGTTACGCAGGTACTGTGCGCGCAGGCGCCGTAGGTGCGGTTCGTAATGCCCGTCCTTGAGGTATTCGGCCAGGGCCAGTTGCGGCAGCTGTGCGGTACTGCCGGTGCCCAGGTATTTCATGTGCACCACCTGCTCCAGATAGCGCCCCGGCGCGATCCAGCCGACCCGCAGGCCCGGTGCCAGGGTCTTGGAGAAGGAACTGCAGAACACCACGCGACCATCCTCGTCGAAGGACTTGATGCTGCGCGGCCGTGGGTAGCTGTAGGCGAGGTCGGCGTAGACGTCGTCCTCGATGATCGCCACGTCGAAGCGCTGCGCCAGGGCCACCAGGGCGCGCTTGTTGGCATCGGGCATGATGTAGCCGAGCGGGTTGTTGCAGTTGGGCGTGAGCTGGATGGCCTTGATCGGCCATTGCTCCAGGGCCATTTCCAGAGCGTCGAGGTTGATCCCGGTGAGCGGGTCGGTGGGCAGCTCCAGCGCCTTCATGCCGAAGCCCTTGAGCGCCTGCATCACGCCATGAAAGCTTGGCGAATCGACCGCGACGATATCGCCGGGCTGGCAGATGGCGCGCACGGCTGCCGACAGCGCTTCGTGGCAACCGGTGGTGATCACCAGGTCTTCGGCGGCCAGCTGGCAGCCGGAGTCGAGCATCAGCCGGGCGATCTGTTCGCGCAGGCGAATATCACCGCGGATATTGCCGTAGGTGAGCACGTCCGGATCCTGCCGACGCGCCTGGCGCGACAGATTGCGCAGCAGCGGCTTCAGCGTCGGGCCGCTGATATCTGGACGGCCGCGGCCCAGCGAGAGTACCTCGTGCCGACCTGGGCTACTGATCAGCTCCAGGACGTGATCCCACTGCGAAACCTCAACGGGCCGCTGCGCGGCGCGACTTGTTTGTGGCAGCGCAGGCATTTGCCGCCCCAGTGGTACGAAGTAGCCGGACTTCGGCCGTGGCGAGGCCAGACCCATGTCCTCCAGATGGCGGTAGGCCTGCTGCACCGTGCTGAGGCTGACGCCATGCTCCTGGCTGAGGCTGCGTACCGACGGCAGACGGTCGCCGGGGCGGTACAGCCCCTGCTCGATGCGGGTGCCGAGCAGCTCGGCCAGATTCAGATAGAGCGTCATGACAGTCGTCCGGTTGGTGCGGGGTGTATGAACTGAGACCAGTACAGATCGGTGCAAAAATTCCCATTCAGGGAAAAAACTGCGGAATCTGTATGGAGTTAATAAGAGTTTTTTGAATCTGTCATGGCTTTTCTGCTGACGGCATTCTGATCTCCCATGACAGATGGCTACGGGAGCGCAAACATGACTGGGTTCAGCAAGACAGATTTTGCCGCAGTGGGCGAGGCTGTACGGGTGGCGGCAGGGAAGAGCGAGACTCGCTACTTCGGCCGCGACTGGCCGGCCTTCTGGCGCCGTCTGAATACCCGTCGCATGCTGCTCAAGCTCAGCGACCAGCATCTGCGCGACATTGGCCTTACCCGTGCTCAGGCCGAGCGTGAGGCGAGCCGACCGTTCTGGACGCTATGAATGAGACCCTGCCAGGTTGAGAATGGGAGATATTGATGGTTCCGCTGAACGACTTGCTGCTGTTTGCCGGTGCAGCACTGCTGATGGTGCTGACGCCGGGCCCCAACATGATCTACCTGATCTCGCGCTCCATTTGCCAGGGGCGCAAGGCCGGCGTGATCTCGCTGCTGGGTGTCATCCTGGGCTTTCTCGTGCACATGTTCGCCGCGGCGCTGGGCATCACGGCCCTGTTTCTGGCGATTCCCATCGCCTATGACCTGCTCAAATGGGCGGGGGCAGCCTACCTGCTTTACCTCGCCTGGCAGGCTGTCCGACCCGGTGCACGATCACCTTTCGAAGCCCGGCAACTGCCAGCAGACCCACCTTCGCGGCTGCTGCTGATGGGGTTTCTGACCAATGTGCTGAACCCGAAGATCGCCGTGTTCTACCTGTCGATCTTCCCGCAGTTCGTATCGCCTGAGCATGGCTCGGTATTCCAGCAGAGCATCCTGCTCGGGCTGACCCAGATCAGCGTCAGCTTCACGGTCAATCTGCTCATCGCACTGTTCGCCGGCAGCCTGTCGGCGTGGCTGGTGGGCAGGCCACGCTGGCTGGTCGCGCAGCGCTACGTGATGGGCGGCGTGCTGGCCGGGTTGGCGGTGCGTCTGGTTTCCGAGCAGCGCAAGGTCACGTCCTAGCGCCGACACGGATACATGTCGGTGCTCTGCGCTAGGGTGCGCCGTGCGCACCCGTTTCGGGCACTGCCGTTCTGGAGGCTGTAAGCCCGGATTGCATTCGAGCCTGGTTAGTGAGACGGCTTTGGTGGGTTATGGATTGGCATTTGCTGTTGTTGTTTTCTGCGGCCTTCACGGCCGCAGTTGCCGTGCCTGGGCCGAACGTTGCGTTTGCGGTTGCGCAGGCGCTCAAGCATGGAGTCAGGGCGACGTTGCCCGGCGCATTCGGCTTCGGACTGGCGACCGCCGTCCACGCGACCGTGGTGCTGCTGGGCGTCGGTTTGCTCATCCATGACAATCGTTGGGTGCTGACTTATTTGCGTTGGGGCGGGGGGATCTATCTTGCCTACCTGGCGTTCGGCTCCTTCTTCGCGACGTCCGGATCAAGCGACGCCAAGACGGAGATGTCGAGCCAAAGGAAGATGTTCGCCGATTCCTTTCTCGTCTCCTTGACCAACCCCAAGGGGTGGTTGGCAAGCCTGCTCATCTACCCCAGCTTCATCAGCCCGCATTTTTCGTACGCCATCCAGGCTGTCGCCCTGAGTCTGACGGCGATGATCATTTCGCTGTCGATCTATGGTGGATACATGTTTCTCGTCCACAAGGCGCGTGCGGCTTTCGACAATAAAGCCGCACTCAACAAAGTCACCGGTGTGATTTACGCGACGGTCGCGTTGTGTCTGGTTCTACTTCCGTATTGAGCACCCGCAATCAACGGCGCCTCATCGATCACGGCACTACAGCAGTTCTTTCAACCGGTGCCAGGCCATTCCCAGCGCCAGCAGTGGTGAACGCAGGTGCTTGCCGCCAGGGAAGGTCATGTGCGGCACCTGGGCGAACAGGTCGAAGCCGCGACTTTCCTGACCGGCGATGGCTTCGGCGAGCAGCTTGCCGGCCAGGTGCGTGGCATTGACTCCGTGGCCGGCGTAGGCCTGGGCGTGGAAGACGTTGGCTTGATCCTTGAGTCGGCCGATCTGTGGCATGCGGTTGGCGCCGATGCCGATCATGCCACCCCACTGGTAGTCGATGCGCACGTCGGCCAGCTGCGGGAAAACCTTGAGCATCTTCGGCTTCATGTAGCCGGCGATATCAGCTGGATCACGCCCCGAGTAATGGCAGGCGCCGCCGAACAGCAGGCGGCGGTCGGCGGAGAGACGGTAGTAGTCCACGGTCACGCGCTGGTCGCACAGCGCCATGTTCTGCGGGATCAACTGGCGAGCCTGCTCTTCGGAGAGTTGCTCGGTGGCGATGATGTAGCTGCCGGCCGGCAGCACCTTGCCGCTGAGGGTTGGATTGAGCCCGTTGATATAGGCGTTGCAGGCCAGCACCAGGTTTTTTGCGCGCACCTGGCCGTTGGCGGTGTGCACGCGCACCTCGCTGCCGTAGTCGATGCGCGTCACCGGCGACTCTTCGAACAGCTGCACGCCCAGCGACTGGGCGGCGGCGGCTTCACCGAGGGCCAGGTTGAGCGGATGCAGATGCCCCGAGCCCATGTCGATCATCGCGCCGCAGTAATTGTCCGAGCCGACCACTTCATGAATTCGCTCCGGCGGCACCAGGCGCATCTCGTGGCGATAGCCGAGGCTCTGCAGTTCGGCCTTGTCTTCGGCGAAGCCTTCATAGTGAGCGGGCTTGTTGGCCAGGTCGCAGTAACCCCAGGTCAGGTCGCAGTCGATCTGGAACTGTTCGACGCGGCTGCGCACGATCTCCACCGCTTCCAGGCCCATCAGCTTGAACTGACGCACGCCTTCCTTGCCGACCACGTTTTCGAACTGTTCGACATGATGGCCGACGCCGCGAATCAGCTGCCCGCCGTTGCGCCCGCTGGCGCCCCAGCCGATCTTGCGCGCTTCCAGCAGTGCTACCGAGAAGCCTTTCTGGGCCAGCTCGATGGCGGTGTTCAGGCCGCTGAAACCGCCGCCGACGATGCACACGTCCACCTGCAGATCACCTCCCAGGGGCGGGTAGGCCTGCTGGCGATTGACGCTGGCGGCGTAATAGGAGGCGGCATGCTGTGGGCTGTGGACGGGCTGTTGAACGCGGGCGTTCATGTGCGAAATCCTGATTTTGTTGTGTGGAAAATTCAACGCAGCATAAGCGCGTGATCCGTCCGGCGCCAAGTGTCAGTCGGAAAAAACACGCGGGACAGCAGAAGGACGTTGTGCGCTCCGCTTGGGGATCGTCGTGCAGCCAATGTGCCCTTCAGGGGGCGGGCCGTCACTCTGCGGGCAGGCGCCTGAACGGCGCGGTAAACTGTCGCCTTCGTTTCCAGGCGCCCGCGCATGAGCTGCACAGACCGCAAGATCGATCACCTGCGTCGACAGATTCCACGCTTCGACTGCGTCCCCGGCTGCCACGACTGCTGCGGGCCGGTCACGGCGTCGTCCGAAGAACTGGCACGCCTGCCGGTCAAGAGTGAGGCCGAGCATGATGCGGCGCTGGCCGAATACAACTGCGTGCATCTGGGGCCGAACGGCTGCGAGGTGTATGACCAGCGCCCGCTGATCTGTCGTCTGTTCGGCACGACACCGCGTCTGCCTTGCCCGCATGGCCGCGGGCCGGAGCAACCGATCGAGCCAGCGGTGGAGCGCCAGGTGCACCGGCTGATCGCCACGACGCGCCAACGTCTGGTGTAGTGGATTTCTCAGTGCGTGCATATAATGCGACTCACTTTCAATTAGTCGTGTGTCGCCGCCATGACCAAATCCTCCTCCAGCGTCGAGCTGATCGGCGCCCTTGCGCTGCATTACGACGAGCTGGTCGAGTACATTCGTCGGCGTTTCCAGGGCAGCCAGTTCGCCCGTGAGGTGGTGCACGATGTCTGCCTGCAGCTGCTGGAGAAACCGCCGCAGCAGCCGGTGAACCTGCCTTTTTCCTTCCTGCGCCGCGCCTCGTTCAATCGCGCCATCGACCGCCGTCGTGCCGATAATACGCGCAACGCCTATTTCGAAGTGACCGCCGAAGTGCCGGACTGGCACGTGCACGAGCTCGATGGCGCCGCTGCGCTGGATTTCGAACAACAGCTTGAAGCCCTGTTGGCCATCATCGATGCCCTGCCGGCTCGCGCCCGCCAGGTATTTCTGCTGCACCGCATCCACGGCATGCCGCAGCGCGAGATCGCCGACGAGCTGGGCATTTCCACCAACATGGTGACCCAGCATTTCTCCCGTGCCATGCGCAGCATCGCCAGCGACTGGGAGCCGGCGCGGCGAGCGCTGGCCGGGCGGGGCTGAGGTATGGCTCAGTCCGATCGTTCCGACGGCGTAGCCGGCAGCGACCCGCTTGCGCCATTCGAGCACGCTCTGCGCAACCGCGTGCCTTCGCGCGATGCGCTGCTTGCGGAAGCCAAGGCGCAAAGCGCTCGCCAGCGTCGGCGCAAGCAGGCGCTGGGTGGCGGCCTGGCTACGTTGTTGTTGGGTTTTACCGTATGGAGTTTCGATCCCGCTTGGCACAGCGAAGATGTACGTACCGCCGTCGGCCAGCGTGACAGCCTGCAACTGGCCGATGGCAGCCGGGTGGTGCTCAACAGCGCCACGCACCTACGCATCGAGCGGCGCCTGCGCAGTCGGCAGATCGAGCTGCTGAGTGGCGAGGCGACCTTCACCGTCGAACATGGCGACAAGCCCTTCATCGTGCGCAGCCAGGATGTCGCGGTGCGCGACATCGGTACCGTGTTCAACGTGCGCAGCGATAGCCGTGGTGTTGCCGTTGCCGTGCTGGAGGGTGAGGTTGAGGTCTCCACCCGGCAGTCAGCGCCTCAGCGTTTGCAGGGTGGTCAGCAGACATTGGCTTATGCCGGCCGGGTTGCTGCCGGCGAGGCGGCGAACATGGAGCGCGTCACTGCCTGGCAGCACGGCAAGCTGCGTTTCGATGGCACGCCGTTGAGTGAGGTGATCGCCGATATCCAGCGTTATCGCCAGGCGCCGGTTCGTCTGGCCGACCCGCGTATCGCCAGCCTGCGCGTGTCCGGCGAGTTCGACAGCGATGCCGTCGAGTCGCTGCTCGACCTGCTGCCGGCGATCCTGCCGGTGGCGCTCATGCGCAGTGCTGATGGCAGCGTGACGATCAGCGGACGCTAGCTCTTTCAGCTTCGTGTGGGACGGGCTTTAGCCGCGAGCTTTTGACTCTGTACCGAGGCAGTCGCGGCTAAAGCCCCTCCCACGATTGCCGATCCCAGTCCCGAGAAAATAACGAGAATTTTTTGCATCTCGACCTCAACATCGCCCGACGCTCATCCGCCACTCCCTGTGAACGTCATTTCTGATCGCGTCACCGGGGAGATTCATGAACACCAAACCATCATCGCGCCGTTCGCGGCTGAGTCGTCTTTCACTGCTGGCTGCTGGCATCATGCTGGCGTCCACCCTGCATGCGCAGGAGGCCACCTACACCCTGAAGCTGCCAGCGCAGCCGTTGGATCGGGCGCTAAATGCCCTGGCCGGGCAGACCAGCAGCCGCATCCTGTTCGCCACCGAGATTGCCGCTGACCAGCAGGCGCCTGCCTTGAGCGGCGAATTGACCCTGCAACAGGCCCTGCAGCGTCTGCTTCAGGGCACTGGGCTGACGGTGCAGGAGACCGGTGATGGCAGTTATGTGATCGCCGAGCCCGCTTCGGCTGGTGCCACGCTGAACCTTGGCGCGATCACCATCCAGGGACAGGGCATGGGCGAGGCGACCGAAGGTTCAGGCTCTTACACCACTGGTCTGGTCAGTGTCGGCTCCAAGACCCCGGTCAGCCTCAAGGACACCCCACAGACGGTGTCGATCATCAGTCAGCAGATGATCGAGGATCAGCGCATTACCACCTTGCCGGAGGCTATGAAGCGAGCGCCGGGCATCACCGTGCGCAATAACAACTACCACGTTCAGCAGTTCTATTCGCGCGGCTTCGATATCGGCAACGTGCAGATCGACGGGGCTTCGCCGATGGATATCGGTACTGGGCTGGGCACGTTCTATAGCGACCGTCTTTACGACATGGCGCCCTATGACCACGTGGAGGTGCTGCGTGGCGCCAGCGGTCTGTTGGGTGGCACGGGTGATCCGGGTGGCATCGTCAACCTGGTGCGCAAGCGGCCATTGGACAGCTATCAGCTGAAGTTGAATACCTCTGCCGGCTCGTGGGACAACTATCGACACGAGATCGACCTCACCGGCCCGTTGGCTTTCGACGGCAAGCTACGTGGACGTGTGGTGGCCGCGTACACGGATCGCCAGTACTTCATGGACAACCGCAGTACCGAGAAGCCCTTTCTCTATGGCATCTTCGAGGCCGATCTCAGCGACGACACCATGCTCACGGTGGGTGGCAGCTACGACAAACTCAAGGAGAACGGCACGGGTGACGGCCTGCCGCGTTACAGCACCGGCGGTGATCTGAAGTTGCCTCGCAGCACCTGGTACACCACCGGTCAGGCCTGGTCCGATAGCTACACCCGTGAGTGGTTCGTGAAACTCGATCACCACTTCAATGAGGATTGGAAGCTCAACACCTCTTACACGTACTCCTACAACGGCTCCACCACCGAGGGCATCATCCCCTACGGCTCCGTGGACGAAACCACCGGCACTGGCCCGTACTGGTGGGGCAGCTATATCTCCAGCTGGAGCAAGCAATCGGTATTCGATGTGAACCTGTCGGGCTATTTCGATGCCTTCGGACGGCAACATGAGTTGCTCGTGGGCGCTGACTACCAGAAAGTCACCAGCCGTTGGCGTGCGGCCCTGGGCATGCTGGGCAAGGGCGACCTGATAGACATCTGGAACCCTGGTGCCACACCGCTGCCGCACAACGAGACCAACCATAGTTTCTGGCGCGACTACCACCCCAACGGTCGTGAGCAGTACGGCCTGTACTCGACGCTACGCCTGCAACTGACCGATCCGCTGAAACTGGTGATCGGCGCCCGCGCCCAGCGCTACAAGTTCGAGCAGGCCTACAGCACGCGTGCGCAGGACGGAACCGGGCCGTGGACGCTGCAGGATGATGTGTTCGATCGCCAGCCGACCACGCTCGTGCCCTACGGTGGCTTGATCTATGCGCTGAACGATGAATGGTCGACCTACGTCAGCTATGCCGAGGTGTTCAAGCCTCAGGCGCAGAAACTCCAGGGGCCGTTGGATGCGAAGAAATCCATCGAACCCATGACCGGCAAGACCTACGAAACCGGTATCAAGGGCGAGCTGCTTGGCGGCAGCCTGAACGTCAGCGCCGCGCTGTTCTACACCACGCGTGAGAACCAGGCGGCGGAAGACCCGGCCTACCCGAACCCTCCGTTCAGCTACAGCGCATCATGCTGTTTCCTGGCTCAGGACAAGATCACCAGCAAGGGCATCGACCTCGAAGCGACCGGGGAAATTGCGCCAGGCTGGGACATCATGGCCGGCTACACCTACAACCAGATCCATAACGACACCGAGGAGAGGCTCTACAGTACCGTTACGCCCAAGCACCTGTTCAAGCTGTGGACGCTGTACAGCCTGCCGGGTGAATTGTCCGACTGGCGTATTGGCGGCGGTGTGACCGTGACCAGCCCGACCTATGTGGAAGGCCAGGCATATCGTTTCGACAGCAGTTGGAACGTCATCGACAGCCGCGACTACGATTTCAGTCAGTCTGGTTACGCGGTCTACGATGCGATGGTCGAGTACGACGTCGACCAGAACTGGACGGTCGCCCTCAACGGCAACAATCTGTTCGACCGCCGCTATTACGCCAGCGTCGGTACGTCCGAGTACGGCAACTACTATGGCGAGCCCCGCAATTTCACCCTGACTCTGCGCGGTACCTTCTGGTAAGCCATCCGCACCGTGCAAGAACGCCCGCAGCGATGCGGGCGTTCTTCCCTCTGGCGTCCCATCGATAGCATTGCGAACGATTCTCATAATCTGTAGTCTTGCGGCCTGCCTGAATCCCCAGCATTCCTTTCTCCGGAGTCTGCCTTGGCTGCCGATGATCTCGATCAGCTGTTTCGCCTCTACCATCGCGAATTGCAGCAGATTGCCTACCGCCGCCTCGGGGATCGGGAAATGGCGGCCGATCTCACTCAGGACACCTTCGTCCGCTATGTCGGCCTCGAACGTGAACGGCGCACGGTCGATATCGAGAACCCGCGCTTCTTTCTGATTCGCATGCTGCGCAACCTGATAATCGATCTGGGGCGCAGCAGTTCGCGACGTGTTGCCACGGCCGTTATGGACGATGTCGAGGATGAACTGCTCGATCCCTATCCATGCCCGCAACGCCTGCTGGAGCTGCGCCAGCAGGTGCAACTTTTGCACGAGGCGCTGAGCGAACTGCCGGACAACTGTCGCCGTGCACTGTTGCTCAATCGGCTGGACGGCCTTGGCCATGCGGCGATTGCAGAACGCCTGGGCGTGTCGCCGAGCATGGTCAGCAAATACATCATGCGCGCCCTGCGTCATTGCATTCGCCGCCTCGGTTTACTGGACGACTGAATGAAATCGGCCCTTTGCGAACAGGAACTCGACGAGCCGCTGGCCGATGAACTGACTGAGCAGGCTCTGCAGTGGTTGGTCGACCTGCATGCTGGCGAGGGCCAGAGTGCAAGCTGGGATGACTACCTGTGCTGGTGCGCCACCTCGCCGGTACACCAGCAAGCGGCGCAGACCGCTGAGCGTTTGTGGGAGCGCCTGGGCAGTACGCTCGAACGGCCGAAAAGCAGACGCATGCCGTTGCTGGGCCTGGTGCTGGCCATCGGTCTGGCAGGGGGCTCGTACTGGCAGGCACAGAACCACGGCTGGATGGCGGATGAGCGTACCGCTGTCGGTGAACGGCGTTCCGTGCAACTGGCCGACGGTTCCCGAGTGGAGCTGGCGCCGCGCACGCGGGTGGATATCGAGCTGAGCGGCACCCAGCGCCTTGTGCGGCTGTACGCTGGCGAAGTGTTCGTGCAGGTAGCAGCCGATCCTCAGCGGCCGTTCGAGATCGAGGCCGGCAATGGCCGCATACGCGCCTTGGGTACGGCCTTCGATGTGCGCAATAGCGGTAATAGCGTGCACCTCGTGGTGACTGAGCATGCGGTGCGCGTCACCCATGGCCAATCCTCGCAGGTCGCTGAAGTCGAGGAGGGGCAGGGGCTGCAGTACGGCGCGCAATGGCTGTCACGTCCGCAGGTGGTGGATGTCAATGCGGCCACAGCCTGGCGCCGTGATCGCCTGGTATTCAGCGAGCGGCCGCTGGGCGAGGTGCTCGATGAGTTGCGCCGTTACCACTCCGGGATGATCTGGCTGCGTGACGACGAACTGGGCAGCCTGCCAGTGACTGGCATCGTCGGTACCGGTGACGTGATGGCGCAGTTGCAGTTGTTGCAGCAGTCCCTGCCATTGCGCGTGCGCCAACTGCCCTGGTTGACCGTGATCGAGCGCGATCCGGCTCGATAGCCCGTTGAAAAACTACCTGCGTTGCCATCGCGGCTTTAAAAACAGGCTCGGCTAGCCGCTTGCGGCTAACGCGCTTTAGCGCGGCCCCGAAGGGGCGAGCGGAGCGAGTCATGCGAATGAACAAAAGTACAGTCGCCCGCGACTCCGACAGTTCCTCGCCTGTTTTTGTGGGGCCGCCGTCGGTATTGCGCTAGCTGCCTCGCCTACGTTTTTCAACGGGCTGATAAACGAAAAATATTCCTCACGGCGCTGTCAGGTTTTCAAGCGCTGACGTCTTTCCTATCGAGATCGATTTTTATTTCGATAATTTCGGCGGGGGAGATACATGCGACACATCATCAGACAGACAGCCCTGAGCCTGGCCATCGCGGCCGGTGTGATGGGCATCAATGCCTACGCGCAGACCGACAGCCAGCAGCATGCCAGCGTACTGTTCGACATCGCCCCTGGCCCGCTCGGCCAGGTTCTGACGCGTTTTGCCGAGCAATCCGGCCTGCGCTTGATTGTCGCCAGCGACGTGCTGGCCGATCAGCAATCGCCGGGCCTGCACGGCAATTACGAGCTCGACCAGGGCCTGGCGCAGCTGCTGGACGACAAGGGCCTGCAGGGCCGCGTGAGTGGTGATGTGATTCTGATCGAGAAGGTCGCTGCGCAAGGGGATGCGCTCAACCTCAGCGCGATCACCATCCAGGGGCAGGGCATGGGATACACCACTGAACACACCGCTTCCTATGCCTCACCCGTCGTCACCATCGGCAAGGGTGCCAAGAGCATCAAGGACATCCCGCAGTCGGTCAGTGTGGTCACTCAACAGCGTCTCGCAGACCAGAACCTGACAACGATGAAGGATGTGCTGGACAACGCGCCGGGGGTAACTGTCGTGCCTATGTTCGGCACAGGCGATCAGTACTACTCACGCGGTTTTTTCATCGAGAACTTCCAGTACGACGGTGTGCCACTGGAGCGGCAGTCTTACGCGCGAGGCTCGAACCTCACGGCGCAGACGGCGATCTTCGATCGGGTGGAAATCCTCCGCGGTGCGCAAGGGTTGCTGGAGGGCGGTGGCAACCCGTCCGGCTCGGTCAACTTCGTGCGTAAACGACCGACCGCGGTCAACCAGGTCAAGCTGACGGCCCAGGCCGGTTCCTGGGATCACTACGGTACCCAGGCCGATATATCGGGCCCGCTGGATGAGCAGGGGCGTCTGCGTGGTCGTTTGGTCATGGATTACGACACCCGCAATTCCTTCACCGACCATGTGGGTGACGATCGGCAAACCCTCTATGCCGCGCTCGACTTCGACCTGACGGACGCCACCCGTATCGGCGTTGGTTACAGCCGCGAGCGTGTCGACGCTAATATCGATGCCAATGGCCTGCCTAACTACAACGATGGCTCGATTCCACACTACAGTCGCTCTGCCTTCCTCGGCGGCAAGTGGGCCTACTGGGACAAGATCCAGGACACCTACTATTTCGACATCTCCCACCAGTTCAACGACGACTGGTCGCTGACCACCACTGTGGTCAACGTCCGGGAAAAGAGCGACTACCAGTACCTGCTGAGATCCGGCGTCAATAACCCCGACAACACCGGCCCGCTGCGTGGCGATGCCTACGTCTTTGACTTCTTCTCCGAGCACTGGGGCGGCGACATCTACCTCAACGGGCGCACTCAGCTCGCTGATCGCCAGTTGAATCTGACCATGGGGGCGAACTACACCGATCTGGACAGCAGCGATACCTTCGGTTGGAAACGTAACCACGTGCCCAACTGGGACATATTCGGTAATCCGGTTGATGGCAACAAACCCTCCAAGGAGTCCATCCTGGCCGCCAACCGCTTGGACGACGGTTTCGCGTCGATCCAGAAAGGTGCGTACGGTATGGGTCAGTATTACCTGACCGATTCGCTCTCGATCATCCTGGGTGCGCGGGTGTCGTCCTACCAGAAGGCTTACCGCTCGGATGGCGCCTGGGGGGCCTCGAAGTCGGTGGCTAAGGAGTCTGCGCAGGTCACGCCCTATGCCGGCATCATCTACGATCTCGATCCGACCTGGAGTACTTACGCCAGCTACACCAAGATATTCCTGCCGCAATCGATGCGCAGTGCCACGGGCAGCATCATCGATCCGAAGACGGGCAATAGCGTAGAAGTAGGGTTGAAGGGCGTGTTCGACGAGGGGCGGCTGAATGCCACCTTTGCCATGTTTCGCATGGAGCAGGACAACATTCCGATCTGGGATGCCGACCTCGATCAGGACATCCAGGACGCCAATTGCGGCGGCACCTGTTACTACGCTGGCGGCACGGCCATCAGCCGGGGCTTCGAGGCAGAGCTCAATGGTGAGCTAGTCGACAACCTGCAGGTATACGCCTCTTACACCCTTAATCTGCTGCGCTTCCAGAAAGATGCTCCCAGCGTATCCGATGACGTTGGTGCCAGTGTCGAGGTACCCAAGCACATGCTGCGGACCTGGCTGAACTACCGTTTGCCGGGTGAGTGGGAGCGGGTCTCGGTCGGTGGTGGTGTGAATGCGCAAAGCGGGTCTGCGGGCTACGGTTACAACGGTCGAGAGCAGGCCGGTTTTGCCATCTGGAATGCGCGCCTGGGTTATCGTTTCACCGACGAACTGTCTGGTGCGATGAACATCAACAACCTCTTCGACAAGCGCTACTACAAGTCGGTCGACTACGGTAACAACTACTTCGGTGATCCACGCAATGTGCTGTTCAGCCTGACCTATAGCTATTGAGCGACCCGGTGGAAAACGCTTCGCGGTTTTCCACTTCCGGTGAGTCGACCATACGGCGCCCGCATTCGCGGGCGTTTGGCTTGGAGCTTGTCGCTGCTTACTCCGGCACCGGCAGCGCCAGACTCTCCTTCACCTCTTCCATGACGATGTAGCTCTTCGACTCGCGCACGTGCGGCAGCTTGAGCAGGATGTCGCCGAGCAGTTTGCGGTAGCTGGCCATCTCGTTGATGCGCGCCTTCACCAGGTAGTCGAAGTCGCCGGATACCAGATGACACTCCAGTACGTGCGGCAGCTTGAGCACGGCGCGGCGAAATTCCTCGAAGGTGTCGCCGGACTTGTAGTCCAGGCTGATCTCGACGAACACCAGCAGGTTGGCCTTGAGGTTCTGCGGATTGAGGCGGGCGTGATAGCCCATGATGATGCCTTCGCGCTCCAGACGGCGTACGCGCTCGGTGCAGGGAGTGGTCGACAGCCCCACCCGCTCACCCAGTTCGGTGAAGCTGATGCGCCCATCCTCCTGCAGGATACGGAGGATGTTGCGGTCGATCTTGTCCAGTTCACGACGACTTTGATGCTGGGTTCTCATGGGGAATCCGCCTCTGTAAAACGGCTTTTTGCCAAGAATTCTCGCCAAATATAGCTGTGTATATGGTGAAAAGCACTGCGTTGCTCTTCCTATACTGCGGCCATCGACAACAATGGCCTGTAACGCACGCGCCTTGGGCGCGGCGGGGAGAAAAACATGCGTGTTCTGGTTCTCGGCAGCGGTGTGATTGGTACCGCCAGTGCTTACTACCTCGCCCGTCAGGGTTTCGAGGTGGTGGTGGTCGACCGCCAGGACGGCCCGGCGCTGGAAACCAGCTTCGCCAACGCCGGCCAGGTTTCTCCCGGTTATGCTTCGCCCTGGGCTGCTCCGGGCGTACCGCTGAAGGCCATCAAGTGGCTGCTGCAAAAACACGCGCCGCTGGCGATCAAGGCCACCGGTGACGTCGACCAGTACCTGTGGATGGCGCAGATGCTGCGCAACTGCACTGCCAGCCGCTATGCGATCAACAAGGAGCGCATGGTGCGTCTGTCCGAGTACAGCCGCGATTGCCTCGACGAGCTGCGTGCCGAGACCGGCATCGCCTACGAAGGTCGCCAGCTCGGTACCACTCAACTGTTCCGCACCCAGGCTCAGGTCGATGCTGCCGCCAAGGACATCGCCGTACTGGAAGCCTCCGGAGTGCCGTTCGAGTTGCTCGACCGCGACGGCATCGCTCGCGTCGAACCGGCCCTGGCTGGCGTCAAGCACAAGCTGGCCGGCGCCCTGCGCTTGCCCAACGACCAGACCGGCGACTGCCAGATGTTCACCACCAAACTGGCGGACATGGCCAAGGCGCTCGGCGTCGAGTTTCGTTTCGGTCAGAACATCCAGCGTCTGGACGCGGTCGGCGAGCGCATCAACGGCGTGTGGATCGACGGCAAGCTGGAAACCGCCGACCGCTATGTGCTGGCCCTCGGCAGCTACAGCCCGCAACTGCTCAAGCCGCTGGGCATTCGCGCACCGGTTTACCCGCTCAAGGGCTATTCGTTGACCGTGCCTATCGTCAACGCCGACATGGCGCCGACCTCGACCATTCTCGACGAGACCTACAAGGTCGCCATCACCCGTTTCGATGGCCGCATCCGCGTTGGCGGCATGGCCGAGATCGCCGGTTTCGACCTGTCGCTCAACCCGCGTCGTCGCGAAACCCTGGAGATGATCACCTCTGATCTCTACCCGGAAGGCGGCGACCTGCAGCGCGCCGATTTCTGGACCGGCCTGCGCCCGGCCACGCCCGACGGTACTCCCATCGTTGGCGCCACCGCCTACCGCAATCTGTTCCTCAATACCGGTCACGGCACCCTGGGTTGGACCATGGCTTGTGGCTCCGGTCGCCTGCTCGCCGATCTGATGGCCAACAAGCGTCCGCAGATCAGCGCCGATGGCCTGGATATCTCGCGTTACTCGCGCAAGGCGCGTGAAGTGCACAGCGCACCGCAGCCGCTGCGCACCTGATAGCCTTCGCGCTTTCGCAATCCAAGGAGCTTTACCCCTATGTCGATCCAACGCCTGCATGTGGCCAAACGCTACAGCGAAGTGGTGATCCACAACGGCACGATTTACCTCGCCGGCCAGTTGGCCGACGACTTCGACGGTGACATCCGTGAGCAGACTCGCCAGACCCTGGCCAACATCGACAAGATGCTGGCCGAGGGTGGCAGCGACAAGAGCAAGATCCTGTCGCTGACCATCTTCCTCAAGGACATGGCCGACTACGACGGCATCAACGCCGAGTACGACGCCTGGGTCGCCGACGGCAACGCGCCGGCCCGTGCCTGCGTCGAGGCGAAGATGTACAAGCCCGAAGTGCTGGTGGAAATGTGCGTGGTGGCTGCCGTCTGAGGTGGCCATCGCCTGCACGCAGATCTTTTTGTGTTGGCTTTTCACCCGGCTCCCCCGCCGGGTTTTTTTTGAATGACGACGTGCCTGCATGTAGCCGGATGCAATCCGGGAACTGCCAACGAAAAAGTCGCCTCAGTGAATGATTGAGAGATAACGAACCATGCGTCCCGCCCGTGCCCTGATCGATCTCGATGCCCTGCGTCATAACTACCGTCTAGCCCGCGAACTGAGCGGTGCCCGCGCGCTCGCCGTGGTCAAGGCCGACGCCTATGGGCATGGCTCGGTGCGCTGCGCGCAGGCACTCGAAGCTGAGGCCGACGGTTTCGCCGTGGCCTGCATCGAAGAGGCGCTGGTGTTGCGCGAGGCGGGGATTCGCGCACCGATCCTGTTGCTCGAAGGTTTCTTCGAGGCCGACGAGCTGGCGCTGATCGATCAGCATGACCTGTGGTGCGTCGTCCACTCGCAGTGGCAGATCGAGGCCATCGAACAGGCGCAACTGAGCAAGCCGCTGACCGTCTGGCTCAAACTCGACAGCGGCATGCACCGCGTCGGCCTGCATCCGGCGGACTACCAGGCGGCCTATCGGCGTCTGCTGGCCAGCGGCAAGGTCAGCAAGATCGTGCTGATGAGCCATTTCGCCCGCGCCGACGAACCTGAGTGCGAGCGCACGAGCGAGCAATTGGCGGTGTTCCAGCAGGCGCGCGAAGGCCTCAGCGCTGAGGTCAGCCTGCGCAATTCGCCGGCGGTGCTCGGCTGGCCGCAGGTGCCGAGCGACTGGGTACGCCCCGGCATCATGCTGTACGGTGCCACCCCGTTCGAAGGCGTTCAGCAGCAGGCGTCGCGCCTGCAGCCAGTGATGACCCTGGAGTCGAAGATCATCAGCGTGCGCGAGCTGCCGGCCGGCGAGCCGGTGGGCTACGGTGCGCGCTTCGTGTCCGAGCGGCCGACTCGCGTCGGTGTGGTCGCCATGGGCTATGCCGACGGCTATCCGCGTCACGCGCCGACCGGCACGCCGGTGCTGGTGGACGGCCAACTCACCCGGCTGATCGGCCGTGTGTCGATGGACATGCTAACTGTCGATCTGACCGACCTGCCGCAGGCCGGCCTTGGCAGCCGTGTCGAGTTGTGGGGCAAGCAGGTACTGGCCAGTGACGTGGCTGCAGCTGCCGGCAGCATTCCCTACCAGATCTTCTGCAACCTGCGACGGGTGCCGCTGCACTATCTCGGCAACTGAGCCCGGATCGGAAGGCCACCTGCGTTGTGCCCTCCACTGCGCGCCTATTGCTGACTCGCACGGCTCTAGCTCGCGGCTTTTCGAAAGAGCACACGCGCCGTGTAGGCGAAGGGTGAACGGAAGTGTTGTAAATTCCGAACGCTATGCCATGATACGGACACTTTCCGTCTCATATCCCAAGGGGGATTCCAGCATTGGACGTCGGCGTTCGACTGCAATCGATTCGTAAGCTCAAAGGCCTATCCCAGCGTGAACTCGCCAAGCGGGCGGGCGTTACCAACAGCACCATTTCCATGATCGAGAAAAACAGCGTCAGCCCCTCGATCAGTTCGCTGAAAAAGGTGCTCGGCGGCATTCCCATGTCGCTGGTGGAGTTCTTCTCGCTCGACATGGAGCAGGAGAACCAGATTCAAGTGGTCTACCGGGCCTCCGAGCTGACCGACATCTGCAGTGGCGCCATCACCATGAAACTGATCGGCAAGGCCCATCCGAGCCGTGCCATCTCCTTTCTCGACGAGACGTATCCGGCCGGCACCGACACCGGTGACGAGATGTACGCCCACGAAGGCGAAGAAGCCGGCATGCTGGTCGAGGGCCGGTTGGAGCTGACCGTTGGCAACGAGGTGTTCGTCCTCGAGCCGGGCGACAGCTACTACTTCGAGAGCAGCAAACCGCATCGCTTTCGCAATCCCTTCGACGTTCCGGCGCGTCTGATCAGCGCCACCACGCCCGCGAACTTCTGATCCGGATGGGCCCCTTCCTGGTGAAGGGGCGCTCGTCGGCGTGTGCCGATTCGCCAACTCGTCGAGCGTCAGCCTGTTGGCCGAACGCTAGACTGACGCGCTTTCTCAATGGACTAGCCCGGTTTCGATCCGGCATGGCAAGGAGCCTGCAGCATGGCAGCCAGCAACAAGTGGTTGATGTCGTCGTTCGCCTATTACCTGGATTTTTTCACCGTCCCACTGCTGTTCGTGGCCGCTTTGCTATTGGGGCCGGTGTTGCTCTGGCAGATCGCGGCCGGGGTGCTGATCTGGAGCTTCGTCGAATATGCCATGCACCGCTTCCTGTTCCATGCGTTGTACCGGCGTGAGCATTGGACGCATCACCTCGACGTCCTAGCCCTGATCGGCATATCCAGCTGGAAGACCACGGCGACCTTCATCGCGCTGCTCGCCCTGTTCCAGGCCCTGGGCCTGGCCTCCCTGATCGCCGGGGTGATGCTTGGTTATCTGGCCTACATCTCGCTGCATTACGTCATGCACCGTCCGGAACACCCTCTCTATCGGCTCATGCCTGGCTTGGTGACGAACCACGACCTGCATCATCAGCGCGGTGTGGAAAAGAATTTCGGTGTTTCCTCGCCGCTCTGGGATCATGTTTTCGGAACCTACGTGCGGGTGCGAAACGACGCGCTCACGCAAAGTGTGGAGAGCTGAACGGGCGGTGCTGCTATCGTTGGCGTAAATATCCCTGCGACAATATGGGTTGTTTCGGCCAGGGCTGCTTGCCGTTATACTGTCGCCCGCTCGCGAAACCGTGGCCGCGAGCGTGACTAGCCACGAAGAGGGTTTACCGTGAATCTGATGAAGAAAATGCTGGCAGTACCGGCTGCCGTATTGGCCCTGTGGGCAGTGACTGCTCAGGCCACGACCGATGACGCAATCGCCGAGCGCCTCAAGCCAGTCGGCGAGGTGTGCATCATGGGCGAAGAGTGCAAAGGCGTCGAAACCGTTGCAGCTTCCGCCGGTGGTGGTGCCCGTTCCGCTGACGACATCATCGCCAAGCATTGCAGCGCCTGCCACACTGCTGGCGTGCTGGGTGCTCCGAAGATCGGTGACACCGCTGCCTGGAAAGATCGCGCCGATCACCAGGGCGGTCTCGACGGCATCCTCGCCGCCGCCATCTCCGGTATCAACGCCATGCCGCCGAAAGGCACCTGCGCGGATTGCTCGGAAGACGAGCTGCGCGAAGCGATCCAGAAGATGTCCGGTCTGTAAGACTTGCCTCTTCCATGAAAAACCGCCCTCTGGGCGGTTTTTTCGTTTAAAGCGATGGCATGCAACCATGCCGACGGCCATGCAGTCCAAGCAGCATTCGTCATGGATGTCGCGAGGAGCGTCAGATGCCGCACACCTGTACCCTCGAACAAGCCGTCGACCGCGTATTGAGCGAGATCGACGGGCCGATCCATCTGGGCCTGCCGCTCGGCCTGGGCAAGCCCAATCGCTGGGTCAACGCGCTGTACGCGCGGGTGCGCGACATGCCCGAGCGGCAACTGACCATCTACACCGCGCTGTGCCTGGCGCGCCCACGTGCCGGCCAGGATCTGCAACGGCGCTTTCTCGAACCCTTCGTCGACCGCGTGTATGGCGATTATCCCGAGCTGGTGTTTCTCGCCGATCTGCACAGTGGTGATCTGCCGGCCAACGTGCGGGTCGAGCAGTTTTTCTTCCAGCCTGGCAGCCTGCTCGAATGCGAGCCGGCGCAGCAGGACTACATCAGTAGCAACTACAGCCATGTTGCCCGTGACCTCAATGCCAAGGGCCTGAACCTGGTCGCCCAACTGGTCGCCGCCGATGCCACGCAGCCCGAGCACTTCAGTTTGAGCTGCAACCCCGACGTGACGCGCGACCTGTTGCCGCTGCTGAACAAGCGTCGTGAGGCTGGCGAGACCGTGCTCAGCGTAGCCCAGATACACGGCGACCTGCCTTACATGGCGGGCGATGCCCAGGTGCCGCGCGACACCTTCGATATTCATATCGTCGAGGATGAGCGCACCACGCTGTTTTCCACCCCGAACATGCCGGTGACCCTGCAGGATCACTGTATCGGCTTGTTCGCCAGCAGCCTGGTGCGCGACGGCGGCACCTTGCAGATCGGCATCGGCTCCATGGGCGACGCCCTGGCCGCGGCGTTGATGGCCAGGCAAAGCGATAACACGGGCTACCGTCAGTTGATGCAGGCGCTGCAAGCAGACGAAACCTGGGCGGAGGCGATCGCTGCCAACGGCGGTCTCGCACCCCTCGAGCTGGGCCTGTATGGCTGCAGCGAGATGTTCGTCAATGGCCTGCTGGCTTTGGCCGAGGCAGGCCTGGTGCGGCGTCAGGTATACGCGGATACACGGCTGCAGCGCCTGGCGTTGGCGGGAGCGCTGGATCAGCAGGGGCGCCTGCAGAGCGTTCAGGCCTTGCTCGATGCGGGGCTGCCGGCGACGTTGCAGCCGGGTGATCTGGCCTGGCTATGCGACAGCGGTTTGCTGCCAGGCGGTATACGGCTGGAGGAGGGCGAGTTGCACCTGCCTGACGGTGGCCGCATCGCGGCGGATCTGAGCGATCCACAGGCGCAGGCTCGCCTGCAACCTTACCTTGGCCGAGCCAGGGGCGGTGTCGTGCTGCATGGTGGTTTCTTCCTCGGCCCGGAAAGCTTCTACCGACGTTTGCGCGAGCTGGATGACACCGAGCGCCAGCGCTTCGCCATGACCGGTATCCGTTATATCAACGAGCTGCATGGTCAGGAGGAACTCAAGCGTCTGCAGCGTCGCGATGCGCGCTTCATCAACACGGTGTTCACCATGACCCTGCTTGGCGCGGGCGTCGCCGATCAACTGGAAGACGGTCGCGTGCTCAGCGGTGTGGGAGGGCAATACAACTTCGTCGCCCAGGCCCATGCGCTGGAGGATGCCCGCTCGATCCTGCTGCTGCGCAGTTGGCGCGAGTCCGGCGGCGAGGTGAGTTCGAACATCGTCTGGGAATATGGCCACACCACCATTCCCCGGCATCTGCGCGACATCGTGGTGACCGAGTACGGCATCGCCGATCTGCGCGGCAAGACCGATGCCCAGGTGATCGAGGCACTACTCAATATCAGCGATTCGCGCTTTCAGCCCGGGCTGATCGAGCAGGCGCAGCAGGCCGGCAAGCTGCCTGCGGATTTTCGTCTGCAGGAACGCTTCACGAACAACCGGCCGGAGCGTCTGCAGCAGTTGCGTGACGAGTATCCAGCGCTGTTTGCCGAATACCCGCTGGGCAGTGACTTCAGTGCCGTGGAGCAGGATCTGCTGCGGGCGCTGAGCTGGCTCAAGAGCAAGCTGCGCCTGACCGAAGTGCTGGAGCTGGGCAAGGCCACGCTCGATGCGCCTGAGCCGGCCGCTTACCCCGAGCATCTGCGACGCATGAGCCTGGAGGCGCCGGACGGTGTCCGTGAAGCCCTGTACCAGCGCCTGCTATTAGCTGGCCTGCAGGCAACCAGCAGCGCTTAGTCGAGGAAGCGTACCTGGCCGTTTTCCAGCGCTGCGACACGGGCCAGTGACTCGACGCGGTAGCCTTCGCTCTCCAGCAGGTTGCGGCCGTCCTGGAAGGACTTCTCGATGACGATGCCGATACCTGCGACCTGTGCGCCGGCCTGCTGGATCAGGTCGATCAGCGCCTTGGCGGCGTGGCCGTTGGCGAGGAAGTCATCGATCACCAGCACCTTGTCGGCAGCGGTCAGGTGGCGTGCGGAGATGGCGATGGTGCTTTCGGTCTGCTTGGTGAAGGAGAACACCTTGGAGATCAGCAGGTCGTCCTTGAGCGTCAGCGACTGGAACTTGCGCGCGAAGATCACCGGGATGCCCAGCTCCAGGCCGGCCATCACCGCCGGGGCGATGCCCGAGGCTTCGATGGTGACGATCTTGGTGATGCCCTGACCGGCGAAACGCTGGGCGAACTCGTGGCCGATCTCCTGCATCAGGCGCGGATCGATCTGGTGGTTGAGAAAGGCGTCCACCTTGAGTACATGCTCGGACAGCACGATGCCTTCGCTGCGTATCTTCTGTTTCAACGACTCCACGGTCGATCCTCTGGTTTGAGCAGAAAAGCTGCGGATTTTCGCTCAAAATGCCCTGCATTGTGTAGTGCAAGCACAGACTGTCCGACGGTCGTAGCGACCGCGGCCAGTGGTGCACGGGCCGGCAGTCGCATGTGAATACCTGACCGGGTCGGCAGATTCTCAGAAGATGTAGTCCGTGGTCAGGAAACTGGACTCCCGATTGCGGATGATCTCGCTGATCAGCGCCTTGTTGTCCTCGTCGAAACGGGTGGCCACGAGTGTGCGGATGGAGAAGACGCGCAAGGCATCGTGCACCGACAGGGTGCCCTCGGCGGAGTCCTTGCGTCCGTTGAACGGGTAGGTGTCCGGGCCGCGCTGGCACTGGGCATTGATGTTGATGCGGCCGACCTGGTTGGCGAAGGCGTCCACCAGCTTGCCCACGGTCGCCGAGTCGTTGCCGAAGATGCTCAGTTGCTGGCCGAAGTCCGATTGCAGGACATAGTCGATCACGGTCTTCAGGTCGCGATAAGGGACGATGGGGACGACCGGGCCGAACTGCTCTTCCTGGTACACGCGCATCTGCGGCGTCACCGGATAGAGCACGGCCGGGTAGAAGAACGAGCCACGGACGTCACCGCCGCCTGCGTTGGTGATGCTGGCGCCATGGGCCATGGCATCGGCTACCAGGTCACTGAGGTAGCCGGTCTTGCCCGGCTCGGGCAGCGGCGTCAGGGCCACGCCGGGTTCCCACGGCATGCCCGGTTTGAGGCTCGCCAGCTTGTTGTTGAAGCGTTCCAGGAAGGCATCCACCACCGCTTCATGGACGAACAGGATCTTCAGCGCGGTGCAGCGCTGGCCGTTGAACGACAGGGCGCCGGTGATGGCCTCGTTGACCGCGTTGTCCAGGTTCACCTCGGGCAGCACGATGCCGGGGTTCTTCGCATCCAGGCCCAGGGCCGCGCGCAGGCGGTGCGGTTTGGGGTGCAGCTTCTTCAGTGCACTGGCGCCCTTGTTGGTGCCGATGAAGGCGAAGACGTCTACCTTGCCGCTGGCCATCAGGGCGCTGACGGTTTCGCGTCCGCTGCCGTAGATGACGTTGATGACGCCGGCAGGGAAGCTGTCGCGAAAGGCTTCGAGCAGGGGGCGGATCAGCAGCACGCCGAACTTGGCGGGCTTGAAGACCACGGTGTTGCCCATGATCAGTGCCGGAATCAGCGTGGTGAAGGTTTCATTGAGTGGGTAGTTGTACGGCCCCATGCACAAGGCCACCCCTAGCGGTACCCGGCGGATCTGCCCGAGCGTGCCTTGCTCCAGTTCGAAGCGGCTGGAGCGGCGATCCAGCGCCTTGAGCGCTTCGATGGTGTCGACGATGTAGTCGCAGGTGCGGTCGAACTCCTTTTCCGAGTCCTTGAGGTTCTTGCCGATTTCCCACATCAGCAGCCTGACCACGGCATCGCGCTGCTCGCGCATGCGCCTGAGGAAGGTTTCCACGTGCTGGATACGCTCGGCCACGCGCATGGTCGGCCAGACTCCCTGGCCGCTGTCGTAGGCGCGCACGGCCGACTCCAGTGCCGCCAGGGAGGTTTGCGCGTCGAGCAGAGGTGTGCTGCCGAGGATGACCTGCTCCTCGCCTGCCTCGGTGCGCAGGTAGATCGGGCTGCGCACGCTGGCCAGTGGGCCAGACCAATGCTGCAGGGTGCCGTCGATCAGGTATTCGCGTTGTACGATCGGTTCGCCCAGGCGGTACTGCTCGGGGATGTCGTCAAGGGAGGGGAAAAGCTGGGCGAGCGAGCGGGTAGCGGTCATGTCTCTTACCTCGTGATGATCAGTGGCAACTACGCACCCGGCATGCCAGCGTTTATTTGTTTGTTGGTATCTGTGTTCTGTTTGTGGAATTTACGCAGTTTTGTCAATGAAACCTGGTGATATCGAGCACACTGAAATGTGTGGGAGCCGTTTTCGAATTACACAGGATCACCCGTGAAGGCGTCGCCGTTTTTCGCTAGGTGCCTGAATGAATTGATCTTTGTGAGTCGAAATGTAGCAGCGTATGCACCAGTGTGTAGCGCTGTATCAGGCACAGGCTGCCACACGCAATGCCCAGAAATATGCCAGCTCCGATAACGTGCCTGAATGAAAATGGCTCCCCTGAAAAGCCTCGAATCGACCCTGGCAGCCTGCTTCGATCAGGGGTGGCGAGGGGGCTGGACGTCAATCGACCCCGCGCTGACCGGGCTTGCCGCCGGCAGCAGGCCCGGTCATCGACTGTTATTGCCCGGATAAAACCACATATCCACAAAATTATGCTCGGTGGCATGTGCGCTGCACTGAATATCCGTCATCACGGTCGAGATGGCCGAAGTCAAACAGGCAATGCAATGAATGATCTGAATCCGAAACCGGACAGCGCCTTCGATGTCGTCGTCATCGGTGGCGGTGTCGTCGGCTGTGCGATGGCACGCCGCTTCACGCTGGAAGGGGCCAGGGTGCTGTTGCTCGAGAAAGGCGCGGATATCCTGTCCGGGGCCAGCAAGGGCAACAGTGCGATTCTTCACACGGGCTTCGACGCACCGACGGACAGCGTCGAGCTGGAATGCATGCAGGCCGGTTACCGCGAATACCTCGACATCCATCAGCGGATGAACCTGCCGGTACTGCGCACCGGCGCGATGGTCGTGGCCTGGACTGACGAGGACATGAGCAAGCTGGACGCTATCGTGCAGCAGGCGCATGCCAATGATGTGAGCAATGTGCGTTTCATCGATGCCGAAACCATTCGCCGGCGTGAACCGCACCTGTCGACGCGCGCCTTGGGCGGTGTCGACGTGCCGGGCGAGTTTCTCATCGACCCCTGGTCCGCGCCGCTGGGCTATCTGCTCCAGGCCATGCTGGCCGGCGCCCAGGCGCGCTTCGGTACGGAAGTGCTGGGCGGCTTCTTCGATCACGGCAAATGGTTGCTCGAGACCTCGACGGGCTACGTCACGGCAACGACCGTGATCAACTGCGCCGGGCTGTTCGGCGACCAGTTGGAGCAGCGCCTGCTGGGCGAGGCGTCCTTCAGTATCCATCCGCGCAAGGGGCAGTTCGTCGTTTTCGACAAGGCCTCGGCGAAGCTGCTCAACGCCATCGTCCTGCCGGTGCCGAACGAGCGCACCAAAGGCATCGTGCTGACCCGGACGATCTTCGGCAACCTGCTGGTCGGGCCGACTGCCGAAGAACAGGATGATCGCCTGCATGCGGGGCTGGAGTCCGAGACGCTGGAGCAATTGATCGAGGCTGCCGTCGAGCGTGTTCCTGGCTTGGCCGGTATGCCGGTCACGGCGACCTATGCAGGGCTGCGTCCGGCCAGCGACAAGAAGCACTACCGCATTCACCCGGTGCCGGAGCGCAACTGGATCAGTGTCGGCGGCATTCGCTCCACCGGCCTGACCGCTGCACTGGGCATCGCCCAGCATGTATTCCGGCTCTACCAGCGCCGGCATGAGGCGCTCGACGAGCAGACCCTGAAGTGGCCGAGCATGCCGAACCTGGCCGAGCATCAACCGCGTGATTACCAGCGCCCCGGCTATGGCGAGATCGTCTGCCACTGCGAAATGGTGACCCGCCGCGAGATCGAGAATGCCCTGCAAGGGCTATTGCCGCCGGGTGACCTCGGCGGGCTCAAGCGCCGTACGCGGGCCTGCATGGGGCGCTGCCAGGGTTTCTATTGTGGGGCGCAGGTCGCCGAACTCAGCGCCGGCCGCCTGGCCGTTCCACTCGCCACAGGTGTTTGCCATGAGAACCACTGATATGCACAACGTCGATGTCGCGATCATCGGTGGCGGCCCGGCCGGCCTGGCCGCTGCCGTGGAGCTGCGCCGCCAGGGCATCGACGAGGTGGTGGTGATCGAGCGCGAAGCGGCCGCCGGTGGCATTCCCCGTCACTGCGGGCATCCGCCGTTCGGTTTCCGCGAATACGGCCGAATCTACAGCGGGCCGGACTACGCGCAGCGTAACGTCGAAGAGGCGGAAAAGGCCGGGGTGCGCATCCTGCTCAGGCACAGCGTTACTCGGCTGGGCGTCGGCGGCTGCATCGAGGGCGTGTCCCCGGAAGGCGCATTCCGCATCCAGGCCAGGCGCGTGCTGCTGGCGACCGGGGCGCGTGAAGCGCCGCGCTCCGCGCGTCTGCTGGGCGGGGATCGGCCGGTTGGCGTCATCAACACCGGCGCGCTGCAGTCCTATCTGTATCTGCAGCACCTGAAACCCTTCGAGCGCCCGCTGATCGTCGGCACCGAGCTGGTCAGCCTGTCAGCTGTACTCAGCTGCCGTCGGGCCGGTATCAAGCCAGTGGCGATGATCGAACGCAGCGCGCGGGCGACTGCGCGCTGGCCCTTGTCGCTGTTCCCGCGACTGTGTGGCGTGCCGATGCACTATGGTGCCGAGCTGGTGCAGATCAACGGTCTTGGCCGGGTCGAATCGGCCAGCGTCAGGCTCGCCAGTGGCGAGGTACGCGAGTTCGAGTGCGACGGCGTGCTGTTGACCGGCGAGTTCACGCCCGAGTCGAGCCTGGTGCGCATGAGCGACCTGCGCATCGACAGCAGGAGCGGTGGGCCGGTGATCGACCAGTTCGGGCGTTGCTCGGATCCTGTCTATTTCGCGGCCGGTAATCTGCTGCGCCCGATCGAGACTGCGGGCTGGTCGTTCCGCGAAGGGCGACGCGTTGCGGGGCTGATCGTGCAGGATCTGCATGGCGAGCTGCCGCTCATCGAAGAGGGTGTCGCTGTCCGCTGTGGTAGCGCCCTGAAACTCTGTGTGCCCCAGGTACTGGTGCCCGGGGCTGTCGCAGGGCTCAGGCACCTGCAACTACGGGTCAGCACGGCCACTTCGGGGCAACTGGTGGTGCGGGCCGATGGTCGGGACATCTGGTCAAAAACGCGATCCTGCCTGCCCGAGCGGCGCATGCTGGTGCCCATAGCCGAGCTGGGGATTCCCGAGGGAACCCGGCAACTCGAAGTCGACTTCATTCGCCGTTAACAGCCTCTGCCGAGGGGAGTTAAAACCTTGCGTATCGCAGCTCTAGACCAGGGAACCACCAGCACCCGCGTGCTGGTGGTTTCACACAACGGCAGCGCCGACATTCAGCTCGCCTTGCGCCATCAGCAGCATCATCCTCACCCGGGCTGGGTCGAGCATGATCCGCTGGAACTGCTGAACAACCTGCAGCGCTGCCTCGAGGCGACCGGTCGTGTGGATGCCATCGGCCTGGCCAACCAGGGGGAAAGCTGCCTGGCCTGGGATGCCCGCACCGGCGAGCCGTTGTCACCGGTCATCGTCTGGCAGGACAACCGTACCGCCGATGAGATCAACCGCCTGCGAGCGGAGGGTGGCGAAGCCTTGACCCTGGAGCGCGCCGGGCTGCCGCTCGACCCTTATTTCTCCGCCTCCAAGCTGGCCTGGATTCTGCGCAACCTGCCCGCTGCACAGCAGGCTCAGCGTGAAGGCCGGCTGCGCCTGGGCACCACCGATGCGTATTTCCTGGATCGTCTGACCGGGGTCTTCGCCACGGACGTCACCACCGCCTCGCGCACCTCGCTGATGAACCTGGCCACCGCGCAATGGGATCCCGAGTTATGCGCGCTGTTTGGCGTGCCACTCGAAGCCTTGCCGGAGATCCGCGATACCGTCGGGCATTTCGGCGAGATCGGGGCCACGCCGGTAACCGCCTCGCTGGTCGATCAGCAGGCCTCGCTCTACGGCCACGGCTGCCGCAACCCTGGCGATGCGAAGATCACCTTCGGTACCGGTGCCTTCGCGCTGACGCTGACTGGCGAGGAGATCATCCGCGCACCCGAGAAGGGCCTGCTGGCGACCATAGCCTGGCAGATCGACGGCAAGCCGCAGTACGCCATGGATGGAGGCGTGTACGACGCCAGTGCGGCGGTCGAGTGGGCCGGCCGACTGGGGCTGTTCAACGACTTTTCCGAGCTGGCGGCCTTCGATCAGGCGCCGGCCATCGGTCGGCAACTGGCCTTCGTGCCGGCGCTTTCAGGCCTTGCCTGTCCGCACTGGGATCGCAGCGCGGCCGCGCTGTGGGTCGGCATGAATGCCGCCACCAGCCGGCAGGACATGTGCCAGGCGCTGTTGGAGGGCGTGGCGCTGCGCAGTGTCGAGGTGATTTCGGCGATGGACGGGTTTCTCAACGTCACCGACCAGCTGTCCATCGATGGTGGCCTGGCGCGCAGTCCTTACTTCGCCCAGTTCCTCGCCGATGCCCTGCAGCGTTGCATCGTGACTCAGCGCTTCGACGAACTGACGGCCTTCGGTTGCGCGGCGCTGGCGGCTCGGGGCGTGGGGGTCGACCTTGCGCCGCCGAGCAACACCAGCACCAGCTTCCGGCCGAAGGTCGAGGCCGGCGTTGCCCGCCAGTGGCGTGAGACCTTCGCCGATGCGGTGACTCGTTGCCGTAGCTGGCGCTGAGGCAGCGCTCAGCGCTTCAGGCCCGCGCCTAGCGGGCCTGACTCCATCCGGCTCAGTGCAGGCGCTTCGTGCACCTCGACGTGGGCAGCCTGCAGGGCCTCGGCCAATGCCCCCAACGGCTTGCGATCCGTGATCAGACGGTCGATACGGCTCAGTGGGAAGACCTCGAAAAGCGCCCGGCGGCCCATCTTCGACGAGTCGGCGATGACCGTCAGGTAGCGGGTTCTGGCGATCATCGCCCGGGTGATCTCGGCCTCTTCGATGGAGAAGTCGAAGGCGCCGTCCGGGTTGAGGGCGCCGATGGTGACCACCGCATGCTCGGCGTTGAACCGGGCAATCTGCTCCAGTGCCAGGGCGCCGGTGTTCTGTGCGGACTCGGGGCGGTATTCACCGCCGATCATGAACACGCGATTGCCGCTGGCACCGATGCTGGTGGCGATCTGCAGTGAGTTGGTGATCACGGTGATGCGGCTCAGGCGGGCCAGCTCGCGCGCGAAGAACAGCGTCGTGGTGCCCGTGTCGATCAGAATGCTGTCGCCCGGTGCGTAAAGCCCCGCGGCATAGCGGGCGACGGCTTTCTTCTCGCTGGCGAACTCGTTCATCCGCGTCTGGAAGGCGTTTTCATGCTCGCCGCTGGGCGGCAGGGAGGCGCCGCCGTGGTACTTGGTCACCTGGCCGTTGTCGGCCAGTTCGGCGAGGTCGCGGCGGATGGTTTCCTGCGAGGTGCCCAGGTTTCGGGCCAGTTCATCCACCGAAATCCTCTCGCGCTGGCGAAGCAGTTCGAGAATGTGTTGCCGTCGTTCACTGGGGCGCATATCGCATCCTGAAGCTGTTACCGGGCCGCCACATAACGGGGCGAGGTTGTGTTACCTCGGCACACCTTTGAGGCGAAAGAAGAGAACGGAGTCGCTGGGCTGGCGGGGGCAAGGGCACGGGTTGCGGGTTTCGTGCTTTCACGCCTCGGCGTCCAGCGCCGTCGTTGCGGGCATTATAGATGGAACTCACAGGAATGCTGACTGAATTGGTGGTTATCAACGGTCATTCCCACATTTAAACCTCAAAATGGCATGCATAGTGGTTGCTATTACGGTGTCTCACAGGGTTGGTCGAGACGGCTCGCGAGAGCGACGAGAACGAGAGAACACGCCTCTGCGTGAGAGGCGCCATATAGAAAGAACCTTGCGTTGGCGGTCTGGGCGTCAAGTAAGAAGACTAGGGTGAATGTGATGGCAGAGTTCGGAAACTTCGTTATCTACCTGATAATGATCGGCGCAGTGGTGGGGGCTTTCGCTTCGGTGGTTCAGCCACAGAGCGGGCTGGGGAAGGAATTCGTCAACGGCATCCACTCCATCGGGCCGGTGTTTCTCGCACAGGCAGGGATCATGATTTCGATCCCCTATCTGTCGAAGCTGATTTCGCTGGTGCTCGGCCCGTACTTCGCGGCCATGGGTTCGGACGTGTCGATCGCGGCCCTGTCCATCATCGCCGTGGACATGGGCGGTTATCAGTTGGCCGATGCGCTGACGGCTAACCGTGACATGTGGATCGCCGCGATGATCGTCGGCTACACCTCCGGGGCGACCATCGTGTACCTGATCCCGGTCGGGTTGATGATGCTCGAGCGCAAGGATCACAAGTACCTGGCCCTGGGTGCCATGGCCGGTCTGATCAGCATCCCCTTCGCGGTGCTGGCGGCGCTGATGATGATCACCCTGTTCAACCTGCCAGTGCGCGACATCGTCTCGACCAGTTCGCAGGCCACGCATCTGCTGACCCTCGACTTCGTCGGTGCACTGAAACTGCTGGCGCCGCTGTTCGTCTTCTGCTTCCTGCTCGCCGCCGGCCTGCGCTACCGCGCGACCATGATGGTCAACGGCTTCCTGATCTTCGGCAAGCTGATGGACGCTTTCATCAAGATGATCCTGGCCTTCGCCATCGTCGAGCATTTCACCGGGTTCTTCTCGAAGACCGTGGGTTGGGGCTTCGACCCGATGTTCGCCGACGAGAAGGAGCTGTTCCGCGCCATCGAGATCGCTGGCTACATCGGCATCATGCTCGCCGGTACTTTCCCGATCTGCTACCTGTTCAACAAGTACTGCCGTCGTCCGATGGAAATGCTCGGTCGCCAGCTGGGCCTTTCCGCCCCCGGCGCCGCCGCCTTCGTCATGGTGCTGGCGAACATCATCGCCGTGTACCACATGTTCAAGAGCATGAATGCCCGCGACAAGGTGCTGTGCGTCGCCATGGGCGTTTGCGCCCAGGCCACCATCGGCGATCACCTGGCCTTCACCGCCAACTTCCAGCCCTCGCTGATCATGCCGATCCTGCTGGCCAAGCTGTTCGGTGGCCTGCTGGCGGTCTTCATCGCCGTGAAGATCTCCGTCCCGGCCGCCAATCGCTATGAGGCCGAGGAGCGCAAAGCCGAGCCCGTCGGCAACTCCGAGCTGAGCCCCGCCTGATTTACCCGGGGGCTCCGGCCCCCGACTCCCCCGTAGAAAGAGGTTCGTCATGCGTAAGATTTTTCTCGCCTGCCCCTACAGCCATGCCGATTCGGAGGTCGTTCATGAACGCTTCCTGGCATGCAACGTGGTGGCGGCGACCATCATCGAGTCAGGTCACTGCGTGTTCAGCCAGGTGTCCATGTCTCACCCGATCAACCTGGCATTCGAGAACCGCGACAGCGCCGTCATCGGTAAGCTCTGGGGCCCCGTGGATGCCGTGTTCATGGAGGCCATGGAGGAGCTGATCATTCTGGACTTGCCCGGCTGGGATCTGAGCTCCGGAATCAAGCGCGAGATCGCCTTCTTCGAGCAGAAGGGGCGCCCGGTCAGCCTGTGGTCGAAGGTGGCCGCGCAGTTCGAGTGAGTTGTGCCCGGGTTCCGCCAGTCGAACCCGGCTCGTTCCCCGTGTTCTTCCAGTGCAGCACCCTCGCTGCCTGGAAGGCTGTCCCCGCCGCGCGACGCTCGCCGTCGGCCTTCCTTCAGGCGCTCTTGTTGAGCCTGCGCAGAATATCCCTGGGAATGCCTCGGGTATCCAGCGGCATCCTGTCCGGCGCGGGTTCCAGGCCGAGTTCGTAGAGCCAGTTGAGTGCGTACTCGCGCAGTTGCTTGAGTTCGTAGGCTTGCCACTGTTCGCGGATCGCCGGAAAAGCCTCGATCTCGTAGTCGAACGAGCGCAGCGGCTTGCGACCGGTCAGCGCGGCGCTGAGCAGTGGGTGGGCGTGCAGGTCATCGAGGGTGAACAGAAAGGACTCGCGCATGGCTACGCGCTGCGGCACGTCGAGGTTGGGTATCTGCGTATAACGATCCGGATCGAGTTCCACCTGCTGGCGCTCGTCGCTGTACTGATCGTCCGGCGACAGGGTCAGAACGCTGCCGCTTTCCAGATCCAGCCAGTTCTCCTGCTGTTCACGGCCATTGATCAGTTGAGTCAGGGCGTCGAGGTCGAGCGTGAAAGTGCGCATGGTTTCAGTCCCTGTTTCTGAACGATGTTTTCTTCTGACTGGCAAATGTGACGAGGGTGCCAGTGGCATTGAAGTGGCGATCCGCTTCAGCCGGGTAGGGTGGGCCGGGCGGCGATCCGCTTCAGCCCACCAGACAGCAATTCCCAGGCTTCAGCGCTTGAGCATCGCCCGCATATTGGCCAGGGCATCATTGCCGCGTGCGGCCTTGACCTCCACGGGCGCCTCTTCCAGCCCTTCCCACACCAGGTCCTCCGGCGGCAGTTCATCGAGGAAGCGGCTCGGCGAGCAGTCGATCACCTCGCCATATTGCTTGCGCTTGGCGGCGAAGGTCAGCGCCAGGTTGCGCTTGGCGCGGGTGATGCCGACGTAGGCCAGGCGTCGCTCTTCCTCGATGGTGTCGGCCTCGATGCTGGAGCGGTGGGGGAGAATCTCCTCCTCGAAACCGATGATGTACACCGAGGGGAACTCCAGGCCCTTGGAGGCGTGCATGGTCATCATCTGCACGCCTTCGGCGCCTTCTTCCTCTTCCTGCTGGCGTTCGAGCATGTCGCGCAGCACCAGTTTGCCGATAGCGTCCTCGATGGTCATGTCGCCATCTTCGTCGCGCTCCAGGGTGCTTTTCAGTGCGTCGACGAGGAACCAGACGTTGCCCATGCGTGCATCGGCCACCTTGTCGCTGGAGGCGTTCTGCCGTAGCCAGTTCTCGTAGTCGATGTCCATGACCATGCTGCGGATGGCGGCAATCGGGTCGTTCTGCGCGCATTCCTGGCGCACGCGATCCATCCATCTGGTGAAGCGCTGCAGGCGCTCGGTGAAGCGCGCGTCGAGGTGCTCGCCGAGGCCGATCTCGCCAGCAGCGGCGTACATGCTGATCTTGCGCTCGTTGGCGTAGTTGCCGAGCTTTTCCAGGGTGGTCGAGCCGATTTCGCGACGTGGCACGTTGATCACGCGCAGGAAGGCGTTGTCGTCGTCCGGATTGACCAGCAGGCGGAAGTAGCTCATCAGATCCTTCACCTCCTGACGGGCGAAGAAGCTGGTGCCGCCGGACAGGCGATAGGGAATCTGGTGGTGCTGCAGTTTCAGCTCCATCAGCTTGGCCTGGTAGTTGCCGCGATAGAGGATGGCGAACTCGCTGTACGGGCGCTGGGTGCGCAGGTGCTCGGTGAGGATTTCCAGGGCTACGCGCTCGCACTCGGCGTCTTCGTTGCGGGTGCGGATCACGCGAATCTCGTCGCCCATGCCCATGTCGCTCCACAGCTGCTTCTCGAAGGCGTGGGGGTTGTTGGCGATCAGGGTGTTGGCGCACTTGAGGATGCGGCTGGTGGAGCGATAGTTCTGCTCGAGCATCACCACCTTCAGCGACGGGTAGTCCTCTTTGAGCAGGTTGAGGTTTTCCGGCCGCGCGCCGCGCCAGGCGTAGATCGACTGGTCGTCGTCGCCGACCACGGTGATCTGGTTGCGCATGCCCACCAGCAGTTTCACCAGCAGGTACTGGCTGGAGTTGGTGTCCTGGTATTCGTCGACCAGCAGGTAGCGGATGCGGTTCTGCCACTTTTCCAGAATGTCGGCGTGTTCCTGGAACAGCTTCACCGGCAGCAGGATCAGGTCGTTGAAGTCCACCGCGTTGTACGCCTTGAGCGTGCGCTGGTAGTGCAGGTAGACGATGGCAGCGGTCTGCTCCTTTGGGTTGCGCGCGTTGGCCAGCGCCTCGTCGGGCAGGATCAGGTCGTTCTTCCAGCTGTCGATGTAGTTCTTGATCTCGTCGGCACCGTCATCGCCGGAATACTCCTTCTGCATGATGTCGGTGAGCAGCGCCTTGATGTCGCCGTCATCGAAGATCGAGAAGCCGGGCTTGTAGCCCAGGCGTGCGTATTCCTTGCGGATGATGTTCATGCCCAGGTTGTGGAAGGTCGACACCGTCAGGCCGCGCGCTTCTGCGCCCTTGAGCAGGGTGCCAACGCGCTCCTTCATCTCGCGCGCGGCCTTGTTGGTGAAGGTCATGGCGACGATGTGCTGGGCACGGATGCCGCAGTTCTGCACCAGGTGGGCGATCTTGCGGGTGATCACGCTGGTCTTGCCGGAGCCAGCACCGGCGAGCACCAAAAGAGGGCCGCCGACGTAGTTCACGGCTTCTTGTTGCCGGGGGTTCAGTCGGGACATGGGAGTCATCGTTCGCAGGAAAAAGGCCGCGCATTTTAGCAGGCCTGACAACTTCTGCCGCGACCGTCTGGAACTGTGGCCTGGTGCACGGAATTGAATGTTGGCGCGCTGGGTTATGTGGAGCTATGCAGTACTCTGGTTCCACTTGCCGGTTTTTTGGCAATACCTCAGGATGTGCATCTATTTTCACCCGGATGTGATTGATTAGACGTCGATTACGACGCGTTCAGGCGACGCGATTCGCCATTCTTCTTGTGGTCATTGGGGGAGGTTGCTTGTCCACGCTCGTCGAACCCATGCGTTTGATCCTGCTGGCGGATTCGCCTGACTGGGCCGAATTGTTGCGCGAGCAACTGGGCGCACTGGGCAGCCCCTCCCCGCTGATCACCGCGCCCTCCTGGGAAGCGGCCAGCAACCTGTTCGATGACCACGCCAGCGGCCTGCTGCTGGCGACACCGGATCGGCTCCCTCAGCCCAATCAATGCCCGTTGCCGATGGTGCTGCTGCTCGATGAAGAACCCAGCGAGGAGCCGGCAGGCGTCAGCGACTGGCTGGTACGCAGCAGCCTCAGCCTCGATATGCTGCGTCGCTGCCTGCGCTATGCGCGTGAGCAGGGCAACCTCAAGCAAACGCTGCAGCGTCTGGCCGAGCAGGATCCATTGACCGGCATCGCCAACCGCCAGGGTTTCCAGACCTTGCTCGCCGCGCGTCTGGGCGAGTGCAACGGTCGTGGCCTGGTGCTCGGCCATCTCGACCTGGACAACTTCCGTCATGCCAACGACGCGCTCGGCTATCAGGGCGGCGACCGGCTGATCATGCAGGTGGTGGCGCGGCTCAAGGGGCTGCTGCAGCCCTGCGATCAGCTGGCTCGCCTGGGCAGTGACGAGTTCGCCCTGCTCCTCGATGTGCGTCGTGACCCGCAGCGCGTCGAGCGTCTGGCCGAGCGCATTACCGAGGTGCTGGCCGAACCCTACTGGGTGGACGGCGAAAGCCTGTTGATCGGTTGCAGCCTCGGCCTGGCTCATGCGCGGGCCGGCGAGGGGGCCGACCCATTGCTGTGGCATGCACATATCGCCATGCAGCAGGCCAAGAATCAGCAGGGCTGCGTCTTTCACGTCTATGACGAACGCCTGAACCGCAGTGCGCGCAGCCAGGCCGACCTGGAGAGCGAGCTGCGTCGCGCCCTGCGCCGCGACGAGCTGGAACTGCACTACCAGCCACGGCTGTGCCTGAAGACCGGGCGCATCGTCGGCCTGGAGGCGTTGGTGCGCTGGCAACACCGCGAGCGTGGCCTGCTTTCGCCCAGCGAATTCGTGCCGCTGGCCGAAGAAACCGGGTTGATCGTGCCGCTCGGTTACTGGGTCATTTCCCGCGCCCTGCGCGACATGCAGTGGCTGCGCGGGCGCGGTCTGCCGGCCCTGCATATGGCGGTCAATCTGTCGTTCCGTCAGTTTCAGGACAGCCAGTTGTTGGCCACGCTCAGCCGCCTGATCGAAGAGCGTGGGGTGGATGCGCAGTGGCTGGAGTTCGAGTTGACCGAGACCGCGGTGATGCGCCGCAGCGACCAGGTGCAGCAGACCATGCTGGCGCTGGGGCGGCTGGGCGTGCGCTTCTCGCTGGACGACTTCGGCACTGGTTTCTCTTCGTTCGTCCATCTCAACAGCCTGCCAATCACCCTGCTGAAGATCGACCGCAGCTTCGTCGGTGGCATGGGCGAGCGCGCCGAGAATCGCCAACTGGTGCGGGCGATGATCAACCTGGCGCACAACCTCAATCTCGAGGTGGTGGCCGAAGGTGTGGAGAACATCGAACAGCTCGACATGCTGCGTCAGTTCGGTTGCGATCAGGTGCAGGGCTACCTGATCAGCAAGGCGGTACCGCTGGCCGAGCTGGCGCGTTTTCTGGTGTTCGGCATGCGCCAGCCGCTGCTGACCGGAGGTCCGGCGTAGGGTGCGCTGGGCGCGCCGGCCGAATGTCGGTTACGACAGGCAGGCCGCGCCCGCTACCCCGTTCGACCGTTGCAGGCGCGCGGTCTTCCACTGGAAGCCCAGCACCAGGCCGGTAGCCGTGACCGCCAGGCCTGCCGCCAGCCCCCACCAGACGCCATGCGCGCCCCAACCGAGTGGGAAGGCGAACAGCCAGGCCAGCGGCGCACCAACGCACCAGTAGCCCACCAGGCCGATCATCAGAGTGGTTCGGCCGTCGTTGAGACCCCGAATCGCGCCCATGGCGATGCTCTGCAGGCCATCGAACAGCTCGAACCAGGCGGCGATCGCCAGCAGGCTCACCGCCAGGGTGACGATGTCGGCGAAGGCTGGGTCGTGACGGTCGAGGAACAGGCCGATAATCCACTCAGGTGCCAGCCAGAACAGCAGGGCGAACAACAGCATCAGCGACGCGCCCAGGGCCATGCCCAGGTGTCCGGCCAGGCGCGACAGGTGCAGGCGTTCGGCACCGTAATGCAGGCCGACGCGGAAGGTCACCGCGTAGGACAGCCCCTGCGGCACGATGAACGCCAGCGCCACCGTTTGCATGGCGATCTGATGCGCTGCCAGTTGCACGCTGCCGAGGGCACCCATGCACAGGGTGGCGAAGGTGAACAGCCCCTGCTCGGCAGCGTAGGTGCCGCCGATGGGCAGGCCAAGGCGCAGCAGCGCACGCATTTCCGCGCGCTGCGGGCGACCCAGGCCGCCTCGCAGTTGGTAGCGCTGGTAGGTCGGCGAAACCAGGATGTACAGCGCCAAGGCCAGGGCCATCGTGCTGCTGATCAGCGCGGTGGTCATACCGATGCCGCTCAGGCCCAGGCTGGGCAGACCAAACCAGCCCTTGATCAAGGCATAGTTGATGACGAAGTTGGCAACGGTACCGACGATGCTGATGGCCATCACCGGGCCGGGGTGGCCGATGGCGCTGGTGAAGCCGCGCAAGGCCATGAAACACAGGTAACCAGGCAGGGCCAGCGAGAGCGGGCGGAGAAATTCCATGGCTTGATTGGCAGCCGCCGGATCCTGGCCAAGGTGTGGCAGCAGTGGGCCCAGGCCATTCAGGCACAGCGCACTGACGATCCCCAGCGATAGGGCCAGCCATAAGCCGTTGCGGAGCAACCGCGTGACGCCGCCAGGGTCACCAGCGCCATGGCGGATGGCGACCAGGCTGCCCACCGCGGCAATCACTCCGGTGCAGAAGATCGAGAAGATGAAATAGCAGGTGGCGCCCAGTGCCCCGCCGGCCAACTGCTGGGGGCCGAGCATGGCCATCATCAGCGTGTCGGTGAAAATCATCAGCGCGTGGGCCAGCTGGGCGGAGATCAGCGGGCCGGCCAGGCGCAGCAATGCACCCAGTTCGTGACCAAGGGAATTCTTCATGATGAGTAAAACTTCGGCAGGGTAAGCATCCCCGGACTGTCGGGGGATGAGCAATGACGGCTATTCTCTGGTTTGTACGGATTGCCCACAAAAGGAAAATAGCCATGCCTGGCATGATTAAAACTCATGGTTTGATGCCGTGACCCGGCGACTGCCACCGCTGTACGCCCTGCGCGCCTTCGAGGCCGCAGCACGGCATGCCTCGTTCACGCGTGCCGCGGAAGAACTGGCCATCACCCAGAGCGCCGTGAGCCGGCATATCCGCACGCTGGAGGACTACTTCGCCTGTCGCCTGTTCGAGCGCCGGGGGCGCAGCCTGCAACTGACCGACCCTGCCCGTGCCTTGCTGCCAGGGCTGAGCGACGGCTTCGATGCACTGGAGCGCGCCAGCGCCGCCCTGCGCGCAGACGACGAGGTGTTGCGTCTGAAGGCGCCGTCGACCCTGACCATGCGTTGGTTGCTGGCGCGCCTGTCGCACTTTCGTCTGGCCAACCCGGACAGCGAGGTGCAGCTCACCAGCGCCTGGATGGATGTGGACAAGGTCGATTTCCGCCACGAGCCCTTCGACTGTGCGGTACTGCTCTCCGACGGCCAGTTTCCGGAGGAATGGGAAAGCGTGCTGCTGTTCGAGGAATGGCTGATCCCGGTGTGCGCGGCGGCCGATAGCGAGGCCGGGCCCTGGTCGTTGGCACGCCTGCAGGCGGCGGAGCAGTTGCACCCGACCCCGGATCGCCGTGACTGGCGGCGCTGGTTGCAGGCCACGGGCCTGGATGAGCAGGTGCCGCTGAAGACCGGCCAACTGTTCGACATGCTCGAACTGGGCATCGTTGCTGCCGCGCGCGGTTACGGCGTGTCCATCGGCGATCTGCTGATGGTGGCCGAAGACGTGGGCGCCGGCCGGCTCGGCTTGCCCTGGCCGACAGCGGTGTTCAGTGGTGACAGCTACTACCTGGTCTGGCCGCGCGGCCATCGTGCGCAGGCGCGTCTGCAGCGGCTACGCGAGTATCTGCTGGCGGAGGTGGCGGCGATGCAACTACCGAATGTACACCGCGTGGTTTGAACGGTCATGCGGATGGGGTTTGATAATTATTGATGGCCGTTCGGCAAACGCCGATTGACCAACCATACTGCTCAGGTATCCTGCCGCGCCCTGGCTCCCGGTCGTATGACGACTCTGGCCAGTTCATCCCCCTGTTCCGTTCGGCCTGCCATCATGAGTCAGGCCTTGAGAGGCCTGAATGACCCCTCCCCGTTCCCGTATCGCTCTGCAGCTGGCTGTTGCTCTGGCGCTGATGCTGGTTCTGCTGATCAGTATCAGCACCCTGTTCGCCCTGCGCTCGCTGAACAATGCCAACCTGGTGACCCGTGCCGAGCACCTGGGCAGTGAAGCGCGCCTGTTGGCCGATCAGCTGGACACCTTCCACGGCAGTCTGCGCGACAGCACGCAGCGCCTGGCCGGGCTGTTCGAGCAGCGCTTCAGTGGTGGCTTGCAGGTGCGCACCGACGAGCGTGTCACCGTTGGCAGCCTGCAGACTCCGGCGCTCTATCTGGGTGCGACGCGGCTCAACAACGAGTTCAGCGAGGTCGACGATTTCACCCGCATGACCGCCGGTGTTGCCACGGTATTCGTGCGTGATGGCGAAGAGTTCGTGCGCATCACCACCTCGCTGACCAAACAGGACGGCACCCGCGCGCTCGGTACGGTGCTCGATCATCAACACCCGGCATACCAGCGTCTGCTGGCCGGACAGAATTATGTGGGCCGCGCGCTGTTGTTCGAGCGCTTCTACATGACCCAGTACACCCCGGTGCGCGATAGCGGCGGACGGGTGATCGCGGTGCTGTTCGTCGGCTTCGACTACACCGACGCGCAGAACCTGCAAATGCGTAACCTCAGCGATTTCCGCATCGGCAGCACGGGCTCGCTGGCGCTGCTCGACGAGCAGGGCAAGTGGCTGGTGGCGCCGGCCGGTGCGGTGGCGATGAGCAGCCTGCCCGCGTCGCTCGCCGAACTGATCGGTAACAGCGGCAAAGGCGGTTTCTGGACTGACGGACGCGAGGAGTTCTACAGCGTTGCCATGCCCTTTGCCGGCGGCCCCTGGACGGTGCTGGCGAGCATGCCGCGCGAGGAAATCCAGGCCGTCACCTGGCATGTCGGCACCCAGTTGGCCATCGGCAGTGCGTTGACCCTGCTGCTGGCGGTGATCGCCGTGGTCTGGCTGTTGCGGCGCAAACTGCGCCCGCTGGGTGATCTGGTACAGCAGGCCCAGGCGCTTGGTGCCGGTGATCTCGGGGCGCGCATGGCGCAGTCCAGCAACGATGAAATCGGCGAACTGGCGCGCAGCTTCAACCGCATGGGCGAAGCCCTGGCGAGCATGGTGGCGGGGATTCGCAGCGCTGCCCAGGATGTCAGCGCACGTTCGCAGGCGATGTCCACGCTGTCGCGCGATGCCTATCAGGGTATCGATCAGCAATCGGGCGAGATCAGCAGCATGGCGGGCGCGGTGGAAGAGTTCAGTGCCACCTCGCAGAACATCGCCGACAACATGCGCAGCACCGAGCGCCTGGCCAGCGACAACGCCCAGCAGACCCGTATCGGTCGCACCTCGATGGATCAGGCCTCCGAGGCGCTGGTGCAGATTGCCGAGGCGCTGGAGCAGACCTCCAAGGTGGTCAATGGTCTCGGCCAGCGCTCCCAGGAGATTGGCGGCATCGTCAGCGTGATCACGGCGATTGCCGACCAGACCAACCTGTTGGCGCTCAACGCCGCCATTGAGGCCGCGCGGGCTGGTGAGCAGGGCCGTGGTTTTGCCGTGGTCGCCGATGAAGTGCGCAGCCTGGCCGGGCGTACCCGTGAGGCGACCAATGAAATTTCCGCGATGATCGGCAGCATCCAGAGTGAAACCAGCAGTGCCATCGCTACCATGGAGCAGGGCCGGCAGTTGATGCAGGACGGCCTGGAGCGCAACGCCAAGGTGGCTGCGGCGTTGGCGCAGATCAGCGAGCAGAGCGAGACAGCGGGCGAGCAGTTCGCCGCCATCACCACCGCCACCAGCGAGCAGAGCAGTACGGCGACCGTGCTCAGTTCCAACCTGCAAAGCATCGCTCAGGCCAATGGTGAACAGCGTGAGGTGGTGGCCAACTTGGCCGAAACCGCGCGTGAGCTGGATCGCCTTGCCGCGCAGTTGCGTCAGGAGGTCGAGCGCTTCCGCTGAGTCATCCGGCGGCGGGGCGGTACTGCAACGCTTCGGCCAGGTGCGCTCGGGCGATGTGCTTTTCCTCCGCCAGGTCGGCCAGGGTGCGCGCGACCTTGAGCACGCGATGGGCGGCGCGCAGGGACAGACCGAGACGTTCGCAGGCGTTTTCCAGCCACTGGCGATCCGTATCGCTCAGCGCGCAGTGCTGGCGTAGCCCCGGCAAGTCGAGAAAGGCGTTGGCCACGCCCTGACGTTGCAGTTGTCGCTCACGCGCCTGCGCCACTTTGGTCGCCGCCTGTGCAGTGCTTTCACCATCTTGCGGCGGAGCATTCAAGGCCGTCGTCTCGCGGGCGACCGTCAGGTGCAGGTCGATGCGATCCAGCAGTGGCCCGGACAGTTTGGCGCGGTAGCGCTGGATCTGCTCTGGCGTGCAGCGACAGCGATTGCTCGGGTCGCCGAGGTACCCGCACGGGCAGGGGTTCATCGCCGCAACGAGTTGAAAGCGCGCCGGGAAGCGCACCTTGTCCCGCGCCCGGGCGATGACGATATGGCCGCTCTCCAGCGGTTCGCGCAGCACCTCGAGCACTTTTCTATCGAATTCCGGCAGTTCATCGAGAAACAGAATGCCCTTGTGGGCCAATGTGATTTCGCCAGGCTGTGGACGACTGCCACCGCCGACCAGTGCTGGCCCGGAAGCGCTATGGTGGGGGGTGCGAAAAGGCCGCTGCGGCCAGTGTTGCAGCGGCGTATGGCTGGCCACCGAGTGAATCGCGGCGACCTGCAGGGCCTCGTCTTCGTCCAGCGGTGGCAGCAGGCCGGGCAGGCGGCTGGCCAGTAGCGTCTTGCCGGTACCGGGCGGGCCGCTGAGCAGCAGGTTGTGCGAGCCTGCGGCGGCCACCAGCAGCGCACGTTTGGCAGCCAGTTGCCCCTGTACTTCGGCCAGATCCGGGTAAGGCAGGCTCTGCCGGAGCAGACCCTGCGCCGCATAGGGTTCGAGTGGGGCACTACCGTTGAGGTGCGCGGCGATCTGCAGCAGATGCTCGATGGCAATCACCTTCAACCCCGAGGCCAGGCTGGCCTCTTCGGCATTGGCCAGCGGCACCAACAGGGTGCGCCCGGCTGCGCGTGCTGCCAGGGCGGCTGGCAATACGCCCTGTACCGGACGCACTGCGCCCGACAGTGCCAGTTCGCCGAGGCACTCGTATTCGTCCAGTGACTGGGCGGGCACCTGGCCGCTGGCGGCGAGGATACCCAAGGCGATGGCGAGGTCGAAGCGACCGCCGTCTTTCGGCAGATCAGCCGGTGCCAGATTCAATGTGATGCGTTTGCTGGGAAACTCGAAAGCGGCATTGAGGATGGCGCTGCGCACGCGATCCTTGCTTTCCTTGACCGCCGTTTCCGGCAAACCCACCAACGTCAGGGATGGCAGGCCGTTGGCCAGGTGCGCCTCGACGGTAACGGTCGGTGCTTCGACGCCGACCTGGGCGCGGCTGTGGACTATCGCCAGGGACATGATCACTCCTTGATCAAGTGGGGCAGTGCCTGCAGGAGCGGCTTCAGCCTCGAAGCCTGTTCGCGGCTGAAGCCGCTCCTACAACAAACCTTAGTCTGCCGCGGTGAGCTTGGCTTCCAGTTCGGCGACCTTGGCTTCCAGCGCCTCGAGGCGGGCGCGGGTGCGGGCCAGAACCACCATCTGGCTATCGAACTCATCCCGGCTGACCAGATCGAGCTTGCTGAAGCCGCTCTGCAGCAGTGCCTTGAACTGGGCTTCCAGTTCGGCGCGAGGAAGTGGGCTGTCGCCACTGAACAGGCGCGAGGCATGGCTACTGAGGGTGTCGAGCAGAGCTTTGGGCGGGAGCATGGGTAGGTTCCAGATACAGACGGCGGGCAGTGTAGCACGCAGGCGAAAACCGGGGTTTGGCACTGCGGTGCACGGTTTTTGAGCGTGCTCGGATGGTTTGATGCACCAATATTGTGCGTCGTTTCTGTCGTGAGTGCTCGGTCACATCCTCGGCGCCAGCGCAAAGTCCTGAAACATCAGGCTTTTGATGTAGCTGGCAAGCTTTCTGCTTAGCCCCTGGTGACGCATGCACCGATGCAGTACCGGTGCGTCAGGCGAAGCGTGGGGAGTGTTTCGCCAGGAGCGGTTGATGGATGTCGACCACGCCAGCTAGGGCGGTCGGTGCATTACAAAAGCCGGACACTGCGCTTAGACTTGTCGAGGGCTGAGAATTCCTGGGGCAAGTCAACCTAATACGGGAGAGAGTTCATGAAGCTAGTCACTGCCATCATCAAGCCGTTCAAGCTGGACGACGTCCGCGAGTCGCTGTCGGAAATCGGCGTGCAAGGCATCACCGTTACCGAAGTCAAAGGCTTCGGTCGCCAGAAAGGTCACACCGAGCTGTATCGCGGTGCTGAATACGTTGTCGACTTCCTGCCCAAGGTGAAGATCGACGTGGCCATCGCTGACGATCAGCTGGATCGCGTCATCGAGGCCATCACCAAGGCTGCCAACACCGGCAAGATCGGTGACGGCAAGATCTTCGTGGTCAACCTGGAGCAGGCGATTCGCATCCGTACCGGCGAAACCGATACCGACGCGATCTAAGCCCAACCGCCGCCCCACCCCAGAATCGTCCCAGGAGTTAAATCATGACTCTGCGAAAAATCGCAGGGCTTGGAGCCCTTTTGTCTCTGCTTTCCCCTAGCCTAGCCATGGCTGAGGAAGCGACGCTGAATTCCGGTGACACAGCTTGGATGCTGACCGCCACCGCGCTGGTTCTGTTCATGACCATTCCGGGCCTGGCCCTGTTCTACGCAGGCATGGTGCGTTCCAAGAACGTCCTGTCGGTGATGATGCAGTGCTTCGCCATTACCGCTCTGATGAGCATCCTGTGGTTCGCCTACGGCTACAGCCTGGCCTTCGACACCACCGGAATGGAAGCTGGCGTCACCAACTTCAGTTCCTTCGTGGGCGGCCTGGGCAACATGTTCCTGGGTAATCTGACCAAGGAATCGTTGACGGCGGCGTTCCCGGAAAGCGTGTTCGTCACCTTCCAGATGACCTTCGCCATCATCACTCCGGCACTGATCGTCGGCGCCTTCGCTGAGCGCATGAAGTTCTCCGCGATGCTGGTGTTCATGGCTGTCTGGTTCACCCTGGTCTATGCACCGATCGCCCACATGGTCTGGGGCGGCGATGGTGCTCTGATGTGGGACTGGGGCGTGCTCGACTTCGCCGGTGGCACCGTGGTGCACATCAATGCTGGTATCGCCGGTCTGGTGGCCTGCATCATGCTCGGCAAGCGCAAGGGCTACCCGAGCGTGGCCATGGCGCCGCACAACCTCGGTTACACCCTGATCGGTGCCGCGATGCTGTGGGTCGGCTGGTTCGGCTTCAACGCCGGCTCCGCTGCCGCTGCTGACCAGACCGCGGGCATGGCCATGCTGGTTACCCAGATCGCCACTGCCGCCGCCGCTCTGGGCTGGATGTTCGCTGAGTGGATCAGCCACGGCAAACCGAGCGCTCTGGGTATCGCCTCCGGTGTGGTTGCTGGCCTGGTCGCCATCACTCCGGCTGCCGGCACCGTCGGCCCGGTAGGTGCGCTGGTCATCGGTCTGGCCTCTGGCGTGATCTGCTTCGTCTGTGCCACCAGCCTGAAACGCAAGCTGGGCTACGACGACTCCCTGGACGTCTTCGGCGTGCATGGCGTGGGCGGCATCGTCGGTGCTCTGCTGACCGGCATCTTCGCCGCGCCGGCCCTGGGTGGCTTCGGTGAGGTTGAGAACATCGGCCTGCAACTGTGGATTCAGTTCAAGGGCGTGGCCTTCACCGTGATCTACACCACCATCGTCACCTTCGTGATCCTCAAGGTCATCGACGTGGTCATGGGGCTGCGTGTCACCGAAGAAGAAGAGTCGGTCGGTCTCGACCTGGCTCAGCACAACGAGCGTGGCTACATCCTGTAAGTACGTGGGCCTGTCGCTGGCAGGCCTGAAGCACACGGAGTGCGCCCGGAGCCAACCCGGGCGCCTCGACCGAACAGCGCATCAATAAAGCGCTCCGGCAAGAGGTGAAAAATGGATAACACAGCATTGACTGCATTGCAGTACGGCTTCGATACCTTCTACTTTGTTATTTGCGGTGCCCTGGTGATGTGGATGGCGGCAGGTTTCGCCATGCTCGAAGCCGGCCTTGTCCGCTCCAAGAACACCACCGAGATCCTGGTGAAGAACGTGGCGCTGTTCGCCACCGCCTGCATCATGTATCTGCTGGTCGGCTACTACATCATGTATTCCAGCCCCGAGGGCGGCATCCTGCCGAGCCTGGGCTTCCTGATTGGCGATGAGAACACCGTCGACGCCGTTCTGGCCGGTGGTGACGATGCGCCTTACTACGCTGCCCGTGCCGACTTCTTCTTCCAGATCGTGTTCGCCGCGACCTGCATGTCGATCGTCTCCGGTGCCGTCGCCGAGCGCATGAAACTGTGGCCCTTCATCGCTTTCGCAGTGGTGATGACCGCCTTCATCTACCCGGTACAGGGCTACTGGAAATGGGGCAGCGGCTTCCTCAATGAAGCGGGCTTCCTCGACTTCGCCGGTTCCACCGTCGTTCACCTGGCGGGTGCCTCCGCCGCACTGGCTGGCGTGCTGCTGCTCGGCGCTCGTAAAGGCAAGTACGGCTCCAATGGTCAGGTCAATGCCATTCCCGGCGCCAACCTGCCGCTGGCTACCCTGGGCATGTTCATCCTGTGGATGGGCTGGTTCGGCTTCAACGGCGGTTCGCAGCTGAAGATGAGCACCATCGAAGACGCCAACGCCGTCGCCCAGGTGTTCGTCAATACCAACATGGCCGCTGCCGGTGGCCTGGTTGCTGCCCTGATCGTGGCTCGTCTGCTGTTCGGCAAGGCTGACCTGACCATGGCCATCAACGGTGCACTGGCTGGCCTGGTCGCCATCACTGCCGAGCCGCTGACCCCGACTGCCCTGCAAGCCACCCTGATCGGTGGTGTCGGCGGTGTGCTGGTGGTGTTCGCCATCCTCGGTTTCGACAAGATCAAGATCGACGACCCGGTCGGTGCCATTTCGGTACACGGCGTAGTCGGCATCTGGGGCACCCTGGCTGTATGCCTGACCAACCCCGATGCGAGCCTGGGCGCTCAGCTGCTGGGTATCGTCTGCGTCTTCGCCTGGGTCTTCGGTGTCAGCCTGGTCGTCTGGGGCATCATCAAGGCCGTCGTTGGCCTGCGTGTCAGCGAAGAGGAAGAGTACGAAGGTGTGGATCTGGTCGAGTGCGGCATGGAAGCCTACCCGGAGTTCACCAGCAACAAGAAATAAGCGCTGCTGGTAAATGTAAAGGGCGCCTTTTGGCGCCCTTTGCTTTTTCTGACAGCACGTTAGAATGCGCGCGCTGAAGTCTGCAGGAGATACGACGATGTGGTGGCAACGGACTCTGACCTTGCGTCCACGGAGTCGGGGATTTCATCTGGTAACCGAAGAAATCCTCGCCGCATTACCGGAACTGCAACAAGTGCGAGTGGGTCTTTTACACCTCTGGCTACAGCACACCTCGGCCTCGCTGACGGTCAACGAGAATGCCGACCCGGCAGTGCGACGCGATTTCGAGCGATTCTTCAATCGCTTGGTGCCGCAAGGCGATGCGGGGTACGAACACGATTACGAAGGGCCGGACGATCTGCCGGCACATTTCAAAGGCAGTCTGCTGGGGTTTCAGCTGCAACTGCCGATACAGGATGGACAGTTGGCCCTGGGTACCTGGCAGGGGATTTACCTCGGTGAGCACCGTGATCAAGGCGGCGCTCGGCGAGTGGTGGCGACCCTGCATGGCGAGGCTATTTGAATTTTTTCCGGTCGGGCAGTGAAGCCTGCGCGACTGGTCTATAACTAACCTGCTTTTCGCAAGTCATGAGGTTGAACATGAGCGACGAAGACCTGGAACAAGACGATCTGGAAGGGGCTGACGAGGAGGACGGCGAGGAGCTGGCTGCTGCCGACGACGGTGACAGCGGCGACGATGGCGACGGCGAGGTCGTAGCCAGTGGCAAGAAGAGCAAGGCAAAAGCCGTCGAAGTCGACGAGATGCCGAGCATCGAAGCCAAGCAGAAGGAGCGTGATGCGCTGGCCAAGGCGATGGAGGAATTCCTCTCCCGCGGTGGCAAGGTGCAGGAGGTCGAACCCAATGTGGTTGCCGACCCGCCCAAGAAGCCCGATAGCAAATACGGCAGCCGTCCTATCTGAGGACGGTACGCTGCAGAGAACCCGCCGATTTGGCGGGTTTTTTGTGCTCAGCACATCCCTGTGCCTCACCCCTTCGGGGCTTGCGCGCAAAAACGCTCCCGGCGTTTCGTGTCCTGCCATCCCTGGCGGCCCCCTTGCGGGCCGTCGGCGGAGCCGACGTCAAAAATCACTCCCGGCGATTTTTTGGGCCGCGATCAGCGCGTATCGCGGTACGGCGTAGGGTGCGCCGTGCGCACCGATCTTGTTCGTGTATCAGGCGGTACGCGCAGCGCACCCTACGGGCGTTAGCGCGTCCAGCTGGAGAGCAGTGCCGGTAGTTCGGCCAGACTACCGATCTGCGCGTCGGGCAGCGTATCGGCGTCCCAGGTTCGCCCCTGCGGGTTGAACCAGATCGCGCGCATTCCGGCTGCCTGCGCACCGGCAATGTCGTCGCTGGGGTGATCGCCGATGTGCACGGCTCGCTCGGCAGCAATGCCGCCTGCGCGGCTGAGCGCTTCGCGAAAGGGTTTCGGGTCGGGTTTGCCGATCCCCAGCTCTTCGGCGCACAGCGCGAACCGGAAATACTCCGAGAGGCCCAGGCGGCGCACATCGGCATTGCCGTTGGTGATCACGCCGAGCATGAAGCGTTCGGCGAGCGCTTCCAGTGTCGGGTGCACCTCGGCGAACAGTTCGACCTGGTGACGGGCGCTGAGGAAGACCTGAAAGCCGGCTTCGGCCAGTGCCAGTGCCTCGTCATAGGAATAACCCGCGCCCTCCAGAGCATGGAAGAGGATGCGTCGGCGCAGTTCGCTAAGGCGATGCTTGAGCATCGGTTCTGCGTCCAGCAGGCCGCTGCGGATCTGCCATAGGTGCTCAACCGGCACGGCGCCGAGACGTGGTGCATGCAGGGCCAGCCAGTTGCGCAGCGCCGCTTCGGCGTCCTGCATCACCGGGCTGACGTCCCACAGGGTGTCATCGAGGTCGAAGGTGATCAGTTCAATGCTCATTCGGAACCGCCTTTGCGCTTGGCGCGCGGATGGGCCTGGTCGTAGACGTTGGCCAGATGCTGGAAATCCAGGTGAGTGTAGATTTGCGTGGTGGCGATGTCGGCATGGCCGAGCAGCTCCTGTACCGCGCGCAGATCCTGTGAGGACTCCAGCATATGGCTGGCGAAGCTGTGCCGCAGCATGTGCGGGTGCAGGTGCTGGCCCAGTTCGCGCACGCCGGCCTGGCGCACCCGCAGCTGTACGGCGCGAGGGCCGAGGCGGCGCCCCTGCTGGCTGATGAACACCGCGCCGTCGCCAGGGTTGGCCAGCTTGCGTAGCGCCAGCCATTGTTCCAGCGCCTGACGCGCCATGCTGCCGACCGGCAGTTCGCGCACCTTGTTGCCTTTGCCGCGCACGCGTACCAGGCCGGCGGCCAGATCCAGCCCGTCGAGATCCAGCCCGACCAGTTCCGACAGGCGTAAACCTGACGAATAGAACAGTTCGAGCATGGCCTGATCACGGCGGGCGATGAAGTCGTCTTCTACTGCGCCGTCGAGCAATTGTGCGCTGCGGTCGGCGTCCAGGGTGCGGGGCAGACGTCGCTCACGCTTCGGTGGGCTGAGGCCGGTCGCCGGGTCATGGCGGCACAGGTCTTCGCGCAGCAGATACTGATAGAGCCCACGGGTGGCCGAGAGCAGGCGGGCCAGGCTACGGCTGGCCAGGCCTTGCTGATGCAGGCGAGCGACCAGTCGGCGCAGGTTGCGAGTGTCCAGCACTGCCCAGTCTTTCAGTCCTTCTGCCTCGCAGAAGGCCAGCACCTTGCCGAGATCACGCCGATAGCCGTCGAGCGTGTGCGGCGATACCTGGCGCTCGCGTCGCAGGTATTCGAGATAGGCTTCAAGGTTGGCTTCAAGTGTCACGTGCCGGGCTCCGGGCGGGCCGATGGTGGATGAGCGTTGCGCCATCCACCCTACACGGTCTAGCAGGCAGTTGGAAAACGGCCTGCGTTGCCATCATGGCGTTAAGAACAGCCTCGGACGGCTTCTAGCGTACCGAGCGCAGCGGCGTGGCGAAGCTCGGCAGGACACGCGCCAGCACTTCGGCGATGTAACCGAGGAACAGCGTGCCGAGTGAGCTCTTGTAATGCTGCGGATCGGCGCTGCCGATGGCCAGTACGCCATGCAGGCCCTGGTGACTGAGGCTGACGACGGCGGCAGAGCCAACCTTGCCGGCTTCTTCGGCGCCGAACAGGAATTCCAGCTCATGCGGGCGCAATACCCCGCAGATGGTCTTGCCGCCGCTGATCAGGCCGCCGATCTGCTGATGCGCCTCCGCCGAACTGACCGAGCGCCCCACCGGCAACTTGTTGTCGCTGAACAGGATCAAGCCGACGAAGGGCACCTGAAACTCATGGCGCAGGCTGTCTTCCACGGCGCCGACCACTTCTTCCAGGCTGCCTGAATCGAGCAGGTCGAGCACCAGGCGGCGGGTTTTGTCGAACAGGCGATCATTGTCACGCGCCACGTCCATCAACTGGCCGAGGCGATGACGCATCTCGATGTTGCGTTCGCGCAGCAGTTTGACCTGACGCTCCACCAGCGACACGGTATCGCCACGCTGGTGTGGAATGCGCAACTCGGGAATCAGCTCATCGTGATCGATGAAGAACTCCGGATGCAGGCGCAGGTAGGCTGCGACCGTTTCCGAGTCGAGCGGCTTGGGAGAATCCTGCTGGTCGGTCATAGGCGAACCTGTCCTTCGTATACGCGTGCAGCGGGCCCGGTCATCATAACGGGCTGACCTTCGCCTGCCCACTCGATGGACAGTTTGCCGCCCGGCAGCTCCAGTTGCACCGGCGAATCCATCCAGCCCTGGCGAATCGCCGCGACGGCAGCTGCACAGGCGCCGGTGCCGCAGGCCTGGGTTTCGCCCGCGCCACGCTCCCACACCCGCAGGCGGGCATGTTTGCGATCCTGCACTTGCAGGAAGCCGACGTTGACCCGCTGCGGGAAGCGCGGATGGTGTTCCAGCTTCGGCCCCAGCTCGTGTACCGGCGCGCTGTCGACGTTGTCGACGCGCAGCACGGCATGTGGGTTGCCCATCGACAGGGCTGCGAGCTCGACGGTCTGCCCGTCGACTTCAACGCGATAGCTCAGCGCAGCCTGCTCGGCCTGGAATGGCACCTGCGCTGGCTCCAGGCGCGGTGGGCCCATGTCGACGCAGACCTGGCCGTCGTTCTGCACGCGCAGCTCGATGATGCCGCCCTTGGTCTCGACGCGAATGACCTTCTTGGTGGTCAGGCGCTTGTCCAGCACGAAGCGGGCAAAGCAACGTGCGCCGTTGCCGCACTGCTCCACTTCGGAGCCGTCGGAGTTGAAGATGCGGTAGCGGAAGTCGACATCCGGGTGGCTCGGCGGCTCGACGATCAGCAACTGGTCGAAGCCAACGCCGGTGTGGCGATCGCCCCATTGCTTGGCATGTTTGGGCTGCACGTGGGCATGCTGACTGATCAGGTCGAGAACCATGAAGTCATTGCCCAGGCCGTGCATCTTGGTAAAGCGCAATAGCATGACGTCGCCCTCAGGCCGGCAGCAGGCTTTCGCCGGCGTAGAGCTCTTGGACGGTCTCGCGGCGCCGCACTTCGTACGCCTGCTCGCCATCTACCAGCACCTCGGCGGCGCGGCCGCGGGTGTTGTAGTTGGAGCTCATGACGAAGCCATAGGCGCCGGCCGAACGCACGGCCAGCAGGTCGCCTTCGGCCAGCACCAACTGACGATCCTTGGCCAGGAAGTCGCCGGTCTCGCAGATCGGCCCGACCAGGTCGTAGTTGCGCGCCTCACCGTCACGCGGCTGCACCGGCGAGACGTCCATCCAGGCCTGGTACAGCGCCGGGCGGATGAGATCGTTCATCGCCGCGTCGATGATGGCGAAGTCCTTGTGCTCGGTGTGCTTGAGGTATTCGACCTGGGTCAGCAGCACGCCGGCGTTGGCCACGATGAAGCGGCCCGGCTCGAACACCAGGGCCAGGTCGCGACCTTCCAGGCGCTTGCGCACGGCGGCGATGTAGTCGCCGGCCAGCGGTGGCTGTTCGTCGCGATACTGCACGCCGAGGCCGCCGCCCAGATCCAGGTGCTTGATGGTGATGCCGCGTGCAGCCAGCTTGTCGACCAGCAGCAGCAGGCGATCCAGCGCATCGAGGAAGGGCTCGAGGGTGGTCAGCTGCGAGCCGATATGGCAATCGACGCCGATAACGTCCAGGTTCGGCAGCTCGGCAGCGCGGGCGTAGACCGCCTCGGCCTGCTCGATGTCGATGCCGAACTTGTTTTCCTTGAGGCCGGTGGAAATGTACGGGTGAGTGCCAGCATCCACGTCCGGGTTGACCCGCAGCGAGACCGGTGCCTTGACGCCCAGCTCGGCTGCCACCTTCTGCAGGCGCTCCAGCTCGACGCTGGATTCGACGTTGAAGCAGTGCACGCCGACTTCCAGCGCGCGGCGCATGTCGTCGCGGCTCTTGCCGACACCGGAGAAGACGATGCGGTTCGGTTCGCCACCGGCGGCCAGTACACGCTCCAGCTCACCGCTGGAAACGATGTCGAAGCCGGCACCGAGGCGCGCCAGGACGTTCAGCACGCCGATGTTGGAGTTGGCTTTGACCGCGAAGCAGACCAGGTGCGGCATGCCGGTCAGCGCATCGGCATAGGCACGGTACTGCCCTTCGATGTGGGCGCGGGAATAGACATAGGTGGGCGTGCCGAAGCGCTGGGCCAGCGCAGACAAGGCAACGCCTTCCGCGAACAGCTCACCGTCGCGGTAGTTGAAGGCTTCCATGGGGCAGCTCCTGTCAGAGTTCGAAACGGTCTCGGCTGTTGCCGGCGTTGTCATCGCCCGGCAGGTACAGCGGGCCTTTCTGACCGCAGCCGGCCAGCAGGCAAACGGCGGCGAGGAGCGCGAGGGTCAGTCGCTTCATGGGGCAGTCCTTGAAAATAAGCGTGAATTGCGCCGGAGTATACCGACCCCCCGTCACCTTGCCTATGCGCCCGCCGCCCGCCTGGCGGGGCGCTGGCTCAATTTGCGCGGTTACCTGGCGTTCGCTTCGGCGGCATTTGTCGTGGCTTGGGTTAGCATGCTGCGAGTAACGAGGAGCCTCGATGGATAATCCCGCGATTCTCGCTGGTTCGGTTTCGGTGGCCTATCTGCAAGGTCTGATCGAGCATTTGCAGCGCCAGGGGGTGGCCCCCGAGGCGCTGCTTGCCCATGCCCAGCTGACGCCCGAGGTACTGGCGCAGCGCGATCAGCGCGTGGCTGCCAGCGCTTATCTGGCATTGCTCGGCGAAAGCGTGCGGCTGAGCGGTGACGACTGCCTGGGCCTGCACCTGGGTGAAGCCGTGCGGCCCGGCTACTACGGTGTGCTTGGTTATCTGATCATGAGTTGCGCCACGCTGGCCGATGCCCTGCACCGGCAGGCGCGCTACGCTGCGTTGGTCGGCAATCTGGGAGTGGTCGGTCTCGACGACGAGCCGTCGCGGCCTGGCTGCGAGCCGCTAGTGGCCCACAGCTGGCAACCGCTTTTGCCGCAACAGCAGCGCCAGTTGAGCGAGGAAACTCTGGCCGGTTGGGTCAGTTTTGGGCGCTGGATCAGTGGTCTGGACATTGCGCCGACCGAGGTGCGTTTTCAGCATCCGGCGCCGGCTGACACCTCTGAGCATCAGCGCATCTTTCGTTGCCCTGTGCTGTTCGGTCAGGCGGACAACGCGTTGGTCTTCCCCAAACGGCTGCTTGGTGTGCCGCTTGGCCAGGCCGATGCGCAGGTGCAGGGCACGCTCGATGCCTACGCCGATCGTCTGCTCGGTGAGCTCAAGCAGGGCCTTCACGTGCTCGACCAGGCGCGTCTGCAACTGGCCCGGCAGTTGCCCGAGCAGGGGCCTGATATGGAAACCATCGCCAGTGCGCTGGCGCTCAGTCCGCGTACCTTGCAGCGGCGTTTGCGTGAAGCTGGCCTCTCGTTCAGTCAACTGGTGGATGAAACCCGTCAGCAACTGGCGTTGCACTATCTGCGTGATCCGGCGCTGGAACTGGCGGAAATCGCCTTTCTGGTCGGTTTCAGCGAGCCTGGTTCGCTGGCCCGCGCATTTCGCCGCTGGACGGGAACGAGCCCGGGCGAGTACCGTCGCCACCTTTGCAGCTAGGCCGGGCTACACCGGTCTGGCGTTTTCGCCTATTTTTGCAGTCGCTGCACCTTGTGAGGAAAACCCGATGAGCCTGAGCGAAGCCCGCTTCCACGATCTGGTCGATGCCACCCAACAGGCGGTGGAAGACATCTTCGACGACAGCGGTCTGGACGTCGATCTGGAAAACAGCGCCGGTGTGCTCACGGTGCGTTTCGACAACGGCAGCCAGTTGATCTTCAGCCGCCAGGAGCCGATTCGTCAGCTGTGGCTGGCAGCCCGCTCCGGTGGCTTCCACTTCGACTACGACGAGTCCGAAGGGCGCTGGATCTGCGACACCAGCGATGAGCAGTTGGGCGAGATGCTGGTTCGTATCACACTCGAGCAGTGTGGTGCCGAACTGGAGTTCGATGAGCTCTGAGCCCGGCGAGGCGCTGCTGGCCTCGCCATGCCGGCGCCAGTGTTGCCTGGATGAGCGCGACCAGTGCATCGGCTGTGGCCGTACCCTGCAGGAGATTCTCGACTGGGGTTCGGCCGACAATGCGCGGCGCCGGGATATCTGTCAGGCGGCCATCGAGCGTTTGCGCCAGCGCAAATCAGCCCCCTGACCAGGTGGTCTTGTTTATTTGTCCGGCTGTGTTAGGGTCGACAAAACATTCTGCTGAACCCCGCCTTCGGGCGGGGTTTTGCTTTTTTATGGATTAGGCAAGGAGATCGCCCGGCATCATGAACAACACACCTACCATCACCATTACCCGCCTCGACCTGCAGCGCCTGGAACGCTTGCTCGACAGTCTGGACGAGTTCGGGCCCGGCGCGGTTGCATTGCAGGCCGAGCTGGATCGTGCCGAGGTGGTGGGGCACGACGAGGTGCCGGCAGGAGTTGTGACCATGAATTCGCGCGTGCACTGCCGTGAAGAGAGCAGCGGCAAGGATTACCACCTGACCCTGGTCTACCCGCAGGACGCTGGTGGCGAAGGTAAGGTCAGCATTCTCGCGCCAGTGGGTTGCGCGCTGCTCGGTCTGTCCGTGGGGCAGCATATCGACTGGCCGGCACCTGGCGGCAAGCAGCTCAAGCTGACCCTGCTGGAAGTCGAATATCAGCCGGAAGCCGCAGGCGAATACGACCGCTGACGCTCCGCTCAAGCTGGACTAGAGTGAGGTTTTCCGCCAATGGCAAGGAGGCCTCGCCATGTCCAGTCTGCCCCTGTATTTCCCGCCTACCTACCAGCTCTCGCGCGCCCTGCTCTGCGCTGAACTGGTGATGGCCGCCTACGATCAGTACGAGCAATGGTTGGCGCAGCAGCGCCCACGCAAGCCCGAACAATTCCAGTGGAAACAGCCGCCTCTGGAAGGCTGGCAGCTCTCTGCGCCGATCTGGAGCGTGCTCAGTGAGTGGCACGTGCTCAACGAGTCCGAGCCCTTCGGCTTCGCCGCCCGTGATCCGCAAGGCGATTGCTACCTGGTGTTCCGGGGCACCGAGTCGGTGCAGGACTGGCTCGATGATCTCGACCTGGATCAGCGTGACTACCCCTGGCAAGCCAATGCCGGCCTGGTGCACGACGGCTTTCTCAAGCTCTACACATCCCTGCGCGACCAGGCCCTGCTGGCACTGGATGACCTGCAACCGCAAGCGCGCCTGTGGGCCTGCGGTCACAGCCTGGGCAGTACCCTGAGCACGCTGGCCGTGCCGGATCTGCTTCAGCGTTGGCCTCTGCTGCTGTTGCAGCATTACAACTTCGCCAGCCCGCGCGTGGCCTCACCGACCTTCGCCAATTACTACAACGCTCTGGCCGTGCCGACCTATCGCCTGGTCAACGACAGCGACCTGGTGCCCGAGGTGCCGCCGGCGGACAGTGATCGATGGTTCTACCAGCACCTGGGCCTGCCTGTGACCTTCACCGCCAGCTATGGGGGCGTCGCCGCCAACCACAGCATGGGCGACTGCTATCTCTATGCGCTGAACAATCCCGATGCGCCAATGAAAAGCTAGGCCGGCTGGACGCCAGGGCGGGTGCACCCGCCCTGGCGGTATAAAGACCTATCGTCCACGCTAGACCTGTTGCAAGGCGGTGTTCAAGGCATCTTCCAGTTCGCTCTTGTAGCGCAGGTAATGCACGGTCTGCGCCTGCTGCCCCGCGAGCACGGCGGAAAGATCCAGGTCGGTGATGTAGAAGGGGTAGCGTTCACCACCGGAGCGCTGGGCAAGAATGTGCTGCGCCACGGCGCGATACAGATCGCGGCCGTATTCCAGCTCGGAAAATTCGCGGTGGTTGCAATACAGGGTGACGTGACGCTGACGCCCGTCACCCGGCTCGACGATCGCCTGTACATCGTAGAAGGGATGGCTGAGCGGCGCCTGAGGTGGCGGGCGGCGCTCCACACTCTGTGCGCGCAATGGCACGTCAGGCAGCAGCTGGTGGTAGAGCACGTCCAGAGGCACGTCGCCGGCGGGATTATCCAGCGGCAACTGGGCGTTGCGCCGGTACAGCAGCGACTGCAGGAAGCGCTGCAGCGGCGTCAGCAGGCTCTGCTCGTCGCGGTAGGGCAGGCGTCTGCGCCAGAGCGCGTTGTGCTCGTCGAGTACGGTCAGTTCTGCTTCGTTGTTCTGCTCGTTCAGGCGGTAGAACACCTGGATCGATTGCGGCTTGCCCATCGGCAGGATCAGCGCCAGATCGTTGCCTTCGAGGGCGTAGCGATCCAGATTCAGCGGGCTGTACAGCTCCTGCTCGGCGCCGAGGTGATCGAGCAACGCCGGCAGGTCACCCAGCGCGGTGTGGCGCACTTGGCCGGGCGCCAACTGCAGAACGTGGTAATGCTGGCGCACCTGTACCAGGTAGCGTGATGGCTGACCGCTGGCGTAGCTGCCAAGCAGATCGCGCAGTAGCTCTTCGACCCGGGTTGCGATGGCTACCGCGCGGTTGCGGCAGTAGCAGCGCACTTGCACCTCGGGCACCGGGCCATCCAGCGGCAGGCTGTTGAGCAGGTCGCTGAGGCAGTCGAGCAGCGCGTCCTCGCCGTCATAGCGAGCGACCTGCAACTCGTTCCAGCTATTGAGGCTGACCTGGTCGAGGGTCAGCACCAGGTTCTCGCGCACGCCGGAATAGCCGAGTGCATCGGTGCGCCCGGTGGTCATGTGCACGTTCATCTGGCTGTGCTGCTTGAGCGGGTCGACACCCACGTTGACCAATAACAGTACCCGGCTGGGTACGCTCGCACGCAGCAGTGCGGCTTCCTCCACGGGTGGCGGAGGCAGGGGGAAGCACTGTTGCAGGCTGCCGATCAGGTTGGACAGTTCGAAGTCGGTCAGGTCGCTGCTACCTGGATGTTGCGACAGCCGGGTGCTGGCGTCGATCACACCATTGCGGTGGCACCAGGCAAGTAGTTCGACCAGTTCGCGGGTGCGTTTGATCGGCGCGAAATCCGGCCATTCCTGGGCGCTTAGGTTGCCGCTGAACAGCGCCCACTGGTATTCGTTCGGCGTTTCGCTGCTCGGTTGTTGCACCAGAGTGAGGGTGTCTTCGGCCAGATCCGGGGCGATGCCGGGGTTGATGAATTCCACCTTGCCGGCCTTGCGCTCGAAGGCTGCGTACAAGCGCCGGCCTAGCACGTTGAGATCGCGGTTGTTCAATGAACTACCGACCTGGGCACTACGGGCGAACTGGGTGAGGAAGCGGTAGCTGTAGGTCAGCTCGTTGACCAGCACGCGGCGTTCGGCAGCGACCTGGCGTACCTTCCACTGGCTGCGGCTGTCGAGTACGGCAAGTTGTCGGGTTTCCCAGCCCCATTCAGCGGTCAGGCGCTCCAGCAGCAGGCGCTGCCAGCTCTTGCTGCGGCCGCGCGCCGGTGGCCGGCTGATCTTCTTGTTCACCTTCAGGTACAGGCAGCGCCGCACCAGCTCCAGGCGTTCGCGATCGCCACGGTTGCCGAGGTACTCCTCCAGGCGGCGGTAGACCACGATGTAAGGATCGAGCTCGTCGAGATCGAGACGGCCTTCGAATACGGTCTGCTTGAAGCGCAACGCCAGGCATTCGACCTTGGGATGTTCGCTGGCGTAGACCTCGGTCAGCAGCAGTTTGAGCGCAGACTTGTAGGGTGACTCGATGCCCTTGTACAGCTGCCACATGCCGGCACCGACGAACTCCTGCGGCGGAATCTGCGCCAGGTGGCCGAGGTCGAGCACGTCATCCTCGCGCACGAAGCGCTTGCTCAGCAGGGTGCGGCAGTAGTCGTGGTAGCGTTTTTCTTCGTACACCGGCACCAGCCACCAGATCGGCGTGCGTCCGCCCAGCCAGATGGCGGTACGGTAGAACTCGTCGAGCAGTAGATAGTGCTGGGTGGTGCCGCAGTCGTCCGAGGTCAACTGCGCTTCGCGCGCGCCTTGGGTGAAGCGCTGCGGATCGACCAGAAAGACATGCACCTCAGCGCCCTGAGTGGCGGCCCAGCTTTCCAGCAGGTCGCATTTCTTGCGCAGATCCTGCAGCTCCTGCGCGGTCAGGGTCGGCGCGTGGCATAGCCACAGATCCATGTCGCTCTGCTCGGCTTGCGCCACGGTGCCCAGGCTGCCCATCAGGAACAGGCCATGCAGCGGTGCAGGGCCCTGGCCACGACGGGGCTTGTAAACGAATGAGCGGGTCAGGCGCTGGACTTCGGCCAAGCTGTCGTCGTCCGGCTCGAAGCCACTGAGGCCTGCCGGGGTGCTGGCGGAAACGTAGCCGGGGAGCAGCGGATGGTTGACGTGCAGTAGCAACGGCAACAGCTTGAGCACCAGTTGCTGGCGTGTAGACAGTGCTTCCATGGCCCGCTGCAGGCGGCCCTGGTTGATCTTGAGGAAACGTGCGCGCAGTTGTGCGAGCACCTTGCGGTCGATGCCGTCGTCGATGTCCGGGCGGATTTCGTGATTGCGCGTCATGCTCGAACTCTACTGGTAATGCTGCAAGCCTATCAGCGGCGTGCTCGCCAGTGCAGTGTCTGTGACGCTATATCGCCCGCCGCGCCTTTCCCTGAAGGGCGACGGGCGCACGTTGGGGATTAAGCGGGGGTGGTTTGCCGGGTGGAAAGAATCGTCAACAGGGCTTGTGCATGTTCGGCGGCATCGATGCCCAGGCTGGTCAGATAACCGCCATCGGCCTGGCTCACCAGGCCCTTCTCGTAAAGGCGGGTGATGGCGCCCTGAGCCTTGAACGAAGCGTTGTTGTGCACCTTCAGCCCTTCCTGATGATTGTCCAGGTTGTACAGGGCGAGGATTTCCAGCTCGTCGATCAGGTCAGTATTGAATGACTTCATGGTAACTCCGCTTTTTTATTATGGCGTTCGTTCAGTGTAGAGCCATGCGCCGTGGTTTGCCCGTCGGAAAGCTGCCAGTGCGCGAGAATCTGCTGGTAAGTGCCATCCTGGCGGATCTGCCGCATGCCGGCGTCGAAGCGCTGCAGGAGTTCTCTGGCCTGCGGATGGTGGCGGGAAAAGGTCAGGTACAGTTGCGGGCGGTACACCGTCGCTAAGGGGCTGAATTGCCCGACCAGCTCCGGGTTATCGTCCAGAAGTGCCTGGGTGGTGCCACGAAAGGCGACGACATAGTCCACACGTCCCCGCTGCAGCATGAGGAAACCGTTGAGGTCGCGGCGTACGGGGATACGCTGGATGTTCGGGTAGTTGTCGAAGCGCTCGCCATAGGTGTAGCCGATGGTCACGGCGACCCGCTTGCCGACGAGGTCTTCGAGGTCGCTGACCGGCCGCTCGCCGGCGCGGCCCCACAGGATGATGTCGTCGCTGAACAACATCTCCTGGGGCAGCAGAAACTGCGCTTTGATGCGTGAGTCGGGGGTGGTGTTGAAGCAGGCCGCCAGGCTGCCTGAGCGGGCCAGCTCCATGCAGCGCGAATAGGGGTAGGGCGCCAGCTCGATGGCGGTCGCGCTGGCGGCGAAGGCCGCGCGCACGATATCCGCCGACATGCCCTCGACCCGCTCATTGCGCCAGGCGGTGTAGGGATACCAATCGTCCTCGGCACCGATGCGGGGCGTCTCGGCCAACGGCGCGCCGGCCCAGAGCAATGGCAGTAGCAGGGCGAGCAATGCAGCGATGCGTGGCAACGGACAGGCCATCGAAGGCGGTACCTTCTCGGTCGGGACTGGCGGTGACAGTAGCAATCTGCCTGCCAGTCCGACCAGTGGCCTGGATCAATCCTGGCTCAGTTTTCTTCCGGCAGCTCAGGCAGTGCGCGCAGAGCCTGCTCATACCAGGCTCCGTCGAAGGGGCGATCCTCGCGCAGCATGGCATCGACCTCATGGGCGAGCACCAGTGCCATCAGTTCGAGAATCTCTTCGCGCTCGTAACCAACCAGGGTCAGCTTGTTGAATACCGCTTTGGCAGCGGCGGGTTCGCCGCTTTCCAGCTGGTTCTCGATGGCCTGGATCAGGGTGGCTTCGGCGAAGTCCTCGTCTTCCTGGTCGTTGTTTTGGCTCATGTTCGTTTCCTCATTTATTGCCAGCAGCAAAATCCAAAAGGGCCTGGCCGGTCAGGCGATAGCCGACCCACTCGCTTTGCGGACGGGCGCCGAAGGATTCGTAGAAGTCGATGGCGGGTTTGTTCCAGTCCAGTACCGACCACTCGAAGCGACCACAACCGCGTGCCACGGCCAGTTGTGCCAGATGGCGCAGCATGGCCTTGCCTGCGCCCAGGCCACGAGCTTCGGGGCTGATGTAGAGGTCTTCCAGATACAGGCCGTGTTTGCCCAGCCAGGTGGAGTAGTTGAAGAAGTACACCGCATAGCCGATGGGCTGCCCCTCGTGCTCGCAGATCAGGCCATGGGCGGTGCTGCCTTCGGCGAACAGGCTGTCGCGGATACCGGCGGCATCGGTCTTCACCTCGTGCTCGGCCTTCTCGTAGATGGCCAGCTCGGTGATGAAGCGCAGGATCAGTTCGGCGTCGTCAGCGGTAGCGGGGCGGATATGCAGGGACATGGATCTCTCCTGGGGCGACAGGCAGTGCAGGTGCTGTCGCATGGTTGGACGTGTACTGGAAACGGTGGTGTTGTCGATCCGCAGTGTGCTCGCTGAGGGCGCTCCGTCGTTCTGATCCGTCAAAGGCGCAGGCCGAGGTTGACCATCAGGGCGGCGTTACCCAGCAGCACCAGTTCCGCCGCCATGCCGTGGCTTTGCACGCCCAGCGAGGGAATGATGGCGGGTGCCACGCCCAGATGGTTGAGTGGGATCTTGTCGCGGTACTCGCCACGGTAACCGTGCAACAGACCGCCGGTCAGCTTGGCATAGAACGGGTGGCGGTCGCTTTCGAAGCGCCGGCCTACGTAGGCGTACTGCGAATTTTGGTCGAACGAGTTACGAAAAACAGCCCCGCCCCAGAGGTTGCCGGAGGCATAACCACGTTCCAGACCGATCAGGCGCTGGTGATTGTTGTGGTCAGGCTCTGGGTGGTAATGGCGGGTGTAAACGCTGGTCTGCAACTGCCAGTGATCGCCTTCGTTGGCCAATACCGGCGTTGCCAGCAAACTCAGTAGCAGGGTCGTAGGGAGTGTGTAACGCATGACAACCTCCTGGTCGAATGGCCTGCCTTGGCAGGGGCGACGTACCGTCGCCCCTTTGCGACCTCAGCGGTTGGCGAGAAGTTCGCGGCCACGCACCACGGCGGCGCGTACCTGATTCGGCGCCGTGCCACCGATATGGTCACGAGCGCCAACCGAGCCTTCCAGGGTCAGCACGGCGAACACGTCGTCAGCGATCTGGTCGCTGAACTGGCGCAGTTCGTCCAGGCTCATCTCGGCCAGATCCTTGCCGGTCTGCACGCCGTACTTCACCGCATGACCGACGATTTCGTGGCAGTCGCGGAAGGGCAGGCCCTTGCGTACCAGGTAGTCGGCCAGGTCGGTGGCGGTGGAGAAACCGCGCAGCGCCGCCTCGCGCATGATTTCGCGTTTGGGTTTGATCGCCGGCACCATGTCGGCGAAGGCGCGCAGGCTGTCGCGCAGGGTGTCGGCGGCGTCGAACAGCGGTTCCTTGTCTTCCTGATTGTCCTTGTTGTAGGCCAGCGGCTGGCCTTTCATCAGGGTCAGCAGGCCGGTCAGGGCGCCGAACACACGGCCGGTCTTGCCACGCACCAGTTCGGGCACGTCGGGGTTCTTCTTCTGCGGCATGATCGAGGAGCCGGTGCAGAAACGATCCGGCAGGTCGATGAACTGGAACTGCGCGCTGGTCCACAGCACCAGCTCTTCGGAGAAGCGCGACAGGTGCATCATCGCCAGCGAGGCGGCGGCGCAGAATTCGATGGCGAAGTCGCGATCCGATACGCCGTCCAGGGAATTGCCGCCAACGGCATCGAAACCCAGCAATTGAGCAGTGATCTCACGCTGGATCGGGTAGGTGGTGCCGGCCAGCGCCGCCGAGCCCAGTGGCATGCGGTTGGTGCGCTTGCGGCAGTCGACCAGGCGCTCGTAGTCACGCGAGAGCATCTCGAACCAGGCCAGCAGATGATGGCCAAAGGTCACCGGCTGGGCGGTCTGCAGGTGGGTGAAGCCGGGCATGATGGTGTCCGCCTCGGCTTCGGCCAGACCCAGCAGGCCCTGCTGCAGGCGGGTGATCTCGGCGAGGATCAGGTCGATTTCGTCGCGCAGCCACAGGCGGATATCGGTGGCCACCTGATCGTTACGCGAGCGGCCGGTGTGCAGTTTCTTGCCGGTGACGCCGATGCGGTCGGTCAGGCGCGCCTCGATGTTCATGTGCACGTCTTCCAGGTCGACGCGCCAGTCGAACTGGCCGGCTTCGATTTCGCCTTGAATCTGCTTGAGGCCGTCGACGATGGCGTCACGTTCGGCATCGGTGAGTACGCCGACCTTGGCCAGCATGCTGGCGTGGGCGATGGAACCCATGATGTCGTGGCGGTAGAGGCGCTTGTCGAATTCGACCGAGGCGGTGAAACGGGCGACGAAGGCGTCGACGGGCTCGCTGAAGCGGCCGCCCCAGGATTGGTTGGTTTTTTCGCTGCTCATGATTTAGTGCTCTGGATCGGCAAGCCGCTTTCTACGGCCAGCATGGCGGACAAAGTGCGTCGATAATAACAGGGTCGGCAGGCGTTTCGCCGGGCTGCGTTTGCCGTCGGGTGCTCAGTGGCGTTGTCGGCTGCTTCACAGTTTTGCTCTGAAGGCGGCATTTCAGTGCTTTATTTTGTCCGGCGGGAGCCGTCTGGCTTGCCGGCTCGTGGGGCGACACGGAAACTGCGTCGATGCACACACGATCCTTTGCCAAGAATAAACACAGCGCCGCCATCGACGACTTCTTCGTCCCAGAACTGTGCCAGCCGGAAGCGCTGCTGAGCATGGTGCTGCTGGCCGAGTTGCTGGTGCTGGTGCTGGTGCTCGCCGAACCGATGACGCCGGGCTTCGACTGGGTGCGGTTGGCCCTGACTTCGCTGTTCGTGCAGTGGATCGTGCTGCTTTCGGCCGCCGTGCTGTGTCGTCTGCGGCCACTGTTGGCGCGCTTGCGCCCCGCTCTGGCGGGCTGCCTGTGTTGCGTGCTGGTGGTGCTGTTGACCCTTGGCTGTACGGCCGTCGCCGACTATTACGATCTGGGTGGGCCGCTTCCACGCAGTGGTGAGGTGAATCTTTACCTGCGTCATGCGTTGATCAGCCTGATCATGTCCGCACTGCTGCTACGCTATTTCTATCTGCAGAGCCAATGGCGTCGGCAGGAGCAGGCGGAGCTGCGCGCACGCATCGAATCGCTGCAAGCGCGGATTCGCCCGCATTTTCTGTTCAACAGCCTCAACAGTATCGCCAGCCTGGTCACGCTAGACCCGTTCAAGGCCGAGCAGGCGGTGCTGGATCTGTCCGATCTGTTTCGTGCCAGCCTGGCCAAGCCCGGCAGTCTGGTGCCGTGGAAGGAGGAACTGGAACTGGCGAAACGATATCTATCGATCGAGCACTATAGGCTCGGCGAGCGACTACAGTTGCAGTGGGAGGTCGAAGGTGTGCCGGAGGATCTGCCGATTCCCCAGCTGACCCTGCAGCCTCTGTTGGAGAATGCGCTGATCTATGGCATCCAGCCGCGTGTCGAGGGTGGCTTGGTGCGGGTCGAAGCGGATTACCAGGATGGAGTGTTCAGCTTGTGTGTCAGCAATCCGTATGAAGAGCGGGGCGAGCAGCACCCGTCACGGGGAACGCATCAAGCGCTGAGTAATATCGATGCGCGCCTGGCGGCACTTTTTGGGCCGCGCGCGAGTCTCAGCGTGGAGCGCCGTGACGGCCGTCATTACAGCTGTCTACGCTATCCTTGTGCGAGACTCACGCAGGAAGCCAGAGCAATATGAATGTCCTGATCGTCGATGACGAACCCCTTGCCCGCGAGCGCCTCAGCCGCATGGTCGGTGAGCTCGAGGGTTACCGGGTACTGGAGCCCGCCGCCAGCAATGGCGAGGAAGCTCTGACCCTGATCGATAGCCTCAAGCCGGACGTAGTCCTGCTCGATATCCGCATGCCTGGTCTGGATGGTCTGCAGGTGGCCGCCAAACTGTGCGAGCGTGAGGCCCCCCCTGCGGTGATTTTCTGTACCGCTCATGATGAATTCGCCCTGGAAGCCTTTCAGGTCAGTGCGGTTGGCTATCTGGTCAAGCCGGTGAGGCCTGAGAGCCTCGTCGAGGCTCTGAAGAAGGCCGAGCGGCCCAACCGTGTGCAACTGGCTGCCCTGACCCGCCCTGCGGCGGAAACCGGTGGCGGCCCGCGTACCCATATCAGCGCGCGAACCCGCAAGGGCATCGAGCTGATCCCGCTGGATCACGTGGTCTATTTCATCGCTGATCACAAGTACGTCACTTTGCGCCACCAGGGCGGTGAAGTCCTGCTGGATGAGCCGCTGAAGGCCCTGGAAGACGAATTCGGTGATCGCTTCGTGCGTATCCACCGCAATGCGCTGGTTGCCCGCGAACGCATCGAGCGTCTGCAGCGCACGCCGCTGGGGCATTTTCAGCTATTCCTCAAGGGGCTCGAAGGCGACTCGCTGGTGGTCAGTCGCCGGCATGTGGCCGGGGTTCGCAAGCTGATGCAGTCGCTCTAGCGTCACGAGCCTTCACGGGAGCTGCGGCCGATGGCCGCCTCCCGGAGCCCTGGAAAGGCGAGCCTGTTATGATTCGCGGCAATTTGTTCTGTGGAATTGCCTCATGTCCCGCGAAATTCGCATCGCCACCCGTAAGAGCGCCCTGGCCCTGTGGCAGGCTGAATACGTCAAAGCCCGTCTGGAACAGGCCCATCCCGGCCTGAAGGTCAGCCTGGTGCCGATGGTCAGCCGCGGCGATAAGCTGCTCGATGCGCCGTTGGCGAAGATTGGCGGCAAAGGTTTGTTCGTCAAGGAGCTGGAAACCGCGCTCCTGGAAAACGAGGCCGACATCGCCGTGCATTCGATGAAGGATGTGCCGATGGACTTTCCCGAGGGCCTGGGCCTGTTCTGCATCTGCGAGCGCGAAGACCCGCGTGATGCCTTCGTCTCCAATACCTTCGAGAGCCTTGATGCGTTGCCGGCCGGTAGCGTGGTCGGCACCTCCAGCCTGCGTCGCCAGGCTCAGTTGCTGGCGCGCCGGCCTGACCTGAAAATCCAGTTCCTGCGTGGCAACGTGAATACCCGTCTGGCCAAGCTCGATGCCGGCGAGTACGACGCCATCATCCTCGCCGCTGCCGGTCTGATCCGTCTCGGCTTCGAGGATCGCATCCGCAGCTCGATCAGTGCCGAGGACAGCCTGCCGGCCGGCGGCCAGGGCGCCGTGGGTATCGAGTGCCGCAGCGCCGATGCTGACGTGCATGCCCTGCTGGCGTCGCTGCATCACCGCGAGACCGCCCTGCGTGTGACTGCCGAGCGAGCGCTGAACAAGCGCCTCAATGGCGGCTGCCAGGTCCCCATCGCCTGCTACGCCCTGCTCGAAAACGATCAGCTGTGGTTGCGTGGCCTGGTCGGCCAGCCTGATGGGGGCCTGCTGCTGCGTGCCGAATCCCGGGCGCCCAGCAGTGACGCCGAGGCTCTGGGCGTGCGCGTCGCCGAGGAGCTGCTGGAGCAGGGCGCCGAAGCCATTCTCAAGGCGGTGTATGGTGAGGCCGGCCATCCGTGAGCGCCTGGCGCCTGCTGCTGACCCGTCCTGCCGAGGATTGCGCGGTGCTGGCGCAGACGCTGGCCGAGCGAGGCGTCGCCAGTAGTTGCATGCCGTTGCTGGCCATCGAGGCGCTGGATGAGACGCCTGAGCAGCGCCGGACCTTCTCCGAGTTGCAGCGTTACTGTGCCGTGATAGTCGTCAGCAAGCCCGCGGCGCGCCTCGCTCTGGCGCAGCTGGATCGTCATGGCGTGCGAGACTCGGCGCGGCAACCCTGGTTCGCCGTCGGCGGCGCGACTGCGGCGTTGCTTGCGGAGCAGGGGCTGAATACTCACTACCCGCCGCAGGGCGATGACAGCGAAGCGCTGCTTGCTCTGCCGGCTCTGCAGCAGAGCATTGCCGCCGTTCCTTCTCCGCGTGTACTGATCCTGCGTGGCGAGGGTGGCCGAGAATTCCTTGCCGAGCGCTTGCGCGGCCAAGGTGTGACAGTCGACTATCTGCCACTGTATCGCCGCGTGCTGCCGCATTATGCGGTGGGGGAGCTGAGCCGGCGGTTGCGAGCGGAACGCCTGAACGGCCTGGTTGTCAGCAGTGGACAGGGTTTCGAACACCTGCTGCAGCTGGCTGGCGATGACTGGCCGGCTCTGGCTCGGCTACCCTTGTTCGTACCCAGCCCGCGTGTCGCCGAGCAGGCGCGCAACGCGGGTGCGGAGATCGTTGTGGACTGTCGCGGCGCCAGTGCCGCGGCCTTGCAGGCAGCTCTGGAGCAGTTTCCGGCTGCCGCCCTCTAAAAGGACGGATACGTGAGCGAAGCATCCACCCCGAAGACGCCAGAAGAGAAACCGGCCAGCGAAGCCGTGAAAACCACGCCTACACCTCCACCTGCGAAGGCACCGCGCAATGGCGGCGGTAGTGGCCTTGCTGCGCTCGCCCTGCTGATCGGCCTGGCAGGTGCTGGTGCGGGTGGCTGGAGTCTCTGGCAACTGCACCAAATGCAGAGCAGAGATCAGCAGCAGGCCGAGGATCTGCAGCGCACGCGTGACGACAGCGCAAAGAAGGTGGAGGAGCTGGCCCAGCGCCTGGACTCACGTCTTTCTGCCCTGCCCAGTGCTGCCGAACTGGATGAGCGCCGCCGCCTGCTGGCCAACTTGCAGAATGATCAGCAGCGCATGAGCCAGCGCCTGGAGTCGGTGCTCGATGGCAGCCGACAGGATTGGCGTCTGGATGAAGCCGAGCATTTGCTGCGCCTGGCTACCCTACGTCTGTCCGCATTGCAGGATGTGGCCACCGCCGAGGCGCTGGTACAGGCTGCCGACGACATTCTCCGTGAGCAGGACGACCCTGCTGCCTTCGCCGCACGCGAGCAACTCAGCCGCAGTCTCGAAGCTCTGCGTACTACGGCGCGTCCGGATCGCGTCGGTTTGTTCCTGCAGTTGGGCGCCCTGCGTGAGCAGGCCGCGACCCTCAATCCGCTCGCACCCACGTTCGACGGTCAGGGCGACGTGCTCTCCGATCTCGCTGCCGAAGGTGATGGCAGTGCCTGGTGGGGCGAGTGGGTGAAGAAACTGTCGGATTACTTCCGCATCGAGTTCGATGCCGATCGCAACGTGCGTCCGCTGTTGTCCGGGCAGAGCCTGTCGCAGGTGCGCCTGAGCCTGTCGCTGGCGCTGGAGCAAGCGCAATGGGCTGCACTGCATGGCCAGAGCGGGGTGTACCAGCAGTCGCTGAAGCAGGCGGAAGAAATCCTCGACGCTCATTTCAACCTGGACAACCCCGATAGCCGCGCCCTGCGCCAGCGCTTCGGCGAGTTGGCCGACGCCAGTGTCGAGGTCAAGGTGCCGGATCTGAGCGACTCGCTCGACGCGTTGCAGGCTTACCTGCAACGTAAGCAGGCACAGCGTCGGCAGGGGGCCGCTGCGGCCGGGGAGGCGCAATGAAACGCCTGATCTGGCTGTTGCTGCTGGCTGTCGCCGCCGGTCTGTACTTGCTCAGCCTGGCCATCGAGGCCGACCGCGGTTACGTGCTGTTCGCCTACAAGGGTTTCCGTTACCAGTCCGGTCTGTGGGCTTTCCTCGGTCTGGTAGTGGTCGTCGTGCTGCTCTATTACCTGATCAAGCTGACGTTGCGCCTGTTGCTGAGCTCGACGCGCCTGGCCAATCCCTGGTCGCGGTTGCACCGCACTCGTCGTGTCCGCCAGGCTTCCGAGCAGGGCATGCTGGATCTGGCCGAGGGGCGCTGGGCGCGTGCTCAGCGTCAGTTGACGCGCGCTGCCGAGGCCGACAGTCAGCCGCTGATGTATTACCTGGGCGCCGCACGTGCGGCGAGCAAGCTTGGCCAGCATGAGCAGAGCGATGCACTGCTCGAGCGTGCATTGAACAAGCAACCCCAGGCGGAGCTGGCCATTGCCCTGACGCATGCCGAATTGCAGCGCAGTCGTGGTGACAGCGATGCCGCACTGGAAACCCTGCAGGCGATGCGTGAACGCCATCCGGGTCATCACCTGGTGTTGCGCCAGTTGCAGCGTTTGTATTTGCAGCGCCAGGACTGGTCTGCCTTGCTCGGGTTGCTGCCGGAGCTGCGCAAGGAAAAGGCCCTGCCTGCCGCCGAACTCGACGAACTGGAGCGCGAGACCTGGCTCGGTCGCCTGGCTGAGGCCGGGCATGCTGGGCAGGGCGAGGGTGAAGCCGCATTGCAGCCGCTGACGCAAGCCTGGCAACAGCTCTCCGCACCGCTGCGCCAGGAGCCGGAACTGATTGCCACCTATGTCGAGCAATTGCGTCGCTTGGGCGCGCAGGAAGAGGCCGAAGAAGTGCTGCGTAGCGCCCTCAAGCGTGGCTACGACAGCCGCCTGGCACGCTTCTATGGCGTGCTGCGTGGCGCCGATCCGGCGCGCCAGCTACAGACCGCCGAGCTCTGGCTCAAGCAGCACCCACAGGATCCGGCGTTGCTACTGACCCTCGGCCGGTTGTGCCTGCAGAATCAACTCTGGGGCAAGGCGCGCGATTATTTCGAAACCAGCCTGAGGATCGAGCGTCACCCGGAAACCTGCGCCGAACTGGCCCGCCTGCTGGCGCAACTGGGTGAGCTGGAGCGCAGCAATCAGTTGCTGCTCGAGAGTCACGCTCTGCTGCACCAGGGTTTGCCCAGCCTGCCGCAGCCTCAGGGCGCAAGCGTCTGAGCGGACGGAGGGGCATTCCGTTCGGACGAGTAGCCGTTCGCCATGCATGAGGCGCCTTGAAAGGCGCCCATGCTTTCCTCTACCGTACTGCCCTCGATTTCCCTCCGGAGCCATCATGCAATTGGCCAGCCCGCGTCCCCTGTTCTTCCTGGCATTTATCGGCTGCGTGCTGCTCATGGCAGTGGCTCTCTATCTGGAGCATGCGGTGGGGCTTGAGCCCTGTCCGATGTGCATCGTCCAGCGTATCTGTGTCATTGGTTTTGGCCTGGTATGCCTGGTTGCCGCCATCCATGGCCCAGGGCGTCTCGGTCAGCGCATCTATGCCGTGCTGGCGCTGCTTTTCGTACTTGTCGGTGGGGCCACGGCAGGGCGGCAAATCTACCTGCAGAGCGTTCCGGCCGATCAGCTTGAGGCCTGCCTGCCGAGTCTTGAATTCATGATGCAGGCTCTGCCGATGCAGGATGTCGTGCGCCTGGTGTTCCAGGGCACGGCGGATTGCGCCGAGGTCAACTGGACCTTGTTCGGCATGAGCATTCCCGAATGGAGCCTGCTGGCGTTCATCGGCATGTTCGGTTTCTGCCTGCTGCAGCTGCTGCGTCGCCGTTGAAGTGCAGAGGGCACGGCATTCTTGCCGTACCGATCAAACGCGCGTATTAAATTTATCGCCACGGTGCCTTGATGGTGTGTGCCTGCGGGCATAATCTGGCTCGCACGCACCGCCGGAAAAACGCCATTTTGCGGTTTCTTTCCGTGATCAGCTGGCAATTGACAAAAAGTCGGCGGGAGCAATTTTCCAGGTCGCGCCGACGGCCTAAAGGATAGTGCCCAGGATGGCAGACACCATAAACGTCTCGGGAGTGGACGTATAACAGGCATTACCGATAAGGGAAGCGAGGTTCATCATGCTTGAGAGTTGTCAGAACGCACAGGAACGTTGGGGTGGTGTGCACCAGCTGATTGACCGTTGGCTGGGTGAGCGCCGCGAACTGGTGCTGGCCTATACCGATCTGACCAAGGCGCCGCAGGCTCCCACGATCAATGGCGAGACCTTGCTGGGCTTTTGCGAGTTGCTGGTGGACTACGTCTCGGCCGGCCACTTCGAGGTCTACGAGCAACTCACCAACGAGGCCAAGGCCTTCAATGATCAGCGTGGCCTTGAACTGGCCAAGCAGATCTATCCACGGATCGAAGCCATTACCGAGGTAGCTCTGGCGTTCAATGATCGTTGCGATAACGGCGACTGCCGTGACAACGCTTCTCTGATGGCCGAGCTCAATCGTCTGGGGCAGTTGCTGCACGAGCGTTTCGAGCTGGAAGACTGCCTGATCGAGGTGTTGCACAACGCCCACCAGGAGCAGGCTGCGGCACTGGCCTGATCGGCATGGCTCGGCGTGCCGACATCAGTTGGTGACGTCGAGCAACTCCAGATCGAACACAAGCGGCGCATGTGGGGGAATCAGGTCTCCCGCCCCTTCTTCACCGTAGGCCTGAGCCGACGGCACCACCAGCCGCCAATGGGCACCTTTGGGCATCTGCAGCAGCGCGCTACGCCAGCCGGCGATCAGACTGTCCAGACGAAACCACTGCGGTGAGCTGCTCTCATCGAAAACACTGCCGTCGGCCAGGGTGCCGCGGTAGCGCACCTGCACCCGGCTGCTGGCGGTGGGTTTGGCGCCGCTCCCGGCGCGCAGTTCCGTGACCAGTACCCCGTTGTCTAGCGCCCGTACATTGGGCAATGCACGTTGCTCGGCGAGAAAGCGCTGCTCCACTTCGACAGCTCTGGCGTGATGTTGCGGGCTGGCGGCGATGCTGGCTTCGTGAGCATCGAGCAGTTGCTCGATGCGTGCGCCCGGGAGCCGCAATGGCTTGCCTTCATAGGCCTGGCGCAAGCCTTCGAGCAGATCGTTCAGGGGCAGATCCGGTACTTCGTCCTGCAAGCGCTCCCCCAGACGTACGCCAAGGCTGTAGGCCAGATCCTGCCTCTGCTGGTCGGCCTGAGCGCCGAGGCTGCAGCAGATGGCGAGGGCGACGAATACGGCGCGGCTCATGACGATGTCTCCCGATCAAGATGCTAGGGGCTGTTGAGGTCGTGCAGCGACATGAGGTTCGCCGACACCTCAAAGGGCCTTGGCGATTATGCCAGTGCAGGCCGGCATCTGCTCTAGATCGTCTAAAGGCCTATGGCGAGGGCTCGCGCCTGCGTCTAGTATGGGCGCATCCACATCCGCCTGGAGGCGCGCCATGTCGGCCAAGAAGAAGTCCATCACTACCCCGCTGCATTTGCTTCATCAACTGTCTGCCAGTCTGCTCGAACATCTGGAAGGCGCTTGCTCACAAGCGTTGGTCGATGCCGAGAAACTCCTCGCCAAACTCGAGAAACAGCGCGGCAAGGCTCAGGAAAAACTGCACAAGGCCCGCAGCAAGCTGCAGGACGCCGCCGTGGCCGGCAAAGCCAAGGCCCAGGCCAAGGCCAAGGATGCAGTCGCTGAACTGGAGGAGTTGCTCGATGCACTCAAGTCCAGCCAGAGCGAGACCCGCACCTATATCGCCCAGCTCAAGCGTGATGCGCAGGAAAGCCTGAAGCTGGCCCAGGGTGTCGGCAAGGTCAAGGAAGCAGTAGGCAAGGCACTGTCGGTACGCGAGGCCAAAGTGGCTGCTCCTGCCGCCAAACCTGCTAGCAAACCCGCAGCGGCGAAGAAACCGGTAGCTGCCAAGGCTCCGGCTAAGAAAGCTCCGGCCAAGCCCGCTGCAGCCAAGCCAACTGCTGCGAAAGCCCCGGCCAAACCCGCTGCTGCCAAGCCAACTGCTGCGAAAGCCCCGGCCAAACCGGCTGCCGCCAAGCCAGCCGCTGCAAAAGCTCCGGTTAAACCCGCTGCCGCCAAGCCAGCTGCTGCGAAAGCCCCGGCCAAACCGGCTGCCGCCAAGCCAGCCGCTGCAAAAGCTCCGGCCAAACCCGCTGCTGCCAAGCCAGCTGCTGCAAAAGCCCCGGCCAAACCCGCTGCTGCCAAGCCAACTGCTGCGAAAGCTCCGGCTAAACCCGCTGCCGCCAAGCCAGCTGCTGCGAAAGCCCCGGCCAAACCGGCTGCCGCCAAGCCAGCCGCTGCAAAAGCTCCGGCTAAACCCGCTGCCGCCAAGCCAGCTGCTGCGAAAGCCCCGGCCAAACCGGCTGCCGCCAAACCAGCCGCTGCAAAAGCTCCGGCCAAACCCGCTGCCGCCAAGCCAGCTGCTGCGAAAGCTCCGGCTAAACCCACTGCCGCCAAGCCAGCTGCTGCAAAAGCTCCGGCCAAGCCGGCGCAGCCCAAGGCTGCTGCGACTGCTCCCGCAGCGCCTACTGCTCCAGCGCCCACTCCGGCACCTGCCGCGGCCACCAATGGTGCCGCTGCCCCTGCTACATCGAGCGCGTCCTAACGAGTGATGACGGCGCCGCGCAGCACTTGCTGCGCGGCGTTGTCATTTCCGGCAAGGTGTCGCAGCCAGTCACCATCGGCACTCTCGCCTGGCCAATCCTTGGTCAGTGCTTCCAGCCTTTTCAGTAACAGCCGTTCGGCTTCCAGTTCCAGTTGCTTGAGCTGCTCGCGCAGGGTCGCCAATTCGGCATCCTGGCTCGCGGCTGTTCGCCATTGCTGGCGTGCTTGCCGCAATGGCATGACGACGTTCTGCTGCCAGGGCTGCGCCAGGTCGCGCAAGGCCTGCAGATAGTCGTCCCGGCAAGGAATGCCACGCTGCTCGAGCCAAACGCCGGTCAGCACCAGGCAGACGTCACAACCTGAGTCCTGCAGTTGCAGGCAGGCACTTTCCACACCCGGGCGAGCGTAGAGCTGCACGGCGAAATTCCATAGATCCTGCACGCGACCTCCCAGGCGATTTCGGGGCGAAACTGATAGACTCCGCCGCCATTATGATCCGACTCCAGAACCTCACTCTACAGCGTGGTCCGCAGCGTCTGCTCGAAGGCGCCGAGCTGACCCTGCACGCTGGCCACAAGGCAGGCCTGATCGGTGCCAATGGTGCCGGTAAATCCAGCCTGTTCGCCCTGTTGCGCGGCGAGTTGACCCCGGACGCCGGCGATTGCCTGCTGCCCGGCGATTGGCGCATCGCGCACATGCGTCAGGAGGTCGATACCCTCGACCGCCTGGCGGTCGACTACGTGCTCGACGGCGACCACAACCTTCGTCGCGTGCAGGCCGAGCTGGCTGCTGCCGAGCAGAGCCACGATGGCGCTGCCATTGCCCGTCTGCACAGCGAGCTGGACAGCGCCGATGGCTATACCGCCGATGCCCGCGCCCGCAAATTGCTGGCCGGCCTGGGCTTCGAGAACGCGCAGATGGATCGTCGCGTCGGCGACTTCTCCGGCGGCTGGCGGATGCGTCTGAACCTGGCCCAGGCGCTGATGTGCCCGTCCGACCTGCTGCTGCTCGACGAACCGACCAACCACCTCGATCTGGATGCCATTCTCTGGCTCGAAGGTTGGTTGCAGAGCTATCCCGGCACCCTGCTGCTGATTTCCCACGACCGTGATTTCCTCGATGCGGTGGTCGATCATGTAGCGCATGTCGAACAGCGCAAGCTGAACCTGTACCGCGGCGGCTACACGGCCTTCGAACGTACCCGCGCCGAACGCCTGGCCCAGCAGCAGCAGGCATACGAGAAGCAGCAGGCGCAGCGTGCGCACATGGAAAAGTACATCGCCCGCTTCAAGGCGCAGGCGACCAAGGCCCGCCAGGCGCAGAGCCGGATCAAGGCCCTGGAGCGCATGGAGGAGCTGAGCGCGGCACACGTCGACTCGCCCTTCGACTTCGTCTTCCGCGAGGCGGACAAGATTTCCACGCCGCTGCTCAGCCTCAGCGAAGGCCGCCTTGGCTACGGCGACAAGACCATCCTGCAGCAGGTCAAGCTGAGCCTGGTGCCTGGGGCGCGTATCGGCCTGCTCGGCCCTAATGGCGCGGGCAAGTCGACGCTGATCAAGAACCTCTCCGCCGAACTGCAGCCGCTCAGCGGCAGCCTGACTCGCGGCGAGAACCTGGTGATCGGCTATTTCGCCCAGCACCAGCTCGACTCCCTCGACGACAAGGCCAGCCCGCTGCTGCACCTGCAACGCCTGGCGCCGAACGAGCGCGAGCAGACCCTGCGCGACTTCCTCGGCGGTTTCGACTTCCGCGGCGTGCGCTGCGACGAGCCGGTGGTCAATTTCTCCGGTGGCGAGAAGGCGCGTCTGGCCCTGGCGCTGATCGCCTGGGGCAAGCCCAACCTGCTGTTGCTCGATGAACCGACCAACCACCTCGACCTGGAAATGCGCCTGGCCCTGACCATGGCTCTGCAGGAGTTCGCCGGCGCTGTGGTGGTGGTGTCCCACGATCGGCATCTGCTCAAGAGCACCACCGACGAGTTCCTGCTGGTCGCCGAAGGTCGCGTGGTGCCGTTCGATGGCGACCTCGACGACTACGCGCGCTGGCTGGTGGATTATCGTCAGCGCCAGGCGCCGGTCAGTGCCCCGGCAGAAGGCGCTGCGGACAAGACCGACAAACGCGCCCAGCGCCAGGCCGCCGCCGCGTTGCGTCAGCAACTCGCCCCGCACAAGAAGCAGGCCGATAAGCTGGAGCAGGAGCTGGGTAAGGTGCAGGAAAGGCTCGCCGCCGTGGAAACCCAACTGGGGGACAGCGGTCTGTACGAGGCTGCGCGCAAGGATGAGTTGCGCGATTGCCTGGCGGAGCAGGCGAAGCTGAAAGCCCGTGAGGCCGAGTTGGAAGAGTCATGGTTGCTGGCGCTGGAAACCCTGGAAGCGCTGCAGCAGCAGTTGGAGGAGAGTGAGTGATGGAACAGCTCGAGCTGCTTGCAGCCTGGCGTGACCCCTTGGTGCGTACTGGCCAGGTACTGCTGATCCTGGCGCTGGCCTGGCTTGCCCAGCGCATCCTGACTCGCGCCATCAGCCGCCTCGGTGCGCGCTACAGCCTGTTGCCGCCAGAGGTTCTGCAGCCACTGCGCGGCCTGGTGCGCTGGTTGATCATGGGCAGCGCGCTGCTCATGGTGCTGGAACGCCTGGGCGTATCGGCGACGGTGCTGTGGACGGCCTTGACTGGTTTCACGGCCGTGGCAGCCGTGGCGTTCTTCGCCATCTGGAGCGTGTTGTCGAACATGTTCTGCGCGCTGCTGATCTTCACCATGGGGCCGTTTCGCATCGGCGATACGGTCGAGGTGATCGACAGTGCCGACAAGCCAGGCGTGAAAGGTCGGGTAATCGCCATCAATCTGTTCTATACCACCTTGCAGGATCTCAGCGAGGACGCAGCAGGTGCGGTGTTGCAGGTGCCCAACAGCCTGTTCTTTCAGAGATCCGTACGGCGCTGGCGCTGAACTCGGGCGCATCGAGAAAAATTGCGCAATCTAGGGTCTGTACGAAAGGTGCCTGTACGGGACGAGCATTCGTGCCCGGCAGTCGGCAGTCACCTTTCCTACACAACCTAACCCCTCTGTGGAGTAACTCCGAATGGAATGGCTTAGCAACCCGGAAATCTGGGTCGCGTTCCTGACCCTGACCGCCCTGGAAATCGTTCTGGGCATCGACAACATCATCTTCATTTCCATTCTGGTCAGTCGTCTGCCCAAGGAACAGCAGCCCAAGGCGCGTTTCTTCGGTCTGGCACTGGCCATGGGGACGCGAATCCTGCTGCTGCTGTCGATCGCCTGGGTAATGCGCCTGACGGCCGATCTGTTCCATGTCTTTGGCGAAGGCATCTCGGGTCGGGATCTGATCCTGTTCTTCGGCGGCCTGTTCCTGTTGTTCAAGAGCACGGCGGAGATCTACCACAGCCTCGAAGGTGCGGAAGAGGGTGGGCCGGATGCGCCGAAGAAGACCTACGGTTTCATGGGCATCATCGTGCAGATCGCCATCATCGACATCGTCTTCAGTCTTGACTCGGTCATCACCGCTGTCGGCCTGGTCGAACATGTGCCGGTGATGGTGGCGGCCATCGTCATCTCGGTGATCGTGATGATGCTGTCGGCCAGCACCATCAGCGACTTCATCGACAAGCACCCGAGCCTGAAGATGTTGGCGCTGTCGTTCCTGATCGTGGTTGGCACCGTGCTGATTGCTGAGAGCTTCGATGTGCATGTGCCGAAGGGCTACGTCTACTTCGCCATGGCCTTCTCCCTGGCGGTCGAGGCGATCAACATTCGTTTGCGTGGACGGATGAAAAAGCAACAGCAGGCCGAGCCGGTGCAGCTGCGCAAGGGCTCGCCGGATTGACCGGACGGGAGTAGGCTTGAACGCCTGCTCCCGTTTCTTTCCCGAGGTATCTCGCCATGGCTCTCGAAACCTGGCTCGCTTTTCTGGTTGCCTGCTGGGTGATCAGTCTCTCGCCAGGCGCAGGCGCCGTGGCGTCGATGTCCGCTGGCCTGCAATACGGTTTCTGGCGGGGTTACTGGAACGCCTTGGGGCTGCAGATCGGCCTGGCGTTGCAGATCGCCATCGTTGCGGCTGGCGTGGGGGCGATTCTCGCCACCTCGGCGCTGGCATTCAGCGTCATCAAGTGGTTTGGCGTGGTCTACCTGATCTACCTCGGCTACAAGCAGTGGAAGGCCCTGCCTACCGATCTGGAGACCGGCGCCGCCGAAAGGCCGATTGGTCGACCGCTGACGCTGGTGCTGCGGGGCTTTCTGGTCAACGCCAGCAACCCCAAGGCGATCATCTTCATGCTCGCGGTACTGCCGCAGTTCATCACCCCGCATGCACCGCTGGTGCCGCAATACCTGGTGATGGGCGTGACCATGATCGTGGTGGATCTGATCGTCATGGCCGGCTACACCGGGTTGGCCTCTCGTGTGCTGCGGGTGCTGCGCACGCCGCGCCAGCAGCGGGTGATGAACCGCAGCTTCGCCGCATTGTTCGTGGCGGCAGCCGGGCTGTTGGCGACGGTCAAACGCGCCGCGGTGTGAGCCCTTCGCTGTACTGATCGGCCGCCCTCCAGGCGGCCGATTCGTTTGCGGCATAAAGTTCCCGGCGCTTTCTGGAACAGTGCGTTCGTCTGCTTGTTACAAGATATTTCCGATATTCCTTGTGCCTGAGCGCCCGCGCGGCAACAATTTGATGCCACCCATTCGCGTTTGGGATGCATTGATGTCTCGTATTCGTTCTCTTCTTTCCTGGCTGCTGCTGCCCGTTCTGGCTGGCTGCAGTCTTCTCGCCGTTGGCGAACCCCTCGACGGCGCAGCCCAGGCCCTGCATCTGCTGGGCTATATCGGCGCCGACTACCCCGCTACCGTATCGGCCGGCCAAATCGTCGACAGCGGCGAGTACCAGGAGCAGCTGGAGTTTCTCGGCGTGCTGCAGGGGCTGGTCGTGGCCCTGCCGGCACGGGCCGAGCGTAGCGAACTGGAGCAGGGCGTCAGCGCCTTGCGCGATGCCGTTACGCAGCGCCAGCCTGGCGAGCAGGTCGCAGCCGAGGCGCGTCGTCTGGGCGCCCGCCTGGCCGAGCTGTACGCAATTTCCCAGAGCCCGGTGCTGACCCCCGATCCCGAGCGTGGTGCACCGCTGTATGCGCAGCACTGTTCGGTCTGCCATGGCGATAGCGGCGCGGGTGACGGCCCTGCGGGGATCGGTATGGAGCCCGCACCGGCCAACCTGCGAGATGGCGCGCGCCTTGACCGCTTGAGCCTTTATGACCTGTACAACACGGTTGGGCTGGGCATCGAAGGTACCGACATGCCGGCATTCGCCGATCAGTTGGACGAGCGCCAGCGTTGGGATCTGGCGAGCTATATCGCCGGCTTCACGGCCGCTGCAGTGCAAGGCAAGGCAGCCTTCTCCATGGCGGATCTGGCGGGGCGAACGCCTGCCGAAGTCGCCGCCGCCGGTGGTGACGTTGCCGCGTTTCGTGCGCAGCGAGCCAAGCCTCAGATCGAGCAACGTGGGCCGCAGCAGTTGATCGGCTATACCCGCGAGACTCTGGAGCGCAGCTTGGCGGCCTATCGCGCAGGGGATCACGAGCAGGCCTATGACCTGTCCGTGGGTGCCTATCTGGAAGGCTTCGAACTGGTGGAAAGCGCCCTCGACAACCTCGACGCAGCGCAGCGCAAGACCACCGAGAAAGCGCTGATGGCCTACCGTCAGGCGCTGCAGGATGGCGCCAGTGTCGCTCAGGCCGCCCAGGCGCTGGAGCTGGCCAAGGTCGAGTTGGGCAAGTCGGCGGCGTTGCTGGAAGAGGGCGCGATGGACGACAGTCTGAGCTTCTTCGCCAGCCTGCTGATCCTGCTGCGTGAAGGGCTGGAGGCCATCCTCGTGCTGGCGGCGATCCTTGCCTTCCTGCGCAATACCGGTCAGCAGCAGGCGGTGCGCAGCGTGCACATCGGCTGGGGGTTGGCGCTGTTGGCCGGTGTCGCCACCTGGGCCGTGGCAGCCTATCTGATCGATATCAGCGGCGCTCAGCGTGAATTGCTCGAAGGCGCCACCGCGCTGTTCGCCAGTGTGGTGCTGCTGTGGGTCGGCGTTTGGATGCATGACCGGCGCCACGCGGCGGCCTGGCAGGACTACATCAAGAGCAGCCTGGTCGGTGGCGGCGGTCGCTTCGGTTTTGCCGTGCTGGCGTTCTTCTCGGTGTACCGCGAGCTGTTCGAGGTGATCCTGTTCTACGAGACTCTCTGGCTGCAGGCTGGCCCTGCCGGACACGGCGCCGTACTGGCGGGCGCAGCTGCGGCCCTGGTGCTGCTGATCGGCCTGGCCTGGGTGATCTTGCGCGGCTCGCGCAAGCTGCCGTTGACCACCTTCTTCGGTATCAATGCCGTGCTGCTGTGCGTACTGTCAGTGGTGTTCGCCGGCCACGGCGTGGCAGCGTTGCAGGAAGCCGGCGTGTTGGGCACACGGCCGGTGGCGTTCTTCGATTTCGACTGGCTGGGCATTCATGCTGATGCCTGGAGCCTGTCGGCTCAGGGACTGGCACTGGCAGGTATCGCGCTGCTCTACGGGCGTAGCCTGTTGGGCGAACGACGCCGGCTGGCCGAGCAGCAGTAAGGCGTGACCGGGGGCGGCATTTGCCGCCCTCGTTGCATCAGAGCGTGAACCGCTGCCACGACAGCTGGTCTCAGTGCACCTAGGCTGGTTCCGATCCCTTTGCCGAGTGCGCGCATGTCCTCCACGATTCATTCCACTCATTACGCCGACAGTCCTGATCTGGCGTTGGCCGCGTTGCGTCATCCCACCCTGGAGCAGGCGCTGTCCAGTGCCTGTGCTCAGCTTGCCGTGCGTGAGGCCTACCTGGCAGCCTTGCGCGACCCGGCCATCGGCCCGCAACCGCGGCTGTTGCTGGCGATTTCCGGCGCGGATGTCCGTGGCCAGCGCCGTCTGGCCGCACTGGTGGCTGAGCTGTTGCCCGATGAAGTGGAGTTGGATCTGATCGAGCTGGCCGACGATAACCTGTCGCGCGCCGTGCGTGAGCGCTGCCAGGCGTTCTACTCAGCCTGAGCAACGGCGCACCCTACCCGCACAGCAGGGCGGCCAGGCATACTGGCGCCCTGTTTTGTCGTTAGAGCAGCGCTATGCGTGTCTGGATCGATGCCGACGCCTGCCCCAGGGCAGCGCGGGATCAGGTGGTGAAGTTCGCTCTCAAACGCGGTTTCGAAGTGGTGCTGGTGGCCGGTCAGGCCGTCGCGCGCCCTAACTTCGCCTGTGTGAAACTGATCGTGGTGCCCAGCGGCCCGGATGCGGCCGATGATTATCTGGTCGAACACGCCGTGCCCGGCGAGCTGGTGATCTGCAGCGATGTGCCGCTGGCCGACCGCCTGGTGAAAAACGGCGTCGCTGCGCTCGATCCACGGGGGCGTGAGTTCGACGAGCGCAACATGGGCGAGCGCCTGGCCGTGCGCAATCTGTTCACCGATCTGCGTGAGCAGGGTCAGGTAGGTGGCGGTCAGGCGGCTTATTCGGACAAGGATCGCCAGGCTTTCGCCAACTCACTCGATCGGATTCTCACGCGCCTGAGCCGATAACGCTCCGGGTTGTATCCGTCTACGGGCTTTGGCTGTTTCTGTCGGCAACGCTTTAGCGGTGACCGATCCAGAGCTCGTCGCGGCCAAAGCCCTTCCCGCATCACCCTCACCCGCACAGATAGGTGCCGGTGCCCACGGCGACCAGCACGCCTTCATCGTTGTGCAATTCCATGCGGATCACCGCTACCTTGTTGCCGGCGCGCAGTGGCATGGCGGTGGCGATGAAGCGCTGGCCGCGGCCGGGTCGCAGGTAGTCGATGCGCAGGTCGATGGTGCCGAGTTTGGATAGCTTGCTCATGCGTTCGGCCGCTGGCAGATGCTGGTGGTTGGCGAAGGCTCCGATCAGCGCCATGGCGCCACCGCAAACGTCGAGCAGCGAAGAAATCACCCCGCCATGCAGGATGCCGTGGACGAAGTTGCCGATCAGTTCGGGCTTCATCGGCAGGTGCATGGTCACCTGTTCCTCGCTCAGTTCATCGATCTCGATGCCGAGAAACTGGTTGAACGGGATGCGTTGGAAGAAGGCAGTCACCGCCTGTTGCAGGTCGGCGTCCAGGCTGAAGGCTTGCGGCATCGTGGCACTCCGGAAATCACGTGTCTGTCACGCTGCCGCAGCCTGGCGGACTTGACCAGGGCTGCGGCCGGAGTGCCCTGGCCAATGACCGAAGCGCCGTGTGAGCGGCGATCAGTGGGTAGGGTGGGCCGGGCGGCGTTCCGCTTTAGCCCACCAAGGGCGATCAGCGAGTGCTGAAATGGAACGCCCCTCGTCCGTTCCTACGGTCAGTGGTGCGCCAGTTCCAGCACCCGATCGACTAGCTTGTTGATGCCCGACGCCGCTTCGGCGATGGACTGGGCAAGCATATAGGCCGGTGTGGTGACCAGCTTGCGCGCTTCGTCCTCGACGATGTCGCTGACGTCGCACTCGTGGTGCTCAGCGCCCATCTGGGTCAGTGCGCTGGCGGTGTCCGCATCGTTGCCGATGGTGCAGATTACCCCGGCGCCGAAGATTTTCGCGGCCAGCGCCGGGGCGATGCAGATCAGGCCGACCGGTTTGCCGGCGTCGACGAAGGCCTTGCAGGCAGCCAGCACGTCGGGCTGCACGTTGCAGCCCACGCCGCTGGTGGCGAAGTCGGAGAGGTTCTTCGCCACGCCGAAACCGCCGGGCAGGATCAGTGCGTCGAAGTCGGCGACGTGCAGTTGTTTGACGTCCTTGATCTGGCCACGCGCGATGCGCGCGGATTCCACCAGCACGTTGCGCGTCTCGTTCATTTCGTCGCCGCTGTAGTGATCGACCACGTGCAGCTGCGGCACGTTGGGAGCAAAGCACTGCACTTCAGCGCCGCGTTGGTCGAGGCGCAGCAGGGTGATCACGCTTTCGTGGATCTCGGCGCCATCGTAGACGCCACAGCCGGACAGAATCACTGCCACTTTTTTGCTCATGCTCGACTCCTGGTGAGGAAAGACGCGCCCGTGAGGCGGGCGCGGTTGTTACCAATTCTTGGGCCTGGCTGTCGTCAAATGCCACTCGGACTGTCATTTGCCGCCGTGAAGCATAACGGGCCGGCGCATAGGATGAATAACAGCTCATTCCCGAGACAAGTACAACGATATGGCGCAGTCATGAATTACATTCTCTACGCGGTGCCCTTCTTCTTTCTCCTGATCGGCCTGGAGCTGCTCGCCGACCGCTGGCGCGGCATGCGCACCTATCGCCTGGCCGATGCCCTCAACAGCCTCAGCGCCGGTGTCCTGTCGCAGGCTACCGGCCTGGTGACCAAGGTCGTCGGCTTGCTGACCTACGCGTTTGCCTGGGAGCACCTGGCGTTGTTCACGCTGGATGCCGGCAGCCTGTGGGTCTGGGTGTTCGCTTTCCTCTTCTACGACTTCTGCTACTACTGGAACCACCGCCTGGGCCATGAGCGCAACGTGCTTTGGGCTGCGCACTCGGTGCATCACCAGAGCGAGGACTACAACCTCTCCACCGCGTTGCGCCAGACCAGCACCGGCTTCATCTTCGGCTGGATCTTCTACCTGCCGATGGCGGTTGCCGGTGTGCCACCCCTGGTATTTCTCAGTGTGGCGGCGCTCAACCTGCTTTATCAGTTCTGGGTGCACACCCGGCATATCCCCAAACTGGGCTGGTTCGAGTGGCTGTTCATCACGCCCTCCAATCACCGCGTGCACCACGCGCAGAACCCTATTTACATGGATCGTAATTACGGCGGTGTGTTCATTGTCTGGGATCGAATTTTTGGCACCTTTCAGGAGGAGTTGGACGAGGAGCCGGTGGTCTTCGGCGTCACCGTGCCGCTGGCCAGCTGGAACCCGCTATGGGCGAATCTGCAGGTCTATGCCGGCTTGTGGAGCGATGCGCGGCGTAGCGAGTCCTGGTGGGATCGGCTGCGTATCTGGTTCATGCCCACCGGCTGGCGCCCGGCCGACGTGGCTGCGCGTTTTCCACAGGAGAAGGCCGACCTGAGTCGCTTCGTCAAATTCGAGGTGCCGCTTGGCCGTGGTCAGCAGTGCTACGCCGCGCTGCAGTTCGTCGTCTACCTGCTCGGCGGTACCTGGCTGCTGGCGCAGGCCGAGGTGTTGACGCCAGTCGGGATGCTGCTCGGCTGCGCCTGGGTTGCGTTGGGCCTCTACAGCATTGGCGCCTGGCTGGAGAACCGCAGCTGGGCCATACGTCTGGAGCTGTTGCGCTTGCTGGCCAATCTGCCGCTGCTGGCGCTGGCCGATGCACTTGGCATGCTAACGGCTGGCACCAGCGTCTGGACGCTGTTGGCAGGCTACCTGTTGCTCAGCCTGATCGGTTTGTGGGGGGTGCGGCGCGGTTCGTCAGTCGGCCCGACGCTGGCGCCGCCGGTATAGCCAACCGAGGGCGATCAGCAGCGCCACGCCCGCGGCCAGGTAGAGCTGGGCGTGACGCACGTCTTCCAGCAAGCCGCTCATGGCATTGCCCAGGCGATAGGCGATCAGGCTCAGGCCGCCGGCCCACAGTGCTGCGCCGATGCAGTCGAAGAGCAGATAGCGGCGCCAGGAATAGCCGGACAGGCCGATGGTGACCGGCATCACCGTGCGCAAGCCGTAGAGGAAGCGAAAGCCCAATACCCACAGGTCGGGATGGCGGCGCAGCAGGGCGCTGGCGCGTTCGCCCAGCGGTTGCCAGCGGGGGTGGCGTTGCAACAGGGCGCGGCCATGGCGGCGGCCGAGGTGGAACCACAGCTGGTCGCTGGCGAAGGTGCCGAGGAAGGCGCACAGCGCCACCAGTTCGATGCTGAGCAGGTTGCGCACAGCCAGGTAGCATGCCACCAGCAGCGACACTTCACCTTCGAGGAAGGTGCCCAGAATCAAGGCCGGGTAGCCGAACTGGCGAATCAGGTCTTGCAGCATCGCACGTGCTCATGGTGAAGGTGAGGCAGATTACTCCGACCGTGAAAAAGCCGGAAGGTGGCGTCCCGTGCCACAATGGCCAGGTTTCGTGGCATTGCCGCCGCAGGTTGCGGCTGCGACCCGCGGTCGCATCGAGTCATGCCAATGTCATCATTTGGTCATAATGCCCGCTTATAACCGTCACACTGGCCCGTCCGTGCGGGCTCTGGAGTCTGCCGTGAGCGTTACCCCCGCCAACCGTCTGTTCCCTGCTACCCGTCTGCGTCGCAACCGCCGCGACGAGTTCTCCCGCCGTCTGGTGCGCGAGAATCGCCTGAGCGTGGATGACCTGATCCTGCCGGTGTTCGTCCTCGACGGCGAAAACCGTCGCGAAGTCGTGCCGTCCATGCCAGGCGTGGAGCGTCTGTCCATCGACTTGCTACTCAAGGAAGCCGAACACTGGGTCGCGCTGGGCATTCCGGCACTGGCGCTGTTCCCGGTCACGCCGCTGGAGAAGAAATCCCTCGACGGCGCCGAAGCCTGGAACCCGGAAGGTATCGCCCAGCGTGCGATCCGCGCCCTGCGCGCGAAATTCCCCGAGCTGGGGGTGATCAGTGACGTGGCTCTCGACCCGTTCACCACCCACGGCCAGGATGGCATCCTCGACGAAGACGGTTACGTGCAGAACGACATCACCGTCGATGCGCTGGTCAAGCAGGCGCTTTCCCATGCCGAAGCCGGCGCTCAGGTCGTCGCGCCGTCGGACATGATGGACGGGCGCATCCAGGCGATTCGCGAAGCGCTGGAGCTGGCCGATCACGTCAACGTGCGCATCATGGCCTACTCGGCCAAGTACGCCAGCGCCTACTACGGCCCGTTCCGTGATGCGGTCGGCTCGGCCGCCAACCTCGGCAAGGGCAGCAAGAATACCTACCAGATGGATCCAGCCAATGGTGACGAGGCGCTGCACGAAGTGGCCGCCGATCTCGCCGAAGGCGCCGACATGGTCATGGTCAAGCCGGGCATGCCCTACCTCGACATCGTCTGGCGCGTGAAGGACGCCTACAAGGTGCCGACCTTCGCCTATCAGGTCAGTGGCGAGTACGCCATGCACATGGCGGCGATCCAGAACGGTTGGCTGAGCGAAGCGGTCATACTGGAGTCGCTCACCGCCTTCAAACGTGCCGGCGCCGATGGCATCCTCACCTATTTCGCCGTGCGTGCGGCAGAACTGTTAAAACCGGGGCAATGACGCCCCCAGGAACCCAGTGATGAACACCGAAGGACTCAACAGCGAATTGCTAGACGGATCAGTGGCGCAGGCCGAAACCCAGGCGGAAGTCGCCGCCGAGCCGACTGTCGCGGAGGTACCGGCACCCGCCCCCGTGGTGGTGCCCAGCCTGGATGACAGCAGCCTGTACATCCACCGCGAGCTGTCCCAGCTGCAATTCAACATCCGCGTGCTGGAGCAGGCGCTGGACGAGTCCTATCCGCTGCTCGAACGCCTGAAGTTCCTGCTGATCTTCTCCAGCAACCTCGACGAGTTCTTCGAGATTCGCGTTGCTGGTCTGAAGAAACAGATCAATTTTGCCCGTGAGCAGGCCGGTGCCGACGGCCTGTTGCCGCATCAGGCACTGGCGCGGATTTCCGAGCTGGTGCACGAACAGGTGGATCGCCAATACGCGATCCTCAACGACACCCTGTTCCCGGCGCTGGCCAAGCACAACATCAACTTCATCCGTCGTCGCTACTGGACGACCAAGCTCAAGACCTGGGTTCGCCGCTACTTCCGCGACGAGATCGCGCCGATCATCACGCCGATCGGCCTCGACCCGACGCACCCGTTCCCGCTGCTGGTCAACAAGAGTCTGAACTTCATCGTCGAGCTGGAAGGCGTCGATGCCTTCGGTCGCGACTCCGGTCTGGCGATCATCCCGGCGCCGCGTCTGCTGCCGCGGATCATCCGTGTGCCGGAAGAGGTGGGTGGCCCGGGCGCCAACTACGTGTTCCTGTCGTCGATGATCCACGCGCACGCCGACGACCTGTTCCAGGGCATGAAGGTCAAGGGCTGCTACCAGTTCCGCCTGACCCGTAACGCCGACCTGTCGGTGGACACCGAGGACGTCGAAGACCTGGCGCGCGCGTTGCGCGGCGAGCTGTTCAGCCGTCGCTACGGTGATGCGGTGCGCCTGGAGGTGGTCGACACCTGCCCGAAACACCTGACCGATCAATTGCTCAAGCAATTCGGCCTGGCCGAGAGCGAGTTGTACCAAGTCAATGGCCCGGTCAACCTGACGCGCCTGTTCAGCATCACCGGCCTGGATAGCCACCCGGAGCTGCAGTACACGCCGTTCACTCCGGTGATCCCCAAGCTGCTGCAGAACGCCGAGAACATCTTCAGTGTGGTCAGCAAACAGGACATCCTGCTGCTGCACCCGTTCGAGTCCTTCACCCCGGTGGTCGACCTGTTGCGCCAGGCGGCGAAAGACCCGCACGTGCTGGCGATCAAGCAGACCCTGTACCGTTCCGGCGCCAACTCGGAGATCGTCGATGCGCTGGTGGAAGCGGCGCGTAACGGCAAGGAAGTCACCGCGGTGATCGAACTGCGTGCACGCTTCGACGAGGAGTCCAACCTGCAATTGGCCAGTCGTCTACAGGCTGCCGGTGCGGTGGTGATCTACGGGGTGGTCGGTTTTAAGACCCACTCGAAGATGATGCTGATCCTGCGCCGCGAGAACGGCGAGATCCGCCGCTACGCGCACCTCGGCACCGGCAACTACCACGCTGGCAACGCGCGTCTGTACACCGACTACAGCCTGCTCACCGCCGACGTGGCGCTGGGGGAGGACGTGTCCAAGCTGTTCAGCCAGTTGATCGGCATGGGCAAGACGCTACGCATGAAGAAGCTGCTGCATGCGCCGTTCACCCTGAAGAAAACCCTGCTCGACCTGATCGCCAAGGAAACCGCTGCGGCGGCCGAGGGCAAGCCGGCGCAGATCATCGCCAAGTTCAACGCGCTGACCGATCCGAAGATCATCCGCGCGCTGTACAAGGCCAGCCAGACCGGCGTGAAAATCGACCTGGTGGTGCGCGGCATGTGCAGCCTGCGCCCAGGCGTGCCTGGGGTTTCCCACAATATTCAGGTGCGCTCGATCATCGGTCGTTTCCTCGAGCACACCCGCGTTTACTACTTCCTCAACGGCGGTGACGAGTTGATCTACCTATCCAGCGCCGACTGGATGGAGCGCAACCTCGACAAGCGCGTGGAGACCTGCTTCCCGGTGGAGGGCAAGAAACTCATCACGCGGGTGAAGAAGGAGCTGGAGAGCTACCTGACCGACAACACCCAGGCTTGGGTACTGCAGTCTGATGGTCGCTACGTGCGCCAGCAGCCGACCGGTAACCAGAACCCGCGCAATGCGCAGGCTGGCCTGCTGGAGAAACTCACCGCCCCGGTAATCGTGACGCGCTAGAAAGCGGCTGCGTGCAGCCATCTGCTGACCCTCTCCCGCTTGCGGGAGAGGGTGCCCGAAGGGCGGGAGAGGGTGTAGAGGTCGCCTCCGGGGCTGCCTCCACTAATGCCTGAAGGCTGCGGCCACGTCGCGTGTCATCGCTTGCTGATATAGCGGACGGCGGGTTTCACCCGCCCTACGCTTACTGCGCGAAACCCCGGTGCGCACGGCGCACCCTACGGGCGGCTGACTCAGCGCGTAGCCCGGATGCAATCCGGGGCTTTGGCTATTCCAGTATTACAGACTGACGCCACGCAGGGTTTCGTGGGGTCGTCCTGCTCGCGTGTACAATGAGCGCGGCGCGAAACCCCGGTGCGCACGGCGCACCCTACGGGCGGTTGAGTCAGAAGTTGATCAGCGCACGCTCAGGGTCAGGTCGATACGCTTGAGCCACTCGGCTTCGGCTTCGAAGTCCGCCTGGGTCAGCGGGTTGGCTGCCAGCCAGCCTTCCGGGAAGAGGATTTCCAGGCTGTTGTCGCCGACCTTGAACTGCACTTCCGGCATGCTCTGCGTGCCCCGGATGTGATGGAAGAGGATGGCAAAGCGCAGCAGTACGCACAGGCGCATCAGCTTCACGCCTTCCTCGCCGAAGTCGGCGAATTTGTCCTTGGGAATGTTGCGTCGATGGCCGCGCACCAGCAGGGCGAGCATTTGCTGATCCTGGCGCGAGAAGCCCGACAAGTCGGAGTGCTCGATCAGGTAGGCGCCGTGCTTGTGGTACTGATAGTGGGCGATGTCCAGTCCGACCTCGTGCACCTTGGCGCCCCAGCTCAGCAGTTCGCGGTGCCAGTCATCGTTCAGCCCCCAGTCGCCGGCCACTTTGTCCAGCGCCGAGAGTGCCTTGGCTTCGACCCGGGCGGCCTGGTCGACATCGACGTGGTAACGCTCCATGAACGCCGCCAGGGTGCGTTCGCGCACGTCTTCATGCTGATGGCGGCCGAGCAGGTCGTAGAGCACGCCCTCACGTAATGCGCCCTCGGAATGGCTCATGCGCTGGATTTCGCAGGCATCGAAGATCGCTTCGAGAATCGCCAGTCCGGCGGGGAAGATGCCGCGACGATCCGGCTTGATGCCGTCGAGGTCGAGCTTCTCCACCTCGCCCAGCTTGAACACCTTGCGCTTGAGCCAGGCCAGGCCTTCGGCCGTCACCTCGCCGCTGCCCAAGCCCGCTGCCTTGATGGTCAGGCCGACCGCCTTGATGGTGCCGGAAGCGCCGACGGCATCTTCCCAGCCGAGACGGCGCAGGCCCTGCTCGATGCTCATGAGTTCCAGACGGGCCGCGGTGTAGGCCTGGGCGTAACGCGCCGGGGTGATCTTGCCGTCGCGAAAGTAACGCTGGGTGAAGCTTACGCAGCCCATCTGCAGGCTTTCACGCAGCAGCGGTTCGAAGCGCTGGCCGATGATGAATTCGGTGCTGCCGCCGCCGATATCGGCGACCAGGCGCTTGCCGGGCGTGTCGGCGATGCTGTGGGACACGCCCAGATAAATCAGGCGGGCTTCCTCACGGCCGGAAATCACCTCGACCTGGTGACCGAGGATTTCCTCGGCGCGGCGGATGAACACGGCGCGGTTGCGCGCTTCGCGCAGGGCGTTGGTACCGACGATGCGCACGGCGCCTTCCGGCAGGCTGGTGGTGAACTGGGCGAAACGGCGCAGGCAATCCAGGCCGCGCTGCATGGCCTCCTCGCTGAGCTGGCGCTCATCGTCCAGGCCTGCCGCCAACTGCACCTTGTCGCCGATGCGCTCGAGGATGCGAATCTCGTGATTGTCGGCCTTGGCCAGCACCATATGGAAACTGTTCGAGCCCAGATCGATGGCTGCGATCAGGGGAAAACTCTCGGCAGGGGCTTGGGGCATGATTGCGGCATCTCGTTCGATTTCCGCGCATCCTGCCACGACTGAAGCCATGAGCCAACGCATACGGATGTCGCATTTTACTGGTCTAGACCTGTTATTCCGCCAGTTTCAGCATGCTCAGCGGTTGTTTCAGTGCCTGTTCATCGCAGTTGTGCCCGGCACCGCCGCGGTCGATCACGAGGAAGCGGCCGGGGTGTTGCAGGCATAGCAACGGGTGGTGCCAGGTGCCGCGCGCGTAGTTCACGCCCTGATCCGGCGCGCTGATGAAGGCGCGGATCTTCGACTCGTCCAGCTCGCCGGGCGGGGCGACGACGATCAGCATACGCCCGCCATCCACCGGGTAGAACGCCTGGCTGCCCAGCGGATGGCGTTCGAGCATGCGGACTTCGATAGGTGCATGCCAGGCCTTGCCCTCGAACAGGTTGACCAGCGTGCGCGGCGCTTCGCCGGCCAGTTCCACCTGCGCCAGGTCGTGGTAGCGCGTGGTAGTGCCAGCATTGATCGGGAAGGCGTTGGCGCCGGCCATCTCGATCACCTCGCCAAAGGGCACGAAGGCGCTGCGGGTCAGCGGCTCGATGCGCAGTGGCAGCGGCGTCATGGCGTTCACAGGTTCACCGAGCCTATGAAGTTGCGCAGTTCCTCGGTCTGCGGCGCGGCGAACAGAACCTTGGGATCGCCGATCTCGTGCACCTTGCCGTGGTGCATGAACACCAGCTTGTCGCCGACTTCGCGGGCGAAGCGCATTTCGTGGGTGACCATGATCAGGGTCATACCCTCGCTGGCCAGTTGCTTGACCACCGCCAGCACCTCGTTGACCAGCTCCGGGTCGAGCGCCGAGGTGATCTCGTCGCACAGCAACACCTTGGGCGACATGGCCAGGGCGCGGGCGATGGCCACGCGCTGTTGCTGGCCGCCGGACAGGCGCTCGGGGTAGGCGTCGAATTTCTCCGCCAGGCCAACGCGTTCGAGCATCTGCCGGGCGATTCTTTCGGCTTCGGCGCGTGAGGTTTTCTTCACCACCTGCGGCGCCAGCATGACGTTCTCGCCGACGGTCAGGTGCGGGAACAGGTTGAACTGCTGGAACACCATGCCGACTTTCTGCCGCAGGCTGCGCAGGTCGGCGCGGGCGGCGTCGATGTACTCGCCGTCGACTTCGATCACGCCGTCGTTGATCGATTCCAGGCCGTTGAGGGTGCGCAGGAAGGTGCTCTTGCCCGAGCCGCTGCGGCCGATGATGGCGACCACTTCGCCTTCTTCGACCTTGAGGTCGATGCCCTTGAGCACGTGGTTGTCGCCGTAGTACTTGTGCAGGGCGGTGACGTTAAGCAGTGACATTCAGCCTCCTTTCCAGGCGGTATGCAGCGAGCGAGAGCGGGTAGCAGAGCAGGAAGTAGCCGAGGGCGACGAAGCCGTAGACCATGAACGGCTCGAAGGTGGCGTTGGCCAGCATGCTGCCGGTCTTGGTCAGCTCGGTGAAGCCGATGATCGAGGTCACCGCAGTGCCCTTGACCACCTGCACCGAGAAACCGACGGTGGGCGCCACGGCGATACGCAGGGCTTGCGGCAGGATGACGTGGCGCAGGGTTTCCAGGCGACTCATGGCCAGGCTTTCGGCAGCCTCCCACTGGCCGCGGGTGATCGACTCGACGCAGCCGCGCCAGATCTCGGCGAGAAAGGCGCTGGTGAACAGGGTCAGTGCGGCGGCGGCGGCCAGCCAGGGCGATACGTCGATACCGAGCAGGGCGATGCCGAAGAACACCAGGAACAGCTGCATCAAAAGCGGCGTACCCTGGAATAGTTCGATATAACCACGGGCGAGGATGCGCGGTGCCGACAGCGGCGATAGCCGGGCCAGCAATATAAGCAGGCCGGCGATACCGCCACAGACGAAGGCCACCAGCGACAGCAGCAGTGTCCACTGCAGGCCGGTAAGCAGATTGCGCAGGATGTCCCAGAGGGTGAAGTCCATCAGCGGGCTCCCATGATGAAGCGGCGGCCGATCCAGGCCAGCAGCTGACGCACCAGGATGGCCATGACCAGGTACAGCGCGGTGGTCAGCAGGTAGGTCTCGAAGGCGCGGAAGTTGCGCGACTGGATGAAGTTGGCGGCAAACGACAACTCCTCGGTGGAGATCTGCGAGCACACCGCCGAGCCCAGCATGACGATGATGATCTGGCTCGAAAGAGCCGGCCACACCTTGGCCAGGGCTGGGCGCAGCACCACGTAACGGAAACTCTCGAAACGGTTCAGCGCCAGTGCCGCTGCAGCCTCCAGCTGGCCATGCGGGATGGCCTGGATGCCGGCGCGGATGATCTCCGTGGAGTAGGCGCCGAGGTTGATCACCATCGCCAGCACTGCGGCTTCCCATTCGTTCAGGCGAAAACCGAGCGAGGGCAAGCCGAAGAAGATGAAGAACAGCTGGACGATGAATGGCGTATTGCGGATCAGCTCCACGTAGGCGCCGAAAATCCGGTCGAACGGGCGGATGCGCCAGGCGCGCAGTATCGCCCCGACGATGCCGAGACCAACGCCCAGCAGGGTGCCGATTGCCGTCAAGCCAAGGGTAAAGGCCGCGCCCTGTAGCAGCAGATCGCTGTGCTGCAGGACGGCGGCGAAGTCGAACTGATACGCCATGGCTCAGTGCTCCGTCAGGCTCAGAGGCCGGCCGGCAGCGGCTGCTTCAGCCACTTCTGGCTGATCGCATCGAGGCTGCCGTCGCTCTTGGCATCGGCGAGAACGGCGTTGACCTTGTCCAGCAGTGCGGCCTGGTTCTTGTTCACACCGACGTACACCGGCGAGTCCTTGAGCTTGAGTTTCATGCTCGGCACGCGCTTGGGGTTCTTCTCGGAGATGGCCACCATCACCACGTTGCCGCTGGCGATCAGTTCGACCTGGCCGGACAGGTAGGCGGCGATGGTCGAGTTGTTGTCCTCGAAGCGCTTGATGGTGGCGCCTTTCGGGGCGACGTTGCTCAGCTCGATGTCTTCGATGGAGCCGCGGGTGACGCTGATGGTCTTGCCGGCCAGGTCATCAAGGCTGGCGATGGCGGCGTCTTCCGGGCCGAACACGCCGAGGTAGAAGGGAGCATAGGCGGCGGAAAAATCGATCACCGCTTCACGCTCCGGGTTCTTGCCGAGGCTGGAGATCACCAGATCGACCTTGCCGGTGGTGAGGAAAGGAATGCGGTTGGTGCTGTTGACCGGAGTCAGCTCCAGCTTCACTGCCAGTTTGTCAGCCAGCAGCTGTGCGGTATCGATGTCCAGGCCGCGCGGTTTCATGTCCGGGCCGACCGAGCCGAATGGTGGGAAATCCTGCGGTACGGCGACTTTCAGCACGCCAGCCTTGCTGATGTCTTCAAGGGCATCGGCATGTGCGGTGGCAGCGCCAAAGGCGAGGGCAGCGAACAGGGTACCCAGCAGGGTGCGGTGAAATTTACGCATGTCGAACTCCCGATGAATGGACGAAAACTGAAGCGTTTTGCGTGATTCGTGCAGTGCATCGCCTGTGCCAAGTTCAATGAAATCAGCGCTTGCACCGCTTCGGACGAGTGATAACAAGGTCTTACTGGTCTGAACAGTTGGTGTTGCTGACCAACTGGTCAGAAGTTTTTCTGGGCCATCTCGGTGCGTTCGTGAGGTGGGCTGTTCCACAAGGGGGCGTCGCTTGCCTGAAGCGGTCTGATGGCCTTACAAAGGCGACTTCACTGGACTGACCGGCCCGAACAGTCATGAATGCTTCTGCTCCCCGCGCGGTACCCGAATACGCCCTGCAGGCGATCCGTCGTCTGATCGAGGAAGAGGACTATCGCCCCGGTGATGCCTTGCCCTCGCAGCGTGACCTGGCCGAGCGCCTTGGGGTCAGCCGTGCGTCGCTGCGCGAGGCGCTGTCATCACTCAGCGCCCTGGGGCTGGTGAGCGTGCAAGCCGGCAAGGGCGTATTCGTTCAGGAGGCGCCGAAGGCCGAAGCGGCCGGTGCTTTCGTCTGGCCTTTCGCTGCACAGGTGTCGGCGGCCGATACCTTCCAGCTGCGTTTTGCCCTGGAGGGGTTCGCCTGTGGTCTGGCCGCCGGGGTGATGACCGCAGAGGAGCTGGACATCCTCGAGGACAACGTCGAGCAGATGCGCCGGGAGTTGCGTGCCGAGAATTTCGAGCAGGCGACACGCCTGGATTTCGAGTTTCACCAACGCATCCTCGCTGCCAGCGGGAATCAGGCGATGTTCACCCTGGTGACCTCCAGTGCCGATATTTTTCTGGAGAGCCAGAAGCTGCCGTTCATCCGCCCGGAGCGGGCGATGGAAACCTGGCAGGAGCACCGCAAGATCCTCAAGGCCCTGGCCCGGCATGCCGCGGGTTCGGCGCAGAAGGCCATGCAGCAGCATATCCGCGCCGCTGCGCTACGTACCGGAATCGCTTTCGCCACCTTGGGCGATTGAGGCGTACATTGGCGGCTATTGAAAGGCTCAATCGTCAGTGCCTTTCGGTGTCACTCAAGCCGGGCTATGATGGCGCCACTTTTTTGCTTCCGAATATACGGAGACTCCCCATGAGCGAATTCATCACCAACGTCAGCGACGCCAGCTTCGACCAGGACGTCATCCAGGCTGAAGGTCCGGTTCTGGTCGATTACTGGGCTGAGTGGTGCGGCCCGTGCAAGATGATCGCGCCGGTGCTCGACGAGATCGCCAAGGAATACCAAGGCAAACTGAAGATCTGCAAACTGAACATCGACGAGAACCAGGAAACCCCGCCGAAGTACGGCGTGCGCGGTATCCCGACCCTGATGCTGTTCAAGAACGGCAATGTCGAAGCGACCAAGGTTGGCGCACTGTCCAAGTCGCAACTGGCTGCTTTCCTCGACAGCAACATCTAAGCAGTAGGATGGGCTTTAGCCTACCAAGCTGGTTTCGGCGTGGTGGTGGGCTGAAGCGGAGCGCCGCCTGGCCCACCCTACCGCTCTGCAAGAAGCCCTGCTATTTGCGGGGCTTTTTCGTTTTTAGGGCTAGACGCTGTTTTTTCGCGGTGTTAAATTCGGCCTCGCTGCATCCTTCATGCAGCTCTCTGCACGCCGTCGCCGATTCATACCTATACGAACTCGTTCGCGATCCTGTCGCCTTCTCTGCGGCGCGGCCTCTCAAGCTAACAGCTTTCTTCTCCTCTCGATGATCACGTCATTCCTATGAATCTGACCGAACTCAAGCAAAAGCCGATTGCCGAACTGCTGGACATGGCCGAACAGATGGGCCTGGAAAACATGGCTCGTTCGCGCAAGCAGGACATCATCTTCGCCCTGCTGAAAAAGCATGCCAAAAGCGGCGAGGAAATTTCCGGTGACGGCGTGCTGGAGATCCTCCAGGACGGTTTCGGCTTCCTGCGTAGCGCTGACTCCTCCTACTTGGCAGGCCCGGACGATATCTACGTCTCGCCCAGCCAGATCCGCCGTTTCAACCTGCGTACCGGTGACACCATCGTCGGCAAGATCCGTCCGCCGAAGGAAGGCGAGCGTTACTTCGCCCTGCTCAAGGTCGACAGCATCAACTTCGACCGTCCGGAAAACGCCAAGAACAAGATCCTGTTCGAGAACCTGACGCCGCTGTTCCCCAACAAGCGCCTGACCATGGAAGCCGGTAACGGCTCCACCGAGGACATCACCGGCCGTGTGATCGACCTCTGCGCGCCGATTGGCAAGGGCCAGCGTGGCCTGATCGTCGCCCCGCCGAAAGCGGGCAAGACCATCATGCTGCAGAACATCGCCTCGAACATCACCCGCAACAACCCCGAGTGCCACCTGATCGTTCTGCTGATCGACGAGCGTCCGGAAGAAGTGACCGAAATGCAGCGCACCGTGCGCGGCGAAGTGGTCGCCTCGACCTTCGACGAGCCGCCGACCCGCCACGTACAGGTTGCCGAGATGGTCATCGAGAAGGCCAAGCGCCTGGTCGAGCACAAGAAGGATGTGGTCATCCTGCTCGACTCCATCACCCGTCTGGCCCGCGCCTACAACACCGTGATCCCGAGCTCCGGCAAGGTACTGACCGGTGGTGTCGATGCCCACGCCCTGGAGAAGCCGAAACGCTTCTTTGGCGCCGCGCGTAACATCGAAGAAGGCGGCTCGCTGACCATCATCGCCACCGCGCTGGTGGAAACCGGCTCGAAGATGGACGAAGTGATCTACGAGGAATTCAAAGGCACCGGCAACATGGAGCTGATCCTTGATCGTCGTGTTTCCGAGAAGCGTGTGTTCCCGGCCATCAACATCAACAAGTCGGGCACCCGCCGCGAAGAACTGCTGACCGGTGAGGAAGAGCTGTCGCGCATGTGGATTCTGCGCAAGCTGCTGCACCCGATGGACGAAATCGCCGCCATCGAGTTCCTGATCGATAAGCTCAAGGCAACGAAGACCAACGATGAGTTCTTCCTGTCGATGAAGCGCAAGTAAGACATCACGTCTTGCCACAAGGCCGGGGAAACCCGGCCTTGTCGTATCTGGAGGCTTTCAAGCCTTCTGAAAGCCTGACTTCGGCGCTAAACTTTGCGGCCGACTCTAGCCTGTCCGACACGAGGCTCCTGCATGCAGTATCGCGACCTGCGCGACTTCATCCGTGAACTGGAAAAGCGCGGCGAACTCAAGCGCATCCAGACTCCGGTATCGCCCGTTCTGGAAATGACCGAAATCTGCGACCGCACCCTGCGCAAGGGCGGCCCGGCGTTGCTGTTCGAAAAGCCCACCGGCTTCGATGTGCCGGTGCTCGGCAATCTGTTCGGCACGCCCAAGCGCGTGGCGCTGGGCATGGGCGCCGAAGAGGTGTCCGAGCTGCGCGAGATTGGCAAGCTGCTGGCCTTTCTCAAGGAGCCCGAGCCGCCCAAGGGGCTGAAGGATGCCTGGAGCAAGCTGCCGATCTTCAAGAAGGTCATTTCCATGGCGCCCAAGGTGGTCAAGGATGCGCCTTGCCACGAAGTGATCGAGGAGGGCGACGACGTCGACCTCGGCAAGTTGCCCATCCAGCACTGCTGGCCGGGCGACGTGGCGCCGCTGATCACCTGGGGCCTGACCATCACCAAGGGCCCGAACAAGGAGCGGCAGAACCTCGGTATCTACCGCCAGCAGGTGATCGGCCGCAACAAGGTGATCATGCGCTGGCTCAGCCACCGTGGCGGCGCACTGGATTACCGCGAGTGGTGCCAGAAGCATCCGGACAAGCCCTACCCGGTCTGTGTCGCTCTGGGTGCCGACCCGGCAACTATTCTCGGTGCCGTGACGCCGGTGCCCGATACCCTCTCCGAATACGCCTTCGCCGGCTTGCTGCGTGGCCATCGCACCGAGCTGATCAAGGCGCGTGGCAGCGACCTGCAGGTGCCGGCCAGCGCCGAGATCGTCCTCGAAGGCGTGATCCATCCGGGCGAGACCGCGCCAGAAGGCCCGTACGGCGACCATACCGGCTACTACAACGAGGTCGACACCTTTCCGGTGTTCACCGTCGAGCGCATCACCCGTCGCCGCGATCCGATCTACCACAGCACCTACACCGGTCGGCCGCCGGATGAGCCGGCGATTCTCGGCGTGGCGCTGAACGAAGTGTTCGTGCCGATTTTGCAGAAGCAGTTCCCCGAGATCACCGATTTCTACCTGCCGCCGGAAGGCTGTTCCTATCGCATGGCGGTGGTGACCATGAAGAAGCAGTACCCCGGCCATGCCAAGCGCGTAATGCTCGGTGTGTGGTCGTTCCTGCGACAGTTCATGTACACCAAGTTCGTTATCGTCACCGACGACGATATCAATGCACGGGACTGGAATGACGTGATCTGGGCGATTACCACGCGCATGGATCCCAAGCGCGACACGGTGATGATCGACAACACGCCGATCGACTACCTCGACTTCGCTTCGCCGATCTCCGGCCTGGGCTCGAAGATGGGCCTGGACGCCACCCACAAGTGGCCAGGTGAGACCAATCGCGAATGGGGTCGCGCCATCGAGAAGGATCCGGCGGTGGTGGCGCGTATCGATGCGCTGTGGGGCGAGCTGGGAATCGATTGATGAACGTCACCCTGCAACCTTCCGGTGTCACCCTCGCCTTGCAGCCGGGGGAGCGCATTCTCGATGGCGCTCGGCGCCTGGGCTACGACTGCCCGCAGAGCTGCCGCAATGGCAATTGTCATATCTGCGCCGCGCTGCTGGTGGAGGGCCGAGTCAAGCAGAACGGTATCGAGCTGGATCATGGCGAGCTGTTCACCTGCCTGGCCGAACCGCTGCAAGACTGCGTGCTGCACTGGGACGGTGTGCTGGCCCCGGGTGAGCTGCCGGTGCGCGAGTTGAGCTGCCAGGTGATCGAGTGTCAGGACGTGGGTGGCGACGTGTTCCGTGTGCGCTTGCGTACGCCAGCGGGCAAGGCGCCGCGTTATCACGCCGGGCAGTACCTGTTGCTACAACGCCCGGATGGTGAGATGGCGGCCTTCTCCCTGGCCTCGGCGCCGCATGCCGGGCGCGAGCTGGAGCTGCATATCCTCGCCCGCGAAGACAGCAGTATCGCGCTGCTGGAGCACCTGCGCGCCACGGGTATGGTGCGTGTGCAGATGCCTTATGGCGATACCCACCTCGCCGATCTGCCCGATGGCTCGCTGGTGCTGATCGCCGCCGGTACCGGCATGGGCCAGATGCACAGCCTGATCGAGCATTGCCGCGCCGCCGGCTTCGTCCACCCGGTGCATCTGTACTGGGGCGCGCGTCGGCCCGAGGATTTTTATGCGCTGCCGCACTGGGCCGAGTGGCAGCAGCTGGACAACCTGCGCCTGCATCAGGTGGTCAGCGACCAGTGTGGCTGGCAGGGCCGTTGTGGCTTGCTGCACGAAGCGGTACGCGAGGATTTTCCCGACCTCAAGGCCTTGCACGTCTACGCCAGCGGTTCACCTGCGATGGTCTATGCCACGCTCGATGCGTTGGTCGAGGCCGGCATGGATGCGCACCAGATGCGCGCCGACGTGTTCGCCTACGCGCCGCGAGGTTGAATGAAAAAGCCGCCCTCGGGCGGCTTTTTCATGTCACGGCTTAGTGCGCAGCATTAGCGAACGGTTACCACCACCTTGCCCACCGCCTTGCGCTGGCCGAGTGCATCGATCGCTTCGCCGCCGCGTTCAAGCGGGAAGGTCTGCGACACCAGCGGCTTGAGCTTGCCTTCGGCGTGCCAGGCGAACAGCTGCTGGAAGTTCTCGGCGTTGTCCTGCGGCTGGCGCTGGGCGAAGGAGCCCCAGAATACGCCGACCAGGGAGGCGCCCTTGAGCAGTGGCAGGTTGGCTGGCAGTGCCGGGATGCCACCGCCGGCGGCGAAACCCACCACCAGGAAGCGGCCATTCCAGCCGATGCTGCGGAAGGCTTCCTCGAACAGCGTGCCGCCCACCGGGTCGTAGATCACGTCCACGCCCTGGCCGCCGGTGAGCTTCTTCACCTCATCCTTTAGGCTCTGCTCGCTGTAGTTGATCAGCTCGTCGGCGCCGGCGTTGCGCGCCACTTCCAGCTTCTCGGCGCTGCTCGCCGCGGCGATCACCTTGGCGCCCATGGCCTTGCCGATCTCCACTGCGGCCAGGCCGACGCCACCGGAGGCGCCGAGCACCAGCAGGGTTTCGCCTGGTTGCAGGTTGGCGCGCTGCTTGAGGGCGTGCATCGAGGTGCCGTAGGTCATGCCGAAGGCTGCCGCGGTGGTCAGATCCATGCTCTTGGGCACCGGCAACACGTTGTAGGCTGGCACGGCGACCTCTTCGGCGAAGCCGCCCCAGCCGGTCAGTGCCATCACCCGGTCACCAGCACGCAGGTGGCTGATCTTCTCGCCAACGGCCTTGACCACGCCGGCCACCTCGCCGCCCGGGGCGAAGGGGAAGGGCGGTTTGAACTGGTACTTGCCTTCGATGATCAGCGTGTCGGGGAAGTTGACCCCAGCGGCCTGCACCTCGATCAGCACCTCGTTCTTCTTCGGTTCGGGGCTTGGCAGGTCTTCCAGTACCAGGGTGTCGGCAGGGCCGAAGGCTTTGCACAGCAGGGCTTTCATGAAGGTCATTCCTCTTGCAGGGTGCCTTGCAGTGTAGGAAGCGCCTGCCGAGGGTCAACGAGCATGCCGATGCCTGATAGGTCGGCATAAGCGCCGGGCTTGGGTGCTGGCGTGTGGATGGCTATGCTAGGCACATCCCCGATGGAGTGCCGAACGTGAAACTGTTGACCGCCCTGTTGCTGAGCTTGTCGATCTGCCTGCCTGCCTTGGCCAATTCGGAGAAGAAGGAGGAGGTGCCGACGACGCTCTATTACAACCTGACGCCAGCCCTGATCGGCAACCTGGCCGATACCGGTAATCGTCTGAAGTTCTTCAAGGCCGACGTATCGCTGCGGGTGACCGGCACTGAGGCCGAGGACAAGCTCAAACAGCATGAACCGCTGATCCGCCATCAGTTGGTGATGCTGTTCTCGGCCCAGACCAGTGAGGCCATCAACGCCCCCGATGGCCGTGAAACCCTGCGTCAGCAGGCGCTCAAGCAGGTGCAGGACGCGATCAACGGCGAGGAGGGTAAGCCCATCGTCGAAGACCTGCTGTTCAACAACCTGATCATCCAGTAAGCGTCATCCGTAGCCCGGCATGCATCCGGGCTACGCCATCTGCGCCAGGGTCTTGCGGAAGCGGCTCAGTGCCGCGACGAAGAACAGCGTGCCGATGCCGGCGATGGCCAGCATGTAGGGCCAGACGATTGCGAATCCCGCACCGCGATAGAGAATGGCCTGGGCCAGGGCGACGAAGTGGGTGGTCGGCGCCGCCAGCATGATCTGCTGCACCAGTTCGGGCATGCTCTCGCGCGGCGTGGTGCCGCCGGAGAGGATCTGCAGCGGCAGCAGCACCAGGATGATCAACAGCCCCAGCTGCGGCATCGAGCGTGCCACGGTGCCGAAGAAGATGCCCATCGAGGTGGTGGCGAACAGGTGTAGAGCCGCGCCGGCCAGGAACAGTGCGATCGAGCCTTCGATCGGCACCTGCAGCCAGCCCTGCACCACCAGCAGCAGCGACAGCGCCGCTGCCGTCAGCACCACCAGCCCCATCGACCAGACCTTGGCCAGCATGATTTCCAGCGGTGTCACCGGCATCACCAGCAGGTGCTCCACGGTGCCATGTTCGCGCTCGCGGATCAGCGCCGCGCCGGTGAGGATGATCGACAGCATGGTGATCTGGTTGATCACCTCCATCACCGAGCCGAACCAGGCGCGCGTCAGGTTCGGGTTGAACTGCACGCGTAGCGCCAGTTCCGCCGGTTGCGCCAGATCGCCACGGTAACGGCGGACGAACTCGGCCACCTCGCTGGCGCCGATGTTCTGGATGTAGCCGGCACCGGTGAAGGCCATGCTCACCTGGGTGGCATCGACGTTGAGCTGGATCGCCGGGCTGCGGCCGGCGAGCACGTCGCGCTGGAAGTTCGGTGGGATGTTCAGGGTGAAGGTGTAGCGCCCGGAGTCCATGCCGCGATCCATCTCGCTCAGGTCGATGCGCTCTGGCGTGCGGAAGTAGGGCTCCTGGAAGGCTTGTATCAGCCGTTCGGAGAGTTGTGACTGGTCTTCGTCGACCACGGCGATGGCAGCGTTGTGCAGGCTCTCCGGCATGCTGGTGGCCGCCGAGTAGATGCCCATGCTGAAGGCCCAGAGGATCAGCAGTACCAGTGCCAGGTCGTGCTGCAGGCTGCGCAGCTCTTTGGTACCAAGATGAAAGATATTGGCCAGGCGTTCCATCAGACCTCCTGTTTGCGCAGCAGGCTGGCGCTGAGCAGGGTCAGCAGGGGGATGGTCAGTGCCAGGGCAACGAAGTAGCCGATCAGGTCGTGCAGCTCCAGTGCCTTGGAGAACAGGCCGCGGCTGATCACCAGGAACTGTGAGGTGGGATAGGTCTGGCCGACCAGGGCGCCGACGCCTTCCAGTGATGCTACCGGGTAGATCAACCCGGAGAACTGGATGGCCGGCAGCAGGGTGACGATGGCCGTGCCGAACACGGCGGCGATCTGGCTTTTGGTGAAGGTCGACATGAGCAGGCCGAGGCCGGTGGCGCAGGCCAGGTAGAGCAGCGCGCCGGCCAGCAGGGTAAGCGGGTTGCCCTTGAGCGGTACGTCGAACACCGTGACTGCCAGCAGCATCAGCAGGATGAAGTTGAACAAACCCAGGGCGATGTAGGGCAGCTGTTTACCGAGCAGGAATTCCAGGCGGGTGACCGGGGTGACGTAGAGATTGATGATCGAGCCCAGCTCCTTTTCGCGCACCACACCCAGCGCCGTGAGCATCGCCGGAATCAGCATCAGCAGCAGCGGAATCACCGCCGGCACCATGGCCTTGAGGCTCTCCACGTCGGGGTTGTAGCGGTAGCGCACCTCCAGCTCGGCGGCGTTGGCCGCTTGCGGCTGCGGCGAACGCCGCGCCAGCTCGCTCAGGTAGTGCTGATGCAGGCCGGTGACGTAGCCCTTGATGGTTTCGGCGCGGGTCGGCATGGCGCCGTCGATCCACATGCCGATCTGCGGGCTGGCGCCGCGCTTGAGATCGCGACCGAAGTGCGGCGGAATCTCCACGGCGAGGCTGATGTCGCCATTGCGCAGGCGCCGTTCCAGTTCGTCGTAGTCGTGTAGCGGCGCCTTCTCCAGAAAATAGCGCGAGCCGGACAGGTTCAGATGGTATTCCTGGCTGGTGGTGGTCTGGTCGCGATCCAGCACGGCGAAGGTCAGGTCTTCGACATCGAGGCTGATGCCATAGCCGATGATGAACAGCAGCAATACCGTGCCAAGCAGCGCCATGCCGCCACGAATCGGGTCGCGACGCAGCTCCAGCGCTTCGCGGCGGGCATAGCTGAGCAGCCGGCGCAGGCTGAACCGCTGGCGCTGCATGGGTGGCGCCTGTTCCAGTGGCGGCGCCTCGCTGACTGGTTGCTCGCCGACGGCTTCCTGCAGGTAGGCGATGAAGGTGGCTTCCAGGCTGTCGAGGCCGCGTTTTTCCATCAGGCCCTGTGGCGTATCGCTGTCGAGCACCTTGCCGGCGTGCATCAGCGAGATGCGGTCGCAGCGCTGCGCCTCGTTCATGAAGTGGGTGGAGATGAAGATGGTCACGCCGTCCTGGCGCGACAGGTCGAGCATCAGTTGCCAGAAGCCGTCACGGGCGACCGGGTCGACGCCCGAGGTGGGCTCGTCGAGGATCAGGATCTCTGGTTTGTGGATCACCGCCACGGCCAGCGACAGGCGCTGGCGGATGCCCAGGGGCAGGCGCTCGGGGAGCATGTCCATGACCTCGCCGAGGTCGAAGCGTGCGGCCATCTGTGCCACGCGTGGTTCGATCTCCTCGGCCGGGACATGGAACAGCTGGGCATGCAGCACCAGGTTCTGCCGCACCGTCAGTTCGCCATACAGGGAAAACGCCTGCGACATGTAGCCGACCCGCTTGCGCGTGGCCATGTCGCGCGGGTCGACCGCCTGGCCGAACAGCAGCGCCTCGCCCTCGCTGGCTGGCAGCAGGCCGGTGAGCATCTTCATGGTGGTGCTCTTGCCGCAGCCGTTGGAGCCGAGGAAGCCGAAGATCTCGCCACGGCGAATGCGAAACGACACCGAGTCGACGGCGACGAAATCACCGAAGCGCATGGTCAGGCCCTTGGCCTCGATGGCGATCTCGTTGCTGTCTTGCAGGGGGGGAATCACCACCTGCTGATGGCCGCGCCGACGCTCTTCGGGCAACAGGGCGATGAAGGCCTGCTCCAGGCTGGCGCTGCCAGTGCGCGCGCGCAATTCGGCGGGGCTGCCTTCGGCCAGCACGCGGCCGGCATCCATCGCCACCAGATGATCGAAACGCTCGGCTTCTTCCATGTAGGCCGTGGCCACCAGCACGCTCATCTGTGGGCGCTGCTTGCGAATGCGCTCGATCAGCTCCCAGAACTGGTTGCGCGACAGTGGGTCGACGCCGGTGGTCGGCTCGTCGAGGATCAGCAGATCCGGATCATGGATCAACGCGCAGCACAGCCCGAGCTTCTGCTTCATGCCACCGGACAACTTGCCCGCCGGGCGCTCGCGGAAGGCGGACATGCCGGTGCTGCGCAGCAGGTCGTCGATGCGCCGTTCGCGTTCGGCGGCGTCCTGGCCGAACAGGCGGCCGAAGAAGTCCAGGTTCTCGAACACCGACAGCGTCGGATACAGGTTCTTGCCCAGGCCCTGCGGCATGTAGGCAATGTGAGGACAGACATTGCGCCGGTGGCGAGCGTCAGCCATGTCGCCGTCGAGCACTTCGACGCTGCCGTCTTGAATCTTGCGCGCCCCGGCGATCAGCGCCAGCAGGCTGGACTTGCCGACGCCATCCGGGCCGATCAGGCCGACCATGCAGCGGGCCGGCAGTGCCAGATCGACCTGTTGCAGCGCGCGGGTCTGGCCGTAGCGCAGGCCGACGCCGCTCAGGCGTGCGACCGGCGCGTTCATTGCGGAACCTTGATCGCCAGATGTGCAGGCCACTCGGCGTCAGGGTCGAGGCGCAGGTAGGCCATGCCGGGCACGCCGGTCTTCACCTGCTGCAGGTGCTTGCTCAGCAGCTCGGGGTCGATGCGTGCTTTTACCCGGAACATCAGTTTTTCGCGTTCGCTGGCGGTTTCCACGGTCTTCGGCGTGAACTGGGCGACGCTGGCGACATAGCTGACCTTGGCCGGGATCACGTACTGCGGCGCGGCATCGATCACCAGGCGTACTTCGCTGCCGAGGGCGACGCGACCGGCCTGGCGCTCGGGCAGGAAGAAGGTCATGTAGACGTCGGTGAGATCCACCAGGTTGAGCAGCTTGCCACCGGCACCGAGCACTTCGCCCGGCTGGGTCACGCGGTATTGCACGCGGCCGGCGCGAGGCGCCTTGAGCTGGCTGTCGTCGATGTCCACCTGCAGTCGTTCGACGCTGGCGCGGGCAGCTTCGGTCGCCGATTGCGCCTCGATGGCTTGCGATTGTGCCGCAGCGATACCGGCCTCGGCCGAGCTGACCTGAGCCCGCGCGGCAGCCAGCGCCGCTTCGGCGCTCTGCAGGCGGGCGAGGTCGTCATCCAGCTGCTGCTGGGCCATGGCGTTGCGTTTGACCAGCGTGGCGCTACGCGCGTGGCGTTTGCGCGCGGCATCCAGCTCGGCCTGGCGCTGGCGCACCACCGCCTCGGCGGTGAGCTTTTCGCTCTGGCGCAGGCTGATCTGGCTGGCTGCTGTGTTCTGTCCGTTTTCAGCCTGGCGCAGTTGGGCGCGAGCCTGGGCCAGCTGTGCTTCGAGCACCTGGGTGTCCATGCGAGCGAGAATCTGTCCCGGTTCGACGAAGTCGCCTTCGTCGACTTCGATGCTGGCGATGCGTCCGGCCAGCTTGGTCGCCACGTCCACCTCGGTGGCCTCGATACGGCCGTTACCGCTGGCAAAACCGTCGCCAAGGCCATCCGGCCGCAGTTGCCACCAGGCCACGGCTGCCAGCACGGCGACGCCGGCGGCGATCAGATAGGGCAGAGGTTTTCTGTTCATCGGTCATATCCTTTCGTGAGCCTCGTGACAGAAGCTCCATCAAGAGGTTTCCATTGTCCGTCGCCACCAGTCTAGGTGGTTTGATGCAGGTCAACCGAGGGTTGCTGCCACAGGGCGGTGCGATTGCGCCCCTGATGTTTGGCCTGGTAGAGCGCATGGTCGCTATGGGCGACAAGCTCACCCGGTTGTTCGTCCATGACCGGATCGACCACGGTCATGCCGATGCTCAGGGTCAGCCGCCCGAATGGGCTGGCCGGATGATGGATCTCGAGGCTGGCGATGGCGCCGTGGATGCGGGCGGCGACCTGCTCGGCACCTTCCAGGTCGGTATGGGCCAGGATGATGGCGAACTCCTCGCCGCCGTAACGGCAGGCCGTATCGCTCTCACGTTGCAGGCTGTCCTTCAGCGCGGAGCTGACTCGGCGCAGTGCGTCGTCACCGGCCAGGTGGCCAAGGGCATCGTTGTAGGCCTTGAAGTGGTCGATATCCAGCATCAGCAGCGCCATTGGCGCGCCGAGGCGGCGCAAGCGACGCCAGTCGCTCTGCAGTTGCTGATCGAAGTGGCGGCGGTTGTACAAGCCGGTCAGGCCATCGAGTTGCGACAGGCGTTGCAGTTGCGCCTCCAGTTGCAGGCGCTCGCTGTTGTCGCGAGAGACGGCGATCAGGTATTCGCGGTCATGCAGTTGCACCAGTTGGGTGTTGATCTCGGCAGGTTGACGGCTACCGTCGCGGCGAATCAGTTCACGCTGGAAGATCCGCGAGAGATTGGCGCGTTGCGCCTGACGTGCCTGCTCCAGCCAGCGGTGAAAGTCGGGCATCAGCTTTTCCGGGTCGTCACGCAGCAGTTCGGCAAATTGCTCGGGGCGATAGCCGAGCGTGGCGTAGGTGGCCTGGTTCATGTGCAGCAGCTCGCGGCTGCTGCTGTCGAAGATGAACAGGCCGTCATGGCTGGAGTCGGTCAGGTCGAGCACCAGCTGCAGGCGTTCGCGATTCTCGCGCAGGCGTTGCTCGGTTTCTGCTCGGCGTTCGGCTTCCTGCTTGTGGCGCCGGTTGGCCAATTGCAGAGCATGGGCACGGCGACTGTTCTCCAGGGCCAGGGCCAGGGCTGCGACCAGCAGCAGGCTGATCGCCAGGCTGGCGCCGAGCACGACGCCGGGCAACGGTGAGTCGAGTTGATCGAGCAACTGTGCCGTTGGGCTCAGGCGCAGGCTGAAACCCTGGTTGTTGAGCAGGCTCAGGCCCAGTTGCAAGCTGTGCCACTTGCTGCTGTCCGGCTCACCGTGGCGAAACAGGCTGTGACCGTTTTCCAGCAGCTCCAGATTGAAGGCATCACGGTCGATCTGGCTGAGCAGCTGTTGCATCAGGGGCTCGACGCGAAATACTCCCTGGAGGAAGCCGTCGAACACGCGCATGCCATTCTGCTCGCGGTACAGCGGGGTGTAGAGCACGAAGCCGCGACCACCCTGCACCAGGTCGAAACTGTTGGAGAAGCGCTGCTCTCCGGTCTCGCGAGCCTCCATCGCCAGGGGGTAGTTGGGGTGTTCGGGATACAGGCGGAAATTCAGCGCCGCTTCGTTACCCGCGACCGGGAGTAGCCAGCGCATGTGCAGGTCAGGGCCGACCCACTGGATCGACTGATAGGCGGGGAAGCCGCGCAGTGCGCGCTCTACCTCTTCATCCCAGGCGGCGCGTGGCAGGCGTCCCAGGCTGTTCCACAAGCGGGCGATGCGCTCGAGGCTGGCCACTTCCAGATGCAGAGTGCTTTCCAGCTGGCGGGCGAGGCTGCGCGCCTGGTAGCCCAGGCGTTCGTCAACCCGCTGTTGCTGCACGCCCTCGATCTGACGCCAGAGCAGTACGCTGGAGGCGCTCAGTACCAGCAGGAGGAAGGCCAGCGCCAGGCGCGCGGGCCAGGCGGAAGAGGCTGGCATGGGCGTGCTCCGTAGGCTGTCGCTGTGGTGATAGCACAGCGCTGCGTGGGACTCAACGCATGGCGAGAATCGCCGCCCATTCGGCATCGTTCACCGGCATCACCGACAGTCGGCTGCCGCGCTGCACCAATGCCAGTTCGGCCAGTAGCGGATTGTTCTTCAACTGCTGCAATGCCAGCACCTCGTCGAAGGCTTCGACGAACTCCACGTCCAGCGCACTCCAGGGATTCTTCTCGGCGCTGGCCTTGGGGTCGTGGTAGTGGCTGTGCGGATCGAGCGCGGTGGGGTCGGGGTAAACCTCGCCAGCGATGCGCGCGATTCCGGCGATGCCGGGTTGTGGGCAACTGGAGTGATAGAAGAAGAACAGATCGCCCGGCTTCATCGCCCGCATGAAGTTGCGCGCCTGGTAGTTACGCACACCATCCCAGCGTGTTTTGCCCAGCCGTTGCAGGTCGTGGATGGACAGTTCATCGGGTTCCGACTTCATCAACCAATAAGGCATGAACTTTGCTCCTGCAGGTCTGTCCGTAAGCGGACGCTCGTTTGAGGGGGATCTCCGACGGCCGGTTGGCGTTGGAAATTGCACAGCGCTCTGCACTGACGGAAAATGCCCGGCTTAACGCTTGGCGTCGCCGTATTGCATACAACAATAACGCGTGGCCAACGCGCGCATTGCCTTGAAGGGGGAGGCAATAGATGAAACGCAAACCAGATCTTTTGTGGGTTCTCGTCGTACTGTTCAGTCTGGGTGTGGTTACTACGGGTTACACCCAGAGCCTGTGGGAGCGCCAGAGTGACGCTCCGATCAATGTAACGCAGCAACCCTGATTCACCGATTCCAAGCGCCGCAGGGAACGCGGTGCCGCATCTCTCGATTCAGTACCACTTCTTGTCCGTCACCGTAGCCTGCAACGGCACGTCCCAGCTGGCCATCGCCAGCTCATCCACGCGCTGACACTCATGCGCCAGGCCCAGCAGTGTCGGCATGTGCCAATTTTTGCGCCTGTGCAGGTAGGCCAGGCTGCGGTCGTAGAAGCCGCCGCCCATGCCCAGGCGCCCACCGCAGTCATCGAAGCCCACCAGTGGCAGCAGCACCAGATCCAGTGCCCAGACCTTGCGTTGACGTTTGGGCTGCGGGCGGGGTTCGAGGATGCGGAAGCGGTTGCGCGCCAGCTTTTCGTGCCGGGCAACGTGCTGGAACACCATCTTGGTGCGCGGCCAGGCGCTGAGCACTGGCAGGTAGGTACGCTTGCCGCGTTTCTGCGCGGCAGCCAGCAGTGGTCGCGGATCGATCTCGCCGTCGCTGGGCAGATACAGGGCGATATGCCTGGCGCGACGAAACTGTGGGCTTTGCACCAGTTGTCGATACAGGTTGCGGGCGGCCAGGCGTTGCTGGCTGCGGCTGAGCGCACGACGGCGCTGACGCAGTACGCGGCGCAGTTGCGGGCGACTGAGAGTGGCTGGCGTAGTCATGGGATGAGGTTGGGACGAGGCGGGTAGCAGTGTTGCAGGTCACTGCTGGAAAAGATGACTTCCCGGCGTGCCGCTGTCGGTTTAGCCCTTGAACCCGAAAGTTCAAGGTGGAGGTTGCAGGAGGCGTTAAGGCTTTCCGTCAGGCGGACATGCACACCGGCCCCAACGTGCAACCCCCGTGGTTGTGCGTATCGGCTCAGGGACATCACCGACTGGCGCACACCCCAGGAAGTTGCGCCCAGTATACCCGAACAGAGCGGTTGCGGGGCGGCCTGCGACGAACAGGCTGGCATGCTGGCGCTCAGGAACTCGAGTCGTCGGTCAGTGCGTGGTCGACACGGTCGAGCAGATCACGCACCTGCTGGCGGGTGGAGTTGGCGTCCTGATCCAGGCGCTGTTGCTTGTGCAGCAGGTCGTGGGTGATGTTCAGGGCGGCCATCACGGCAACGCGGTCGGCACCGATCACTTTGCCGCTGGTGCGGATCTCACGCATCTTGCCGTCCAGGTAGCGGGCAGCGCTTTCCAGGTTGGCACGTTCATCCTGCGGGCAGGCGATGCAATATTCTTTGTCCAGAATGTGGACGGTCACGGTGTTCGACTGGGTCATGAGTCCTGCTCCAGGGCTTTAAGGCGCGAAATCATCGATTCGACCTTGTGCCGGGCCATTTCGTTCTTTTCGATCAGATGGGCGCGCTCCTCGCGCCAGGCCTGTTCATTCGCCAGCAGGAGTCGGTTGTGAGCCTTTAGCTGCTCGACACGCTGGATCAGCAGTTCCAGCTTGGCGGTCAATGCGTGCAGATCGGCGTCTTCCATGGGCTCTCGCTATGGGGTGGCTGGCTGGACTGTATAGGCCTGTCCCGGTTGCAGGTCAAACCCAGATGGCGGTGGCGTGATGCATTCGGCGGCATCACTGCGGTGGCCTCGGATGGTCTTGCCGCGCCTGCCGGTGCTAGGATACGAGGCCTCCATTCTAGAGATTGCGCCGCCTGGCGCCTAGCTATCTATGTCGATTCCAAGCTCCCCCTACGCCGCCTTCGCCGCTCTGTTGAACAGCGCCGGGCATTCCGTTTCCCCCGCCGAACTGCATGGTCTGCTGCTCGGTCGCAGCTGCGCCGGTGCCGGCTTCGACGCCGATGCCTGGCTGCTCGATGCCGCCGACCTGCTAGGCGGCGAGCCGCAGGACAACGTGCGTCAGGCACTGATCGGCTTGCAGGAGATGGTCAAGGGCGAGCTGTGCGGTGAAGACATCACCGTGGTGCTGCTGTTGCCGGACGACGAAACCCCGCTGGCGCAGCGTGCAGCCGCGCTGGGCCAATGGTGCCAGGGCTTTCTCGGTGGCTTTGGCTTGACCGCCCGCGATGGCGCGCTGAGTGCCGAGGCCATGGAAGTGTTGCAGGATCTCTCTGCCATCGCTCAGGTACAGAGTGGCCTGGAGGAGTCCGAGGATGGCGAGAGCGACTACATGGAGGTGATGGAGTACCTGCGCGTCGCGCCGCTGCTGCTGTTCTCTGAGTGTGCCAAGCCTGTGGCGCCTGCCGCCAAACCTTCCCTGCACTGATTTTTCATCGGAGCCTGCCTTGATCAGCATCCCCAAGTCCGAATATGCCCGTCGGCGCAAGGCGCTGATGGCGCAGATGGAACCCAACAGCATCGCCATCCTGCCGGCGGCGCCGGTGTATATCCGCAATCGTGATGTCGAGCACGTCTATCGTCAGGACAGCGACTTCCAGTACCTCACCGGCTTCCCCGAGCCGGAGGCGGTGATGGCACTGATTCCTGGTCGCGAGCATGGCGAGTACGTGCTGTTCTGCCGTGAGCGTGATCCCGAGCGCGAGCTGTGGGACGGTCTGCGTGCCGGCCAGGACGGAGCGATCAAGACTTTCGGCGCCGACGATGCCTTCCCCATTGGCGATATCGACGACATTCTCCCCGGTCTGATCGAAGGCCGTGAGCGCGTCTACTACGCCATCGGCTGCAACCAGGAGTTCGATCATCGGCTGATGGAGTGGGTCAACCACATCCGCGCCAAGGCTCGCCAGGGCGCTACGCCGCCGAACGAATTCGTTGCCCTCAACCACCTGCTGCACGACATGCGCCTGTACAAGTCGGCCGCCGAGGTGAGGGTGATGAAGGAGGCTGCCGAGATCAGTGCGCGTGCTCACATCCGCGCGATGCAGGCGAGCCGCGCCGGCCTGTTCGAATATCACCTGGAAGCCGAGCTGGATTACGAGTTCCGCAAGGGCGGGGCGAAGATGCCGGCCTACGGCAGCATCGTCGCCGCCGGTCGCAATGCCTGCATCCTGCACTACCGCGAGAACGATGCACCGCTCAAGGATGGCGATCTGGTGCTGATCGACGCTGGCTGCGAAATCGACTGCTATGCCAGCGACATCACCCGTACTTTCCCGGTCAGTGGCAAGTTCTCGCCCGAGCAGAAGGCCATCTACGAGCTGGTGCTCAAGGCCAACGAAGAGGCGTTCAAGTTCATCGCTCCAGGCAAGCACTGGAACGAGGCCCACGAAGCCACGGTGCGCGTGATCACTGCCGGGCTGGTCGAGCTGGGCCTGCTCGAAGGTGACGTCGACGAGCTGATCGCCAGCGAAGCCTACAAACCTTTCTACATGCATCGCGCCGGCCACTGGCTGGGTATGGACGTGCACGATGTCGGCGACTACAAGGTCGGCGGCGAGTGGCGTGTGCTGGAAGTCGGCATGGCGATGACCGTGGAGCCGGGCATCTATATCGCTGTCGACAACGACAAGGTCGCCAAGAAGTGGCGCGGTATCGGTGTACGTATCGAGGACGACGTGGTGGTGACCAGGAAGGGCTGCGAGATTCTCACCACCGGTGTGCCCAAGTCGGTCGCTGAAATCGAGGCGTTGATGGCTGCCGCACGTAGCGAGGCGGCCTGAGCCCATGTCTCGCGTACAGCTGGCGATTATCGGCGGCGGCCTGGTGGGGGCCAGCCTGGCGTTGGCTCTGCAGGAAACGGCACGCCAGCGTGGCTGGCGCATCGCTCTTATCGAGCCCTTCGCGCCGGGCAGCGAATATCAGCCGAGCTATGATGCGCGCTCCACCGCGCTGTCCTATGGCAGCCGGCTGATCTACGAGCGTATGGGCTTGTGGCAGAGCATTGCCCAGCGCGCCGAGTCGATCCAGCAGATCCACGTTTCCGATCGTGGTCGCTTCGGTGCCACGCGTCTGCAAGCCATCGAGGAAGGTGTACCGGCGCTCGGCTACGTGGTGGAGAACGCCTGGATCGGCCACTGCCTGTGGCAGGCACTGGATCAGGATGTGATCGAGTGGCGCTGCCCGGCCGAGGTGGTCGCCATGCAGCGTCTGGAGGACGGTTACCGCCTGACGTTGAACGACGAAACCAGTATCGATTGCGAGCTGGCCGTTCTCGCTGACGGCGGGCGTTCCGGCCTGCGTGAGCAGCTCGGTATCGGCGTCAGCATCAAACCTTATGGGCAGAGTGCACTGATCGCCAACGTCAGTCCGCTCGAGGCGCATCGCGGGCAGGCCTTCGAACGTTTCACCGATGACGGCCCGATGGCGCTGCTGCCCTTGAGCGACAACCGCTGCGCACTGGTCTGGACGCGTGCCGAGGCTGACGCCGAACGCCTGTTGCGCAGCAGCGAGGCCAGTTTTCTCAGCGAATTGCAGCAGGCATTCGGCTATCGCCTGGGCGCTTTGCAGCAGGTCGGTGCGCGGCATCTCTACCCGCTGAGCCTGGTCGAGGCGCAGGAGCAGGTGCGCCCGCATCTGGTGGTGTTGGGCAATGCCGCGCACAGCCTGCATCCCATCGCTGGCCAGGGGTACAACCTGTCGCTGCGCGATACCCTGGCACTGGCCGAGGTGTTGATCGACAGTGATGCGCTTCTGGGCGACTTCGCCACCTTGCAGCGTTATCAGCAGCGGCAGCAGCTCGATCAGCAAATGACCGTGGGCTTTTCCGATCAGGTGACGCGTCTGTTCAGCAACGGACAGCCATTGTTGGCTGCCGGGCGTAATCTTGGATTGCTCGGTCTCGACCTGCTACCGCCGGCCAAGCGCTGGTTCGCGCGTCAGGCGATGGGCATGGGAACCCGTAATTTATGACCAGCCCCTTAGGGTGCGTGCGCACCAACCGCCAGCCATGGTGCGCACGCACCCTAGGGTTTAAGGAGTGATATGCGCGCGGATCTGATCATCGTCGGTGCTGGCATGGTCGGCAGTACCTTGGCCCTGGCGCTGGAGCACTGCGGCCTGGACATTCTCATCGTCGACGGCAGCCCACTGAGTGTGTCGCCCTTCGACGCACAGGCACCGTTCGAGCCGCGCGTCAGTGCGTTGTCGATGGCCAGTCAGCGCATCCTCGAACGCCTGGGGGCCTGGGATGGTATTGCCGCACGCCGTGCCAGCCCTTATGGCGAGATGCGCGTGTGGGACGGCTCCGGTACCGGCAGCATCCACTTCGCCGCCGCCAGCGTGCATGCCGATACCCTGGGCCATATCGTCGAGAACCGCGTGGTGCAGGACGCCCTGCTCGACCGTCTGCACGACAGCCAGATTGGCCTGTTACCCGGCGCGCGCCTGGAGCAACTGCGCCGCAGCGGCGATGACTGGCTGCTGACGCTCACCGATGGTCGTCAATTGCGTGCCCCACTGCTGGTGGCTGCCGACGGCGCCAACTCGGCGGTGCGGCGCCTGGCCGGTTGCGCCACACGTGAATGGGATTATCTGCATCACGCCATCGTCACCAGCGTACGTTGCGAGCGTCCGCATCGGGCCACGGCTTGGCAGCGTTTCACCGACGATGGCCCGCTGGCCTTCCTGCCGCTTGATGGCCCGGCTGGCGAGCATTGGTGCTCGATCGTCTGGTCGACGCTGCCGGTCGAGGCGCAGCGCCTGATGGCACTGGACGACGAAGCCTTCTGTCATGAACTGACCAAGGCTTTCGAGGCACGTCTCGGCAAGGTGCTGCACGCCGATCGCCGGTTGTGCATTGCACTGCGCCAACGCCATGCCAAACGCTATGTGGAACCGGGGCTGGCGCTGGTCGGCGATGCCGCGCACACCATCCACCCGTTGGCCGGGCAGGGCGTCAACCTGGGCTTCCTCGACGCCGCTGTACTGGCCGAAGTGCTGCTGCATGCTCTGGGGCGTGGCGAGAAGCTGAGTGAGGAGCGCGTGCTGAGCCGTTTCGAGCGCCGACGCATGCCGCATAACCTGGCGATGATGGCGGCGATGGAAGGTTTCCAGCGCCTGTTCCAGGCCGACCCGCTGCCGCTGCGACTGCTGCGCAACGTCGGCCTCGATCTGGTCGACGGCCAGGCCGAAGCCAAGGCGCTGTTCGTGCGTCAGGCGCTTGGGCTGGCCGGCGACTTACCGGAACTGGCGCGAGCCTGAGCTGACGCAACTTGTAATAACTGCCGTGTTTCGGCTTGCTGTTTACGTTGAGAAGGCAAATAACATTCACTACCATTCAGCCACTTTGCCAATCCGTAAGAGGCTGATCCCATGAAGGCTCGTAACGCGCTCCTCGCTGCATTCACTCTCGGCACCCTGGCCACCGCCGTTCAGGCCGCTGATGAAGTGGTGGTTTACTCCGCCCGCATCGATGAGCTGATCAAGCCGGTATTCGATGCCTACACCGAGAAGACCGGGGTCAAGGTGAAGTTCATCACCGACAAGGAAGCGCCGCTGATCGCCCGCCTCAAGGCCGAGGGCGCCAACACCCCGGCCGATCTGCTGATCACCGTCGACGCCGGCAACCTCTGGCAGGCCGAGCAGGAAGGTGTGCTGCAGCCGACCAAGTCCGACGTGATCGACGCCAATATTCCCGCTCAGTACCGTTCCAGCACTGACAGCTGGACTGGCCTGTCGCTGCGTGCGCGCACCATTTTCTACTCCACCGAGCGGGTCAAGCCGGAGGAGCTGTCCACCTACGAAGCCCTGGCCGACAAGAACTGGGAAGGCCGTCTGTGCCTGCGTACCAGCAAGAAGGTCTACAACCAGTCGCTGACCGCCACCCTGATCGAAGCCCATGGCGCGGAGAAGACCGAGGAGATCGTCAAGGGGTGGGTGAACAACCTGGCCACCGACGTGTTCGCGGACGACACCGCGTTGCTGCAGGCCATCGACGCCGGCCAGTGCGATGTGGGCATCACCAACACCTACTACTACGGTCGTCTGCACAAGCAGAACCCAGGCCTGAAAGTGAAGCCGTTCTGGCCGAACCAGGCTGACCGTGGTGTGCACGTCAACCTGGCAGGTGCCGGTGTGACCAAGCATGCCCCGCATGCCGAGCAGGCCAAGAAGCTGCTGGAGTGGATGACCACCGCGGAAGCGCAGAGCATCTTCGCTGGCGTCAACCAGGAGTTCCCGGCCAACCCGGCGGTCGCACCGTCCGAGGAAGTGGCTGCATGGGGCACCTTCAAGGCTGACTCGGTTGCCACTGAAGTGGCAGGCAAGCGTCAGGCTGAAGCGACTATGCTGATGGATCGCGCCGGCTGGCAGTAAGCCTGTAACGATCTGCGGCGTGTCGGCCCTGCTGCGTTGAAAGCAGCAGGCTTCAGCTCGCGAGATCGTATGGCTTGGAGGCATCCACGCCGCTGCCGTTATACTGCGACGCCCCGCCTAGCCGGGGCGTCGTCTTTTTCGTCGTCTAGGAGTCCGCGTGCCGCATCCCGTCCAGCGTCGCTGGTATCCCATCGTCCTTGCCGTCGCCGCTCTGGTGCTGATGCCGCTTTCGGTATTGCTGCTGAGCTGGCATGAGGTGGATCAGCAGATCTGGACGCATCTGTGGCAGACGCAGATGGGCCGCCTGATCGGCAATACCCTGACGCTGGTGATCGGTGTCGGTGTCGGCGTGACCCTGCTCGGCGTCAGCCTGGCCTGGCTCACCAGCCTCTGCGAGTTTCCCGGTCGGCGCTGGCTGGACTGGGCGCTGATGCTGCCTTTCGCCATTCCCGCCTACGTACTGGCTTTCGTCTTCGTCGGCCTGCTGGATTTCGCAGGTCCCGTGCAGACGCTGCTGCGCGAGTGGTTCGGCAGCGGCTTTAGGCTGCCGCGGGTGCGCTCGACCGGTGGCGTGATCATTGTTCTGGTGCTGGTGTTCTACCCCTACGTTTACCTGCTTGCCCGTGGTGCCTTTCTGGCTCAGGGCAAGGGCCTGATGGAGGCGGCGCGAGTGCTCGGGCAGAGCCCCTGGCAGGCGTTCTGGCGTGTGGCCTTGCCAATGGCGCGGCCGGCCATCGGTGCCGGTCTGGCGCTGGCGATCATGGAAACCCTGGCCGATTTCGGCGCGGTGTCGGTGTTCAATTTCGACACGTTCACCACGGCCATCTACAAGACCTGGTACAGCTTCTATAGCCTGACCAGTGCCACTCAACTGGCCAGCTTGCTGCTGCTCGCCGTCGCGCTGGTGCTTTACGGTGAGCGCCGTGCCCGCGGCGCTGCGCGGCCGGCCAACGAGCGGCCAAGAGGCAAGGCGCTGTATCACCTGCATGGCTGGAAGGCCTTCGCCGCCAGTGCCTGGTGCGGTCTGGTGTTCGCCTGCGCCTTCGTCATCCCGTTGCTGCAACTGCTGGCGTGGTTCTGGCAACGCGGCCGTTTCGATCTCGATGAGCGTTACGCCGGTTTGATCCTGCATACCCTGTACCTGGGCGGTATGGCGGCGCTGATCACCGTCAGCGTGGCGATGCTGCTGGCTTTCGCCCGCCGTCAGGCGCCGAATCGCGGTGTGCGCTTCGGTGTGGCGCTGGGCAACATCGGCTATGCCTTGCCGGGCTCGGTACTGGCGGTGGCGATCATGCTGGCGTTCAGCTTTCTGGATCGCGAGCTGGTGATTCCGCTGTCCACGGCCTTGGGGGGCGCCGGTAAGCCGCTGCTGCTGGGCAGCCTGGCGGCGCTGCTGGTGGCTTACCTGATCCGTTTCATGGCGGTGGCGTTCGGGCCGCTGGAAACCAGCCTGGCGCGCATTCGCCCATCCCTGCCTGAGGCTTCGCGCAGCCTGGGCGTCGGCGGTTTCGGGCTGTTCTTCAAGGTGTACTTGCCACTCTTGCTGCCGGGCACCTTGTCGGCCGCGCTGCTGGTATTCGTCGACGTGCTCAAGGAAATGCCGGCGACCTTGCTGATGCGCCCCTTCGGCTGGGACACCCTGTCGGTGCGGGTATTCGAGATGACCAGCGAGGGTGAGTGGGCGCGTGCTGCGTTGCCCGCCCTGACGCTGGTGCTGGTCGGTCTGTTGCCAGTGATTCTGCTAATTCGTCGCTCGGCGCGCAGTTTCGGCTGAGGGTGGTGGATTGTCTGCTGGCGCTCAGAGCAGGGGCGTACCGGGCGGCGATCCGTTCGCGCAGCAGTACACCATGGGTTTCGATGGCAAGGTGAGGCGCTCTGGCGGACTGTTCGCTTCGCTCCTGAGTCCGCCCTACGCTCCGCGCGACCTTTGGTCAGATGACCCCCGCCGACCTTGCGGCTACAATGCGCGCCATTCGCGAGCCGGGGTAACCCGACGGACGTGCCGAGAAGCGTAAGCGAGGCCGCCAGTGCAAGGCGCAGACAGGTGAAAAACGGCCGGGGTCGCGCCCGACTGTGCTCATGCACATGAGCATTTTGAACCTGGTTGCAACACCGCAATGGCAACGCAGCTAGCTTCTCGGGGGTCTGAATCGCTTCGCCAAGCCCGGAAGGAGACACCCATGGGACAGCGTACCCCCCTCTATGACCTGCACCTGGCGCTGGGGGCCAAGATGGTGGATTTCGGCGGCTGGGACATGCCGCTGCACTACGGTTCGCAAGTGGAGGAGCACCATCAGGTGCGCCGCGAGTGCGGCGTGTTCGACGTCTCGCACATGTGCGTGGTGGACGTCAGCGGCAGCCAGGCGCAGGCCTATCTGCAACGCCTGCTGGCCAACGATGTGGCGCGCCTGCAGAGCACCGGCAAGGCGTTGTACAGCGCCATGCTCAACGAGCAGGGCGGGGTGATCGATGACCTGATCGTCTACCGCAGCGCAGACGGTTATCGCCTGGTGGTCAACGCCGGTACCCGCGACAAGGATCTGGCGTGGATGCACGCTCAGGCCGCTGACTTCGACGTGCAACTGCGCGAGCGCCGCGACCTGGCCATGCTCGCCATCCAGGGGCCCAAGGCCCGCGTGCGCACGGCGGAGCTGGTGACCCAGGCTCGCGCTGCTCTGATCCAGGAGCTCAAACCGTTCGAGGGGCTGCCCGAAGGCGACTGGTTCATCGCCCGTACCGGTTACACCGGCGAGGACGGTCTGGAAATCGTGTTGCCGAGCAGCGAGGTGGTGTACTTCCTCAACGAGCTGGTCGGCGCGGGGATCGCCCCCATTGGTCTGGGCGCGCGCGACACCCTACGCCTGGAGGCCGGTATGAACCTCTACGGCCAGGACATGGACGAGAACGTGTCACCGCTGGCTGCCAACATGGCCTGGACGCTGGCCTGGGAGCCAGCCGAGCGTGATTTCATCGGCCGTGCCGCATTGCAGGCGCAACGCGCTGCTGGTTGCCCGAGCAAGCTGGTCGGCCTGGTGCTGGAGGAGCGTGGCGTGCTGCGTGCTCACCAGGTGGTGCGTGTCGAAGGTATCGGTGAGGGTGAGATCACCAGCGGCAGCTTCTCGCCTACGCTGAACAAATCCATCGCGCTGGCACGCGTGCCTGCGGCCACGGGGGATCGCGCCGAGGTGGAAATCCGCGGCAAGTGGTTCCCGGTGCGCGTGGTCAAGCCGAGCTTCGTGCGTCACGGCAAGACGCTTATCTGAACATCGGCTGCGGCGCGGGCTTCCCCTCTCGTCGTGGCCTGCTAAATTGTCCTGACGGCCCGCTTGCCGTCATCGCTTACGAGGAATGAGACATGAGCAATATCCCCGCCGATCTGCGTTACGCCGCCAGCCATGAGTGGGCGCGTCTGGAGGCCGATGGCAGCGTGACCGTGGGCATTTCCGACCACGCTCAGGAAGCCCTCGGCGACGTGGTGTTCATCGAGCTGCCGGAAGTCGGCAAGCAACTGAGCGCTGGCCAGGAAGCTGGTGTGGTCGAGTCGGTCAAGGCCGCCTCGGACATCTATGCGCCGGTCGGCGGTGAAGTGATCGCCATCAACGAAGCACTGGCCGATAGCCCGGAAAGCGTCAACAGCGATCCCTACGGTAGCTGGTTCTTCAAGCTCAAGCCGAGCGATGCCAGCGAGCTGGATAAGCTGCTCGATGCAACTGCCTATCAGGCTGCTGCCGACGCCGATTCCTGATCGCGCCCACAGCATCGACAAAGACCCGCCTTGGCGGGTCTTTGCTTTTATGGTGCTGAATGGATGGAGTTCGCCAACCACGCTGGAAGTTTTGCCTGTATCCGCCACTTGAGTGTTCTACGACCGTTGGTCGTCTGGGCTAACATTCTTTGAAAATACAATATATATAAATATATATTGTATTAATTGAAGGTGTCTCATGGCCGATTCCCTCGACATCCAGCAACTGCGCACCAATGCCGATGCGGCCGGGCAGTTGCTCAAGGTACTGGCCAATCCGGATCGTCTGCTGCTGCTTTGCCAGCTTTCCCAGGGTGAGCGCAACGTCAGTGAGCTGGAGGCCCAGCTTGGTATCCAGCAGCCGACGCTGTCGCAGCAGTTGGCCGTATTGAGGCGCGAAGGGCTGGTCGAGACCCGGCGTGACGGCAAGCAGATCTTCTACCGCATCAGCAGCCCGGCCGCGCTCGCGGTGATCGAGACGCTGTATCGCCTGTTTTGCGAGGGGCAGCAATGAACGTCGATTGGACCAATTTCACCCCCTGGAGCTCCCTGGCTGGTGGCGCGCTGATCGGTTTGGCGGTGGCGCTCTTCGCCCTGGCCAACGGCCGCGTTGCGGGCATCAGCGGCCTGCTGGGCAGTATGTTGCAGCGCGGTGCCGAGGGGCGTGGCGAGAAAGCGCTGTTTCTCCTCGGCCTGCTGCTGGCGCCCTTGCTATGGCTGGTGTTCGCCGACCTGCCGCCAGTGCGCTTCGAAGGTGGCACGCTGAGCCTGGTTGCTGCCGGACTGTTGGTGGGCCTTGGCACCCGTTATGGCTCAGGCTGCACCAGCGGGCATGGCGTGTGTGGTGTTTCCCGTCTTTCGCCGCGCTCGCTGATGGCCACGCTGTGCTTCATGGCCAGTGGCTTCGCCACGGTGTTCGTGTTGCGCCACCTGCTGGAGGGCTGATCATGGCCAGGCTCAGTGCTTTCGTGGCTGGCTTGCTGTTCGGTTTCGGCCTGCTGTTGGCCGGTATGGCCGACCCGGCCAAGGTGCTGGCTTTTCTCGATCTGGCCGGCAACTGGGATCCGTCTCTGGCGCTGGTGATGGCAGGTGCCATCGCTGTTGCGATGTTGCCGTTGAAGTTGGCGGGCAAGCGTTCCCGGGCATTGTTGGGCGGCGCCATGCAGTTGCCGACTCGCCGTGATCTGGATGCCCGGCTGATCGGTGGCAGCCTGCTGTTCGGTGTGGGTTGGGGTATCGCCGGTATCTGTCCGGGCCCTGCGCTCACCCTGTTGCTCGCTGGCCACTGGCAGGCGTTGTTGTTCGTTGCGGCGATGCTGGTGGGGATGCTGATCTTTGTCGCGCTGGAGGGCCAGCGCGGGCGTTGCTCTGGAGGTGCTCGATGAAGAGCAATGTTGGAACCCTCGACCGTAGCCCGCGCATTGCTGTTGACCTGATCCTCATTGCTCTGAGGTTGGCCACCGGCACCTTCCGCTATTGCCCGGCTTATCCGCTACCGGGCATCGATACCTGCACGCGCACAGCCTGAACAACCGGGAGTCGCCATGTCCGCTGTCATCACCCCATTCTTCGATTCGGCCACGTTCACCTACAGCTATGTGGTCAGTGATCCGGCTACGGGGCGCTGCGCCATCATCGATTCGGTGCTCGATTACGACCCCGCTTCGGGGCGTACCTCGCATGCCGGTGCTGAGCGCATCGTCGAGCATGTCCGGGCCCAGGGGCTGGCGGTGGACTGGCTGCTGGAAACCCATGTGCACGCCGATCATCTGTCTGCCGCTCCCTACCTCAAGCAGGCGCTGGGCGGTCGGCTGGCCATCGGTGCGCAGATCACCCAGGTGCAGAGCACCTTCGGCAAGCTGTTCAATGCTGGGAGCGCGTTCGCCTGCGACGGCAGTCAGTTCGATCAGCTGTTCAGCGATGGCGAATGCTTTCGCATCGGTGGCCTGGAGGTTCGTGCGTTGCATACGCCAGGGCATACCCCGGCCTGCATGACCTACGTGATCGGCGATGCGGCTTTCGTCGGCGATACGCTGTTCATGCCGGACTACGGCACCGCCCGTTGCGACTTCCCTGGTGGCGATGCCCGCGTACTGTATCGCTCGATTCAACGGCTGTTCAGCCTGCCGGATGCGACTCGTCTGTTCCTCTGCCATGACTACAAGGCGCCAGGGCGCGAGCATTTTCAGTTTCAGAGCACGGTGGCCGAGCAGCGCATGCACAACGTGCATGTGCATGAAGGCGTCGGCGAGGACGAGTTCGTCGCCATGCGCACCAAGCGTGATGCAACGCTGGGCATGCCGACGTTGATCCTGCCGTCGGTACAGGTGAACATGCGCGGCGGCGAACTGCCCCCGCCGGAAGACAACGGGGTGCGTTATCTCAAGGTGCCCTTGAATGTCCTTTGAGCCCTTGCGCGGCTATTTGCGCAACTCGGCCAGTGCCGATCTGATCGCGGCGCTGCTGGTCTCCCTGCTTCTGGTGCCGCAGGCGCTGGCCTATGCGCAACTGGCCGGCTTGCCAGCGGTTGCCGGGCTGTACGCGAGCATCCTGCCGCTGGCGGTGTATGCCTGGCTCGGCGGCAGTGCCGGTGTGGCGCTGTCGTTGGGGCCGGTGGCGATTCTCTCGCTGATGACCGCTGCCGCCCTGCAACCGCTCGCTGCTGCCGGCAGTGCCGCATACATGGCCGGAGCGGTCATGCTGACGGCTCTGGTCGGGTTGTTCCTGTTGGCGATGAGCCTCCTGCGCCTGGGTGTGCTGGCCAATTTCCTCAGTCACCCGGTTATCGCCGGGTTCGTCAGCGGTTCGGCGATTTTGATCGCGGCCAGCCAGCTGGGTCATCTGCTCGGTATTCGGGGCGCGGGGCAGAGCCTGCCGGATCTGCTGCCCTCGCTGTGGGCGCAACTCGATCAGGTGCATCTGCCGACCTTGTTGCTGGGGCTGGGCAGCGTCTGCTTCCTACTGGTACTCAGGCAGTTGCATCGCTGCGGTTTGCCGGTACGCCTGGCCGGTTGGCTGGTGCGCCTTGGGGCACTGTTGCTGGTGCTGCTAGGCATTGCCGCCAGTGCTCTGTTTGGCCTGGAGTCGCTGGGCGTACGCGTGGTCGGGACGGTGCCAGCGGGGTTGCCGCCGTTGACCCTGCCGCCGCTCGATCTGCAATTGCTGCGCGAGCTATGGCCGGCGGCGTTGCTGATCGCACTGGTTGGCTTCGTCGAGTCGGTCTCCATCGCTCAGAGCCTGGAGGCGCGCCGACGGCGTTCGGTCAATCCCGACCGGGAGTTGCGCGGCCAGGCCGGGGCCAATCTGGCGGCGGCCTTCACCGGCGGCTTTCCGGTGGCGGCCAGTTTCTCGCGTTCGGCGCTGGCGCTGGAAACGCCGGTAGCCACGCCACGGGTCGGCCTGTGGGTCGCGGCGCTGATGCTCGGCGCAGCGCTGGGCCTGGCGCCACTGTTGCAGCATCTGCCACAGGCGGTGCTGGCGGCGAGCATCCTGGTGGCGATTCTCGGTCTGATCGACCTGCGTACGCTGCGTCGTACCTGGCGCTACTCGCGGCAGGACGGTGTGGCGCAACTGGTTACCCTGGTCGGTGTGCTCGCCCATGGTGTTGAGGCTGGCATCGTTCTCGGCGTTGGCCTGTCGCTGTTGCTGTTTCTCTGGCGCACCAGCCGGCCGCATATCGCTGTGATTGGCTTGTTGCCCGGCAGCGAGCATTTCCGCAATGTCGAGCGTTTCGACACGCTGGACAGTGCCACGGTGTTGTCGCTTCGGGTCGACGAGAGCCTGTATTTCCCCAATGCCCGTTATCTGGAGGAGCGCATCGCCGAGCTGGTGGCGGCACGGCCGCAGGCGCGGCATGTGGTGCTGCAGTGTTCAGGGGTCAACCTGATCGATGCCAGCGCCCTGGATTCGCTGGAGACCATCGGCGCTCGCCTGGCCAGCGCCGGTTTGCAGTTGCACTTCTCCGAGGTCAAGGGGCCGGTGATGGACAGGCTCAAGCGTTCGGATTTTCTCGAGCGCTTCGGCGGACAGGTATTCGTCAGCCAGTACCAGGCGCTGGCGACGCTCGATCCTGAGTTGATCGCACGCAACAGAGCACTCTGAGCGGATTTGTTGCAAATTCTTAACGTGCCGGGTGGGGCTTGATCTGGGTCAAGCTCAGGGCAGTGGTTGGCGCGCATGGTCGAGGCATAACCAGATAAGCCAACACCTGAGGAGATACCACCATGCGCACGCTGAGCCTGCTGGCCGGTATGTGTCTGGGCGCCAGTGCCTGGGCCAATGTACCGAGTAACGAACCCGTGGAGCCCATCGCCCCCGCCGAGATCACCGACTCCGCCAAGGTCGAGCTTGGCAAGCAGCTGTTCTTCGACCCGCGCCTGTCGCGCTCGGGCTTCATTTCCTGCAACTCCTGCCACAACCTGTCGATGGGCGGCAGCGACAACCTGCCCAGCTCCATCGGTCACAACTGGCAGCAGGGGCCGATCAACTCGCCCACCGTACTCAACTCCAGCCTGAATCTGGCGCAGTTCTGGGATGGTCGCGCCGCCGACCTCAAGGAGCAGGCCGCTGGCCCTATCGCCAACCCGAAGGAGATGGCCTTCACCCACATTCTCGCCATCGACGTGCTGCGCTCGATCCCGCAATACCGCGAATCGTTCAAGACGGTGTACAAGACCGACGAAATCACCCTGGACGAAGTGACCGATGCCATCGCCGAGTTCGAGAAGACCCTGGTCACGCCCAATTCGCGCTTCGACCTGTGGCTCAAGGGCGATGCCAAGGCCATCACCCAGGCCGAGCGGGAAGGCTACGAGCTGTTCAAGTCCATCGGCTGCGTGGCGTGCCACAACGGGCCGGCGCTGGGCGGCGACTCGTTCCAGAAGATGGGCCTGGTCGAACCCTATGAAACCAGCAACCCCGCCGAGGGCGTGGCCGGCCTGACCGGTAAGGATGCTGATCGCTTCAAGTTCAAGGTACCGACCCTGCGCAATGTCGAGCTGACTTATCCCTACTTCCACGACGGCGCTTACTGGAAGCTGGAAGAGTCGGTGGACATCATGGCCCGCCTGCAACTGGGGCGACAGCTGAGCGAGGACGAGATCGGCAAGATCACCGCCTTCCTCAAGACCCTGACCGGCGAGCAACCAAGCTTCGCCCTGCCGATCCTGCCGCCGTCGAACAACGATACGCCGCGTCCGCAGCCGTTCGAATAGCGCAGGGAACTGTGGGAGGGGCTTTAGCCGCGACTGCACAGCTCGCCGCTAAAGCGCCTCCCACGAGCGCGCTTCAGCGCCCTTGCGGCGCCGGCTGCTGCTGGGTGATGCAGTGGATATTGCCGCCACCGAGCAGAATCTCGCGGCCCGGCACCATCACCACGCGATGCTCGGGGAAGATGCGCTGGAGAATGGTGCGGGCTTCCTCGTCCTTCGGGTCATCGAAGCTCGGCGCGACGATGCCGTCGTTGACGATGAGGAAGTTGACGTAGGAACCGGCTAGGCGAACCTCCGGACTGCGTTCCTGGCTGCCATCGACGATATCGACGCCCGCGCACTCTTCGGCCGTGGCGTGAATCGGGCCGGGAATCGGCATCTTGTGCACGGTCAGTTGGCGGCCCTTGGCGTCGCGAGCGCTTTCCAGCACACGCATGGCGGCCTGGCAGCGCGGATAGTTGGGGTCATTCTGATCCTCTGTCCAGGCCAGCAGCACTTCGCCGGGGCGTACGTAGCAACAGAAGTTGTCGACGTGGCCGTCGGTTTCGTCGTTGAACAGGCCGTCCGGTAGCCAGATCACCGTGTCGACGGCCAGGTGCTCGCGCAGCACGGCTTCGATCTCTTCGCGCGACAGGTGCGGGTTGCGGTTCCTGTTCAGCAGGCACTCTTCGGTGGTGATCAGGGTGCCTTCGCCATCGACATGGATCGAGCCGCCTTCGAGCACGAAGCCCTCGGTGCGGTAGCGCTTGCAGCCTTCGATTTCGAGAACCTTGCGTGCCACCTGGTCGTCACGCAGCCAGGGCCAGTACAGGCCGCCGTCGAATCCGCCCCAGGCATTGAACGCCCAGTCCACGCCGCGCACTTCGCCGCTGGTGTTGGTGACGAAGGTCGGGCCGGTGTCACGCACCCAGGCGTCGTCGGTGGTAATTTCCACCAGGCGGATGTTGGCGTCATCCAGGCGCGCGCGGGCATTTTCGTACTGCGCTGCGGACACGCAGACGGTCACTGGCTCGAACTGGGCGATGGCCTTGGCCACCGCGGCGAAGGCGGCCTGTGCCGGCTTGCCGCCGTTGCGCCAGTTGTCCGGGCGTTCGGGCCAGACCATCCAGGTCTTGCTGTGGGTTTCCCATTCCGCCGGCATGCGGAAGCCATCGGCACGAGGTGTGGTGTTCAGGGTGGTCATATTTCGCTTCCGTAGGGTGCGCCATGCGCACCGGCAAAGTGTTTGGAGGGCTAGGTGCGCACAGCGCACCCTACGGGATCGAGGGTGTTTCACCGTCGAGCGTGGAAAGCGGCCAGTATAGGTTCGGCCGGCGGTCGCGGAACACACCCCAGGCGGTGCGGATCTTCTCCAGCGCGTCCAGATCGAAGCTGTGCAGCGCAATGCCTTCATCGGTCTGGTTCAGCTCCTTGACCTTCTCGCCGTACTGATCGGCGATGAACGAGCTGCCGTAGAAGGTGATGTCGTAGCCGTCCTGTTCTTCGCGTCCGATGCGGTTGCTGGCCACCAGCGGCATCAGGTTGGCGCCGGCATGGCCTTGCTGCACGCGCTGCCAGTGCTCACGCGAGGTGATGTTGGCGTCGTGCGGTTCGCTGCCGATGGCGGTGGGGTAGAAGAGGATTTCCGCGCCCATCAGCGCCATGCTGCGTGCGCATTCCGGGAACCACTGATCCCAGCAGATACCCACACCGATGCGCGCATAGGCGGTGTCCCAGACCTTGAAGCCGGTATCGCCCGGGTTGAAGTAGTACTTCTCGTGATAGCCGGGCCCGTCCGGGATATGGCTTTTTCGATAAATCCCGAGGTTCGTGCCGTCGGCGTCGAGGATGGCGATGCTGTTGAAGCGGGCACGGCCGGCGCGCTCGAAGAAGCTGATCGGCAGCACTACCTTCAGCTCGGCGGCGACCTTCCGGAAGTGCGCGATGGCCGGGTTTTCCGCCACCGTGGTGGCCAGCTGGGTGTAGTCGGCGTTGGGCTTCTGGCAGAAGTAAGGGGCCTCGAACAGCTCCTGGATCAGGATGATCTGGGCGCCCTGGGCTGCCGCCTGGCGCACCAGCTTCTCGGCATTGGCGATGTTTGCAGGGGTATCCCAGGAGCAGGCCATCTGGGTCGCAGCGACGGTAACGATACGGGACATGAAGCACCTCTTGGCTCGTTCGCAGGCCGCTCCGGCGGCCCATTCAGAGTGCCGTGGCTGAACCTCGACCATGGCGGGATGCTCGATTTATATCCGATAAATATTGGTATTAGAAGATGCTTTTAGTCGGCTGAGTGAAATAAATGCGATTTTTATCGGATTTATATTGGTTCGGGCCTTAGGTGGCGGGGCGCCTTGGTTGTGCAACGCGATTGGTCGCAGCGTCAGATGCCATCGGTGCGCACGGCGCACCCTTCGGTGGATTACGCCAGCGGTGCAGGCCTTTTCGGCAGCGCGGCCGGCAGGTACAGGCCCAGGTAGGCGTCGAATACGCGCATGCCTTCCTCGGCCAGGCGCGGGGTGATCTCCCCGTGCAGTTGCACGGAGCGGGCGTAAACGCGATCCCCCAGGGACATGGCCAGAGTGAATACGTCGATATCCATCGGCAATTGCGGCAGAGGGAAGTGTCGCTCGAACAGTGCCCGCATCAATCGGCCCAGCTCCAGATCGTGCTGGTGATCAGCCTGGGTCACCTCGGCCAGACCGTGCTGGGCGAGGATCAGCTGCCGTGCGGCGGCGTCCTTGGCATAGATAGCCAGCATGCGCTGCTCGACCAGGCGCGAGAGGTCGTGCCAGGTGCGTAATGCGGCGTGCTCGACCGGTTCGAGCAGGCTGCCACGGAAGGCGGCGTGCACGTCTGCGGTCAGCCCTTCGAGCAGGGCCGGCACGCTGGCGAAGAAGTGATACACCGAAGACGGCGGAATGCCGGCGCGTTCGGCTACCGTGTAGATCGACAGGCTGGCCATGCCCTGCTCGGCCAGCAGCTCACGAGCGGCAGAGAGGATCACGGCGATGCGGGCCTGGCTGCTGGCGCGCGGCTTGCGGGTGCTGGCGGGGCGCGACATGGTGGGCTCCTCGGTGGGCGAGGCGCTATTGGACGTCAGCTGGCGCCGGCGAGGCAAGCCTCGCCGGGGGTCAACTGCCGTCGCGGAAACGCTGCCAGACGTTGCTGCGTACCTGCGCGTGTTTCTCCGAGAGCACTTCCAGTGGATACAGGCGGCGCTTGGTGTCCTGATCCGGATACAGGCCGGGTTGTTCCAGCAGGGCGCTGTCGATGAACTGCATGGAGTCGGCATTGCCATTGGGGTAGAGCGTCTCGGCAGTGATCTGGGCGATCACCTGCGGCTGCATCAGGTAGTCGATGAAGCGGTGGGCGAGATCCGGGCGGCTGGCATTGGCGGGAATCACCAGGTTGTCGATGAACAGCACCGAGCCTTCGTCAGGCACCACGAAACTCACTGGCTGACCCGCCTGCGCGGCGGCAAGGGCATCACCGACCCAGGCCATGGCCAGGCACAGCCGTCCATTGTTGAGGTCTTCGATATAGCGCTCGCTGTCGACGTAACGCAGGTTCGGGCGCAGGCCGTCGAGCACGCCTCCAGCGCGTTCGACGCGGCTCGGAGCGCTGCGCGCCAGGCTGCGGCCCTGGTAGTTGAGCAGCAGCGACAGGGTTTCATCCGGTGCATCCAGCACGCTGATGCCGCAACTGGCCAGGCGCTTGCTCTGCTCGGCGTCGAACAGCAGGCTCCAACTGCTCGGCAGTGGCCCGCCATAGGCGGCTTCGGCCTTGGGTGTATTGATCGCCAGGCCAACCGCGCCCCACAGGTAGGGCACGGCATGACGGTTCTGCGGGTCGACCGCAGCCAGTTTGCTCAGCAGCTGTTTGTCCAGGTGCGTGCGGTTGGGGAGCAGGTTGAAATCCAGGGGGCGAATGCGACCGCTGGCGATCAGCGCTGGCAGTTCATTGTGCGAGGGCACGGCGATGTCGATGGGTTGCCCGCTGTTCAGCGCTGCGCCCAGTTCTTCGGCACTGGCGAAGGTGTGGTACTCGACCTCGATACCGGTGTCGCGGGTGAAGTTTTCCAGCACCTGCGGCGCGATGTAATCGTTCCAGTTGTAGACACGGATGCTGTCGGCGGCCTGAGTCAGGCCACTGATCAGGCCCAGCAGGACGGCGGCAATAGCGCGTTGCATGAGTAGCTCCCCGATGGATGAAGGCAACAGTATCCGGCGGCCTTGCTCGCCGGAGGTTGATTCATGTCAGCGGAGTCGCCGTGCGGCGAACCGCTGGCCCCGGTGCAGAGCGCCGGAGCAGGCAGTTGGCAGTTGGCAGGTAAAAAGAAGCCGGCTCTATTCAGGCCGTGTGAAAACTACTGCGCTCGGCCGTGCTGCGTTAAAAACAGGCTCAGAATGCTCATTTACTATTTGTAAACTGCGCTTCTTCGCCTGTTTTTGCCTTGCCTGACCTTCGCTCGCTACGTTTTCACATGGCCTTCTACGGCCGGCTTTCTCGGTTTTACACGGTATGCAGGTACCAGTTGTACTCGAGGTCGGAGATGGTGGTCTCGAACTCTTGCAGCTCGGCTTCCTTGCACGCGACGAAGATGTCGATGTACTTGGAGTCGATGTATTTGTTCATCACTTCGCTGTCGTCCAGCTCGCGCAGGGCATCGCGCAGGTTGTTCGGCAGGCTGGGTTCGAGCTGCTCGTAGGAGTTGCCTTCGATCGGCTCGCCCGGTTCGATCTGGTTGGTCAGGCCGTGGTGGATACCGGCGAGGATCGAGGCCAGCATCAGGTAGGGGTTGGCATCGGCGCCGGCCACGCGGTGTTCGATGCGCACGGCATCCGGGCTGCCGGTGGGGATGCGAACGGCCACGGTGCGGTTGTCCAGTGCCCAGCTCGGCGCGTTGGGCACATAGAACTGTGCACCGAAGCGGCGGTAGGAGTTGACGTTGGGGCAGAGGAACGCCATCGACGCGGACATGGTGTCGAGAATGCCGCCGACGGCATGGCGCAACGAAGAGTTCTCCAGCGGATCTTCGGCCGCGAAGATGTTCTTGCCGGTCTTCTTGTCCAGCAGCGAGATGTGCACGTGCAGACCGTTGCCCGCCTGGCCCGGGTAGGGCTTGGCCATGAAGGTGGAGTCCATCTCATGGTCGTAGGCGATGTTCTTGATCAGGCGCTTGAGCAGCAGGGCGTAATCGCAGGCCTTGATCGCGTCTTCGACGTGATGCAGGTTGACCTCGAACTGCGCCGGGGCGCTTTCCTTGACGATGGCGTCGGCCGGGATGTCCTGTTCCTTGGCGGCTTCGAGCATGTCCTGCAGGCAGTCGACGTACTCGTCTAGGTCGTCGATCAAGTAAACCTGGGTGGAGTGCGGGCGCTTGCCGGAGATCGGCGAACGCGGCGGCTGTGGACGGCCGTTCACGTTCTCCTGGTCGATCAGGTAGAACTCCAGTTCGAAGGCTGCGCAGATACGCAGGCCCAGTTCGTCGAACTTCTGCACCACCTGGCGCAATACCTCGCGCGGGTCGGCGAAGAAAGGCGTGCCGTCCAGCTCGTGCATGGTCATCAACAGTTGCGCGGTCGGGCGCTTCTGCCAGGGTTCGTTGCACAGGGTATTGGGGATGGGGAAGCAGATACGGTCGGCGTCGCCGATGTCCAGACCAAGGCCGGTGCTTTCGACGGTGGAGCCGTTGATGTCGAGCGCGAAGAGCGAGGCGGGCAGGTTGATGCCTTTCTCGTACACCTTGTGGAGGGCGTTTCGGTCGATGCGCTTGCCGCGCACCACACCATTCATATCTGCAATAAGAAGGTCGACGAACTGGACCTCAGGATGTTCCTTAAGGAACGCGTTCGCTTCGTTAAGCTGAACGGCACGCGGGGGTACCGACATGATGCAACACCTTTTTGTTAAATATATCAATCATGCGACTGCATGGGTGTGAGTCAATCCGAAACGCACTTTACTGTCAAGCTGGCCCCATGATGCCCTGTAGTGGGGCGTGATGGCCATTTTTGGGGCATTTCAAGGCCTTTCAGGGGGCTTCAGCTGGCGATATTTCTGGGTGCTCAACGGGGTGTGTTCAATTTTTTACAGAGCTATTGTGTAAAAAAATGAACAAGGCTAAGCTCGGTTCAAACCCATAACAGCAATAATACGGGTGTCTCATGTTTCGCCTGCCGATTCTCGGCGTCAGCGCTTGTACCAGAACCACCGGTCACGCCCTTTCTCCCCTCGCCGACGAGGTGAGCATTCGCTTCATGCGAGTGGGTGCGGGTGGCATGTCCGCTATCGTCGAGGCATGGCAGCATTCTTCTTCGGCGGCTTCAGCGCCGCTCGGCATGTTTTCTCGAGTCTTCATGTTACCCGCTACCCTGCACCATAGCGCAGGTGGCGCCTCGCTGCTGCGTGGCGCACGGCCTGGCGCGGGCTGTGCAACGCGCAAGCGTCTTGAGCTAGACACATCGCGCTTTGTTCGCGAAGGCGAAAGCTTTTCTTTCCGTGGAGTGAAAAGCCAGGTGCCGGAGGTGCTGCGCCCCTAGTAGCATCCACTCGAATATCTCGCCTTCTTCCAGGCCTTTGGTGAGGCTTGCAGGGAGAGGGCGGGGCAACGCTGAACCAGCTATAACCCTAGTTGGTTCTACAACCCTGAGGTCTCTATGAGTACCAAGTTAGACCAGCTCACGAGCTGGCTGAAAGAACGCAAAATCACCGAAGTCGAATGCCTGATCAGCGACCTGACCGGCATTGCCCGCGGCAAGATCTCGCCGACCAACAAGTTCCTCGACGAGAAGGGCATGCGCCTCCCTGAGAGCGTGCTGCTGCAGACCGTGACCGGCGACTACGTCGAGGACGACATCTACTACGACCTGCTGGACGAAGCGGACATCGACATGTTCTGCCGTCCCGACGCCAATGCGGTCTTCGTCGTGCCATGGGCCATCGAGCCTACTGCCATGGTGATTCACGACACCTTCGACAAGCAGGGCAACCCCATCGAGCTGTCGCCGCGCAACATCCTCAAGAAAGTGTTGCAGATGTATGCAGACAAAGGCTGGAAGCCCATTGTCGCGCCGGAGATGGAGTTCTACCTGACCAAGCGCAACAGCGACCCGGACTTCCCGCTGGTGGCCCCGGTAGGCCGCTCCGGCCGTCCGGAAACCGGCCGTCAGAGCTTCTCCATCGACGCGGCGAACGAATTCGACCCGCTGTTCGAAGACATGTACGACTGGTGCGAACTGCAAGGCCTGGATCTGGACACCCTGATCCACGAAGAGGGCCCGGCGCAGATGGAAATCAACTTCCGTCACGGCGACGCGCTGCACCTGGCCGACCAGATTCTGGTGTTCAAGCGCACCATGCGCGAGGCCGCGCTCAAGCATGATGTGGCGGCCACCTTCATGGCCAAGCCGATCACCGATGAGCCGGGCAGCGCCATGCACATCCACCAGAGCGTGGTCGACCTGAAGACCGGCAAGAACATCTTCTCCAACGATGACGGGACGATGAGCGAGCTGTTCCTGCACCACATCGGTGGTCTGCAGAAGTACATCCCCGAGCTGCTGCCGCTGTTCGCACCGAACGTCAACTCGTTCCGCCGTTTCCTGCCCGATACCTCGGCGCCGGTGAACGTGGAGTGGGGTGAGGAGAACCGCACCGTGGGCCTGCGCGTGCCGGAAGCCAGTCCGCAGAACCGCCGCGTGGAAAACCGCCTGGCCGGTGCCGATGCCAACCCTTATCTGGTGCTGGCAGCGACCCTGCTGTGCGGCTACATGGGCATGGTCGGCAACGTCAAACCGGGCGCCCCGGTGAAAGGCCGCGGTTACGAGCGTCGCAACCTGCGCCTGCCGGTGACCATCGAAAGCGCGCTGGAGCGGATGGAGGCCTGTAAGGACGCCGAGAAGTTCCTCGGCGAGAAGTTCATCCGTGGCTATGTCGCGGTCAAACGTGCCGAGCATGAGAACTTCAAACGCGTGATCAGCTCCTGGGAACGCGAGTTCCTCCTGCTGTCGGTTTAGCAGGGTAGGGTGGGCTTCAGCCCACCATTGCAGGCCGATTCGGTGGGCTGAAGCGGATCGCCGCCCGGCCCACCCGGCAGCGCCGCGAGCCTGCAGGGCCAACAGATAAGGTGTGGTAATGAACAAGCAAGCGAACAATCCCAAGACCGCCCAGTGGCAGGCGATGAGCCGGGCCCATCACCTGGCGCCGTTCAGTGATTACAAGCAGCTGGCCGAGAAGGGCCCGCGCATCATCACCGAGGCCAAGGGCGTGCACCTGTGGGACAGCGAGGGCAACAAGATCCTCGATGGCATGGCCGGCCTGTGGTGCGTGGCTGTCGGCTACGGCCGCGAGGAACTGGTCGAAGCCGCCGCTACGCAGATGCGCCAATTGCCGTTCTACAACACCTTCTTCCAGACCGCCCATCCGCCGGTGCTGGAGCTGGCGCAGGCCATCTCGCAGGTGGCGCCGGCCGGCATGAACCACGTGTTCTTCACCGGTTCAGGCTCGGAAGGTAACGACACCATGCTGCGCCTGGTACGCCACTACTGGGCGTGCAAGGGCCAACCGCAGAAGAAGATCATCATCGGCCGCGATAACGGCTACCACGGTTCTACCGTGGCCGGTGCCAGCCTCGGCGGCATGAAGTTCATGCATGAGCAGGGCGACCTGCCGATCCCGGGCATCGCGCATATCCCTCAGCCGTACTGGTTCGGCGAGGGCGGCGAGCAGTCGCCGGAAGAATTCGGCATCTGGGCCGCCAACCAGCTGGAGAAGAAGATTCTCGAACTGGGTGAAGAAAATGTTGCAGCGTTTATCGCCGAGCCGATCCAGGGCGCTGGTGGCGTGATCATTCCGCCGGACAGCTACTGGCCGCGCATCAAGGAAATCCTCGCCCAGTACGACATCTTGTTCGTCGCCGACGAAGTGATCTGCGGTTTCGGCCGTACCGGCGAGTGGTTCGGCAGCCAGTACTACGATCTCAAGCCTGACCTGATGACCATCGCTAAAGGGCTAACCAGCGGCTACGTGCCGATGGGCGGGCTGATCGTCAGCGACAAGGTGTTCGAGGTGATCGAGGCGCACGGCGACTTCAACCATGGCTTCACCTATTCCGGGCATCCGGTAGCGGCGGCAGTCGGGTTGGAGAACCTGCGGATTCTCAAGGAAGAGGGCATCGTCGAACGGGTGAAAGCAGAAACGGCACCGTATTTGCAGAGTCGTCTGCGTGAGCTGGCAGATCATCCGTTGGTAGGCGAAGTGCGTGGCGTCGGCATGCTCGGTGCGATCGAGTTGGTGCAGGACAAAGCGACGTGCAAGCGTTATCCGGGTGATGTGGGCGTGGGCATGATCTGCCGCGGCCACTGCTTTAATAACGGCCTGATCATGCGCGCGGTGGGCGACACCATGATCATTGCCCCGCCGCTGGTGATCAGCCAGGCGGAAGTAGACGAACTGGTAGAGAAAGCACGCAAGTGCCTGGATCTGACCTTGCGCGACCTGTCGGTCTGAAAAGCCCGCAGTCACGGAAAGTTGTCAGCGGTGCCATGACCTTGCCAGACTGCGCCAGAGTGCGTGAGCCAGGCTGATTCGAGCGGCTCGCGCGTCCTCTGGAATATCGACACAACAACAGGAGCTGTACGCATGAAAACATTCGGCAAGACCCTTCTCGCGTTGTCCCTGACCGCGGCCGTGGCAGGCGCTGTTCAGGCTGACGACAAGGTGCTGCATGTCTACAACTGGAGCGATTACATCGCTGAAGACACGCTGGCCAACTTCGAGAAGGAAACCGGCATCAAGGTCGTCTACGACGTCTTCGACAGCAACGAAGTGCTGGAAGCCAAGTTGCTGGCCGGCAGCTCCGGCTACGACGTGGTGGTACCGTCCAACCCCTTCCTGGCCAAGCAGATCAAGGCTGGCGTATTCCAGAAGCTGGACAAGTCCAAGCTGCCGAACTGGTCGAACCTGGACAAGGATCTGCTGCATGCACTGGAGCCGAGCGACCCGGGCAACCAGTACTCGATCCCTTACATGTGGGGCACCATCGGCATCGGTTACAACGTCGAGAAGGTCAAGGCCGTGCTCGGCGACAACGCTCCGGTCGACTCCTGGGATCTGGTATTCAAACCGGAGAACATCGAGAAGCTGAAGTCCTGTGGCGTGTCCTTCCTCGACTCGCCGACCGAGATCCTGCCAGCCGCTCTGCACTACCTGGGTTATGCCCCGGACAGCAGCAAGGCCGACGAGCTGAAGAAAGCCGAAGAGCTGTTCCTCAAGGTGCGTCCGTCGATCTCCTACTTCCACAGCTCCAAGTACATCTCCGACCTGGCCAACGGCAACATCTGCGTCGCCATCGGTTACTCGGGCGATATCTATCAGAGCAAGGCGCGCGCCGAAGAAGCCAAGAACGGCGTGGAAGTTGGCTACAACATTCCGAAGGAAGGTGCCGGTTCGTTCTTCGACATGCTGGCCATCCCGACCGATGCCAAGAACGTCGAAGCTGCTCACGTATTCCTCAACTACCTGATGAAGCCCGAGGTGATGGCCAGCATCACCAACTACGTGCAGTTCCCCAACGGCAACGCTGCTGCCACCCCGCTGGTGGATGAAGCCCTGCGTACCGACCCGGGCGTGTACCCGACTCCGGAAGTGTTGAAGAAGATCTACACCTTCCCGGATCTGGCGCCGGCCGTGCAGCGCACCATGACCCGCAGCTGGACCAAGATCAAGTCCGGTCGCTAAGTAACGAAGCAACGCCGCCTGGCGGGCTCTCCGCCAGGTACCCAAATCGCAAGAAGAGGAAACGTCATGCGTCGTTCTACCCTGCTGGCTGGCCTGATCGCCGCTGCCATTGGCATGTCCGTGGCTCAGGCTGCTGATCGCGTGGTCAAGGTCTACAACTGGTCCGACTACATTGCGCCGGACACCATCGCCGATTTCGAGAAGGAAACCGGCATCAAGGTGGTGTATGACGTTTTCGACTCCAACGACACCCTCGATGGCAAGCTGGCTACCGGTCAGAGCGGTTACGACGTGGTCGTGCCGACCAACCACTTCCTGGCCAAGCAGGTACGTGCCGGTACCTATCAGAAGCTGGACAAATCCAAGCTGCCGAACCTGGTCAATCTCGATCCGACCATCATGGACAACCTGGCCGCGGGCGACCCCGGCAACGATTACTCGGTGCCCTATCTGTGGGGCACCAACGGCATCGGCCTGAACGCCACCAAGGCGCGCGCCGTGCTGGGCGACGATGCGCCGCTGGATTCCTGGGCGCTGCTGTTCGACCCCAAATACGCGGAGAAACTCGCCTCCTGCGGTATCGCCCTGCTCGACTCGGGCGACGAAGTGCTGCCGCAGGTCGTCAACTACCTGGGCATGTCGCCGCATACCACTCAGCGCGAAGACTACGAGAAGGCCTTCGAGCAGGTGATGAAGGTGCGCCCGTACATCACCTATTTCCACAGTTCCAAGTTCATCGGTGACCTGGCCAATGGCGATATCTGCGCCGCCTTCGGTTACTCCGGAGATGTGCTGCAGGCCGCTGATCGTGCCGAAGAGGCTGGCCGCACCGACGAGATCATCTACATCATTCCCAAGGAAGGCACCGCCATGTGGGCCGACCTGCTGGCCATCCCCAAGGACGCCAAGAACGTCGACGAAGCGCACGCCTTCATCAACTACCTGCTGCGCCCCGAGGTGATCGCCAAGATCAGCAACTACGTGGCGTACGCCAACCCGAATCTCAAGGCCACCGAACTGGTCGACGAAAACGTGCGCAACAACCCGGGCGTTTATCCCGGCAAGGACGTGATGGCCAAGCTCTACGTGGCCGAAGAACGCCCACGTGACGTGCAGCGCTGGCTGACGCGCGATTGGACACGAATCAAGAGCGGTCGCTGATCGACGGACGATTTTCCTATAAAGTGCCGCGCCTTTTTCGGGTGGCACACAAGAACGAGGATGAAACTGTGCGAGTTACCCTGCCCAAGTCTCTGATCGCCCTGGCGGCCTCCGCCTTCTGTGGTGCCGCTCTGGCCCAGTCCACGGTGCATATCTACAACTGGAGCGACTACATCGGCGAAGAGACCCTGGCCAAGTTCGAGGCCAAGACCGGCATCAAACCGATCTACGACGTCTTCGACTCCAATGAAACCCTCGAAGGCAAACTGCTCGCCGGCCGCAGCGGCTACGACGTGGTGGTGCCGTCCAACCACTTCCTCGGCAAGCAGATTCGCGCCGGCGCGTTCCAGGCACTCGATCGCAGCAAGCTGCCGAACTGGGACAACCTCGACCCGGCCCTGCTCAAGCAACTGGAAACCAACGACCCTGGCAACCAGTATTCCGTGCCTTACCTGTGGGGCACCAACGGCATCGGTTACAACGTCGAGAAGGTCAAGGCTGCGCTTGGCGTCGACGAAATCGACTCCTGGGCTGTGCTGTTCGAAGCCGAGAACATCAAGAAGCTGAGCCAGTGCGGCGTCGCCTTCCTCGATTCCGGCGACGAGATGATTCCGGCGATGCTCAACTACCTGGGTCTGGATCCCAACAGCACCAACCCTGACGACTATGCCAAGGCCGAGGCCAAGCTGCTGGAGGTGCGCCCTTACGTCACCTACTTCCACAGCTCCAAGTACATCGGCGATCTGGCCAACGGCAACATCTGCGTGGCCGCTGGTTTCTCCGGCGACATCCTGCAGGCCGCCGACCGTGCCGAAGAGGCCGGTAAAGGCATCGAAATCGCCTACAGCATCCCGAAGGAAGGCGCCAACCTCTGGTTCGACATGATGGCCATCCCGGCTGACGCGGCGAACCCCGAGCAGGCGCATGCCTTCATCAACTTCCTCCTCGAGCCCGAGGTGATCGCCGAAGTCAGTGACTACGTCGGTTATGCCAACCCCAATATCAAGGCGGGCGAGCTCATGGATCAGGAGGTACGTAACGACCTGTCCGTTTATCCGCCACAAGCGGTGCTGGACAAGCTGTACATCTCCGCCGAGCTGCCGGTTCGCGTGCAGCGCCTGATGACCCGCAGTTGGACCAAGGTCAAATCGGGTCAGTAATCGTTCCTGCCCGGCCGCGGCGGCCGGGCACAATCTTCCGGGAGTTTTCCTAAATGGCTGTTGCCTCCAGCGCCTACAAAAAAGCCCTCGAGGGGGATCAGACACCGAAAGAGGTGCTGGTCAAAATCGATCGGGTGACCAAGAAGTTCGATGAGACCGTGGCCGTCGACGATGTCTCGCTGACCATCAATAAGGGCGAAATCTTTGCCCTGCTCGGTGGTTCGGGATCGGGCAAGTCGACCTTGCTGCGCATGCTCGCCGGCTTCGAGAAGCCGACCGAGGGGCGCATCATTCTCGATGGCGTCGACATCACCGACATGCCGCCGTACCAGCGCCCGATCAACATGATGTTCCAGTCCTATGCGCTGTTCCCGCACATGACCGTGGCGCAGAACATCGCCTTCGGTCTGCAGCAGGACAAGATGCCCAAGGCCGAGATCGACGAGCGTGTGTCGGAGATGCTCAAGCTGGTGCACATGACCCAGTACGCCAAGCGCAAGCCGCACCAGCTCTCCGGTGGCCAGCGTCAGCGCGTGGCCCTGGCCCGCTCGTTGGCCAAGCGCCCCAAGCTGCTGCTGCTCGACGAGCCGATGGGCGCGCTGGACAAGAAACTGCGTTCGCAGATGCAGCTGGAGCTGGTGGAAATCATCGAGCGCGTCGGCGTGACCTGCGTGATGGTGACCCACGACCAGGAAGAGGCCATGACCATGGCCCAGCGCATCGCCATCATGCACCTGGGCTGGATCGCCCAGACCGGCAGCCCGGTGGACATCTACGAGACGCCGTCCAGCCGCCTGGTCTGCGAGTTCATCGGTAACGTCAACCTGTTCGAAGGCTCGATCACCACCGACGATGCCGACCACGCGATCATCAGCTGCCCGCACCTGGACAAGCCGATCTACATCGGCCACGGCATCAGTACCCGTGCCGAAGAGAAGAAGGTCAGCTACGCCCTGCGTCCGGAAAAACTGCTGATGGCCACCGCCTTGCCGGCCGACCATGAGCATCCCGAGTACAACTGGAGCAATGGCCACGTCCACGATATCGCCTACCTGGGCGGGCACTCGGTGTACCACGTCAAGCTCACGTCGGGGCAGATCGTGCAGTGCTTCATCGCCAATGCCGAGCGTCGCGGCAAGCGTCCGACCTGGGACGATCCGGTCGTGGTGTACTGGGAAGACGATAGCGGCGTGGTACTGCAATCATGAAACTGGCCAAACTCTCGCGCTACTTGCCGAGTGGCCGGCATGCCGTGATCGGCATACCGTTCCTCTGGCTGTTCCTGTTCTTCCTGTTGCCCTTCATCATCGTGTTGAAGATCAGCTTCGCCGAAGCCGACGTGGCCATTCCGCCTTACACGGAAATCTACGAATGGGCTGACAACAAGCTGACCATCCTGCTGAACCTGGGCAACTACATCTTCCTCACCGAGGATGCGCTGTATCTGTCGGCCTACCTGGGCTCGTTGCAGATCGCCACGCTCAGCACCCTGCTGTGCCTGGTGATCGGCTACCCGATGGCCTACGCCATCGCTCGTGCGCCGAAGGAAAAGCAGACCGTCCTGCTGCTGCTGATCATGATGCCGACCTGGACCGCGATCCTGATCCGCGTCTACGCCTGGATGGGTATCCTCGGCAACAACGGCCTGCTCAACAGCCTGCTGATGGGCATCGGCCTGATCGACTCGCCGCTGCAGATCCTCAACACCAACACCGCGGTGTACATCGGTATCGTCTACTCCTACCTGCCATTCATGATCCTGCCGCTCTACGCCAACCTGGTGAAGCATGATCTGAGCCTGCTGGAAGCGGCTTCCGACCTCGGTTCGAGCAACTTCAACAGCTTCTGGAAGATCACCGTGCCGCTGTCCAAGAACGGCATCATCGCCGGCTGCATGCTGGTGTTCATCCCGGTGGTGGGTGAGTTCGTCATCCCCGAGCTGCTCGGCGGCCCGGAGACCCTGATGATCGGCAAGGTGCTGTGGCAGGAGTTCTTCAACAACCGCGACTGGCCGGTGGCGTCCGCCCTGGCGGTGGTCATGCTGGCGATCCTGATCGTGCCCATCATTCTGTTTAACCGTAACCAAGCCAAAGAGTTGGAGGGCCGCCCATGAAACGCTGGAGCTTCTCCAACATCATGCTGTGGGCTGGGTTGCTGTTCATCTACCTGCCGATGGTCATCCTGGTCATCTACTCGTTCAACGCCTCGCGTCTGGTGACGGTATGGGGCGGTTGGTCGGTGAAGTGGTACGTCGGCCTGCTGGACAACACCCAGCTGATGAACGCTGTGATGCGTTCGCTGGAGATCGCCCTGTACACCGCCATCGCGGCGACTGCACTGGGCACTCTGGCGGCCTTCGTGCTGACCCGTATCACCCACTTCAAGGGCCGCACGCTGTTCGGTGGCCTGGTTACCGCGCCGCTGGTAATGCCCGAGGTGATCACCGGTCTGTCGTTGCTGCTGCTGTTCGTGTTGATGGCGCAGCTGATCGGCTGGCCGGCGCAACGCGGCATGACCACCATCTGGATCGCCCACACCACCTTCTGCTCGGCCTACGTGGCGGTGGTGGTGTCGTCGCGCCTGCGTGAGCTGGACATGTCCATCGAAGAGGCGGCCATGGATCTCGGTGCGCGGCCGTGGAAGGTGTTCTTCCTGATCACCGTGCCGATGATCGCGCCATCGCTGGCTGCGGGGGCGATGATGTCCTTCGCCCTGTCGCTGGACGATCTGGTGCTGGCCAGCTTCGTGTCCGGTCCCGGCTCCACCACGCTGCCGATGGAGATCTTCTCCGCCGTGCGCCTGGGGGTTAAGCCGGAGATCAACGCCGTGGCCAGCCTGATCCTGCTGGTGGTGTCGTTCGCCACCTTCCTGGCCTGGTTCTTCGCCCATCGCGCCGAAGAGAAACGCAAGAAAGCCCTGCAGCAGGCCATGGACGAGACCACCAACCCGTCCAGCACCAGTCCCAGCGCCAGCTGAGTGACGAAATGCTGAAACGAGAACGGGCCCTGCGGGGCCCGTTTTTCATGGTGTTACTGATGGTAGGGGCGCCGTGCGCAGCAACTTGTTCGCAGGCGCTCGGCTAGCGCCTGCTTGGCGGGTTACACCAGCGCTTTCCAGGCCTTCAGGCTGCTGACGATCTGCGCCTGAGTAGCCCGCAGCTGGCGTTGCTCATCGTCCAACGGCTGCTGAGCGAGAAGGTTCAGCTTGTTCAGCTCGCCATACAGACGGTCGACCTCGGGCACTTCCAGTACGCCACGCGCCAGACGCAGCCACACCAGCAAGCGCTCCAGGCGCGGCAGTTGCTCGGCGAGATCCTCCGGTTGCTGCTGATAGCGGCGCAGTTGCAGCGCCGCGCCTTCTTCGCTTAGCAGCGTTGGCAGCCAGTTGCCCAGCGGCGCGTTGCCCTGGCGATTGCCACGGTTGTTGCGATCCAGCGTCCAGCCACGTTGCAGCAACCAGCGCGACAGTTGCAGTGACAACAGGCCCCAGCGGCAGCCATCCAGCTCGGCAGCGAACAGCGCCGGGGCGTTGCGTCGCATGCTTTCGTCGGTCTGGCCCGCGGCCAGGCGCGGGCGCCAGTCGCCGAGCAGGGCGTCGAGCCCTTCACGCAACTCCCGCGAGCTGGCGCGAGGAGCGGCCTGGCCAAGGCTGGCGAGCAGGGCGCGCAGGTCGATCAGTTGCTGCAACCAGTCCTGCAGCAGGCTCCAGTGACCGCTCCAGCGATACTGCTCAGCCAGGCGCTGGCTGCTGCCCAGCAGGTGCCAGGCAAGGATGGCGAAGGCATCGTCCAGCACCTGTTCGGCCTGCACTGTCGGTGCGGCCAGGCTCAGGCTGTAGCTGCCGGAGTCGAACAGTCGATAGCCGCGTTCGGCCTTGCTGATATCGCAGGGCATCAGCGGCAGCTCGGCGGCCAGTTCGCAGGCCAGCTCCAGCAGGGCGGCGGGTTCGCCTTGGCGCAGTTCCAGCTCCAGCTCGCAGATTTCTTCCTCGCCTTCACCGGCGACCACCTTGCCAAGATCCAGCGCAGCCTCGATGACCACCTTGGCCTTGCCACGGCCCCAGGCGATCTCGGCTTTCTCGCGGACGAAATCGGTGGTGAACAGCGGTTGCAGGGTTTTCTTGTCCAGTTCGGCGAGGCTGGCCGGCCAGCAACTGTCGTCGAGCTTCTTCAGATCCAGCTTGGCCTTGCTCAGGTACCAGTCCCACTCGTTGCGCTCGGACAGGCCGGCCACACTCTGGCCACGGCTCTTGAGCGTCTGGATGAACTGTTCGCCATCACGGCGGATGCGCAGGGCGACCTTGGCGCCAGCCAGCTCGCGATCCGGTGTGTCGTAGTACTGGTTGAACAGTTCCACGCGCTGCCAGCCGCTCTTGTTGCGTTTCTTCAGCAGCGGGTGCTCACGCAGCGCAGCCAGAGTGGCGCGGCTGGCGCGCAGTTTGATTTCGGTTTCTTTGTTCATCGCGATGACGGGCTCGCAGCAGCGGTGGAAGGCGGAGTTCGGCGGGCGAGGCTCCGGGCGCACAAGGGTAGTGCAAAGGGCGTGCGCTGTCAGGTCGCAGCGTCGGACGTACAGAAATGTGACGAACTGATGACATGCGCTGGCAGGCGCTGGGGACGGCCCGTATACTTGCCGCCTCTTTTCAACCAGGGGCAACCCTATGCCTACCAATCCCTTCGTCAGTCTGTTCGGTCGTTCTCCCATCGGCCCTATGCAACAGCACATCACCAAGGCGCACGAATGCGCGGCCAATCTGGTGCCGTTCTTCGAGGCGGTGATGGCCGAAGACTGGGTTCGTGTCGAGCAGGTGCAGCAGGAAATGGTGCGCCTGGAGCGCGAAGCCGACAAGCTCAAGAAAAGCGTGCGCATGCACCTGCCCAAGAGCCTGTTCCTGCCGGTACCGCGTTCCGACCTGCTGGAACTGCTCAGCGTGCAGGACAAGGTGGCCAACCGCGCCAAGGACATCGCCGGCCTGATGCTCGGCCGCCAGATGGCCATTCCCACCGCTCTGCAACCGCTGATGCTGGCGTATGTGCAGCGTTGTGTGGACGCCAGCGCCCAGGCGCTGAAGGCAATGAACGAATTGGACGAGTTGCTGGAAACCGGTTTCGGTGGTCGGGAAGCCACCCTGGTACAGCACATGGTCGAAGAGCTCGAGGAGATCGAGCACGATACCGACCGTCAGCAGATCGAGGTGCGCCGCACCCTGTTCAAGCTGGAAAAGGAATTACCCGCCGTTGATGTGATGTTCCTCTACCGGATCATCGACTGGGTTGGCGACGTCGCCGACCGTGCCGAGCGTGTCGGCAACCGACTGGAACAACTGCTGGCGCGCTAGTCGCCAGCTGCCATTCAGGAATCCACAGGTAATCTTTTATGACTCTTGTCGCGGAATACGGCTTCGTACTCCTCGTGCTCGCCTGCTGCTTTGGTTTTTTCATGGCATGGGGCGTGGGCGCCAACGATGTATCCAATGCCATGGGCACCTCGGTCGGCGCCAAGGCACTGACCATCAAGCAGGCGATTCTGATCGCCATGGTGTTCGAGTTCTGCGGTGCCTATCTGGCCGGTGGCCAGGTCACCGAAACCATCAAGAACGGCATCGTCGACAGCACGGCTATCCCGCCTGATCTGTTCGTGCTGGGCATGATGTCGGCGCTGCTGTCCGCCGGAACCTGGCTGCTGATCGCCTCGCTGCGTGGCTGGCCGGTCTCCACCACGCACTCCATCGTCGGCGCCCTGATCGGCTTCGCCTCCGTCGGCGTGTCAATGGACGCGGTCAACTGGGGTGGTCTGGTACCGATCGTTTCCAGCTGGGTGGTCACACCGTTCCTTTCCGGCCTGATCGCCTTCGGCCTGTTCAAGAGCGTGCAGTGGCTGATCATGGATACCGAGGATCCGTTCCGCAACGCCAAGCGCTGGGTGCCGGTGTACATGTTCCTGACCGGCTTCATGCTGGCGCTGATGACTTTCACCAAGGGCCTCAAGCACGTTGGCCTGCACTTCACCACCATGGACGCCGTGATGCTCTCGTGCTTGGTCGGCTTCGTCGTCGCCGGCCTCGGTATCGCCCTGCTGACTCGCATCAAGGTCGACGCCGAAGCGGACAAGAGCTTCCACTTCGCCAGCGTGGAGAAGGTCTTTGCGGTACTGATGATCTTCACCGCCTGTGCCATGGCCTTCGCCCACGGTGCCAGCGATGTGTCCAACGCCGTCGGCCCGCTGGCCGCCGTGGTCGGTGTGATCGAGGCGGGTGGCGACATGGTCATCGGCGGCAAGTCGTCGGTGCCAGGCTGGGTACTGCTGCTGGGCGCCGTCGGTATCGTGGTCGGTCTGGCCACCTACGGCTGGAAAGTGATCGCCACCATCGGCAAGGGCATCACCGAGCTGACCCCGAGCCGTGGTTTCGCTGCCGAGCTGGCCACCGCCGGCACCGTGGTCGCGGCCTCCGGTATCGGCCTGCCGATCTCCACCACGCACACGCTGGTTGGCGCGGTGCTAGGTATCGGCCTGGCGCGTGGTATCGGCGCGCTGAACCTGTCGGTGGTGGGCAAGATCTTCACCTCCTGGGTGATCACCCTGCCGGTCGGTGCCGTACTGGCGATCATCTACTTCGAGATCATGATGCTGATCTTCCTCTGAAGCGGCATCGTTCTCTGATGGAGCCCGGCTTATGCCGGGCTTCGTCGTTCTGGGGCTCGCCCTGCGGAATCTTGTTGTTATGATGGGCCGCCGCACCGAGAGAGCCGAGCCATGCCATTACCTTCCCTACGCGAGCAATTCTCGGCGCTGATCGCCGCACCTTCGGTCAGCTGTACCCAGCTCTCGCTGGATATGTCCAATCGCGCCGTGATCGACCTGCTTGCCACCTGGCTGGGCGAGCTGGGCTTCACCTGCGAGATTCAGCAGGTCAGCCCCGGCAAGTTCAACCTGCTGGCCAGCCGTGGCACCGGGCCGGGCGGCCTGGTGCTGGCCGGGCACAGCGATACAGTGCCTTACGACGAGTCGCTGTGGCGCAGCGATCCGTTGCGTTTGAGCGAGCAGGGGGATCGCTGGGTGGGGTTGGGTGTGTGCGACATGAAGGGCTTCTTCGCGTTGGTGATCGAAGCCGTGTTGCCCCTGCTCGATCAGCCCTTCCAGCAGCCGTTGCTGATCCTCGCCACCTGCGATGAAGAAAGCTCGATGGCGGGCGCGCGTGCGCTGGCCGATGCCGGTCGTCCGCTCGGTCGTGCGGCGGTGATCGGCGAGCCGACCGGGCTCAAGCCGATCCGCCTGCACAAGGGCGTGATGATGGAGCGCATCGATATTCTCGGTCAGAGTGGCCACTCCTCCGATCCAGCGCTGGGTCATAGTGCTCTGGAGGCCATGCAGGACGTGATGGGCGAACTGCGTGGCCTGCGTGCGCAGTGGCAACGCGAGTTCAGCAACCCGCAGTTCAGCGTGCCGCAGTCGACCCTCAACCTTGGCTGCATACATGGCGGCGACAACCCCAACCGTATCTGTGGCCAGTGCGCGCTGGAATTCGACCTGCGCCCGCTGCCGGGCATGGATCCGGAGCTGCTGCGTGAAGCCATTCGCGGCAAGCTGCAGCCGCTGGCGCTCAAGCACCAGGTGCGCATCGATTACGGCCCGCTGTTCCCGGCCGTGCCGCCCTTCGAGCAGAAGGCCGATGCGGAACTGGTGCGCCTGGCCGAGCGTCTGACCGGACATGCCGCGCAGGCGGTGGCGTTCGGCACCGAAGCGCCTTATCTTCAGCAGCTTGGTTGCGAAACCCTGGTGCTTGGCCCTGGCGACATCGACTGTGCGCACCAGCCTGGCGAGTACCTGGAGCTCGCCCGTATCGAACCGACCGTGGCCATACTGCGGCAACTGATCCAACACTATTGCCTGACCCGGAGTGAAGACGTGCAGCGACGATGAGACAGACTCTCCAACCGAACACGGCGGATCGCATCCGCCCACCGTCTCGACGCTAATGGATTGCTCATGCACGACTACGTCACCTGGTTACGCCACGCTTCGCCCTACATCAACGCTCACCGCGACTGCACCTTCGTGGTCATGCTGCCGGGTGAGGGCGTTGCCCATCCGAATTTCGCCAATATCGTCCACGACCTGGTACTGCTGCACAGCCTTGGCGTGCGTCTGGTGCTGGTGCATGGCTCGCGCCCGCAGATCGAGGCACGCCTCGCCGCCCGTGGCCTGACCCCGCATTATCACCGTGACCTGCGCATCACCGACGCGCCGACCCTGGAATGCGTGATCGACGCGGTTGGCCAACTGCGCATCGCCATCGAGGCGCGCCTGTCGATGGACATGGCTGCCTCGCCGATGCAGGGCTCGCGCCTGCGCCTGACCAGTGGCAACTTCGTCACGGCGCGGCCGATCGGCGTGCTCGATGGCGTCGACTATCACCACACCGGCGAAGTGCGGCGCATCGACCGCAAGGGCATCAATCGTCAGCTCGACGAGCGCAGCATCGTGCTGTTGTCGCCACTGGGTTATTCGCCCACCGGGGAGATCTTCAACCTGGCCTGTGAGGACGTCGCCACTCGCGCCGCCATCGACCTGGGGGCGGACAAGCTGCTGCTGTTCGGCGCCGAGGACGGCCTGCTCGACGATAACGGCAAGCTGGTACGCGAGCTGCGTCCGCAACAGGTGCCGGCGCACCTGGCGCGTCTGGGCAGCAACTATCAGGGCGAGCTGCTCGATGCGGCCGCACAGGCTTGCCGTGGTGGTGTGAAGCGCAGCCATATCGTCAGCTATGCCACCGACGGCGCCCTGCTCAGCGAGCTATTCACCCGCACCGGCAACGGCACCCTGGTGGCGCAGGAGCAGTTCGAGTCGTTGCGTGAGGCCACCATCGAGGATGTTGGTGGGCTGATCGAGCTGATCAGCCCGCTGGAAGAGCAGGGCATCCTGGTGCGTCGTTCGCGCGAGGTGCTGGAGCGTGAGATCGAGCAGTTCAGCATCGTCGAGCGCGAGGGGCTGATCATCGCTTGTGCGGCGCTGTATCCCATCGCCGACTCCGACTGCGGCGAGCTGGCGTGCCTGGCGGTCAATCCCGACTATCGTCACGGCGGCCGTGGCGATGAACTGCTGGAACGTATCGAAGCCAGGGCGCGGGCACAGGGAATCAAGACGCTGTTCGTGCTTACCACGCGTACGGCGCACTGGTTCCAGGAGCGGGGCTTCGAGGCGAGCAGTGTCGAGCGCATGCCGACCGCGCGGGCGTCGCTGTACAACTACCAGCGCAACTCGAAGGTGTTCGAAAAGGCGTTGTAGGCGGGGCGAGAGCAGGCCGGAGCTGTAAGAGCGGATTTATCCGCGAGCTTCGCGGCTGAAGCCGCTCCTACGCTGGAGCGATGCAGGAGGCCAAGGCCGAGCATGTAGCCCGGATGCAATCCGGGAGAGCGAGCCAGAATCCCCCCGGATTTCATCCGGGCTACATCTCCACCAGCGCAATCCCTGGGTGTGTTCAAAGATTCAGGCGCTGTGCTGCTGCAGGCGCATCTGTTCGAAACCGTCATCCCAGCCAGCCTCCCAGGCAGCCGCAGGGATTTCGTCAGGGTAGGGCTGGCGGGTTCTGGGCTGGCCAGTGAGGCCGGCCATATAGCCTTGCTGGTAGGCCTTGGTCAGGCTTTCCAGGCTCCATTGCGGCGTGGCGTCGTCGGCCATGGGCGCTGCTCGTCTATCGTCCTTTATCCGGCAATGCTAGCTGGATGAGCTACAGGCGGCATGGCCGCCCATCCTGGCTTTTGCTCCGCTGGTTGGCTTTGTGACGCAGTCGGCGCTTTTCGAACCCCTGGTTTATGGGCGCGAAACCCCGGCCCGTAGGGTGCGCCGTGCGCACCGCATGTATCCCGAGTGCTGGTGCGTGCAACCCAGACACCCGAAGAACCGGCGTGACCTACACGGCCAAGGCCAGAATGCTCGCCTGATAGGCGGCGACGAAGGCGTCGAAATCGCCCTTGGGCTGCGCTTCCAGTTCCGCCTGCTCGGCCAGCGAGTCGTGCGCGGCCTGTTCGAAGCTTTGTTGCAGCTCGGCACTGAGCGGCTGGGCGCGGAAGTACTCGGCATGCAGCAGGCTCTGCTGCAGGGAGAATTCGGTGAAGCTCTTGCCCTGACGCAGAATCGCCATCACCTGGGCCGATGGCGTCATCTCCACATCCGCGACCTTGGCCTGCTGCTGTGCCAATGCCTCGACATGCGCGCTGCTGTTCTGGCTGCGGTCGAGCAGTTCGGCCAGCGGCAGGATGCGTTCGAGCAGTTCGCTGGCCCAGACCTTGAGTTCCACCTGCTGATTGCCTTTGTGCAGGTGCAGGCCGGGACGGCGCCCTTCCTTGACCACCTTGAGGAAGTTGCTGGTGCAGCTGCTGCACTCGCCGTTGCCCAGCAGTGGGCTGTCTTCCAGCGCGCAGAACAGCAGGAACGCGTCGATGAAGTGCGCCTGAGCCAGGTCGATGCCCAGCGGCAGGAAGGGGTTGATGTCCAGGCAGCGCACTTCCACGTACTGCACGCCACGGCTCATCAGCGCCTGGATCGGGCGCTCGCCGCTGTAGGTGACCCGTTTCGGGCGGATGCTCGAGTAGTACTCGTTCTCGATCTGCAGGATGTTGGTATTCAGCTGCAGCCACTCGTCGCCACGCTTGGTACCGGCTTCGACATAGGCCGGGTAGGGCGTGGCCACGGCCAGGCGCAGGCTGTCGGTGTAGCTGGCCAGGTCGTTGTAGCAGGGTGTCAGGCCAGACTGCGCGCTGCTCTGGTAGCCCAGGTCGCTCATGCGCAGGCTGGTGGCATACGGCAGGTACAGGGTGCTGGCGTCCAGCTCCTGCAACTGGTGTGGCCGTTCACGCATGAAGCCCTTGTCCAGCGCTGGCGATGCGCCGAACAGGTACATCAGCAGCCAGCTGTAACGGCGGAAATTGCGGATCAACGCGATATAGCGCGCCGACTGGTAGTCGCGTGCGCTCTGCGTGTCGCCTTCGGCCTGCTGCTGCAGCTGCCACAGCGCCTCAGGCAGGGAGAAGTTGTAGTGGATGCCAGCGATGCACTGCATGGTCTTGCCGTAACGCAGCGCCAGGCCCTTGCGGTACACGTACTTGAGGCGGCCGATATTGGAGCTGCCGTAGCGCGCGATGGGAATCGTCTCCTCGTCCGGCAGCGCGCAGGGCATGGAGGGGCTCCACAGCAGTTCGTCAGCCAGCTTCTCGTAGGCGAAGCGGTGGATGTTCTCCAGCTCGCCCAGCGTCGCGGCCGGATCGGTAGCCGTGCCGGTGATGAATTCCAGCAGCGACTCGGAGTAATCGGTGGTGATCCGCGTATGGGTCAGCGCCGAGCCCAGCGCTTGGGGATGCGGGGTCAGCGCCAGTTGACCGTCGCGATCGACGCGCAGGCATTCGCGCTCGATGCCATGCAGGCACTCGCCCAGCAGGGACAGGTGAGCCGGCTCGCCGAGCAGGGCCAGGCGGCGGGAAAGAATATCGCTCAAGATGCAATTCCTAACTGGGCAGTCGCCACAATATGGGGATCGCCCCCGCACTCTGCAAGGGGGCGAACGGTTGCCCAGATTAGATCAGCTAGCCAGGCACTTATTACACACAGGCGAAGGTGCCTTGTGCCTTGGCGACCAGCTTGTCGCCCTGCAGTACCTCGGCCTCGACCACCTGGGTGCGGCGCCCGGCGTGCAGTACCTTGGCGTGGCACAGCACGCTGCCCTCGGACACCGGGCGGATGTAGTTGATCTTGCACTCCAGGGTCACACTGCTCGGGCCGCCATCGCCCAGGCTGTGGCTGGCCTGACCCATGGCGGTGTCGATCAGCGAGAACAATGCGCCGCCGTGCAGCTTGCCGTGCAGGTTGCGCAGCTCGTCGGTGAGGGTCAGGCGCACGCGCGCCTCGCCGCCGCCGACCTGGAGAATCTCCAGGCCGAGCAGGCGGGAAAAGGCGCTGCTGGCGCCCACGTTATCGGTCGTGCTCATTTCTTCAACTGCTTGGCGTTGGCGAACAGGGCGGCCATGCCGCCGGTGGCGGGTGCCGGTTTGTCCTGGCTGGAATGACGCTCGCTACGCGGGGCGTTGCCGCCACGGTTGCCACCGCGCGACTGGCCACCTCGCGGCCCGTCGACCTTCTCGCCAGGGGTGTCGCCCATGCGCATGGACAGGGCGATGCGGTTACGTGGGATGTCCACTTCCATCACCTTGACCTTGACCACGTCGCCGGCCTTGACCGCCTCGTGTGGATCCTTGATGAACTTCTCCGACAGCGCACTGATGTGCACCAGGCCGTCCTGGTGTACGCCGATGTCGACGAAGGCGCCGAAGTTGGTGACGTTGGTCACCACGCCTTCGAGCACCATGCCCAGTTCAAGATCCTTGAGGGTTTCCACGCCTTCCTGGAACTCGGCGGTCTTGAATTCCGGACGCGGGTCACGGCCAGGCTTGTCCAGTTCCTTGAGGATGTCACCGACGGTGACCAGGCCGAAGCGCTCGTCGGTGAACTTGGCCGGGTCGAGGCGCTTGAGGAATCCCGAGTCGCCGATCAGCGAGCGGATGTCGCGGCTGGTGTCCTGGGCGATGCGTTCCACCAGCGGGTAGGTTTCCGGGTGCACAGCCGAGGCGTCCAGCGGGTTGTCGCCGTTCATCACGCGGAGGAAGCCGGCGGCTTGCTCGAAGGTCTTCTCGCCCAGACGCGGTACCTTCTTCAGGTCGGCGCGCGAGGCGAAGGCGCCGTTGGCATCGCGATAGCTGACGATATTCTGCGCCAGGGTCGCGTTGAGGCCGGAGATGCGTGCCAGCAGGGCGGCGGAGGCGGTGTTCACGTCCACGCCGACGGCGTTCACGCAGTCCTCGACCACGGCGTCCAGGCTGCGCGCCAGCTTGAGCTGGGAGACGTCATGCTGGTACTGGCCGACGCCGATGGATTTCGGGTCGATCTTCACCAGTTCGGCCAGCGGATCCTGCAGGCGACGGGCGATGCTCACTGCGCCGCGCAGCGATACGTCGAGATCGGGGAATTCGCGGGCGGCCAGCTCCGAGGCCGAGTACACCGAGGCGCCGGCCTCGGAGACCATCACCTTGGTCAGCTTCAGGCCCGGCACTTTCTTGATCAGCTCGGCGGCCAGCTTGTCGGTCTCGCGGCTGGCGGTGCCATTGCCGATGGAGATCAGGTCGACGCCGTGCTTGGCGCACAGCTTGGCGAGGATCGCCAGGGTGCCGTCCCAGTCGTTACGCGGCGCGTGCGGGTAGACGGTGGCGGTTTCCAGCACCTTGCCGGTGGCATCGACCACCGCCACCTTGCAGCCGGTGCGCAGGCCCGGGTCGAGTGCCAGGGTGGCGCGTGGGCCGGCCGGCGCGGCCAGCAGCAGGTCATGCAGGTTGCGGGCGAAGACGCTGATGGCCTCGTCCTCGGCCTTCTCGCGCAGCTCGCCGAGCAGGTCGGTTTCCAGGTGGTTGTACAGCTTGACCTTCCAGGTCCAGCGCACCACCTCGGCCAGCCATTTGTCCGCCGGGCGGTTGTTCTGACTGATGCCGAAGCGCTCGCCGATCATCAGTTCGCACGGATGCAATGCGCCCGGCAGCTCTTCGCCAACCTTCAGGCTGGAGCTGAGAATGCCCTCGTTGCGCCCACGGAAGATCGCCAGCGCACGGTGCGACGGCACGCCCTTGAGCGCTTCGTCATGCTCGAAGTAATCGCTGAACTTGGCGCCTTCGTTTTCCTTGCCCGGCAACACGCGGGCGCTGAGGGTGGCGTTGTCCTTGAGGAAGCTGCGCAGCTTGTCGAGCAGCGCGGCGTCTTCGGCGAAGCGCTCCATGAGGATGTACTTGGCGCCTTCGAGCACGGCCTTGACGTCGGCGAAGCCCTTTTCGGCGTCGATGAAGCGCTCGGCTTCCTGCTCGGGCGTCAGGCTCGGATCGTTGAACAGCGCATCGGCCAGCTCGCCGAGGCCGGCTTCCAGGGCAATCTGGCCCTTGGTGCGGCGTTTCTGCTTGTACGGCAAATACAAGTCTTCGAGGCGCGTCTTGGTGTCGGCGAGGTTGATCTCGCGCTTGAGTTCCGGGGTCAGCTTGCCCTGTTCCTCGATGCTGGCGAGGATCGCCACGCGGCGTTCGTCCAGCTCGCGCAGGTAGCGCAGGCGCTCTTCCAGGTGGCGCAGCTGGGTGTCGTCGAGGCTGCCGGTCACTTCTTTACGGTAACGGGCGATGAAGGGCACGGTGGAACCTTCGTCGAGCAGGGCCACGGCGGCGGCGACCTGCTGCGGGCGTACGCCCAGTTCTTCGGCGATACGGTTGTTGATGCTGTCCATAAAAAGCTACCCACACTGGAACGACAAAATGGCCGCATATGCAGCAGGCCAGACGCGAAAGCGGCGCATTATAAACACCGTGCCGACCTGCGCTGGGAACCATTCGGGGAAAAATCTGCTAACAATGGCTGAAGCGCCCACCCCGGCGCCTGAGTGATAATGCCGCCACTTGCCGTCTTGCGACGGTCTGCCCAAGGAGACGCCATGACCCAGTCCAGCACTACCGCCGAAGGCGAGAAGATCCTCATCGTCGATGACGACGCCCGCCTGCGCCGCCTGCTCGAGCGCTTCTTCGACGAACAGGGCTACCGGGTGCGCGCGGTGGAAAACGTCGAACAGATGGATCGCCTGCTGGCGCGCGAGCTGTTCAACCTGGTGGTGCTGGATCTGATGCTGCCGGGCGAGGATGGCCTTTCCGCCTGCCGCCGCTTGCGTGAGGCGGGCAACCAGATGCCGATCATCATGCTCACTGCCAAGGGCGATGAGTCCAGCCGCATCCAGGGGCTCGAACTGGGCGCCGACGACTACCTGGCCAAGCCGTTCAATCCGCGTGAGCTGCTGGCGCGGATCAAGGCCGTGCTGCGCCGCCAGGCGCCAGTGGTGCCGGGCGCGCCGGGCAGCGAGGACGAAAGCGTCAGCTTCGGTGAGTACGAACTGTCGCTGGCCACGCGCGAGCTGAAGAAGGGCGAGGAAGTGCACATGCTCACCACGGGCGAGTTCGCCGTGCTCAAGGCGCTGGTGCAGCATGCGCGCGAGCCGCTGACCCGCGACAAGCTGATGAACCTGGCCCGTGGCCGTGAGTGGGACGCGCTGGAGCGCTCCATCGACGTGCAGATCAGCCGCCTGCGCCGCCTGATCGAGCCCGACCCATCCAAACCACGCTATATCCAGACCGTCTGGGGCGTGGGCTACGTGTTCGTTCCCGACGGCAACAAGTAACCGCGCAGGGCGGATGAAGTCGCTTCATCCGCCTGGTCGTTTGCTGGAACGTCACCTGGCGGGTTGCCGTGCGACCTGCCCCAAGTCTTCCGAGTACCGATGAAAACCCCTTACTGGTTCCCGCAAAGTTTCTTCGCCCGCACTCTCTGGCTGGTGCTGATCGTCGTCCTGTTCTCCAAGGCACTGACCCTGGTGTACCTGATGATGAACGAAGACGTGCTGGTCGACCGTCAGTACAGCCACGGTGCTGCCCTGACGTTGCGCGCCTACTGGGCGGCCAGTCCCGAGGATCGTGACCATATCGCCGAGGCTGCCGGGCTCAAGCGCATTCCGCGCGACAAGGTGCCGACCAGCGAGCAGCACTGGCCCTATAGCGAGATCTTCCAGCGGCAGATGCAGACTGAGCTGGGCCCTGACACCGAGACGCGGGTGCGCGCCACCTCGCCACCGGCACTCTGGGTGCATGCGCCCAGCCTGGGTGATGGCTGGGTGCGGGTACCGATGTATCCCCACCCGTTGCGCGGTCAGCGTATCTGGAGCGTGCTTGGCTGGTTCCTCGGTATCGGCTTGCTGTCCACCGCGGCGGCCTGGATCTTCGTGCGTCAGCTCAACGCTCCGCTCAAGCGCCTGGTCTATGCCGCCCGCCAGCTCGGTCAGGGGCGCAGCGTACGCCTGCCGGTCGGCGATACGCCGAGCGAGATGACCGAGGTGTACCGCGCCTTCAACCAGATGGCCGAAGATGTCGAGCAGGCCGCCCGCGAGCGCGAACTGATGCTCGCCGGGGTTTCCCACGACTTGCGCACGCCGCTGACGCGTCTGCGGCTGGCGTTGGAGTTCATGGAGAACGACACCGAACTGACCGATGACATGGTGCGCGACATCGAGGACATGGACGCCATCCTCGATCAGTTCCTTGCCTTCATCCGCGACGGTCGCGGTGAGCCGGTGGAGGAGGCCGACTTCTGCGAGCTGGTGCGCGAGACGCTGGCACCCTACAACCAGGGCGAGGAGCGCGTGCGCCTGTGCCTGGAGCCGATTCCGTCCTTCCCGCTGCGTCGGGTGTCGATCAAGCGCCTGCTCACCAACTTGGTGGAGAACGCCCTGAACCATGGTGGCGGCGACGCCGTCGAGGTGGTCGCCAGTCTGGCCGGTGATCATGCCGCCCCCTATGTGGTGCTCAGCGTGCTGGATCGCGGCGCGGGTATCGATCCGGGCGAGCTGGACAGCATCTTCAACCCCTTCATCCGGGGCGACCGTGCCCGTGGTGGACGTGGTACCGGCCTGGGCCTGGCCATCGTCAAGCGCATCGCTGCGCTGCATGGCGGTAGTGTGGAGCTGCGTAACCGCAGCGGCGGCGGACTCGAAGCGAGAGTAAGGCTGCCTTTGGGCCTGCTGTTGCCACGCGACGCGGTGTAACCGGCTGAGCACCGGCCGTCCAGTCGGTCTCTCTGCGTGCTGGCAATATGCTGCCAAGGGCTCTGGCGCTAGGCTATGCTTTGCCAGCGCATCCATTCGAGGCCTGCATGTCCGCCGCGTTGCCCAATCGCTTACCCAAGTGGACATGGTGGCTGCCGCTGCCTCTTTTCCACCTGGGCACCTGGATTTCTCTGACCACCCGCCTGAATGACGGGGTAGCGCTGTGCTACCTGCCATTGGTACTCGGCCTGGCGCTGTGCCTGTGGTGGGGGCCGCGGGTGCTGCCTGCGCTTTATCTCAATGCCTTGTTCAGCGTGCCGTTGTGGGGCCTGCCCTGGCAGTGGGCGCCGCTGTATGCCTTGCCCGAGACGGCTTCCGTTGCCCTGGGCTGGTGGTTATTGCGACGCGCAGATTTCGATCCGGCGCTGGGGCGGCTGGTCGATCTGCTGCGCTTTCTCGCCTTCGGTGTTCTGGTGCCGGTGACCCTAGTGGCGCTCGGTCTGCAGAGCAATCTATGGCTGACCGGTTTTCAGAGCGCTGAGCAGTGGGCGCAGGCCAGCTTGTCGGTCTGGTTGACCGACGGCATCAATCTGCTCGCGCTGAGCGCACCGCTGCTGGCCTTCGCCACCCCATTGCTGCGAGCACGTGGCTGGCTGCAGGCGCGAGGTGAGAGTTCTGCGCCGACGCTGATTGTCAGCCGGTCGCTGTTCGGCTGGCTGTTCGCTGTGGGCGCTTTCCTGTTTCTGATGCTACTGCTCGGCAGCCTGCCGTCGCTGCTCGCTCTGCCGTTGCTGGGTATCAGCATGCTGGTGCTGGCGCTGCGACATGCCTTCGCCGGCGCCTTGTACGGCGTGATGCTGGGTTATTGCGCCACCTTGTTGCTGCCGCTGCTGCGCACCGGTCTGAGCCAGGGCGATCTGGATCTGCAGCGCAATCACCTGCAGCTCGCCGTGCTGTTGCTGATGGGCGCTGCCTTGCTGGTTGGGAGGGCGCTGAGCGACCTGCGTCAAACCCTGGCGCTCAGTGCGCAGATGCAACAGCAGTTGGCGCGCGCCAACCTGGCGATGGAGGCCAGCCCATTGGGTGTGACCATTGCCGATGCACGGCAGGGCGACATGCCCTTGGTCTACTGCAATCCCGCTTTTACTCAGATCACTGGCTATTCCGTGGCGGAGACCCTGGGGCGCGATTGCCTGTTCTTGGCCAATGACGAGGCCAATCAGCATTGTCTGCAAAAGCTGCGCAGCGCCCTGCGCGAGGGGCGTGCGGCGCAGGCCGTGGTGCGTAACGTACGCAAGGACGGCAGCCGTTTCTGGAACGAAGTGGTGCTGGCGCCGATGCGCGATGAGCAGGGCATCAGCCATTTCGTCGGCTTGCAGCACGATGTCAGCGAGCGCGAGGAGCTGGCCGCACAGGTCGAGCGGCAGCGTGCGCAAATGCTGCGTCAGAGCCACCTGTTCAGCCAGACCGAAGACATCGCCAACCTGGGCGGCTGGGTGCTGGAAATCAGCGACTACAGCATGTTCTGGAGCGATGGCTGCTATCGCATCGTCGAGCGCGATATCCATCAGGGGCCGCCGACGCTCGAGCAGGTGCTCGATTACTACGACACGCCCAGCCAGGCGCTGATCATGCAGACGTTGCAGGCCGCACAGAACGGGCTCGAAGACCTGGATATCGAGGTGCGTCTGGTGGCGCGGCTGGGCGCTCGACTGGTGCGCCTGCGCGGTATGGTCGAGCGTGATGACGACGGCAGCCTGGTGCGCCTTTACGGCGTGGTGCAGGACATCAGCGAGCGCAAGCGTGCCGAGTCGCAGTTGCGCGAGCGCGACGAGCGCCTGCGGCTGTTCTTCGAGGCGCCGCTGATCGGCATGGCGCTGACCACCCAGGCCTTTGGCTGGGAGGAAATCAACCAGAAGCTCTGCAGCATTCTTGGCCGTAGCCGCGAGGAGCTGCTGGCCAGTACCTGGCATCAACTGTCGCACCCGGATGACATGGCGGCCGAGAAGGCGCGGCTGGAACCGGTGCTGCTGGGCAGCAGCGACGGTTTCGAGATGGACAAGCGCTTCCTGCGTGGTGACGGCCAGGTGGTCTACACCCGCGTCAGCCTGAGCGTCGTGCGTGGCAGTGCTGGGCGGCCGACGTTGTTCCTGCTGCTGGTCGAAGATATCAGTGCGCGGCGCGAGGCCGAGGCACGCTACCAAACGCTGGTCGAGCACGCCCCCGAGGCGATCCTGCTGTTCAGCCCGGAGGGTGGCATCGTCGAGTTCAACGAAAATGCCCTGAGGCTGTTCCGCTATCGGCGCGAGGAGTTGCGAGGCCGTTCGATCCAGAGCATCAGCCCGCTGCGCCAGGCCGATGGCCGCCTCTCGTCACGTACCGGCAAGGAATACCTGCGCCGCGCCATCAAGGGTGAGGCGCCGGTCTTCGAATGGAACCACCGTGACAGTGCCGGCCGCCAGTTGCCCTGCGAGGTGCGCCTGGTGCGCATGCCGGGCGAGGAGCTGCTGATCCGCGCCAGCGTCACCGATATTTCCGAGCGTCAGCGCTACCAGCGTGAGATCGAGCGCCTGGCCTACAGCGATGAACTCACCGGCTTGCCCAACCGCCGCCTGCTGCTCGATCGCCTGCAGCACGCGATGGATCGCGAGAGCCGTGAGGGCAGCCTGGGCGCCTTGCTGTTCATCGATCTGGACCACTTCAAGACGGTCAACGACAGCCTCGGGCATCTGGTCGGCGATGCCTTGCTGTGCGAGGTGACCACTCGACTGGCTGCGGAACTTCGCACCGAAGACACCCTGGCGCGTCTGGGCGGCGACGAATTCGTGGTACTGCTCGAAGCCCTCGGGCACGAGCCGCAAGCGGTCGCCGAGCACGCTGCGGCGGTGGGCGAGAAGCTGCTGCGTGGCTTGCAAGGCAGTTGCCTGATCGATGGCCATGAGCTGGCGATCAGCGCCAGTATTGGGATCGCCTTGCACCCCATGGGCCTGCAGCAGGCCTCGGACATTCTCAAGCAGGCCGATACTGCCATGTACCGGGCCAAGCACGCCGGGCGCAACGCGCTGCACTTCTTCGCCCCGGAGATGCAGGCCGCCATCGACCAGCGCCTGCAACTGCAGAGCGAACTGCGCCAGGCCATCGCGCGACAGCAACTGCAGCTGGTATTCCAGCCGCAACTGAGGCTGGCCGACGACTCGGTCGCTGGCGCCGAGGTACTGCTGCGCTGGCGACACCCCGAGCGCGGCGAGATCGGGCCGGATCAATTCATCCCTCTGGCCGAAGAAACCGGGCTGATCCAGGACATCGGCCAGTGGGTGCTGGAGCAGGCCTGCGCGGCGCTGGCACGCTGGCAGATGCAGTGGCCGCACTTGGTGCTGGCGGTGAACCTCAGCCCACGCGAGCTGCGCCATGCCGCCTGCGTCGAGCGCGTTGAAGACTGCCTGCGGCGTCACGGGGTGCCGGCGCAGGCGCTGGAGTTGGAAATCACCGAAGGCGTGCTGCTGGAGGATGTCGACCGCTGCATTGGCAACATGCAGCAGCTCAAGGCGCAGGGTGTGCGTTTCGCCATCGACGATTTCGGCACGGGTTATTCGTCGCTGACCTACCTCAAGCGCCTGCCGCTGGATCGCCTGAAAATTGACCGCAGTTTCGTCGCTGACCTCGATGGAGAGGCCAGCGGGCAGATGCTGGTGCAGACCATCCTGATGATCGCCCGCAACCTGGGTTTTGAGTGCGTGGCCGAAGGCGTCGAGCGTGACAGTCAGCTAGCACTGTTGCGCGAGCAGGACTGTGCCCTGGGCCAGGGCTATCTGTTCGGCCGGCCGATGGCCGAGGCGGAGTTTCTGGCCTGGATGCAGGCGCGCCAGGGGTGAGACGGGTTTACCAGCTCAGGCTACTGCCGCTCAGCCGCGCCTTCTGGCCGTAGGGCCAGGGATAGTTGCTGTCGCCATGGCCGCTGGGGAGATCGCCGTACAGCGGGATGCCCAGCGGGGCCAGGTATTCGCCGATGATCTGCTCCAGGCTGTGATGCACGCCGCGCCGTGGGCAATCGGTGAAACTGCCCAGGCAGACGGCACGCGGCCGCTGACCGGCGAAGCTGTTGAGCAGTTGCCAGAGGCTGCGCTCCAGGCGGTAGTACGGTTCACCGACGTCTTCCAGAATCAGGATCGAGTCCTCTACCAGGCGCAGCTCGGCGCCGGTGCCGCAGACGCTGGCCAGTGCGGTGAGGTTGCCGCCCTGCAGCCGACCGTCTATGGCATGCGCAGGCCCGCTGATATGGCGCACCGGCAACGGCTGGTGCTGACCTTTGAGCAAGGCCCAAAGCGCCTGAGTCGAGGCCAGACGTTCGCGTTGGCCGCCAGGCGCCGACAGCGCCTGATGACCGAGCGTCGTGGCGACCGGGCCATGAATGGCTGGCAACCCATGCTGCTGGAGGGCGCTGAGCAGGATCGACAGATCGGAAAAGCCGATCAGCGGACGCGGGCTGGCCTGCTGTAGCAGCGGCCAGTCGATCGCCTCCACCAGCTGCGCGCAGCCATAACCGCCACGCAGGCACCAGACGGCGCTGATGTCCGGCAGGCTGAAGGCCTGGTGCAGGTCTTCCAGGCGTTGTTCAGGCGTGCCTGCCAGGTAGCGGTGGCGCGCACGCACGTGCTGGCCCAGGTGATAGCGAATGCCAAGCACATCGAGCTGTGCCAGGGTCGCTTCGAGCACGTCTTCGGCGATGGCTGATGCCGGGGCGATCAGTGCCAGGCGGCCGTCGAACAGCGTGCTCATCCGCGGCCCTTGGTACGCGTCTGGCCTGGTTCGGCGTGTTTTTCCAGGTGTTCGATGATCATCCCGGCGACGTCCTTGCCGGTGGTCACTTCGATGCCTTCCAGGCCGGGCGAGGAGTTCACCTCCATCACCAGCGGGCCGTGGTTGGAGCGCAGAATGTCGACGCCGGCCACGTTCAGCCCCATCACCCGCGCGGCGCGCACGGCGGTCATGCGCTCCTCCGGGGTGATCTTGATCAGGCTGGCGGAGCCGCCGCGGTGCAGGTTGGAGCGGAATTCGCCGGCCTTGGCCTGGCGCTTCATCGCCGCGATCACCTTGTCACCGACCACGAAGCAGCGGATATCGGCGCCGCCGGCTTCGCTGATGTACTCCTGCACCATGATGTCCTGCTTGAGACCGAGGAAGGCCTCGATCACCGACTCGGCGGCCTTGTGCGTTTCTGCCAGCACCACGCCCATGCCCTGGGTGCCTTCCAGCACCTTGATCACCAGCGGCGCACCGCCCACCATCTGGATCAGATCCGGAATGTCGTCCGGGGAGTGGGCGAAGCCGGTCACCGGCAGGCCGATGCCCTTGCGTGAGAGCAGCTGCAGCGCGCGCAGCTTGTCCCGCGAGCGACTGATGGCCACCGATTCGTTGAGCGGGAACACGCCCATCATTTCGAACTGGCGCAGCACCGCGCAGCCATAGAAGGTCACCGAGGCGCCGATGCGCGGGATCACCGCATCGAAACCTTCCATGGCCTGGCCGCGATAGTGAATCTGCGGCTTGTGGCTGGCGATGTTCATATAGGCGCGCAGGGTGTCGATCACCACCATTTCATGGCCGCGCTGCTGGCCAGCCTCCACCAGACGGCGGGTGGAATACAGGCGCGGGTTGCGCGACAGCACGGCGATCTTCATTGGACACCTGGAAGTGAGGGAGGCAGGGCGGGTTTGTCTTGTACGTAGCTGAGCGCCGGGTTGACCAGCAGGTGGCCGGTGACCAGTGCCTTGGAGCCGAGCAAGACGCGGTAGCGCATGGTCTTGCGGCAGGCCAGGGTGAATTCCACCGGCCACAGGCGATCGCCCAGGGCCAGCTCGGTACGGATCACGTAGCGGTTCTGCACCTGGCCATTGGAACTCTTGATGCGCTTGACCGACACCAGTGGCGCTTCGCAGCGATGACGGCGCTGCACCTGGGTGCCGAGGTAGGCGGTGAACCGCACCCAGTCCTCGCCGTCACGCTGGAACGGCTGGATGTCGCTCGCGTGCAGGCTGGAGGTGCTGGCGCCGGTGTCGATCTTGGCGCGCAGGCCAACGATGCCGAGTTGCGGCAGGTTGATCCATTCGCGCAGGCCGATCACGCTGAGTGGGTCGATGCTGTTCAAGGTGGCGGTGTTCCCGATGGCCGACAAGGCCTATGATTCCGCGCATTCTAGATGCGCCGTGTGACAACTGCATCAGCCAGTGCGCAAGCGCAAGGGATGAAACCAACAGAGTGTGAAATGAGCGAGAAAGACGACGACAAGATTCGCCTGGACAAATGGCTGTGGGCCGCACGTTTCTACAAGACTCGCGCCCTGTGCAAGGCGGCTATAGAAGGTGGCAAGGTGCACCACCGCGGCGAGCGTTGCAAGCCGGGCAAGGAACCGAAGATCGGTGATGAGTACGTGCTGCGCACCGGCTTCGATGAGCGCACAGTGGTGGTGCTGGCATTGTCCAGCGTCCGCCGTGGCGCTCCCGAGGCGCAGTTGCTCTATCGCGAGACCGAGGAGAGCATCGCCCGTCGCGAACAGGCTGCGGCGATGCGCAAGGCTGGCTCCCTCGGCGTGCAGACCGATGGCCGGCCGAGCAAGAAGCAGCGCCGACAGATACATCAGTTCAACGAACAGCAGGGCGGTGGCCTGCGTCATCCCTGGGCGGATGAAGACTAGGGGCGCGTGGGATCACCTCGTGTGACGCCACGGAGCAACTGTCGGTTGGACGGTTTTTCGTAGGGTGCGCCGTGCGCACCAGGCGAGCATTACGGTCTTTGCGGTGCGCATGGCGCACCCTACGGTCTAATCGTTCAACGCCCGCTGACGATGCTCAGGCGACCCAGCAGCGGCAGTTTGGCCAGGCGTGAGGTGATCGGCAGAGTGATCTTCTCCAGCCATTCGCTGGCGTGGTAGCCGAGTGGGGTATAGCAAGCCCAGGCCAGCGCCAGCAGGCTGAGGAATACGCCGCCGACGAAGGCATCCGAGCCCCAGTGGGCACCGGCCACCAGGCGCGGCAGCATGCCGATCACGGCAATCACCCAGACCAGCAGCAGGCGCCAGTTGCGCGCGAAGAAGGTCATGAACAACGCCCAGATCAACAGTACCGAGGCGTGATCGCCAGGGAAGCTACGGCTGGCGCTGTCCTTCAGATCCCAACGCTCTTCCCAGTCCGGGAACAGTTCGGTCAGGCGTGCGCTGCCTTCGACCACCAACGAGGCGCTGGGGCGCTGCCAGCCCATGGCCTTGACCAGTTCGGCGAAACCTACGCGCAGCAGCAACAGGGTGATCAGGGCGGTAAGGAAGGCGTACAGCGCGCGGCGCACCTGCGGGCCTTCGAAGACCAGGCCGGCCTTGAGCATCACCGCCAGCATCACTACGCCAACACCGGCATCGACGGGGCGCATGCTGCCGATGGCCCAGATCTTGGCCCACAGCCCGGCGGCATGCACGGGGTCGTTGAGCAGCTTGAACAGCCATAGATCGGCGGCGTCCCACAGATCACGAGTGGGCTGCCACACCCAACTGACGAGCAGCACGATGGCCACGATATGGCAGACCAGCATGGCCCGCGGATGCCAGTGGCGATTGATGAACGTGCTCGACATGGAAGATCCCTTTGCAAATTTATGACAGGCCTACTCCAGGCGCGCGGATGATAGGCAGTGTTGGCGCCAGCACAAGGGCAGCAGCACGGTCGTTCAGTCAGCGTTCAGCGGTTGTTCTGGGTTGCGTGACGACGGTCACATGACGTTCGGGCCTTGGTTGTGCTGGCATTTGTGCATAAAATCGCCAGCCTTTTTTACAGACCCTGGGCCAGCTGCCATGAACGACTTCAGTCAACGCTTTCTCTTCGACGACACCGATGTGCGTGGTGAGATGGTCGCTCTGCGCGAGAGCTACGCTCATGTGCTGGCCAAGCACACCTACCCGCAGCCGGTGGCGCAACTGCTCGGCGAGATGATGGCTGCCGCTGCGCTGTTGGTCGGCACCCTCAAGTTCGACGGCCTGCTGGTGTTGCAGGCGCGCGCCGAAGGCCCGCTGTCGTTGCTGATGGTCGAGTGCTCCAGCGCCCGTGAATTGCGGGGTATCGCCCGTTACGACGCCGAGCACATCGGTGCCGATGCCGACCTGCAAAGCCTGATGCCCAATGGCGTACTGGCCATCACCATCGACCCGACCCGCGGCCAGCGTTACCAAGGTATCGTCGACTTAGACGGCGTCGACCTGGCCGAGTGCCTGTCCAACTACTTCGCCAGCTCCGAGCAGTTGCCGACCCGCTTCTGGCTCAAGGCCGATGGCCAGCGCGCGCGCGGTCTGTTGTTGCAGCAATTGCCGGCCCACCACCAGACCGAGCCCGAGACGCGCCAGGAAAGCTGGAACCACGTGCTGACCCTGGCCGATACCCTGACTGCCGAAGAGCTGCTCGGCCTGGACAACCCGACCCTGCTGCACCGCCTCTACCACGAAGAGAACGTGCGCCTGTTCGATGAGCAGGCACTGCAGTTCCGTTGCAGCTGCTCGCGTGAGCGCTCGGCCAGTGCCCTCGCCAGCCTGGGCCAGGCCGATGCCGAACTGCTGCTGGCCGAGCAGGGTGGCAGCGTGGTGATCGACTGTCAGTTCTGCAACGAGCGTTATGCGTTCGACGCCGCCGATATCGCCCAGCTGTTTGCGGGCGCTGGCAGCGAGGCACCATCGCAGACGCGTCATTGACGCTTTTTTCGGAACGATAGGCGTTCTCTATCAGATCGGAGGCTGCCAAGCAGTTCGCTTTTCTGGCATACTCCCGCGACTTTTTTACCGTGTAGCGTAGTTGCCCCTACGCTACACAACGTTCGGAAGACTCGGCCAGCGGCCGACGGGGACCCTCATGACGCAAGCCAACAACGCCGTGTACACCGACATCAGCGCCGCGCAACTGGTCGAAGAAGCCATTCGCCGTGGTGAAGGGGAACTGGCCGCCAATGGCGCGCTGGTCGTACGTACCGGTCATCGCACTGGCCGCTCGCCGGCTGATCGTTTCATCGTTCAAGAGCCGAGCACCGAGGCGCAGATCGCCTGGGGCAACATCAACCGCCCGTTCCCGGCCGACAAGTTCGATGCCCTGTGGGATCGCGTCGAAGCCTTCAACGCCGCTCAGGATCACTTCGTATCCTATGTGCACGTCGGCTCGGCCGAAGAGCACTACCTGCCGGTCAAGATGACCACCGCGACCGCCTGGCAAAACCTGTTCGGCCGTCAGCTGTTCATCAACCCGCAAGCCTACAACCCGGCTGGCCGTACCGAGTGGCAAGTGCTCAACGTCGCCAACTTCGAGTGCGTACCGGAGCGTGATGGCACCAACTCCGACGGCTGCGTGATCATCAACTTCGCCGCCAAGAAAGTGCTGATCGCCGGCATGCGTTACGCCGGTGAAATGAAGAAAGCCATGTTCTCCGTGCAGAACTTCCTGCTGCCGGAAAAAGACGTGCTGCCAATGCACTGCGCCGCCAACATCGGCGAAGAAGGCGACGTCACCCTGTTCTTCGGCCTGTCCGGCACCGGCAAGACCACCCTGTCCGCCGACGAGTCGCGTTACCTGATCGGTGACGACGAGCACGGTTGGGGCGAAGGCGTGGTATTCAACGTCGAAGGTGGCTGCTACGCCAAGTGCATCGACCTGTCCGAGAAGAACGAGCCGGTGATCTGGAAAGCCATCCAGTTCGGCACCGTGCTGGAAAACGTCGTGCTCGACGAAGAGCGCGTCCCGGACTACGCCGACGACAGCCTGACCCAGAACAGCCGCGCGGCCTACCCGCTGGAGTACGTCGAGAAGCGCAGCGAGAAGAACCTGGGCGGCGAGCCCAACGCTGTGATCTTCCTGACCTGCGACCTGACCGGCGTACTGCCGCCGGTGTCGATCCTCAACAACGAGCAGGCGGCCTACCACTTCCTGTCCGGCTACACCGCGCTGGTCGGCTCCACTGAAATGGGCTCCGGCGGCGGCATCAAGTCGACCTTCTCCACCTGCTTCGGCGCACCGTTCTTCCCGCGTCCGGCTGGCGTTTACGCCGAGCTGCTGATCAAGCGCATCAACGCCTTCGGCTCCAAGGTCTACCTGGTCAACACCGGTTGGACTGGCGGCGGCTACGGCGTCGGCAAGCGTTTCAACATCCCGACCACCCGCGGTGTGATCGCTGCGATCCAGAGCGGCGCGCTGATCGGTACCGAAACCGAGCACCTGCCAATCATCAACCTGGATGTGCCGAAGTCGGTACCGGGCGTCGAGACCAGCCTGCTCAACCCGCGCAATACCTGGGCTGACAAGAACGCCTACGACGAAGCCGCCAAAGGCCTGGCCAAGCTGTTCATCGACAACTTCACCAAGTTCGATGTCAGCGACGCCATCAAGAACGCCGGCCCGCAACTCTAAGTTCACGCCGCGTTCAGACAAAGCCGCCTTCGGGCGGCTTTGTCATTTTCGAAGTAGGGTGTGCCGTGTGCATCGGCCTCATGCGGCAATACATCGGTGCGCATGGCGCACCCTACGCGACCGCGTTATGGTCAGCGAAGTAGGGCGTACTCGCCGTAGGCAGTACGCCATTGCTGCGCTAGGCGCAGGTTATGCTGCCGGCCTGGCCTGGCCTGGCATGGCCTGGCGGGCTGTTCGCTGGCACTCCTGAGCCCGCCCTACGCACTGCAACACGTTGGTGCGCATGGCGCACCCTACACGACCGCGGTATGGTCAGCGAAGTAGGGCGTACTCGTCGCAGGTAGTACGCCATTGCTGCGCTAGGCGCAGGTGCCTGTACGGCCGGCGGGCTGTTCGCTGGCGCTCCTGAGCCCGCCCTACACACGGCAATACGTTGGTGCGCATGGCGCGCCCTATCGAACCGCGTTATGGTCAGTGGCCATTCAGCGGTCAATGGAGTGACAGCTCATGTCCACCCTCAAGCGTGTCTTTGGTTTCGATCACCTGCGTCCTGGCCAGGAAACGGTGATCAGTGCCGTGCTCGCCGGTCGTTCGGCGGCAGCGATCTTTCCCACCGGTTCCGGCAAGTCGCTGTGCTACCAGTTGCCGGCCCTGCACCTGCCGCATCTGACCCTGGTGATCTCGCCGCTGCTGGCGCTGATGCAGGATCAGCTAGCGTTTCTGCATGCCCACGGCATCGCGGCGGCCAGCATCGACTCGGCACAGAGCCGTGAGCAGGCAGCCGAGGTGATGAATCGGGCGCGATCCGGCGAGCTGAAGATCCTGATGATCTCGGTGGAACGCCTGAAGAACGAGCGCTTTCGCAATTTCATCGCCCAGGTGCCGATCTCCCTGTTGGTGGTCGACGAGGCGCACTGCATCTCCGAGTGGGGCCACAACTTCCGCCCGGATTACCTCAAGCTGCCCGATTATCAGCGTCAGTTCGGTATTGGCCAGGTGCTGCTATTGACCGCCACGGCGACGCCCAAGGTGATCGCCGACATGCGCGAGAAATTCGCCATCGCCGAAGCAGATGTGGTCACCACCGGTTTCTATCGGCCCAACCTCAATCTGCTGGTCGAGCCGGTGCCTGGCGGCGCCAAGGCGCAGCGCCTGCAGCAATGGCTGGCGCCGCGCCGCGGCCAGGCGAGCATCGTCTACGTCACCCAGCAGAAGACCGCCGAGCAGGTCGCCGAGCGTCTGCAAGGGCAGGGGCTGGCGGTCAGCGCCTATCACGCGGGCATGGCTCATGACGTGCGCGAGTCGATCCAACGGCGTTTCATGGCCGGCGAGCTGGAATGCATCGTCGCCACCATCTCCTTCGGCATGGGCATCGACAAGCGTGACATCCGTAATGTGGTGCACTTCGACCTGCCCAAGTCGGTGGAGAACTACAGTCAGGAAATCGGCCGCGCCGGGCGTGACGGCCAGGCTTCGGACTGCCTGGTGCTGGCCAGCCGCGACGGCCTCAGCGTGCTGGAGAACTTCGTCTACGGTGATACGCCGGAGCTTTCCGGCATCCGCGCCGTACTCGATGACCTGCGTGCGGCGGGCACGGGCGGGCAGTGGGAGCTGATGCTCGGGCAGCTGTCGGATCTGAGCAACATCCGCGCGCTGCCGTTGAAGACTTTGCTGGTGCAGCTCGAACTGCGCGGCATCATCGCACCGCGTTATGCCTACTTTGCCGAGTACCGCTTCAAGCTGTTGCTGGAGGACGAGGCCTTGCTGGCGCAGTTCGAGGGAGAGCGACGCCAGTTCGTCGAGGCAATTTTGTCCAGTTCACGCCGTGCGCGTACCTGGAACACCCTGGATTTCGATGTGTTGTATCGCGACCACGGCGCCGAGCGTGCGCGGGTGGTCAAGGCGCTGGACTACTTCCAGGAAAAGGGCTGGCTGGAGTTGGAAAGCAAGCAGATGACCGAGGTCTACGCCGTGCTTGATGGCGGGTTTGACGTCGAAGCCCTGGCGGATGATCTGCATGCACACTTCCGCGCCCATGAGGCCAGCGAGATCGCCCGCATCCAGGCGATGCTCGGTTTGTTCGAGAGCCGCGGATGCCTGAGTCGGCGTCTGGCGCTGTACTTCGGTGATGAGCAGGCGCCCGCACGTTGCGGGCATTGCTCGGTGTGCCAGGGCCGCGTCGCCAATTTGCCGCAGCCGCCGGAGCTGCCGCCGTTGAGTGGCCGCGATGCGCAGGCGTTGTGCGCCGCCTTTGTCGAAAAGCATCTGCAGCATGCCGGCCACAGACCGAGCCACGAGTGCCTGACGCGTTTTCTCTGTGGCGTGACCACGCCCTTGTTCACCAAGCTCAAGGCGCGTCAGTTGGCCGGATTCGCCGCGCTGGAGGATTACCCCTACGCCGAGGTTCGCGAGTGGTTGGCGGCGTCGTTCGCCTAGGGTGTCGTGGGTATTGCTCGGAAGGTATTGGTGCGCACGGCGCACCCTACGGGGTTCGCCAATTGTGTAGGGTGCGCCGCGCGCACCGAGGGCTGCGTGGGAAATGCCTGGTGCACGCAAGGCGACCCTTTATTGGGTCGCGCGTTGCCCTTCAGCCAGCGTCCAGTCCACCAGCTCGCGGGACAATCGATCGCCAGCCTGACCGAAGGCTTTCACTACTGAAGCAATCGAAGTATCACTCGCCGGCTGGCTGACGCTGAAACGGCGGCTGGCCAGGATGCGCTGATCGCGCGCGTCGACCAGGCGCGCGTCGAGCTGGATCAACGCCTCGGGAACGCCATCACGATACTGGCTATGGAAGCTGCGCAGGTCGCTGACCAGCTCCAGGTCGGCCTGCAGACGCTGTTCCTCGTTGCTCAGCGCCTGAATCCGCCCGTCGTCGTGGAAGGCATCGAGCAGACGCCCGCGCAGCAGTTGCGGTGTGCGCTCGCTCCAGCGTACGCCCTGGTAGGTGTTGATCCGATCCGGTTCGGGTAGCACGACGATGCGCGTGCCATCGAGCAACTGGTTGCTGACCGGGCTGTTGACCCGCAATGACCAGTCGACGCGCTGGGTTTGTGCAGGCAGTGCGGTGCTTGGCAGCAGGTAGATATCCAGCGGTTCGCTCTGCGGCAGGATCGAGCAAGCGCTGAGCAGGCCCGCGGCCAGCAGCAGGGACAGACGCTTCATGGTTGGAACTCCTTGATGCTGTCGTTGCGCAGCAGGTAGCCAGTCGGATCCTGCTCCAGGCGGCGGGAGAAACCGCGCAGAGCGCCGAGGGTGTCGCGTAGCTCGCCAATCGCCGGGCCCAGTTCGCCCAGGCCCTGCATGCCGCTATCCAATGCGCTGTGGTTGCTCTGCAACAACTCTTCGATATTGCGGCTGCTGCGTTCCAGTGAGGCCATCAGGCGTTCGGCGTTTGCCAGTACCTGGCTGCCCTGGCCATCGAGCAGGCGGTTGGCGGTGCGCATCAGTTCGGCCGCTTCACGCGTCGCGGCGCCAGCCTGTTGCAGGGCGGCGCTGAGATCGTCGCGCTGCGCGGCGATGCCGGCGGTGGCCTGCTCCAGATTTTCCAGCGTGCGTGACACACGGTCGGCGTTCTCGCGCGAGAGCATGCGGTTGGCGCGATTGAGCAGGCGGGTGATGTTGACCACCAGGTCTTCACCGTTGGCCATCAGTCGTGACAGTGGCGAGCGGTCGGCGATGATGACGCCCGGTTGGCCGTCCTGGCCTTCCAGGGGCGGGCTTTCCGGGCTGCCGCCGTGCAGCTGGATCACCGCCAGACCGGTGATGCCGGTGATCGCCAGACGAGCTCGCGTGTCCTGCTTGATCGGGGTATGGCCGACGATGCGGATACGCGCGCGCACGGTGCGCGGATCGTTGGGATCGAGCCCCAGGCTGATCACGTCGCCGACCTTGATCCCGCTGTATTGCACGGCACTGCCCTGTGACAGGCCAGTGACCGCTTCGTTGAAGATCACCTCGTAATCGGTGAAGGCGCGATCAGCCCCGGCCTTGTTCAGCCACAGGCCGAACAGCATTGCGGCGCCCACCGTGAGCACGGTGAACAGGCCGATCAGCACATGATGGGCTCTGGGTTCCATTCATTGACTCCCTGCCGCCGTGGCGGCCTGTGCGGCCGCGCGTCCACGCGGGCCGTGAAAATACTCCTGAATCCAGGCGTCGTCGGTGGCAGCCACCACATCCAGGCGGTCGGCCACCAGTACCTTCTTCTGCGCCAGCACTGCGACTCGGTCGCAGATGCTGTAGAGCGTGTCCAGATCGTGAGTCACCAGAAATACACTCAGACCCAGGCTGTCGCTGAGGGTGCGGATCAGTTGGTCGAAGGCCGCCGCGCCAATCGGATCGAGGCCGGCGGTGGGCTCGTCGAGAAACAGGATGTCCGGATCGAGCGCCAGGGCGCGAGCCAGGGCGGCGCGTTTGACCATGCCGCCGGACAACGAACTGGGGTACTTGCCGGCGGCATCCTGCGGCAGGCCGGCCAAGCCGATCTTGACTCTGGCCAGGCGCTCGGCCGCTGCGCGCGACAGGCCGGCGTGCTCGATCAGCGGCAGGGCGACGTTCTCGCTGACGGTCAGCGAGGAGAACAGCGCACCGCGCTGGTAGAGCACGCCGAAGCGTCGTTCCAGCTGCGAGCGGCGTTCGGCGGGCAGGCTCAGCAGCTCTTCGCCGAAAACGCGTACGGTACCGGCATTGGGCCGACGCAGGCCGACGATGCTGCGCAGCAGTACCGACTTGCCGGTGCCGGAGCCACCGACCACGCCGAGGATTTCGCCGCGATAGAGGTCGAAATCCAGGTGCTCGTGTACCACCTGGCTGCCGAAGCGGTTGCTCAGGTCGCGTACCTCGATGACTTTGTCCCGGTTCACCAGCCCATCTCCATGAGGAACAACGCCGCCAGGGCGTCGAGCAGGATGACCATGAAGATCGATTGCACCACTGCCGAGGTGGTGTGCTCACCCACCGATTGTGCACTGCCGCTGACCTTGAAGCCTTCCAGGCAGCCGATCAGGGCGATCAGGAAGGCGAAGATCGGTGCCTTGAGCAGGCCGACCAGAAAGTGCCGCAGCAGGTCGCTGTCCTGCAGGATCGACAGGTACATGGCCGCTGGAATATCCAGCGACAGGGCGCACACCAGGGCGCCACCGAGCATGCCGCTGAGCATGGCGATGAAGGTCAGGATCGGCAGGGCGATGAGCATCGCGAACACCCGCGGCAGCACCAGTAGTTCGATGGGGCTCAGGCCGAGGGTGCGGATGGCGTCGATTTCCTCGTTGGCCTTCATCGAGCCGATCTGCGCGGTGAAGGCGCTGGCGGTGCGGCCGGCCATGAGAATGGCGGTGAGCAGCACGCCAAACTCGCGCAGGAAGGAGAAGGCCACCAGGTTCACCGTGTAGATGCTGGCGCCGAAGTCGGCGAGGATGGTCGCGCCGAGAAAGGCCACCACGGCGCCGACCAGGAAGGTCAGCAGGGCGACGATGGGCACGGCGTTAAGCCCGCATTGTTCCAGATGCGCGGCCAGCGACGTCAGGCGCCAGCGCCTGGGGCGTACCAGTATCGCCAGCATGCTGGTCAGGGTCAGGCCCATGAAACCGAGCAGGGCGCGGCCCTGGTGCCACAGGCTTTCGACCACTTCGCCGATATGCCCGAGCACTTCGCGCAGCACGGACGGTTCCGGCGGCGTTTGCGCCTGCTGGCTGCCGGCCATGGCATTGGCCACCGTCAGCAGCAGGGCGCGGCGTTGGTCGTCGAGTTCGGCCAGTTGGGTCAACTGGTGCAGGCGTTCGCTACCGAACAGCTCCACCAGCAGCGCCGCGCCAGCGGTATCCAGCGCGGCCAGATCGCTCAGGTCGACGGACTCCTCGACGCGCAGGCGTTCGCGCAAGGCCAGTACCTGGGGTTCGAGCAGGCTGTAGTGGGCCAGCGTCCAGTCGCCACCCAGCCGCAAGCCGCTGGCGGTATCCGTGCTGCTGGTTTGCTGCGTGGTCAGGTAGGGAGTGGTCATCGCCACAGCTTAGCGCCGCACAGGCGCCTCAGGCCAGTCGCGGTGTTCACACGGGGTTCTGCGCTTCTTCCTGGGCGAGTTGCTGGATGTAGGCCGCGAAGCCCGGATCCTCGCCGCGCAGCAGCTGTGGCAGGCGTTCACGGAAGTCTTCGCGGCGGCTCCATTCGCGCATGTAATCCTCCCAGGAGTGCCAGCGTCGCCGGCGTTTCTCGTCCATCTTCGGCTCATAGAGCAGCAGGTAGGCGCGCTCGAACAGCGAGACCAGCATGTCGAAGATCACCAGCATGCGTTCCTGCTGTTCCTCACTCAGGTCGGTCGTGGCGTGCTGGCTGCGCAGGCGCAGATCGGGGTTGGCCAACACCACTTCGAGAAAGTCGATGTAGGCGTCGGACACCTGCTGCCAGGTGGCGTCTTCTTCGTTCTGCCGTTCCTTGCGCTGCTCGAAGAGAAATACGGCGATGGCGAACGGCAACGCCACCACGGTGACGATGTAGGACAGCAGTTCCCAGGTGGCCGTATTCATGAGCGCTCCCGCCGGTTGTTCATGGCCACTCTAGCCACACTAAAGAACGGATGACAGCGCTCTCGACTAAGGTGAAGCTCAGCATTCATCTTTAGCGAGTGTGTCTCATGTCCGTGGAACACCTGGATGTCCTGATCATCGGCGCTGGCCTGTCCGGTGTCGGTGCTGCCTGCCACATCAAGCGTCTGTGCCCGGACAAGCGTTTCGCCATCTTGGAAGGGCGCGAGGCCATGGGCGGCACCTGGGATCTGTTTCGTTATCCGGGCATCCGTTCCGACTCGGACATGTATACCCTCGGCTACAACTTCAAACCCTGGAGCGACCCGCAGGCCATCGCCGATGGCCCGTCGATCCGCCGCTATATCGTGCAGACCGCCGCCGAACATGGCGTCGACCGGCTGATCCGGTATCGGCACAAGGTACTCAAGGCCGATTGGTGCAGCACCAGCGCCACCTGGCAACTGCTGGTGCAGCGTGGCGACGACAGCGAGCCGCTGCGGATGAGCTGCCAGTTTCTGATGATGTGTACCGGTTACTACCGCTACGAGGCTGGCTACACGCCGGAGTTCGTTGGTCGCGAGGCGTATCAGGGCACCTTCATTCATCCGCAGCTGTGGCCGGAGGGCTTCGATTGCAGCGGCAAGCGTGTGCTGGTGATCGGCAGCGGCGCGACCGCCGTGACCCTGGTGCCGGCGCTGGCCGAGCAGGGTGCGCAGGTCACCATGCTGCAGCGTTCGCCCAGCTATGTGATCAACCTGCCGCAGCGTGATGCGCTGTCCAACGCGCTACGTCGCTTCCTGCCCGAAACCTGGGTGTATCGCCTGGCACGCGGACGCAACGTGACCCTGCAACTGGTTTTCTACAAACTGGCCAAGCGTTTTCCCAATCTGGTACGCCGGGTGTTGCTGGGGCTGGTGCGGCGACAGCTGGGCGGCGTCGACCTGCGCCACTTCAGCCCCCGCTACAAGCCTTGGGATCAGCGCGTCTGCGCGGTGCCGGACGGTGACCTGTTCCGCGTGCTGCGTCAGGGCAAGGCGCAAGTGGTGACGGCCGAGATCGAGCGTTTTACCGCGCAGGGTGTTCGCCTGAAGAGTGGCGAGGAGTTGACCGCCGATGTCATCGTCAGTGCCACCGGCCTGCAACTGCAGCTGTTTGGCGGTATCGCCGTGAGCGTCGACGGTGCGCCCTTCGAGGCGCCGAAGAGCATGGGCTACCGTGGCATCATGCTGCGCGACTTGCCCAACCTGGCGGTGGTGATGGGTTATACCAACGCCAGCTGGACACTCAAGGCCGACCTCTCCAGCGAATACTTCTGCCGTCTGATCAATCATCTGGATGCCATCGGCATGCGCCAGGTGACGCCGCGTGATCGCCATGGCGACGTGCGCCCGGAACCTTTTCTCGACCTGCAATCGGGCTATATCGAGCGCGCCTCGCATCTGCTGCCGACGCAGGGCGACCGCGTGCCCTGGAAGCTGCACCAGAACTATCTGCTCGATCTGGCATTGCTGCGCTACGGCAAGCTGGAGGACGACTACCTGGTGTTTTCCGCGCCGCAGAGTGCAGAGCAAAGGGTGCTGATGCAGCCCTGATTGCTAGGAAGGTATAGCGAATGTCCTACAAAAAAATGCACAATCGCGCCGCTTACTTTTCTGGCATTGCGCCACTACACTTTTGCGATCTGTATCACGGATGAACCAGCGCGTGCTGCGTCACCCTTTCAACGAGAGGCCGGCTATGAAGGAACAGCGCCATCTACCCGCTCTGCGGGCTCATATCGAGCAATTGCTGAGCAAAGGCTGGATCATCGCCAGCCGCAGCCCTCTGACCCTGCAGAACGGGCATCGCTGCTATCTCGTCTCCCACGGCATGCTGATCAGCGACTCTGCTTCGCGCGCCGCCTGACGCAGCGGCGTTTTTGGTTACCGGATATTGCGCTGGTAACCCTCCACATTTCCCCCTTCCTCCCGCCACAGCGGCTCTGTAGCCATTTGGCTGTCTGGTTCTCATTCCCTACGCTGACTCCGCAGTGGATGTAACGCCTTGGTCTGAGCGCGGTCTGTGCCTATAACGAACCGACCCCCCTTCGTCGTTCCCAAAGGAGCCAAGCCATGCCCAGTCGTCGTCGCTTCCTGCACGGCAGCGCCAGCCTGGCGGCATTCGCCGCCCTGATGCCCTGGTTGCCGCCATCCGCTTTCGCCGCTGCGCCCTTGTTGAAGAGGGCGATACCCAGTAGCGGTGAAATGTTGTCGGCCATTGGTCTGGGAACCTCGCGAACGCATGATGTGGCGATGGACGACAAGGCGCTGAACCCGCTGCGAGCGGTGCTGCGCAATCTGGTCAATGGCGGCGCCAGCCTGGTCGACACTGCACCCAGCTATGGCCGGGCCGAGGCGGTGTGCGGCGCGTTGGCCGCCGAGGATGGCATGCGCAAGCGGTTGTTCCTGGCCAGCAAGGTTTCCTCCACGGGGCGTGAGGCAGGTGAGCGGCAGGTCGAGGCGAGCTTCGCCGCCCTGCGCACCGACACCATCGACCTGATGCAGGTGCACAACCTGCAGGACACCAGCACTCAGCTCGGCCTGCTGCGCGAGCTCAAGGAGCAGGGGCGCGTGCGCTACATCGGCGTGACGCATTATCTGGATTCCGCCCATGAGCGCCTGCTCGAGGTGTTGCGCAAGGAACCGGTGGATTTCGTCCAGTTCAACTACTCCATCGGCGAGCGCAACGCCGAGCGTGAGCTGTTGCCCTATTGCGCCGACCAGGGCATCGCGGTGCTGATCAACCGGCCGTTCCAGCGTTCTGCGCTGTTCGATCGGGTGCGCGGCAAGAGCCTGCCCGACTGGGCCACCGTGGATCTGGATGCCACGTCCTGGGCGCAGCTGATGCTCAAGTACATCCTCGCCAACCCGGCGGTGACGGCGGTGATTCCGGCTACCTCCAACCCGCGTTACATGGCCGATAACATCCTCGCCGGTCAGGGGCGCCTGCCAGACGCTGCGCAGCGCCAGCGCATCATCGAGCTGTTCGCCTGAGATGCAGGCGCTCACCCGGCGCCTGGCGCGGGCGATCAATGCCGAAGGTGAAGAACTGGCCGCGGTGCTGGCCGGCTTCGCCCTGTTCTTCTGTCTGTTCGCCGGTTACTTCATGCTGCGGCCGATCCGCGAGGCGATGGGCATCACCGGTGGGGTGAACAACCTGCAGTGGCTGTTCACCGCCACCTTCGTCGTCATGTTGCTGGCCGTGCCGATGTTTGCCTGGCTCAACTCGAAAGTCCCGCGCATCCATTTCATCGACTGGGTGTACGGCTTCTTCTGTCTCAACCTGCTCGCCTTCGTCCTGCTGTTTCGCGTCGATCACGACAGCGTGTGGCTGGCGCGGGTGTTCTACGTGTGGATATCGGTCTACAACCTGTTCGTCGTTTCCGTGGCCTGGAGCCTGATGGCCGATGTGTTCGATGGTGCCCAGGCGCGCCGGCTGTTCGCCTTCATCGCGGCAGGAGCCAGTGTCGGTGGGCTCTGTGGGCCGTTGTTGAGTGCGCTGCTGATCGGGGTTGTCGGCGAGTCCGGATTGATGCTGATGGCCGCTGTGTTGTTGGGTGTGGCCATGTCGCTCAAGCGTTACCTGATGGGCTGGCGCGAACAGCAAGGTGCTGGCCGCCCCGGGGCGGTGAGCAGCGAGAGCCCGCGACGTCCGGTGCCGGGCAATCCCTTCAGCGGTCTGACGCGCATGTTGGGTTCGCGCTACCTGTTGGGTATTGGTGCGTTCATCCTGCTGCTGACGTCGGTCAGCACCTTTCTCTATTTCGAGCAGGCTCGGCTTGTCGCGGAGCTGTTTCCGGATCGCGCCGCGCAGGTGAAGGTATTTGGCGTGATCGACTTCGTCGTGCAGGCCGGGGCCTTGGCTGCGCAGTTGTTCATCACCGGGCGGGTGGCGCAGAAGCTGGGCGTACGCGTGTTGCTGTCGATCGTACCGGCGCTGGTGTGCCTGGGCTTTATCGGCCTGGCGCTGGCACCGACTTTCGCCATGCTGGCTGGGCTGATGATCGTGCGCCGCATTGGCGAATACGCCTTCGTCCGGCCGGGGCGGGAAATGCTCTTCGCCCCGCTGGACGCCGAGAGCAAGTACAAGGCGAAGAACTTCATCGACACCGTGGTCTATCGAGGTGGCGATGCCCTCAGTGGTTGGGCCAAGGCAGGGCTGGACATGCTCGGCCACGGCGCCTGGCTGGTGGCCATGGTCGGCGCGCTCTGTGCTGCGCTATGGGGCGTACTCGGCTGGTATCTGGGCGGCCGCGCCGATCGCCAAGCCGAGAGGTAGGGTGTGCTGTGCGCACCGGCATTGCATCACCCGTAGATTGAGGAATGGCCGGTGCGCACCCTACGGGTTGGCCACCGCGACGATCTCCTCGATCAGCCACTGCAGCGCGGCATCGCGCTGGCGCTGCGCCAGGCTGACCACCTCCAGGTGGAACGGGCCGAGGGTGAAGGGCAGGTCAAACAGCTGCAGCGGCAACAACGTGGCGAAGTGGCGGGCCAGGGCGGTGGGCAGTACGGCGGTCAGCTCGCTGCCGGCGACGATATGCGCCGCCTGCAGGTAGTTTGGCGTGGTGTAAAGAATCTGCCGCGACAGGCCCTGTTCGCCCAGCCATTGATCGACCATGCCGCGGGTCTGCCCACCATGCACCCAGAGGTGGCGCAGGCGCAGGAAGGTGTCCAGATCCATGTTGCCCTGGCGCAGCAGCGGATGATCGCGGCGTACCGCCAGCTTGAGCGTCTCGCTCATCCAGTGGCGACGGGCGAAGCGCGCGGGCAGCTCGTCGAAGCGGCCCAGCACCAGATCCAGCTCGCCCTTGTCCAGCGCCTCCATCGGCAGGCTCGGGCTGAGGTGGCGAATGTCGATGCCAATGCCCGGCGCCTTCTGGCTCAGGCGGTCGAGCAGGCGCGGCATGCACACCAGCTCCACGTAGTCGGTGACGGCGATGCAAAAGCGCTGGCGGCTTTCGCCCGGTTCGAAGGTCTCGCCGGCGCTCAGGCTCTGTTCCAACTGGCGCAGGGCGCTGCGGATCGGGGCTTCCAGCGCCAGTGCTCGTGGCGTCGGTTGCATGCGCCGGCCCACGCGCACCAGCAGCGGATCGCCGAGAAGCTCGCGCAGGCGACCCAGCGCATTGCTGACCGCCGGCTGACTCAGGGACAGGTGTTCGGCGGCGCGTGAGACGTTCTGTTCGCGCAGCAGAGCGTCCAGCACCCGCAGCAGGTTGAGGTCGAAATTGATGAAATTCATCTGCTGAATACGTCGTATCACAAGACTAAATTTCAAAAATAGTAGCGGCTTGCTTATCGTGACCCAAGCTTTTCTGTTCGTGCACGAGAGGAACAACAATGAACAACATCGTCTCGCCGCTTCGCTGTGCCGCCGTGATCGGCGCTGGCACCATGGGCCGCGGTATCGTCATCAGCCTGGCCAATGCCGGCCTGAGCGTGCTGTGGCTGGATAACAACCCGCAGATGGTCGAGCAGGGCCTGGCGATGGCCGAGGAAACCTGGGCGCATAACGTCGCCAAAGGGCGTATCGATGCGGCGCAAGCGGCTGCGCGACGGGCATGTATCGAGGCGGTGGACAGCTACGCGGCCCTGGCCGACGCCGATCTGGTGATCGAGGCGGTGTACGAGAACCTCGACCTCAAGCAACGCATCTTCCGTGAGTTGGACGCGGTGATGAAGCCGGGTGCGATCCTGGCCAGCAACACCTCGGCGCTGGATATCGACGCCATCGCTGCCGTTACTGCCAGGCCACAAGATGTGCTTGGCCTGCACTTCTTCAGCCCGGCGCACATCATGAAATTGCTGGAGATCGTCCGGGGCGCCGAAACCGCGCCTGCCGTATTGCAGGCCGCTCGGGAGCTGGGCGAGCGCATGGGCAAGGTGGCGGTGGTGGCGGGTAACTGCCACGGTTTCATCGGCAACCGCATGCTGCACACCTATGTGCGCGAGGCGCGCATGCTGCTGCTCGAAGGCGCCTGGCCGCATCAGGTGGACGCCGCGCTGCAGGGTTTTGGCTTCGCCATGGGGCCGTTCCGCATGTATGACGTGGTCGGCATCGATCTGGAATGGCGTGCCCGCGAGTTGGCCGGCCAGGGCCAGGACGACCCGGCGGTGCAGGTGGATAACCGCCTGTGCGAACTGGGCCGCTTCGGCCAGAAGAGCGGCAAGGGCTATTACCTGTATGCGCCGGGCAGTCGTCAGGCCGAGCATGATCCGCAGGTGGACGCGCTGGTGCAGGCCGAGTCCGAACGCCTGGGCTTCAGTCGCCGCGATATCGGCACCGAGGAGATTCTCGAGCGCTGCCTGCTGGCACTGGTCAACGAAGGGGCGAAGATTCTCGAAGAGAACATCGCCGCCAACAGCCACGATATCGATCTGGTCTATCTCAATGGCTATGGTTTCCCTGCCGAGCGCGGTGGGCCGATGGCTTGGGCCGACGGCGAGGGCGCCGGCGCCATTCGTCAGCGTCTGCTGCAACTGGCCGAACGCTTCGGTAGCCATTGGCAACCGGCGGCGCTGATCGAGCGTCTGGCCGCCGATAACAAGCGCTTCAGCGACGTGCAGGAGGGCCGGGTATGAGCTATCAGGCGCCTTTGCGCGATATGCGCTTCGTGCTGCACGAGCTGTTCGATGCTGCCGGCCACTGTGAGCGCCTGGGCAACGGCCTGGATCGTGAGCTGATCGACGGTGTGCTGGAGGAAGCGGCGGCCTTCGCCACCGGTGAAGTCGCGCCGCTCAATCGCAACAGCGATGAGGAAGGATGCCATCTGGAAAACGGCCAGGTTAGTACGCCCAAGGGTTTTGCCGAGGCCTACCGGCAATACGTGGATAACGGCTGGGCGAGCATGACCGGGCCGGTGGAATACGGTGGCCAGGGCTTTCCGCAACTGGTGGCCTTCGCCTTTCACGAGATGCTGATGGGCGCGTCGTTGTCGTTCCGTGTCTACTCCGGGCTGACCGAGGGCGCCGTGCTGGCGCTGCACAAGCACGGCAGCGAAACGCTGAAGCAGCAGTACCTGGGCAAGCTGGTCAGCGGTCAGTGGACGGGCACCATGTGCCTGACCGAGCCGCAGGCCGGCACCGACCTGGCGCTGCTGCGCACCCGCGCCGAGCCGCAGGCCGATGGCAGCTATCGCGTCAGCGGCAGCAAGATCTTCATCAGTGGCGGCGAACAGGATCTGTCGGAGAACATCATCCACCTGGTGCTGGCGCGCTTGCCGGATGCACCGGCGGGAGTGAAGGGCATCAGCTTGCTGCTGGTGCCGAAGTTCATCGCCGCTGCCGATGGCACGCCGGGCGAACGCAATACGCTGTCGTGCGGTGCCATCGAGCACAAGATGGGCATCAAGGGCGCCTCCACCTGCGTGATGAACTTCGACGGCGCCACCGGTTGGCTGGTGGGCGAAGCCAACCAGGGCCTGGCCTGCATGTTCACCATGATGAACGACGCGCGCTTTCAGGTCGGCCTGCAGGGCCTGGGGATCGGCGAGGCGGCGTTCCAGGGCGCGCTGCGTTATGCCCGCGAGCGCTTGCAATCGCGGGGGCTGACAGGGGCGCAAGCGCCGGAAAAAGCGGCCGATCCGATCATCGTTCATCCCGACGTGCGGCGCATGCTGCTGACCCAGAAGACGCTGGTCGAGGGCTGCCGCATGCTGGCCGCCTACACCGCGCGTCAGCTCGACCTCGAACACGGCGCTGACTCGCCCGAGGCGCGCAAGGCCGCTGGCAAGCGCGCGGCGTTGCTGATCCCCATCGTCAAGGCGTTCTTCACCGACATGGGCCAGGAAGTGGCCAGCCATGGCGTGCAGGTATACGGCGGGCACGGCTTCATTCGCGAGTGGGGCATGGAGCAACTGATGCGCGATAGCCGCATCACCCAACTCTACGAAGGCACCAACGGCATCCAGGCACTGGATTACATACGTCGCAAGCTGCTGGGCGACGGCGGTGCCGAACTGTCCACGTTGCAGGCCGAGTTCAGCGACTTGTGCGACGCCCAGGCCGGCCGCCCGGCCCTGGCGGAGATGGCGACCGTCGTGCAGGCCCGCCTGGGCGAATGGCGTGACCTGGCTGCTTCTGTGCTCGCGGCCTGTCAGCGCGATCCGCAGGAGATTGGCGCCACATCGGTGGATTTCCTCCAGTATTCGGCTTATCTGCTGCTGGCCGGTTTCTGGTTGCAGGCGGCGGCGCGAGCGCAGGATGCCCTTGAGGCTGGCAGTGGTGAGGTGGATTTCTACCAGGCCAAGCTGCACAGCGCGCAGTTCTACCTGCGTCGCGTGCTGCCGCGTGCCAGTGCCCATCGTGAGTCTCTGTTGGGCGGTGCTCAGTGCCTGATGGCCATGGCCGAGGAGAGCTTCGCGCTGTAAGGCGAAGGTGAATCGCAGGGCGGGTAACCTCGCCCTGCCAACCCAGAGGCACAGATGAAAACAACAAGAATCGTGCTGAGTGTCGTGTCGCTGATCGGTGTCCTTATCGCCGGCCTGTATGGCTATTACCTCTACACGCCCGCACCGGCGCAGCCGACTCTGAGCGCCACCCTGCAGCACGGTCGGATCACCGTCGGCGAGCGCCAGCGCGACTACGTCTACTACATCCCCGCTCAGCGGCCGGCCAAGGCGCCGCTGCTGTTCGTTCTGCATGGTTCGCTGCAGACCATCGATGACATCCGTCGCTACAGCGCCTACGAGTTCGAGCGTCTGGCCGATGAGCACGGTTTCATCGTCGTCTACCCACAGGGCTTCGAGCGCAACTGGAACGACTGCCGGCGCGCCGCGGACTATCCGGCGCGGGCGCAGAACATCGACGACAAGGGGCTGATCGCCGCGCTGATCCAGCGCTTCGCCAGCGACCATGACGGCGATGCCCGCCGTGCCTTCCTGACCGGCTATTCCAACGGTGGCCAACTCGGCCTGCGCATCGCCCTCGAGCAACCGCAACTGCTGGCCGGCGTGGCCGCCTTCGCCGCGAACCTGCCGACCGATGACAACCTGGACTGCAGCCCCAGCGGCCAGCCCGTGCCGGTGCTGCTGATGAACGGCACCCGCGATCCGATCAACCCCTACCAAGGCGGTGTGGTCACCCTGTTCGGCGTGGGCAATCGAGGTACCGTGCGTTCGGCCTACGACTCGGCGAGCTATTTCGCCGAGCTCGCCGGCTACCCCCGCGACGCCGGCCTCAGCAGCACAATCTGGCAGAACCCGGACGATGCGGCGCAACGCGCCCAACTCGTGCAATGGCAGGAGGCAGGCCGCCCCGAGGTGGCGCTGTACAGCCTGATCGGCGGCGGCCACCTGCTGCCTCAGGACGGCTTCCGCGCCCCACGCCTGCTTGGCCCGACTCTGTCCAGTTTCGATGGCCCCCGGGTCATCTGGGACTTCTTCGCTCGCCAGCGTCCGACGCCGGCCCCGCTCTGATCCATTGGGAGGAATCACCATGCATCCCTTCAGCTTCGCCACCACTGCGCAGATTCTCTGCGAATCCGGCGCCAGCCTGCGCCTGGCCGAACTCTGCCGTGAACGCGGTGCTCGCCGCGTGCTGATCGTCACCGATCCCGGCATCACCCGGCTCGGTCTCCTGGAGCCGTTGCTGCCGGGCTTCATCCGTGCCGGCATGGCGGTGCAGGTGTTCGACCAGGTGCTGGCCGACCCGCCCGAAGCGGTGGTGCTGGCCGCTGTGGCCCGGGCCAGTGAGTTGCAGGCGGAACTGGTGGTCGGCTTCGGCGGCGGCAGTTCGATGGATGTGGCCAAGCTGGTGGCATTGCTGGCGCATCCCGAGTGCAGCCAGGCGCTGGGCGACATCTACGGCGTGGGCAATGCGCGTGGCCGGCGTCTGCCGCTGATCCAGGTGCCGACCACCGCTGGTACCGGCTCCGAGGTCACGCCAATCGCCATCGTCACCACTGGCGAGACCACCAAGATGGGTGTGGTCTCGCCGCTGCTGTTGCCGGATCTGGCCCTGCTCGATGCCGACCTGACCCTCGGTCTGCCGGCGGCGGTCACGGCTGCCACCGGCATCGACGCCATGGTGCACGCCATCGAGGCATACACCAGCGCCTTGAAGAAGAACCCCATCTCCGACCTGCTGGCGCGTGAGGCGCTGCGTCTGTTGGCGACCAACCTCGATGAGGTGGTGCGCAACGGCAGCAATCGCCAGGCGCGCCAGGCCATGTTGCTCGGCGCCTGTCTGGCCGGTCAGGCGTTCGCCAATGCCCCGGTGGCGGCGGTGCATGCGCTGGCCTATCCCCTGGGAGGCCACTTCCATATCCCTCATGGGTTGTCCAACGCCCTGGTGTTGCCGCAGGTGCTGGCGTTCAACGCGCCGGCGGCTGCGCCGCTGTATGCCGAGCTGGCGCCGCTGGTATTGGGGGATCGTTTACGGGCAGGCAGTGCGGCGTTGCAGACCGAGCAACTGATCGAGGCGCTGGCCGGCTTCAGTCAGCGCAGCGGCCTGCCGACACGGCTGCGCGATGCGGGTGTGAGTGAGGCGATGTTGCCCACGCTGGCGGCGGACGCCATGCTGCAGCAGCGCCTGCTGGTGAACAATCCGCGCGAAATGAACGAGCAGCAAGCCCTGGCCATTTATCAGGCTGCTTACTGATTTAGGTCGCGGCTAAAGCCCCTCCCACAGATCCGCAAGCTTCGTGGGAGGGGCTTTAGCCGCGATTCCAACCCAAGGAACATCATGAGCCAACCCCAACACCTGCGTGGTGACTACCGCCACTTCCAGCCGATCACCACGCGCTGGCACGACAACGACATCTATGGCCACGTGAATAACGTGACCTACTACAGCTACTTCGACAGTGCGGTGAATGCCTACCTGATCGCCGAAGGCGGCCTGGATATCCATGGCGGTGCGGTGGTGGGTTTCGTGGTCAGCTCCAGCTGCGATTACTTCGCCTCCATCGCCTTCCCCGATGCCATCGAGGTCGGGCTGCGTGTTGGCAAGCTGGGTAACAGTTCGGTGCAGTACGAGCTGGCGATTTTCAAGGCCGGCGAGGATCAGGCCTGCGCCGCCGGGCGTTTCGTCCATGTGTTCGTCGACCGGGCGAGCAATCGTCCCGTCGCGATACCCGAGACCTTGCGTGCGGCGATGACGGCATTGCTGATGGATTGAAGGTGGTGCGCACGGCCTATCCAATGGCTCACCGGCGTAGGGTGCGCCGTGCGCACCTTTGGGGCCGGAGTGTTAGGCTGAGGGGCAATCATTCGCTAGGGAGTGCCCATGTCCGATCTCGAGCGCGAACAGGCGCAGCAGCGCGCCGCGCGCATCGCCGCCTTCCGCGAGGAACTGGCCGAATTGCGCCAGGCGCAGGTGTTGCAACTGAGCGAGGCGCAGGAGCAGGCCGTCGCCAACCATCATCGCCAATTGCTGGCGCACTTTCGCCAGACGCTGGATATCGACGCCGATGACCGTGCTCGCCAGTTGTCGCTGGGGATGCGCCTGGCCTCGCTGTTCGGCGCGCTGGCCCTGGCAGCCGGGCTGTTCTTCCTGTTCTACCAGTTCTGGGGATTGTTCGACGCCTTTGCGCAGGTCGCCATCCTGGTCGGCAGTGCCTTGGGCAGCCTGCTGCTGTGCTTCTGGTTGCAGGCGCGTGATGCCTCTGGCTACTACGCCAAGCTGGCCGCCGTACTGGCATTCGTCTGTTTCGTGCTGAACCTGTCGATGCTCGGGCAGATCTTCAATATCACCCCTTCGGACAAGGCTTTGCTGCCCTGGGGAGCGTTGGCCCTGCTACTGGCCTACCAATGCCGCCAGCGCCTGCTGTTGCTGGTGGCGCTGCTTTGCTTCGGTCTGTTCATCGCGGCACGCATGGGCGATTGGGCGGGTTGGCACTGGTGGTCGCTGGGCGAACGGCCGGAGCTGTTCATGCCGCTGGTGGTGCTTCTGCTCGTGCCGCAGTGGCTCGAGCAGCGGCGTTATCCAGGGTTCGCTGCCTGTTATCGGGTGGTGGGTCTGCTCTACCTGCTTGGCCCGGTACTGGTGCTGTCCTACTGGGGGCGTGGTAGCTACCTCGACTGGTCGACGGGCTGGATCGAGGCGTTCTACCAGACGCTCGGTTTCCTGCTGGCCGGGTTCACGGTATGGCTGGGCATTCGCCGTGGCTGGGGCGAAGTGATCAATACCGGCCTGGTCTTCGCTCTGATCATGTTCTTCGCCAAGCTGTTCGACTGGTGGTGGCAACTGCTGCCGCGCTACCTGTTCTTCCTCCTGCTCGGTTTGATCGCCGTGCTGTTGTTGGTGGTGTTGCAACGCTGGCGGCGCAGCGCGCCTGGAGGTGAGCAATGAAGCGGGCTGCGTGGCTTGGCCTTGGCGTGGTGCTGCTGAGCAATGCCGTCGCCCTCGGCGGTGTCTGGTACAACCGCAGCGGCGAGCCCGAGGCGCAACTGCTGCTCAGCGAGCGCGAGCTGCAGCGCGTCTACGGTGGCTGGTTGCGTGATGAGGACGATGGCGTACTGCGCCTGCAACTGAGCTGGCAGCGCCCAGGTGATGACTGGCAACTGCCCTGGCTGGACGAGGCCAAATTGCACGAGCTGGGGTTCTCTGCCACCGATGAACAAGCCCTGAATAGACAGCCAGCGCGTGAAGTCTGGTTGGTTCTGGAGCTGGATGGAGCGCTGTATCGCAGTCAGGTCGAAGAGGCGCGGCAGGCTCTGAGCGTGGCCGAGGCTGAATTGCGTGCCAAGCCTGAGAGCGAGGTGTTGCAGCAGGAGCGCGACGATCGTCAGCGGCGCCTGCACTTCGTCGAGCAGCAGGCCAGCCGTCTGATGCTGGTGGATGCGGGTGTGGATGAGCAGGTACTGCGTCAGCGTTGGCCGGATCGGCAACGTCAGGTCTTACTGGCTGGGCGTATCGAGCCCTATCGCCATGGTGCGGACGCCGGTTATGGCGCCACCATTCGTCTGGAGAACGACCGCCTGAGCGTGCCCTATGCTTATCGCGAGCTGGCGCGCGGCTGGCAGCGCAGCTACGAACAGACGGGGTTCAAGGCGCAGGTCGAAGTTGCCTTCGGTCGTCGCCATGAACCCTGGGTGCTCAGCATCCGTCAGTGACGGCGCCAGTGTTTGCCGTGCTTCTTGTGTTTCTTGCCGTGGTGGTGCTTGCCGCGACGATCATCGTCGTAGCTGGCGTTGCCCATGTAGTTGCCCAGCGCGCCGCCGGCGCCACCGCCGACTGCCGCACCGACCACGCCGCCGGTGTTACCACCGACCTGCTGACCGACCACGTTGCCGCCAGCTGCGCCCAGCGCACCGCCGATGGCTGCTTCGGTACGGCTGCGACGGTCTGCACCGACCATGCTGCCGGCTGCGCCACCGAGACCCGCGCCGACTGCTGCGCCGGTGTTGCCACCGACCTGCTGGCCAACCATCGCCCCCACGGCACCACCCAGTGCGCCGCCCAGGCCGGCCTCGGTATTGCCGGCAAAGGCAAAACCGCCACTGGTCAGGCCAAGGGAAAGAAAGAAGAGTTGCAGAGACTTCATGGACACCTCGATTACAGAAACCGCCAGATGGCGAGCGTTACGCCATTGACCGACGATTCCTGTACGAGGTTCCTGGCCGCCTGTCAGCTCGCTGCGCTGCTGCCCAGCAGATTGCCGCCGCTGGCCGCCTGCAGGCGGATGGCGACGAACTTACTGGTCGGCGTGCTGCTGCCGACACCGGCACTTTCCAGCGGTACCAGCGGGTTGGCCTCGGGGAAGTAGGCCGCTGCCTGGCCTGCCGGAATGTCGAAGGCGAGCAGGGTAAAACCGCTCACCCGGCGCTCGATGCCATCGTTCCACAGCGAGCGGATGTCCACCTTCTGCCCGGGCTTGAAGCCCAGGCGGAGGATGTCCGCTTCGTTGGCGAAGAGCACGTCACGCTGGCCGCGCACGCCGCGGTAGCGGTCGTCGAGGCCGTATACCGTGGTGTTGTACTGGTCGTGCGAGCGCAGGGTCTGCAGGATCAGATCCGGCGTTTCACCACTTTCGCGCACCTGCGGTGGCAGCAGGTCGGCGAGCAGCGCATTGGCCTTGAAATTGGCCTTGCCGGACGCCGTCTTCCACTGCCGCGCGCCGGCCGAGTTGCCGAGGTAGAAACCGCCGGGGTGGGCGACACGCTGGTTGAAGTCGTGGAAACCGGGAATGGTGTCGGCAATCAGGTCGCGGATACGGTCGTAATCGGCGATCAGCGCGTCCCAGTCCACCGGGTGGTTGCCCAGGGTGGCCTTGGCGATCCCGGCGACGATGGCCGGCTCCGAACGCATCTCGCTGCCGGAAAGCGGTTCGAGCTGGCCGTAGGAGGCGTGGATCATGCTGAACGAATCTTCCACCGTCACCGCCTGCGGGCCATTGGCCTGATGGTCGATGTCGGTACGGCCCAGGCACGGCAGGATCAGCGCATCGCGGCCGACAGTGAGGTGGCTGCGGTTGAGCTTGGTGCTGATCTGCACCGTGAGGTCGCAGCTCTGCAGCGCCTTGTGAGTGCGTGGGCTGTCCGGCGTGGCCTGGGCGAAGTTGCCGCCGAGGCCGATGAATACCTTGGCCTGACCGTCGATCATGGCGTTGATCGCCTCGACCGTGTTGTGGCCGTTCTCACGTGGCACCGTGAACTGGAAGCGTTTTTCGATGGCATCGAGCAACGCCACCGGCGGTCGGTCGTTGATGCCCATGGTGCGGTCGCCCTGCACGTTGCTGTGGCCGCGCACCGGGCACAGGCCGGCGCCGGGGCGGCCGAGGTGGCCGCGCAGCAGTTGCAGGTTGACGATTTCCTGGATGGTGGCCACCGAATGGTGGTGCTGGGTGATGCCCATGGCCCAGCAGATGATCACCCGTTCGGCACGACGGTACATGCGCGCGGCCTGTTCGATCTCCAGCAGGCTCAGGCCGGACTGGGCTTCCAGCGCTTGCCAGCTGGTGTCGTCGAGCAACTGCAGATAGGCCTCGACACCGTCGGTGTGCTCGGCGATGAAGGCATGGTCGAAGACCGCCGGCTCACCCTTGGCTTGTGCCTCGCGCTCCCACAGCAGGAGGAACTTGGCGATGCCGCGCATGGCCGCCATGTCGCCGCCCAGGGCTGGTCGGAAGAACGCGGTATTCAGTGGTTCGGAGCCGTTGGTGAGCATCTCCAGCGCGTGCTGCGGATGCTGGAAACGCTCCAGGCCACGCTCCTTCAGCGGGTTGAAGCAGACCACCTGGGCGCCGCGTTTGACTGCCTCACGCAGCGGTTCAAGCATGCGCGGGTGGTTGGTGCCGGGGTTCTGGCCGAGCACGAAGATGGCATCGGCATGTTCGAAGTCGGCGAAGGTCACGCTACCTTTGCCGATACCCACGCTCTGGCCCAGGGCGACGCCGCTGGCCTCGTGGCACATGTTCGAGCAGTCGGGGAAGTTGTTGGTGCCGTAGGCGCGCACGAACAGCTGGTAGAGAAACGCTGCTTCGTTACTGGCGCGGCCGGAGGTGTAGAACTCGGCGTGATCCGGGCTTGGCAATGCCTTGAGGTGCTGGGCGATCAGGGCGAAAGCCTCGTTCCAGCTGGTCTGTACGTAGCGGTCGGTGGCGGCGTCATAGCGCATCGGATGCGTCAGGCGACCCTGGTATTCGAGCCAGTAGTCACTCTGCTCACGCAGTTGGCTGACCGTGTAGCGGGCGAAGAAGGACGCGTCCACGCGGCGTTTGGTGGCTTCCCAGTTGACCGCCTTGGCGCCGTTCTCGCAGAACTTGATATGGCCGTCTTCGGGCGAATCACCCCAGGCGCAACCGGGGCAGTCGAAGCCGCCGTTCTGGTTGGTCTTGAGCAGCGCGCGCAGGTTCTTGAACGGCTGTTTGCTGTCCAGCCAGAAACGGGTGACGCTCTTCAACGCGCCCCAGCCGGCGGCCGGGCCGCTATAGGGTTTGTAACGCGGGTCGATGGGTTGCAGGCTCATGGTCGTTCTTCTTCGTCAGGCGCAGGGCTGTAGACCCGCGGCGTGCTGTGATGAGGCAGGTGGATCAGGTTGAGGCGATGGCGCCGCGCCCATTCCACGGTCAGGGCGGTGGGAGCGGACAGGCTCACCAGGGTGGCGATACCGGCGCGCACCGCCTTGTGCAGCAGCTCCAGGCTGCAGCGGCTGGTGACCAGGGCGAAGCCACCGTGGATGTCGATACGTTCGCGGGCGATGGCGCCGATCAGCTTGTCCAGGGCGTTGTGGCGGCCGATGTCTTCGCGGCACAGCCGAATCTCGCCGCTGGCGTCAATGAACAGAGCGGCATGCAGCGCGCCGCTGTGGCGTGCCAGCTGTTGCTGATCGCCGATGCGCTCGCGCAGGCCTTGCAGGTGTTCGAGCGGCGGTAAGGCTGCGCCAGGCAGTGCCGTCAGCGCTGGCAGCGCCTGCTCCAGAGCATCCACGCCGCACAGGCCACAGCCGCTGGTACCAGCCATCTGCCGGCGTTGCTGCTTGAGCGCCCAGAAGGCACGACTGCTGACTTGCAGGCGCGCTTCGCGGCTGTCGCCGATACCGCGCAGTTGGATGTCATAGATGTCGTCGATTGACTTGATCAGGTCGTTGCCGAGACTGAAACCTACGGCAAAATCTTCCAGGTGATGTGGCGAAACCATCATCACCGCCTGGTTCAGGTCGTTGTAACTGATCGCCAAGGCACATTCTTCGGCCAGAGCAGCGTGCTGCGCGCGACCGTCACCGAGTTCGGCGTAGGCATAGGCACTGGCGATGTGCGGCTGGGCGGCTGGCTTGGCCATCGAGGCACGCTCTGTGACAGATTGACACAGCTAAGCCTAGGCCCATGGGCGGTGAGCGTCTAATCGTTGGCTTTGATGTTCTGATCGATGTGCTCTATCGGTTGTTGGCCAACCACTCCCGCGCTTCTTCGAAGCAGGCTTGCGCGAGCGGCGAGGCAGGGGCGCTGCGCCGTAGGATCAGGCCCTGCGGTGCCAGCGTATGGGCATCTTCTATCGGCAGCAGGCGCAGGTGACCGTCGGTCGGTGAGCCATCCGCCGGCAATGGCATGACGCTGCAACATAGGCCGGCACTGACGGCCTGGGTCAGGTGGTGGACGGCATCGGCCTCCAGGCGCACCAGCGGGCTGAGGCCGCGGGCACGGAAGCTGTGGTCGATGGACTGGCGAAAGTGCATGCCGGTGGAGAGCAGGCCTAGAGGCAGACTGGCCAGCTGTTCCCAGCGCAGACTGCTGCTGGTGAAGTGGAAATGGCGCTGGTCATAGAGCAGCCCCATGCGCGCTTCGGCCAGTTCCAGGCTGGTGAAATGCTCACGGTCGAGGCGGTCGAGATAGGACAGGCCGAGGTCGAGCTGATTGCGAACCAGGCGCTCGAGAATCTGGTCACTGCTCAGCGCGTGCAGTTGAAAGCGCAGCCCAGGATGACGTTCGGCGAACAGGCTGACCAGGCGCATGGGGTCGAAGCTGGCCAACGGCACTACGCCCAGACGCAGTGTGCCGACCAGGTGACCGCGGCAGGCAGCTGCTTCGGCGAGCAGGCCATCCTGTGCGGCCAGTACGCTGCGCGCCCAGGCCAGGATGCGTTCACCCTCGGCACTGAAACCCTCGAAACGCTGCCCTCGGCGCACCAGCTCCAGGCCTAGCTCGTCTTCCAGCTGGCGCAGGCGCATGGACAACGTCGGCTGGGTCACGTGGCAGCGTGCAGCGGCCTGGCCGAAGTGGCGGGTTTCGTCGAGGGCGACGAGAAATTTCAGCTGCTTGATATCCATGGGCGCTCCTGGTCTGCCCGGATTCTAATGCGCGAACGCTAATCAGGGGTGTTTCCTGAACTAGACTTTGGTCTCCGGGCGGTTTGCCCGGTCATTCACAAGGAACGAGAGGAATCGCCATGAGTCTGTTTGCCTTTGTCAAAGACGCCGGGGTCAAGCTCTGGGAGTCACTGGTGGGTCAGGAGGCGCAGGCCGCCGAGTCGCTCAAGGAGCATGTCGCCAAGGTTGGCCTGGGCAACCCGAACATCGAGGTCAGCGTCGAGGGCGACAAGGTCATCGCGCGCGGCGAAGTGGCCAGCCAGGAAGAGAAGGAAAAGATTCTCCTGGCGCTGGGCAACGTCGCCGGTGTCGGTGAGGTCGATGATCAGATCAGCGTGACCACGCCAGCGCCCGAAGCGCGCTTCGTCACGGTGAAGAAGGGCGACACGCTGAGCGCGATTGCCAAAGCCGAGTACGGCAATGCCAATGCCTACATGAAGATATTCGAGGCCAACAAGCCAATGCTCAGTCACCCGGACAAGATCTATCCGGGGCAGGTGCTGCGCATTCCTGAATAGGCCTTGGCTCGGCTGCAATCCGGGGCGCTATGTCAGATTGCCCTGATTGCAGTCGGCTACAGGTCTTGCAACAGCTCCTGGTAGTTTTCCACCGCAGCGAATTCTTCGGTGTCCTTCGGGCCGGCCTGGCTGTCCGGCTGACGCACGGCGAGCAGGTGAGCGACGCCAAAGCGTCCGGCGCTACGCAGGATCGGCAGGCTGTCGTCGATGAACAAGGCGCGAGCCGGATCGAAGTCGACATCCTGGCGCAGAGCGAACCAGAACTGCTGATCCTCCTTGGGGAAACCGTAGTCATGGGAGCTGATCAAACGCTCGAACCAGGGCGCCAGCTCGACGCGCTCCATCTTCAGTGACAGCGAGTCGCGGTGCGCGTTGGTGATCAGCACCACGCGTTTGCCAGCGTCGCGCAGGGCGCGCAGGAACAGCTCGGCATCCGGGCGCAGGGCGATCAGGTGGGCGACTTCTCGCTTGAGGTCGCGGATCGACAGGCGCAGCTCGCGGCTCCAGAAATCGGTGCAGTACCAGTTCAGCGTACCGGCGTGCTGGCGAAACAGCGGCAGCAGTTCGGCCTGCGCCAGCGCCAGGCTGACACCATGCTGCTCGGCATAGCGCTGAGGCAGGTGGGTGAGCCAGAAGTGATTGTCGAAGTGCAGGTCGAGCAGGGTGCCGTCCATATCCAGCAGGACGGTGTCGATCTGCTGCCAAGGTAGTACGGGCATGCTCATATCTCTGATCGGAAACCTTAAAAACTAGCTGCGTTGTCATCGCTGCGTTGAGAACAGGCTCAAATGCTCATGTACAAAAGTACACTCCGCGTTCTCGCCTCTGTTCTCGCCTTGCGCTGACTGCCTCGCCTACGTTTTAAAGGTGTCCTATGAGGGGGAAGGGGCGATTCGTGGCCTGTTTCGCCTTGATGCAATCTCGGCCACGGATAATGGCGAAAGCCGCTGTATGATAACCCGCTCGGTCCCGCCAAGGAGTCGCCTCATGCGCCAAAAGCCCACGGTTCTCGCTCGCGAAATTGTCGCCAGCAGCCGTCTGTTTCGTGTCGAGGAAGTGCAGTTGCGCTTCTCCAACGGCACGGAACGCACCTATGAGCGACTGGTCGGCAAGGGCTCTGGCTATGGCGCGGTGATGGTCGTGGCGATGCTCGACGCCGAGCACGCGGTACTGATCGAGGAGTATTGCGGCGGCACCGACGACTACCAGCTGTCGCTGCCCAAGGGCCTGATCGAACCGGGTGAGGACGTATTGGTGGCGGCCAACCGTGAACTCAAGGAAGAGGCCGGTTTCGGCGCGCACGAGCTGGAGTACATCACCGAACTGAGCCTGTCGCCCGGTTACATGAGTCAGAAGATTCAGGTGGTGCTGGCGCGCAACCTCTACGAAGAGCGCCTGCCCGGCGACGAGCCCGAGCCGATGCGGGTCGACCGCATCAGCCTGCGCGAGCTGTCCAGCCTTGCCCAGCACGAGCAGTTCAGCGAAGGCCGTGCGTTGGCGGCGCTGTACCTGGTACGCGACCTGCTGACCCAGCGTGGGGAGTTCAGCCTGTGATTCATCCCTATGTTGCGCAGGTGATCGAGTTGGTACGCGCGGCTGGCGCAGCGACCCTGCCGTACTGGCGCAGCGGTGTAGCGGTGACGGAAAAGGCCGATGCTTCGCCGGTAACCGCCGCCGACCTGGCCGCGCACCATATCCTGCTCGATGGCTTGCAGGCGTTGGCGCCGGATGTGCCGGTGCTGTCGGAGGAGGCTGCCGATATCCCGCTGGCCGAGCGTGCCGTCTGGACGCGCTGGTGGTTGGTCGATCCGCTCGATGGCACCAAGGAATTCATCGCCGGCTCCGAAGAGTTCACCGTTAACGTCGCTTTGATCGAGCAGGGCCGCGTGGTCTTCGGTGTGGTCGGTATTCCCGCCAATGGCCGTTGCTATTACGGCGGTGCCGGCCTCGGTGCCTGGTGCAGCGACGTGCCGGGTTTCGAGCAACCGATCAGGGTGCGTCTGGCGTCTGCACAGGGTTTCACCCTGGTAGCCAGCAAGCGCCACTCCAGCCCGGAGCAGGAGCGTCTGCTCAGCGGCTTGGCCACGCGTTTCGGTGAGCCGGCACTGGCCAATATCGGCAGCTCACTGAAGTTCTGCCTGCTGGCCGAAGGCAATGCCGACTGCTACCCGCGCCTGGCGCCTACTGCGCAGTGGGATACCGCGGCTGCGCAGGGCGTGCTGGAAGGGGCGGGTGGCGAAGTGCTGGATCTGGCCGGCGCACCGCTGACCTATGAGGCGCGTGAATCCTTCCTCAATCCGTCTTTCCTGGCGCTGCCGGCCGCCGCCGAGTGGCGTGGCGAGCTGATCGAGCTGGCGCGGGCGCTTTAATCGTAGGGCGGGTGAAACCCGCCGTGATATTGGCGGGTTGCACCCGCCCTACGGGAACGCTATAGGCTCAATCAAGCATATCGCTGTAGCGCTCGTCCTTCTTGAACACCAGTGGCTGGTCGAAGCCCGGCACCTTCACTTCTTCGGTGGTGATGGAGATCGCCTGGTCGTCGATCATGTCGTTGCCGAAGTTATAGATGATGTCCAGCTTGCCCTGCAGAGCCTGTTGGTCGTAAGCGGCAGCAGCAGTACGAGTACCTTCGCGGCGGGCCAGGTAGGCATCGAAGGCCGCCTGACCATGACGCTTGCGCAGCATGCGCTCGGCCACGTGCGGAGCGAGGATCACGGCGCTGGCGTTGTTGCCGCCGAAGCCCTTGGAGTTGATGAAGGCCACGTCCAGCGCCTGCTCGCCGACCTTACGGTCTTCGGTGGACAGGCTCAGGTGATCCTGGTGCACGTCGCCAGCGACGGCGTCGATGGTCTTCAGGCCCGGCACGATGCCGTACTTGAAGGCGCCGAGTGCGCCGATCACCTGGTCGCCGCTGGCGGTGGCCAGGGAATGGCCGACGAAGGCCTTCACCGCGGTGACCGGCCATTGCTCGATGCCGAAGGCCGCGGCGACGCGGTCGAGGATTTCCGACTCGGTGACGCGGTTGGCCGGGGTGCTGGAGCCGTGAGCGTGGACGAAGCTGCGGCTGCGTACGGCGTCCAGGCCGAGCAGTTGCACGGCGCTGGCGACGGCCTTGGCCACGGTCAGGTAGTTGCCTGGGCCGGGGGCAGAGATGGATTTCTTGAAGCCATCGGCATTGATGAACACGTCTGGCACCGCGCCGTGGATATCGGCACCCAGCTCCAGGGCCAGCTCGTCGTCCATCAGCACCACGAACTGGCAGGCCTCGGCCAGGGTGAAGCCGCAGTTGTCGCCGAAGGGGCGGCTGGCGCGGCGGAAGTCCACCTCGCTCTTGCCTTCGATCTGGCGCAGGCCTTCCTCGGTGGCCAGTGCGCCCATGGCGCCGTAACCCTCGATGCATTCCTGGTTGATCGGTGCCTCGCTGCTGCCGACGATGACCACACGCGCCTTGCCCGAGGCGATCTGCTCGATGCCCTTCTGCAGGTTGTAGAGGAAGGTGGCGCAGGCGCCGGTGATGCTGCCGGTGGTGCCGACACTGCCGAGCACGTAGGCGTTGATGAAGTCCGCCGGCATGGTGTTCAGGCCCAGGGCCAACTGCTTGGCGGTAACGCGGCCGCCCTTGAGGCGCGACTGCATCATGCCGCCGAAGCCGTTCTCGTCTAGCTGGCTCATGATGCAGCTGGCGAATACGGCGATCTCGTCCGGGGCAACGTGCTGGACGATGCGTTGCCAGTCGATGCCCACTGAGCGCAGCGCGTCGGTGACGCCGACCACGGTCATGGCCAGGCCACGAGGGTGGAAACGGGCGTTGTACAGCTCGCTCGGCTCGAAGCCGGTGGGCAACTGACCGGCGGATTTCACCGCCAGCGGGCGGTAGCTATCGACCTTGAATTCGCAGCTGTCGTGCAGGGTGACGCGCACTTCGTTGCCTTCGAGCTCTTCGATCGACCAGTTGCTTGGCAGCGGCTCGGGCAGTTGCTTGCGCTGGGTGAGGAAGCTCAGGCTGGCGCCATCGGCAGGGGCGACGCCGATGCTTTTCTGCCAGTGAGCCGCGTCCGGATCCAGGTGCTGCTTCTCGATGCGGCGCACAAGGGTGCCGGCGAGGATCTGCTTGGCGTAGCGGCTCTCGATCTCGGCCATGCTCAGCGGCTGGCCGTCCTGATCCTGGTACTGGCCATCGACCACGCGCACCAGTTTCATCATCTGCGCCAGCCCGGCCAGGGTTTCCTGGCGCGCTTGGGGTTCCAGCGACTCCTGCACGGTACGACGGAAACCATGGTGGAAGGAGCTGCGCCCGGCTGCGTTGTAACCCCCAAAACCTACGATCACAGGTAAGCGCGACATAACTCAAAAGCTCCTGAACAAGGCCAGCGCGACGCCAGGCCGGCGCATCTGGGCGCGAGCAGGGTCATAGGGCGGTGGCATTTGGAAAATTTCGGCTGCCTAACCTGACGTGGATCATGACCGTCGAGTCACTCATTCGTCCAATGTCGTGGCAGGTGAAAGGCGTGTCGCAGGTGGGAAGGTGTTCCGGTAGGGTGCGCCGTGCGCACCAAGAACCTTGCTAGTAGAGGCTGGTGCGCATAGCGCACCCTACGCGAGCCCGCCGATTGGCGGGCTCGAAGGGCTCAGCTCTGGTAGCTGATATGTCCGTCGACCAGCGTGTAGCGCACTGCGCCGGGCAGGCAGTGGCCGATGAACGGGCAGTTGCTGCCTTTGGAGTACCACTGCTCGCCAGCGATGGTCGACGCTTGTGCATCGAACAGTACGATATCGGCAGCGCCGCCGACGCTCAGCTTGCCGGCCGGCAGGCGCAATGCGGCGGCTGGGCCACTGGTCAAACGTGCCAGCAGTGTCGGCAGATTCAGCAGGCCGTCCTGCACCAGGCTCAGGGCTAGCGGCAGCAGCAACTGTACGCTGCTGATGCCCGGTTCGGTGGCGGCGAAGGGCGCCAGCTTGGCATCGCGCTCGTGCGGCTGGTGGTGGCTGGCGATGGTGGAGATGACGCCGGCTTTCACTGCCTCGCGCAGACCATCGCGGTCGGCGCGCGAACGCAGTGGCGGCTGCACGTGATACAGGCTGGAGAAGTCGATCAGCGCTTCGTCGGTGAGTATCAACTGATACAGGGCAACGTCAGCGGTTACCGGCAGGCCACGGGCCTGGGCATTGGCGATCAGCTCGGCACCACGGGCGCTGGTGATCTGGCTGAAGTGCGCGCGCACGCCGCTTTGTTCCACCAGTAACAGGTCGCGGGCCAGGGCCACGGTCTCGGCGGTTTCCGGAATGCCGGCCAGGCCGAGGAAGCTGGCGGTTGGGCCTTCGTGGGCCAGGCCGCCTTCGGCGAGGTCAGCGTCCTGCGAGTGGAAGATCACCTGCAGGTCGAAGGTTGCCGCATATTCCAGCGCGCGGCGCAGGGTGCGGCTGCTGCGGAAGTTGTCCAGGCCGTTGCCGAAGGCGACGCAGCCGGCATCGCGCAGTGCAACGAGTTCTGCAAGCTGCTCGCCAGCCAGGCCCTTGCTCAATGCGCCGATGGGGAACACCTTGGTGTGCCCGGCTTCGCGGGCGCGGTCGAGGATCAGCTCGGCCACGGCCGAGGTATCCAGCACCGGCTTGGTGAGCGGCGGGCAGCACAAACTGGTGACGCCGCCGGCCGCAGCGGCCAGGGTTTCCGTAGCGATGCTGCCTTTGCGACTGTAGCCCGGCTCGCGCAGGGCCACCGACAGGTCGACCAGACCGGGAGCGGCGATCAGGCCCTGGGCGTCGAGAGTCTTGTCGGCAGTGAAGCCGGCAGGTGCTTGGCCGGTGGCGACCAGTTTGGTTCCGTCGACATAGAGGTCGGTGACCTGATCCAGTCCGCTGGCTGGGTCGATCACGCGAGCGCCGAGGATTGCGGTACGCATCAGTTGGCCTCCTCGGCGTTGAGTTGACGTTGGGCGTTCTGCCCGCTCATGGCCATCGACAGTACGGCCATGCGGATGGCGATGCCGTAGGTGACCTGGTTGAGGATCACCGACTGCGGGCCGTCGGCCACCGCGGACTCGATTTCTACGCCACGGTTGATCGGGCCCGGGTGCATCACCAGGGCATCCGGCTTGGCCAGCTTGAGGCGCTGTTCGGTGAGGCCGAACAGGCGGTAGAACTCACCCTCGCTGGGCAGCAGGCCACCCTGCATGCGCTCGCGTTGCAGGCGCAGCATGATCACCACGTCGACGTCCTTGAGGCCTTCGTTGGCGTCGCTGAATACGCGCACGCCGTAGCTTTGTTCGAGGCCGATGGGCAGCAGGGTTTTCGGTGCGATGACGCGGATGTCCGGGCAGCCCAGGGCCTTCAGCGCCAGCATGTTCGAGCGTGCTACCCGCGAGTGCAGGATGTCGCCGACGATGGCCACCGACAGGTTCTCGAAGTCACCCTTGTGGCGGCGAATGGTGAGCATGTCGAGCATGCCCTGGGTCGGGTGCGCGTGGCGGCCGTCGCCACCGTTGATGATCGCCAGGTTCGGGCACACGTGCTCGGCGATGAAGTGCGCGGCGCCGGAGTCGGCATGGCGCACCACGAAGATGTCGGCGGCCATGGCCTCGAGGTTGCGCAGGGTGTCGAACAGCGTCTCGCCCTTGCTGGTGGAACTGGTCGATACGTTGAGGCTGATGACGTCGGCCGACAGGCGCTGGGCGGCCAGCTCGAAGGTAGTGCGGGTGCGCGTGGAGTTCTCGAAGAACACGTTGCACACGGTCTTGCCGCGCAGCAGCGGGACTTTCTTCACCGCGCGCGCGCCGACTTCGAGGAAGGAGTCGGCGGTGTCGAGGATTTCGGTCAACAGCTCGCGGGGCAGGCCGTCGAGTGAAAGGAAGTGGCGCAACTGACCTTGATCGTTCAGTTGCAGCGGGCGCTTGGCGGCGAGTGGCGTCATCGCAGGGAGTCTCAGTTGGCGAGCGTCTGGAGTTCGAGGGTCAGCGGCGTGGGGCCGGACAATTTTACCCGCTCGTTGGTGGCCAGCGACAGGGTGGCGCCGACCACGTCGGGGCGGATCGGCAGCTCGCGGGCGTTCAGGTCGAGCAGGCTGACCAGGGTTACGCTGGCCGGGCGGCCGTAGTCGAACAGTTCGTTCAGGGCGGCGCGGATGGTGCGGCCGCTCATCAATACGTCGTCGATCAGCACCAGGTGCTGGCCTTCGATCTCGAACGGCAACTCGGACGGCTGCACCTGTGGGTGCAGGCCGTTCTGGGTGAAATCGTCGCGGTAGAACGACACATCGAGGATGCCCAGTGCGTCATCACGACCCAGGGCTTGCAGCAGGGCCTGGGCGACCCAGACGCCGCCGGTGCGGATACCGATGAAACGCGGCTCGCTGATCTGGCGCTGGTTCAAGTGCTGAGTCAGGGCGCTGGCCATGGTCGGCAGCAGGTCGTTGGGGTTGGGTAGCATGGCGAAACTCCTTGGTGCGGGCCGATTCGCTCAGCCCGTGCAGTTTTCCTCTAGCCAGCCCTGTAGCAACAAGGCTGCAGCAATGGCATCGACCGGACGCTCGCGATAGCCGCCACTCTGGCCTTCGCGCAGGCGCTGGCCCTTGGCCTCGAAGGTGGTCAGGCGTTCGTCGTGGGTGTAGGCCGGCAGGTTGAAGCGGCCGTTGAGGCGGCGGGCGAATTTCTCGGCGCGGGCGCTCATCTCGCTGGGTGTGCCGTCCATGTTCAGCGGCAGGCCGACCACCACGGCGTCCGGCTGCCATTCCTTGATCAATGCTTCGACACGGCTCCAGTCCGGCACGCCGTTCTGCGCCTTGAGTACGCACAGCTCGCGAGCCTGCCCGGTGATCACCTGGCCGACGGCGACGCCGATCTGCTTGGTGCCGTAGTCGAAGCCCAGCAGCAGGCGTAGTGGCTTGTCGCTCATCAGGCGTGCCCGACCTGCGAACTCAGCAGGCTGAGGTTGACTCCCAGGCGTGCTGCTGCGGCATTGAGTCGCTGGTCGAAGGGCAGGTCGAACAGAATGCTGCTTTCGGCGGGGCAGGTCAGCCAGGCGTTGTCGGCCAGTTCGGCTTCCAGTTGTCCCGCGTCCCAGCCGGCGTAGCCGAGGGTGATCAGGTAGCGATCCGGGCCGCTGCCATCGGCGATGGCGAACAGTACGTCCTGCGAAGTGGACAGACCCAGCTCACCCAGCTCCAGGGTCGCCTGAAATTGCGGGCCTGCCGGGTGGAGGACGAAACCACGGTCGGTCTGTACCGGGCCGCCGGCGAAGATCGGCAGGCTGTGGCACAGCGCCGCAGGCTCTTCGTCAGGGCGTAATTGTTCGAGCACGTCGGCCAGATTCAGGCCATTTGGCTTGTTGATCACCAGGCCCATCGCACCCTGTTCGTTATGTTCGACCAGGTAGGTGACGGTCTGCGCGAAATTCGGATCGGCCATATGCGGCATGGCGATCAGGAAATGGTGCTTGAGGGAGATGGGGGCTGAATTCTTCATGGCCGCTAGTTTCGGCTTTAAGCAGCCGGGCTTCAAGCCATAGGGCTGTTCAGCTGTGGGGCTTGGCCGGCCCGGCGATCGTTCTAGGTACGTAGCCTGGATGAAATCCGGGTGCGGTGGTGAAATTCCCGGCACGGATAAAAGAGCGATGTAAGGTGCGCCGCGTGTAGCGGACTAGTTGCTCGACAACCGATCACCGCGCTCGAAGCGCCAGGTGCGGATGATTTCCAGGCGGTCGATGTCAGCCAGGTCACCGGTAAAGGGGGCGTAGGGTGCGGCCAGGCGCACGATGCGTTGTGCGGCCTGGTCGAGAACCGCCTGGCCGGAGGATTCAAGCACTTGTACTTCGTACAGGGAGCCATCGCGGTTGATCGACACCAGCAGGCGAAGGCTGCCATAGATACGCTGGCGACGGGCATCGTCCGGGTAATTGAGGTTGCCGATACGCTCGACCTTCTTGCGCCACTCGTCCTTGTACCAGGCGCCCTTGTCGCGCATGGTCGACGCGGCGTTGAGACGATGGATCTTCGGGCGTTTGGCGTAGGCCTGAACTTCCTGGGCCAGCTCGGCTTCCAGGCTGGCGATCTCCGCCGAGAGTTGGGCTGAGTCGAATACCGGGGCTGGCCGGGCTTGCGGCACGGGCTTGGTCTCTTCCCGCTTTACCGGGGTCTTCTGCTGTTGCGGGGCGCGGGTAGCGACCGCAGCCTTCGGTGCTTCCGGCTTGGTGGCTGGTTGCTGCGGTGTGGCGGGCGGGGTGACCTTGCGCACCTCGCTGTCCTGGAATAGCGCCTGCTCGGTGGTCTTGGGCGCCGCCGCGTGCTCCAGGGTACCGCTGCCTTGCTGATTGTCCTGGGCGAGGAAGTCAGCCTCCTTGGGCTTTTCTTCGCTCTTGAAGGTAGACAGGGTGATTTCCAGCGTCTTGCTGATTTCCGGTGGTGGCTCGAGGGTGAAGCCGACGCCGAGTATCAGGGCAATGTGCAGCGCTGTGGCCAGGAAAAGCGTGAACCCCAGGCGATCCGCCGGACGAACGTCGGCGGTGGAGATGGCGGGAGGGGTGGCTGCTGCGTTCATGGCGTATCGGGTCTGCTTGCGAATGACGCGCAGTCTGCGGCGCGGCGCTTCAGGCTGCAAGCCTGAAGCGCCAGGCTGTTAGCTGGTTCAAGCTTGTGGCGTTTATGTAATGCCGGCGTAGGGCGGGTGCAACCCGCCGGCCAGGCAGTGGCGGGTTGCACCCGCCCTACGATCCGCGCTTTGCCGCGATGCAATCCATCAGGCGCTCACTGATACGGGTGTCGAAGGCGGCATCGATTTCGCGAATGCAGGTCGGGCTGGTGACGTTGATTTCCGTCAGGTGCTCACCGATCACATCGAGTCCGACGAAGATCAGTCCTTTTTCGCGCAGAGTCGGGCCGACGGCGGCGGCGATCTCGCGGTCGCGCTCGGTCAGTGGCCTAGCTTCGCCGCGCCCGCCGGCGGCGAGGTTGCCGCGGGTCTCGCCGGCTGCGGGAATACGCGCCAGGCAGTAGGGGATCGGTTCGCCGTCTATCATCAGAATGCGCTTGTCGCCGTCCTTGATGCCCGGCAGGTAACCCTGCGCCATGATCTGCTGCTGGCCGTGCTGAGTCAGCGTTTCCAGGATCACCGAGAGGTTGGGGTCGCCCTCGCGGTGACGAAAGATCATCGAACCACCCATGCCATCCAGGGGTTTGAGAATGATGTCACGGTGCTCATCGGCAAACTGGCGCAGAATGTCGGGGCGCCGACTGACCAGGGTCGGTGGTGTGTATTGGGGAAACTGGGTGGCGAAGAACTTTTCATTGCAGTCGCGCAGACTCTGCGGCCGATTGACCACCAGTACGCCGTCGCGCTCAGCCTGCTCGAGCAGGTAGGTGGAGTAGACGAATTCGTTATCGAAGGGCGGATCCTTGCGCATCAGGATCACGTCCAGTTCGGCGAGCGGCGTGTCCTGCTCGGAACCAAGGGCGAACCAGCGTTGAGGATCGTTGAACACTTCCAGAGGCCGCATGCGTGCACGAGCTCGGCCGCGGGCCTGGTAGAGATCCTGCTGCTCCATGTAGAACAGCGACCAGCCGCGTGCTTGAGCGGCCAGCAGCATGGCCAGCGAACTGTCCTTCTTGAAGGAAATGCTGGCAATCGGATCCATGACGATCCCGAGACGAAGGCTCATGGGGGTAACTCTCCGCGAGATAGAGGGCAAAGGCCCGGTAGTTGTGCCGAACGAGGCTTGTCAGGGTGGCGTCGACCGGGGTCTTGGTCAAGGGCCGGAGCTGCCCTGGTAGGCTTATAGATTGCATCTGGAGAGTGTGCTAAAAAGGCCCGACGATTGGGTCAAGCCCCATCGGCGACTGGGCCTCAGGCATACTGATAACGCGAAAAAATAACGACTCACCGAGGCGATGGTAGGGCGAAAATGGAACAGCATTCCGAGGGTTTGAAAGTGATGGTGATCGACGATTCGAAAACGATTCGTCGCACCGCGGAAACTCTGCTGAAAAAAGTGGGTTGTGAGGTCATCACCGCGGTCGATGGCTTCGATGCCCTGGCCAAGATTGCCGACACTCACCCCAGCATCATCTTTGTCGACATCATGATGCCGCGTCTCGATGGGTATCAGACCTGTGCCCTGATCAAGAACAACAGTGCTTTCAAATCCACTCCGGTGATCATGCTGTCCTCCAAGGATGGCCTGTTCGATAAAGCCAAGGGACGCATCGTCGGTTCCGATCAATACCTGACCAAGCCTTTCAGCAAGGAAGAGTTGCTCGGTGCGATCAAAGCCCACGTGCCTGACTTCACTCCGGTGGAACAAGCCTCCTGACGTGATGGCCTCAGGGCCTCGCGCCACTTCTGTATTGGGAAACACCATGGCTCGAATTCTGATTGTTGATGACTCCCCGACCGAGATGTACAAGCTGACCGCCATGCTGGAAAAGCACGGCCATCAGGTACTGAAAGCGGAAAACGGCGCCGACGGCGTGGCCCTGGCCCGCCAGGAAAAGCCGGACGCGGTTCTGATGGACATCGTCATGCCCGGCCTCAATGGTTTCCAGGCGACTCGTCAACTGACCAAGGACGCCGAAACCAGCCACATTCCGGTGATCATCGTCACCACCAAGGATCAGGAAACCGACAAGGTCTGGGGCAAGCGCCAGGGCGCCAAGGACTACCTGACCAAGCCGGTCGACGAAGATACCTTGCTGAAAACCCTCAATGCGGTGCTGGCCGGCTGATGCCGTGCCGTCCGCGTATTAAATAAGAAGAAGGCCACGGCTGGCATGTCGGACGCGCAGACTCCTTTCCAGATCCTCTTCGAGATCGACCAGCGTTGCCGAGCCCTGGCGGCCGGCTTGCCGTCGCAACAGGCGGCGGTGCAAACCTGGAGCGGTATCGGTTTTCGCATGGGCGAGCGATTCTTCGTCGCGCCGATGGGGGAAGTGGGTGAAGTCCTGCACGAACCACGCTACACCCTGCTGCCGGGTGTGAAAGGCTGGGTCAAAGGGGTGGCCAACGTGCGTGGCCGCTTGTTGCCGATCATGGATCTGTGCGGATTCTTCGGCAATGAACTGTCGCCGCTGCGCAAGCTGCGGCGAATTCTGGTGGTCGACCACCAGGAAATCTTCGCTGGCCTGACGGTCGACGAGGTTTTCGGCATGCAGCATTTCCCCGTGGATGCATTTTCAGAACAACTGCCGCCTCTCGAGGCGAGCATTGCGCCGTTTATCCACGGTGTTTTTCAGCGGGAACAGCCCTGGTTGGTATTCAGCCCTCATGCATTGACGGCAGATCCGGGCTTTCTCGATGTTGCCTATTAAGCAGGTCGTTTAAAAACGCAGGTAGTTTTTAAGGTATCTGCAGATTTTCGGTTGGGCCGGCTCTGCCGGCTCTTTGGCGTTACATGGGAACCGTAGTGCGGTCGGTCCAGGCGGGGGCCAGATAATGAAAAAACTCAATGCAGGCAATTTGTTGGTCGGTGCACGCAGTAGCACGCTGATCGCGGCGCTGTTCGTCGTGCTCATCGTTTCCATCGTGCTGTTGTTCGCGAACTTCGCCTACATCAACACCCAGTCCAACTACGATACCGAGTACATCAGCCACTCCGGTGAGCTGCGCGTACTGTCCCAGCGTATCGCCAAGAACGCCACCGAGGCCGCGGCGGGTACCGCCGAAGCTTTCGGCCTGCTGCGCGATGCCCGTAACGACTTCCAGCAGCGCTGGGGTTACCTGACCGACGGCGATGCCAGCAGCGGCTTGCCGCCAGCACCCGAGTCGGTGCAGGCGCAGATGGCCGCCGTGCAACAGGACTGGGACAGCCTGCGGCAGAACACCGACGCCATTCTTGCCAGTGAGCAGACCGTTCTGTCGCTGCACCAGGTCGCCGCCACCCTGGCGGAAACCATTCCGCAGCTGCAGGTCGAGTACGAAGAGGTGGTCGACATCCTGCTGGAGAGCGGCGCGCCGGCTGCCCAGGTATCGGTCGCCCAGCGTCAGTCGCTGCTGGCCGAACGTATCCTTGGTTCGGTGAACAAGGTACTGGCCGGTGATGAAGACTCGGTACAGGCCGCCGACATGTTCGGCCGTGACGCCAGCCTGTTCGGTCGTGTACTGGCGGCGATGCTCGAAGGCAACGCGGCGATGGAAATCAGCCAGGTGACCGACGAAGAAGCCCTCGAACGTCTGGCCGAGATTTCCGAGCTGTTCGAATTCGTATCCGGTTCGGTGGACGAGATTCTCGAAACCTCGCCGGAACTGTTCCAGGTGCGTGAATCGGCGAACTCCATCTTTACCGTATCGCAGACCCTGCTGGACAAGGCCTCTGAACTGGCCGCGGGCTTCGATGACCTGGCTTCCGGCCGTGCGCTCAACACCCTGTTCGGCTACGTGCTGGGTGCCCTGGCGCTGGGTTCGATCATCCTCATCGGCCTGGTGATGGTGCGTGAAACCAACCGTCGTCTGGCCGAAACCGCCGAGAAGAACGAACGTAACCAGGCGGCGATTTTGCGACTGCTCGACGAAATCGCCGACCTCGCCGACGGTGACCTGACCGTGGCCGCGACGGTAACCGAAGACTTCACCGGTGCCATCGCCGACTCCATCAACTACTCCATCGACCAGCTGCGCGACCTGGTAGCCACCATCAACCTGACCGCCGTTCAGGTAGCCGGTGCTGCCCAGGAAACCCAGGCCACGGCGATGCACCTGGCCGAGGCCTCCGAGCACCAGGCGCAGGAAATTGCCGGGGCTTCCGCGGCGATCAACGAAATGGCCGTGTCGATTGACCAGGTATCGGCGAACGCCTCGGAATCCTCCGCGGTAGCGGAACGTTCCGTAGCCATCGCCAACAAGGGCAACGAAGTCGTACACAACACCATCACCGGCATGGATAACATCCGTGAGCAGATCCAGGACACTTCGAAGCGGATCAAGCGTCTCGGTGAATCGTCCCAGGAGATCGGTGACATCGTTAGCCTGATTAACGACATTGCCGACCAGACCAACATCCTCGCACTGAACGCCGCGATCCAGGCGTCCATGGCCGGTGATGCGGGCCGCGGCTTCGCCGTGGTAGCGGACGAGGTACAACGCCTCGCAGAACGCTCCTCGGCGGCGACCAAGCAGATCGAGGCGCTGGTAAAAACCATTCAGACCGACACCAACGAAGCCGTTATCTCCATGGAGCAGACGACTTCCGAAGTGGTGCGCGGTGCCCGCCTGGCGCAGGACGCCGGTGTGGCACTGGAAGAGATCGAGAAGGTATCGAAAACCCTCGCGGCCCTCATCCAGAACATCTCCAACGCCGCCCGTCAGCAGGCTTCTTCGGCTGGCCACATTTCCAACACCATGAACGTGATCCAGGAGATCACCTCGCAGACGTCTTCGGGTACCACCGCCACCGCCAAGAGCATTGGTAACCTGGCCAAGATGGCCAGTGAGATGCGCAAGTCGGTGTCCGGCTTCACCCTGCCAGACGCCTGATAAAGGAGCGCGGTGGCTGGCTGCAGCCACCGCAACACAGCCATGACCCAGGGCGAAGGTATGCAGTCAGCGGGCGTGTGGGCGTTGCGCCCGGTGGCCGATATGTCGCAAGCCGATTTCCACGACTGGCAGACGCTGCTCGAAGCGCGAACCGGTGTGGTGATCAGCGAGCAACGCCGCGCTTTTCTGCAGACCAACCTGAGTGCGCGCATGCGCGAACTGGGCGTCACGGATTACGCCAGCTACTACCGTCAGGTCACCGATGGCCCGCGAGGCGCGGTGGAGTGGTCGACCCTGCTGGATCGTCTGACCGTGCAGGAAACCCGCTTCTTCCGTCATCCGCCGTCTTTCGAGGTGCTGACGCAGTACCTGCAGGAGCGGTTGGCCGCGGGCTTGGGTAAACCCTGGGAATTGTGGAGCGTGGGTTGTTCCAGTGGCGAAGAGCCCTATTCGCTGGCGATTCTGGCGGCCGAGGCATTGCAGGGCAGTGAGTTGCCCGAGCATTTCGCAGTGACGGGTACCGATATCAGTCAGGGGGCGTTGAGCAAGGCGCGTGAAGCCTGCTACTCGCAACGCCGCCTGGAGCAGGTAAGTGACGATCTGCGCGAGCGCTACTTTCTCGCTCAGGCCGATGGACGTTTCAAGGTGGTATCGAGTCTGGCTGCGCGAGTGTGCTGCGCCCGGCTCAACGTGCTGGAACTGGCCAAGGCGCCGATGTCCGGCATGGACGTGATTTTCTGTCAGAACTTGCTGATCTATTTCCGCCGCTGGCGTCGCCGCGACATCCTCAACCGCCTGGCCGAGAGCCTGGCGCCAGGAGGTTTGCTGGTGGTGGGTGTGGGTGAGGTAGCCGGTTGGCAGCATCCGGAGCTGGTACCGGTTGCCGACGAGCGAGTTCTGGCGTTTACCCGCAAGGGATAAGGCCAAGTTTATGAGTGGAGTGGCTATGGGTGATCGGCATGATTATGTCGCCCTGGAGTGGGTCAAAGGCGAAATCGCGGAAACCCTGAAGCAGGCGCGACAGGCCCTGGAGGCGTTCGTCGAGAACCCGCAGGATCCGACGCGCATGCGTTTCTGCCTGACCTACGTGCACCAGGTTCACGGCACCTTGCAGATGGTCGAATTCTACGGCGCCGCCCTGCTCGCCGAAGAAATGGAGCAACTGGCCAAGGCACTGATGGAAGGTCGCGTGGCCAACCAGGGGGAAGCCCTGGAAGTGCTGATGCAGGCCATCCTGCAGTTGCCTGTGTACCTTGACCGTATCCAGACCGCCCGCCGCGATTTGCCGATGGTCGTGTTGCCCCTGCTCAACGATCTGCGCGCCGCCCGCGGTGAGAAGCTGCTGTCGGAAACCAGCCTGTTCTCCCCCGACATGTCCGTCCGCCTGCCGGCGTTGTCCGAAGGTGGCTTGGCACACCTGCGTACCGCCGAGCTGCCGGTACTGTTGCGCAAGCTGCGGCAGATGCTGCAGATGGCACTGGTCGGCATCATTCGCAATCAGGATCTGGCCACTAACCTCGGTTACATGGCACGCGTCTTCGCTCGCCTGGAAAACCTGTGCAAGGAGGCCCCGCTGGGTGGCCTGTGGCAGATCGCTTCCGGCATGGTCGAAGGCCTGGCCAACGGCAGCGTGGTCAACGGCACGTCGGTGCGTACCCTGCTGCGTCAAGTCGACAAGGAGCTCAAGCGTCTGGTCGAGCAGGGCGCCGATGGCATCAACCAGGCCGCTCCCGATGAACTGACCAAGAATCTGCTGTTCTACGTGGCCAAGGCGCCGGCACAATCGCCGCGTATCCGTGCCCTGAAGGAACAATACCGCCTCGACGAAGCCCTGCCGGACACCGACGTGGTGGACGAGGAGCGGGCCCGCCTGGCCGGCCCTGATCGCGATGCCATGCGCTCGGTGGTGGCGGCGCTGTGCGAGGAACTGGTGCGGGTCAAGGACAGCCTCGACCTGTTCGTACGCAGTGATCGGAGCCAGGCCAGTGAGCTGGACGGCTTGCTCGCGCCACTCAAGCAGATCGCCGACACCCTCGCGGTATTGGGCTTCGGCCAGCCGCGCAAAGTGATTCTCGACCAGATCGACGTGATTCATGGCCTGTCCCTTGGCCAGCGCGAGCCGAGCGATGCGGTACTGATGGATGTCGCCGGTGCGCTGCTCTACGTCGAAGCCACACTGGCCGGCATGGTCGGCCCGAGCGACGACAACCAGAACGAGCAGAGCCACCTGCCGACCACCGACGTGGCGCAGATTCACCAGCTCGTCATTAAAGAGGCGCGCAATGGTCTGGAACAGGCCAAGGACGCGATCATCGAGTTCATCGCCTCGCAGTGGAACCACGAGCACCTGGCACGCGTGCCCGAGTTGCTCACCCAGGTGCGTGGCGGCCTGGCGATGATCCCGCTGCAGCGCGCGGCCGATCTGCTCAACGCCTGCAATCGCTACATTCAGGAACAGCTGCTGGCGCGCAAGGCCGTGCCCAACTGGCAGAGCCTGGACACCCTGGCCGACGCCATCACCAGCGTCGAGTATTACCTCGAGCGTCTGGCCGAAGATCATGGCACCCAGGGTGACCTGATCCTCGATGTCGCCGAAGAAAGCCTGGAGACCCTGGGCTACCCGCTCAAGGAAAAACCGTCGATCCTTGACCGCGTCGCGCCGCCGGAAGAGCCCCTGGCGCCGTTGGCCGATCCGCTGCAGGAAATCGAACTGCTGGGTGCCGAGGACGATCACCTCGAAGAGCCGCTGGCCGAGGTCGAACCGCAGGCCTTCGAACCGAGCGAATTGCTGTTGGAAACCGGCGACGATCTGCAACTGCTCGATGCCGAACCGCAGCTGGACGACATGCCGTCGCTGGATGAGCCGGCGGACGAGCTCACCTTCGATCTGGGTGAACTCGAAGAGCTGCCACCTCTGCAGGCTGACGACGAACTGCAGTCGCTGACAGTCGAGACCGTGCCCGATCTGGAATTCGAAGAGCTGAGTCTGGAGCAACTGGACGACGCACCGCAGTGGGACGAGTTGGAGTTGGCCGAGCTGGAACTGCCGGAGGTCGAGCTACCCGGTCTGCCCGAAGAGACTCTGGAGCTCGAAGAGCCGGCCGCGGAGAAGCCTCTGTCGATGGCTGACGTGATGGCCGCACCCGTGCAGGCGATCAACCCGCCAGCCGCCGACGTGCCGCCGAGCCTGCTACCGCCGCCGGCCGATGAAGAGCCGGTTGACGAAGAGCTGCTGGAAGTCTTTATCGAAGAAGCCGGCGAAGTGCTGGAAACCATCGCCGAGTACCTGCCGCAGTGGCAGGCCGACACTGGCAACAAGGACGCGCTGATCGAGGTGCGTCGTGCCTTCCACACCCTCAAGGGCAGTGGGCGCATGGTGCGCGCGCTGGTCATCGGCGAGCTGGCCTGGTCGATCGAGAACCTGCTCAACCGCGTGCTGGATCGCAGTATCGAGCCAAACGAACCCGTGCAGCAGGTGGTGCTCGACGTGGTGGCGCTGATGCCAGCGCTGGTCGACGAGTTCGCCGCCAAGGCGCAGCGCCAGCGTGATGATGTCGACCTGCTGGCTGCCACCGCACATGCGCTGGCCAAGGGGCTGACGCCCCCAAAATCTGACGCCCCGGCCGCCACACAGGTAGCCGAGCCCGCGGGCGTTATCGACGCTACCGACACTGTCGAGGAGTCCTTGTCGTCTGACGATGAGCTGCTCGAGGGCGAACCCCTCGATAGCGAGCCTCTCGATGGCGAGCCCCTCGATCCGCAATTGCTGGAGATTTTCCGCAACGAGGCAGAAACCCATCTGGATACGCTGGTGGGCTTCCTCGCCGACTGCGCGCAGGAGCTACCACAGCCGGTCACCGACGACCTGCAGCGGGCGTTGCACACGCTCAAGGGCAGCGCCTACATGGCCGGTATCCTGCCGGTAGCGGAAATTGCCGCGCCGTTGGAGAAGCTGGTCAAGGAGTTCAAGACCAACCTGATCCAGGTGGATCTGAGCGCCGCAGAGTTGCTCAGCCGCGCCGAACGGCTTTTCCGTGTTGGCCTGGAAAACCTGCAGAGCCAACCGCTGGCACCCATCGACGGGGCAGAAGAGTTTCTCGCTCGTGTGCAGGCGCTGCATCACGAGCGTCTGGCCAGTGCAGAGGGCGAGCGCCTGGGGCAGAGCGGCGAAAGCCGCGATCCCCAACTGATCAGCATTTTCCTGGCCGAGGGCATGGACATCCTGCTCGATGCCGAGGATCTGCTGCGCAAATGGCGCGAGCATCCGTCCGAGCGTCAGGAGCTTTCCGCATTGCTGGAGGAGCTGACTACCCTCGGCCGTGGTGCCGAGATGGCCGAGCTGCCACAGATCGACGAGCTGTGCGAGGCGCTGTTGGATCTGTACGGCGCCGTGGAAGAGGGCAGCCTGGCCGTCAGTGAACGCTTCTTCGACGAGGCGGAAAAAGCCCACGAAGCGCTGATCGACATGATGGATCAGGTTGCTGCGGCGCTGCAGGTCACGCCTCAACCCGAGCGCGTGCAGGCACTGCGCGACCTGCTGAGTGAGGCCATCGATCCCGATACCCTGGCTCTGCTCGCGCCTGGTGTGCACGGGCTGGAAGTGATCGAGTTGGATCATGCCACTGCCGAGCTGGAACAGTTCGAGGCATTGTCGAGCGAACCGGAAACGGCAGAGCCGAGCGCAGCCCTTGCTTCCTCCGAACGGGCCGAAGAGCTTGCCGTGGAGCCCGAGGCGCCAATCGGTTTCAGCCCTGCTGAGGCCGATCTCGACGAGGAAATGGTCGAAATCTTCCTCGAAGAAGCTGTCGATATTCTGGAAAGTGCCGGTCAGGCGCTGGAGCGCTGGTTGAGCGAGCCGGACAACACCCTGCCGCTGTCCTCGCTGCAGCGTGATTTGCACACCCTCAAGGGTGGTGCACGAATGGCTGCTATCCGTCCGATCGGTGACCTGGGCCATGAGCTTGAATCGCTCTACGAAGGGCTGGTCGACCGTCGTTACAACCACTCCGCTGAACTGGGCAGTCTGCTGCAGCAGAGCCATGATCGCCTGGCGTTGATGCTCGATCAGTTGCAGGCTCGCCAGCCGCTGGCCTCTGGCGACGACCTGATCCAGGCGATTCGCCAGTTCCGCCAGGGCGGTAGCCCGCAAAGTCTGTCGGCCGCGGCGGTTCAGTTTGAGCCGGCATTCGATGATGCGCCTGAACAGACGCTCGACGTCCAGCTGGACGAGCTGCCGCCACTGGCTTTGGTCGAAGATGAAAGCGTGCTCGATCAGGACGCGGAGGTATCACTCGATGTAGAGCAGGGCTCATCCGATGAGATTCTGTTGGCGCCCATTGCTGAAGAATTGCCGGCACTGAACGAAGCCGTCGCCGAGCCCGAGCCGCCAGTCGCTGCGTCGACGAGCTGGCATGAGGATCGCGACCCCGAGTTGGTGGAAATCTTCCTGGAGGAAGGTTTCGACATCATCGATAGCGCCGGCTCTGCCTTGCAGCGCTGGATGGCCGACGTAGACAACAGCCTGGAGCTGGAAGCCCTGCAACGCGACCTGCATACCCTCAAGGGTGGTGCGCGCATGGCCGAGATTCGCGAGATCGGCGATCTGGCCCATGAGCTGGAGTTCCTTTACGAAGGCCTCGGTGGCGGGCGGCTGCGTGCCAGCCCCGAACTGTTCGCCTTGTTGCAGGCCTGCCATGACCGCCTGGCGGAGATGCTCGAAGCCGTGCGCGGCCAGCGTCCGGTGCCCTCGGGTGACGCGCTGATCGAGACCATCAAGCGCTTTCGCGCCAACCCCGATGAGCAGTTGAGCATACCCTCGGCAGTGCAGCTCAAGGCTGTGGTCGAGAGCGATGAAACCGAGGAGGCTGACAGCGATATCCTCGACATCTTCCTGGAGGAAGGTGATGACCTGCTCGAAGCGATGGAGGCGGCCATCGGTCGCTGGGAAGAACATCGCGACGACGATAATGCCATCGACGAGATGCTGCGCATCCTGCACACCCTCAAGGGCGGTGCACGACTGGCCGGGCAGAAACGTCTGGGCGACATGAGCCATGACTTCGAGCAGCACCTCAGCGAGGCGCTGCAGCAGGGCGCTCCATGGCCGGAAAGTCTGTTCCTCGACGTGCAGTCCGGTTTCGAGGGGTTGCAACAGGAACTCGATCTGCTGCGTCAGCGACTCAGTGACAGCCTCGCCGATGAGTCGAGCACGCTTGCCGAGCCCGTCGAGCCATCGGTCGCTGTGCCGAGTCTGGTTACCCCGATTGTCGCGGCCAGTGAGCTGCCGTCGCAGGTGCAGGCGGCCAAGGTATTGCCATTCGTGCAGCGTGCGCAGGAAGCCGCTCAGGAAGCGGCTGCCCGCCGCGCTCCGCAGGAACTGGTCAAGGTGCCGGCCGAGTTGCTCGAAGGCCTGGTCAACCTGGCTGGTGAAACATCGATTTTCCGCGGTCGTGTCGAGCAGCAGGTCAGCGATGTCAGCTTCACCCTGAGTGAGATGGAAGCCACCATCGACCGGGTGCGCGATCAGTTGCGTCGTCTCGACACCGAAACCCAGGCGCAGATTCTCAGCCGCTACCAGGCCGAGGCCGAGCGTGCGGGTTACGAGGATTTCGACCCCCTGGAAATGGATCGCCATTCGCAACTGCAACAGCTTTCGCGCGCGCTGTTCGAGTCGGCTTCCGACTTGCTCGACCTCAAGGAAACCCTGGCGGCGAAGAACCGTGACGCCGAGACCTTGTTGCTGCAGCAGGCACGGGTCAACACCGAGCTGCAGGAAGGTCTGATGCGCACTCGCATGGTGCCATTCGACCGCCTGGTACCACGTCTGCGGCGTATCGTCCGGCAGGTGGCTGGCGAATTGGGCAAGCAGGTCGAGTTCGTCGTCGGCAACGCCGAAGGGGAAATGGATCGCTCCGTGCTCGAACGCATCGTCGCGCCGTTGGAGCACATGCTGCGCAACGCCGTCGACCATGGCATCGAGCCTGTCGAGGCGCGCCGCGCCGCAGGCAAGTCGGACACCGGCACCATTCGCCTGAACCTCGGTCGTGAGGGCGGCGACATCGTCCTGACGCTGGATGATGACGGCGGGGGCATTCGCCTGGAGGCCGTGCGGCGCAAGGCCATCGAACGTGGCCTGATGGATGCCGACAGTGACCTCAGTGATCACGAGGTGCTGCAGTTCATCCTCGAAGCCGGCTTCTCCACGGCGGAGAAGGTCACGCAGATTTCCGGCCGCGGCGTCGGCATGGACGTGGTGCACTCGGAGGTCAAGCAGCTTGGCGGCGCGATGAGCATCGATTCGGCTGTCGGCCAGGGCACGCGCTTCACCATTCGCCTGCCGTTCACCGTGTCGGTAAACCGTGCGCTGATGGTGTACTCGGGCGAAGACCTGTACGCCATCCCGCTGAATACCATCGAAGGTATCGTGCGTGTTTCGCCTTATGAGCTGGAGGCTTACTACGCCCCCGATGCGCCACGCTTCGAATACGCCGGGCAGGCCTACGAGCTGAAGTACCTGGGCGATCTGCTGAACAATGGTCAGCACCCGAAACTGGTCGGCCAGAGCTTGCCGCTGCCGGTGATCCTGGTGCGTTCCAGCGAGCACGCCGTGGCGGTACAGGTGGACAGCCTGGCCGGTTCGCGCGAAATCGTGGTGAAGAGCCTCGGCCCGCAGTTCGCCGGGGTGCACGGCATCTCCGGTGCGACCATCCTCGGTGACGGCCGCGTGGTGGTGATTCTTGATCTGCTCGCCACCATTCGCGTGCTGCACGCGCATCTGCTGACCCAGCTGACTCCACGTCTGGCCTCGCGCCAGGTGGCGATCAGCGAAGAGGTGGAAATCGACCGGCCGACCCTGGTCATGGTGGTGGACGATTCGGTCACCGTTCGCAAGGTCACCAGCCGCCTGCTCGAACGTAACGGCATGAACGTGATGACCGCCAAGGACGGGGTGGATGCCATCGCCCAGCTGCAGGAGCACAAGCCCGACATCATGTTGCTGGACATCGAGATGCCGCGCATGGACGGCTTCGAGGTGGCCACGCTGGTGCGCCACGACGATGGCCTGAAGGATCTGCCGATCATCATGATCACCTCGCGTACTGGTGAAAAACACCGCGAGCGGGCCATGGCCATCGGCGTCAACGAATACCTCGGCAAGCCCTATCAGGAGTCCTTGCTGCTCGACACCATTGCACAATTGGTGGATAGCCACCGGGTCAAACGGACATGACAGAGAAATCCGCGGCACGTATTGCAGTGATTGCCGACACCTCGCTGCAGCGCCATGTGTTGCAGCAGGCGCTGGCTGGTAGTGGTTATCAGGTGGTGCTCAACAGTGATCCGGCGCGCCTCGACGAGGACGCCCTGGCCGCCTGCGAGACCGATCTGTGGCTGGTGGATCTGGCCCAGTCGGAAGATTCGCCGCTGGTCGACAGTTTGCTAGAGCATGCCAGTGCGCCGGTGCTGTTCGGCGAAGGCCATGCGCCCGAGCGTCATTCGGAAAATTATCCGCGCTGGGAGCGACGCCTGTTCGGCAAGCTCAAGCGTCTGGTCGGTGACCCGGCGGAGGCGGTTGGCCCGAGCCTGCAGGCATTGCTCGACGAGGCGCAGCGCCCCGCCCGCCTGGAGTTGCCACAGGCCTTGGCAGACACGCCACTCAAGGCCGGCGAGCCGGCGCGCCAGGTCTGGTTGCTGGCGGCATCGCTGGGTGGCCCGGCAGCGGTCAAGGCATTTCTCGACGCCTTGCCGGGTGGCCTGCCTATCGGCTTCATCTATGCCCAGCATATCGACGCCAGCTTCGAAACCGTGCTGCCGCAGGCGGTTGGCCGGCATAGCCAGTGGCACGTAGGTCCGGCGCGCCAGGGTGATCCGGTACGTTGTGGCGAAGTGGTGATCGCGCCCATCGCACGCGAACTGGGATTCGCCGAGGACGGCACCATGCAGATCACCGAGCGCGGTTGGCCAGAGCCCTACAGCCCGTCCATCGACCAGATGATGCTCAATCTGGCGCAGCAGTTCGGTGCCCAGTGTGGGGTGATTGCCTTCAGCGGCATGGGCAGTGATGGCAGTGCCGCGGCTGCCTACGTCAAGCGCCAGGGTGGGGTGATCTGGACGCAGCGCGCCGACAGTTGCGCCAGCCCGAGCATGCCGGACAGCCTGCGCGAGGGCGGCTACAGCAGTTTCAGCGCCGACCCGCGCGAACTGGCCGTGTCCCTGGTCAACCATCTTGCCGAACACTGCAGTTGAGAGGGCCGCTGGCCCGTATAGGACATTCTCATGAGCCAAGCCGTCGCCACCCAGAACAGCGCTGCCAGCCTCACCGGTTTGCTGGTGCCTCTGGCCGACCGCACCCTGCTGTTGCCCAACGTCGCGGTAGCCGAGCTGATTCCCTACCGCGCCCCACAGGTCAGTGAAGGCACGCCGGACTGGTTTCTCGGCCAGATTGCCTGGCGTGATCTGCGTCTACCGCTGTTGTCCTTCGAAGCTGCCAGTGGCGGACAGGTGAAGGTTGCCAGCGGCGCGCGGGTGGCGGTGATCAACGCATTGGGCGGGCGGCCCAAGGTCAAGTTCATCGCCCTGCTGGTACAGGGGATTCCGCGTTCCTTGAAGGTCGGTAACGATCTGGCTGCGGCCGATGTCGATCTGGCACCGCTGGAGCTGGGCGCTGCGCGCGTCGGCGAGGATGTTGTGCGGATTCCCGATCTGGTGGGGCTGGAGCAGTTGCTGGCGGATGCCGGGTTGATCTGACTCCTGATCACGGATTAGCCGACCGTAGGGTGCGCCATGCGCACCAAGCGTTCCCGCATCTGAAACTTTTCATGATCGGTGCGCGCGGCGCACCCTACGGGGTTTATGGTCGCAATTCGGGGCATGCCCCGAACGGCTCTGGATTGCATCCGGGCTACAGATCCCCCCACAGTTGCTGCGCTACGGCCAGCGCCACCACTGGTGCGGTCTCGGTACGCAGCACGCGCGGCCCCAGGCGGGCGGCGTGGAAGCCGGCGCTTTGTGCCTGCTCGACCTCCGTATCGCTGAGGCCGCCCTCCGGGCCAATCAGGAAAGCCAGGCTCTGCGGCGGCGCATGGCTGACCCAGGGCGCCGCCACCGGGTGCAGCACCAGCTTCAGTTCGGCTTCGGTCTGCTGCAGCCACGCGTCCAGTTCCAGCGGCGGATGGATCACAGGCAGTACCGAGCGCCCGCATTGCTCGCAGGCACTGATTGCCACCTGGCGCCAATGGGCCATGCGCTTGTCGGCGCGTTCGTCCTTCAGGCGCACCTCGCAGCGGGCGGAGACGATCGGGGTGATTTCCGCTGCGCCCAGTTCGGTGGCCTTCTGGATCGCCCAATCCATGCGCTCGCCACGCGACAGACCCTGGCCGAGGTGAATACGCAGCGGTGATTCGGCCAGGCCGTCGATGGCTTCACGCAACTCGACGCGCACGTTCTTCTTGCCCACTTCGATCAGCTCGCCCAGGTATTCCCGACCGCTGCCGTCGAACAGCTGCACGGCATCGCCTACCGCATGGCGCAGTACGCGGCCGATGTAATGGGCCTGCGCCTCGGGCAGCTCGTGCTGGCCGAGGGAGAGCGGGGCATCGATAAAGAAGCGGGAGAGGCGCATGACGTATCAACCTTGAACAGAGGCGCGAATTCTAGCCGTAGGGTGTGCTGTGCGCACCTCACCCCGGATCGCGATGATCGGGGTAACGGTTGTCCACCGCCACGCTGACGGACGAGCGTGTGGCGATATCGATGCCTTCACTGGCCACCTCGGCGAGGAAGTCGATCTCTTCTGGCGTGATCACGTAGGGCGGTAGGAAATACACCACACTGCCCAGTGGGCGCAGCAGCGCACCGCGCTCCAGTGCGTGCTGGTACACGCGCAGGCCACGCCGTTCCTGCCAGGGGTAGGCTGCCTTGCTGGCCTTGTCCTGCACCATCTCGATGGCCAGGGCCATGCCGGTCTGGCGCACTTCGGCGACGTTAGGGTGATCGATCAGGTGGGCGGTGGCGCTGGCCATGCGCGCGGCCAGGGCCTTGTTGCGCTCGATCACGTGGTCATCGCGGAAGATGTCCAGCGTCGCCAGGGCGGCGGCGCAGGCCAGCGGGTTACCGGTGTAGGTGTGCGAGTGGAGGAAGGCGCGCAGGGTGGCGTAATCGTCATAGAAGGCGCCATAGACCTCATCGGTGGTCAGCACCGCAGCCATCGGCAGGTAGCCGCCGGTCAGCGCCTTGGACAGCACGAGGAAGTCCGGGGTGATGCCGGCCTGCTCGCAGGCGAACATCGTGCCGGTGCGGCCGAAGCCAACGGCGATTTCGTCATGGATCAGGTGCACACCGTAGCGGTCGCAGGCGTCGCGCAGCAGCCGCAAGTAGATCGGGTGATACATACGCATGCCGCCAGCGCCCTGGATCAACGGCTCGACGATCACCGCTGCGACTTCATGATGATGGTTGGCCAGCGTCTGCTCCATATGGGCGAACATCGCGCGCGAGTGCTCTTCCCAGCTCATGCCCTCCGGGCGCAGATAACAGTCGGGGCTCGGTACCTTGAGCGTGTCGAGTAGCAAGGGTTTGTAGGTGTCGGTGAACAGCGACACGTCGCCCACCGACATCGCGGCTACCGTTTCCCCGTGGTAGCTGTTGCTCAGGGTGACGAAGCGCTTCTTGCTCGCCTGGCCGCTGTTGAGCCAGTAGTGAAAGCTCATCTTCAGCGCTACTTCGATGCCCGAGGAGCCATTGTCGGCATAGAACACCTTGTTCAGGCCGGCCGGGGTGATCTGCACCAGGCGCTCGGACAGCTCGATGACCGGTTGATGGGTGAAGCCGGCGAGCATCACGTGTTCGAGATTTTCCAGCTGATCACGGATGCGCGCGTTGATGCGTGGGTTGGCGTGGCCGAAGACGTTGACCCACCAGGAGCTGACCGCATCCAGATAGCGTTTGCCGTCGAAGTCCTCCAGCCATACGCCGGAGGCTTTGCGGATCGCCACCAGCGGCAGGCGCTCGTGATCCTTCATCTGGGTGCAGGGGTGCCACAACACGTCGAGGTCGCGTTGCATCCAGTGGTCATTGAGGCTCATGAGAAATCTCCCTGTGTTCGGCGGCACAGCCTACCAGAAGCGGCCTGTGGGACGCGGTCGATGCCGTTGGTCTGCCGCAATATGCCGTCTGCTCCAGAGGTGACGAACTTTGCCACGCAGGCTTCGTACTAAGCTCATCGACCTGAATGCGTCAGGATGAGATATCGCATTTCTCGATGTTTCATAGCGAAATTTTCCGCTTTAAATCGATATATTTGCCGTTAGTCTTGCTCGGACACTGAATTAGGGAAGACCCCCATGCAATGGCGCAATACCTCTGCTCGTTATGGTCTGGTCAGCGTCGTGCTGCACTGGCTGGTGGCGTTGGCCGTGTTCGGCCTGTTCGCCCTCGGCTTCTGGATGGTGGGGCTCAGCTACTACGACCCGTGGCGTCAGAGCGCACCTGATCTGCACAAGAGCATCGGTATCGTGCTGTTCGCCGTGATGCTGCTGCGGGTGCTATGGCGCCTGTTCAATCCGGCTCCGGCGGCCCTGGCCAGTCACGGCCAGCTCACCCGCCTGGCCTCCAAACTGGGCCACGGCGCTCTCTATCTCGGCCTGTTCGGCGTGATGATCTCTGGTTACCTGATTTCCACCGCCGATGGTCGTGGTATCGAGGTGTTTGGCCTGTTCAGCGTGCCGGCGACCCTGACCGGTATCGCGCAACAGGAAGACATTGCCGGTGCGATCCACGAATACCTGGCCTGGGGCCTGGTGATCTTTGCCGGGCTGCATGGCCTGGCGGCGATCAAACACCATTTCATCGACCGCGACAGCACCCTGCTGCGGATGTTCGGGCGCTGACGCATTCATAACCGGGCCAATGCCCACCTAGATCGACAACCTCGCAAGGAGAACACCCCATGTTGAAGAACGCCCTCGCTGCACTGGTTCTGGGCTCCGCTCTGATCGGCGGCCAGGCCATGGCGGCCGATTACGCCATCGACAAGCAAGGCCAGCACGCCTTCGTCAACTTCAAGATCAGCCACCTGGGCTACAGCTGGCTCTACGGCACCTTCAAGGATTTCGATGGCAAGTTCAGCTTCGACGCTGCCAAGCCTGAGGCCAGCAAGATCAGCGTGAGCCTGAAGACCGCCAGCGTCGACACCAACCACGCCGAGCGTGACAAGCACATCCGCAGTGCCGACTTCCTCAATGCGAGCAAGCATGACACCGCCACCTTCGAGTCCACCTCGGTCAGGTCCACTGGCGAAGGCACTGCCGACGTTACCGGTAACCTGACCCTCAACGGCGTGACCAAGCCGGTGGTGATCGCTGCCAAGTTCATTGGCGAAGGCAAGGATCCGTGGGGCGGCTACCGTGCCGGTTTCGAAGGCACCACCACCCTGAAGCTGAAGGATTTCGATATCTCCATGGATCTCGGCCCGGCTTCGGAAACCGTCGAGCTGATCATCTCGATCGAAGGTGTTCGTCAGTAAAGAAAGCGGCCGCTTGCGGCCCGCTGATGACCCTCTCCCATTCATGGGAGAGGGTGCCCGCAGGGCGGGAGAGGGCTATTAGCCGTTCATCCTCTCGCTTGCGGCAGTAACAAAAACGCCACCCCATGGGGTGGCGCTTTTGTTGGCGTGGCAGCTTACTCTTCGCGGTTGCGCGTCAGCAGTGCGGGTTTTTCACTGCGCGGTCGGCTGCTGTTGCTCAGCTCGTCGAGCTGCTCGGCGCTGGGGAAGCGATCCAGGCGCGAGCCTTTGTGCACGATGATCGGCTGCTTTTCACGCGGGTTGCGCACAGCCGCTTCGGCGCGTGGCAGTTCGTCACGATCCAGCGAGGTGATGCGACCATCATGCGCTGGTCGGCCACGACCACCACCATTACGGCCTTGACCGCCCTGGCCACCCTGACGACGATTCTTGCCGGGGTTGCCCGGGTTGCCACCTGCGTTGCTGCGCGGTTGCCGGTTGTTGCTGTTGGCTTTCTGGCCCTGGCCCTGAGTGGCGCCGTTGCTGCCAGCGCCGCCTGAACGACGGCCGCGACCTTGCGGCTTGTTCTGCACCGGCACGTAGTCGGCACGGTTACCGAAATTGTCGATTTCGTCGTCGAGGAACTCTTCCGGGTCACGATCCGGCGGCAGCGCAGGAACGGCCGGGGCAGCGCCACGATTCTGGCTGCGAGGCTGCTGACCGCGGCGGTTCTGCCCTTGGCCCTGACCTTGCTGTTGCGGCTTGGCTTTCTGATCCTTGCCGCCGTCCTTGCCCTTGTCTCTGCGACCGCCGTTGTTGCGCTCGCCCTTGGGCTTATCGCCACCACCTTCGGTTTTCTGCTTCTTCTGCCCGGCATTGCGCGGTTGGCGCGGCTCACGTACTTCCGGACGTTCCGCTTCCACGGCGCTGGCGTCGAAGCCCATCAGATCGCCATCGGGGATCTTCTGCTTGGTCATCCGCTCGATGCTCTTGAGCAGCTTCTCTTCGTCCGGGGCGACCAGTGAGATGGCCTCGCCACTACGACCGGCGCGGCCGGTACGGCCGATGCGGTGAACGTAGTCTTCCTCGACGTTGGGCAGCTCGAAGTTGACCACGTGCGGCAGTTGGTCGATGTCCAGGCCGCGGGCGGCGATGTCGGTGGCGACCAGGATGCGTACCTTGTTCGCCTTGAAATCGGCCAGGGCCTTGGTGCGCGCGTTCTGGCTCTTGTTGCCGTGGATCGCGGCAGCCGACAGGCCGTGCTTGTCGAGGTACTCGGCCAGGCGGTTGGCGCCATGCTTGGTGCGGGTGAACACCAGCACCTGTTCCCAGGCGCCCTGGGTGATCAGGTGGGCGAGCAGGGCACGTTTGTGGCTGGCAGCCAGGCGGAACACACGCTGTTCGATGCGCTCGACCGTGGTGTTCGGCGGCGTGACCTCGATGCGCTCGGGGTTGTGCAGCAGCTTGCCGGCTAGGTCGGTGATGTCTTTGGAGAAGGTGGCCGAGAACAGCAGGTTCTGGCGTTGTGCGGGCAGCTTGGCCAGCACCTTCTTGACGTCGTGGATGAAGCCCATGTCGAGCATGCGGTCGGCTTCATCGAGCACGAGGATTTCCACGTGCGACAGGTCGATGGCTTTCTGATTGGCCAGGTCGAGCAGGCGACCTGGGCAGGCCACCAGAACATCGACGCCTTTGGCTACAGCCTGAACCTGTGGGTTCATGCCAACGCCGCCGAAGATGCAGGCGCTGACGAATTTCAAATCGCGGGCATAGACCTTGAAACTGTCATGCACCTGGGCGGCCAGTTCGCGGGTGGGGGTCAGCACCAGCACGCGCGGTTGTTTCGGGCCGTGGCGTTGTTCGCGATCCGGATGACCACCTGGGAACAGGCGCTCAAGGATCGGCAGGGCGAAACCGCCCGTCTTACCTGTACCCGTCTGGGCCGCCACCATCAGGTCGCGACCTTGCAACACGGCGGGAATGGCCCGCTGTTGCACCGGAGTGGGTTGGGTGTAGCCGGCGGATTCGACCGCACGGACTAAAGCCTCGGAGAGACCGAGGGAGGCAAAGGACATGAGCAATCCTGTACTAATTGAGGGCGTGGCCCTGGGGGTGTAGAGCCTGGCTTGAATCACGCTTTGGGGGGCATGATCCCGTCCGGTACTGCTGGCTTCTGAGCACCAGCATCCGGGCGCAAGCCAGGCGGGAAGCCCCGAGTATAACAGAGCGCGCGGCTTGCGCACCTATCAGCCTGTCGGTTGGTTCACGGCTTGAGCTGCCGGGGATTGGCGTAGCGTTGTTGCAGGCGCGCATAGGCCGGTTCACGTTTGAAACGGCGCAGTTCGCGAGCGAAGTCACTGGCCAGTTGCTGCAAGGCCGGATCGTGGCGCAGCGCCAGGTACATATGGTCACGACCGACGGCCTTGCGGTTGTAGTCGACTTGCTGCTGCATGCCCATCTGCTTGCTCAGATAGAGACCGGCGCGACGATCATTGACCACCAGATCGACCCGGTGGCGCACCAGCTTGCCCAGGTTGGCCTCGTGAGTTGGCGCCTCCTCGCGGTTGAACAGAGCGGAAGTGCGGAATGTCTCGTCGTTGTACCAGTAGCCGGGTGAGATACCGATCACCAGGTCGCGCAGGTCTTCCAGGCGACGATAGGGATAAGGGCGGTTGCGCGCGTAGAACAGCACGAACTCGACTTCGCTCAGCGGTTCCTCGACGAACAGCATCTGCGCTTCGCGTTCAGGCAGGTGGAAAATGTCGAGAATGCCGTCGGCGTGCCCCTGTTCCAGCGCCAGCAGACAGCGTTTCCACGGCAGGAATTGCAGCTCCAGATCGATACCCAGACGGCGCAGAACCTCGCGGCTGATGTCGTAATCGAGGCCGGTGGCCTGACCGTCTACTTCATAGACATAGGGCGCCCAGGCATCCGTGACCAGGCGCAGCGTTTCACCGCGGGCAGTGAAGGCGATACAGCACAGTAATAGGGTGGCGATAATCTGGCGCTGTAATAATGGCATCGCGCCAGATTATCGATTTTACCTGTGCCGTAAAAGGGCGGGAGCGATCACTTTAGTCGATCACCCGATAGCAGGGCTCATAGGCGCTGCCGCCTGGCAGTTTCATCCGGTGTTGCTCGACGAAGGCCTGCAGCAGGCGATCCAGCGGACGCATGATGGTCGCTTCGCCGCGAATCTCGTAGGGGCCGTGCTCTTCGATCAGGCGAATGCCATTCTCCTTGACGTTGCCCGCGACGATGCCCGAGAAGGCGCGGCGCAGATTGGCAGCCAAATGGTGCAATGGCTGCTCGCGGGTCAGGTTGAGGCTGGCCATCGCTTCGTGAGTGGGCTCGAACGGGTGCTGGAAGCTTTCGTCGATCTTCAGCAGCCAGTTGAAGTGGAAGGCGTCGTTGCGTTCGCGGCGGAAGCGCTCCACCTCGCGAATGCCGATGTGCATCTGGCGCGCGACTTCGGCGGGGTCGTTGACGATCATGCTGTAGCGCTGTTGTGCGGCTTCACCCAGGGTCGCGCCGATGAAGTCGTGCAACTGCTGCAGGTAGGTGCTGGCGCTCTTCGGTCCGGTGAGGATGACCGGGAAGGGCAGATCCTGGTTGTCCGGGTGGGTGAGGATGCCCAGCAGGTAGAGGAACTCTTCTGCGGTGCCAGCGCCGCCCGGGAAGATGATGATGCCGTGGCCGACGCGAACGAAGGCCTCCAGGCGTTTCTCGATGTCCGGCAGGATCACCAGCTCGTTGACGATCGGGTTCGGCGCCTCGGCAGCGATGATGCCGGGTTCGGTCAGCCCCAGGTAGCGTCCCTTGAGGTTGCGCTGCTTGGCGTGGCTGATGGTGGCGCCCTTCATCGGTCCCTTCATCACGCCCGGCCCGCAGCCGGTGCAGATGTCCAGGCCGCGCAGGCCCAGCTCGTGACCGACTTTCTTGGTGTACTTGTATTCCTCGGTGCTGATCGAGTGGCCGCCCCAGCACACCACCATCTTCGGTTCGACGCCGGTACGCAGGGTGCGTGCGTTGCGCAGCAGGTGGAAGACGTAGTCGGTGATGCCTTCGGAGCTGTCCAGGTCGATGCGCTTGTTCTCCAGCTCGCTCTGCGTGTAGACGATGTCGCGCAGGGCGCTGAACAGCATCTCGCGGGTGCTGGCGATCATTTCACCATCGACGAAGGCGTCGGCCGGCGCGTTGATCAGTTCCAGGCGGATGCCGCGATCCTGTTGGTGAATCTTCACTTCGAAGTCCGGGTAGGCTTCGAGAATGGTCTTGGCGTTGTCGCTGTGTGAGCCGGTATTGAGGATCGCCAGTGCGCATTGACGGAACAGGCGATAAACGCTGCCGGAGCCGGTTTCGCGCAACTGCTGCACTTCACGTTGCGAGAGAGTTTCCAGGCTGCCCTTGGGGCTGACGGAGGCGTTGATCTTGGGGCGTTTGAGCATTGAGTGTGTCCTGGCGGCAAGGGTGCGCCGAAGGCTGGCGCGCAAAAGTTCTGAAATCGTTATCGAGAATGTGTGGTGCGAGTGTCGACGATGGTCATGGTGGATTGGATGGCGTGGTGCTGACGGAGTCGCTCGGGTTCAGCAGAAATACCACATAGCCGCGAAACCATGGGCTGCTTTGCAGGTAATCCGGTGGCTGCCACTCGCCGTTTTGTATCAGACCGATGCGAAACGGCAGCTGCAGCCGCCCGATGCTCGGCAGGTAGCGCTGGTAACCGGCGATGCTGTGGCGGCCCTGGTAAGTCTGCATCACCACTTCGTCGACGACTCCGCCCAGACGGTTCAGCGCTGCCGGGTCGGCATTGCTGGCCCAGTCGAGCAGGCCGGTGATGCTCAGGCGGTAGTGTGCGGGCAGACGCTGACGTAGGTCTTCGAGAAAGATGGCATAACGATCCAGGCGCAGGGTCTGCGCATCGAAGTCGATCTGCACACCCGTCACCCGGTTGCCAGCGCGCTGCCAGCGTTTCAATTGCGCCAGCAGCAGTGCGTGAATGTCCTCGTTCCAGTCCAGGGTATGCGCGCGGTATACCAGCCAGAGTTCGATATCCTTCGACAGCCGAGGCGTTGCCGGGTTCTGCGCCAGCATGCGTGCGGACGGCTCACCAGCACGGCGCGGGCCGTCGATCTGTCCCTGTAACACATACAGGGTGTTCGCCTGGGCCAGCACTGGCTGCGGTTTGACACCGCCCCATAACCAGAAGGCCTGGTAATCGGCGGCGTCGACTCGCCCGGCCTGGATCGGCAAGCAGGCGCCGAAAAACAGCAGGCCTACCAGTAGTACTTGAGCCGCTGCGCCCACTGGGTATCCGCGTAGCTTCGCTTGAGGGTCTGGAACCACTGTTTGCGCTCGTCCTTGGCGATGTCCTGATCGTCGCAACTGTTGAAGCCACTGGGGGCGTAGCAGTTGATTGCACGAAACAGGGCGTAGGCCTTGTCGTCATGACTGGCCCGAGGGGTATTCATCAGTTTCTGGTAACCGGCCAGACGCGAATAGTGAGTGCCTTGGAACTGACTCGGCGCGCTGCCCAGTTCGCCAGCGACGGGCGCACGATTGAGTTGGTGACCGTCGAGACCGTTGACGCGGATGAAGTCGCCCAGGCACAGCGTGCCTTGTGCGTCTTCGGGGTTGGCGGCGAGGCGTTCAGCGACCTTGGCCAGGCTCGGGCAGACATAGCCGGCACTACTGCCACCGGCCCAGGTGAACAGGCTCGGGTCGAGCCGCTCAGTGGGCTGGGCTGGCTTGTGAGGGAATTTCGCGAGGTCGCTGATGAAGTCGGCATAACGGCCGTAATTCAGATCACGGTAGAGCAGGGTGTAGAGCGCTGTGGCCCGCTCATCCGCTGCCACCTGTGTGTTGCCTGCCTGTTGGCGCAGCAGTTCGGGGCCGGCACCGTAGGCCAGCAGGCGTTCGCGGATCGGCGCCGTGGTGATCGGCGAGTCGGCGGCGAACACTTTCTCCAACTGACCGCTACGCTCGTAATTCAGGGCCAGGGCCAGTTGCAACTGGGCCTGCTGCAGCGGGTCGGTGCTCCGCGCGAGCAACGCCTGCCAGTGCTGCAGCGCGGTAGCCGTCTCGCCTTTGCTTTCCAGTGCCAGGCCGCGCAGGGTTTCCTGGCTAAAGGTGACGGCGTTCATCGGCCCACTGGCAGGTTTCGGCAGTGCGGCGAGGGTCTGCTCGGCGTCGCCTGCGCGATAGAAGTGCCAGGCTGCGAGCAGGTACGCGTGCAAGTCAGGCTGGCTTGCGAAGCGCGGTTGCTGCGCTTGCAGTTGTTCCAGGCTGATTTGCGGTGCGCGTTCTTTGCCGGGGTCGCGCAGGCGGATCAGGTCGGCCATGGCCAGCAGAAGCGGGTCTTCGATTGCTTCAGGTTTGAGGCTGGGCAGCAACTTGCCGTCCAGTTCTTCGATCAGTGCGTGCATGTCTACTTGCTGTTCGCCCCGCTCGAACTGTCGGGCGAACGCCTCGGCAAAGCGGCTGGTGTCGCCCTTGAGCCAGTACACGCGGCGTAATAGGCCGCGTGCCGAATCGCTGTACAGACCCTGTGGGTAGTCCTGTAGATACTGGTCGAAAGCTTGCTCGGCCGTTGCAAGGCTGGCTTGCTCGACGCTTTCCTGGGTGAAAAAACCATATTCGTCGAAAGCGTTTTGCTGGGCCTGGTTCAGCGCCACACGACCGAGCAGGTAGCGAGCGGTTTCTCGTAGCCAGGGCTGCTCGCTATCGGCGAGTGTGGCGAAGTGCTCGTGGGCGCCGCTGAAGTCGCCGCGGTAGAAGGCGTCGGCGCCGCGCAGGTAGCGGCCGTAGGCCTGGCTGGCGGGCGATTGCAGGTGCGCCGCCTGCGGCAGGATATCGTCCGCTTGTGGGTCGCCTTCGCCGCACAGGCTCAGCAGACTGCGGCGTGAGCGCGCCAGGGCCTGTGCTTCGCTTGCGGCCAGAGTTGGTGTGGCGGTCAGGGCATCGACGAAGCCGCGCATGGCTTGCAGATCGTTACTACGGCAACGATTACCTTCACCTTCGGCGAAGTGGTGCACGGCAAAGGCGTCCGGCTCGCTGGCGATGCCCAGGCGTTGCAGGGCATCGTTGAGATAGACCACATTCGGGTCTTGTGCGGGTTGCTCGTCATTCTCGGGTGTTGTCTGGCTACGGCTTGGGTCGATCATGCCGAGGCTGAAGGGCACCAGGCCATAGCCGTACTCGTAACCTTCGATGGCTTTCGGCTCGCGGGTTAGGCGCAGGTAGCCAGCGTCATCGAGCAACAGCTGAAGGTTGACGCGACTGTCGTTGCCGGGGCTGAGGAACGCGAGGTTGTTACAGCCGGAAAGGCCATCGCTGACCAGTTTCCAGCTTGGCTGACAGGTCATGTCGGCGCTGGCCAGGACTGCATTGGCATGCAGTCCGGCAAGCAACGTGAAGGGAAGGAGGCGCTTGAATGTCATGGGCTCATCCTTGAGCAGGAGCCGCTAGGCGGCTCCCTGCCTGTCAACGTTTGAGGTTGAGGTTCTTCCAGATGGCCAGGCTGGGGTCGGCCTGGTTCAGGGTATAGAAGTGCAGGCCAGGTGCGCCACCCGCGAGCAGGCGTTCGCACATTTCGCTGATCACCTGTTCGCCGAAGGCCTGGATGCTGTCGATGTCATCGCCGTAGGCTTCAAGCTGCTTGCGTACCCAGCGCGGAATTTCCGCGCCGCAGGCGTCGGAGAAGCGTGCCAGCTTGCTGTAGTTGGTGATCGGCATGATGCCCGGCACCACCGGGATATTCACACCCAGTTTCTGCACGCGCTCGACGAAGTAGAAGTAGCTGTCGGCGTTGAAGAAGTACTGGGTGATGGCACTGTTGGCCCCGGCCTTGGCCTTGCGTACGAAGTTGGCGATGTCGTCCTCGAAGTTGCGTGCCTGCGGATGCATTTCCGGATAGGCGGCGATTTCGATATGGAAGTGATCACCGGTCTCAACGCGGATGAACTCGACCAGCTCGTTGGCGTAGCGCAGCTCGCCGCTGGCCATGCCCATGCCGGACGGCAGGTCGCCGCGCAGGGCGACGATGCGCTTGATGCCGGCGTTCTGGTACAGGTTGAGCAGTTCGCGCAGTTCGGCCTTGCTGTCACCGACGCAGGACAGGTGCGGTGCGGTGGGCACCTTCACGTCGCCATCGAGTTGCAGCACGGTATTGACGGTGCGATCACGAGTGGAGCCACCGGCACCGTAGGTGCAGGAGAAGAAGTCGGGGTTGTAGCCCGCCAGCTGGCGCGCCACGTTGAGCAGTTTTTCGTGCCCGGCTTCGGTCTTGGTCGGGAAGAACTCGAAGCTGTAACGGCGTTCTTGAGACATGGGAAAGCCCCGTAGGGTGGGTTGGCCGAAGGCGTAACCCACCTGTGAAATGGCTGGTGGGTTGCGCCGCTGCGCGGCTAACCCACCCTACGGTTGGATCAGTAGCGGTAGGTGTCCGGCTTGAACGGGCCTTCCACGGTCACGCCGATGTAGTCGGCCTGCTGCTTGGTCAGCTGGGTGACCACGCCGCCGAAGCCCTTGACCATTTCCAGTGCGACTTCTTCGTCGAGCTTCTTCGGCAGCACTTCGACGGTCAGGCGCTCGGCCTTCTTCTCGGCGGAGAGGTCGGCGAACTTCTGCTCGAACAGGAAGATCTGCGCCAGTACCTGGTTGGCGAACGAGCCGTCCATGATGCGGCTCGGGTGGCCGGTGGCGTTGCCCAGGTTCACCAGACGGCCTTCGGCCAGCAGGATCAGGTAGTCGTCGTTGGTTGGATCGAAGGTGCCAGCACCGGTACGGTGGATCTTGTGCACCTGCGGCTTGACCTCTTCCCACGCCCAGTTCTTGCGCATGAAGGCGGTGTCGATCTCGTTGTCGAAGTGACCGATGTTGCACACCACGGCGCGTTTCTTCAGGGCCTTGAGCATGCCGGCGTCGCAGACGTTGACGTTGCCGGTGGTGGTGACGATCAGGTCGATCTTGCCCAGCAGCGCTGCGTCGACGCTGGCCTCGGTGCCGTCATTGATGCCGTTCTTGTACGGGGAAACCAGCTCGAAGCCGTCCATGCAGGCCTGCATGGCGCAGATCGGGTCGACTTCGGACACCTTGACGATCATGCCTTCCTGGCGCAGCGACTGGGCCGAGCCCTTGCCCACGTCACCGTAGCCGATGACCAGTGCCTGCTTGCCCGACAGCAGATGGTCGGTGCCGCGCTTGATGGCATCGTTGAGGCTGTGACGGCAGCCGTATTTGTTGTCGTTCTTGCTCTTGGTGACCGCGTCGTTGACGTTGATCGCCGGGACTTTCAGGGTGCCGGCCTTGAGCATGTCGAGCAGGCGGTGCACACCGGTGGTGGTCTCTTCGGTGACACCGTGGATGCGCTCGAGCATCTGCGGGTATTTCTTGTGCAGGATCTCGGTCAGGTCACCACCGTCGTCCAGCACCATGTTGGCGTCCCATGGCTGGCCGTCCTTGAGGATGGTCTGCTCGATGCACCACTCGTACTCTTCTTCGGTCTCGCCTTTCCAGGCGAATACTGGAATACCGGCGGCGGCGATGGCGGCAGCGGCCTGATCCTGGGTAGAGAAGATGTTGCAGGACGACCAGCGCACTTCGGCGCCCAGAGCGGTCAGCGTCTCGATCAGTACGCCAGTCTGGATGGTCATGTGGATGCAGCCGAGGATCTTCGCGCCTTTCAGCGGCTGGCTGGCGGCGTATTTGCGGCGCAGGCCCATCAGTGCCGGCATCTCGGACTCGGCGATGATCAGCTCTTTGCGGCCCCAATCGGCCAGGGAAATGTCGGCGACTTTGAAATCATTGAAAGACATGCAATAGCACTCCATTCGTTGTCTGCGAATGGGCGCCGTTGATGCGTATGGTTAACGCCCCATCCGAGCCTGACAGTCTGGAAGGCTGATTCGAATCTGCCTTGGAGCATTGCTGGAATGCGCGGCTGGGGATTCGAAACAGATCTTTCAGGCTGCTGCAGCGCCCCTCGGACAGGTGGCGGGCGCAACCGGAGCGGTGCCGGTTGCGTGAAACCGGCGAATTATAGCCGTGTGCGCAGCGCAGCCCAAGGCTTTCCGTCGCATTTGCCTGGCTATGACCGCCATAGCCAGGCATGCCACGACAAGCGCAGCGTTGCGGGCGCATCATGGGCGTCCAATCTGGCACGGAGAACACTGCATGAATTTCCATACTCGCAAGTGGATCAAGCCCGAGGATCTCAACCCCAACGGCACCCTGTTCGGCGGCAGCCTGCTGAAGTGGATCGATGAAGAAGCGGCGATCTACGCCATCGTTCAGCTCGACAATCAGCGCGTGGTCACCAAGTTCATCTCCGAGATCAATTTCGTCAGCTCGGCGCGCCAAAGCGACATCATCGAACTGGGCATCACTGCCACCGAGTTCGGTCGTACCTCGCTCACCCTGCGCTGCGAAGTGCGCAACAAGGTGACCCGCAAAAGCATCCTGACCATCGACAAGCTGGTGTTCGTCAACCTTGGCGAGGATGGCCAGCCAGCGCCACATGGCAAGACCGCGATCACCTATGCCAAGGATCGCTATCAGGAGTGAGCGGTGCTGGCCGGGATCGCCGCAGACTTGGCCGAAGCGCCGGCATGATCGGCGGACGCGGCCATGGACGCCACGACACTGCTCGCCCAGGCTTGGCTTCCCGACCTTTCGAGTGAAGCCAAGCCATGACCCTCGCCTACTGGTGCGTTCTGATCGCCATCCTGTTGCCTTACCTGGGCACCGCCAGCGCCAAGTTCCTCGGCCCTGGCTACGGCCCGCGTGCCAATCAGGATCCGCGCGCCTTTCTCGGCACGTTGGAGGGCTGGCGCAAGCGGGCCAACAACGCCCAGCTCAACGGCTTCGAGGTCACCCCGGCATTCGCGGCGGCAGTGATCATTGCCCACCAGGCCGGTGGTGCCGAGCAGGCGTTGCTCGATCAGTTGGCCGTGGCATTCATCGTCAGCCGTGTGCTGTATTTCATCTGCTACCTGGCCGATTGGGGGCCGCTGCGCTCGCTGGTATGGTTTGCCGGCATGGGTCTGATCGTGTCCTTGTTCGTGGTCTCCGCTTGAACGGCTCGGCTGAGAGCTGGCGTGTCGCAAGCCTGTTGTAGGCGATGAGTCAAAACGGCGCGTGACCGTTTGCTCGTTGCGCCGTTCTGGTGCGTTTGTCGCGAGCAATCGGCCTGCAGTGCGTCTGGCGCCTGGCCATGTTCTTGCTTGCTCCTCATCATTTGGCGGGGATTCCCGCCGACTGCCAGGGAGCCCGCCATGTTCGTCAGTACTTTCTTCGACCGTTTGCTCAGCGCCATTGGCCTGCGCACGCTGAATCAGCAGTTCCTGTTTTCCTACGCGCTGATGTTCTTGCTCGCCGTGGTCGCGTCGGTGGCGCTGTACCTGAGCATGTCGGTGTCGCCGGAGACCATCAACGTGGCCGGTGCGCAGCGCATGCTCAGCCAGAAGATGACCAAGGAAGCGCTGCTGCTGCGCGAGGGCGTGCTACCCGCCGCGACGCTGGAGGCGACCATGGCGCAGTTCGATGCGGCCCATCGCGACCTGCTGAGTGGCAACGCGACACGCAATATCAGCGCCATTGCCGAGCCGAGCGTACAGGCGCAGATGAACAAGGTCGGTGGTCTCTGGCAGGGTTTTCGCGGTCAATTGCAGCGCATGGTGTCCGGCGATACGGCCGTCGACCTCAAGGCGCTCGAGCAGCAGTCGGTCGAGTTGTTGCGGGAGATGAACCAGGCCGTCGGCCTGATGGCCGCCCACGCCGAAGGTAGCCAGCGCCGGCAGATGTGGCTGGCGTTCGGTTGCGTGCTGGGCATCCTGGCGTTGGTGGTGCTGGGCCGTCAGTTCGGCCTGCGGCCGCTGATGCACAACCTCAAGGCGGTGGAAGGTGCGCTGACGCGAGTCGGCTCCGGCGATTTCACCCGTAGCCTGGATGGTCATCAGGGCGACAACGAGATCGGCCGTATCTTTGCTGGCTACAACCGTATGCAGGAACAGGTGCGAGGCCTGCTGGCGGAGGTCAAGCGCAGTGGCGAGCGCACCGGTGAGCATGTTGGCAGCGTGGTCGGTGCAGCGCAGTCCGCCGGTGATGGTGTACGTCGTCAGTACGAGGATCTCGATCAGGTGGCAACGGCGATGAACGAGATGAGTGCCACCGTGGCCGAGGTGGCGCGTCACGCCGCTCACGCTGCCGAGTCGGCACGCAGCGCCGATGATCGTGCGCAGAGCGGTCGGCAGGTGGTGCAGCGCAGCTCTGCGCAGATAGCCGAGCTGGTCGAGCAACTGCGACGCAGCGGCGAACAGGTGCAGCGTCTGGAGGCTGAAACCGGTGGTGTGGGCAAGGTGCTCGAAGTGATTACCGGGATTGCCGAGCAGACCAACCTGCTGGCGCTCAATGCGGCCATCGAGGCCGCGCGTGCAGGCGAGGCCGGTCGCGGTTTCGCTGTGGTCGCCGATGAGGTGCGCACGCTGGCCAGTCGTACCCAGCAGTCCACCGGTGAAATCCAGGCGATCATTCAGCGTCTGCAAGGCGGTGCGCGCGATGCGGTGCTGGCGATGCAGCACAGCGCGGCACTGGCCGACGACAACCTGAGCCATATCCGCCAGGCCAGTGAAGTGCTGGAAACCATCGTCGGAGCGGTCGATGGCATCAATGCGCTCAATGCGCAGATTGCCACTGCGGCCGAACAACAGAGCCAGGTGGCGCAGGAGATCGACCAGCGGGTGACGAATATCTCCAGCCTGGCCGAGCGCAGCCAGGGCGAAACCGAGAGCGTGGTGCGGGTCAGTGCGCAGATTCAGGGCGAGGTGCAGCAGCTCAATAGCCAGTTGGGGCGCTTTCGTACCTGAACCCCGGCTGACTGGCGCGGGTGAAAGATCGGTGTTGTGACAAGAGGTCGCTTGGCCAGGTGGGGGCGAGCCGCGATACTGGCGGCCCTTTGTCGCCCGGAAGTCGTGTCGATGACCCTGAAGAAACTCCTGATGCTCACCTGCGTCTGCCTGGCCCTGGCTGCCTGTGGCGGAGTCGATCCCAACTCGCCACTGGGTAAACGTCAGGCGCTGTTCAAGGAAATGCTCAAGGTCAGCGAGGATCTGGGTGGGATGCTGCGCGGCCGCATTCCCTACGACGAAGCCGGCTTCGTCAGCGGCGCTGCCGAGCTCGATCGCCTGTCACGCGAGCCTTGGCAGCATTTTCCGTCGGTGGCGGATGATGAGCGCAGCAAGGCCAGCCCAGAAGTCTGGCAGCGTCAGGAACAGTTCCAGAAGATGGCGCGCGACCTGGAGCAGGCCACCGCTGCGCTGGTGCAGGCCACGACCGCTACGCCGCTGCGTCGCTCTGCGCTCGAACCCGCCGTGCAGGCCATCGAGGACAGCTGCGAGGCCTGCCACAAGGCCTTCCGCGCTTACTGATCGGCGCGCGCTTCAGCCTCGGCCTGTTCCAGTTCGGCGCGCGACTCGGCCAGTTTGGCCTGACGCTTGGCGATCTTCTCCTGGTCGCCCTTGCCCATCGCTTCGCGCAGATCCATCTCGCGCTCCTGCACTTCCTGGCGAGCCTCTTCCACGCTGGCCAGGCGCTCCCTGTGCAGGGTGGCGTCATCGCAATGGGCTTCGACATTACCGAGAGCCTTCTGCAGCCCTTCCAGTTCGCGCGAGTTGCCGCTCTGGCGGGCGGCCTCGATCTTCTCCTCGATGACCTGGCGCTTGGTGGCGCAGCCGCTGGCGGGTTCGGCGGCCAGGATCGGCACGGCATTCAGATTGGCGGCCAGCAGTAGGCCGAGTAGGGCTGTTTGACGAATCATGGTGTCTCCTCGTGGGGGCCTCTTTCGAACTGACCCTGGTCGGTGCGCGAGGTTCGACCTGAGTGACCGATCTGCTGATCTGGGTCAGCCTTGCGGCGATTTCCCCCTGCCTGAAAACTGGCCACGCCGGCATGCTGCAACTGCCTACCCAGGCGCAGGATCTCGGGGTGGCTGAAGAATGCCAGTAGCCGCTCCGCGCTCTTCTGACCAATGCCAGGCTGGCGCAGCCAGTCGTCTCGCTGGCGTTCGGTCAAGTTGCGCCAGTCATCCAGCTCGCCATTGTCGAAGCCTGGCGGCGCACCGAGGGCACGTAGCCATTGTTGCAGCGATCTGTCATAGGCCTGGCTGAATGCCTGCTGCAATTGCCCGGCGCGGCGCGGGCCGATACCTGGCAGGCTTTTCAACTGCTCGGCGTCCAGCTCCAGCCAGTCGAGCAGGCCATCGAGGGGTAGGCGGCTCCAGGTGCCTGGGCCGACGCCGGTCAGGGCCAGCCCTTGCTTGCCACTGAGCCAGGCCAGGCGGGCCTGGAACTGTTGTTGGCATTGTGGGCTGCTGCGCCAGCAGCTCAGTGCGTGGTAGTCCGTCGCTCGCGGCACCGCCACCGAGGGACGCTGCGGGCTGCGCCAGATGACCTGGTCGAGTCGAGGGATGGTCAGACCGGCCAGGCGGATTGCCACCTGGTCGCCGGGGCGTATATCCAGATTCTCCCAGGTTTGCAGCGAACCCAGGGCAACGCGACTGATGCGGCGCTCGTCGAGGTCGACCGGCTGTAAGCGCAGTACGGGTGTGATGCGTCCGCTGCGGCCAATGTTGAAATCTACCGCCTGCACCACGGCCAGCGCCTGGCTGGCCGGATACTTCCAGGCAATCGCCCAGTGCGGTGCTTCGGCCTGCCAGCGCTGGCCCGGGGGTCGCGTACCCTGGCGCAGCACCACGCCATCGCTGGCGAATGGCTGTGGCTCGCTGAACCAGCGCTGGCGCCAGCGGCGGGCGTCCTGCGCATCCGTGAGTGGCTGGGTGTACTGCAGGCTGTCGCTGAAGCCCAGTGTGTGCAGTGCTTTCAGGCGTTCGGGCATTTGTGCCGGGCCGTCGGGCCAGTCCCAGACGAACAGGCCGATGGTGGCGGCCTCCTGATCGTTCAGGGTCTGCCGGGCCATCATCCCGGCTACCTTGCCACGGGCTCCGGCGCCGCCAGCATGCGCTTGCACGTGGCCCTCCATGCGCCAGTAGAGTTCGCCCTGCAAGACCAGGTCGCGCGCTTCGGGCAGGCGTGACGGGACAGCGGGTAGTTGCCTGGCGCGCGCTGTCCAGTCCTGCCCGTGGCGTCCATCGCCGCGGCTGATGGCCTGCTGCAAGATGCCCTCGCGGTAGACCAGGGTGACGGCGACACCGTCGACCTTGGGCTGAATCCACAGGTCGTCGCGGCTGGCGACCCACTCGCTCACGGCAGCATCGTTCAACTTGCGTAGCCCGGTCTGGGCAACCGGATGTGCGAGCGCGCCGGTGCTGCCAGTCAGTGGCTCTGGCATCGTCTTGCCGGTAGTCGGGAAGCAGCGGTGCCAGGTCTGCAGACGCTCGCGCGCTTGATCGTAGAGTTCGTCGGCGACCAGCGAATGGCCCTGGTTGTGGTAGGCGTCGTCCCATTGAGCGATCTGCTGGCCAAGGGCGTCGAGCTCGGCTCTGGCGCGATCCAGCGGCCAGTCGGGGCAGGAGGTGGCTTGGGCGGTCAGCGGGAAAAGAAGCAGCGCAATCCAGCGTTTCATGGCAAGCGTCCGTGCTTGAGGGGATGAAGTCAGCCTAGACGAATTGCTGGCCTGCGCTGGGAGGATGGTGTTCCGTTCGTCAGCCGCTGCAATGAAAAGCCCCGCACTGGGCGGGGCTTTTCGTGTCGCGACTGAACCTTACAGGCCGGCAGCGGCGCGCAGGTCGGCAGCCTTGTCGGTGCGTTCCCAGGTGAAGGTGGTGAAGCTGTCGTCGCCGACGGTCTTGGATTGCGGCGTGCGGCCGAAGTGGCCGTAGGCAGCGGTTTCCTGATACATCGGGTGCAGCAGGTCGAGCATCTTGGTGATGGCGTACGGACGCAGGTCGAAGACTTCACGCACCAGCTGGATGATCTTCTCTTCGGCGATCTTGTGGGTACCGAAGGTGTTGATCGAGATGGAGGTCGGCTGGGCCACGCCGATGGCGTAGGACACCTGGATCTCGCAGCGTTCGGCCAGGCCGGCGGCAACGATGTTCTTGGCCACGTAGCGGCCGGCGTAGGCTGCCGAGCGGTCGACCTTGGACGGATCCTTGCCGGAGAATGCGCCACCGCCGTGACGGGCCATGCCGCCGTAGCTGTCGACGATGATCTTGCGACCGGTCAGGCCGCAGTCGCCCACCGGGCCGCCGATGATGAACTGGCCGGTCGGGTTGATGTGGAACTGGGTGTCCTTGTGCAGCAGTTCGGCCGGCAGCACGTGCTTGACGATCAGTTCCATCACGCCATCGCGCAGGTCGTCGTATTTCACTTCCGGGTTGTGCTGGGTGGACAGCACGACTGCGTCGATGGCCGCGACCTTGCCATTCTCGTAGCGGCAGGTGATCTGGGATTTGGCATCCGGGCGCAGCCACGGCAGCAGGCCGGACTTGCGCGCTTCCGCCTGGCGCTCGACCAGGCGGTGCGATAGTACGATGGGAGCCGGCATCAGCACGTCGGTTTCGTTGCTGGCGTAGCCGAACATCAGGCCCTGGTCGCCGGCACCCTGATCTTCCGGCTTGGCACGGTCGACGCCCTGGTTGATGTCCGGGGATTGCTTGCCGATGATGTTGAGCACGCCGCAGGTGGCGCCGTCGAAGCCGACGTCGGAGCTGGTGTAGCCAATGTCGCAGATGACGTCGCGAACGATCTGCTCCAGGTCGACCCAGGCGCTGGTGGTCACTTCACCGGCAACGATGGCCACACCGGTCTTGACCAGGGTTTCCACGGCCACGCGGGCGTGCTTGTCCTGGGCGATGATGGCGTCGAGCACCGCATCGGAGATCTGGTCGGCGATCTTGTCCGGATGCCCTTCGGACACGGACTCGGAGGTAAACAGGGAATATTCGCTCATCTATCGGTTCCTTTCTTGCCGGAGGCTGAAGGCGCTGTGCGCATCGGGTTTGGCAAAGTGCCGTAATTGAATCTGAAAGCCGTTTTTCAGGCCTATGTACAGGCTTTCGCCGGGCGTCAGGCCGGCGGCCGTCGCCCAGTGCGCCAGGTCTTCCTGTTCGAAGCCGAGCCACAGGTCGCCACAGGCTTCGCGCGCCCAGCTCTGGTCGTGGCTGCACAGTTCGCTGAGCAGCAGGCTGCCGCCTGGTGCGACCAGTCCGGCAAGCTTGCGAAAGGCTTCGGCCGGCGTGGCGAAGTGGTGCAGCACCATGTTCAGCACCACGCAATCGGCAGCAAGCTGTTCATCCTGCAGCGCATCGGCCAGCTTCAGTTCGACGTTGTGCAGACCTTCGGCCGCGCAGCGTTGGCTGGCCAGTTCGAGCATAGCCGGGCTGTTGTCCAGCGCCGTGACATGAGCGAAGCGACTCGCCAGCTCGGGCAGGAAGGCGCCGTCGCCCGGGCCGATTTCCAGTGCTGTGGCGCTGGGGGCGAAGCCCAGCGCGTCGAGCAGCGCCAGCAGACTGTCGCGGTACTGCGGCAGGCCGGCGATCAAATCCTGCTGGGCCTGGAAGCTGGTGGCCATGCGTGCGAAGAAATCGCGGCTGACGGTGGCGCGTTGCTGGTGCACGGTGGCGATACGCGCCTGCACTTCGCCGGGCAGCGGCAGTTCGTCGATGTCCTCCAGCAGGGCAGCGTGCAGGCGGCCGTTGGGCAGGGCACGGCGATAGAAGATCGCGTTGCCCTCACGGCGCGTGGCCACCAGGCCAGCCTGGGCCAGCACCTTGAGGTGATGACTCATGCCTGACTGGCCAATGGCGAAGATCTGCGCCAGTTCCAGTACACCGAACGAATCGTTGCTTAGGGCGCGCAGAACGTTCAGACGTAGCGGATCACCGCCGGCCTTGCACAGGGCGGCGAGCTCGTCGCAGGGGTCGAATTGCAGCTGGGATGCGCGCAGGGTCATGGTGGCGCAGTCTAGTCGGTCATTTTTCATACAGCAACACCAATATCAAAAAGTTTTGATATTGGTGTTGTGGCTAGTCTGTGACGGCTCAGAAGTCTGGTGGGAGCTAGGCACGGCGAGGCGCTTTGCCTGGATAGGGCAGGCAGTCCTGCGGTGAGCATTCTGAGCGAACAGGCAGGTTGATTTAGTCTCTACGACCATCTGTCATTGCCCCGCGGGGGCCGGCTGGGCGAAAATGGACGCCTTTTTTCGCCCCCTTCATTCAGAAGCAGCCCCCGTAGGAGATTCAGCGATGCCCAGCCGTCGTGAGCGAGCCAATGCCATTCGTGCCCTCAGCATGGATGCTGTGCAGAAAGCCAACAGCGGCCATCCCGGTGCCCCCATGGGTATGGCGGATATCGCCGAAGTGCTGTGGCGCGACTACCTCAAGCACAACCCGAGCAACCCGAACTTCGCCGATCGTGACCGCTTCGTGCTGTCCAACGGCCATGGTTCGATGCTGATCTACTCGCTGCTGCACCTGACCGGCTACGACCTGTCCATCGACGACCTGAAGAACTTCCGTCAGTTGCACAGCAAGACCCCGGGTCACCCGGAATACGGCTACACCCCGGGCGTCGAGACCACTACTGGCCCGCTCGGCCAGGGCATTGCCAACGCCGTCGGTTTCGCCATCGCCGAGAAGGTGCTGGGCGCGCAGTTCAACCGTGAAGGCCACGAGATCGTCGACCACAACACCTACGTGTTCCTCGGCGACGGCTGCATGATGGAAGGCATTTCCCACGAAGTCTGCTCGCTGGCCGGCACCCTGGGCCTGGGCAAACTGATCGCCTTCTACGACGACAACGGCATCTCCATCGACGGTGAAGTCGAGGGCTGGTTCACCGATGACACGCCGAAGCGCTTCGAAGCCTACGGCTGGCAGGTGATCCGCAACGTCGATGGCCATGACGCCGAAGAGATCAAGATGGCCATCGAGACCGCGCGCAAGAGCGTGGATCAGCCGACCCTGATCTGCTGCAAGACCACTATCGGCTTCGGTTCGCCGAACAAGCAGGGCAAGGAAGAGTGCCACGGCGCGCCGCTGGGCAATGATGAAATCGCCCTGACCCGCGCCAACCTGGGCTGGAACCATGGCCCGTTCGAAGTCCCGGCTGATATCTACGCCGAGTGGGACGCCAAGGAAGCCGGTGCCGCCGCCGAGGCCGCCTGGAACGAGAAGTTCGCTGCCTACGCTGCTGCCCATCCCGAGCTGGCTGCCGAGTTCAAGCGCCGCATCGCCGGTGAACTGCCGGCCGATTTTGCCGAGAAGGCCGCTACCTACATCAAGGATGTCGCCGAGAAAGGCGAGACCATCGCCAGTCGCAAGGCCAGCCAGAACGCGTTGAATGCCTTCGGCCCGCTGCTGCCGGAGTTCCTCGGTGGCTCGGCCGACCTGGCCGGCTCCAACCTGACCCTGTGGAAGGGCTGCAAGGGCGTCTCCGCTGAAGATGCGTCCGGCAACTACATGTTCTACGGCGTGCGCGAGTTCGGCATGAGCGCGATCATGAACGGCATCGCCCTGCACGGCGGCTTCGTGCCGTACGGCGCCACCTTCCTGATCTTCATGGAATATGCGCGCAACGCCGTGCGCATGTCCGCGCTGATGAAGAAGCGCGTGCTCTACGTATTCACCCACGACTCCATCGGTCTGGGCGAAGACGGTCCGACCCACCAACCAATCGAGCAACTGGCCAGCCTGCGTGGCACGCCGAACCTCGACACCTGGCGCCCGGCCGATGCCGTGGAGTCCGCCGTGGCCTGGAAACATGCCATCGAGCGCGCCGACGGCCCGAGCGCCCTTGTGTTCAGCCGCCAGAACCTGCCACACCAGCCGCGCGATGCCCAGCAGCTGGCTGATGTCGCGCGCGGTGGCTACGTGCTCAAGGACAGCGCTGGCGAGCCGGAGCTGATCCTGATCGCCACCGGTTCGGAAGTCGGTCTGGCCGTGGCTGCTTACGACAAACTGACCGCTGCCGGCCGCAAGGTGCGCGTGGTGTCGATGCCGTCCACCAGCGTGTTCGATGCCCAGGACGCCGCCTACAAGCAGGACGTGCTGCCGCTGCAGGTCGGTGCGCGCATCGCCATCGAGGCCTCGCACGCCGACTACTGGTACAAGTACGTGGGCCTGGAAGGTCGCATCATCGGCATGACCAGCTTCGGTGAGTCGGCCCCGGCCCCGGCCCTGTTCGAGCACTTCGGTTTCACCGTCGACAACATCGTCGCCACCGCCGAAGAACTGCTGGACGCCTGATGCGTTGACGCCCCTCTCCCGCCAACGGGAGAGGGGGTTGAACTGCGAACCTGCGAGACGCCATGTCCAATCGCCCCTATCGTGTCGCCCTCAACGGCTATGGCCGCATCGGCCGTTGCGTGCTGCGCGCGCTGCACGAGCGTGGCAATTCAGCGAGCCTGGAAATCGTCGCGCTGAATGACCTGGCCGATCAGGCCAGCATCGAATACCTGACCCGCTTCGATTCCACCCACGGGCGTTTTCCCGGCGAGGTGAAGGTCGATGGCGACTGCCTGCACATCAACGGCGATTGCGTGAAGGTGCTGCGCCAGAGCGAGCCCGAGGCCATCGACTGGGCCGCGCTGGACATCGACCTGCTGCTGGAGTGTTCCGGGCAGTACGTCACCCGCGATCAGGCGCAGCGTTTCATCGACGCTGGCGCTCCGCGGGTGTTGCTGTCGCAGCCGATGGCCAGCGAGGCGGATATCGACGCCACGGTGGTCTACGGCGTCAATCAGCAATGCCTCAGTGGTGCCGAACAACTGGTCTCCAATGCCTCCTGCACCACCAACTGCGGTGTGCCGCTGCTGAAACTTCTCGATGAGGTGGTGGGTCTGGAATACGTCTCCATTACCACCATCCACTCGGCGATGAACGACCAACCGGTGATCGATGCCTACCACCACGAAGACCTGCGCCGCACGCGCTCGGCCTTCCAGTCGGTGATCCCGGTATCCACCGGGCTGGCGCGGGGTATCGAGCGCCTGCTACCGGAACTGACCGGGCGTATCCAGGCCAAGGCCATCCGCGTGCCGACGGTCAACGTCTCGTGCCTGGACATCACCCTGCAGACTGCGCGCGATACCTCTGCCGAAGAGATCAACCGCGTGCTGCGTCAGGCGGCGGAAAGTGGCCCGCTCAAGGGGCTGCTGGCCTACACCGAACTGCCACACGCCAGCTGCGACTTCAACCATGATCCGCACTCGGCCATCGTCGACGGCAGCCAGACCCGCGTGTCCGGCCCGCGCCTGGTCAACCTGCTGGCCTGGTTCGACAACGAGTGGGGGTTTGCCAACCGCATGCTCGATGTTGCTGAACATTTTCTCCTACAAGCCAATCCACAAGTGAGCGAGCTAGAGCGAGACAAGGCAAAAACAGGCGAAGAAGCGCAGTTTACGAGGTGTAAATGAGCATTCTGAGCCTGTTTTTAACGCAGTATCGCCGACGCGCAGCCGCTTGTGGTTTGGCGTAACCAGCCCCCGTGAAGGACTGATTTATGACCGTTCTGAAGATGACCGACCTCGACCTCGCCGGTAAGCGCGTGTTGATCCGCGAAGACCTCAACGTCCCGGTGAAGGACGGTGTGGTCAAGAGCGACGCGCGTATCCTCGCATCCTTGCCGACCATCAAGCTGGCGCTGGAGAAGGGCGCTGCCGTGCTGGTCTGCTCGCACTTGGGGCGCCCGGAAGAGGGCATCTACAGCGAGGAAGACAGCCTGGCCCCGGTCGCCGCCTACCTGATCAAGGCGCTCGGTCGTGACGTGCCGCTGGTCAAGGACTACCTCGGCGGTGTCGAGGTCAAGGCCGGTGAGCTGGTGCTGCTGGAGAACGTCCGCTTCAACAAAGGCGAGAAGAAGAACACCGACGAGCTGGCCCAGCAGTACGCCGCCCTGTGCGACGTGTTCGTGATGGACGCCTTCGGTACCGCCCACCGCGCCCAGGGCTCGACCCACGGTGTGGCCAAATTCGCCAAGGTTGCCTGTGCCGGCCCGCTGCTGGCTGCCGAGCTGGATGCGCTGGGCAAGGCCCTGGACAAGCCGGCCCGCCCGATGCTGGCCATCGTCGCCGGCTCCAAGGTGTCGACCAAACTGGACGTGCTCAATTCCCTGGCCGATATCTGCGATTCGCTGATCGTCGGCGGCGGCATCGCCAACACCTTCCTCGCGGCTGCCGGCCTGCCGGTGGGCAAATCGCTGTACGAGGCTGATCTGGTCGACACCGCCAAGGCCATCGCGGCCAAGGTCAGCGTACCGCTGCCGGTCGATGTTGTGGTGGCCAAGGCCTTCGCCGAAGACGCCGAAGCCACCATCAAGGCGGTCAAGGACGTGGCCGAGGACGACATGATTCTCGACATCGGCCCGCAAACCGCGGCGATGTTCGCCGAGATGCTCAAGGCCTCGCAGACCATTCTGTGGAACGGCCCGGTCGGCGTGTTCGAGTTCGATCAGTTCGGCAACGGCACCAAGGCCCTGGCCCTGGCCATCGCCGAAAGCCCGGCGTTCTCCATCGCAGGCGGCGGCGATACCCTGGCGGCCATCGACAAGTACGGCGTGGCGGACAAGATTTCCTACATTTCCACCGGCGGCGGCGCCTTCCTCGAGTTCGTTGAAGGCAAGGTGCTGCCAGCGGTTGAGGTGCTGGAGCAGCGCGCGCAGTGATCGCCAGCTAGGGTGAAGGGAGTCACCCTACGCCGCGGCCGATAAAACCCTGACGTGAACGGGTGGTCTGTAGAAAACCGGATCATCGAACAAGGAGTCATGTCATGGACAAGTTAGCCGCTTTGAGCGTCATTGGTATGTTGCTGGCCGGTTGCACCAGCGGTGGTCGGGAGGCGGCCTGCGAGGTATTCAGTCCTGCGCAGATCGAAACCCCGACCACTCAGGATGATCAGCGAGTCGAGGAGAGCGCCGGGCAGCCTACCGGCCCGGCGCCGGAACAGCGTTGCTGACGAGGAGAAGCAATGAGCGGGATTAAACTGGCGGGGCTTGCCGCGATCGCACTGCTGCTTGCAGCGTGCAGCAGCCAGCCGGCGGCGCCGGATCACTGGAATCGCTGGGTTTGCGATAGCCAGGCCGAAGTGCAATGGCGCTTCGCCAATGGCGGTTTCGATCAGGTAGATGTACGTCTGGGCGGCGATGACATCGTCTACCGCCTGACCCAGGAGCCAGCTGCATCTGGCGCGCTGTACAGCGATGGACGCCTGTCCTTCCACACCAAGGGTGAGGAAGGTCTGGTCTACTGGACGGCGACCGATGACCTGATCGGGCGTGGCTGCAAGGCGCCGTAACATCCTCGGCGACGCCGAGGCGAGAACTGCGGGCATGCCCGAGCTTCACGAAACTTGAACAACGCCTGCCCCTGCGGCAGGCTTGCACGATTAACGACCTCCAAACCGGGAGACAGAAACACCATGGCACTTATCAGCATGCGCCAGATGCTCGACCACGCCGCCGAATTCGGCTACGGCGTGCCGGCCTTCAACGTCAACAACCTCGAGCAGATGCGCGCCATCATGGAAGCCGCCGACAAGACCGATTCGCCGGTCATCGTCCAGGCCTCCGCTGGTGCCCGCAAGTACGCCGGTGCGCCGTTCCTGCGCCACCTGATCCTGGCTGCCATCGAAGAATTCCCGCATATCCCGGTGTGCATGCACCAGGATCACGGCACCAGCCCGGACGTGTGCCAACGCTCCATCCAACTGGGCTTCAGCTCGGTGATGATGGACGGTTCGCTGAAGGAAGACGGCAAGACCCCGGCCGATTACGACTACAACGTCCGCGTGACCCAGCAGACCGTGGCGTTCGCCCATGCCTGCGGCGTGTCCGTGGAAGGCGAGCTGGGTTGCCTGGGCAGCCTGGAAACCGGCATGGCCGGTGAAGAAGATGGCGTCGGCGCCGAAGGCGTACTGGATCACAGCCAACTGCTGACTGATCCGGAAGAGGCCGCCGACTTCGTCAAGAAGACCCAGGTCGATGCCTTGGCCATCGCCATCGGCACCAGCCACGGTGCCTACAAGTTCACCAAGCCGCCAACCGGCGACGTGCTCTCCATCGAGCGCATCAAGGAAATCCACAAGCGCATCCCCAATACCCATCTGGTGATGCACGGCTCCTCCTCCGTTCCGCAGGAATGGCTGAAGGTGATCAACGAGTTCGGCGGCGACATCAAGGAAACCTACGGTGTGCCGGTCGAGGAAATCGTCGAGGGCATCAAGCACGGCGTGCGCAAGGTCAACATCGACACCGACCTGCGTCTGGCTTCCACTGGCGCCATTCGTCGCATGATGGCCGAGCATCCGAGCGAGTTCGATCCGCGCAAGTTCTTCGCCAAGACCATCGTCGCCATGCGTGATATCTGCATCGCCCGCTACGAAGCCTTTGGCACCGCTGGCAATGCCTCCAAGATCAAACCGATCTCCCTGGAAGGCATGTACCAGCGCTACGCCAGCGGCGAGCTGAACGCCAAGGTCAACTGAGCCTGATGCGTTACCCGGAGCCCCGCTTTTGCGGGGCTTTTTCATGGAGCAACCGATGAAAAAGCTGGCGCTTGCCTTTCTAACCGTCGCGGCGCTGGCCGGTTGCGCCGTTGCCCCGCCAGTACTCGCGCCCAGTCCGGAAGTGGGTGGGTACGCCATCGACCCGCTGCGTTGTGATACCCGTGCCGAGTGCACCACCAAGGTGTCGCGTACCCTGCTGTTCGTGTTCGACTATGCTGCTGCCGGCGCACCGCTGGTGCAGCGAGATGGGCGCCTACTGTTTACGCCCGAGGATGCGCCGGCAAGCGACTGGCCGGCATTGCGGATCGAGCTGGCCGAGCCCGTCAATGGCCGCTTCTCCCTGAGCAGCGAATGTCGTCAGGAGGACTGCCGTACCTACCCTGCAGCCCTGGATGAGGCCTATCGTCATTATCTGATGGGCAACAGATGCACCTGGCAGGGTGGACTGTGCCTGCCTGCGCAGAGGTAAAACCCTGTAAAACTCCCGAAGCATGACGGCGGGCGTGGTACGCCATAATTCGTGGACTGTCGTTCCGGGAAACTGCCACCCATGTCCAGCAAGCCGCGCCTGTTGCTCGCTTTCATCCTCGCCGTGTTGCTGGCCTCGCTGCTTGCCTCGATTTTCCAGACCCAGACCAATCTTGCCGCCTTGCAGGCACTCGGTGCGCCCATGCCGATGGATGTGCGCCTCGGCACTACCTGCCTCGACCTGCTTGGCTTCGCTCCGACCTTCGCTCTGCTCAGCACATTGGGCTTCATTTTCGCCCTGCCACTGGCTGCCTGGTGCGCAAGGCGCATGCCGACATTGCGTTGGGCGATTTTTCTGCTGGCTGGCGCCATCGCTATCTGGTGTGCGCTGGCGTTGGCCAACACGCTAGCGCCGATGCCGACGTTGATTGCGGCTGATCGCAGTTCGCTCGGTACGCTTGGCCTGATGCTCTGCGGCAGCGTCGGCGCCTTGCTGTTCGGCTTGCTCGGCCAGCGTGCCGGTCGCCCTGCGTCATCGACCTCTTCCGACTCCCTCTGACAAGGCGTGCCCATGTTGAGATTCTCCCGTGCGCTGCTGCTTGGCGCCCTGTTCGGCAGTGCTCCGCTGCTGGCTCAGGACTACCGCATCGAAACCTTCAGCGAGGGGCTGGAACATCCCTGGGCAATGGCCTTCCTGCCGGACGGGCGCATGCTGGTCACCGAGCGTGTCGGACGCCTGCGTATCGTCGAGGCCGACGGTAGCCTCGACCCCGAGCCGGTAGCTGGCGTGCCCGAGGCGTTTATCGCCGCACAGGCGGGGTTGATGGAGGTGGCGCTGGATCCTGACTACACCGATAACCGCTGGCTTTACCTGAGCTATGCGCACGGTTCGCTGGAGGCCAACAACACGCGTCTGGCGCGTGCCCGCCTGGTGGATGACGAACTGCACGACTTCGAAGTGCTGTTCACCGCGCAGCCGCTCAAGGCCGGCGCAGCGCATTACGGCGGCCGCATTGCCTTTCTCGCCGACAAGACCCTGGTACTGACCCTGGGTGACGGTTTCGACTGGCGCGAAGAAGCGCAGAATCCGGCCAATCACCTGGGTAAGATCGTGCGGTTGAATCGCGACGGCAGCGTGCCGCAGAACAACCCGCTGCTGGGCAGGGAGGGTGCCGCCCCGGAGATCTATAGCCTGGGCCACCGTAACGTGCAGGGCATCTTCTTCGACGCCGAGAATGATCGCCTGTACAGCCACGAGCACGGCCCGCGCGGTGGTGACGAGCTCAACCTGATCGAGGCCGGCAACAACTACGGTTGGCCGCTGGCGACCTTTGGCATCGATTACACCGGCGCGCGCATCAGCCCCTATACCGAGCTGCCGGGTCTGAGCGCGCCGCTGCTGCACTGGACGCCCTCGGTGGCGCCTTCGAGCCTGACCCTGTATCGCGGCGAGCTGTTTCCCAACTGGCGGGGCGATTTGTTCGCTGCCACGCTGGCCGAGCGCAGCGTCCGGCGCATCCGCGTGCTCGACGGCATGCTGGCGGGGGAGGAGGTGCTGTTCGAAGAGCTGGAAGAACGTATTCGCGACGTGCGCAGTGGGCCCGATGGCGCGCTCTATCTGCTCACCGACAGTGCCGAAGGGCGCGTGCTGCGGGTGGTGCCGAGCGAATAGCGCTGTATCCGTTACACTGGCGGCCCTGATGATTGTGGGATCGTACCGGTGAAGTACCTCCAGGGTTATCCCGTTGCCTTGCAGCAGCAAGTCCGCCAGCTGATCGCCGATGACCGGCTGGCTGACTACCTGGCGCAGCGCTATCCGGGGCGGCACGAAGTGCAGAGCGACAAGGCCCTGTACGGCTATGTGATGGCGCTCAAGCAGGAGCACCTGAAGAACGCGCCGGCCATCGACAAGGTGCTCTACGATAACCGTCTCGACCTCACCCACCGTGCGCTGGGGCTGCACACGGCGATCTCGCGGGTACAGGGCGGCAAGCTCAAGGCGAAGAAGGAAATTCGTGTCGCGTCGCTGTTTCGCGACGCGGCGCCGGCCTTTCTGCAGATGATCGTGGTGCATGAGCTGGCGCATCTGAAAGAGAGCGATCACAACAAGGCGTTCTACAAGCTGTGCGACCACATGCTGCCGGGCTATGCGCAGATCGAGTTCGACCTGCGCATGTACCTGACCTGGCGCGAGATGAGTTCGTAGGGTGCGCCGCGCGCACCGATGCCTCGGCGATAGGGAAAAACGGTGCGCACGGCGCACCCTGCCCGTCCGATCCGGTATTTGATGCCAGGCGCGGTATCAGCTGTGCAGGCGCAGGTTGAGTTGGTCGATCACCTCGGTCCAGTCGGCGTCTTCGAGTATTTCCTCGCGCAGCAGAGCGGCCTGGGCTGGGCTCCAGAACGCGGCATCGGCCAGCGAGCGACCGGGCGGCAAGGGCGAGTGAGTGCTGATGAAGGCGTTGATGCTGGCGGCATCGTTGGGCAGGCCGAGTTGCTTGAACAGGGCGGGCAGGTCATGAACCGGGGTTTGCATGGCAGTCTCCAAGCGTTGAACGATCATTACTGATTACCAACCCTAGCTCAGATAGTTCCGCTCATTCGACTGCCAGTATCTCGAAGCACTGTTCGCCGAAGTGCACTTCGTCGCCCACTGCCTTGCCCAGCAGGGCGCGCCCCAGCGGTGCGGCGCTACCGAGCACCTGGATGGTGTGACCAGCCTGTTGCAACTTCATGCTCGCGCCCTGTGGGCCGAGGAACAGCCAACGCTCTTCGCTCTGCTCGTCGAGTAGCTGAATCAGCGCGCCTAATTCGATGCCTTGCGCGTCATCGAACGGCCGTGGCCTCAACTGGCGCCAGGTGATCAGCGTCTGGCGCAGCTCCTCGACCCGCCGGGCCTGGCCGCTGGCCAGGTAGGCCGCTTCCAGGCCCAGGGTGTCGTACTTGTTCTCGGCGACGTTCTCTTCGTGGGTGGCCGCTTCGTGCGCGCTGAGGGCGGCGAGGGTGGCTTGTTCGAGGTCGGCCTGCAGGTGAGCGAGCACGTCTTGCAACAGCAGATTCTTGTCCATGGTGCGCTTTCGATTGCGAGGTGAGGAGCTGGGCCACGGCCCATCTTCAATGGTCTAGGGGGCCAGCTGCACGCGGTTGCGACCTTCGGCCTTGGCCCGATACATGGCCGCATCGGCCTGGCGAATCAGCGTGGTGGCATCGTCGCTACCATGGCTCAGGACGATACCGATGCTGGCGCCGACGCGCACGGCACGATCCTCCAGGTACATGGGCGTGTCCAGCCCTTCCAGCAGGCGTTTGGCCAGATCGCGTGCGTGTTCGGCCGATTGCACGTTCTCGCAGATCACCACGAATTCGTCACCACCCAGGCGGGCGGGAAGGTCGGCGTCGCGCAGGTACTGGCGCAAGCGCTGAGCCACTTCGGCCAGTACCCGATCACCGAATTCGTGGCCATGCTGATCGTTGATCGGTTTGAATCCGTCCAGATCGATCAGCATCACCGCCAGCAGTTCATTGCGTCTGACGCTGCGCGCCAGTGCCTGATCCAGGTGTTGTTGCAGTGCAGTGCGGTTGGCCAGGCCCGTAAGCGGGTCTTGCAGGGCCAGTTCACTGAGACGCTGGTTGGCCTGTTCCAGCGCCTGGGTGCGTTCGGTCACCCGTTTGGCGAGGATCTGCTCGTTGAGCTGCAGCGCTGCCTCGCGCTGGCGTTTGAGCTCGTTGAAGCGTGCCGCCAGCGCAAAGGACAGCAGGATCATTTCCAGTCCGGAACCGATCTGCATGGCATACAGGGTGAGGAAATTCGACGGGATAAGCGCGAAGTTGCGCAGCGCCAACAGTACCGCACCGGTCAGCAGCATCAGCCAGGCCAGGGCGAACAGGCGGGCGCCGGGCACCCGGTAGCCGACGCAGACGAAGCTGGTGAGCAGCAGCGTCAGGGTGGCGATCAGGCCGGTCAGCGACATCAGCTGCAAGGCACGCTGCACGGGCAGCAGGATGCTGGCCAGTACCGCAGCGCCGATGGCGATGCACAGTGCCAGCAAACCCTTGTCCCAGCGCGGCAGCCACTGGCGGGTATCGAGGAAGCTGCGGGCGAATACCACCGACAGCAGCGCCGCCGAGGTCAGGCTGACCGGCAGCATGCGATTGCTCCAGGGCGCTGCCTGAGACCACAGGTATTGCGCGCCGAGGCCATTGAGCGAGAGGACGCTGAGGGCGAAGGCGAACATGAACAGCACGTAGTTGAGGAAGGGGCGTTCGCGCAGGGCGAGAAACAGCAGCAGGTTGTACAGGCCCAGAGCGATCAGCACACCGAAGTAGATGGCGTGCACCAGATAGCCGTTCTGGCTGTGCTGCTCGAAATCGCGCAGCGACATCAGCTCGCCGCTCAGGGTCATGCTGCCGCGCGAGTCGACGCGCAGGTACAGCGTGCGCTGTTCGCCCGGTTGCAGGACGATCTCGAACACCGGGTAACGATGGCCGATACTGCGTTCGGCGTAAGGCACGGTATCGCCACTGCGAGACTCGCGCACGCCATCGGCGCCGATGTCATACAGACGCACCTCATCGAGCGAGGCGTAGTTCAGCTCCAGGCGCCAGATGCGCGTTTCGCTGGCGTCGGACTGCAACGGCAGGCGCAGCCAGATCACGCCTTGTACGTATCCGAAGCTGAGGTCGCGACGGGTCAGCGAGGCGCTGAACGGCGCGTCGGCCGCGCGCACGTCATCCAGCGTCAAGGTGCCTTGTGGGTCGGCGAGAAAATCGACCAGACCGTAGAGATCCTGCGGGGCGGTGCTGTCACCCAGGCGGGTGTTCGCCTCAGTCAGCTGGCTGCTCAGCGACAGACAAAGCATCAGCAGCAGGCCCGGCAACGAGGCCAGGAAGGCGGAGGCAGTATGTCGGCTGGCTGGCATGGGAAGAGCCTGGGAGGTAGGCGTGCCTAGATAGTGGCAGAAAGCCCTGTCGCGCAGCTAGTGCCTGTCCTTGTGCAGATGCGCACCCAGGGTGCGCAACGGTGCAAGTTGGCGACAGATCAGCGCCAGTTGTGTCTGTACCAGGCGCTGGCGCTCGTCGGCGTCATCGGCGATTTGCTCCAGCTCCTGCGCCAAGGCCTGCTCCTCATCGCTATGAATGGCCACGGGATGTTCGCCACGCAAGCCCGCGGCGATTTCATCGAGGCTGCGGGCCAGCTTTTCGGCCTGCTCCAGCAACTGGGCCTGGATCATCTGCGGCAGTTGCTCGCCGCGGTGTGCGCCCAGTGCGGAGAGGTAGCTGAGCAGGGTGTGCGACAGCACCAGGAAGCGAAAGCCCTGATCCGCGTCCTTACGGAAGTGGCCGGGCTCCATCAGCATGTTGCCGAGGGTGGTGGACAGCGCGGCATCGGCGTTGTGCGCGTTGCGCCGGGCCAGGCGATAGCCGAGGTCGTCGCGCTTGCCGTTGGCGTACTGGGCGATGATCTGCCGCAGGTAGGCGCTGTTGCAGCTCAACGTGTTGGCCAGCATGCGGCCCAGGCGCCGGCCCTGCCAGTCCGGCAGGATCAGGAACACCGCCAGGCCGGCGATCAGACCGCCGAGCAGGGTATCGACCAGGCGTGGCAGGAACAGGCCGTAGCCATCGCCGATCTGGTTGAAGCAGAACAGTACCAGCAGGGTGATCGCCGCCGTGGCCAGGGTGTAGCGCGTGGTTCGGGTGGCGAAGAAGGCGACGCCGGCGACCACGGCGAACAGCGCCTGCACGCGTGGATCCGGAAACAGGTTGAACAGCGCCCAGCCGATACCCAGCCCGAGTAGGGTGCCGCTGATGCGCTGCACCAGCTTGAGGCGGGTGGCGCCGTAGTTCGGTTGGCAGACGAACAGGGTGGTCAACAGAATCCAGTAGCCCTGGGCCGGGTGGATCAGGTGCAGCAGGCCATAGCCGGCGGCCAGGGCGATGGACAGGCGCAGCGCGTGGCGAAACAGCAGCGAGGTGGGCGTCAGTTGCTGGCCGATGCGCTCCATCACTTCGCGCAGTGAATGTGGCTCGCGATCGAGCAGGCTGCTGTCCTGCTCATCGGCCAGGGCGTCGGGGTTGCTGGCGTTGCCGAGTAGCAGATCGAGGCTGGCCAGATTGCCAGCCAGGGCGCCGAGCGAGCGCAGTAGGCGGCGCCAGGCTGGATTGCTCTGCAGGTGCAGGTGGTCGAGCGAGGCGTGCAGGTCTTCCAGGGCCTGGCTGCACAACTCGCGGTACTCGAACGGCTGGCGCAGCTCGATGGCACTGCCCAGGCGCTCGCAGGCCTCGCCGTGCAGGCGCAGCAGGCGCTGGCAGCGAAACAGTACATCGCTGTGGAAGAAGGCTTCGGCCAGTTCGTTGTAGGGGTAATGCGAGGAACTGGCGCGTTCGTGGATGTCCTGAGCGAGGAAATACAGCTTCAGGTAGCGATTGACCTTGGGCCCGGGGCGGCCGTTGCCGACGCGGTGCAGGATGATCTCCTTGGCCGCGTTGAGCGCCGACACCACCCGTCCGTTCTGTTGCGCCAGGGCCAGGCGCCGCTGCTCCACGTCCAGCTGACGCACGGGTTCGAACAGCGCCGCCTTGAGCTTGAGGTACTTGCCCAGCTCGCGGAACAGCCGAGCCAGGCTCTGTTGCACCGGCTGGTGAGCGAACAGGCCGTGCCAGATCACCGAGAGCAGGCCGTACCAGGCCGCCCCTGCCACCAACAACAGTGGCTCGAGCCAGAGGCCGGCAACGCCGCCGCGCTGCTCGACGCCGATCATGCTGTACACGGCGAGAATCAAGGTGCCCGAGCCCAGTGTGGCGAAGCGTTCGCCCAGGGCGCCGAGCATGCTCAGGCAGAAGGCCGACAGCGCCAGGGCGACGACGAACAGCCAGGGGTAGGGAAAGAGGAATTCGACCGCATAGGCCGCCGCACTGAAGCAGACCAGGGTGACCAATACGGTGCCCAGGCGGCCTTGCCAGCTGTCATCGGTTTCGGTCAGCGCGCTGGCGATGATGCCGAGAAACAGCGGGATCAGCCCATGAACCCAGCCTTGCCACCAGCACAGCGCCAGCGCACCGGCGAGAGCGATGAACACCCGCAGGCTGGCACTGAACTTGTCCAGCGCCCAGAGGCGGCGCAGTGATTGGCGAAGGTGAGGGCGGGGCATGGAAGGTCTGGTGAGAAAAGGATGTGAGAAGCCTACCGGAACTCGTTGGTCACTGGATATGCAATTGACCGCAACAGGTATGTCCCAGGGCTGTCCAGTTGGATTGACGGGTCATCCGTCTTCCCGCTGCCGGTGGAGCTGTCGCGCAGGATCGTGGGCATGAAGAAACTCAAGGCTTGAAATTTGGAACTGATCGGTTCTAAATTCGCCGCATGACGACACGTGGACGCCCCAAAAGCTTCTGCCCGGATCGGGCACTGGAAAATGCCATGCAGCTGTTCTGGCAGCGCGGCTACGAGGCCGCTTCGCTGCAGGATCTGCAGGCGGTCACCGGCCTGTCCAGGAGCAGCCTGTATCAGACCTACCCGAGCAAGCAGGCCTGGTTCGTCGCTGCATTCAGCCGCTATGTGGAGCAGCGTCGCGCCCTGTTACTGGAGCAGCTGGAGGCCAGTGCCTCGCCGCTCGGTTTCATTCGCGAGCGCCTGCTCAGTGTCCTCGATGATGGCGGCTCGGATGGCGTGCCGCGCGGTTGCATGCTGGTCAACGTCGCCAACGAATTCTCGCTGTCGGAGCCCGTGCTGGTGCCTGTGCTGCAGCGTGCCACCGCGGGGATCTGTCAGGTATTCGAGCAGGCGCTGGTACGCGCCGTGGCCTGCGGCGAACTGCCCGCAGCAGACGGCCTGCAAGCCCGCGCCGCCTATCTGCAATGCGTGATGAGCGGCTTGCGCACCCAGGTCAAGTCCGGGCTGCCGGCTGACTCGATCCGCGCCACGGTCGCCGTGGTGATGACAAGCCTGGGCGGGGCCTGAGTTCTGCGTCGGGGTGTTCTTTCGTATATTTGTGGACTGATTGGTTCTGAACTGGAGGGTGGGCATGCGGGAATTGTTCGAGCTGTGCGGGGCTGATCGCGAGCTGGTGTTTTCACCTTACTGCTGGCGTGTGCGCCTCGCGCTGGCGCACAAGGGGCTGGATTATCAGAGCCGGCCGACGCGCTTCACCGACAAAGAGCTGATCGCTTTTTCCGGGCAGAAGCTGGTGCCGGTGCTCACCGATGACGGTGAAACGCTGCATGACAGCATGGCCATTTTCGCCTACCTGGATCGACGCTACCCGCAACATCCCCTGCTTGGCGATGCACTGGCTGCCGAGCGGGCGCGGCTGGTCGAGCGCTTGAGCTTTCACATGGTGCGCATGCCGCTGTTGAAGATCCTGATCCCGCGGGTCTGGCAGGTCATTGATCCGGCTGATCGTGAGTACTTCCGCAGCAGCCGTGAAAAGGCACTGGGCATGAGCCTGGAGGATTTCGCCGACCCGCAGGGCGGTGAGCGGCAGTTCCGCGACGGGGTGGCGCCGCTGGAAATGTGGTTGCGTGAACAACCCTTTTTCGAGGGGCCGGCGCCTGGTGGCTGCGATTACCTGCTGGCTGGCCTGCTGCTCTGGGCCTGGTGTCTGGGGGCGCAGCCATGGGCGGATGATTCGGCACTCGGCGCCTGGTTCGCCCGCATTCTGCAGACGTACGAAACGACTCACGGCCCGGTCAAGCGGGCCTCGACCCAGGCGGAGATGAGCAAATGATCGATCTGTATTACTGGACTACCCCCAACGGCCACAAGGTCAGCATCTTTCTCGAAGAGGCCGGCCTGGACTATCGTGTCATCCCGGTTCACATCGGCAAGGGCGAGCAGTTCGAACCCGAATTCCTCAAGATCGCGCCGAACAACCGTATTCCGGCGATCGTCGATCAGGCGCCGGCAGACGCTGGCGAACCCATTGCCCTGTTCGAGTCCGGGGCGATCCTCGAATACCTGGCCGACAAGAGCGGGTTGTTCCTGCCACGCGAGACCCGCGCGCGTTTCCAGGTGCTGCAATGGCTGTACTGGCAGATGGGCGGCGTCGGGCCGATGGCCGGGCAGAACCATCACTTCGTGCGTTACGCGCCGGAGCCGATTCCCTACGCCATCGAACGTTACGTAAAGGAAACTGCCCGCCTTTACGGCGTGCTGGATCGCCAACTGGCGCAGCATGAATACGTGGCCGGCGACTATTCCATCGCCGACATGGCCATCTACCCCTGGGCCACATTGTGGCAAGCCCAGCAGCAGAAGATCGAAAACTTCCCGCACATGGCTGCCTGGCTCGAGCGCATTGCCGCGCGTCCTGCCGTGCAGCGTGCCTACGCGCTGGTAGCCCAGGTGAACGAGGATCCGAAGGCGCTGCTGACCGCCGAGGCGCGGCGTCTGCTGTTCGGGCAGTGACGGACGGACAGGTTTTCTCGCGGATTTCCCGGTGAGGCGCGTGACGCTTTCCTAGACTTCAGGTGTTGATCCTGAACGCTGGGAGAAAGTCATGCGAATCGGCGTACCCAAGGAAATCAAGAATCATGAGTACCGTGTCGGCCTCACGCCTGCGTCCGTGGCCGAACTGAGTGCGCAGGGGCACGAGGTCTGGATCGAGACTCAGGCCGGTGCCGCCATCGGCTTTGCCGACGAAAATTACCGTGAGGCCGGCGCACAGATCGCCAAGGGCGCCGACGAGGTGTTTCAGCAGGCGCAACTGATCGTCAAGGTCAAGGAGCCGCTCGCCGTGGAGCGGGCCAAGCTGCGCGCGCAGCACACCCTGTTTACTTATCTGCACCTGGCACCGGATCGGCCGCAGACCGAGGAATTGATGGCGAGTGGCGCCACTTGCATCGCCTACGAGACGGTGACCGATGCCCAGGGCCGCCTGCCATTGCTGGCGCCGATGTCGGAGGTTGCCGGGCGCATGTCGATCCAGGCTGGTGCCGGTTGCCTGGAAAAGGCGCGTGGTGGACGTGGGGTCTTGCTGGGCGGGGTGCCAGGCGTTGCGCCGGGCAAGGTGGTGATTCTCGGCGGTGGCGTGGTCGGCAGCCATGCGCTGGCGATGGCGGTCGGCCTCGGTGCCGATGTGACGGTGCTGGACAGAAACGTCGATGCCCTGCGCCGACTCGATGCCCAGTACGGCAATCGCATCACCACGCTGTATTCGACCCGCGCGGCGCTGCGTGAGCAGGTGCTGGCAGCCGATCTGGTCATCGGCGGTGTGCTGATTCCCGGTGCGGCCGCGCCCAAGCTGATCACGGCGGACATGGTGCGACAGATGAAGGCCGGCGCGGTGCTGGTGGATGTGGCCATCGATCAGGGCGGCTGCGCCGAGACCTCGCGCGCCACCACCCATGCCGAACCCACCTATGTGGTCGATGAGGTGGTGCATTACTGCGTAGCCAACATGCCTGGTGCGGTGGCGCGTACCTCGACCCAGGCGCTGAACAACGCCACGCTGCCGTTCGTTATCGCCTTGGCGCAGAAGGGCACGCACCGCGCGCTGGAAGAAGACCCGCACTTGCTGGCCGGTCTCAATGTGGCGGGCGGAGTGATTACCTGTGAAAGCGTCGCGCAGGCTCACGGACTGGCCTTTCAGCCGGCGGCCAGCGTTATCGAGCGGTTGTCGCGTTAGCGTCAGGCGTACTGCGCGGCGGCATAACCCGAGGCCCAGGCCCATTGGAAGTTGAAGCCGCCGAGATGGCCGGTGACGTCTAGCACCTCGCCGATGAAATACAGCCCCGGCACCTTGAGCGACTCCAGGGTCTTGGACGACACCTCGTCGGTGTTCACCCCGCCCAGGGTGACTTCCGCCGTGCGGTAGCCCTCGGTGCCGGCGGGCACCAGTTGCCAGTCGGCCAGGCGCTCGGCAATCGCCTTCAACTCGCTCGGTGTGTACTGCTTCAACGGCTTGTTGGTGAACCAGCTGTCCACCAGCAGGGTCGCCATCTTCTTGGTGAACAGCTCGGCCAGCAAGGTCTTCAGCTCGCTGTTGCCGCGCTCGCGCTGTTGGGTCGCCAACCACTCGGGCAGGTCGATATGCGGCAGCAGGTCGATGTGCACGGTGTCGCCTGGTTGCCAGTAGGAGGAAATCTGCAGGATCGCCGGCCCGGACAGACCGCGATGGGTGAACAGGATGTTCTCGACGAAGCTCTGGCCATTGCAGCTCACCCGGCAGTCCTCCACCGAGGTGCCAGAGAGTTCGGTGCACAGCGTCTTGAGCTGCGGATCGGTGAGGGTGAACGGCACCAGCCCGGCGCGCGTCGGCAGCACCTCATGGCCGAACTGCTTGGCCACCTGGTAACCGAAGCCGGTGGCGCCGAGGGTGGGAATCGACAGCCCGCCAGTGGCGATCACCAGCGACTGGCAGGCCACGGCGCCGAGATCGGTTTGCAGCAGGAAACCGCCCTCGGTCTTTGCGATGTCCTGCACGGCGGTATCCAGGCGAATCTGCGCGCCTGCTTCGGCACACTCGGTCAGTAGCAGTTCGAGAATGTCGCTGGACTTGTTATCGCAGAACAGTTGGCCGAGTTTCTTCTCGTGATACGGCACGCCATGCTTGGCTACCAGGCCGATGAAATCCCACTGGGTGAAGCGCGCCAGGGCGGATTTGCAGAAGTGCGGATTGCCGGAGAGGAAGTTGGCCGGCTCGCAGTACATATTGGTGAAGTTGCAGCGCCCACCGCCGGACATGAGGATTTTCTTGCCGGCCTTGTTGGCATGGTCGAGTACCAGCACGCGGCGGCCACGGGCGGCGGCGGTGGCTGCGCACATCAGGCCGGCGGCGCCTGCGCCGATGATCAGTACGTCGGTTTGCAACACGAAATGTCCCCAAGGTGAATCGCTGGCACAAATGGTGCTGCGAGAAAACCCGTGAAGTTTACCCGAAGCCGCTCTGGGTCGCCGATTCTGCCCAGCGTGTCGCCGACGAATGTGGGATGCGACGATGCCTGTCTCAGATTTGAGACAGTGACGAGTGGCGCTGCGCCTGCTATCACTAGAACTGATCATTTCGGATGGATCGCCACCAATGCTCGCAGTGCGTGCCTGGCTATTGCTCTTGCTGCTGTCGCCGGCACTGGCCTCGGCCGAGTTGTTGCGCCTGGTGGCTGATCCCTGGCCGCCTTTCAATGACCGAGACCTGCCTGGCAATGGCCTGGCCAGTGATCTGGTGGAGCAGGCGCTGAAGCGTGCCGGCTACACCACCAGCTACGCCGAAGTGCCCTGGGAGCGGGCTGTGCTGGGGCTCAAGCGCGGCGATTACGATGTGCTGATCAATGCCTGGTACAGCGCGGATCGTGCCGAGTATGGCCACTTCTCCCGCCCTTATCTGGTCAATCGTCTGCGTTTCATGCAGCGCAAGGGCAGCAACATTCGTTTCGAAACCCTGGCCGATCTCTACCCGCACAGCATCGCCGTGGTGCGCGGTTATGCCTATTCCAAGGAGTTCGACAGCGACCCCAACCTACTCAAGGTGGGGGTTGGCAGCTTCGAGATCGCTGCGCGCATGTTGCACGCCGGGCGGGTTCAGCTGGCGCTGGAGGATGAACTGGTGGCGCGGTATCACATGGGCCGGGAGTTGAGCTCCATTCGCGGCGAGCTGGAGTTCCTGCCGCTACCGTTGAGCGAGAACGGCCTGCATATCCTGATTCGGCGCAGTCGTGCCGACCACGAGGAAATCGCCAATCGTTTCGACAAGGCGATCCAGGCGATGAGCGACGATGGCAGCTATGCCGCGACGCTGCAGCGCCACGGCCCTTGATCAGGCCAGCACCGTACGCGCACGACCCTGTTGCTTGGCCCGGTATAGCCGGATGTCGGCCTCGTGCAGGAGGCTTTCCAGGTCTTCCGGTTCACCCTGATACAGCCCTGCGCTGAACGACAAGGCAGGCGCGCCCACGGCGTAGTGCAGGCCGGCGCATTGCCGGCGCAGCTTGTCCAGCGCCTGAACCACCTGCTCCGCATCATGCAGCGTGAGCAGGGCGAACTCCTCGCCCCCGAGGCGGCCCAGCAGCATATCCGGGAAGGCCGCGCTCATTGCTCGGGCGAACACCACCAGGGCGCTGTCGCCGCTGGCGTGACCGAAGCCATCGTTGATCTGTTTGAAGTGGTCGAGGTCGAGCATCGCCACGCACACTTCGCGACGCTCGCGCTGTGCCTGCTGCAACATCTGCAGCCCCTGCTCGTAGAACGCGCGGCGATTGTTCAGGCCAGTCAGGGCATCGAATTGCGCGGCTTTCTTCAGTGCGCGTAGCAGGTCGCGCCGCTCCAGCGTCGACATCACCCGGCAATTCAGCTCTTCGGGGCAGAATGGCTTGCGCAGGAAATCATCGGCCCCGTGCTTGATGAACTGCGCGCTGAGCGAGCCCTTGGGATCGGCGGACACGCCGATGATGATCAGGTCGTTGAGGCGCAGCTTTTGCCGTAGCAGCTTGACCAGCTCGAAACCGCTGACGCCGGGCATGGCATGGTCGAGTACCAACAGGTCGAGATCCGGGTGCTCATTGAGCTGGCGCAGGGTCTCCTTGCCGTCACTGGCCTCGATGATCTGGTAGTGGTGCGGTTCGAGGATATGGCGAATGTAGTGGCGCTGCGCCGTGGAGTCGTCGGCGATGAGAATCTTAATATGGCTGTTGTGGTCGAGCCGGTGCAGCAGGCGGAAGGCGTACTCGTAGGAGTGCTGGCTCTCCTTGAGCACATAGTCGACCACGCCCTTCATCAGCAGGTCGTCGCGGCGCTGCTCGTTGTAGCTGCCGCTGAGCACGATGCACGGCAGGTTATAGCGCATCACCAGGTCGACGCTCTCGCCATCAGGTGCATCCGGCAGATGCAGGTCGACGATGGCGGCGAAGAACAGCTCGGCCGAGGTCTCCAGCATCACTTCCGCCTCGGCCAGCGAGGCACAGAAAATCGGTTCCAGGTCGGTTTCCTGACGGAACAGATGCTCGAGAATCTTCAGTACCAGGGGACTGTCTTCAATGACCAGAATATTGCGCATGGGTAACTCCGGCCCAGGCCCGTTTGATCCTTTATATCAGCCTAAGGGCCAGTTCGCGATCTTGCGAGCCAGAGCGATGCAAAACCGCTAGCGACCCCGCAAAAACAAGCGAGTCAGCAGGTCGCGAGGCGGTTCCTACAATAGTCGCACGCGCAGAGTTCTACCCTTGATCTTGCCTTCGCTCAGGCGCTTCAGCGCCTGGCGCGCCACATCGCGGTGCACGGCAACGTAGGCCTGGTAATCGAACAGGGCGATCTTGCCGACCTGATCGCCAGGGATGCCGGCATCGCCGGTCAGGGCGCCGAGGATGTCGCCAGGGCGCAGTTTCTCCTTGCGCCCGGCGCCGATGCACAGCGTGTGCATCGGTGGCAGCAGCGGCTCGCCAGTCGCCTTGGCCGCAGGCAGCGGATACCAGGCCAGCTCCTTGCCCTGAAGCGCTTCGATGGCTTGAGCACGACCGGCTTCGGCGGGCGCCACCAGGCTCAGCGCCAGGCCTTTTTCACCGGCGCGACCACTGCGACCGATGCGGTGGATATGCACCTCGGCATCACGCGACAGCTCGACGTTGATCACCATCTCCAGCCCGGCGATATCCAGGCCGCGCGCGGCAACGTCAGTGGCCACCAGCACGCTGAGGCTGCGGTTGGCGAACAGGGCGAGGATCTGATCGCGATCACGTTGCTCCAGATCGCCATGCAGTGCGGCGGCGGAAATCTTCTCGGCTTCCAGCTGCGCGGCCAGCTCATCGCACTGCTGGCGTGTGGCACAGAAGGCAACCACCGGTTGTTTGCGAAAATGCCGCAGCAGCGTGCTGACCGCTTCCATGCGTTGGCCTGGAGCAATTTCGTAGAAGCGTTGTTCGATCTGCCCGTCATCATGCTGCGCCTCGACCTCAACCCGCTCTGGGCTGCGCAGGAAGCGCGCGGCGAGTTGTTCGATGCCGGCCGGATAGGTGGCGGAGAACAGCAGGGTCTGCCGGCGCGCCGGGGTCTGTTCGATGATGTCGCTGATGCTGTCAACGAAGCCCATGTCGAGCATGCGATCTGCCTCGTCGAGCACCAGGGTATTGAGGCCATCGACCTTCAACGTGCCCTTGCGCAGGTGTTCCTGCACGCGGCCGGGCGTGCCGACGATAACGTGCGCGCCGTGCTCCAGTGAGCCGATCTGCGGGCCGAAGGGCACGCCGCCGCACAAGGTGAGCACCTTGATGTTGTCAGCCGCGCGGGCCAGGCGGCGAATCTCTTTGGCTACCTGATCGGCCAGCTCGCGCGTCGGGCACAGCACCATGGCCTGGCAGCCGAAGTAGCGTGGGTTGAGCGGATGCAGCAGGCCGATGCCGAACGCTGCAGTCTTGCCGCTGCCGGTCTTGGCCTGGGCGATCAGGTCGCGGCCCTTGAGAATCAGCGGCAGGCTGGCGGCCTGGATGGGCGTCATCTCGGCATAGCCGATGGCGGCGAGATTGGCCTGCATAGCGGCGGAAAGGGGCAGGCTGGCGAAGGCGGTAGCGGTCACGGCAAGGGCTCGGGGCTGGTGAAACAGGGCGGCAGTGTATCAGGCCGCGTCAGTCGTCGGTCGGAACCTCGATATTGCGGCCGCTACGGCCCGCTTTCGTGTCCAGTTGCAGGAAGATCGCCGCTGCCAGCATCGACAGCAGGCCGACGCACAGGTAGGTGGCCTGGAACGCCTGCAACACGTGGTCACTGCCGCCAAGGTCGCGGCTGAAGCCGCTGAGCAGCGCCGCTGCCGAGGCGACGCCCAGGCCCATTGCCAGTTGCACCACCACCGACAGCAGGCTGTTGCCGCTGCTGGCGTCGCGGTTGTCCAGGTCGATCAGCGTTACCGTGTTCATCGCGGTGAACTGCAGCGAGTTGCAGGCACCGATCAGGCTCAGCTGGATGATCAGCTGCAACGTCGAGGTCTCGGCATCGACCAGCGCCAGGCTGGCGATCAGGGCGCCAAGCAGCAGGGTGTTGCTGGTGAGGATGTTGCGGTAGCCGAGGCGCTCGATCAGCGGCTTGGCCAGGGGTTTGGCTGCCATGGCGGCCAGCGCCAGCGGGATCAGGCTCATGCCGGCCTGAGCCGGCGAATAGCCCATCGCCAGTTGCAGCAGCAGTGGCGTGAGGAAGGGCAACGCGCCGCTGCCGAGACGCGCGAACAGGTTGCCGATGATGCCCACGGCGAAGCTGCGGGTGTGGAACAGCGCTGGCGAGAACAACGGCTGTTCGATACGCCCGGCGCGCAACCAGTAGGCGGCCAGGCAGGCCATGCCGCCGAGCAACAGCAGCACCACACGCATGGTCGGCAGGTGCAACTCGCCGAGCCCTTCCAGCGCTACGGTAATCAGCAACATGGCGGCGCCGAACAGCAAGAAACCCACTGCATCGAAGCGGCTACGCTCCGGCCCGCGCAGGTCCGGCATATACCTTAGCGCCGCCCAGCAACCGAGCAGCCCCACGGGCAGGTTGATCAGGAAGATCCAGTGCCAGCTGGCGACTTCCACCAGCCAGCCGCCGAGGGTTGGGCCGATCAGCGGGCCGAGCAGGCCGGGCAGGGTGATGAAACTCATGATCCGCACCAGTTCGGAGCGCGGATAGGCGCGCAGCACCACCAGGCGTCCGACCGGCATCATCAAGGCGCCACCGAGGCCCTGAATGACCCGCGCGCCGATCAGCATGCTCAGCGATTCCGATAGCGCGCACAGCAGCGAGCCGAGGCTGAACAGGGCGATGGCGCCGAAGAAGATGCGCCGGGTGCCGAAGCGGTCGGCGATCCAGCCCGAGGCCGGAATCAGCAACGCCACGGTGAGCATGTAGGCGATCACCACCGACTGCATGCGCAATGGGTCTTCGTTGAGATCGCCGGCCATGGCGGGCAGGGCGGTATTGAGGATGGTGCCGTCCAGCGTCTGCATGAAGAAGGCGATGGCGACTATCCATGGCAGCAGGCGGGCGGTACGTGGGTCGAGCGGTGCGGGGATGGTCATGCTGTTCTCGTGGTCTTCGCGCTTCACTCTAGGCTGCTGGTGCGGCCCGGGCAAATCCTCATGAGCCAGGACGGTAAGTGCTACGCTGGAGCTACTGGCATATCGCCCTGTTCTGGGCTAAGGACGGCTTCATGCGCTGGTTACCTGTCTGGTTCTGCCTGTTCAGCCAGTCACTGCTGGCTGCCGAATGGTTTCCCTATCCGGTAGAAGCCGATGGCCGCATGCGGGATTACCGCCCTTTGCCTGTGGCCGACAAGCCCTGGCGCATCTGTGCGCTGTTGCCCCACGGCAAGGATCGTTACTGGTGGGGCGTGGCCTGGGGGCTGGATCAGGAAGCGAACCGGCTCGGCGTGCGCCTGGGCATCTACGAGGCCGGTGGCTACGAGCATGCGGCGGTGCAACTGGAGCAGTTCGACCATTGTGTGGCCGAGGGCGCCGATGCCTTCGTCGTGGCCAGCATTAACACCTATGACCTGTGCCACGTGGCAGAAGTGCAGACGAAGGCTGGCCGTCCGGTGATCGATCTGGTCAATCGCCTGGATTGTCCTGGCATCAGCGCCCATTCCCGGGTCGATTTCGCCGATATGGCGCGCGCAACCCTCGAATACGTGGTGAAGCTCAGTGCTGGCCGTCCGATTCAGGTCGGCTGGCTGCCTGGGCCGGCGGATGCCGGCTGGGTGCAGGATGCCGAACGGGGCTTGCGCGAAGCCATGTCGGGTAGCGCGGTAACGCTGGCTCATGGTGGCTACGGCCCGGTCGATCGCAGCCGTCAGGCGCAACTGGTGCGAGAGCTGCTCAAGCAGCATCCGCAGCTCGATTACCTGATCGGCAACGCCGAGGCGGCGGCGTTCGCGGCGCAGTTGGTGCGTAATGTCGGTTCGCAGGCGCAGGTGCTGTCGTTCTATGCCACTGAGCGGGTGCTGGAACAGATTCACGAAGGCCAGGTGCTGGCAGCGCCGACCGACTCGCCGGTGATTCAGGCGCGTGTCGCGCTGGATCTTGCCGTGCGTGCTCTACAGGGCGAGAAGGTACCGCAGCTGATCAGCCCAAAGATCGAGATGCTCGATGTCGCCGCATTGGAGCGCTTTGACCTCGGGCGGCTGATGCCACCCGAAGGGCACTGGATGATCCGTCAGGAATTACCCGACTAGCCTGTCTTCCTGGCTGCGCAGCGGAGCACCCCGCACCGGGCGGTCGCCCGCGACGAAGTACGGCGCATTGCTGCGCGGCAATAGCTGACGCCCGCGGATTCGATCGGCGATCTTCTCGGCCATCATGATGGTGGTGGCGTTGAGGTTGCCGGTGATGATCTCCGGCATGATCGACGCATCCACCACGCGCAAGCCCTGCACACCGTGCACGCGGCCTTGCCCATCGACCACCGCCATGTCGTCTTCACCCATCTTGCACGAGCAGGACGGGTGGAACGCCGTCTCCGCATGTTCGCGGATGAAGGTATCCAGCTCGGCGTCAGTCTGTACGTCGGCACCGGGACTGATCTCGCGGCCACGGTAAGGGTCGAGTGCTGGCTGCGCCATGATCTCGCGAGTGAGACGAATGCCGTCACGGAACTCCTGCCAGTCTTGCTCATGACTCATGTAGTTGAACAGGATGCTCGGGTGCTGGCGCGGATCCTTGGACTTGAGCTGGATGCGGCCACGACTGGGCGAACGCATCGAGCCGACGTGAGCCTGGAAACCGTGCTCGTTGACCGCATTGCTGCCGTTGTAGTTGATCGCCACCGGGAGGAAATGGAACTGGATATTGGGCCAGGCGAATTCCGGGCGCGTACGGATGAAACCACCCGCCTCGAACTGGTTGCTGGCGCCGATGCCGTTGCCGGCGAACAGCCATTGCGCGCCGATACCCGGCTGGTTGAGCAGCTTGAGCGCCGGGTACAGCGACACCGGCTGGGTGCAGGCGTACTGCAGGTACATCTCCAGGTGATCCTGCAGGTTCTGGCCGACGCCAGGCAGTTCATGCACCAGCGGGATATCCAGCTCGCGCAGTAGCGCTGCCGGGCCAACGCCGGAGCGCTGGAGAATCTGCGGCGAGGCGATGGCGCCGGCGCACAGCAGCACCTCGCGACGGGCACGGGCTTCGGTGGCGTTGTTCGAGTTGCCGATCAGGTAGCTCACGCCGTTGGCGCGCTTGCCGTCGAACAGAATGCGATCGGTGGTGGCGTGGGTGACGATGGTCAGGTTCGGCCGTGCCCGTGCCTGATCCAGATAACCGCGCGCGGTGCTGGCGCGGCGACCTTCCGGGGTCACGGTGCGATCCATCGGGCCGAAGCCTTCCTGCTGGTAGCCGTTGAGGTCATCGGTACGCGGGTAACCCGCTTGTACGCCGGCCTCGACCATGGCGTGGAACAGTGGGTTGTTGCCGGCCTTGGGCGTGGTCACGCTCACCGGACCGTCGCCGCCGTGGTAATCGTTGGGGCCGATGTCGCGGGTTTCCGCCTTGCGGAAATACGGCAGGCAGTCCAGATACGTCCAGTCCTCCAGGCCCTTGGCGGTGGCCCAGTTGTCGAAGTCCAGCGCGTTGCCGCGGATGTAGCACATGCCATTGATCAGCGACGAGCCGCCCAGGCCCTTGCCGCGCCCGCATTCCATGCGGCGGTTGTTCATGTACGGCTCGGGGTCGGTCTCGTAGGCCCAGTTGTAGCGCCGGCCCTGCAGCGGAAAGGCCAGGGCGGCGGGCATCTGCGTGCGGAAGTCGAGGCGGTAATCCGGGCCGCCGGCTTCCAGCAGCAGCACGCTGACGTCGGCGTCCTCGGTCAGACGGGTGGCCAGGACGTTACCGGCTGAACCAGCGCCGATGATGATGTAGTCGAATTCCTGGGGCATGACATCCTCCTACTGCCCGGACGTAGCCCGGGAAAACACGGTGACTGTTCCCGGATGGCATCCGGGCTACGGGACGGTGGTTCTTGTAGGAGCGGATTCATCCGCGATGCTTTTCGCGGCTAAAGCGGTGTGCCGCCCGGCTCTGCTCCCACTAAGCTTGGCGCGACGATCAGAACACCGAGCTGTAGCCGCCGAGTTCGACCTGCACCGACTTGATGCGGGTGTAGTGGCCGAGGGTGACCAGACCGTTCTCGCGGCCGACACCGGACTGCTTGTAGCCGCCCACCGGCATTTCGGCCGGCGACTCGCCCCAGGTGTTGATCCAGCAGATGCCGGCTTCCAGCTTGTGGATCACCCGGTGTGCACGGTTGAGGTCGCGGGTGACCACGCCTGCGGCCAGGCCGTAGTCGGTGTCGTTGGCGCGGCGGATCACTTCCTCTTCGCTGTCGTAGATGAGGATGCTCATCACCGGGCCGAAGATTTCCTCGCGCACGATGGTCATATCGTCCCGGCAATCGGTGAACACGGTGGGGGCGACGTAGGCACCCTTGGCGTACTCGCCGTCGCTGACGCGCGCGCCGCCGACCAGCAGGCGTGCGCCTTCGCTGCGACCCTGCTCGATGTAACCGAGCACGCTCTCCATGTGTGCGTAGCTGACCAGCGGGCCGAAGTTGGTGGCGTCATCCAGTGGATCGCCGAGGCGGATGCGCTTGACCCGCTCCAGCACCTTGGCCTCGAAGCGCGCCTGCAGCATGCGTGGCACGAACACGCGGGTGCCGTTGGTGCACACCTGGCCGGAGCTGTAGAAGTTGGCCATCACCGCGATGTCGGCGGCACGTTCCAGATCGGCGTCCTCGAACACGATCAGCGGCGACTTGCCCCCCAGCTCCATGGTCACTTCCTTGAGGCTGGAGCTGGAAGCGCTGGCCATGACTTTCTTGCCGGTGACGGTGCCGCCAGTGAAGGACACCTTCTCGATGCCCGGGTGCTCGGTCAGCCACTGGCCAACCTCGCGACCACTGCCGGTGAGCACGTTGAATACGCCGTCGGGCAGGCCGGCCTCGGTGTAGATCTCGGCGAGTTTCAGCGCGGTCAGTGAGGTCACTTCGCTGGGTTTGAAGATCATCGCGTTGCCGGCGGCCAGGGCTGGTGCGGACTTCCACAGGGCGATCTGAATCGGGTAGTTCCAGGCGCCGATACCGGCGACCACGCCCAGCGGCTCGCGGCGAGTGTAGACGAAAGAGGTTTCGCGCAGCGGGATCTGCTCGCCCTCGATGGCCGGGATCAGGCCGGCGTAGTACTCCAGCACGTCGGCGCCGGTGACGATGTCGACGTAGCGGGTTTCGGACAGTGGCTTGCCGGTGTCGAGGGTCTCCAGTTCGGCCAGCTCATCGTTGCGCTCACGCAGGATGTCCACGGCCTTGCGCAGGATGCGCGAGCGCTGCATGGCGGTCATGGCCGCCCACACCTTCTGTCCCTCGGTGGCGCTGACCACGGCCCGCTCGACATCGGCCTGGCTGGCGCGCTGCACCTTGGCCAGCACCTCGCCGGTGGCCGGGTTGATGCTGTCGAAGGTTTCTCCACTGCTGGCGGCGACGTACTGGCCACCGATGTAGAGCTGCTGTTCGGCGAAACGGGGCATGGGCTGTCCTCTGAACTCGGTCAATCTGCTTAGAGAACAGCCTATTTTATTTAAATTGAACGATCAATCAACAAAAACGACAGCGCGCAGCCAAACGCGACATGCACGCCAGATGCATGAGTCTCCGTAGGGTGCGCCATGCGCAGCGAGCGATCTAAATGATCAGAGAAAGGAGTTGTACGAGGTGCGCACAGCGCACCCTACGAAGCCTTGGCCAACTGCAGGTCGAGGTAGTCATAGGCGATGCGGCGCGCCTGCTCGGTGTCGAAGGCTTCGCCGGAGAGGGCGCCGCGCAGCCACAGGCCATCGATCAATGAGGCCAGACCGCGGGCGGCGAAGCGTGCCTGGTCTTGCGGCAGCACGCGATGGAACTGGCCGCACAGGTTGGAGTAGAGACGGTGGTCGTTGACCCGTTGCAGGCGGCGCAGAGCCGGCTGGTGCATGCTGCTGGCCCAGAACGCCAGCCAGGTCTTCATCGCCGGGCCACTGACCTGGCTGTCGTCGAAGTTGCCATCGATCATCGCCTTCAGGTGCGCGCGCGGGCTGTCCTCGCGCAGCGCTCGGCGGCGCTCGCCCACGGCCTCGCTGAGCGCCTGCATCAGGTGACGCATGGTGGCTTCGAGCAGACCGTTCTTGTCGTTGAAATAGTGGCTGATGATGCCGTTCGACACCCCCGCCAGGCGCGCGATATAGGCGATGCTGGCATCGGCCATGCCGACCTGGTCGACGGCTTCCAGGGTAGCGGCGATCAATTGCGAGCGACGGATGGGCTGCATGCCGACCTTGGGCATGGGGGTCTCCACGGGGAACGAGTGGGGCGCAGTCTAGGCGGATTTTGATCGATCGATCAATCAATGCCAGGGGATGGCATGCCGTTGTCGGCCCTGGCGTCAGCGTCACTCGAAGAAGGTATTTGCCGTGAACAACGCGCTGCTCAGCGCGATACCCAGGATCAGATGGCGCGCCAACAAACCGCTCACGCTGCGTCCGTCGTCGCCGTACTTCAAGGCAACGAGCACACCTTCGTTACGGCGAATGGAGAACAGCGCGACCAGCACAGCGGTCGCGACGATCAGCAGGCTACCACCAAGGCTGCCCCAGAGATTCCAGGTCGCTGGTGCGAGCCAGGCGGGAAGGTAGGGCAACAGCAGCAGCTTGTAGCCTTCCGGGCTGTCGGCAATGGCCTGTATCCGCCGCTCAAGACTGTTGTGAGCGGGGCGTCTACGGCGGTCTGCCTGTTTTCTCATCGCTGCATCAGGCGCCGCCGATCACGGCTGAGGGGATTCGGCTGTATCCGAGGGCAGCGAGGCCAATTCGATGAGCGCTGCGACATAGAGCAGCCCGACGGCCATTACGGTGTAGAGATCGAAGCCGAACAGGCACTGCGTGAGCACTGCCGTCAGCAGCAGGACGGCGATGGCCACGCCAGACGTTGCCGGTTTGCCGGGCGCAAGCAGGGCCGTTCCGATGGCGGCGGCGATCATCAAGCCGGCGCAGGTGGCCAGGTAGCCGTAAGCTTTCGCGTCCCAGATGGCAAGGGCATTGATGGACTTGGTGTAGACGAACAGAAAGGTCAGCAGTGCGAGGCAGCCGCTGAAGGCGAAGACGATGGAGGTATTTTTCATCTCGTGTGCGGGTTGGTTCATGGCAGGAGGCGAGAGTTTAAGGGCCATGCCCGGCAAGCCCCAGCAGAAATGTCCAAAAAATTGATAGAGGCTGCATCTCTAGGTCGTCAGAAACGACAAAGCGGGCCGAAGCCCGCTCTGTGATGTGACCGGAGGAGGCTTACTTCAGCCACTGCGCAACGCGATCCGGGTTCTTGGCGATCCAGTCCTTGGCGGCCTGATCCGGCTTGGCGCCTTCGCGAATGGCCAGCATCACCGAACCGACTTCTTCGCCGCTCCAGGAAATCTTGCTGAGGAAGGCAGCAGCGTCGGCGGCTTTTTCTTTCAGTGCCGGGTTGGCCACGGTGTCGACGCGCTCGTCATCGCCGAAGACTTTCTTCGGATCTTCGAGGAAACGCAGTTTCCACTTGGCGAACATCCAGTGCGGAATCCAGCCAGTGACCACGATTGGCTTCTGCGCTTTCTCGGCGCGGGTCAGGGCGGTGGCCATGGCCGGGCCCGAACTCGGCATCAGCTTGATGCTGGCCAGGTTGTATTCCTTGATGGCCTCTTCGGTGCGACGCATCACGCCGGCACCCGCGTCGATACCGGTGATCTTGCCGTCGAAGTCCTTGGCATATTTCTCCAGATCCTCGATGGTCTTGGCCTCGACATAGTCAGGCACGATCAGACCGATCTTGGCACCGGCATAGTTGGTGCCGAGGATTTCGACCTTGTCCTTGAGCTTCTCGTAGTACTCGCCATGGGTGGCTGGCAGCCAGGCGGAGAGGGTGGCGTCGAGGTCACCGCGGGAGATGCCTTGCCACATGATGGCCGGCTCCACGGGCTTCAGTTCGACTGTGTAGCCGAGTTTGCTTTGCAGGATTTCACCGGCGACGTGGGTGACGGCGACGCTGTCGTCCCACCCGTTGACGTAGCCGATCTTCAGGGTGGGCTTTTCGGCGGCCAGGGCACTGCCCATGCCGATGGCCAGGGCGGCGGCGCCGAGGCAGAGATTTTTCAATACGCGCATATCGTGGTGCTCCGTCAGTTGAGAGAAGGACTACAAACTGCTGCATGTGGTCATCCGGCGTTGAGGCAGGCCTCGAGACGCTCATGTACGGCTCGTACACTCCGCGTTCAGGGTCGGGTTCGCCGTGCCTGACCATCGCTCGCTAAGTTGCTGATCCTCCTGGAGTGGCAGTTGCAAAATCGTTGACTGGCTCGTTCTCATTGCGGGCCTTGCGAAACCGTGTTGCGCAGCAGATTGCCGGTTCGCGGGCAAAGCCTCCCCGTCACGGCCGCAAAGCGGCCGCGAGTGGTTGACGAGGAGGTTTCAAGCCCGAACCTTCGGTTGCGGGCCTGAATCGGGTCGCGGCCTGTTACAGCCCGACGTGTTTCTTGACGGCGGCTACGCCATCCTGACCGTCGAAGGTGGTCACGCCGCTCAGCCACTGGTCGAGGATCGCCGGGTTGGCCTTGATCCACTCCTTGGCGACGTTCTGTGGGTTTTCCTTCTCCAGTACCTTTTCCATCAGCTGGCTTTCGATTTCGACGGTGAACTGCAGGTTGTTCAGCAGTTTGCCGACGTTGGCGCAGCGCGCTTCGTAGTCTGGCGGTACCACGGTGTAGACCTTGGCGGCGCCGTAGTCGGGGCCGAACACGTCATCACCGCCGGACAGGTAAGTGATGTCGTATTGGGTGTTCATCGGGTGCGGTGCCCAGCCAAGGAAGACCACAGGCTCTTTCTTCCTGATCGCGCGCGACACCTGTACCAGCATGCCGGCTTCGCTGGACTCGACCATGCGGAAGTCGCCGAGGTCGAACTGGTTGTTCTTGATCATGCCGTCGATCAGCAGGTTGCCGTCGTTACCCGGTTCGATGCCGTAGATCTTGCCGCCCAGTTGATCCTTGAACTTGGCGATGTCCTGGAAGCTCTTCAGGCCAGCCTCGGCTGCGTAGCTCGGCACCGCCAGGGTGTACTTGGCGCCTTCGAGGTTGGCTTTTTCCAGCACCTTGACGCCGTTGTCCTTGAGGAAGGGCTCGATCACCGAGTCCATCGATGGTGCCCAGTAACCGAGGAAAACATCGATCTGGCCGCTTTTGACACCGGTGAAGGCGATCGGTACCGAGGCCATGATCTTGCGTGGCTGGTAGCCCAGCCCTTCGGCCAGGGTCATGGCTACGCCGGTGGTGGCGGCGATGTCAGCCCAGCCGATCTCGGCGAAACGCACCTGTTTGCAGCTTGCCGGTTCGGCGGCCATGGCGCCCTGCATCAGCGCGCAGGACAACAGGCCGATGGCGGCGGTGGTCTTGATCGTTTTCATCTGCGGTTCCCTGTGAAGTGAAAAAACGGATTAGCTGGACTGGCGCTGTAGCTTGCCACTGAACCAGGCGAACAGGCCGCGTTTGGCCGTCTGCTTGGTGCCGAAACTTTCGGTGATGCGGTCGAGGATGATTGCCAGCAGCACCACGGCCATGCCGCTCTCGAAGCCTAGACCGATGTCGAGGCGTTGGATGCTCGCCAGTACGTCGTTACCCAGGCCACCGGCGCCGACCATCGAAGCGATGATCACCATCGACAGGGCCATCATGATGGTCTGGTTGACCCCGGCCATGATCGACGGCATGGCGTTGGGCAGCTGTACCTTGAACAGCAACTGGCGCCCTGTGCAGCCGAAGGACTGGCCGGCCTCGACGATTTCCTTGTTCACCTGGCGGATGCCCAGACTGGTCAGGCGCACCGCTGGCGGCATGGCGAAGATCACCGTGGCGATGATGCCGGGGACGCGACCGAGGCCGAAGAGCATGGCCGCCGGGATCAGGTAGACGAATGCCGGCATGGTCTGCATGAAGTCGAGAATCGGCCGGATGATGGTCGCCACGCGCTCGCTCTTGGCTGCCCAGATACCCAGCGGGATGCCCAGCAGCAGGCTGATCAGCGTCGAGGAGAAGGTCAGGCCGAGCGTCACCACGGTCTGTTCCCAGAAACCGGTCATGACGATGAGGATGAAGGCCACCGCGGTGAACAGCGCGAAACGTGCGCCGATGCGCCATAGGCCGAGGGCGACGAAAATGGCAATCAGCAGCCAGGCCGGCGGCAGCATGAGCAGGGCTTCGATGCCTTCGGAAAAGCCGCTGACCAGTTTGCCGATGCTGTCGAAGGCGCCGCTGTAGTTGTCCAGCAGATGCTGGACGACGTCGTTGACCCAGCTACCGAGGTCGAGTTTCTTGTCACTCATGGGATTCCCCCTGCAGTCGGGTCAGCAGGCGGCCCTTGCTGATGGCGCCGCAGTAATGGCCGTCGGCGTCCACCACCGGGATCGGCCCCTCGTTGTCCACCAGGCGGCTGATCACGTCTTCCAGCGGCATGTCCTCGGGCACCGGCACGACCTGCTTGAGGGCGTTGGTTTCCAGTGGCTTGGGTTCGTCGCCATCGACCATCAGCGCGATCTTCTCCAGGCTGATGGAGCCCTGGAAGTTGTTCTGCTCGTCGACGATGAAGGCGTAGTGCTTGTCCAGCGCCTGCAGCTCCTTGCAGATTTTCGCCGCGTCCGGTGCCTTGCCGTTGTGTACGTAGGTCGGCACGCTGTCTGCCTTGAGCTGGCCGGCGGTGAGGTAACGGCTGGTATCGACGGTATCGAAGAAGTTGCGCACGTATTCGTTGGCCGGCTTCTCGATCAGCTCCTGCGGGGTGCCGACCTGGATCAGCTTGCCGCCTTCCATGATGCCGATGCGGGTACCGATGCGCATGGCTTCTTCGATGTCGTGGGAGACGAAGATGATGGTGCGGCGATGGGTCTTCTGCAGCTCCAGCAGCACGTCCTGCATTTCACGGCGCTTGAGTGGGTCGAGGGCCGAGAAGGCCTCGTCCATGATGATCATCGAGGGGTTGACCGTCAGCGCGCGGGCCAGACCGACGCGCTGCTGCATGCCACCGGAAAGCTCATGCGGGTACTTGTGGGCGAAGGTGTCCAGGCCCACCTGCTTGAGCACTTCCATGGCGCGCTTCTCACGCTCCTTGCGCCCGGTGCCTGCCACTTCCAGGCCGAAGGCGGCGTTGTCCAGCACGCTGCGCGAAGGCATCAGGGCGAAGGACTGGAAGACCATGCTCATGTCGCGACGACGCAGGTCGATCAGTTGCGACTGCGGCAGCTTGGCCACGTTCTGCCCGTCGATGTAGACATCACCGCCGCTGGGTTCGACCAGGCGGTTGATCAGGCGGATCAGGGTGGATTTGCCGGAGCCGGACAGGCCCATGAGAACGAAGATCTCGCCCTCCTCGACACTGAACGACACATCACTGACGCCAATCACGGCGCCTTTCTCGGCCAGAATCCTCTCCTTGCTCCAGCCTTCCTTGAGCAGGTCGATGGCTTCTTGTGGGTTTGAGCCGAAAACCTTGTACAGGTGTTCGACCACGATCTTTCCAGACTGCATGGGACGTTTCCCCTTCAATCGGTATCCAGTTCGCGCTGGCACGGCCGGGCACGCATCGTCGAAGCGTAGATCAGCTGTGTCAGGCCTCTGATACCTGTGTGGGTGTTTGCTGAGTTTCGGGGCTGGCGAGCGCTTCGCTGCAGGTGTCGGCCGTGGCGCTCGGACACACCGCAGCGCACGCAGCTGATGGCGATGCTTGCCCGCTGCGTCGTTGCGTCGTGTTCATGAGTGTCCATTGCCTTGCCGTGTTGCAAACCGCTTTCCAAACCCTCTGGCAGTGTTTCGAAGCCCATTCCCTTGGGGTTTCATACGCCGTCCTGGCGCATGCGTACATCCGAAATTTCTTGTTGGACTGGCGCCCTATCGATGGTGGGCCAGCGCTTGTCTGTTCTTCGGTCCGGGGCGGTGGGCCCTGGTCTGCCGTTCCCCTCGGGGCTCGGCAGCGACGTTATCGGCTGACTCAACGATATAGTCTTGGGGTCTGCGCAATTATCGGTTTGCGACCCTGACGTGTTGGGCGACGACATGGCCCACTACGCCGTGTGTTTTCACCTGTTTTCGCCGTTTTCCGGGCTCCTGAAAGCACTGCTCCGCTGTCGTTTCGAATAGGCCTCGGCGTGAGCGCCGAGGTGGGGTATCGAGAACGCGCTTTAAAAACCTTAACAGACTTTTTTGCCCCTTGGCCAAGCCTGCAAGCCGCGCCGGGCTTGGTTTCCAGCTCTGCAAGCGAGACGCAGGCGGCGTACCGCGGGGGCTGTGGCGATGTTGAAAAAAATTTACAGAAATGTGGAGGTGGCGCACTTCGAGCGACGCAGGAAGAGGTGGCAGCAGACTGTGACTGGCGAGTCGGGGCAGCGTTCGTTGCGCATGGCATTCGACGCGTTCTGCTCAGTGGACGAATGCTCTCGACGATCGTCGAGGATTCTTTTTCTTTTGCCATTTTTATCGTTATTTCTTGGCTGTTTCGTCGAATTTATCAGTCATTTGCGGCTAGCGGTATGTCGAAGACCTTGGTGATGGGCGCGCCCTGATAGCGGGTCACGCCATCGAGCCAGGCCGCGATCATCTGCGGGTTGTTCTCGATCCAGTCCTTGGCTACACGGCGCCGGTTGGTATTGCCTTCCAGTACGGCGCTCATCAGCTGGTTTTCTGCGGCGATGGTGAAGGTCATGTTGCGAAACAGCCGAGCCAGATTGGGACACTGCTGGCTGAAGTTGCCACGCGCCACTGTATTGACCTGGGCCGCTCCATAGTTGGGGCCGAAATAATCGTCGCCACCGGCCAGGTAGTTCATCTTCAGACGCTCGTTCATCGGGTGCGGTTCCCAACCGAGGAAAACCGCCCATTTACCCAGGCGCTGAGCACGCTCGACATGGTTGAGCATGCCGCTCTCGCTGGATTCCACCAGGGTGAAACCGCGCAGGTCGAAGACGTTGTCGCGGATCATGCCCTTGACCATTTCGTTGCCTTCGTTGCCCGGCTCGATACCGAAGATCTGTCCGCCCAGCTCGTCCTTGAAGCGATGGATGTCGGCGAAGTCCTTGAGTCCGGCGTCATAGCCGGGGGTGAGCACTGCGAGGGTGTAACGCACCGTTGGCAGGTTGGTGTGCAGTTTCTCGATCTTGCCGCTGTCCAGGTGGGGCTGTACCTGCTCGCTCTGCGCCGGCATCCAGTTGCCGAGGAACACATCCAGCTGGCCTTCGGACAGGCTGCGATAGGTGTCGGGTAACGACATGCGCTTGATCTGCGTGCGGTAGCCGATTTCGCTCAATACCAGGCGCGCCACGGCGGTGGTCATGGTGATGTCGGTCCAGCCGACATCGCTCAGGCGTACCAGCTCGCAGCGTTCGGCTTCGGCGGCCTGCAGGCCGGTGCTGGAGACAAGGGAGATTGCGAGCAGCCAGCGGGTGAGTCTGTTCATGAATCGTACCTGTGTCGATTGGCCAGTGGATTGAGTTCCTGCACAACGTGCGAGCGCGTTATTTCATAGCAAGAGGTGGGCCGCTCCAGGGCTGGGAAAACGACGTGGGCATGTCGAAACGAGACGTGCTCGTCAGATCCGTTGACGACGACGTGAATGGGCACGCACTGGTCGGTGTCAGACGCGGCTGCAATGGTGAAATCCCGATGATGAGCGGCGACTCATCCAGCGAGGTTTTCCAGCGTGGCTATCAGCGTTTTCGACCTGTTCAAGATCGGCATCGGACCGTCCAGCTCTCACACCGTGGGGCCGATGCGTGCGGCTGCATTGTTCGTCGCGGCGCTGCGCGAGCGGGAACTGCTGGAGCGAGTGCGGCGTATCGAAGTGCGTCTGTATGGCTCGCTGTCAGCCACCGGTGTGGGCCACGGCAGCGACCGTGCGGTGATCATGGGCTTGATGGGGGAGTGGCCTGACAGCATCGACCCGGCGCAGATCGCCCCGCGCATGGCCACGCTGTTGGAGTGCGGTGAGCTGCTGCTCGACGGTCGCCTGCCTATCGCTTTCGATTGGGTGCGTGACATGCGTCTGCTGGACGAGAACCTGCCCTATCACCCGAATGCCATGACCCTGATTGCAGAGGGTGAGGACGGGGAGCTGCATAGCGATACCTATTACTCGGTTGGTGGCGGTTTCGTGGTCGACGCGGCGCAGGCTGCCGGCGGTCTGCTCGATCAGGATCACACTGCGCTGCCTTATGACTTTTCCAGTGGCGCCGAGCTGTTGCGCCTGTGCCGTCAACATGGTCTGCGCGTGTCGCAACTGATGTTGGCCAACGAAAAAGCCTGGCGCAGTGAGGCAGAGATTCGTGCAGGGCTATTGAAGCTGTGGCAGGCCATGCAGGATTGCGTGACCAACGGTTTGCGCGAGGAGGGCATTCTGCCTGGCGGGCTGAGCGTACGGCGGCGTGCCGCCAAGCTGCACCGCAGCCTGCAGGAGCTGGGCAAGCCCAACGTGATTGGCAGCACCATGAGCGCCATGGAGTGGGTCAACCTCTACGCGTTGGCGGTCAACGAGGAAAATGCCGCCGGTGGGCGCATGGTCACCGCGCCTACCAATGGCGCGGCGGGGATCATCCCGGCGGTGCTGCATTACTACATGCGCTTCAACCCCGATGCCAACGATGCCGATGTGGTCGACTTCCTGCTGGCGGCCGCGGCGATCGGCATTCTGTGCAAGAAGAATGCATCGATTTCCGGCGCCGAAGTGGGTTGTCAGGGAGAGGTCGGCTCGGCCTGCGCCATGGCTGCGGCAGGGCTTGCCGAGGTGCTTGGCGCCACGCCCGAACAACTTGAGAACGCTGCCGAGATTGGCCTGGAACACAATCTCGGACTGACCTGCGATCCGGTCGGTGGCCTGGTGCAGGTGCCCTGTATCGAACGTAACGCCATTGCGGCGGTGAAGGCGATCAATGCGGCGCAGATGGCGCTGCGCGGCGATGGCGAGCATCACATTTCGCTCGATCGGGTGATTCGCACCATGCGCGACACCGGTGCCGACATGCATGACAAGTACAAGGAAACCTCGCGCGGTGGTCTGGCCGTCAGCGCCATCGAGTGCTGACCTTTGCTGGTGCAACATCCGATCCGCAACGGCCGGTTCGCGAGCTTTTGGTGCGGCCAGAAATGGTCTTGGCCATGCTCGTGGTGACCGGCTGGTCGAGGTTGTTACCGTCCGTCCGTTACTGCCGCTGTTGGGCGTCGTAGCACGCCCCTCAGGCAGTGCTACCGAAATGCTCAAGCCCCCGTGGTACGTGGGCTCGTGAGCGGTTCGCCAGCTTCTTTCTCATCCCTCAGAGCCCCGCCTGGTGCGCCACGCACCGATGGTCTATTTTTTATTGAACACGCATTCAATTTAGGCATGACCTTTGCCTAGATATGGATAGCGGCCCGGTTGCCGAAACCCGGGCGAGAACAAAACAGAGGCCCATTTCAAATGGGCTCATACCGTGCTTAGCGTGAGGGTTTCATCGATGTCGCAGTTCACTCAAGGGGCACAACCCCAGAACCGTGTCGCCCAGTCCATCGGCTTTCTCCTGCTGGACAACTTCACCCTGATTTCCCTCGCTTCGGCGGTGGAGCCCCTGCGCATGGCCAACCAGCTTTCCGGCAAGGAGCTGTATCGCTGGCACACCCTCACTCACGATGGCCTTCCGGTCAGTGCCAGCGATGGCTTGCAGATCACCCCGGACGCCGCGATGCAGAATGCCCCGGCCCTGGATGCGGTGATCGTCTGCGGTGGCGTGGATATCCAGCACAGCGTCAAGCGTGAGCATGTCAGCTGGCTGCAACTGCAGGCGCGCCAGGGCCGTCAGCTGGGTGCGGTGTGCACCGGCAGCTGGGCGCTGGCCAAGGCCGGTCTGCTCGATGGTTATGATTGCAGCGTGCACTGGGAATGTCTGGCCTCGATGCAGGAAGCCTTCCCACGCGCCGCCATCACCACTCGCCTGTTCTCCATCGACCGTAACCGTAACACCAGCTCTGGTGGCACCGCGCCGATGGACATGATGCTGCACCTGATCGGCCAGCTGCATGGCCGTGAACTGGCTGCCGGCATCTCCGAGATGTTCATCTACGAGCGCATCCGTAACGAGCAGGATCACCAGCGCGTGCCGCTCAAGCACATGCTTGGCAGCAACCAGCCGAAGCTGCAGGAAATCGTCGCGCTGATGGAGGCCAACCTGGAGGAGCCGATCGATCTCGACGAGCTGGCCTGTTTCGTCGACATCTCGCGTCGTCAGCTCGAGCGCCTGTTCCAGAAGTACCTGCACTGCTCGCCGTCGCGCTATTACCTGAAGCTGCGCCTGATCCGTGCGCGCCAACTGCTCAAGCAGACCAGCATGTCGATCATCGAAGTCGCGTCGGTCTGTGGCTTCGTGTCCACCCCGCATTTCTCCAAGTGCTACCGCGAGTACTTCGGCATTCCGCCGCGTGATGAGCGCGCCGGCCAGTCGGGCTCCAACCTGGTGGTGTTGCTGCCTATCCCCGAGCATCAGGTCAACTCCAGCGCCGTGCTGGCGCTCAATCGTGCTCAGGGTGAGTCGACCTTCGCCAGCGTGCGAATCTGAGTCGAGTCGCAATGAAAACGGGGCGCCAATGGCGCCCCGTTTCGTTGTGGGTTGAGTCGGGCGTAAGTCGCTTCGGCCCAGCGTTCTTCTGTTGAGATAGGTGCGCACGGCGCACCTTACAGTCGTCCGTTCGTAGGGTGCTCCATGCGCACCGATAGATCAGGCGGGTTTCGGCACCAGGGCTGGCAGCAGATGCCGGCTGATTGCTTCGCGCACGTTGGGCAGCAGGGTTGCGCTGCCGCCGAGCAACTCCTCGACCAGGCGACGCAAGGCGACGGCGCGTTCGGGGCTGAGGCCGCTGACGGCCAGCTCGCAGGCCTGTTCCGGCGAGGCGCCCGATGGAATGCTCAGGCCCAGTGAGACCAGGCGCTCGCGAAAGTCTTCCTGGTCGATCAGATCGGCATGCATCATGGTCGTGACTCCTTGGCTTGGGGCGTCAACGTAAGACGCCTTCCTCGATAAGTAGTTTGAAGATAGCTTCAGCGCCGTCTTGTGGCGAGACGTCCTTGAGTACCTGACCGCCGCCACCACTGGCTTTGGCCGTGGCCGCCTTCATACGTTCCGCTCCCGTCTTGGCCTTGATCACCTTGAGGCGTTTGGGCCGTGGCTTGGCCGGTTGCAAGGTTGCGCTGGCCAGCAGCGGATCGTCCACCACCGTGACTTCATGGGCTTCGATCAGGCCGCGGCGGGCCGGGCCGAAGGCGCTCTGCCGCGCGATCGGCGCGGCGTTGTCGACACTGGCGACGCAGGGCAGGCGTACCTTGAGCCGGCGCCGCTGACCCCGTGGCAAAGCCTGTAATACCTGAGCCACGCCGTTTTCCACTTTCTCCACTTCGGCCAGGCCGACGACCATCGGCCAGCCCAGGCGCTCGGCCAGCAGGAACGGCAGCATGCCCGAACCCTCGCCGGTTTCCGCCTGGCTGCCGGTCAGCACCAACTGCGTGCGGCTGCCTTGCAGGTAGTCGACCAGTAGCGGCAGGGCGTCGGCGCTGTCTGGTTGCTCCAGCACATCGAGTTGTTCCAGGCCCATGCCCAGGTAACCGCGCAGGGCTTCGGCCTTCGGGTCGCCAGCGTGCAGCAATTGCAGGTTCTGCCCTGCCAGGCGCAGGCCGAGCTCCACCGCACGGGCGTCCTGCTCGGCGCGCCGTGGACGACCGGAGGTCGGGTGAGCGCCCACCGATACCAGGGCGACGATATTCAGATCAGTCATGGTGTCCCCGTAGCCCGGATGCAATCCGGGAAAAATGGTGGTGCCCCTTATGCCGCATCACGTTTGCCCTCCTGACGCCAGGCTGCGACGCGCTCGATCAGCGCTTGCAGGATTGCCGCCGAGTCGCCGATCACCGAGAGGTCAGCTCGTTTGATCATGTCGCAGCCGGGATCCATGTTCACCGCCACCACTTTGTCGCAGGCGCCGATGCCCTGCAGGTGCTGGATGGCGCCGGAAATGCCGACTGCCAGGTAGACACGGGCGGTGACCCAGGTGCCGGTAGCGCCGACCTGGCGGTTACGCGGCATGAAGCCATCGTCCACTGCGACGCGTGAAGCGCCTTCGGTGGCGCCGAGGGCGACGGCGGCTTGGTGGAACAGCGTCCAGTCTTTCACGCCGTTGCCGCCGGAGAGAATGAACTCGGCTTCGGCCATCGGGATTTGCGCAGGATCCACGGCCACAGAGCCTAGATCTTCGATGCGCGGCAGGCTGTGGGCGACCTTTTCGCCCAGTTCCAGCACGCGAACTTCGTGGCGAGTTTCGCTGACCGGCTCGGCGCATTCGGCGGCGGCCAGGATCAGCCGTGGCAGTGCGCGCTGAATGTCCTGCTGGCCGGCACCGGCGCGGCCGGTGGCTTGTTCACCGGCGACCTGCCAGACGCGCGTGGCCGGACGCTCACCGAGTTTGGCGGCCAGGCGCCGGCCCAGCTCGCCGCCACCGGTGCGGCTGTCGGGCAGCAGCCAGTGACGCGGCGCCAGCTGGCTTTCCACGGCGCTCAGTGCCAGTACGCGGGCTTCCGGGGCATAGCCGTCGAAGGCGTTGCCCTCGATGCGCAACAGGCGGTCGACGCCGGCTGTGTCGAAGGCACTTTCCTTGTCCTCACCGAATACCACGGCTACGACGGCACCGCTGTCTCCGGCCAGCTTGCGGGCCAGGCCGAGCAGATCCTTGTCGTGGCTGGACAGACGTCCGCCGACCATGTCCGGTACCACGCAGACGTGGAAGGCTGGTTGTTCGACGATGTGCAACGGCAGTTGCACTGCGACGCTGGCGCTGCTGCGTTTGCTGCTGGTGCCCTGCTGGGCGCCGCTGCGGTCGATGCGCTTGAGCCCGGCCGGGCCGATGAAACCAGCGGCGATGGCATGCGGGTTCTTGCGGATGATGCCGTTGGGCCCCATCCAGCTGGTTTCGGCCTTCTGCATCGACGCATGCAACGGATGCAGGCGGTTGCGGGCGATCCACTCGGCGCGTGGGTCGCGGCGGATGATGTCGCTCATGCTGCGCTCTCCTGGTCAGGCACGTACGGTTCCCTCGCCCCCTTGGGGGAGAGGGTTAGGGAGAGGGGGACGCAGGCGACGTCGGAGTGGCCGGACATACCCTCTCCCCCGGCCCCTCTCCCGCAAGCGGGAGAGGGGAGACAAGCGGTTTGCGGCTTCATCAGTGCACCTCCGCCACTTCGCGCTTGGCGGCGGGCCGCTTGGCCGGCACCTCGGTGGCTTCGATCAGTACCTCGGCCACCAGCTCAGCGATGTCCTTGATCTCCGGGCGCGGTGCGACCACGCCTTCGAGCATCGCGGTGCACTGCGGGCAACCGACGGCCACCAGTTCGGCACCGGTCTCCTTGATGTCGACCATGCGCATGTCGGGGATACGCTGTTTGCCAGGAATGTCGGTGATCGGTGCGCCACCCCCACCGCCGCAGCAGCGCGAACGGAAACCCGAGCGTTCCATTTCCTTCACTTCGATACCGATGGCTTTCAGCACTGAGCGTGGCGCTTCGTACTCGCCGTTGTAGCGGCCGAGGTAGCAAGGATCGTGGTAGGTCACGCTGGTGGCCTTGCTCTGGCCGAGATTGAGCGAGCCCTTGCGCACCAGTTCGTCGATGAAGGTGCTGTGGTGCAGCACCTGGTAATCACCACCGAGCGCGCCGTATTCGTTCTTCAGCACGTGGAAGCTGTGTGGGTCACAGCTGACGATGCGCTTGAAGCGGTACTTGGCCAGGGTAGCGATGTTGCGCTTGGCCAGGCTCTGGAAGGTCGCTTCATCGCCCAGGCGACGGGCCACGTCGCCGCTGTCGCGCTCTTCCAGGCCGAGCACGGCGAAGTCGACGTCGGCAGCCTTGAGTATCTTCACGAAGGCGCGCAGGGTGCGCTGATTGCGCATGTCGAAGGCGCCGTCACCGACCCAGAACAGCACATCGGTTTCGCCCTTGTCGGCGAGCAGTGGCAGGCTCAGGTCGGCGGCCCAGTTCAGGCGACCGCCGGGGTTGAAGCCGCCGGGGTTGTCGGTGGCGATCAGGTTGTCCAATACCTCGGCGCCCTTGTTGGGCGTCGCCCCCTTCTCAAGGGTCAGATGACGACGCATATCGACGATGGCGTCGACGTGCTCGATCATCATCGGACACTCTTCGACGCAGGCGCGGCAGGTGGTGCACGACCACAGGGTGTCGGCATCGACCAGCGCCTTGCCTTCGAGGGCGACGATTGGCTGGTGTGGGCCGCCACTGTGTTCGCCCAGCGGCTTGCCAGGGTAGGGCGAGCCAGCGAACTTGGCGTCGTTGCCGCCGGCCAGGCCGATGACCATGTCCTGGATCAGTTTCTTCGGGTTCAGTGGTTGGCCGGCGGCGAAGGCCGGGCACATGGCTTCGCACTTGCCGCACTGCACGCAGGCGTCGAAGCCGAGCAGTTGATTCCAGGTGAAGTCGGTGGGTTTTTCCACGCCCAGCGGGGCTTTGTGGTCGTCCAGATCGAGGGCTTTCAAACCGGTGGAGCGGCCACCGCCGAAGCGCTCGGCACGGCGGTGCCAGGCCAGGTGCAGGGCACCGGCGAAGGCGTGTTTCATCGGCCCGCCCCAGGTCATGCCCAGGAACAACTCGGACACGCCCCAGGCCACGCCCACTGCGAGGATGGTGGCGAGAATCCATCCACCCAAACCAGCGGGAAGAATCCCGGCAACCGGCAACGTGGCGATAAAGAAGCTGACGGCGAACATCAGCAGGCTTTTCGGCAGGCGCATCCACGGGCCTTTCGACAGCCGCGATGGTGGGTTCAGGCGACGCTTGGCGACGAACAGGGCGCCGACGAACATCAGCACCGTGGCCGCCAGCAGGGCAAAACCGAGGATGCGGTTGTGCAGGCCGAAACCGTGCACGAGGATGGCCAGTACGGCGGCCAGCACGAAGCCACCGGCGGTGGCGACGTGGGTCTTGGACATGTACTTGTCGCGCTCGACCACGTGGTGCAGATCCACCAGGTAGCGACGCGGCATCTTCAGCAGGCCGCCGATCCAGTCGACCTGGGCTGGTCGGCCACGACGCCACATGAAGAAGCGCTTGGCCGCCCCGATGACCGCGAGGGCCAGGGCAGCGAAGAGCAGGATGGGGAGCAGGGTGTTTAACATCGAGGACATCCTCAAGCCCGAGGGTGGGGCTGGCGGGAGGGGCTTTAGCCGCGATGCTTGTTACCTTGTCGCGGCTAAAGCCCCTCCCACACCGGTTCAGCGTTTAGATCAGAAGTCCTTGCACAGGCGCAAGGCGTCGTAGATCGCCGCGTGGGTGTTGCGCTGGGCCACGCAGTCGCCGATGCGGAACAGCAGGTAACCATCGCCCGGTTCGCTCAGGCACGGCTGCGGCTTGATCGCGAACAGTGCGTCGACGTCGATCTGACCCTTGTTGCGCGAGCCTTCCTTGAGTGCGTAGTACAGCGATTCGTTGGGACGCACGCCGTTTTCCACCACCACCTGGTCGACCACGCGCTCTTCCTTGGCGCCGGTGTATTCGTTCTCCAGCACGGCGACCAGCTTGTCGCCTTCGCGGTAGACCTTCTCCAGCATCAGGTCGCCGGTCATGATCACTTCTTTCGGGTACAGGCTGCGGTAGTAGGTCGGGAAGCTGGTGCCGCCGATGGCCACGCCCGGCTTGATGTCGTCGGTGACGATCTCCACCTGTGCGCCCTTGTCGGCCAGGTAGTCGGCGACCGACATGCCGGTGAACTCGCAGATGGTGTCGTACACCAGTACGTTCTTGCCTGGTTCGACCTTGCCTGAGAGCACGTCCCAGCTGCTCACCACCAGGCCTTCGTCGGCGCCCCAGTGCTCGTTTTGTTCGAGGAACGGATGGCCGCCGTTGGCCAGCACGATGACGTCCGGGCGCAGGTCGAGGAGGGTCGCCTCGTCGGCCGCGGTGCCCAGGCGCAGGTCGATGCCCAGGCGCGCCAGTTCCAGCTGGTACCAGCGGGTGATGCCGGCGATCTGGTCGCGTTGCGGAGCGCGGGCGGCGATGGTGATCTGCCCGCCGAGGCTGTCCTGCTTCTCGAACAGGGTCACGTCGTGGCCACGCTCGGCTGCGACACGTGCCGCCTCCATGCCGGCCGGGCCACCACCGACGACCACCACCTTGCGTTTCACGCCGGTGGTTTTCTCGATGATGTGCGGCACACCCATGTACTCGCGACTGGTCGCGGCGTTCTGGATGCACAGCACGTCCAGGCCCTGGTACTGGCGGTCGATGCAGTAGTTGGCGCCGACGCACTGCTTGATCTGGTCGATCTGGCCCATCTTGATCTTGGCGATCAGGTGCGGGTCGGCAATGTGCGCACGGGTCATGCCGACCATGTCGACGTAGCCGCCTTCGAGAATGCGCGTGGCCTGGTTCGGGTCCTTGATGTTCTGCGCGTGCAGCACCGGTACCTTGACCACTTCCTTGATGCCGGCCGCCAGGTGCAGGAACGGCTCCGGCGGGAAGCTCATGTTGGGGATGACGTTGGCCAGGGTGTTGTGGGTGTCGCAACCTGATCCAACGACACCAATAAAGTCGAGCATGCCGGTGGCGTCGTAATAGGCGGCGATCTGTTTCATGTCCTCGTGGGACAGGCCGTCCGGATGGAATTCGTCGCCGGTGATGCGCATGCCGACGCAGAAGTCATCGCCGACTTCCTTGCGCACGGCCTTGAGCACTTCCAGGCCGAACTTCATGCGGCCCTCGAAGGTGCCGCCCCATTCGTCGGTGCGCTTGTTCACGCGCGGTGACCAGAACTGGTCGATCAGGTGCTGGTGCACGGCGGACAGTTCGACACCGTCGAGACCGCCTTCCTTCGCGCGGCGTGCGGCCTGGGCGTAGTTGCCGATGATGCGCCAGATTTCCTCGATCTCGATGGTCTTGCAGGTGGCGCGGTGCACCGGTTCACGGATGCCGGACGGCGACATCAGGGTCGGCCAGTGGTAGCCGTCCCAACGCGAGCGGCGGCCCATGTGGGTAATCTGGATCATGATCTTGGCGCCGTGCTTGTGCATGGCATCAGCGAGATTCTGGAAGTGCGGGATGATGCGGTCGGTGGACAGGTTCACCGAACTCCACCATTGCTGCGGGCTGTCGATGGCCACCACCGACGAACCGCCGCAGATGGCCAGGCCGATGCCGCCCTTGGCCTTCTCCTCGTAGTACTTCACGTAGCGCTCGGTGGTCATGCCGCCGTCGGTGGCATAGACCTCGGCGTGCGCAGTGGAGAGCACGCGGTTGCGGATGGTCAGCTTGCCGATCTGGATCGGCTGGAACATTGCTTCGAAGGCCATGACCTTCTCCTCGATTCGGCTGCTACGCGCTCACGGTGCGCGGTGTTCTTTCGTGGGGTGGATGGCTTGCGCCACCCACCGTGGCGTTCGGCTTTAAAGCGGGCGGGTGACGAACAGGCCGTCGTCGTGGCCCTCTTCGGCGCCGCTGTATTCCTGCACGGTGACGGTGCGGATCGGGCTACCCTTGGCGGCCAGGATCTGGTCGATGGCACCGGAGAACCAGCCGGTGAACATGTAATCCACCTTGCGATTCACCTTGCCGTAGACGTAAACGAAGGCAGAGTGCTTGAGCTTGACCTCGGCATAGCCAGTCTCCAGGTCGAGCTTCTGCGTTTCGAACAGGCCCCAGCCGCGCTGCGACAGGCGCTTCATGTAGTGCTCGAATACGGCGGCACCTTCAAGGCCGTGGCATTCGGCTTCCTTCTCGCACCAGTGCCAGGCGGACTTGTAGCCGGCCTTGTAGAGAATCTCGGCGTACTTCTCGGCGCCGAGCACTTCCTCGATGCCCATGTGGTTGTTGACGAAGAAGTGGCGCGGCACGTACAGCATCGGCAGTGCGTCGGTGGTCCAGACGCCGGTTTCATCGTCGACCTGGATGGGCATTTCGGGGGCGTGGGTGGCCATGTACGCAAACTCCTGAGTTCGAATCGTAGGAGCGGCTTTAGCCGCGAAGCTTCAGGGCATGCCGTCCCTTCGGGACGGATCGCGGCTGAAGCCACTCCTACAGAAATTGGGGTGGAAGGGCTTACTCGCCCCAGACGTCTTTCAGTACGCGTACCCAGTTCTCGCCCATTACCTTGCGCACCACGCGCTCGGGCATACCGCGTTTGAGCAGGGTCTCGGTGAGGTTGGGGAATTCGCCCACGGTGCGGATGCCCAGTGGGTTGACGATCTTGCCGAAGCTGGTCAGGCGGCGGGCGTAACCCTTGTCGTGGGTCAGCCACTCGAAGAATTCCTTGCCGTGGCCCTGGGTGAAATCGGTGCCGATGCCGATGGCGTCTTCGCCCACGAGGTTCATCACGTACTCGATGGCTTCGGCGTAATCGTCGATGGTCGAGTCGATACCCTTGGCCAGGAACGGCGCGAACATGGTCACGCCGACGAAGCCACCGTGGTCGGCGATGAACTTCAGCTCTTCATCGGACTTGTTGCGCGGGTGTTCTTTCAGGCCGGACGGCAAGCAGTGCGAGTAGCAGACCGGTTTCTTTGATTCGAGGATGACCTCTTCGGAGGTCTTGGAACCGACGTGGGACAGGTCGCACATGATGCCGACGCGGTTCATCTCCGCGACGATCTCGCGGCCGAAGCCGGACAGGCCGCCGTCGCGCTCGTAACAGCCGGTGCCGACCAGGTTCTGGGTGTTGTAGCACATCTGCACGATGCCCACGCCGAGCTGCTTGAATACCTCGACGTAGCCGATCTGATCCTCGAACGCGTGGGCATTCTGGAAGCCATAGAGAATGCCGGTCTTGCCTTGTTCCTTGGCCTTGCGGATGTCGGCGGTGGTGCGCACCGGAATGACCAGATCGCTGTTCTCGCGGATCAGGTTATTGCTGGTGACGATATTGTTCACCGTGGCCTGGAAGCCTTCCCACACCGACACGGTGCAGTTGGCCGCGGTCAGGCCGCCCTTGCGCATGTCTTCGAACAGTTCGCGATTCCACTTGGCGATGATCAGACCGTCGATGACGATGCTGTCGGCGTGTAATTCGGCTGGGCTCATCAGGCTTGTCCCCTAAACGGATGCACCGAGTCGGTTGTCGGTGCTTTGGGGAGAGCTTATCCCTGGGGGGCAGGGCGACCCGGTGCAAAAACGACTGGGGGTTTGCCGAAAGCGTCAAGCCGAGGTCGTGGACGGATATGTTCGCCCCGCGCACCTCATCAGCATAGGCGCGGCTGGGCGGCATTCCGTTTCAGCCGCGATTTGTCCCGATGGGGCGGGATGGATGATCCACGTGCAAAGAACGCGACTTGAAGAGCTTCGCGGCTGAAGCCGCTCCTACAGGGGCTGGGGGATTTCAGTCCAGCCGCTCGTGGCGATCCTGGCTGGGGCTGGCGGTGAAGCGCTTACGGTAACTGCGTGAGAAATACGAGGCCGAGTCGAAGCCGCAGGCCAGGCTCACCTCCAGCACACTGAGATCGCTCTGGCGCAGCAACTGGCGTGCCTTGTCCAGACGCAGGCCGAGGTAGAAGGCTGACGGCGTGCTATCCAGATGATGGCGAAACAGCCGCTCCAATTGACGTACGGTAATGCCTACCCGTTCGGCCAGCTCTTCGCAGGGCAGGGGCTGTTCGCATTGGCGCTCCATCTCGCCGATCACTCGCACCAGTTTCTTGTTGTGCAGGTCATAGCGGCTGGCGATCTGCATGCGCTGGTGATCCAGGCGGGTACGGATGCGGCTGACCACGAACTGTTCCGACACCTGTACGGCCAGCGGCTCGCCGTATTCCTGGCCGATCAGGCCGAGCATCAGATCGAGGCTGCTGGTGCCGCCTGCGCTGGTGATGCGTTTGCCGTCGATCTCGAACAGTTCTTGGGTGACCAGCAGTGCCGGGTAGCGCTCACGAAAGGCGTCGATGGCCTCCCAGTGCAAGGTCAGGCGTTGGTGCTGGAACAGCCCGGCTTCGGCCAGCACGAAGCTGCCGGTGTCGATGCCGCCCAGGATCGCCAGTTCAGGCTCGCGCCGTTGCAGCCAGTGCGCCAGATGCGCGTCGTAATGGGCCAGTGGCTCGAAACCGGCGATCACGAACAGCGCGCGCGTTTCCTCTGGCAGTTCCAGGCCGCCGTCGACGTTGAGCGACATGCCATTGCTGGCCTGCACAGCGTTGCCGTCCTGGCTGAGCAGGCGCCAGCGGTAGAGTTCGCTACGAAAGCGATTGGCCACCCGCAGCGGCTCGATGGCCGACATCAGGCCCATCATGGAGAAGCCGGGTAGCAGCAGGAAGCAGAAGGTCTGGGGCATACGATTATTGCGCCAGTACTGGAGTGGTAGGTAGCCCGGATGCAATCCGGGAGCTGGATTCCCGGATTGCATCCGGGCTACGGCGTGTTCGATCCAAATAGGAGCGGCCAGACATTAATACGCCAGTACGGCCCCTGTGCAAACAAGTGGTCGGTATAGGTCAATCAAGCGTCGTCCAAGTGCGAATAACCCACTGGAGCGAAGCGTAAGGTGGTTTCATCGGGAGACAAGGTTCCCGAGCACGGTGGGGGCCAAGAACCTATCCACGATCTGCTGCGCGTCGGCGCTACTGCGTTAAAAACAAGCTCGAAATGCTCATGTACAAAAGTACAGTCGCCCGCGACTCCGACCTTTCCTCGCTTGTTTTTGCCTTGTATTGCTCTAGCTCGCGAGATCGTGAACAGGTTCTGGGTCTCTAGAAAAAAGAAATAGAACCGCTGTGACACGATGAGGAGCACCCAGATGAAAGGTCTTACCGCGCTGGCCGCGTGCTGCACCCTGAGCCTGTTCAGTACCTCCCTGCTGGCCGATGATGCCAGTTGTAAAACCGTTCGAATCGGCGCCGTCGGCTGGACCGACGTGGTCGCCACCACCGCTGTCGCCAGCGAGTTGCTGCAGGGGCTCGGCTACGAAACCAAGCAGACCCAGGCATCGCAACAGATCATCTTCGCCGGTATCCAGAAGGGTCAGATCGACGCCTTCCTCGGCTACTGGAAGCCGATCATGGATGACAATATCAAGCCCTTCCTCGACGCTGGTGCAGTCAAGGTCGCCGCCGAGCCGTCGTTGAACGATGCCGTGGCGGTACTCGCGGTACCGAGCTACACCGCCGACAAGGGCCTCAAGACCCTGGCCGATATCGCCAAGTTCAAGGACGAGCTGGACGGCAAGATCTATGGCATCGAAGCCGGTTCGGGTGCCAATACGGCGATCCAGAAAATGATCGACTCCAACCAGTTCGGTCTGGGTGGCTTCAAACTGGTGGAGTCCAGCGAGGCAGGCATGCTCGCCGCCGTCGGCCGCGCCGCTCGTAACGAGAAACCCGTGGTGTTCTTTGGCTGGAAGCCGCACCCGATGAACCTGTCGATGCAGATCACTTACCTGACCGGAACCGAGGACGTGTTCGGCCCCAATGACGGCGCCGCCACCGTGTCCACCGTCACCGCGCCGGATTATGCCGAGCGTTGCCCCAACGCCAACCGTCTGCTCATCAGCCTGCGTTTTACCAGCGCGCAGGAGGCCGAGCTGATGCAGCCGATCATGGATCGCAAGCCACCAGCGCAGGTGGCGCGTGACTGGATCAAGGCCAATCCGCAGGTGGTCGAAGCCTGGCTCGATGGCGTCACCACCCTCGACGGCAAGCCAGCCAATACGGCACTGGTCGCCGGCAACTGACACCAGGGCGCCGGGCAGCCCGGCGCCAATTTCCCCTATTCAAGGTCTGCGGCCATGCCGTCGGCCCCCGTTCGCCCCTGGAAAGGACAGTCGAAGATGAATTACGAAGTTATCGTCACCTGCGCGGTGACTGGCGCTGGCGATACTGTCGGCAAGCACCCCGCGATCCCGGTCACGCCCAAGGAAATCGCTGCCGCCGCCATCGAGGCAGCCAAGGCCGGCGCCACCGTCGCCCACTGCCATGTGCGCGACCCGCAGACCGGCAAGCCAAGCCGCGATGTGGCGCTGTACCGTGAGTTGGTCGAGCGCATTCGTGAAAGCGATATCGACGTGATCATCAACCTCACCGCTGGCATGGGCGGTGATCTGGAGATCGGCAAGGGTGAGCAGCCGCTGGAGTTCGGAACCGGCACCGATCTGGTCGGGCCGATCACCCGGCTGGCGCATGTCGAGGAACTGCTGCCGGAAATCTGCACCCTGGACTGCGGCACGCTGAATTTCGGCGACGGCGACTTCATCTACGTGTCCACTCCCGCGCAACTGCGCGCCGGCGCCAAGCGCATCACCGAGCTGGGGGTGAAGGCCGAACTGGAAATATTCGACACCGGCCACCTGTGGTTCGCCAAGCAGATGATTAAGGAAGGCTTGCTGGACGACCCGCTGATTCAGCTGTGCCTGGGCATTCCGTGGGGTGCGCCGGCCGATACCACGACCATGAAGGCCATGGCCGACAACCTGCCGCCGGGTATCACCTGGGCCGGTTTCGGCATTGGCCGCATGCAGATGCCGATGGTCGCCCAGGCCATGCTGCTTGGCGGCCACGTGCGGGTGGGGCTGGAGGACAACATCTGGCTGGATCGCGGCGTACACGCGAGCAACGGCCAGTTGGTCGAACGCGCCATTGAGATCATCGAACGCCTCGGCGGCCGCGCCCTGACCCCGGCCGAGGGGCGGGAGAAGATGAAGCTCAAGCGCCGCTAGCACGGCTTCCTCCCCTCTCCCATTTATGGGAGAGGGGGCGGGGGAGAGGGTTGGTTTCTCACTCCCGTAGCCCGGATGCAATCCGGGGCATTCCCTAACGCCAATCCCCGGATTGCATCCGGGCTACCGGAGTTCAACCATGACTTTCGTCACCGATATCAAAACCTTCGCCGCCCTTGGCACCGGCGTGATCGGCGCCGGCTGGATCGCCCGTGCCCTGGCCCATGGCCTCGACGTGATCGCCTGGGATCCGGCGCCTGGCGCCGAACAGGCGCTACGCACGCGTCTGGCCAATGCCTGGCCGGCTCTGGAGAAACAGGGCCTGGCGCCCGGTGCTTCGCTGGATCGCCTGCGATTCGTCGACAGCATCGAGGAATGCGTGCGTGACGCCGACTTCATCCAGGAAAGCGCGCCCGAGCGTCTCGACCTCAAGTGCGAACTGCACGCCAAGATCAGCGCTGCAGCCCGCCCCAATGTGTTGATCGGCTCCAGCACCTCGGGCCTGTTGCCCAGCGAGTTCTACGAGGGCGCCACGCATCCTGAGCGATGCGTGGTCGGCCATCCCTTCAACCCGGTGTACTTGCTGCCGCTGGTGGAAGTGGTGGGCGGGGCAAAGACTGCGCCCGAGGCGGTGCAGGCGGCGATCACGGTGTACGCGTCGCTGGGCATGCGCCCCTTGCATGTGCGCAAGGAAGTGCCAGGGTTTATCGCTGACCGTCTGCTCGAAGCGTTGTGGCGTGAGGCGCTGCATCTGGTCAACGACGGCGTGGCGACCACCGGTGAGATCGATGACGCGATCCGCTTTGGCGCCGGTCTGCGCTGGTCATTCATGGGCAGCTTCCTGACCTACACCCTGGCCGGCGGCCCGGCTGGTATGCGCCACTTCATGGCTCAGTTCGGCCCGGCGCTGAAGCTGCCCTGGACGTACCTGGAGGCGCCGGAACTGACCGAGGGGCTTATTGATGCCGTGGTCGAAGGCACGGCCGAACAGCAGGGTGAGCGCAGCCTGGATGCCCTGGAGCGCTATCGCGATGATTGCCTGCTGGCAGTACTGGAGGCGATTCGCCAGACCAAGGCCAAGCATGGCTTTGAATTCGCCGAGTAATCGAGTCATTCCCGGTGCGCACGGCGCACCCTACAGACCGACTCCTATCTAGCTCACCTCTCCCGCTTGCGGGGCTTCGGCGAGAAAAGCGAAGCACTGCTTCGCTCGCCGTAGCGTCCTGAGCTCTGTGAAGGGCGGGGGCACAGAGTGGGGGGCTGGGGGAGAGGGCTTTATCGGAAGATGAACATGAGTCTGCCAACCTATCGCACCACCATCGCCCCCGATTGGGTCGACTACAACGGTCACCTGCGTGATGCCTTCTACCTGCTGATTTTCAGCCATGCCACTGATGCGCTGATGGACGTGCTGGGCCTGGACGAAGCCGGTCGCGCCCGCACCGGGCATACGCTGTACACCCTGGAGTGCCACGTGAACTTCCTGGCGGAGGTGAAGGAGGGCGAGCGGGTGGAAGTTCGTACTCAGCTGCTGGCCCACGACGCCAAGCGCCTGCATATCCATCATGGCCTTTATCGGTCGGGCGAAGAGGCCAGTCTGGCGGAAAGCGAACAGATGCTGATGAACATCGACAGCGCTACCGGCCGCGCCGCGCCGTTCGATGAACCGGTGGCCGAGCGGGTGGCGCACCTGGCTGCCGAACAGCAGAACCTGCAACGCCCTGCCTATGTCGGGCGTGTCATCGGCCTGCGCCGGGCTTCGTAGGGTGTCGCGGGGCCGCCCAGGTTGCGCGCACCAGCGTCACTGCCCGCGCAGCAACCCTTATTTGGGCTTATACGCGCAATACCCCGGCCGTGGGCCGACCTTGGGATGATGGCGGCAGGTGTCCGGGCGTTTGTCGTAGACGGTGCACAGGCGTGTCTTGCGATCCAGGAACAGGCAGTCGTTGTTGGACATGCGGATCAGGGTGAATATGCCTGACTTCTGATTGAAGCGCTCGACGATGCCGTCTTTCTGCAGACGCTTGGCGATGTTCTTCGGCGGTTCGCTGCGCTCGAATTCGTCCACCAGCTCCAGGCGAATCAGGTCGTTCAGGCGCACCTCCACCGGCATGGTGCAGCAGCTGGACATGCAGCTGTGGCACATGTCGGCGGTGTATTTGGCCCAGGTTTCCAGGCGGTCGATCTCTGCAGCGGCTATCAGGCGGGGTTTTATCATGATGCTCGGGTAGGCCTGTCTTCTGCGGCGGACTGTTCGCTTCGCGCCCGAGTCCACCCTACGGTCACGGGGCGGCGATAATAGCGGGCGCGTGGCGTTTGTGAAGCACCGGCTGGCGGTTGCGTCTTTTCCGTTGTGCCTGTGAACCGTTTAGCAGTCGTCTCTCTGGGTGTTGATAGACGCGCCCTCTATACTGGTGCCCGCCTCGGGTGGCCGGCAGGAGTGCGAGGCGACATCTACCTCAGGATTGGGACATAACGCATGCAATGGATTTTCATGCTGGTCGGTTTGGTGCTCGGTGCGGGTGTCAGTGAATCGGCCACCGGAGCGCTTCTCGGCGGCCTGATAGGCCTCAGTCTGGGCCAGGCGCTGCGTCTGCAAGGGCTGGAGCAGCGTAATGCTCAGCTGGCTGCGCAGCTCAAGGAGTTCGCCGCGCGTTTCGAGCATGGCACTCGCGCCATTCACGAACGGCTGGTCAAGGTCGAGCAGGGCGAGCGAGGCGAGCCAGAACCAGCCCCGCCTCAAGCGCCTGCCGAACTCGTTGCCAGCTCCGCGCCCGAACCCCAGCCCGAGCCGGTCGTTGCCGAAGAGCCTCTGCCGGAACTGGACTGGACGCTGGATCCGTTGCCGGAAATCGAAACACCTCCTGCCACTGAGCCTGTGCCGCTGGCTGCTCAGGTCGCCCACGAACCTCAACCGGCAGCGCAGCAAAGCCCTTGGCGCGAGCAAGCGCCGCGTGAGCCGAACCTGATCGAGCGTGGCATCGCCGCGGCCAAAGCCTGGCTATTTGGCGGCAACACCGTGCTGCGGGTCGGTGTGGTGTTGCTGTTCCTCGGCCTGGCCTTCCTCCTGCGTTACGCCACCGAAGGCGTCGAGGTGCCGGTAGAGTTGCGGTACATGGGGGTAGCCGCCAGCGCTCTGGCGTTGCTTGGCCTGGGGTGGTGGTTGCGTCGGCGTAATCGTAATTACGCCCTGGTGCTGCAAGGCACCGGTATCGCCGTGCTGTACCTGACGGTGTTCGCCGCGATGCGTCTGCATCCGCTGCTCGATCCGGGCATGGCGCTCGGCCTGCTGGTGGCGGTGACGCTATTCTCGGCGGTTCTCGCCGTGCAGCAGAATGCCCTCGGCCTGGCCGCTGCTGCTGCGCTCGGTGGCTTTGCCGCGCCGATCCTCACCTCTACCGGCAGCGGCAACCATGTCGCACTGTTCTCCTACTTCGCTCTGCTCAATGCCGGCATTTTCGCTATCGCCTGGTTCAAGGCCTGGCGCCTGCTCAACCTGATCGGTTTCGTCGGCACCTTCGGTATTGGTTTCGCCTGGGGCTTGCGCTCCTATACGCCGGAACTGCTGTGGAGCACTCAGCCGTTCCTGATCCTGTTCTTCCTGATGTACGTGGCCATCGGCCTGCTGTTCGCCCGGCGTACCCTGCGTGATGCGGCGGATGCGCCCGAGTCGCGTAACGAGCTGCTGCGCTGGTCGCTGCGCCGTGGTGACTACGTCGATGCCACCACGTTGTTCGGCCCGCCACTGGTCGGCTTCGGCCTGCAGGTGGCGCTGGTGCGGCATATCGAATTCGCCGCCGCGTTCAGCGCCCTTGGCCTGGGGCTGTTCTATCTGCTGCTGGCGCGGGTACTCAAGGCCCGTGCCGGTGAGCGTGCGCTGCTACTGGTGGAAACCTGCCTGGCGCTCGGTGTGGTGTTCGCCAGCCTGGCCATTCCGCTCGGACTCGACGCGCGCTGGACGGCGGCGGCCTGGGCAGTGGAGGGCGCCGGTATCTATTGGCTGGGCTTGCGCCAGGGCCGGCCGCTGGCGCGTGCTTTTGCCCTGCTGCTGCAGGTGGGAGCAGCCCTGGCCTTTATCAGTGGCCTGGATTATGGCTACGGCAGCCTGCTCGACGGTTCGCCGCTGGGCGCGCTGATGCTGGGTGCGGCGCTGCTGTTCAGCTACTGGCAATTGCGCCAGGCGCCACAAGCTGCCAGCACCTGGGAAACCCGTCTGCTGCCGTGGCTGGGTCTGGCCGGGCTGGCATTCATCTACCTGATTGCGCCGCTGCTGTTCGAGGCCCCCGGCACTGCCATCGCCTGGGCGCTGGCTGGGCTGGCGACCCTGTTCATCGGCCTGCGTATCGCCGCGCCGAGCTTCGTCTACAGCGCCTTCGCCATCCAGTTGCTCGGCGGCTTGCTGTTCCTCGGGCAGATGGCGCTGGATTCGCTGTTCGGCAGTGGCGGTTTCAGCGCCGGCTGGTCCGGTCTGCTGGCGGCGTCGATGGTGGGCTTCGGCCTGATCGCCGGCATGCTGCTGGCGGCGCGTGATCCACATATTCGTGAGAATCGCCGACTGCTCGGCGCACTGTCCATGGTGATGTTGGTGGGCCTGGTGTTCATCAACCTGGCGGTGCTGTTCGTGCTGCCCTGGGTGGCGGCTGCCGCAGTCTGGGGCGGTACGGGATTGCTGATTCTCTGGCTGGCGCTTTATCTGCAGCAGCGCGCGGCTTTTCTGTTCAGCCTGGTATTGCAGGTGTTCGCCGGCCTGGCATTCCTGGCGGCGGGGCCGTTACTGCTGTCGGGGATCAGTGGCGAGGGCCTGTCGCCGCTGGCGCACACTGGTTTCTGGACGCCTGCTGTGCTCGGCCTGGCTGCGCAGGTCGGCGCCTGGCGATTGCACAGCCTTAAACGCAGTGGAAGGGATACCGGGTTCGATGGCGTCAGCCTGCAGCGTCTGGGCCAGCTGTTGCTGGCCTGGGGCGCGGCCTGGTGGGCCATGGCCCTGGTCAGTGAGGTGGTGCGCTTCGTGACCGCGGAGCTGCAGGCCAGCGCTCTGCTGGTACTGGCAGCCCTGTCGACATTGCTCTGGATGCTGCTGGCACTGCGCACCCGCTGGCGCGAGTTGGCAGTCTTGTGCAGCCTGCTGGCGCCAGTGGCCGGGTTGATCCTGATCCATGCCTGGCATCCCCTCTACCATCCGGCTGCCAACTTCGGCTGGCTGGGTTGGGCAGTCGTGATCGCGGTGCATCTGCTGGCGCTGCGACGCTTGACCGATCTGTTGCCGAGTACGCCTGCCAGTGTTGCCTATGTGCTCGGTTGCTGGTTGCTGCTCGGGGTGTTGGCGCTGGAGCTGCGCTATCTGTTGCTGAGCCTGTCCGATCATTACAACGCCTGGCGTTGGCTGGGCTGGGCGCTGCTGCCTACCGCCTATCTGTGGGCGATGGCGCAGGCACGTCGCTTGCCGTGGCCGGTGGCCAGTTTCGAGCGTGAGTACCGTCTGTGGGCGGCGGCACCGCTGGCGGCGATGATGCTTGTCTGGTTCTGGCTGGCCAATGCCAATAGTGCCGGCGATAGCGATCCGCTGCCCTATCTGCCGCTGATCAACCCGCTGGAGCTGGGTTTGCTGCTGTGCCTGGGCGCGCTGTTCGTCTGGGCGCGCGATGCGTTGCCGCGCTTTGGTCTGGAACCGATACGTGCACTGCAATTGGTGCAGGGCGTCGCAGGGCTTTCGCTGTTCGCTCTGCTGACGGTGATGGTGATGCGTACGGCGCACCATTGGGGTGGTGTGCCTTGGCAAAGCTCGGCCCTGTTCGATTCGATGCTGGTGCAGGCCGGTCTTTCTATCGTCTGGACGCTGATCGCCCTGGCGCTGATGCTGTTCGGGCATCTGCGCGGGCATCGCGAAATGTGGTTGGTCGGCGCTGCGCTGATCGCCCTGGTGGTGGCCAAGCTGTTCTTCGTCGAGCTGGGCAATCGTGGCGGGCTGGAGCGTATCGTGTCGTTCATCGGTGTCGGCGTGCTGCTGTTGGTGGTCGGCTATTTCGCACCGTTGCCACCACGCAAGGCTGAGGAAGCCTCCCCGAACAAGGAGTCGTTATCGTGAGAATTATCGCTGCGCTTGTGGCCCTGAGCCTGTCGCTGATCGCCGCTGTACAAGCTGAGGAGCGCCAGCAGGATTATCGTCAGCAGCTGCCACTGGTGCTGGAGGGCGCAGGCCCCTGGTATCGCGTCGAGCTGCCGATGGCCGTGCATTACGCTGCACAGCATGCCGATCTGCGCGATCTGCGTATCTTCAACGCCCAGGGCCAGGCGCAGGCTTATGCGCTGCTGGCTGGCCAGCGTGAATCACGCGATGAAGAGCAGGAACACGGCGTTCGCTGGTTTCCGCTGTATTCCGATGGTCAGCAGAGCGGCGTGCCCCGCTTGCGCGTGCAGCGCAGTACCGACGGTACGTTGATTGAGCTGAGTGGCGATGAGCCTGCTACGGCGCAGCGCCAACTGCGTGGCTGGTTACTCGATGCCAGCGCCATCGACGCGCCGCTGGTGCGTCTGAACCTGAGCTGGAGTGGTGGTGAGGAGGGTTTTCAGCGCTTCTCCATCGAGGCCAGCGACGATCTGCAGCATTGGCGTGCCTGGGGTGAGGGGCAGGTGGCGCGTCTGAGCTTCGGTGAAGAGCGCATCGATCAGCGTCAGGTGGAGCTGCCGGCCCTGTCTGCACGTTATGTGCGCCTGCTCTGGCACAGCCCGCAACAGGCCCCGGAGCTGGATGTGGTGACATTGCGCAGTCGCCGCCAGTCCAGCAGTCCGGCGCCTTTGGTCTGGTCTCAGCCCATGCCCGCGCAAGCGCTGGGCGACGGCAGTTATGAATGGCAATTTCCGCAGGCGCTGCCGCTGGAGCGCCTGCGCATCAGCCTGGATGAGCCCAACACACTGGCGCCGGTCTGGTTCGAAGCGCGTTCGCGTGAGCAGGATCCCTGGCGTGCGTTGACCAGCGGTGTGCTCTACCGCCTGCCGCAGGATGGCCGTGAAGTGCGTCTGGACGAGCTGGCCTTGCCTGGCTCGCCAGTGCGTCAGTTGCGGCTGAAGGTCGATGCGCGCGGGGGCGGCCTGGGCCAACAGCCGCCGACGGCAGCCTTTGCTGTGCGAGCCACCCAGTTGGTATTCCTCGCCCGTGGCGAGCCGCCTTACCGATTGGCCGTAGGGCGCGGTGATGCCACTTCGGCAGCCTTACCCATCAGCACACTGATTCCCGACTATTCGACCGAGCGCCTGGCTTCGCTGGCCCGTGCCGAGGTCGATGTCAGCGCCGCTCAAACGGTCGTGGAGACCGCGCCGACTACGGCGGGTACGGACTGGAAGCGCTGGGGACTCTGGGCCGTGTTGCTACTGGGCGTGGCGTTGCTGGCCGCAATGGCGGCGAGCCTGCTGCGGCGCCCTGAAAAAGGCTGAGTGCGGCAGTCGAGAATGCACGTCATTACTGTCTAAGCGGATCTTTTGCAGTATCGTAGGCAGCGTTCACGGTTTCGTCGGTCGGGAAGTATCGCCGCGTTGTGGGGCGTGAGCAGTTTCGGGCGCCCCGCGCCCTCTACTCTGGTCAGGAAGGCCCGCTTGCGTACCTCGACTCGCTTCCTCGTCCCCGCTGCCAAGTGTGTCCGTCGACGGAGGCTCCGTTGATGCAGGCCTGTCTGGCTCCGGGCTGGTCACCGTCGCCACCCGTCCTCGTCACCTTGCTGGTGTGCTTCGGCGTCATCTTGCTCGCCCACTGGATGACCCGCCAGCGCGACTTTCCCGGACGTGACAGCTTTATCCTGCTGCACCTCTCCAGTCTCTGGTGGATGGCCTGCGCGTCGCTGGAACTGAGCGTGATGTCGGCCGAGTGCAAGATGTTCCTCTCCGGCATGGCCTGGCTGGGCATCCTGTTCACGCCGACATTCTGGGCCGTGTTTCTCTGGCAGTACGTCAACAGCGTGCGTACGCCAGTGCCGCGCGCGGGTGTCCTGGCGCTGAGCCTGATGCCGCTGTTGGTGTGGATCATCGCGCTGAGCAACCCCTGGCATGGCCTTTTCTACCTGACCAGTAGCGGGCCGATCGACGACAGCCCTGGCGCCCCGGTGCGCTATCAGCATGGCCCGCTGTTCTATGCCACGGCAGTGTACGTCTACCTGTTGATGGCCTTCTGCATGGGGGTGGTGGTGCGGGCCGCTGTGCTCAGCCAGGGCCTGCATCGACGCCACTACTTGGGCTTCGTCCTGGTCACGGCGGCACCCTGGACGGCCAACGTCGCCTACGTCGTATTTGGCTGGACGGTCTTTGGCGTCGATCCCACCCCCTTCTGTTTCGCCTTCACGCTGGTGGCTTTCGCCTGGTTGATTCTTGGTGTGCGTCTGTTCGACCTGTTGCCGGTGGCTCGTCACCTGCTGCTGGAGGCGTTGATCGATCCGGTGCTGGTGGTCGACCCGCGTGGTCGGGTGATCGAGGCCAACCCGGCAGCGCTGAAACTGGCGGGCCTGCAACAGGGTTGGCAGGGACGAGCGCTGGTCGACTGGCCGGTATTCGGTGCCGATTTACAGCGTTTGCTTGAGCAGCACGAAGCTGAAGCGAGCGAGCAAATGCTCACCCTGACCAGCGCCGCACGTTATTACGAAGTGCGCGTGCGTGGGATCGAGCGCACCACGCGCAACGGCCCGGTGCTGCTTGGGCGCATGCTCTACATCCGCGATGTCACGCTGCGGCACCTGGCCGAACTCAAGCTGGCCGAGGCACTGGCGATCAGCGAAGAGCGCCTGAGCACCATCTCCAGCCTGCATGAGCAACTGCGCGAGCAGGCACTGTGCGACCCGCTCACCGGGCTGTACAACCGGCGTTACCTGGACGAGTTCTTCGCCCGTGAACTGGCGCGGGCCCAGCGCGAGAAGCTCCCGTTGGCCCTGGCGTTGATCGATCTCGACCACTTCAAGCGACTCAACGACGAGTGTGGTCATCTGGTGGGGGACGATGTACTCAAGGCCGTGGCCCAGCACCTGCTGGACAACCTGCGCAGCACGGATGCGGTGTTCCGTATCGGTGGCGAGGAGTTTCTGCTGATATTGCCGGGGTTGAATGCGCAATCTGCTGAGCTTCGGATAGAGGTACTGCGTGCGCAGTTGGCAACTTCGGCTCAGCCCACCCGCGTTGGCGCGTTGCCTGTAACACTTTCCGCGGGGATCGCTCTATGGCCCGAGCATGGTGAGCATCTCGATAGTTTGCTACATGCTGCTGACGTCGCACTCTATGCCGCCAAGCGTAGCGGGCGTAATCGCGTGGAATTGGCCAGTGCGGATGTGTGATATCGGGGTTATATAGGTGTTTTTCGACGGAACAACAGCTACATTTGCTGCGCAGAGTTCATTCCAACAACAATAAGGACTTGCCATGAAACGTTTGTTGAATCCGCTGGCGGTTGCCTGCTTGTTAGCTAGTGCAACCCCTCTCTATTCTGCTCCATATAGTGCTTTATACGTTTTTGGTGACAGCCTCAGTGATGCAGGTTGGTTTACCGATGCTGATGGCCCTGCCGGCGCTACGACTCGATTCACCAATCGAATCGGCCCGACATATCAGGACGGGAGTGGCGAGATTTTTGGCCCGGTAGCTCCAATGTTACTGGGGAGCGCACTTGGGTTATCAGGGCCGGGGCTTGGTCCGGCGAACTCAGTAGAGGGCGGTAATAACTGGGCAGTAGGCGGCTATCGCACAGATGAGATACTAGACGCCATAAGTGGGCCGGGGGGATACCTCGCCTCCACCGGTGGCCGTGCTGATCCCAACGCGCTGTATTATCTGACTGGAGGCGGGAACGATTTTCTGCAGTTCCGTGTAACGGATACCGCGAGCGCTCAAGCGGCAGCAGGGCGGTTGGTGGACAGTGTCGATGTTCTGCAACAGGCAGGTGCACGCTACATTATGGTCTGGTTGCTGCCGGATATCGGGCTTACACCCAACTTCTATGGTGGTGGCCTGCAAGGGTTAGTTTCGTCGCTAGGTGCTGATTTTAATAATGAGCTTGTGCGCCAATTGGCGGCGCTCGATGCGAATGTCATTCCGCTGAACATCCCCCTGAATCTTTCCGAAATTCTCAGTGATCCAGGCCGTTATGGTCTGATTGCGGATCGTGACACTGTTATCGGGACATGCTTCGACGGTTGCAGCAATCCCAACCCTGTTCACGGCATCAACGGCACCGATCCTGATCCAACGAAATTGCTGTTCAACGATAGCGTTCACCCGACTATCGCTGGTCAGCGCCTGATTGCCGACTACGCATACTCGCTTCTCGCTGCCCCTTGGGAAATTACCCTCCTGCCAGAAATGGCACTGGGCACCGTCCGTGCTCATCAAGATCAGTTGCGTGCCCAGTGGCTCGCCGATTGGGAGACTTGGCAAGGTATTGGCCAGTGGCGAGCATTTGTGAATGGCGGGGGGCAGCGTCTGGACTACGACCTGCATGACGGCAATGCAGATGGCAATGGTTACAGTCTCAATTTCGGTGGTAGCTATCGCCTTGATGAGGCATGGCGCATCGGGCTTGCGGCAGGTCTCTATGAGCAAAATCTGGAGGCTGGTGCTGCTGACTCAGACTACGACCTGCGGAGCTACTTGGGCACAGCGTTCGCCCAGTACCAGAACAATCGCTGGTGGGGAGATATCTCGGCGACTGTTGGCCGCTTGGAATATGACGACCTCAAACGGAAGTTTTCCATAGGGCCTGCCACCAACTCAGAGAAAGGCGATACCGACGGTGATCTCTGGGCTTTCAGTGGTCGTTTTGGCTACGACATTGCCCAGCCTGGCAGTCAGTGGCATCTGAGTCCCTTCGTAAGCGCCGATTACGTACATATCGACGTCGATGGTTATGCCGAATCCGGCCAGCGCTCGACGGCACTGAGCTTCGCTGATCAGGAGCGTAAATCCAGACGCCTGGGTGTCGGTATGCAAGGTCTCTACGATCTGTCACCGAATACCCGTTTGTTTGGTGAGGTGGCTATGGAGCGTGAGTATGAAGACGACCCCAGCGACCTGCGCATGTCGCTCAATAGCCTACCTGGTATTGGCTTCGAGCTCCCAGGTTATCGTCCAGACGATCGAAGCTTGAGAGGTCATCTGGGTGTTAGTCAGCGCCTGGGGAATGGCCTGTCACTACGTGGAAGCTACAGCTACCGTCATGCCGATGACGAAGCACAACATGGCCTAAACCTCTCACTCTCGCTGGATATTTGATTCTCTGCGTTCCCTGCGCACCTGTTCCAAGGTGTGCAGGTAGAACTCCAGGACACGTTCCGTCAGTTTCTCGCCAAACGCCCAGGCTTCGGGGAGGCAGCCAAGTCCTGAACGGGTTAAACTGCGCGCGTTTTTTCCCCTTTCCGGAGTCGTCCATGTCCCGCGTCACCCTGAGCCGCTACCTGATCGAGCAGACTCGCAGCCACAACACCCCGGCCGACCTGCGTTTCCTTATCGAAGTCGTGGCGCGGGCCTGCAAGGCGATCAGCCATCAGGTTTCCAAGGGCGCCCTTGGCGGCGTGCTGGGTAGCCTGGACAGCGAGAACGTGCAGGGTGAAGTGCAGAAGAAGCTCGACGTGATCTCCAACGAAATCCTGCTGGAAGCCAACGAGTGGGGCGGCCACTTGGCCGGCATGGCATCCGAGGAAATGGACAACGCCTACCAGATCCCCGGCAAGTACCCGAAGGGTGCCTATCTGCTGGTATTCGATCCGCTGGACGGCTCCAGCAATATCGACGTCAACGTCTCGGTCGGCACCATCTTCTCCGTGCTGCGCTGCCCTGACCGCAACGGCCAGACCGGCGACCTGGGCGAGGACGCTTTCCTCCAGCCGGGCACCCAACAGGTCGCTGCCGGTTACGCCATCTATGGCCCGCAGACCATGTTGATGCTGACCATGGGCGATGGCGTCAAGGGGTTCACTCTGGATCGTGAGCTGGGCAGCTTCGTGCTCACCCACGACAACATCAAGGTGCCGGAGTCGACCAAGGAATTCGCCATCAACATGTCCAACCAGCGCCACTGGGAAGCCCCGGTGCAACGTTACGTTTCCGAACTGCTGGCCGGTGAGACCGGGCCGCTGGGGCGTAACTACAACATGCGCTGGATCGCCTCCATGGTCGCCGATGTGCACCGTATCCTCACCCGTGGCGGCGTCTTCATGTACCCGCGCGATGCGCGTGAGCCGGATAAGCCCGGCAAGCTGCGCCTGATGTACGAGGCCAATCCGATGTCGATGATCATCGAGCAGGCCGGTGGCGCTGCCACCGATGGCAGTCAGCGCATCCTCGACATCCAGCCCACTTCTCTGCACCAGCGTGTGCCGGTATTCCTCGGCTCGAAGGAAGAAGTGCTGCGCATCACTGCCTACCACCGCAACTGATGCAGCCCTGGCAGCCGCTGCTCGACTGGTGGTTCGGTGCCGATCACGGTACGGCCTCCGAGGTGGCAGCGGCGCGTCAACAACTCTGGTTCGGCAAGCGCGAAAGCCAGGATCAGGAGGCCAATGAGCGTTTTGGCGCGTTGGTCGAACAGGCTCTGGCCGGTGGCCTGCAAAGTTGGCGAGACACTGCGCAGGGCTGGCTGGCCTTGCTGATCCTGCTCGACCAACTGCCGCGTATGATCTTTCGCGATACGCCGCGTGCCTTCGCTGGCGACGTTCGGGCCCGGCCGTTGTTGTGCGATGGCCTGGCGGGTGGTCTGGATCGCGCGTTGGCGCCAATCCAGCGCGTGTTCGCCTATCTGATCTTCGAGCATGCCGAAGAACTGACATTGCAGAATCGTGCAGTCGAGCTTTTTCGCCGGTTGCTCGATGACGCCGATGCCGATGAACGCGCGCTGTTCGCCAGCTATCTCGACTTCGCCGAGCGCCATCAGCAGGTGATCGCTCGCTTTGGTCGTTTCCCTCATCGCAATGCCATTCTCGGCCGTGCGTCCACTGACGAAGAGCAGGCCTTCCTGCGGGAACCTAGCTCGCGTTTCTGAACTCCAAGCGGGCAAGTCGTCGCCGGCTATGCCAAGCTTGCTGGCACCTTCCCATCAGGAGTTTCACTTCATGTCGATGCGTATCGTCGCGTTGCTTGCCTGCTGTCTGTTGGCCGCCTGCAGCAAGATCAATCAGGACAACTATTCCAAACTCAAAGCGGGCATGAGCAAGGCCGAAGTGGAGAGCCTGCTCGGTGCGCCAGGCGAATGCGCGGGCGCGCTGGGCATGACCAGCTGTACCTGGGGCGACGACAAGGCTTATATCAGCGTCCAGTACGCTGGGGACAAGGTGATGCTGTTCTCCGGCAAAGGGCTCAAGTAAACGGGAGATTCCATGCGTTCGATCCTTATCGCCAGTGCCTTTCTCGCATTGGCCGGCTGCGCCAATTCCGGTACCGGTCGCATTCCGATGGAGCCGCCGCAAACCATGCAGGTCGACCTGCAGCGCTATCAGGGCACCTGGTATGAGCTGGCGCGTTTGCCGATGTTCTTCCAGCGCAACTGCGTGCAGTCCGAAGCGCACTACGGCCTGCGTGACGATGGGCGCATCGACGTGACCAACCGTTGCCGTGACGAGGATGGCGAGTGGCAGGAGGTCAAGGGCACCGCCGAGCCTCAGGTCGAGGGCCGCACCGACAAGCTATGGGTACGCTTCGACAACTGGGCCAGCAAGCTGCTGCCGATCAAGGGCGACTACTGGGTGATCTACCACGACGAGGATTACCGCGTGGCGTTGGTCGGTCACCCCGAGCACAAATACCTCTGGTTGTTGTCGCGCACCCCGGAGGTGGATCAGGAAACCCGTGACAAACTGCTGTCGGTCGCCCGTGAGCAGGGTTACACCACTGGCGATCTGATCTGGCGCAAAGCTGACTGACGACCTACTTGCCATAGCCCGGATTGCACCGGGCTATGGTTCATTCCCAGTCCAGGCGCGCCAGTTTCCAGTCGTCGCCGTCCAGCCACCATTCCAGCTTCACCGAATAATGCCGCGCACTGTCGGGGATCAGCCCCTCGGCACCGGTCAGGCCGACTTGCGCCTCGGTATAGCCCTTGCTGCTGATGGCCGGGTCGATCCAGCTGTTCTTGCCCAGCGCGATGACCTTGATGTTCTTGTGACGCAGGAACAGCAGCGCCATGGTGCGTTGTGCCCAGTTGCGATCCAGCTCCTGGCGGGCAAGGAATTCGGCATGCAGCTGATCCATCACCGCACCGGTGCCTTTCGCTTCGATATTGTCCTGTAGTTTCTGCACGGCGGCTTCCAGTGCCGCCTGTGGATCGTCGCGACCGCCGCAGCCCGTGAGCAGCAGAGTGAAAGACAGAAACAATGACCATCCTAGATGACGCATCGACATGCTGAACTCCCTTTTCATGGTTATGATGCCCGGCAGAGCGGAACACGGCAGCTGTAGCCCACTGATCAGGAGCCAACCATGCAGACTCTGTATCCGGAAATCAAACCTTATGCCCGCCATGAACTGGCGGTCGAGTCGCCGCATGTGCTCTACGTCGACGAGAGCGGCTCGGCGGACGGGTTGCCGGTGCTGTTCATCCATGGCGGTCCAGGTGCCGGCTGCGATGCTGCCAGCCGGCGCTATTTCGACCCGGCGTTGTATCGCATTGTCACGTTCGACCAGCGCGGCTGCGGTCGTTCGACGCCGCACGCCAGCTTGGAAAACAACACCACCCAGGCGCTGATCGCCGATATCGAGCGTATCCGCGAGCACCTGGGCGTCGACAAGTTCGTGTTGTTCGGTGGTTCCTGGGGCTCGACGCTGGCGTTGGCCTACGCTCAGGCGCACCCCCAGCGGGTACTCGGCCTGCTTCTGCGCGGCATCTTCCTGTGCCGGCCGCAGGAGTTTCAGTGGTTCTACCAGGAGGGGGCCAGTCGTCTGTTCCCCGATTACTGGGAAGACTATCTGGCGCCGATTCCGGCAGACGAGCGGGGCGACCTGATGCAGGCGTTCTACAAGCGTCTGACCGGTGCCGATCAGATCGCTCAGATGCATGCCGCCAAGGCCTGGTCCACCTGGGAAGGACGCACCGCCACCCTGCGGCCCAACACCCAGGTGGTCGATCGCTTCAGCGATGCCCATCGTGCGTTGTCCATCGCTCGCATCGAGTGTCACTACTTCGTCAACGACGCCTTCCTCGAGCCCGATCAGTTACTGCGTGACATGCCGAAAATCGCCCATTTGCCGGGCATCATCGTGCATGGCCGATACGACGTCATCTGCCCGCTGGACAATGCCTGGGTGTTGCACCACGCATGGCCGAACAGCGAGCTGCAGATCATTCGTGATGCCGGGCACTCGGCGGCCGAACCGGGCATCACCGATGCACTGGTGCGTGCGGCTGATGCGCTGGCGCGCCGCCTGCTCGACCTACCGCCGGAGGATGCATGAAGCTGCTGATCCAGCGTGTCAGCAGCGCGCGGGTCGAGGTCGCAGGTGAGGTAGTTGGCAGCATCGATCAGGGTTTGTTGGCGTTGGTCGGTATCGAGCCGCAGGACGATCAGGCCAGCCTGGCCCGCGCCCTGCACAAGTTGCTGAATTACCGTGTATTCAGCGATGACGCTGGCAAGATGAATCGCTCGCTGAAAGATGTCGGTGGTGGCCTGCTGCTGGTGTCGCAGTTCACGTTGGCGGCCGATACCAAGAGCGGTATGCGCCCCAGCTTTTCCAGTGCTGCCCCACCGGCTCAGGGCGCTGCACTGTTCGACGGTCTGGTCGAACTGGCCAGAGCCCAGCATCCGCAGGTCGCCACCGGCCGTTTTGGCGCGGATATGCAGGTGCATCTGGTCAACGATGGGCCGGTGACTTTCCTGTTGGAAGTTTGAATATCTGATGTGCTTGGAGGCGATCCGGTCGCTGTAGGGCGTACTCGCGAAGCAGTACGCCGTTGAAGTTCCGAGGGAGCATCTTGGTGCTGAACTTGGCATGGCACGGCGGACTGTTCGCTGCGCTCCTGAGTCCGCCCTACGTTCGTCCGCGTGTGTTAGGCGTTCAGAACAACTTGGCTAACAGCACCGGCACCGCCGTCTCCACCCGCAGGATACGTTCGCCGAGCTGCACGGGCTGCAATCCTGCCGCCTGTTGCAGTAACTCTACTTCGTAGGGAATCCAGCCGCCTTCCGGGCCGATGGCCAGGGTTACCGGGCCTTCGACTGCTCGCGGGCAGGCCGGATATTGGCCGGGATGGCCGACCAGGCCCAGCGTATTCGCTGCCAGCGCCGGTAGGCGATCTTCGACGAAAGGCTTGAAGCGCTTCTCGATAACCACCTCGGGCAGCACGGTATCGCGTGCCTGCTCCAGGCCAAGGATCAGTTGCTCGCGGATCGCCTCTGGCTCAAGAAACGGGGTTTGCCAGAAGCTCTTCTCCACGCGGTAACTGTTGACCAGTACCAGCCGCGGTACGCCCATGGCGGCCACGGTCTGCAGCACGCGCTTGAGCATCTTCGGTCGGGGCAGGGCGAGCACCAGGGTCAGCGGCAGCTTGGAGGGTGGCGCCTGGTTCAGCTCGACCTCGAGCTCTGCGTGCTCATCGTCGAGGGTGAGCAGACGACCTTGACCCATCTGCCCGCCCAACAGGCCGACGCGCAGGCTATCGCCGGCTTGTGCGCGATGGACTTCATTGAGGTGTTTGAGCCGGCGCCCGCTGAGGCGGGCGCGGCCAGCGCTGACGAAGTCAGCGTCTTCCAGCAGCAGCAGGTTCAAGACAGCGGCGCGGGAGGCTGGTCGGACGGGGTTTCATCCTCGTCTTGCGGCTCGCTCTGGCGCTTGCGGATCAGGCTGCCGGCCAGGATGCCCAATTCGAACAGCAGCCACATCGGCACGGCCAGCAGGGTCTGCGAGAAGATGTCCGGCGGAGTGAGGATCATGCCGACCACGAAGCAGCCGATGATTACGTAGGGGCGGATCTTGCGCAGGTACTCGACGTCGACCACGCCGATCCAGATCAGCAGCACCACCGCCACCGGGATTTCGAACGCCACACCGAAGGCGAAGAACAACGTCATCACGAAGTCGAGGTAGCTGGCGATATCGGTCATCATCGACACGCCTTCGGGCGTTACGCTGGCGAAGAAGTGGAAGATGATCGGGAACACCAGGAAGTAGGCGAAGGCCATGCCGCTGTAGAACAGGATGATGCTCGATACCAGCAGCGGTACGGCGATGCGCTTCTCGTGCTTGTACAGGCCGGGCGCGATGAAGCCCCAGACCTGGTGCAGGATCACCGGCATGGCCAGGAACAGCGCCACGATCATGGTCAGCTTGAATGGCGTCAGGAACGGCGAGGCCACATCGGTGGCGATCATCGTCGCGCCTTCCGGCAGGTACTTGCGCAGCGGCGCGGAGACCAGGGTGTAGATGGTCTGGGCGAAGTAGAAAAGGCAGAAGAAGATCAGGAATATCGCGCCCACGCAGCGTAGCAATCGGGTACGCAGTTCGGTCAGGTGCGAGACCAGGGGCATCTCCTGGTCGTTTTCAGGCAGGCGGCTCATGGTTTCGGCGTATTGTCCTGGCTGGACGCAGTGGTCGGCTGCTGCTGGGATGGGGCAGGCTGCGGCTCGGCTGGCGGCTGTTCAGCGGCTTGCACCTGTGCGGTTGCAGGCTGCTCACTGTCGGCCGGCTTCTGTCCCATCAAGTCGTTCTTGGTGGCCTGCATTTCCCGCTCCAGTTGCAGGATCTGCTCGTTGTGCAACTGGCGACGAATCTCGTCGGCACCGATTTCCCTTTCGACTTCCGTCTTGATCGCGTTGAAGCTGCGCTTGATGCGGCCTATCCACAGACCGGCCGTACGCGCAGCGCCCGGCAGACGCTCGGGGCCGAGCACCAGCAGGGCGATCAGGGCGACCAGCAGCAGTTCGCTGAAACTGATACCGAACATGGCGTTATGTCAGTCCTTGCGAGAGGGCTCTTCCACCTTGGTCGCCTGAACGTCCACGGTGTGAGGTTGGTTCAGCGGCTGTTGCGCTTGTGGCTGCGGTGGTTGCTGTTGAGCGTCGGCTGGTTTGCCTTCTTCCTCGTTCATCGCCTTGCGAAAGCCCTTGATGGTTTCGCCGAGGTCGGAGCCGAGGTTCTTCAGTTTCTTGGTGCCGAACACCAGCACCACGACGATCAGGATGACTACCCAGTGTTTCCAGTCGAAAATACCCATGAAGCGAAATCCTCGCGATGATCAGTTGTTGTCTTGGCGCGCGGCTTTTTCCGTGTGTCCGGAAAGGCCGAAGCGGCGATCCAGTTCGTCCAGTACGGCCTGCGGATGCTGGCCGAGGGCGGCGAGCATGACCAGGCTGTGGAACCAGAGGTCGGCAGTTTCGTAAATCAGGTCGTCGCAGTCGCCACTGACGGCGGCATCCTTCGCCGCGAGGATGGTTTCCACCGACTCCTCGCCGACCTTTTCCAGAATCTTGTTCAGCCCCTTGTGGTAGAGGCTGGCGACGTAGGAGCTATCGGGCGCCGCGCCTTTGCGGGCCTCCAGCACTTCGGCCAGCCGGCTCAGGGTATCAGTCATGGCGCTGCTCCGCGGAATAGATTGCTGCCGGATCTTTCAGAACGGCTTCGACGGTTTTCCAGGTGCCGTCTTCCAGCACGCGGTAGAAACAGCTCTCGCGGCCGGTATGGCAGGCGATGCCGCCCAGTTGTTCGACCATCAGCACGATGACATCGGCATCGCAGTCCAGGCGCAGTTCGTGCAGTTTCTGCACGTGGCCGGATTCCTCGCCCTTACGCCACAGCTTGCCGCGCGAGCGCGACCAGTAGATGGCGCGATTTTCGGCCGCGGTGAGCGCAAGGGATTCGCGGTTCATCCAGGCCATCATGAGGATGCGGCCAGTCTGGTGATCCTGGGCTATCGCTGGCACCAGGCCATCTTCGTTCCAGCGAATTTCGTCGAGCCAATCGTTCATCGGGATTCCGTGTCAGTTTCTCTGCCAAGTGTGCCAGTGCGGGTCGCCACTGGCTATCGGCGTACGACCAGATAGAGGCCGCCCGCAAGCATCAGCCAGGCTGGCCAGGCGACCAGCAAGGGCGCCAACCCCTGCACGGCACCGCCTGCGATCAGGGCTGCGCCGAGCAGGCGCAACGGCCACTGGCCATTCGTCGATTGCTGGCGCTGTTCGGGTTGCTGCAGGCGCTCCAGGGTTTCGCGGGCGATCTGCGACAGGTGCGGTACCTGTTCGGCCTGTTGTTGCAGGTTGCGCAGCAGGTGCAGCGGGCTGACGCGCTCGCGCATCCAGCGCTCGAGGAAGGGCTGGGCGGTGCTCCACAGATCCAGATCCGGGTACAGCTGGCGGCCAAGGCCTTCGATGTTGAGCAGGGTCTTTTGCAGCAAAACGAGTTGCGGCTGGACTTCCATGTTGAAGCGTCGAGCGGTCTGGAACAGACGCAGTAGCAGTTGGCCGAAGGAAATGTCTTTCAGCGGACGTTCGAAGATCGGCTCGCATACGGTACGAATGGCCGCTTCGAACTCGTTGACCTTGGTATCGGCCGGCACCCAGCCCGAGTCGATGTGCAACTGCGCGACCTTGCGGTAGTCGCGCTTGAAAAAGGCGAGCAGATTGCGCGCCAGGTAGTCCTGGTCTTCGTCGGTGAGGCTGCCGACGATACCGCAGTCGATGGCGATGTACTGCGGACTCCAGGGCGTGCGGGTGCTGACGAAGATGTTGCCGGGGTGCATGTCGGCATGGAAGAAACTGTCGCGAAAGACCTGGGTGAAGAAAATCTCCACGCCACGTTCAGCCAGGAGTTTCATGTCGGTGCGCTGGTCGGCCAGTGTGGCCAGGTCGGTGACCGGGATGCCGTAGATACGCTCCATCACTAGCACCTGCGGGCGGCACAGATCCCAGTACACCTGGGGCACGTAGAGCAGCGGCGAGCCTTCGAAATTGCGCCGCAGTTGGCTGGCGTTGGCAGCTTCGCGCAGCAGGTCGAGTTCGTCGAAGATGGTCTTCTCGTAGTCGCTGACCACTTCCACCGGGCGCAGACGGCGGGCGTCGGCAGAGGCTTTCTCGGCGACGCGGGCAATCAGGAACAGCCAGGCCAGATCCTGGCGGATCACCGGCTTGAGGCCAGGCCTCACCACCTTGACCACCACTTCCTCGCCGCTCTTGAGCTGCGCGGCATGCACCTGGGCGACAGAGGCGGAAGCCAGCGGTTGGCTGTCGAAGCGGGCGAACAGCTCGCTCACCGGGGCGCCGAGCTGGCGCTCGATCAGGGCGATGGCCTGAGCTTCGGGGAAGGGCGGCACCTGATCTTGCAGGCGCGCCAGCTCATCGGCGATGTCCGGCGGCATCAGGTCGCGGCGGGTAGACAGCAGTTGGCCGAACTTGATGAAGATCGGCCCCAGGTCTTCCAGAGCCAGGCGCAGGCGTACGCCACGTGACAATTGCGAAGGCTTGCGTGGCAGCCAGCGCCAGGGCAGCAGCCAGGACAGGGCGCGCAGCCACACTGGCAACGGGAGTTCCAGCAACAGATCGTCCAGCTGATAGCGGACGATCACGCGCTGGATGCGCAGCAGGCGGCGAACGGCGAGTAGTTTCATGCGTCGGGCTTAGGTCGTTGGCTCAGGCGCTCAATGCGTGCTTCGAGGCGGTCGAGGGCGAGTTTGAGTTGATCGAGTTCGGCGAAGCGGGCGTCGGCCTCGCGTTGGCCGACCAGCGTACGGGATTCTTCGCTCAGGTAGTCGGCCAGATCCTGGCGCAGGCTACTGGCCGCACCGGCGGCGAGCCCCACGCGTACGCGCAGGTGGCCCGCGAGCAGGGTGCTGGCCACCGGGCCGAGCCAGCGCGACAGCTCGTATTCCCAGTCCAGCTCGAGATCCTGAAGAATCCCGGCCAGTTGCAGCAGCACGGCACTGTCACCATCGAGCGACACTTCCGGGCGATGTAGGACGGCTGTCTTGTCACGGCTCAGCGCCAGGCGGGCCAGGCTGGATGCCGGGGCGTTCAAGGTGCAGTCGGCTTCTGCATGCCACTGCGCGGCCAGTTGCAGGCCATCACCGCTCGGCAGGAGGAACAGCTCCAGAGCAGGGCTCTGGCAGCGCACGGCAATGACCTTGCCGCTCAGTGTCTGCAAGCGCGGCAAGGCCGTGCCGTCGAGGCTGAGAACCCGGTTGAGGCCCGTTTCGACGCCTGCCAGCAGCCCAGTTATGAGCATTAAGGCTTGATGCCGCGGTGCAGGGCGACGATGCCGCCGGTCATGTTGTGATAGGTCACGCGCTCGAAGCCGGCATCGACCATCATCGCCTTGAGAGTTTCCTGATCCGGGTGCATGCGGATCGATTCGGCGAGGTAGCGGTAGCTTTCCGAGTCGTTGGTGATCAGCTTACCGGCCAGCGGCATGAAGCTGAACGAGTAGGTGTCGTAGACCTTGGCCAGCAGCGGGTTGCCTGGCTTGGAGAACTCCAGCACCAGCAGGCGGCCGCCGGGCTTGAGTACACGCAGCATCGAGCGCAGGGCATCTTCCTTGTGGGTGACGTTGCGCAGGCCGAAGGCGATGGTGACCACGTCGAAGTGGTTGTCGGGGAAGGGCAGCTTCTCGGCATCGGCCTGGACGAACTGCACGTTGCCGGCCACACCCTTGTCCAGCAGGCGGTCGCGGCCGACCTTGAGCATGGAGTCGTTGATGTCGGCCAGTACCACTTCGCCGGTCGGCCCGACGATGCTGGCGAACTTGCGGGTCAGATCACCGGTGCCGCCGGCGATATCCAGTACGCGATTACCTGGGCGCACGCCGGAAAGCTCGATGGTGAAGCGCTTCCACAGGCGATGCAGGCCGCCGGACAGCACGTCGTTCATCAGGTCGTACTTGGCCGCCACCGAGTGGAAGACTTCGGCCACCTTTTCCGCTTTCTGGCTTTCCGGCACGTCCTGGAAACCGAAGTGGGTGGTGGGTTCCTGCTCGTGGGCCTTGCGTGGATCGCTCATGTCGCTCTCACCAGGTAAAAAACCTGGCCATTCTAAAGCCGCCTGCTGCCTTTGTCTTGCCTGGGTGCCCGCTCGCCCGATGGGCTGGTAGAGTGATGTGACCTCATGCCGCAGCCATGCGGCGCGCTGCCAGTCCAAGGAGTTGCCATGTCCCGTATTCGTGTCGAACGATCCCACTCCCTCGGTCGCGAGGGGGCTCGCGAAAAGGCCGAGCGCCTGGCCGAGCGCCTGGCCAGTGAATACGACGTGCGCTATCGCTGGAACGGCGACACCCTGGAGTTCAAGCGCAGTGGCGCAGACGGCAGCATTGCCGTGGGCGAGGACACGGTGCGTGTCGAGCTCAAGCTCGGCCTGTTGCTGTCGCCGATGGGCGGGATGATCCAGCGCGAGATCGAGCAGGTGCTGGACAAGTCGCTGGCCTGAGAACGGTTGCCAGCCGGTAGGGTGCGCTGGTTCGCTTGAACAGGCGCGCTGTTGCCGGTGCCTAGTATGCGATTTCTAATTTTTCTCCTTAGGGTGTACCCAAGCCTGCATTCCGTGGGCGTTTCCGCTAACTGTCAAAGCGCGTGAGGTGCACCATGTCGAAAGTCGCCGTGAAGAAAAAAGTCGAAACCGTGGTCGAAGACAAAGCCGGCCTGTTCGAAGATGTGAAGGGCTATGCCCGCAAGATCTATCTCGCTGGTCTGGGTGCTTACGCCAAGGCCGGTGCAGAAGGCTCCGAGTACTTCAAGGAGCTGGTCAAGGCCGGCGAAGGCGTTGAGAGCAAAGGTAAGAAACTGGTCGATGAGCAGGTCGAGGCTGCCAACAGTCAGATCGAGTCGGTGAAGAAAACCGTCAATAGCAACGTCACCAGCGTTAAAGGCAAAGTCGAAGTTCAACTCGACAAGATCGAGAAGGCTTTCGATACTCGTGTGGCTTCCGCTCTGAACCGTATCGGCATTCCGTCCAAGCAGGATGTTGAAGCACTCTCTGCTAAGCTGGATGAGCTGAGCGCGTTGCTCGAGCATGTCGCGCGTACCAAATAAGGAGATCAGGATGGCTGTTAAGAAGAAAACCGAGAAACAGACCAGCTCCTGGATCGGCGAGGTCGAGAAATACTCGCGTCAGATCTGGTTGGCAGGCTTGGGCGCTTACTCCAAGGTCAGCAAGGACGGCACCAAGCTGTTCGATACGCTGGTCAAGGACGGCGAGAAGGCTGAGAAACTGGCCAAGAGCGAAGTCGACAAGCAGGTTGGCGCGGTGAAAGCCGGCGTTGGCAGCAAGGTCGGCTCCGCCAAGTCCAAGGTCGATGAGGTCAAGGACAAGGCAATTGGCAAGTGGGGTGAGCTGGAAGAGGCTTTCGACAAGCGTCTGAACAATGCCATCTCGCGTCTGGGCGTGCCCAGCCGCAATGAGGTGAAGGCATTGAACGACAAGGTCGACAGCCTGACCAAGCAGCTGGAAAAAATCACCGGTGTATCGGCGAAGTCGGTGGCCAAGCCCGCAGCCAAGGCTGCGCCTAAGCCTGCCGCGAAAGTAGCTGCCAAGCCGGCTCCGAAAGCTGCTGCCAAACCCGCTGCTAAACCTGCGGCCAAGCCAGCAGCGAAAGCAGCCGCTAAGCCCGCAGCCAAACCTGCCGCGAAACCGGCAGCTGCAGCCAAACCGGCAGCCGCCAAACCTGCAGCCAAGCCCGCTGCTAAACCTGCTGCGAAGCCGGCAGCCAAGGCCGCAGCGAAACCCGCTGCCAAGCCAGCGGCAGCCGCCAAACCAGCAGCTAAGCCAGCAGCCAAACCGGCGGTGGCGAAGAAGCCGGCCGCGAAGAAACCTGCTGCTCCCAAGGCAGTTGCGCCAAAACCGGCAGCACCGGCACCTGCAGCCGCTGCTACCCCGGCCGCTGCACCGGCTCCGGCTGCCACTCCGGCGACCCCAGCCACTCCATCCTGAGTTTCTCGGGATCACAAGCGCCCGGCCTAGTGCCGGGCGTTTGCGTTTCAGGTCGTAGGGCGGGCCATGCGCATCAACCGTGGATGCGTCTCAGCTTTGTAGGGCGGGTTTACCCCGCCATTTGCGCTCTGGCGGGTTGCACCCGGCCTACATTCCCAGTGTGTCATTGGCGTGCGCACGGCTGCGCATCAGGCTTCCAGGTAGCGCTGCGCCAGATGCTCGACGGTGCCGCGTGATGGCTGATTCAGATGGGGCGCGACCAGCATCATGATCTGGTACACCACCAGGCGCACTTCGCCTTCCTGGCCAAGAATGCGTTGGTAGTCGAGGGAGAACAGCAGGGTCAGGGTGATCTGTTCGACCAGTTGACCGAGTGACTGCGTGTCACTGCCCAGTTGCCCATCGGCCATCAGGCGGGCGAGCAAGGCAGCCAGGGTACGTTTGAGTGCGTTCAGCCAGTGGCGAATGCCACGCGCCAGTTTCGGCAGGCGCCCTGCCAGGTTGGACATGTCCTGGAAGAGAAAGCGGTACTGCGACAGACGCTCGACGATCAGGTGCAGGAACAGCCAGTAGTCTTCGACGTCGAGCTGGGCTTCGGCTGGCGGGTCGAGCAAAGGCGCCATCTCGCTCTGGAAACGTTCGAACAGCTCCAGTACCAGCGGCTCCTTGCCGTGGAAGTGGTAGTAGAGATTGCCCGGGCTGATCTCCAGCTCGTTGGCGATCTCCAGGGTCGAAACATTGGGCTCGCCCTGCTCGTTGAACAGCAGCAGGGCCGTTTGCAGAATGCGTTCGCGGGTTTTCATCCGTGGTTTCTTGTTCGACTGGGCGCGAAGGTCTGACGATAACTGGCCTGCGTGCTGCCGGCCACCGCTTTCAGCGGATATGCACGTAGGTGCCGGGCGCCGCCTCCATGGCCGGATGGTTCTGATTGCCCAACGCCACCAGGGTCTCGCGTTGTGCGCCGGAGCGTGCCTGAATCCACTCCAGCCACTGCGGCCACCAACTGCCCTGTTGGTGCTGGGCATCGTGGTACCAGGCACGTGGGTCTGAGGTGAGCTTGGCGTTCTCGTAGTAGTTGGCCTTGGGGTTGCCCGGCGGATTGAGAATGCTCTGGATATGCCCGCTGTTGGACAGGATGAAGCGGCGGTTGCCACCGAGCAGCAGGGTCGAGCGGTACACCGCGTCCCAAGGGGTGATGTGATCGTTGATGCCGGCCACGCTGAAACTGTCGACGTTGACCTTGGCCAGATCCACCGGCGTGCCGCAGACCTCCAGGCCGCCGGCGCGACTGAGCGGGTTGTGCTTGAAGAAATCGATCAGGTCGCCATGCAGCGCAGCGGGCAGGCGGGTGCTGTCGTTGTTCCAGTAGAGGATGTCGAAGGCCGGAGGCTGCTTGCCGAGCAGATAATTGTTGATCCAGTAGTTCCAGATCAGGTCGTTGGGACGCATCCAGGCGAACACCCGGGCCATGTCGCGGCCGTCCAGAACGCCTTGCTGGTAGGAGCGGCGTTTGGCCGACTCGAGGGTTTCCTCGTCGGCGAAGAGCATCGCCGGGCTGTCGATCTGGCTGTCGAGCAGGCTGACCATGTAGGTGGCGCTGGAAACCTTGCGCAACTGGCGGCGTGCCTGCAGATGCCCTTGCAGGGCGGCGATGGTCAGACCGCCGGCGCAGGCACCGAGCAGATTGACATCCTTGCTGCCGGTGATCGCGCGGCAGACGTCGAGCGCTTCTTCCACCGCTTGTACGTAGCTCGACAGACCCCACTCGCGGTGCCGCGGGTCGGGGTTGCGCCAGCTGATCATGAAGGTCTGCAGGCCGTTCTTCAGTGCGTACTGGACGAAGCTCTTGTCGTTGGACAGGTCGAAGATGTAGTACTTGTTGATCTGCGGCGGCACGATCAGCAGCGGCCGCAGGTACTGCTTCTCGCTCATCGGCTTGTACTGGATCAGCTCCAGCAGCTCGTTGCGAAACACCACGGCACCGGGTGTGGAGGCCAGATTTCGACCGACCTCGAAGGCGTGCTTGCTGACCTGACTGGGCAGGCCGTCGTTGTGCAGCAGGTCGTCGAACAGATGGCGCAGACCTTTGAACGCACTGCTGCCGCCGGTGTTGAACAGTTCCTTGAGTGCCTGCGGGTTGAGCGGGCTGTTGGAAGGCGACAGCGCGTCGCTCACCAGCGAGGCAAGAAAGCGCGCGCGGGCGCGGTCATCGGCTGACAGATCACTGTCGTCGATCCATGCCGCCAGTTGCTTCTGCCATGCCAGATAGGCCTGCAGGCTGCGTCGATAGAAGGGGTTGAGGTGCCAGGTCGGATCGGCGAAACGTGCATCCTGTGGATTGACCTTGTGCAGCGTGTCGCCGAGCAGTACCCGGCCAAGCTGGCCGCCGAAGGCCAGCAGATGACGGCCGCTGCGTACCGGGTTTTTCAGGCCCTGGGCGGCCAGCAGGCGCATGGTGGACAACAGATCGCGGCCGCGTACGCCGACCACGGCGCTCTGGGCATTCATGAAACTGGCAGGTGCCGGCAGTGAGGCCGGGTTCGACTTGTCTCGCATGGTGTAACACTCCATCGTCAAACCGTCTGGCAGGTCGTGGAAACGACTTGCAAGAGACTTTTATGGCGCGGACTGCCTGACGCGCACCTTGTGCTTGTGCATGCTACTCAGCAAGCCCTGTACCAGGCGCGCAGGAAGTGCATTCCAGAGCGCCGCGTCGAAAATGCAAGAGGCCGCAAGCGGCCCCTTTGTCGAGCATGTAGAACATTGCGCACTAAGCTGGTGCGGGTCAACAAGCCTTTAGAAAACTACCTCGGCTTTGGCTTCCTGCCTCGCCTACGTTTTCGAACGGTTTGCTAATGCTGGCGTACTGGGGTGGGCTGCGGGTGCATGACCGCGCGCTGCCGCTCCTCCTCGAGAAACTTCATGATGATGGGTGCCACCGCTTCGGCGCGGGTCACCAGGAACAGGTGGCCGTCGTCGATCACGTGCAATTCCGCGTTGGGAATGCGCCAGGCCAGCAGGCGCATGTTGATCAGCGGAATCAGCGGGTCGTCGTCACCAGCCATCACCAACGTCGGTTGGCGAATCTTGTGCAGCCAGTGGATGCTGGTCCAGCCGAGGCCAGCGAAGAGCTGCCAGTAGTAGCCCATCTTGCCACCGGAACGCACCTTGCTCGCGTGTGCCATGGCCAGCTTGGGATCGCGACGGAAGGCGCCACCGTAGATATCCGGGGCAATGCGCACGCCGTAGGACGGCTGCACGTAGCGCCGCGGACTGGCCATGCGCCAGAGCACCTTGGGCTTGCCCGGAACCATCACCGCCCCCGCTGAGGTGGCGGCGAGGATCAGTTTCTTGCAGCGTTCGGGATAGTCATGGGCGAACTGCTGGGCCAGGGCACCGCCCCAGGACACGCCAATGGCATTGACCTGACCGTAGTCGAGGTAATCCAGCATTCGCGCCGCCAGCTTGGCCAGGCCGGGAAACCGGTAGGGCGTGGCCGGAGTCGATGAGCCACCAACGCCAGGAACGTCGAAGGCGATGATTTCCAGCTCCGGGTCGAGGGCGGCGACGAAGGGCATCACCAACTCCAGGTTGGCGCCAATACCGTTGAAGATCAGCAGCGGCACCAACTGACTGTTGCCCGGCCGCACTGCCGTGCGGATGGTCTGCCCATCGAGATCGATGGTGCGGAATACGAATGGTTGCGGCATGGGCGCAGCCCCTATGGAGTTGAGCGCTGGAGGCGACGATCCTGGCCGCTTCCAGAATGACCAGGGCAATCCTGGTTCGTCACGCCCGGCCAGGCCGTCGTGGCGTGCGGCACCTCCCAGTGCCGCGGGCAGTGTGGCGCCAGAGGCACCGAATCAACGTTCATGTACGTAGGTGCCCGGGGCGGCTTCGCCGGCCGGGAACTTCTTGTTGCCCAGTGTGGTGGACGCGTTCTTGGTCTTGCCCGAGCGCTCGGCCAGCCAGGTCTGCCAGTGCAGCCACCAGGAGTCGGCGTGCTTGGTCGAGCTTTCCTGCCAGGCCTTCGGATCCAGCGGCATCTCGCTGTTGGTCATATAGCGCGCCTTGGGGTTGCCCGGCGGGTTGAGGATGCTCTGGATATGGCCGCTGTTGGACAGCACGAACTCGCACTTGCCGCCGAACAGGTGGGCCGACTTGTAGCAGGAGTCCCACGGTGTGATGTGGTCGGTGGTGCCAGCGACGACGAAGAAGTCGCAGGTGACCTGTTTGAGGTCGATCGGCGTGCCGCAGACTTCCAGCGCGCCCGGACGGGTCAGCGGGTTGGTCTGGAACATCTCGATGAACTCGCCGTGCAGAGCGGCTGGCAGGCGCGTGGTGTCGTTGTTCCAGTAGAGAATGTCGAACACTGGTGGCTCGTTGCCGAGCAGGTAGTTGTTGACCCAGTAGTTCCAGATCAGGTCGTTGGGACGCATCCAGGCGAACACCTTGGCCATGTCGCTGCCTTCCAGTACGCCGGCCTGGTAGGAGCGACGTTTGGCTGCTTCCAGGGTCTTCTCGTCGGCGAACAGGGCAACCTGGGTGTCGAGTTGGGTGTCGAGCACGCTGACCAGCAGGGTCAGGGCGTTGACCTTCTGCTGGCCGAGAGCGGCGTAATGGCCGAGCAGGGAGGCGGTGGTCAGGCCGCCGGAGCAGGCGCCGAGCATGTTGACGTCCTTGCTGCCGGTGATGGCGCAGATGACGTCGATGGCTTCCTTGAGCGCCTCGATGTAGGTGGACAGGCCCCACTCGCGTTGTGCCTTGGTCGGGTTGCGCCAACTGACCACGAAGGTCTGCACCTGGCTGCGCAGGAGGAAGCGCGCCAGGCTCTTGTCCGGCGACAGGTCGAATACATAGAACTTGTTGATCTGCGGCGGCACCACCAGCAGAGGGCGCTCGTGCACGCTCTCGGTGATCGGCTTGTACTGGATCAGCTCCAGCACGTCGTTGCGAAACACCACGGCGCCATCGGTGGTGGCGAGGTTCTTGCCTACCTCGAAGGCTTCCATGTTCACCTGACTGGGCATGCCGCCGTTGTGCACCATGTCCTTGGCCAGATGCGAGAGGCCGTCGAGCAGGCTCTTGCCGCCGGTTTCGAAGAAGCGTTTGACCGCTGCCGGGTTGGCCATGCTGTTGCTTGGTGCCATGGCTTCGGTCATCAGGTTGATCACGAAGTGGCCGCGACTGGCGTCCTGCTCGGACAGCGAGCTGTGTTCGATCCAGTCGTGCAGTTCCTTGCGCCAGGCCAGATAGGTCTGCAGGTAGCGGCGATACAGCGGGTTCTGGCTCCAGGCCGGGTCGGCGAAGCGGCGATCGCCGTCTTCAGGCTTGAGCGCGGACTGGCCGAGCATGACGTTCTTCAGTTCGAGGCCGAAATGGGCGACGTGCTTGACGCTATGAAAGGGTTGCTTGAGTGCCTGGGAGAGCACCATACGGGCAGATGTCAGGAGATCCTTGCCGCGGATACCAATCACCGGGTTGAGTCCCAGGGTGTTTTCCGAGGCCTGGCGTTTCAGGTCTTCGTTATTCTTATCACTCATCTACGACGCTCCATTGTCCTGAGACGAATACCGGCCTGCGAGGGCGCTCGCCGACACAGGGCCTGGTACTGCTCGGGTTACCGGGGGCGGATCGAGTCCGCGTATTTCGTTGCACCTGGCACAGCCAAATGCAGGGAACCTGCCAGTTCCTTGGTTACCCGAGTTTGTGAAGTTAAGCAAGCTGCTCGATGGCGCAGGAGTATGCCGCGATAGATTAGAAAACGCGCTCTAACTGTCGCTAACGTGACTGCATGTGTTGAGGGCGGACGCTCTGCGACGAGGCTTTTGCCAAGGTTCAGAGCATCAGGCGGACGACCGACTCGCTGGGGTCGCGGGATTTCCCGGCGGCGCTCAATTGCGCCAGGTAGTCGGCCCACAGCTCGTTCTGCCGGGTGGCCAGTTCGTGCAGGTATTCCCAGGTGAACAGGCCGCTGTCGTGGCCATCGTCGAAGCACAATTTCAGTGCATAGTTGCCGGCAGGTTCGATGCGCTCGAGGCCGACGTTGAGCTTGCCCGTCTGCAGGATGGGCTTGCCATGCCCCTGTACCTCGGCTGACGGCGAATGCACGCGGAGGAATTCGGCGCTGAGCTGATAGCTCTGCTCGCCATAGCGCAGCTCCAGGGTTTTCGAGGCCTTGTGCAGTTTGATCGCGCTGGGGATGGGCATGGCTGATTTCCGTGATCTTTTCAGGCGCTACGCCCAGGTGAGTGATTGCACCGTCCTGTAGGAGCGGATTTATCCGCGAATATCGCGGCTGAAGCGGAATGCCGCCCAGCCGCTCCTACAGAATGACGCCGGCCAGCGGCGACAGGATCGTGCTCCTGGGTTTACAGGATATAGCGCGACAGGTCTTCGTCCTGCGCCAGCTCGCCGAGGTGGCCGTTGACGTAGGTCGCGTCGATGCGAATGGCTTCTCCGTTCTGCTGACCGGCCAGGTCGCCAGCGCTGAAGGAAACTTCTTCCAGCAGACGCTCAAGCAGGGTGTGCAGGCGACGGGCACCGATGTTCTCGGTCTTCTCGTTGACCTGCCAGGCGATTTCGGCCAGACGCTTGATGCCGTCTTCGGTGAACGCGATGTTCAGGCCTTCGGTCTGCAGCAGCGCGCCGTACTGCTCGGTGAGCGAGGCGTGCGGCTCAGTGAGGATGCGCTCGAAATCCTGCGGGCTCAGCGCCTTGAGTTCAACACGGATCGGCAGGCGGCCTTGCAGTTCCGGCACCAGGTCGCTCGGCTTGGCCAGGTGGAAGGCGCCCGATGCGATGAACAGGATGTGGTCGGTCTTGACCATGCCCAGCTTGGTGTTGACCGTGCAGCCCTCGATCAGCGGCAGCAGGTCGCGCTGCACGCCCTCGCGGGATACGTCGGCGCCACCGGTATTGCCGCGCTTGGCCACCTTGTCGATCTCATCGATGAACACGATGCCGTGCTGCTCGACCGCTTCCAGGGCGCGGGCCTTGAGTTCTTCCTCGTTGACCAGGCGTGCGGCTTCTTCGTCGCGCACCAGTTTGAGGGCGTCGGCAACCTTGAGCTTGCGGGATTTCTTCTTGCCCTTGCCCATGCTGGAGAACAGGTTCTGCAGCTGGTTGGTCATTTCCTCCATGCCCGGCGGGGTCATGATTTCCACGCCCATGGGCGACTCGGCGACTTCGATGTCGATTTCCTTGTCGTCCAGCTGACCTTCACGCAGGCGCTTGCGGAACAGTTGGCGGGTGTTGGAATCCTCGCTGCGAACCGGCTCGTCGCCAAAGCCCTGGCGGGCTGGCGGCAGCAGGGCGTCGAGGATGCGCTCCTCGGCGGCATCTTCGGCGCGATGACGCACCTTGGTGATTTCCTGCTCGCGCAGCATCTTCACTGCGGCATCGGCCAGGTCGCGGATGATCGACTCGACGTCACGGCCGACATAGCCGACCTCGGTGAACTTGGTCGCCTCCACCTTGAGGAAAGGCGCGTTGGCCAGCTTGGCCAGGCGACGGGCGATCTCGGTCTTGCCGACGCCGGTCGGGCCGATCATCAGGATGTTCTTCGGCGTCACTTCCTGGCGCAGGTCGGCAGGCAGTTGCATGCGCCGCCAGCGGTTGCGCAGGGCGATGGCGACGGCGCGTTTGGCGTCGTCCTGACCGATGATATGGCGGTTGAGTTCGTGGACGATCTCGCGGGGCGTCATGGACATGGAATTTGGCTCGCTATCGGAAAACTGTAAGAACCTGTTCTGCCGCATCGGGAACAGGTTCTGAGGCAGTGGACGCTACTCGGCAGCGTCCAGTTCCTCGATGGTCTGATGATGGTTGGTGAACACGCAGATGTCGCCAGCGATGCCCAATGCGGTTTGCGCCACCTCGAGGGCGGACAGATCCGTCTTCATCAGCAGGGCGCGCGCCGCGGCCTGGGCGAAGTTGCCGCCGGAGCCCATGGCGATCAGGCCTTCTTCGGGTTCGACCACGTCGCCGTTGCCGGTGATGATCAACGAGGCATCCTTGTTGGCCACAGCCAGCATGGCTTCCAGGCGGCTCAGGCTGCGATCGGTACGCCAGTCCTTGGCCAGTTCGACCGCGGCACGCACCAGGTGGCCCTGATGTTTCTCAAGCTGGCCTTCGAAGCGCTCGAACAGGGTGAAGGCGTCGGCGGTGGCACCGGCAAAACCGGCCAGCACCTGACCGTGGTACAGGCGACGGACTTTCTTGGCGTTGCCTTTCATCACGGTGTTGCCGAGGGAAACCTGGCCGTCACCGGCCATGACGACCTTGCCGTGGCGGCGGACTGAAACGATGGTGGTCAAGGGGAGAGTCTCCACGCAGCGGGGCGAATTGCCCGGATGAACTCTCAGATGGGGTGCCCGCCGCGGCTTTTCAACTGACGGCGGGGAAAACGCCGATCAGCGTACCTGGCGCTGCTGTAACAGCAGGTTGCTGAAGCCGCCGGCAGCCAGGCTCTTCTGCGCGCCGGCCAGTTGCTCACGGCTGGCGAATGGGCCAACCAATACGCGGTGCCAGGTCTTGTCCGATACCGTGCCGGATTCGACCCGCACGTTCTGTCCGAGCAAGAGGATCTGTGCGCGCATGCTTTCGGCCTTGTCCTTGCTGGGGAACGAACCCGCTTGCAGGAAGAACTGGGTGGTGACCGGTGCGACCTGTGCTGAGGCGATGACTGGCGGAGCGGGCGGTGGCACTTCACCGTTGAGTGCCGCCTCGGCGCGTGCGGCGTCGATCTTGGCTGCCTCTTCTGGAGTGACCGGCTTTTGCGTTGGTGCAGGCGGCGGTGTTTCCTCCAGCGCTTGCGGCAGGATCACCTCGGATTCCGGCAGCAGCGTGTAGAAATCGTACTTGGGCCTGCTCGGCTCGGGCTGCGTCGGCTTCGGCTCGGGCTTGGTGCTGCGCACCTGCTCGGTCTTGTCGCGCTTGATCTCGTCACGACCGGGTTCAAGGCTGAACAGAAACACGAAAAAGCCACCTATCACCAGGCCGCAGGCGAGCCAGATCCATCCCGGCACCGGCTTCTTCGCCGGGGCCTGATAGCGACTGGCGCCGCGTTTCGGCGCCGGCTTCTTGCGCGCTGCCATTTACATCCGCTCCAGGGTTTCCAGGCCGAGCAGCTCCAGGCCCTGCTTGAGCGTGCGGCCGGTCAGGGCGGCCAGGCGCAGGCGGCTCTGCTGGGTGGCTTGCTCTTCGGCAGTGAGGATCGGGCAGTTCTCGTAAAAGCTGGAGAACAGTCCGGCCAGATCATAGAGGTAGGTGCACAGGGTGTGCGGCGTACCTTTGTCGGCAACGTTGCCGAGCACTTCGCCGAACTGGGCGAGCTTGGCGGCCAGGGCCTGCTCCTGTTCGGCGACCAGCTGGATTTCGCCACCGATCTCGTCGACGCCCTTGCCCAGCTTGCGGAATACGCCGGCCACGCGGGTGTAGGCGTACAGCAGGTAGGGTGCGGTGTTGCCCTCGAAGCTGAGCATCAGCTCGAAATTGAAGCTGTAGTCGCTGGTGCGGTGCTTGGATAGGTCGGCGTATTTCACCGCGCCGATGCCCACGGCGCGGGCGATCTGGCGCAGTTCGCTCTCTTCGAGGACGATGCCTTTGCTCTCGTTGAGCGCTTTGACCAACGCGTAGGCACGCTGTTCGGCTTCGTCGAGCAGGTCGATCAGCTTCACCGTGCCGCCGTCGCGGGTCTTGAACGGACGGCCGTCGGCGCCGTTCATGGTGCCGAAGCCCATGTGCTCCAATTGCATGCCGGCATGGACGAATCCGGCGCGGCGCGCCACTTCGAAGGCCATCTGGAAGTGCAGGGCCTGGCGCTGGTCGACGAAGTACAGCACGCGGTCGGCTTTCAGCACTTCGCTGCGGTAGCGCATGGCGGCCAGGTCGGTGGTGGCGTAGAGGTAGCCGCCACCGGCTTTCTGCACGATCACCGGCAGCGGCTTGCCTTCGGCATTCTGGTATTCGTCGAGGAAGACGCACTGCGCGCCGTTGTCCTCGGTCAGCAGGCCCTTGTCGCGCAGGGCCTGGACGATGCCCGGCAACTCGGCGTTGTAGGCGCTTTCGCCCTTGACGTCGGCCATGCCCAGCTTGACGCCGAGGCGGTCGTAGACCTTCTGGCAGTGCGACAGGGAAATGTCGTTGAAGCGGTGCCAGAGTTTCAGGCACTGGGCGTCGCCGGCCTGCAGCTGAACGACCAGTTCGCGTGCGCGGTCGGCGAACTCGGAGGAATCGTCGAAGCGCTTCTTGGCGGCGCGGTAGAAACCTTCGAGGTCGGCAAGTTCGCTTTCGGCGGCCGCCGGATTCTCTTCCATGAAGGCCAGCAGCATGCCGAACTGGGTGCCCCAGTCGCCCACGTGATTCTGGCGGATCACCTCGTCGCCGAGGAACTCCAGCACGCGTGCCACGCCGTCGCCGATGATGGTGGAGCGCAGGTGGCCGACGTGCATTTCCTTGGCCAGGTTCGGCGAGGACAGGTCGATGACCACGCGCTGCTTGGCGCCGGCCTTGCGTACGCCGAGGTGTTCGTCGGCCAGGGCCGCTTCCAGGCGCTGAGCCAGGGCATCGCTGTTCTGGAAGAAGTTGAGGAAGCCAGGGCCGGCGATCTCGACCTTGCTGATCTGCGCATCGACCGGCAGTGCCGCGATCAGTTTCTCGGCCAGGTCGCGCGGTTTCATGCCGGCCGGCTTGGCCAGCATCATGGCGATGTTGCTGGCGAAGTCGCCGTGGCTCTTGTCCTTGGTGTTCTCCACCTGGATGGCCGGCGTCAGGCCTGCAGGCAGCACGCCATCAGCGGCGAGGCGGTCGAGGGCTTGCTGGATCAGGTGGCGAATACTGTCTTTCATGGTCGGCTCGGTTGGCCCGGGGGCTTTGGTCGAAAACTGCGCATTATAAAAGCAGCGGCAAGCCGCAGGCCATCACTTGTGGGATGCACAGTGCGCACTGATGGCATTTGGAGTCGGTGCGCACGGCGCACCCTACCCTAGAACAAGTCGATCGGGTCGACATCCAGCGACCAGCGTACCGCACGACCGCTGGGCATTTGCTCCAGGGCATGCAGCCAGGGCGTTAGCAGGCGGTGCAGCGCTGCGCGGGCATTGCCCTGAACCAGTAGTTGCGCGCGGAAGCGGCCGGCGCGGCGTTCCATCGGTGCCGGCACTGGGCCGAGCAGTTCGATGCTGGAAAGGCCAAGTTCGTTCAGCAGCAACTCGGCTTCATGGCAGGCTTCGTCGAGAAAACCCTCGGCCTGGCCCGGCTTGTGCGCCTCGGCGCGCAGCAATGCCAGGTGACAAAACGGCGGCAAGCCGGCAGCCCGACGCTCGCTCAGGGCCTGCTCGGCGAAGGCGAAGTAGCCTTGCTCGGTGAGCTGAACCAATAGCGGATGGTCGGCCAGGTGGCTCTGGATGATCACCTTGCCGGGTTCCTCGGCACGCCCGGCGCGGCCAGCGACCTGGACGATCAGTTGCGCCATGCGTTCGCTGGCGCGGAAGTCGGCGGAGAACAGACCGCCGTCGGCGTCGAGGATGGAGACCAGCGTGACCCGAGGGAAGTGGTGCCCCTTGGCGAGCATCTGGGTGCCGACCAGGATGCACGGTTCGCCCTTGTTGATGGTGGCAAACAGACGATCCATCGCGCCTTTTCGCGAGGTACTGTCGCGGTCGATGCGCAGCACGGGGTAGTCGGGGAACAGCACGCCCAAGCGTTCTTCTGCGCGTTCGGTGCCGGCGCCGACCGGGCGCAGGTCGACGTGCTGGCATTTGGGGCAGTTGCTTGGCTGACGCTCTACGTGGCCGCAGTGGTGGCAGCGCAGTTCCTGATAGCGCTGATGCACGGTCATGCGGGCGTCGCAGCGCGGGCATTCCGATAGCCAGCCGCAGTCGTGACAGAGCAGGGCCGGGGCGAAACCGCGGCGATTGAGGAACACCAGCACCTGCTGGCCGGCCGTCAGGGTCTGGGCGATGGCCTGCTGCATCGGCCCGGATATGCCCGAGTCCAGCGGCCGGCTTTTCACATCCAGGCGCAGGAAGCGTGGCTGGCTGGCGCCGCCGGCACGTTGGGTCAGCTTGAGTAGGGCGTAGCGGCCGCTGTGGGCGTTGTGCAGGCTTTCCAGCGAGGGCGTGGCCGAGCCGAGCACGATCGGCACGTCTTCCTGGCGTGCGCGTACCAGCGCCAGATCGCGGGCGTGGTAGCGCAGGCCTTCCTGCTGTTTATAGGAGGCGTCGTGTTCTTCGTCGACGATGATCAGTCCCGGATTCTTCATCGGCGTGAACAGTGCTGAGCGTGTACCGATGATGATGTCGGCCTCGCCATCGCGTGCCGCCAGCCAGGCGTCCAGGCGTTCGCGGTCGTTGACTGCCGAATGCAGCAGGGCGATGCGTGCGTTGAAGCGACGCGCGAAGCGGTCGAAGGTCTGCGGGCCGAGGTTGATCTCGGGGATCAGTACCAGCGCCTGCTTGCCGGCCTGCAGGCACTGATGGATCAGTTGCAGGTAGACCTCGGTCTTGCCGCTGCCAGTGATGCCGGCGAGCAGAAAAGCATTGAACTGGTTCCAGCCCGATGCCACGGCATTCACCGCGGCGCGTTGTTCGCCGTTCAGTGGTAGTTCAGGCTGTGCCAGCCAGTGCGCCGGTTTCGCATGGGGTTGGGTGCGGCGTACCTCGACTCGTACCAGGCCCTTTTCATGCAGCAACTGCAAACTGTCGCGATTGAGTTGCAGCTGGCTGAGCAGGCCGTGAGCCACGCCATGCGGGTGTTGTGTCAGCGCCTTGAGCGCGTCGCGCTGGCGCGGTGCGCGGGCGAGACGTGGGTCGTCGACACTTGCACCGGCATTGACCAGCCAATAACGCTCCTGGCGGGTCTCGGCGGGTTCGCCCTGGCGCAGCAGCACGGGTAGTGCCCAGCTCAGCGTGTCGCCAAGGCTGTGCTGGTAATACTGAGCTGTCCACAGGCACAGCTTGAACAGCGCCGCCGGAAGCGGTGTGCGGGCGTCGAGCAGCTCCAGAGCCGGTTTGAGTTTGTCAGCCGGCACCTCGCTTTGCGTGTCGGTCTCCACCAGTACCCCGATCATCTCGCGCCGGCCAAAGGGCACGCGCAGGCGCACGCCAGGTTGTAGCGCGCTGCGTGGCACGCCGGCTGGGGCGCGGTAGTCGAACAGGCGGCGCAGCGGCGAGGGCAGGGCGAGGCGCAGGATCAGGTCGGGCAAGCCAGAAGCTCCATTGACAGGCGGGCGATCTTAGCACGCGACGGCCGGCGCCTTGCGTGGCTTGCATCGCTGTACGCGTCTGGTAAGATGCGCGGCCTATTTCTGTGCGGTGCCTGACATTGGTCGGGTGGCGGCACGACTACCCCGAGGAAAGCACCATGAAAGCCGATATCCATCCGAACTACGTCGAAATCGATGCTACCTGCTCCTGCGGTAACGTGATCAAGACCCGCTCCACCCTGGGCAAGAACCTGAGCCTCGACGTTTGCTCCGAGTGCCACCCGTTCTACACCGGTAAGCAGAAAGTGCTGGACACCGGCGGCCGTATCGATCGCTTCAAGCAGCGTTTCGGCGTATTCGGCGCCAAGTAAGCGACCGAACGAAAACGGAATCTGGCATGCGCCACTCCGTGATACTGAAAAAGGCGTCCCTGGTGGGCGCCTTTTTCGTTTCTCTGCTGTGTGTCGAGCTGGCCCAGGCATTCTGCCCGCTGCGTACAGATCTTGCCCAGGTCGCCGTACGCCAGGTGGTCGATGGTGACACCGTGCGTCTGGTCGATGGGCGCAGCATTCGCCTGATCGGCATCAATGCGCCTGAGCTGGGGCGCAAGGGGCGCAGCGACGAGCCTTTCGCCGTGCAGTCCAAGCGCCGCCTGCAGGCGCTGGTCGATGCCAGTGACGGACGTGTCGGTCTGCTGTACGGCGAGCAGCGCAAGGATCGTTACGGGCGCACGCTGGCCCATCTTTATGATCGTCAGGGGCGTAACCTCGAAGCGCAGCTGCTGGCCGAAGGGCTGGGCTTTATGGTGGCCGTGGCTCCCAATAGCGGGCTGGTGCGCTGCCACACGGCGGCCGAGCGCCAGGCCCGCAGCAAGCACCTCGGCTTGTGGCGCGACGAGCAGGTGAAGATGGCTGGTCAGCTGCGCAGTGGTGGCTTCGCTTTGCTCGGCGGGCGCGTTGCCAGCGTGCAGCGCAACCGGGGCGGCCTCTGGATTGATCTCGATGGCGGCCGGGTGCTGCGGGTGGCGCCTGAACTGCTCGGTGAGTTCGATGTGCGCGCTTTGCAGCAGCTCGAAGGGCGGCAAGTGGAGACGCGTGGCTGGGTCATCGATCGTCAGCGTCGCGGTGGCTTGAAATCCGGACAGGCACGCTGGATGCTGCCGATTACCGATCCGGCGATGTTGGAGGTGGTTCGATGATGCGTGTTCTCGTGGCTGGCCTGGTGCTCTCGTGGTTGGCCGGTTGTGCGGTCAATCCGGCCACTGGCCGCAACGACTTCGTGATGATGAGCGAGCGCCAGGAGCTGGATCTTGGTGCCCGCTACAACCAGGAAATCGCCAAGGAAAATCCGCGTTACAACGACGCCAAGTTGCAGGCTTATATCCAGCGCGTTGGCGAGCGGGTGGCGCGCGCCAGTCACCGCAATCAACTGAACTACGTGTTCACTCTGGTCGATAGTCCTGACGTCAACGCCTTCGCATTACCCGGCGGCTACATCTATATCCACCGTGGCCTGCTGGCCTATCTCAACTCCGAGGCTGAGTTGGCCGCGGTGCTCGGTCATGAGGTCGGCCACGTCACGGCGCGCCACAGCGTGCGCCAGCAAAGCCAATCCACGGCCTGGGGCCTGTTGGGGCAGGCGGCGGCCATTGGCACGGGTGTGGGCGCGCTCGGCGATCTGACCAGTGTGATGGGCAATGCCTTCGTCCGTGGCTACGGCCGTGATATGGAGCTGGAGGCCGACGGCCTCGGGGCTCAATACCTGGCGCGCGGTGGCTATGACCCGCAGGCGATGATCGAGGTGGTGCGCGTTCTGAAGAATCAGGAAGACTTCGCTCGTGATCAGGCTGCCGCGCGCGGCGAGGCACAGCCTGCGGGCGGCTACCACGGTTTGTTCGATACCCACCCGGACAACGACCGGCGCCTGAAAGAAGTGATCGGCCCGGCCCAGGCGTTGGTCGGCGGCTCTCAGGAAGTGGGGCGCGACACCTTCATGCAGATGATCGATGGCTTGGTGTTCGGCGACTCGGCCGACAGTGGCATTCGTCGTGGACGGAATTTCTATCACGGTCCGCTGGATTTCACCCTGAGCTATCCGCAGGGTTGGCAACTGGTCAACCGCCCTGATGTGCTGATTGGTCACACCGAGGACGAACAGGCTTTCATCGCCATGACTCTGGAGGCGGCCGACAAGGCACTGACACCGGCTGAATACCTGCGCAAGCGGGCTGGCAACCAGCGCCTGGTGGCGGGCGAAGAGCTACGCCTGGGTTCGCTGCAGGGCTACACCGCGGTTTTGCAGGGACAGTCGGCCCGGCGAGTGGCGGTGATCTATCGTGGCGACGGAGCGTACCTGTTCGTGGCCGGTTTGAAAGGGCAGGCATCGCTGGAAACCGAAGACGAGCGTTTCCTGTCGGTCATCCGCAGTTTCCGTCCGCTCAAGGCCGAGGAGCGCAAGCTGGCTGAGCCGGTGCGCCTGCACACGACGCGCGCCAAGGGCGGGCAAACCATGGCCGCGCTGGCCAAGGAAAGTCCGTTGCAAAGTGGTGCAGAAGGGCAGCTGCGACTGCTCAATAATCTCTACCCAAGTGGTGAGCCGAAGGCGGGTGAGTGGCTGAAAATCCTCCGCTAATGACTTGTAGTAAAACTACAAAATTGGCTATAAGCGGCTCTGGCCGTGCAGTCCGATAGCGACCAAGCTGTCTTGTGCAGCTGTATACAACTTGCGTATCCTCGGCCGCGCCCGTTCAACAAGCCTCATAAAAGCGGAAATGCCACTATGTCCGATCTAAAAACAGCCGCTCTCGAATATCACGCTCAGCCCCGTCCCGGTAAGCTGAGTGTCGAGCTGACCAAAGCCACTGCCACTGCCCGCGACCTGTCTCTCGCATACAGCCCTGGCGTAGCCGAACCGGTACGCGAGATCGCTCGCGATGCCGAACTGGCCTACCGCTATACCGGTAAGGGCAACCTGGTCGCCGTAATTTCCGACGGTACTGCCATCCTCGGCCTGGGTAACCTCGGCCCACTGGCTTCCAAGCCGGTAATGGAAGGTAAAGGTGTACTGTTCAAGCGTTTCGCTGGCATCGACGTGTTCGACATTGAAGTCGACGCTGAAAGCCCGCAGGCCTTCATCGACACCGTCAAGCGCATCTCCATCACCTTCGGTGGCATCAACCTGGAAGATATCAAGGCGCCTGAGTGCTTCGAGATCGAGCGCGCGCTGATCGAACAGTGCGATATCCCGGTATTCCACGATGACCAGCATGGCACCGCCATCGTCACCGCGGCCGGCATGCTCAATGCCCTGGAAATCGCCGGCAAGACTCTGGAAGAGGCGAAGATCGTCTGCCTGGGCGCCGGTGCAGCTGCCATCTCCTGCATGAAGTTGCTGGTGAGCATGGGCGCCAAGGTCGAGAACATCTTCATGATCGACCGCAAAGGCGTGATCCACGCTGGCCGTGACGACCTGAACCAGTACAAGGCCGTGTTCGCTAGCGAAACCGACAAGCGCAGCCTGTCCGACGCCCTCGACGGTGCCGATGTCTTCGTCGGTCTGTCTGGCGCCAACCTGCTGAGCGCTGAAGACCTCAAGCGCATGGCGGCCAACCCGATCGTCTTCGCGTGCTCCAACCCGGATCCGGAAATCAGCCCCGAGCTGGCGCATGCCACTCGTAATGATGTGATCATGGCCACCGGTCGTTCCGACTATCCGAACCAGGTCAACAACGTACTGGGCTTCCCCTTCATCTTCCGTGGGGCGCTGGATGTTCGCGCTACTCGTATCAACGAAGAAATGAAGATCGCCGCAGCCCTGGCCCTGCGTGACCTGGCCAAGCTGCCGGTGCCGCAGGACGTCTGCGACGCCTACGGCGGTATCAAGCTGGAGTTCGGTCGTGAGTACATCATTCCGAAACCGATGGATCAGCGTCTGATCAACGTCGTTTGCGATGCCGTGGCCAAGGCTGCCATCGAATCTGGCGTGGCGACTCTGCCGTATCCGAAGCACTATCCGCTGAATTCGGTGGATGAGGTGTTCAACGGCTAAGCCGCTGGATGCAATAAAAAAACCCGCCTAGGCGGGTTTTTTATTGTCTGCGTTAAGTCAGAACAGATCGATCGGTGCCATCTCGTCGGCAGGTAGTGGGCTGCCGGGTGCCCCCATGCCAGGTTCGAACTCGCTCATGGGCGGTGGCGAATCCTCGCTCTTGAACAGCTCGAAATAGGCATCTGGAGTGCCAGGGCTGGCAGCGCGGCCACTGACCGGATCGACTCGCAGAGTCAGCAAGCCCTTGGGTTCTTTCGGCAGGTGGTTAGGGCGATCCTTGAGCGCAGCGCCCATGTAGCTCATCCAGATCGGCAGTGCCACGGTGCCACCGTACTCATGGCGACCCAGACTCTCTGGTTGGTCGAAACCTGCCCAGACAGTGGTCACATAATCGGCGTTGTAGCCAGAGAACCAGCTGTCTTTCGACTCGTTGGTGGTGCCGGTCTTGCCTGCCAGGTCATTGCGGCCAAGGGCGAGGGCGCGTCGGCCGGTGCCGCGCTTGATCACGTCCTGCAGCATGCTGGTCATGATGTAGGCGGTGCGCTCGTCGATGATCTGCTCGGCGACCTTGGGTTCCTCCAGCGGCAACTCATCGGCCGCGTTGACGGCGAGGTTGGCGTTCTCCTCGGTCGGCGCACTGCCTGGTACGCGAGCCGGGTTGGCGCGGAACAGTGGTTTGCCATTGCGATCGTCGATGCGCTTGATCAGGTAAGGCTCGATCTTGTAGCCACCATTGGCGAACGTGGCCCAGCCTTCGGCAATTTCCATCGGGGTCAGGCTGGCGGTGCCCAGCGCTAGCGAGAGATTGCGCGGCAGGTCTTGCGGGGCGAAGCCGAAGCGCTCGATATAGCGCAGGCTGCGGTCGATGCCCATGTCTTGCAGCAGGCGGATCGAGACCAGGTTACGCGATTTGTACAGGGCTTCGCGCAGGCGGATCGGGCCGAGGAAGGTGTTGTTGTCGTTCTTCGGTCGCCATTTCTGCGACAGGTAATCGTCGGAGAGGATGATCGGCGCATCGTTGACCAGTGTCGACGCCGTGTAACCGTTATCCAGTGCGGCGCTATAGACGAAGGGCTTGAAGCTGGAGCCGGGTTGGCGCTTGGCCTGTACGGCGCGGTTGTAGTTACTCTGATCGAAGGAGAAACCGCCAACCAGTGCCTGGATCGCACCGCTGTAAGGGTCGAGTGAGACCAGAGCGCTTTGCGCGGCCGGTACCTGCATGAAGCGCAGGCTGCCATCTTCCTGGCGTTGCACGCGTACGATGTCGCCGACTTGAGTGACGTCCGCCGGCTGTTGCGGACGAGGGCCCAGGCTATTGGTATTGAGGAAGGGGCGCGCCCATTTCATGCTGTCCCAGGAAACGGCTTGTTCTTCGCCGTTACGAGTCAGTACCAGAATGCCGCTTTTCTCTACCTGAGAGACGACGGCGGGTTCCAGCCCGCCTATGGAGCGGAACTTGCTCAACTCGCTGAGCCAGGTTTCGCGCGTCATGCCGGGCAAGCGGCTCTCCGGGCCGCGATAGCCGTGGCGCTGGTCGTAGCTGATCAGTCCTTCGCGTAGCGCGACATTGGCCACTTCCTGCAAGTGGCTGGGAACCGTCGTGGTGACATTGAAGCCTTCGGTGTAGGCCTCGCTGCCGTAGCGGCCGACCATTTCGGCGCGTGCCATCTCGGCTATATAAGGTGCGCTGAGTTCTGGGGCTGGAACATGATGGCGGGCGTCAACAACCTCGGCCAGTGCGGTCTCGTAGGTGGCTTGGTCGATGCGGCCAAGGCGATACAGACGCCCGAGGATCCAGTCGCGGCGCTCTTTGGCGCGCGTCGGGTTGACCAGCGGGTTGTAGCGCGAGGGGGCTTTCGGCAGACCGGCGATCATCGCCATCTGCGCCAGGTTCAGGTCGCGGATCGATTTGCCGTAATACACCTGAGCGGCAGCCTCGATGCCGTAAGCGCGGTTGCCTAGGTAGATCTTGTTAACGTAGAGCTCAAGGATTTCATCCTTGCTCAATTCGCGTTCGATCTGCAGAGCCAGGAGAATTTCAGTGGCCTTGCGCGAGAAGCTGCGTTCGCTGGTGAGAAAGAAGTTCTTCGCCACCTGCATGGTGATGGTGCTGCCGCCGCTCTGAATCTGGCCGCTCTTCAATAATTGCGTGGCAGCGCGCATCAGGCTGGTCACATCGACGCCATAATGATTCGCGAAATTATCATCTTCGGCTGCAAGCAGGGCGCTGATGAATTCCTTGGGGATTTCATCGAAGCGAATGGGGGAGCGGCGCATCTCGCCAAATTCGGCGATCAGCTTGGCATCGCTGCTGTAGACGCGCAGGGGGATCTGTAGCTGTACCTGGCGCAGCGACTCGACGGAAGGAAGGGTCGGGCTAAGATAAAGAAACGCGCCGCTCAAACTGAGCAATAGCCCACAGAAAACGGCAACGCAAGACCACCAGAAGAACTTCAGCAGGCGTATCAAAATGTTCGGAATTCCAAGTAAAAGAATGAGTTAAGCAGGAGCCGAGGCTAAAAGGGAAAAGCTGATCACATTATAAGCGTTTTTTTTCCCGGGGAGCCATTTGCGCTTCTGTCAAGACTGATATTTAATGTGGAAAAACATAAATAGTCCGTAAGTCGCGGATGCCAATAGGAAAACGGTCGTGCTAGGGCTCTTCACTAAGAAAGCGAATACGCTGCTGGGGATCGATATCAGCTCGACTTCGGTCAAGCTCCTGGAATTGAGTCGCTCGGGAAGCCGCTACAAGGTAGAGGCTTACGCAGTCGAACCGCTTCCGCCGAATGCAGTGGTCGAGAAGAACATCGCCGAGCTCGAGGGGGTCGGGCAGGCGCTGTCACGGGTTCTGGCCAAGGCCAAATCTGGCGTCAAGACCGCGGCTGTGGCCGTGGCTGGATCTGCGGTAATCACCAAGACCATCGAGATGGAAGCTGGCCTTTCCGATGATGATCTGGAAAACCAGCTGAAGATCGAAGCCGACCAGTACATCCCCTATCCGCTAGAAGAAGTTGCCATCGACTTTGAGGTGCAAGGCCCCGCGCCGCGCAATCCTGAGCGTGTCGAAGTTCTGCTGGCGGCCTGCCGTAAGGAAAACGTTGAGGTTCGCGAGGCTGCACTGGCGCTTGCGGGACTCACCGCCAGAGTTGTCGACGTCGAGGCTTACGCGCTTGAGCGTGCCTATGGCCTGCTCGAGGCGCAACTGGGCGCTGGTCACGACGAACTGACCGTTGCTGTGGTCGACATCGGCGCCACCATGACCACTCTGAGCGTGCTGCATAACGGCCGCACCATCTATACCCGCGAGCAGCTCTTCGGTGGTAAGCAATTGACTGAAGAGATTCAGCGTCGCTATGGACTGTCCGTGGAAGAAGCCGGGCTTGCCAAGAAGCAAGGTGGTCTTCCGGATGACTACGACAGTGAGGTTTTGCAACCGTTCAAGGAAGCTGTCGTTCAGCAGGTTTCTCGCTCGTTACAGTTTTTCTTCGCCGCTGGGCAATTCAACGACGTTGACTACATTTTGCTGGCTGGTGGTACCGCATCCATTCCTGATCTTGATCGGCTGATTCAGCAGAAGATTGGTACGCAGACACTTGTGGCCAACCCCTTCGCAGATATGGCGCTGAGCGGCAAGGTCAATGCCGGTGCACTGGCCAGTGATGCGCCGGCACTGATGATTGCCTGTGGTCTGGCGATGAGGAGTTTCGACTGATGGCGCGGATCAACCTACTTCCTTGGCGCGAACAGCTGCGCGAAGAGCGTAAACAGCGTTTTCTGGTCAGTCTCGTCGGTGTCCTCGTTGTTGCAGCAGGCCTCGTATTTCTCGGCGATCAGATGCTTAGCGCGGCGATTGATAATCAAACTGCACGCAATGACTTCGTTAAGAAGGAGATTGCTGTTCTTGATGCTCGAATTCAGGAGATTAGCGAGCTGCGCACACGTAGGCAGCAATTACTAGAGCGTATGAAAATCATCCAGGACTTGCAGGGTAACCGGCCGATCATCGGTCGGGTATTTGATCAGTTAGTGAGAACGCTGCCGGATGGTGTGTATTTCACCAGCGTCAAAATGGCTGATAAAAATATCGCCATTGTTGGTGCTGCAGAGTCGAATAATCGTGTCTCGAACCTTATGCGTAACTTGGATAGTTCGGAGTGGTTAACCGCTCCTAATTTGACTGAGGTGAAAGCTGTCACGGCAGGCGCCTTGGATCAGGCAAACGTGTTTCAACTGAACGTTCAGCAGACTCAGCCTGATCACGAGCAAGCGGAGGCCGGGAAATGAGCATTCGAGACTCTTTGGAAAGCCTGCGTAGTGTCGATCTGAATGACCTTGATCTCAATAATGTGGGATCTTGGCCGGGGGCGGTAAAATTTATTGCTGGCGTTTTGCTGCTCATCATTGTTTTAGGGCTTGGCTATAATTTTCACTTGAAAGATTTGCAAAGTATTTTGGAACAGCGCCAGCAGGAAGAGCAGACTCTTAAGGAGCAGTTTTCTACTAAAGCTTTTCAAGCCGCGAACCTGGAAGCCTACAAAGAGCAGATGAAGGAAATGGAGGTTTCCTTTGGTGCCCTTCTTCGTCAGTTGCCAAGCGATACGGAGGTTCCAGGACTGCTGGAAGATATTACCCGTACTGGTTTGGGTAGTGGTTTGGAATTTGAGGAGATCAAGCTTCTTCCTGAGGTCGTGCAGCAATTTTATATAGAGTTGCCAATCGAGATAAAGGTTACTGGTGCATACCATGATTTAGCGACTTTTGTGAGTGGGGTCGCCAGTTTGCCTCGAATTGTGACTTTGCATGACTTTGAGTTAACTCCTGTCAAGTCCGAGGGAGGGAGTGCTCTCAGTATGCATATTTTGGCCAAGACTTATAGATATAATGACAAGGGTGTTCAGTAATGATGCGATCTCCTTTGCTCTTTATTGTTAGCCTTTTTGTTCTTTCAGGGTGTGGTTCAGATAATGGGTTTTCGGATCTACAGTCTTACATGGACGAGGTGCGCGCGCGCCCCAACGGCTCCATAGAGCCTTTGCCCAAGTTTCAGCCGTATGAAAGTTTTACTTACCGTGCCGCGTCGTTGCGCAGTCCATTTCAGCCGCCAGTTAAGATTGATATGGTAAGTCGGCAGAAAGGCTCTCAGGAGGTTAAGCCTGACGAGAGTCGGATTAAGCAATTTTTAGAAGGTTTCAATATCGAGACTTTTGAAATGGTAGGGACTCTGGGGAACGCTTCAGGCCTTTCTGCTCTTGTCAGTGGTGCAGGAGGTGTTCATCGAGTGAAGGTCGGTGACTATCTTGGGCGGAATCATGGTCGCATTACATCTATTGATGGTTCGAAAGTGGATGTAATGGAAATTGTTCCTGATGGTGAGGGGGGGTGGCTTGAACGGCCACGAAGCCTCTCCCTTAAGGAGCGCTCTTGAAGGGGCGGTATGTATAATGAATATAACTACTCAGTCTGTCCGGCGGAATATGAGAATGAATGGCTCCCTGTCGCGTTTCAGCGTTGCATTGTTGATTTCGCTATCGTCTCCCTTTTTGTTGGCTGCAAATCTACAGTCGCTAGATGTAGCAAGTTTGCCTGGGGATAGGGTTGAGCTCAAACTTGCCTTTGATGAGCCGGTTGTGGCGCCGCGCGGCTACACAATTGAACAGCCTGCACGGATCGCTATCGACCTGCCTGGCGTATCAAATAAACTTGGTGCCAAGAATAGAGAGCTTGGAGTGGGTAATGCACGAAGCGTTACCCTTGTAGAGGCTAAAGATAGAACCCGTCTAATTGTCAACTTGATAAGTCTTGTGCCATATGCGACGCGAGTCGAGGGCAACAATCTTTATGTTCTCATTGGCGTCGCGGAAGCGGCAGGTTCTGTGGCCTCCACTTCGACTTCCATGGCGAAACCTATGCCTGCTCCTCGTCAGTCAGCAGGAGTGTCTGCTGGTAAATCGGTAAGTAATATCGATTTTCAACGTGGCGAGCAGGGGGAGGGGAATGTAGTTATTACCCTCTCCGACTCTTCTGTGAGCCCAAATATTCAAGAGCAGGGCGGGAAAATTCGTCTTGACTTCGCTAAGACTCAGCTGCCCGAGTCCCTCCGTGTGAGGCTGGATGTAAAAGATTTTGCCACTCCTGTGCAATTTGTCAGTGCTAGCAGCATGGGGGGGGGGGCGAGCGTGGTGATTGAGCCGGTTGGGCTCTATGATTATCTCGCCTACCAAACAGAGAATAAGTTGACTTTGAGTGTGAAACCTCTGAGTCAGGACGATGCTGAGCGCCGAAAGATCGAGCGTTTTTCGTACACGGGTGAGAAACTATCGCTGAACTTTCAGGATATTGACGTTCGGTCGGTTTTGCAATTAATTGCAGATTTTACCGATTTGAATCTTGTGGCTAGCGATACAGTATCTGGGAGTATTACTCTGCGGCTGCAGAATGTGCCGTGGGATCAGGCTCTGGATCTTGTATTGAAGACTAAGGGTTTGGATCAGAGAAAAATTGGTAATGTTTTGCTCGTTGCTCCAGCGGATGAAATAGCTGCGCGTGAGCGCCAGGAGTTAGAGTCGCAAAAGCAGATTGCAGAATTGGCCCCATTGCGTAGAGAATTAATTCAGGTTAATTACGCTAAAGCGTCTGATATGGCTACTCTCTTCCAGTCTGTTGCTAATATTGAGGGGGGGGGGGATCGAGGGTCTATTACTGTTGATGATCGCACTAATAGTATTATTGCTTATCAAACTCAAGATCGATTGGATGAGTTGAGGCGAATTGTTGCTCAGCTGGATATACCAGTGCGTCAAGTTATGATTGAAGCTCGAATTGTCGAGGCCAACGTCGATTATAATAAGGCCTTGGGTGTGCGTTGGGGTGGGACAAAGGTATTTGGTGGTGGTAAGTGGGTCGGTTATGGGAATGATGATAACGGTGATGAGGGCGGGAATTCAGGTGAGGACTCGAATGGTAATTTCCCCTTTGTTGACCTTGGTGTGGCTGATCGAACTTCTGGCATAGGCATCGGTTTTGTTACTGATAATACCATTCTCGATCTTGAGCTTTCTGCAATGGAGAAGACCGGTAATGGTGAAATTGTCTCTCAGCCCAAGGTTGTGACTGCGGACAAAGAAACAGCCAAGATTCTCAAGGGCACTGAGGTTCCATACCAAGAGGCAAGCTCAAGTGGCGCGACCACTGTTTCCTTCAAGGAGGCTGCTTTGGCTCTTGAGGTAACCCCGCAAATTACGCCTGATAACCGAATTATTATTGAGGTGAAAGTCAATAAAGATGAGCCTGATTACAACAATGCAGTTTTAGGTGTTCCGCCAATTAAGAAGAATGAGGTTAATGCTAAGGTTCTTGTTTCGGATGGTGAGACGATTGTTATTGGTGGGGTTTATTCCAATACCCAGTCGAAGACAGTTGATAAGGTTCCGTTCTTGGGCGATTTACCGTACGTCGGGAGAGTATTTCGTCGAGATTCGGTCACCGATCAAAAATCGGAGCTGCTTATCTTTCTGACGCCGCGTATCCTAAATACTCAAGCCATTGCCGTGAATCGATGACCTAAGTGCGGAATGTAATCCTCATTGGCCCGATGGGAGCTGGAAAGAGCACCATCGGGCGTTTGCTTGCAAAAGAACTGCGTTTGCCTTTCAAGGACTCCGACAAGGAGATCGAGCAGCGCACGGGTGCTGATATCCCCTGGATCTTCGATGTCGAGGGGGAGCAGGGCTTTCGTGAGCGAGAGCAGGCGGTGATCGCCGAGCTTTCTGCGCAGGACGGCCTGGTGTTGGCAACCGGTGGCGGTGTGGTGATGCGTGAAGCGAATCGTCAGGCGTTGCACGCTGGCGGGCGTGTTGTGTATCTGCATACGTCCGTTGAGCAGCAGATCGATCGGACTTCGCGTGACCGTAATCGGCCCTTGCTGCGCACTGCCAATCCGGCGCAGGTGCTGCGAGATCTGATGGCGATGCGTGATCCTCTGTATCGAGAGGTCGCCGATGTCGTGATCGAAACGGACGAGCGTCCGCCGCGGATGGTCGTTCAGGAAATTCTCTCGCGTCTGGAAGCCTTGTCGCCCCGTTAAAGCACGGGGCGAACTGCGTTATCCTAGAGCCCTTTTTATCCTGGGGGCCTCATGCAGACTCTTCACGTTGAACTCGGCGAGCGCAGTTATCCCATCTATATCGGTAGTGGGTTGCTCGCGCGCCCTGAGTTGCTGGCTCGGCACATTGCCGGTCGACAGGTGGCGATAGTGACCAATGAAACTGTCGCACCTCTCTATCTGCAGTCTCTGAAGCAGGCGCTGGAGGGCTTTAATATCGCCGCGGTGGTGTTGCCCGACGGTGAGGCCTTCAAAAACTGGGAAACGCTACAGCTGATCTTCGACGGCCTTCTATCCGCTCGTCACGATAGGCGCACCACTGTGATTGCGCTTGGCGGTGGTGTCATTGGCGACATGGCCGGTTTTGCGGCGGCTTGCTATCAGCGAGGTGTTGATTTCATTCAAGTGCCGACGACGCTGCTTTCGCAAGTCGATTCTTCCGTGGGCGGCAAGACCGGCATCAATCATCCGCTGGGCAAGAACATGGTCGGCGCTTTCTATCAGCCCAAGGCCGTTCTGATCGATACCACAAGTCTGTCTACATTGCCGGCTCGGGAGTTGTCGGCCGGGTTGGCCGAGGTGATCAAGTACGGTTTGATCTGCGATGAGCCATTTCTCGGTTGGCTCGAAACCAACATGGCGGCATTGCTCAGCCTTGATCAGGCGGCGTTGACCTATGCAATCGAGCGTTCGTGTGTTGCCAAGGCGCGTGTGGTCGGAGCTGATGAGCGCGAGTCAGGTGTGCGTGCGACGCTCAATCTTGGCCATACCTTCGGCCATGCGATCGAGACCGAGCAGGGCTATGGTGTCTGGTTGCATGGAGAGGCTGTTGCCGCCGGAACGGTGATGGCGTTGGAAATGTCCTATCGTCTTGGCTGGCTGTCGGCTGCCGAGCGTGATCGAGGTGCTCGCCTTCTGCAGGATGCCGGTTTGCCAATCGTCCCTCCGCAGGACATGACGCCCGAGCAATTCCACGAGCACATGGCAGTAGACAAAAAAGTGCTGGACGGGCAATTGCGTCTGGTGCTGCTAAAACGCCTGGGTGAGGCCGTGGTAACCGCCGATTACCCGCGTGAAATTCTCGACGCCACGCTACGTAGTGATTACGTGGCCCTGGCTCAGTCGTTCAACTCTTGAAGAGTGATCCATGACCAGTTTGCATGCTGACGAAGCTTTTCTGGCGCATTACCAGTTCAGTCACGACCCCTTTGCGCCGCGAGTGCCCGGTTTCAAGTTTTTCCCTGCGCAGCGTAAGCCGGTGCTGGGGCAACTGCATCACCTTGCGCGCTATAGCCAGTTGCTGCTGGCGGTGGTTGGCCCGCATGGTAGCGGCAAGACCTTGCTGCGCCAGGCGCTGGTCGCCAGCACCAACAAGCAGGCGGTGCAGAGTATCGTTATTGCTCAGGGCGTAAATGGTAGCGAGGCATTGCTGCGCCAGGTGGCTCAGGGGCTTTCCGTTGCGAATGCTGACGTGCGTTCGATTCTGGCGCAGGTCGGTCAGCTGGCGTTGACCGGGCAGGAAGTGTATCTGCTGATCGATGATGCCGATCAACTGGACGACTCTGCGCTGAAGAGCGTTCTAGCTCTGGCTGCCGGTAACGCCGAGGGGCGGCCTCATGTGTTTCTTTTTGCCGAGCATGAGTTGCTCGACCGTCTCGAGGCATTGAGTGGTGGCGAGGAGTCCTACCATGCCATCGAATTGCAGCCCTACGGTGAGGATGAGACTCGCGAGTACCTCGCGCAGCGCCTCGAGGGTGCGGGTCAGGACATCGAGGTGTTGACGGAGGAGCAGATCGAGGACATCCATCAGCGCTCTGGCGGTTGGCCGGGCTCCATCAATACCGAGGCGCGTGAGTTGTTGGTTGAGCAGATGCTGGCGCAGCGTTCCGTGGGGCGTGCGGGTGGCTTTTCGTTCGCGCTGCCGAAAAAGCATGTGCTCGCTCTGGGTGTGGTGTTGATTGGTGTTGCGGCGGCGTGGCTGATGCAGGGCCGTGATTCGCAGCCTTCGACTGAGGCGCCGACTGGCTCATCGCTGCCGTTGCAGTCTGCTGCGCCTGCCGCTGAGCAGGAGAAGGCTGCCGGAGCTCAAGAGCCGGCGCAGACGCCAGCTATTGAATTTGCCGGTAGCAGCCAGCCTCTGCCGTTACCCTTGGTTGGTGAATCGCAGGCGGTCATTCGGCAGCCGCTGGCTGAGGCGGCGGGCGAGGAGCTGGATAATTTCGAGCCGCCGGCCTCGTCTGCGCCCTCGACTGTAACCGCGCCAACGGCTCCAATCACTGCTGCACCTGCACCTGCACCTGCACCTGCACCTGCACCTGCACCTGCACCTGCAGTCAAGCAGCCTGAGCCTGCGGCAGCCAAGCCGCCGGTTTCTACTCCGGCCCCTACCCCGGCGCCTGCCAGGCCCGTGGCGTCGAGTGCGGCTGGTGGTAACTGGTATGCGCAGCAGCCAGCTTCGCGTTTTGCCTTGCAGATCGTCGGGTCGCGTTCTGAGGCCAACATCCAGGCGCTGGTGCGCGAGGGCGGTAGCGAGTATCGCTACTTCAAGAAGGTTCACCAGGGACAGCCGTTGTATGTGCTGACCTACGGTAGCTTTGCTAGTCGCGATGCTGCTCAGGCAGCGGTGAAAACCCTGCCGGCCAAGCTGCAGGCGGGCAAACCCTGGCCGCGTACGCTTGGCAGCATCCAGCAGGAGATGAGCCGCTAGGAGTCTTCCACCTCAGTATGACCGCGAGGTCGTTAGCATGACCTCGCAGTCTTATCCTTCGTTTTTGCGACATAAATTTTCACCCCCTCGTCACGAAAATTTGTGACGAGATGGGTGGATATGTACAATGACCTCCCTTTTGCCCTGTGCAAAGCTGGCCCGTGCCCGCTTTTCGGGTTTAAGTAATTGAATTAGAAAGTAATTTGCCTGAAGTCTAGGCAGCCTGGTGAGAGTTTCCCCTATGAAAGCAGGTTTGTACCGTCCTGATGAGTTCAAGGATAACTGCGGCTTCGGCTTGATCGCCCATATGCAAGGTGAGCCTAGTCATCACCTGCTCAAGACCGCTATTGAGGCCCTCACCTGCATGACTCACCGCGGCGGTATCAACGCCGACGGCAAGACCGGTGATGGCTGTGGCCTGCTGATCCAGAAGCCCGACCAATTCCTGCGTGCCATCGCCCAGGAACAATTCGGCGTTGAATTGCCCGGGCAATATGCCGTGGGCATGGTGTTCTTCAATCAGGATTCGGCCAAGGCCGAAGCTGCACGCGAGAACATGAACCGCGAAATCCTCGCGGCTGGCCTGCAACTGGTAGGTTGGCGCAAGGTGCCGATCGACACCAGCGTGCTGGGCAGGCTGGCGTTGGAGCGCCTGCCGCAGATCGAGCAGGTGTTCATCGGCGGTGATGGCCTGTCCGACCAGGAATTCGCCATCAAGCTGTTCAGCGCTCGTCGTCGTTCGTCGGTGGCCAATGCCGACGACAGCGATCACTACATCTGCAGCTTCTCGCACAAGACCATCATCTATAAAGGCCTGATGATGCCGGCGGATCTGCAGCAGTTCTACCCGGATCTGGGTGACGAGCGCCTGCAGACCGCCATCGCGGTTTTCCACCAGCGTTTCTCCACCAACACCCTGCCGAAGTGGCCGTTGGCGCAGCCTTTCCGTTATCTCGCGCACAACGGCGAGATCAACACCATCACCGGCAACCGCAACTGGGCGCAGGCCCGTCGCACCAAGTTCGCCAACGAGCAGATCCCCGATCTCGACGAGCTGGGCCCGCTGGTCAACCGCGTCGGCTCCGACTCCTCAAGCATGGACAATATGCTCGAGCTGATGGTCACCGGTGGCATCGATCTGTTCCGTGGCCTGCGCATGATCATTCCGCCGGCCTGGCAGAACGTCGAGACCATGGACGCCGACCTGCGCGCGTTCTACGAATACAACTCCATGCACATGGAACCCTGGGATGGCCCGGCCGGCGTGGTACTGACCGATGGTCGCCATGCCGTGTGCCTGCTCGACCGTAACGGTCTGCGCCCGGCGCGTTGGGTCACCACCAAGAACGGCTACATCACCCTGGCGTCGGAAATCGGCGTGTGGGATTACCAGCCCGAGGACGTCATCGCCAAGGGCCGTGTCGGCCCGGGGCAGATCCTCGCCGTCGACACCGAAACCGGCCAGGTGCTGGACACCGAGTCCATCGACAGTCGCCTGAAGTCGCGTCACCCCTACAAGTTGTGGCTGCGCAAGCATGCCCAGCGCATCAAGGCGACGCTGGAAGACCGCGACCACGGTTCGGCCTTCTACGACCCGGATCAGCTCAAGCAGTACATGAAGATGTTCCAGGTCACCTTCGAGGAGCGTGACCAGGTGCTGCGCCCGCTCGGTGAGCAGGGCCAGGAAGCCGTCGGCTCCATGGGCGATGACACGCCGATGGCCGTACTCAGCCAGCGCGTGCGCTCGCCGTACGATTACTTCCGCCAGCAGTTCGCGCAGGTCACCAACCCGCCGATCGACCCGCTGCGTGAAGCGATCGTCATGTCCCTGGAAATCTGCCTGGGCGCCGAGCGCAACATCTTCAGCGAGTCGCCGGAGCACGCTACCCGCGTGATCCTCAGCAGCCCGGTGATTTCGCCGGCCAAGTGGCGCGCGCTGATGAACCTGGATCGCCCGGGCTTCGACCGTCATGTCATCGACATGAACTACGACGAGTCGCTGGGTCTGGAAGCTGCCGTGCGCAACATGGCCGACCAGGCCGAGGAAGCCGTGCGTGCCGGCAAGGTGTTGCTGGTGCTGACCGACCGTCACATCGCCCCGGGCAAGTTGCCGGCGCATGCCGCGCTGGTCACCGGCGCCGTGCACCACCGCCTGACCGAGAAAGGCCTGCGTTGCGACTGCAACATCCTGGTGGAAACCGCCACCGCGCGTGACCCGCACCACTACGCCGTGCTGCTGGGCTTCGGCGCCTCGGCGGTGTATCCGTTCCTGGCCTACGAAGTGCTGGGCGACCTGATCCGCACCGGCGAAGTGCTGGGCGATCTGTACGAAGTATTCAAGTACTACCGCAAGGGCATCTCCAAGGGCCTGCTGAAGATTCTGTCGAAGATGGGCATCTCCACGGTCGCGTCCTACCGCGGTGCGCAACTGTTCGAGGCGGTCGGCCTGGCCGACGAGGTCACCGAACTGTGCTTCCGTGGTGTGGCCAGCCGCATCCAGGGTGCGCGTTTCGTCGATATCGAAAGCGAGCAGAAGCTGCTGTCCCAGGAAGCCTGGAACAACCGCAAGTCGATCCAGCAGGGTGGTTTGCTCAAGTTCGTCTACGGCGGCGAATACCACGCCTACAACCCGGACGTGGTACGCACGCTGCAGGAGGCCGTGCAGCAGGGCAACTACGCCAAGTACAAGGAATACTCGACGCTGGTCGACACCCGTCCGGTGTCGATGATCCGCGACCTGCTCAAGGTCAAGGAGTCCGCCACGCCGATTTCCCTGGACGAAGTCGAGCCGCTGCAGTCGATCTTCAAACGCTTCGATGCTGCCGGCATCTCCCTCGGCGCGCTGTCGCCGGAGGCGCACGAGGCGCTGGCCGAGGCGATGAATCGCCTGGGTGGTCGCTCCAACTCCGGTGAGGGCGGCGAAGACCCGGCCCGCTACGGCACCATCAAGAGCTCGAAGATCAAGCAGGTGGCTACCGGCCGTTTCGGTGTGACCCCGGAATACCTGGTCAACGCCGAAGTACTGCAGATCAAGGTGGCCCAGGGCGCCAAGCCCGGTGAGGGCGGCCAGCTGCCGGGCGGTAAGGTCAACGGCCTGATCGCCAAACTGCGCTACGCGGTGCCGGGTGTGACCCTGATCTCGCCGCCGCCGCACCACGACATCTACTCGATCGAAGACCTGGCGCAGCTGATCTATGACCTCAAGCAGGTCAACCCGAAGGCGCTAGTATCGGTCAAGCTGGTGGCGGAAGCCGGTGTCGGCACCATCGCTGCCGGTGTGGCCAAGGCCTACGCCGACCTGATCACCATTTCCGGTTACGACGGCGGTACCGGCGCATCGCCGCTGACCTCCATCCGCTATGCCGGTGCGCCGTGGGAGCTGGGCCTGGCCGAAACCCACCAGACCCTGCGCGGCAACGACCTGCGCGGCAAGGTGCGGGTACAGACCGACGGTGGTCTGAAAACCGGCCTGGACGTGATCAAGGCAGCCATCCTCGGCGCCGAGAGCTTCGGCTTCGGCACCGCACCGATGGTGGCCCTGGGCTGTAAGTACCTGCGCATCTGCCACCTGAACAACTGCGCCACCGGCGTGGCCACACAGAACGACAAGCTGCGCAAGGATCACTTCATCGGCACCGTCGAGATGGTGATGAACTTCTTCACCTACGTCGCCGAGGAAACCCGCGAGTGGCTGGCCAAGCTGGGCGTGCGCAGCCTGGAAGAGCTGATCGGGCGTACCGACCTGCTCGAAGTGCTGCCGGGTGAAACCGCCAAACAGGGCAACCTGGATCTGTCGCCGCTGCTGGCCAGCGCACACATCCCGGCTGACAAGCCGCAGTTCTGCCAAGTCCCGAAGAACCCGCCGTTCGACGAAGGCTTGCTGGCCGAGAAGATGGTGGAAATGGCCAAGGACGCCATCGCCGGCAAGACCGGCGGTGAGTACGAGCTGAACATCGGCAACTGCGACCGCTCCATCGGTGCGCGCATTTCCGGTGAGATCGCTCGTGTGCATGGCAACCAGGGCATGAACGGCGCGCCGATCACCTTCCGCTTCAAGGGCACTGCCGGTCAGAGCTTCGGTGTGTGGAACGCCGGTGGTCTGCACCTGCGCCTGGAAGGCGACGCCAACGACTACGTCGGCAAGGGCATGACCGCGGGCAAGATCGTCATCACCCCGCCCGCTGGTAGCCCGTTCGCCACCGAGGACAGCGCCATCATCGGCAACACCTGCCTGTACGGCGCCACCGGCGGCAAGCTGTTCGCTACCGGCACCGCGGGTGAGCGTTTCGCTGTGCGTAACTCCGGCGCCCATGCAGTGGTGGAAGGTACTGGTGACCACTGCTGCGAGTACATGACCGGTGGTTTCGTCTGCGTACTGGGCAAGACCGGCTACAACTTTGGCTCGGGCATGACCGGCGGCTTCGCCTACGTGCTCGACATGGACAACGGCTTCTACGACCGCGTCAACCACGAGCTGGTGGAAATCCAACGCATCAACAATGAAGCGATGGAGGCTTACCGCAGCCACCTGGAAAGCGTGCTCGCCGAGTATGTCGAGGAAACCGGTAGCGAGTGGGGGCAGAACCTGCTGGAAAACCTGGACGATTACCTGCGCAAGTTCTGGCTGGTGAAACCGAAAGCGGCCAGTCTGAAGTCGCTGCTGTCCAGCACCCGTGCCAACCCGCAATAAGAATGCGCCTGAAGTGGTTTGATGAGGTAATGCAATGACTGAACGTCTGAATAACGACTTCCAGTTCATCGAAGTCGGGCGCAAAGACCCGAAGAAGAAACTGCTGCGTCAGCGCAAGAAGGAATTCGTCGAGATCTACGACAACTTCAAGCCGGCGCAAGCTGCAGACCAGGCGCATCGCTGCCTGGGCTGCGGCAACCCGTATTGCGAGTGGAAGTGCCCGGTGCACAACTTCATTCCGAACTGGCTGAAACTGGTGTCGGAAGGCAACATCCTGGCCGCCGCCGAACTCTCGCATCAGACCAACACCCTGCCGGAAGTCTGCGGCCGCGTGTGCCCGCAGGATCGCCTCTGCGAAGGTGCCTGCACCCTCAATGACGGTTTCGGCGCGGTGACCATCGGTTCGGTGGAGAAGTACATCACCGACACCGCCTTCGCCATGGGCTGGCGCCCGGACATGTCCAAGGTCAAGCCGACTGGCAAGCGCGTCGCAGTGATCGGCGCCGGTCCGGCCGGCCTGGGCTGTGCCGACGTGCTGGTGCGCAATGGCGTGACCCCGGTGGTGTTCGACAAGAACCCGGAAATCGGTGGCCTGCTGACCTTCGGCATCCCCGAGTTCAAGCTGGAAAAGACCGTGCTCAGCCGCCGCCGTGAAGTCTTCACCGGCATGGGCATCGAGTTCCGCCTGAACACCGAGATCGGCAAGGACGTGACCATGCAGCAGCTGCTGGATGAGTACGATGCCGTGTTCATGGGCATGGGCACCTACACCTACATGAAGGGTGGCTTCCCAGGTGAAGACCTGCCGGGCGTCTATGACGCGCTGGACTTCCTCATCGCCAACGTCAATCGCAACCTCGGTTTCGAGAAGTCGCCGGAAGACTTCATCGATATGAAGGGCAAGCGCGTCGTGGTACTGGGCGGTGGCGACACCGCGATGGACTGCAACCGCACCTCGATCCGTCAGGGCGCCAAGGCCGTGACCTGCGCCTACCGTCGTGACGAAGAGAACATGCCGGGCTCGCGCAAGGAAGTGAAGAACGCCAAGGAAGAGGGCGTGAAGTTCCTCTTCAACCGCCAGCCCATCGCCATTGTCGGCGATGGCAAGGTGGAGGGTATCAAGGTGGTCGAGACCCGTCTCGGCGAGCCGGATGCCCGTGGCCGCCGTAGCCCCGAGCCGATTCCGGGCTCCGAGGAAGTCATCCCGGCCGAGGCCGTGCTGATCGCCTTCGGTTTCCGTCCGAGCCCGGCGCCCTGGTTCGAGCAGTTCGAGATCCAGACCGACAGCCAGGGCCGCGTCGTAGCGCCCGAGCAGTCGCAGTTCAAGCACCAGACCAGCAACCCGAAGATCTTCGCCGGTGGCGACATGGTGCGTGGTTCCGATCTGGTGGTGACGGCGATCTTCGAAGGCCGCAACGCCGCCGAAGGCATCCTCGACTACCTCGGCGTCTGATTCGTCTCGTACCTGCGTGGCTGCGACCTCCCTGGTCGATAGTCGCGCGGGTCGATGGCGAAGCTCTCCAGGCGTGAGCGCAGGGTCGTTGGCTTCAGCTCCAGCAACCGCGCCGCGCCGTCCTTCCCCGATATCCTGCCTGCGCAGGCCGTCAGCGCCGCGATCAGGTTTTCGCGCATCTGCCGGCGTTGTTCACCCTGAGTGAAAATCCGCATTTCCTGTTCGACCGGTGGCTGTGACGGTGCGTCGTTGCCGTTGTCGTTGGGCAAGTCCAAACGCAGCCGGGTGCCGGGCGAAATGATCACCGCGCGCTCGATCAGGTTCTCCAGCTCACGAATGTTGCCCGGCCAGGAATAGGCTTGCAGGCGTTGGATGTCGGCCAGGCGCAGGCTCGGCTCAGGGCGGTTGAGCTGACGACAGGCGCGGCCGAGAAAGTGCTGGGCTAGCGGCGGAATGTCTTCCGGGCGCTGGCGCAGTGGCGCCGACTCGATGGGGAAGACGTTGAGGCGAAAGTACAGGTCTTCACGGAAGCGGCCGGCGCGCACTTCCTGGCGCAGGTCGCGGTTGGTGGCGGCGATCACGCGTACATCCACCTGACGGGTACGGTTGTCGCCGACCCGTTCCAACTGCTGTTCCTGCAGCACGCGCAGCAGCTTGCTTTGCAGCTCCAGGGGAATTTCGCCGACCTCGTCGAGAAACAGAGTGCCGCCGTCGGCCAGTTCGAAGCGCCCGACGCGGTCGTTCAGTGCGCCGGTGAAGGCGCCGCGGATATGGCCGAAGAATTCGCTCTCGAACAGTTCGCGCGGTACCGCCGCGCAGTTCACCCGAATCAGCGGGCGGCGGCTGCGCCCGCTGTTATCGTGAATAGCGCGGGCGATCAGTTCCTTGCCGGTGCCTGACTCGCCGGTGATTAGCACGTTGGCACCGGTGGGGGCGACCAGTTCGATCTGGTGGATCACCTGCTGCATGGCAGCGCTGCGCCCGACCAGGTCGTGCTGGGCGTACTCGCCGCGAATTTCCTCCTGCAGGTAGGCATTTTCCAGTTCCAGGCGTTGCTTGAGCTGCTGCACCTCGCTTAGTGCCTGGCGCAGCCGGCGCTCGGTTTCCAGGCGTTCGCTGATGTCGCGAAACACCACCACGGCGCCGACCAGTTCGCCGTCGTCGCGCAGCGGCGTGCTGGTGTAATCCACCGGGATCGGTTTGCCGTCCTTGTTCCAGAACACCTCGTCGGCCACCTGATGCACTTCGCCATCATTGAAGGCGGCATAGATCGGACAGGTGTGGCCGTCGTAGGTGCTGCCGTCGGGATGATGGTGGTGAATCAGGTCGTGAATGTTGTGGCCGATCAGGTCGTCGGCACGCCAGCCGAGAATGCGCTCGGCCGCCGGGTTGACGAAGGTGGTCTCGCCATTGCGGTTGACGCCGTAGATGCCCTCGCCAGCGGCCCCGAGGATCAGCTGATTCTGCCGCTCGAACTGGCGAAAGATGCGTTCCACGCCCTGCCATTCGAGCAGCCCCTGGCGTTGATAGCGCTCGGCTTCGGCCAGCCCGCGCAGGGCGTCCAGGCGACGGCGCTGCTGGATCAGCAGGCCGAGCAGGCTAGCGTCGTCATGTTCCAGCCGGCTGCCGTCGATTTCCACCTCCAGCGGCTCGCCATCGCGATGCAGCAGTCCGAGGCCGTCGCGCCAGGCATTGCCGCGCACCTGCACTTCCTCGGTGAAAGTGACCAGTGCCCCCAGGTCATGCGCCCAGAGACGGCTGGCGCGCAGTGCGAGCAGTTCATCCAGCGGCCAGCCGAGCAGGGCGCAACAGGCTGGATTGGCATGCAGGATGCGGTCGTGGATTGGATCGATGACCAGGCTGGCGCTCTGCATGTGTTGCAGCAACAACTGGCTGGCGGCATTGGGATCGGGCATCGCTGAGCTCTCGGGATTGACCTTTCAGTTCGTCATCCAAAGGGCGTGCCAGTTGACGAAATATCGTTTTTTAGGATGACGAATTCTCGTGAATGACGAGAATTCGTTTTTCATTTATTGGATAAAAATCTTTATTTTTCAATTGCTTATTTTTGTTTTTGAGCTGGTACAGCTCCTGCAGTAGCTGACATGAACCGGCCAGCAATGGCCCAGCCCAGTCAGCGCCCGCCTCACCAATCTGGGGCAGGCCATCGCAGGAGTGATCACGATGAGCGTCAACAGCCTGGACGATCCATTCAGCCCCGACAGCGAGCTGTCCCATGCCGCCGGGTGTGCTTGCCAGCGTTGCACGCCGAGTGCCGCTGCGCTGCCCGATAGCAGTGAAGCCATGCTCGATCGTGCCGTGGAGAACGCCATCGTGCGCGGCGTGTTCGGCCACAACGATTTCTCCCGGCGCAGTTTCATGGGGATGATCGGGGGCGGTGTCGCGGCGGCGATTCTGGGCAGCCTGATTCCGCTGGATGCGGTCAAAGCGGCGGTCAAAGACAGCCTCGGCCCGTTGGAGAAGACCAAGCTGAAGATCGGCTTCGTGCCCATCACCTGCGCCACGCCGATCATCATGGCCGAGCCGATGGGCTTCTACGCCAAATACGGGCTGGACGTGGAAACGGTGAAGACCGCCGGCTGGGCGGTGGCGCGCGACAAGTCGCTGGCCGGCGAATACGACGCCTCACACATGCTCTCGCCGATGCCGCTGGCTATCAGCCTGGGGCTGGGGTCGACGCAGACGCCCTTCGTCATGCCGGCGCTGGAAAACGTCAACGGCCAGGCCATCGTGCTTGGCATGCAGCATCAGGACAAACGCGATCCGAAGCTGTGGAAGGGCATGCGCTTCGGTGTGCCATTCGAATACTCGATGCACAACTTTCTGCTGCGCTATTACGTTGCCGAGCACGGCCTGGATCCGGATCGCGATATCCAGATTCGTGTGGTGCCACCACCGGAGATGGTCGCCAACCTGCGCGCCGGCAACCTCGATGGCTTTCTCTCGCCGGATCCGTTCAACCAGCGCGCGGTGTGGGAGAAGGTCGGTTTCATCCACCTGTTGACCAAGGAGTTGTGGCCGGGCCATCCGTGCTGCGCCTTCGCCTGCAGCCAGCGTTTCGCCAGTGATAACCCCAACACCTACGGCGCGCTGCTGCATGCGCTGATCGATGCCACGCAATATTCCTCCAAGGCCGAGAACCGTAAGGCGGTGGCCGAGGCGATCTCCACCCGCAACTACCTCAACCAGCCGGTGCCGGTGGTGCAGCAGGTGCTCAGCGGACGCTATGCCGATGGCCTGGGCAACATCCATGACGAGCCACAGCGCATCGACTTCGATCCGTTCCCCTGGCAGTCGATGGCCTTGTGGATCCTCACTCAGATGAAACGCTGGGGCTATCTGCAGGGGGATGTCGACTACCGCAACATTGCTGAGCGGGTGTTCCTTGCGGCTGACGCCGGCAAGGTGATGAAGGAGCTCGGTCTGCCGGTACCGGCCGATGCCTACAAGTCCTTCAGCGTGATGGGCAAACCCTTCGATCCGGCTGATCCAGACGGTTATCTGGCCAGCTTCGCCATGCGGAGGTCGTGATGAAAGCGTCCATTTCCCTGCGCGCGGCACTCCTCTCCGCGGTGTTGCTGGTGTTGCTGCTCGCCATCTGGGAGGTGCTCTGCCGAGTGCCTGCCAGCGCGGCAGTCAGTGCCGATGACGAATACGCGCTGCTCATGGGCGAGGCCGAGCAGGAAGCACGGGTGCCGCCACCTTCGGTGGTGCTGGCGCATGCCTACGCCGAGCTGAGCCAGCCGTTCTATGACAACGGGCCGAACGACAAGGGCATCGGCATCCAGCTCGCACATTCGCTGTACCGGGTACTGACCGGCTACCTGCTGGCGGCGCTGGTGGCGATCCCCGTTGGTTTCGTCATCGGCATGTCGCCGCTGATGTACCGCGCGCTCAACCCCTTCATTCAGATCCTGCGGCCGATCTCGCCGCTGGCCTGGATGCCGTTGGCGCTGTTCGTGATCAAGGATTCGCAGACCTCGGCGATCTTCGTGATCTTCATCTGCTCGGTGTGGCCGATGTTGCTCAACACCGCCTTCGGCGTCGCTGGCGTGCGCCGCGACTGGATCAACGTTGCCCGCACCCATGAACTGAGCCCGCTGCGCACGGCGTTCAGCGTGATCCTGCCTGCGGCCATGCCGACCATCCTCACCGGCATGCGCATCTCGGTGGGCATTGCCTGGCTGGTGATCGTCGCCGCCGAGATGCTCGTCGGTGGCACCGGTATTGGCTACTACGTGTGGAACGAGTGGAACAACCTCAACCTGGCCAGCGTGATCTTCTCGATTCTGATGATCGGCGTGGTCGGCATGCTGCTCGACCTTCTGCTGGGCAGCGTCGCCCGTCTCGTCAGCTATCAGGAGTGATGTCATGTCCCGCTATTTTCTCGATGCACGCCGTCTGGCCAAGCGCTTCCCGCAACCTGGCAGCGAGCCGCTGACGGTCTTCGAGGACGTCAACTTCGGCCTGGATCAGGGCGAATTCGTCTGCATCATCGGCCACTCCGGCTGCGGCAAGTCGACCATCCTCAATGCGCTGGCCGGCCTGGACAGCTTCAGTGAAGGCACGCTGGAAATGGCCGGCAAGGAAGTCGCCGGCCCCAGCCTCGAACGCGGCGTGGTGTTCCAGAACTACAGCCTGCTGCCCTGGCTCAGCGCGCTGGAGAACGTCGAGTTTGGCGTGCGTGCGCGGTTTCCAAAATGGTCGAAGGAGCAGCGTCGCGCGCACAGCCGCAAGTACCTGGAAATGGTCGGCCTGGGTGGCTCCGAGGCGCGCAAGCCGGCGCAGCTGTCCGGCGGCATGCGCCAGCGCGTGAGCATCGCCCGCGCCTTCGCAACCCAGCCGCAGTTGCTGCTGCTCGATGAACCCTTCGGTGCGCTGGATGCCCTGACCCGAGGGGTGATCCAGGACGAGTTGATCAAGATCTGGAGCGCGACCAGGCAGACGGTGTTCATGATCACCCATGACATCGACGAGGCGATCCTGCTTTCCGACCGCATCCTGCTGATGACCAACGGCCCGCAGGCGCGTATCGCCGAGTCGGTGCGCATCGACCTGCCACGGCCACGGCAGCGTGACCAGGTCATTCATCACCCGGCGTACTACCGCATCCGTAACCACCTCGTGGACTTTCTGGTGAACCGCTCGCACGAGCTGCGCGGCCGCACCGTGGCCGACGAGCAAGGTTTCCCGCCCGAAATCAACCCCGCCCTGGACGAGCCGGCACCTGCCGCCAGGGTCGTACCTCTGACCCCCGTGAAGGAGTTTCACCATGGATAAGCAACAGATGCGCACCACCATCACCGCCGCCAAGGAGCGCCTTGGCCTGGACTGGGCTGCGCTTGGCCAGGGCATCGGCATGTCGCCGGTGTGGACGACGTCGGCCTGCCTGGGCATGAACAGCATGCCCAAGGCGCAGGCCGATGCCCTGTGCGAGATGCTCGAATTGCCGGAGGAGGTCTCCACCGCACTGCAGGCGTTCCCGCACAAGCACTGGGACAAGGCCGTGCCCACCGACCCGCTGATCTACCGCTTCTACGAGATGATCAACGTCTACGGCGAGACCATCAAGGAACTGATCCACGAGGAATTCGGCGACGGCATCATGAGCGCCATCGACTTCAGCATGGACATTTCCCGCGTCGCCGACCCCAAGGGTGACCGCGTGCAGATCGTGCTCAACGGCAAGTTCCTGCCCTATCGCAGCTGGTGAATCGTCGCGGCATATCGTCGCGACGGACAAAAGGCACGGCACCCGCCGTGCCTTTTGTTTTGCGCTCTGCGAAAATGCCCGCACTTTTTTCTAGGACTCTGCCATGACCGCCCTGAAGAACGACCGTTTCCTTCGTGCCCTGCTCAAGCAACCCGTGGATGTCACGCCGATCTGGATGATGCGCCAGGCCGGCCGCTATCTGCCGGAGTACCGCGCGACCCGGGCCAAGGCCGGCGACTTCGTGAGCCTGATGAAGAACCCGGAGCTGGCATGCGAGGTCACTATCCAGCCGCTGGATCGTTACCCGCAACTGGATGCGGCGATTCTGTTCTCCGACATCCTCACCATTCCCGATGCCATGGGCCAGGGCCTGTACTTCGAGACTGGCGAAGGCCCGCGTTTCAAGAAAGTGGTCAGCAGCCTGGCCGACATCGAGGCGCTACCGGTGCCGGATCCGGAGAAGGATCTGGGCTACGTGATGGACGCCGTGCGCACCATTCGCCGCGAGCTGGGTGGCCGTGTGCCGCTGATCGGCTTCTCCGGCAGCCCGTGGACGCTGGCCACCTACATGGTTGAGGGCGGCTCGTCGAAGGACTTTCGCAAGACCAAGGCCATGCTCTACGACAACCCGCAAGCCTTGCACGCGCTGCTCGACAAGCTGGCGCAGTCGGTCACTGCCTATCTCAACGGGCAGATCCTGGCCGGTGCGCAGGCGGTGCAGATCTTCGACTCTTGGGGGGGCGCGCTGTCGGCAGCGGCCTATCAGGAGTTCTCCCTGGCCTACATGAAGAAAATCGTCGATGGCCTGATCCGCGAGCACGACGGTCGTCGTGTGCCGGTGATCCTGTTCACCAAGGGCGGTGGCCTGTGGCTCGAATCCCTGGCCGACACCGGCGCCGAAGCGCTGGGTCTGGACTGGACATGCGACATCGGCAGCGCCCGCGCCCGTGTCGGCGCCAAGGTTGCCCTGCAGGGCAACATGGATCCGGCGGTGCTATACGCCAAGCCGGCGGCGATTCGTGCCGAGGTGGCGCGCATCCTGGCCGCTTACGGTTCTGGCAGCGGCCATGTGTTCAACCTTGGCCATGGCATCACCCCGGAAGTCGACCCGGCCCACGCTGGCGCCTTCTTCGAGGCCGTGCACGAGCTGTCCGCGCAGTATCACCAGTAAGCCGCAGCCGAGCGGCCAGGTCTGTCCGCCTGGTCGCTAGCGATCCCCAGCGCGTGGTGCAACGGGGGCCAGGCGTTCCTTGTTCTTGCGCGGTGGAATCAGACGCACGCTGATCACGCTGTCCGTCGTGCCGTGCTCGAACAGGCTGTCGCTGGGTTTGGGTTTGCCGCCGAAGAGCGACGGATTGCCGGAGAATCCCACGGGTTCCTGCGGAATGCCACGCGGGCTGAGATCCAGCTGGCCGTTGCCGTTGCTGTCCTGAAACACCTGTATGGCATAGCGGCCGGGCGGCAGATCGCTCAGTCGCAGTGGTGTTTGTGTACCCTGCAGTTCGCGCAGGCTGGGCTGCCAGTCCTGCTGGTCGGCGGGTACCAGCGCCAGGTACAGATTTGCCTGATCCTGCTTGCCCTCTACCTGAATCAGCAGGTCGCCTGCCTGGATCGACTGGCAAGCGAGTAGCGGAACCAATAGGCAAAGTTGGCATAGGCGGGTTACGGTTTGAAGAAGTCTCTGTGGCATAATTTGCACATTTTGCAGGGAATGCGCCGCGAATGCGTCATGTTTTAGTCGTCCACTTCTCACAGACTGGCCAATTAGACCGCTTGGCGCAATCGGTCTGTGCGCCGTTGCGCGAGTGCGACGGCATCGAAGTGGATTTCCTGACGCTGCAACCTGCCCAACCTTTTCCCTTTCCCTGGCCCTTTCTCGGTTTCTTTCGCATCTTCCCGGAAACCGTGCTGATGAAGCCGCAGCCGTTGCTGCCGCTGGCCGTGGATGCCGACAAGCGCTACGACCTGGTGATCCTGGCCTATCAGGTCTGGTTCCTCTCGCCCTCGTTGCCCTGCACCAGCTTTCTCGCCTCGCCCGAGGCCGCCCGTCTGCTGAAGGACACGCCGGTGGTCACGCTGATCGGTTGCCGCAACATGTGGCTGATGGCGCAGGAGAAGGTCAAGGCGCGCCTGCAGGCGCTGGGCGCGAAGCTGGTGGACAACGTCGTGCTGACCGATGCCTGCGGTACGGCGGCGAGTTTCCTGGCCACGCCGCTGTGGATGTTCACCGGCCGGCAGAAGCCTTATAGCTGGGTACCGCGCGCAGGCATCGACGAGCGGGAATTGGCGGCGGCCAGCCGTTTCGGCGACGCTATGGCGCGCCGGCTGCTCGCTGACCAACAGCCCATCGAGACACCGATGCTCGCTGGCTTGGGCGCGGTGAAGGTGGATGAAAAACTGATCGCCAGCGAAAAGGTCGGCAACCGTAGTTTCACCCTGTGGAGCCGCCTGTTGTCGGCGCTTGGCCCGCAGCAGAGTCGCCGTCGCGGCGCCGGGTTGGTGCTGTATATCGTGTTTCTGATTTGCCTGATTCTGACCGTGGTGCCGATCACGGCGGTGTTGAAAAAATTGCTGGCGCCGCTGTTCAAGGGGCGTATCCAGAGAGAGAAGGCCTACTTTGCCGGCCCATCCGGCGAGTGAAGTGACCCGAGGTAAGACCGTGGTAACCCCTGTATTCATCAACCGCATCAGCGCCTGCCTGCCGCACGAGCCCGTGGATAACGAGCAGATGGAAGCGCGCCTGGGCATGGTCGGCGGCAAGCCGTCACGCGCGCGCAAGCTGGTGCTGCGCCGCAACGGCATTGTGCAGCGTCACTACGTCATCGACCCGGCGACCGGCGAGCCGAGCATGAGCAATGCGCAGCTCAGCGCCGAAGCGATACGCGGGTTGCAGGGCGAGGGTTTCGAGCTGAACCAGCTCGACTGCCTGGTGGCCAGCACCTCATCGCCTGATCAGGTGATGCCGGGCCATGCGGTGATGGTGCATGGCGAGCTGGGCAACCCGTCCTGCGAGGTGGCGACCACCGCCGGTATCTGCCTGTGCGGCATGACGGCGCTGAAATACGCCTGGATGAGCGTGGCCAGTGGCGAGAGCCGCACGGCCGTGGCCTGTGGTTCGGAGGTCGCCTCGACCCTGATGCAGGCGCGCAACTTCAACGCCGAATACGAAAGCCGCGTCGACGAGCTGGAAAAGCATCCTGAGATCGCTTTCGAGAAGGATTTCCTGCGCTGGATGCTGTCCGACGGCGCGGGTGCCGTGCTGTTGCAGGATCGTCCGAATCAGAACGGCCTGAGCCTGCACATCGACTGGCTGGATATCTACTCCTTCGCCGATCAGATGCCGCCCTGCATGTATGCCGGTGCCGACATGCAGGACGACAACCTGCGTGGCTGGAGCCGCTACGACGCTGACGAGCGCGCGAAGCAGTCGGTGATGGCGATCAAGCAGAACGTCAAACTGCTCAACGAGAACATCGTCAAATACACCGTGGAAGAGGCGCTGCGCCGAATCATGGCGCGCCGCGAGTTGCGCGTGGCGGATATCGACTGGTTCCTGCCGCACTATTCCTCGGAGTTCTTCCGCGATCCGCTGGCCTTGGGCCTGGCCAACGTCGATCTGCCGATCCCGATGGAGCGCTGGTTCACCAACCTGACCAGCAAGGGCAACACCGGCGCGGCGTCGATCTTCATCATCCTCGAAGAGCTGTTCAATGGCGGGCGCCTGCGCAGCGGCCAGAAGCTGCTCTGCTACGTGCCCGAAAGCGGGCGCTTTTCCAGTGCGTTCATGCACCTGACGGTGGTTGGCGATGAAGCTTGACGAAGTTCCGCAGGATCCCGGCTCCGCCTATGGCGGGCACAGCAAGCTGCTTTACGCGGTCGATGAAAGCGGCCATTACCAGGGCGCGCAGAGCGTCGGCTGGGATCCCGAATCCTATGCCACGCAACTGGCCGTCGCCGAGCTGGAGGCGCAGGAGGCCGAGGCCCTGGCGCTGTGGCAGCGTGGCGAGTTGTCGCCGCTCAAATGCCTGATGTACCGCTACCGCATGGACGAGCCGGCGCTGTCGCAGATCACCGGCTTGTGGCAGTGGCGGGTGCGCCGGCACTTTCGTCCGGAAATCTATCGCCGCCTGAGCGCCTCCGTGCTGGCGCGCTACGCCGAAGCCTTCGGCCTGACCGTCGACGAGTTGCGTCGCTACCAGAGAGAGTTGCCATGACCGCGTTCCAGCATCGCCAGAGCGCCCACTGCGAAAGTGGCGTCATGGCCAGTCTGCTCACCCATGCCGGTTTGCCGATGAGCGAGCCGATGGCCTTCGGTCTGGCGTCTGGCCTGGCCTTCGCCTACCTGCCCATCGTCAAGATCAGCGGCATGCCGCTGATTGCCTATCGCATGCCGCCGCGCCACCTGATCAAGACCCTGAGCAAACGCCTGGGCGTGCGCCTGACCAGCCGCACCTTCGCCAAGCCCGAGCAGGGCCGTGTCGAACTCGACCGAGTGCTCGACAGTGGTCGGCTGGCTGGCCTGCAAAGCTCGGTGTTCTGGCTGCCGTACTTCCCGCCGGAGATGCGTTTTCACTTCAATGCGCATAACCTGCTCGCCTACGGCCGCGACGGCGACGAGTACCTGCTCAGCGACCCAGTGTTCGAGGAGCCGGTGCGTTGTGCCAGCGCAGACCTGCAGAAGGCGCGCTTCGCCAAGGGCGCGCTGGCGGCCAAGGGCCTGATGTACTACCTCGAAGACGTGTCGCCGGAGCAGGACTGGGAGCGCCTGATCCGCCAGAGTGTGCTGTCCACCTCGCGCATCCTCGATGGCATGCCACTGCCGTGGATCGGTATTCGCGGCATCCAGCACCTGGCCAAATGCGTCGAGGCGCTCGACCCGGCGCAGGCCAAGTACAACCGCCTGTACCTCACCCACATCGTGCGCATGCAGGAAGAGATCGGCACCGGCGGTGCGGGCTTCCGCTTCATGTATGCCAGTTTCCTGCAGGAGGCTGGCGAGAAGATCGGTGACGCCAGCCTGCAGGAGGCATCGTCGCGCCTGACCGCGGTGGGCGATGACTGGCGCCAGTTCGCCTCGGCCTGCGTGCGTGCCAGCCGCAGCAAGGGCGAGGCGCCGGACTTCCGGCCGATCGCCGAGATGCTCCGCGGCATCGCCGGGCAGGAGCGGGTGCTGATGAAAGAGCTGGGCGCCTGGGCCAAGCGCAAGGGGTGAGGCAGGTGGCGGTGGTGGGCTGAAGCCCACCACCGCCATCAACAAACCAGGCTAAAGCTGCAGATGCAGCACTTCGATGCCTGTCGTCAGCTCGGCAAAGTCATGCACTTTCGTGGGTGCCTCGATCAACACGGCTTGCGCCTGAAAATCCCCGTTCTCGTCGATCACCACCAGCAACGCCTGGCTGATGGCGCCATCGGTCAGATCCAGGGCGGCCAGCATCTGTAGCTGTTTCCACACATTGGCCCCGGCGCCGATAAACAGGTTCGGCCCTTCCAGCCCCAACTGCGAGGCGACATGGAAGCCGGCCGCGTTGCTCACGCTGTTGACGAACTCGAAGGGCTTGGGCTGGCGCTGATGCACGCAGACCGCATCGAGCAGTGCGCCCATGGTGGCGCGGGCCGGGTGGCGTGAGGCCAGGTAGAGGCCGCAGTCGCTGCGCACCTGCGCCTTGAGAGGCGCGCTGCACAGCAGTGCCTGCAGGATCATGCGGTCGATGCGCCGTGGCGGCGCGGCCAGCCACTGGCCTAGTGCGGCTTTGAGATCCTTGTCGGAGCAGCTCGCATTTCCGCGAACGCTGCAGGCGGCGATGACCGGCTTCATACCTGGCTCTCCGCGCAGCGTTGCAGTACCAGGCTGGCGTTGTTGCCACCGAAACCAAAGAAGTTGGCCAGCAGCAGGCTGTCCGCTGCCACGCGGGTCGGCTCGGCGCTGAGCGGCAGCAGGGCCTCGGCGGCATAGTCCAGGCCTGGCAGGTTGGCGAGGTTCTCCATCAGCAGCAGGGTCTCGCTGAGGCCGCAGGCGCCCAGGGTATGGCCGAGCCAGGGCTTGAGCACGCACAACGGTGGCAACGCGTCGCCGAACAGCAGGCGCACGCCATTGCTCTCGGCGCGGTCGTTGGCGCCGGTGGCGGTGCCGTGCAGTTTCACCAGGCCGATCTGCCCGGCGTCGACGCCAGCGCTGCGCAGAGCTTCGCGCATCACCCAGTCGATATGGCTGCCGTCTTCGCGGGTGGTGGTCAGGTTGCTGGTATCGCAGGCGCTGAAGCCGCCGAGCAGCTTCGCCAGTGGCGCCTCGCCGGGCTCCCGAGCCAGCAGTGTGGCGGCATACGCCTCTCCAAGAATCAGGCCGTCGCGCTCCGGGTGAAAGGGCCGGTAGGCGCCGCTCGGGCTGGTCAGATCGAGGGCGCCGAAGCCTTGCTGGGCAATGGCGCTGGGTGTTTCGAAGGCCAGTACCAGCACGCGTTGGTAGAGGCCGGCGGCGAGCATCCGTGCGCCATACAGCAGGCCGTTGGCCGCGCTGGTGCAGGCGGTGTTGAGAGTGAACGCGGCAGCGAAGCCCCAGCGCTGACGCAGGTCTTCGGCCAGCTGGTCGAGCTGGGTCGAATGTTCCGGGCGAAAGCCGCCTTCTGCGGCAATCAGCTGTTCGAGGTCGTCGATATCCAGGCTGGTGCTGGCGATGATCAGCAGGCAGTCATCCAGCTCGCCCGGCTGTTCGCCCAGGGTTTCGCCGAGCAACCGGTTGCAGCGCTGCTGGCGGCTTTCACCGCTGCGGCTTACGGCCAGATAAGGGCGCGGCTGACGCAGCTCATGCAGCAGGAATGAATCTGGCACAGGCAGTCGGCCACTTTGCAGGGCCTCGCCGGCGGCGCGCAGATCATCGCCCAGGGCGCTGTGCAGGGCGCCGCGCTGGAGGTAGATGGGCGTCACTGCTTCTGCCTGATGAAGGCCGCGATGCTGGCGATGCTGCCGAGGATACGCCGTCCGTCCTTGGCCCCTTCGATGCGCACGCCATAGTGCTGCTGCAACGCCAGGGAGACCTGCAGTGCATCGAGGCTGTCCATGGCGATACGGCTTTGCTGACCGAACAATGGCTCGTCATCGGTGATGCTCTGCCAGTCGATATCGTCTTCCTTGTCGCACTCACGGATCAGCAATTGCTTGAGTTCTTGTTCTAGTAGTGTGTCGTCCATTGCGTTTGCTGTACTCGTTTGCGGAACAGGTAAAGCCCGCCACCGCCCAGCACCAGGGCGAACAGCAGAAGACGGGCACAGTCAGGAGCGATATCGGCCAGGCTGCCCTGGCCCACCAGCAGGGTCAGGAAGGCGTCCAGCGCCCAGCTCATCGGTGAGATTTCTGCCAGTTGGCTCATGGCCTCGGGCATCACGCTCTTGGGCACCATGATGCCGCCGATGGCGGCGAGGATGATATTGAGACCGCCGCCGAGCAGCAACGCCTGTTCGCCGCTACGCGCCAGGGCGGCCAGCAGCAGGCCCAGGCTGCAGGCGGCCAGGCTCAGGCTCAGCGCCAGCAGCACGTAGGCCAGAGGCGAGCCCGGCAGGCTCAGGCCGCTGAGCCCGAGCAGCGGTAGCACGTATACGCCGATGGCCAGCAACAGGGCGAACTGCAGCAGATTGATCGCCAGATAAGGCAGCAGCTTGCTCAGCACCAGAGTGGTGGGGCTCAGGCCCAGCGCGCGAAAGCGCAGCAGGGCACCGCTCTGCTGTTCACGCTGGAAGCCGCCGGCCATCGGCAGGGCGACGAAGAACATGCCGAAGATCAGCCAGGCCGGCACGCTCAACTGGCTGGCGTTGGCCTTGCCGCTGAGTTCGCCGCTGGCCAGCATCTGCCGTTCGCTGATCTCGCTCTGGGTGCGCTGGCGGATCAGTTGCCAGCGTTGTTCGGTGCTCATCCCCGCATCCAGCGCGTCGCTGTCTTCCAGGTAGGCCAGCAGGCGGGTCTGCGCCAGGGCGATGTTCAGCGCTGCGCGCAGGCGTTGGCGCGTCTGGCCATCGGTGCGCGGGGGAAAGCTCAGCGTGGGGCCGATGTGAGGCGTTTCCAGCAAGGTCTCGGAAAAGTGCCTGGCCAGGCTGATGCGTGGCAAGGGTTCTTCGCTGCTGGCGAGCAGATGGCTGCCCGGTAACTGTTCCTGCAGCGCGTGCTGGAAGAACGCGCTGGCTTCGCTGCCTTGCTCGATCTCCAGCACCAGGCTCAAGGGGGGCGGCTGGTCACGCAGGTAGTTGGACAGCGCGGCGGCCATCAGCACGAGAAACAGGATCGGCATGATGAACAGCACGGCCAGTGCATGCGGGTCGCGCAGCAGCAGCAGGCACTCTTTGCGTACCAGCGCCAGTAACGGGCTCACAGGCGGCCTCCGTTGAGGCTCAGGTAGAGCTGTTCCAGTGATGGTCTGCCGAAGCGCAGCAGGCTCGGTGGGGTTGGCTGCGCAGCGAGAAATTGGGTGATCGCCAGCAGTTGCTGGTTGTCCAGATTGCCGATGCGCAGGCCGTCGGGCAGCGTCTCGGCGCTCAGTTGCAGCTGATCGAGCAGCTCCTGAAAACCGGCGGGAACCTGCTCCGGCCATTCCAGCAGCAGGCCGTGGCCGCCATCGAGCAGTTGCTGCTTGTCCACATCGAGGCGCACCTTGCCTTCGTGCAGCAGCAGGATGCGCCCAGCCACACGCTCGACCTCGTCCAGATAGTGGCTGGTGTAGATCACCCCATGACCTTCAGCGGCGAGCCGCTCGACGGCGTCGAGCAGCATCTGCCGGCTGGCGGCATCGACGCCGACGGTGGCTTCATCGAACAGGTACAGGCGTGCGGGCTGGAGCAGGCCGATGGCGAAGTTCAGGCGGCGCTGCTCGCCACCTGACAGGCGTGCGGCGCGGCGTTGCAGTTTGTCTTCGAGAGCGCTGCTGGCGATGCACAACTCCAGACGCTGGCGGCGCTGGGCACCGTGCAGACGGTAGAGATCGGCGAACAGCGCGAGGTTCTCGGCCACCGTGAGTTCGGCGTAGAACGCCAGTTGTTGTGGCACCAGGCCCAGGCTGCGTGGGCCGTGCCAGCGGATCTCACCCTGTTGCAGAGCCAGCGTATCGCTGAGCAGGGCCAGCAGCGTGGTCTTGCCGGCACCGTTACTGCCGAGCAGGCCCAGGCATTGGCCTTCCTGCAGTTGCAGGTCGATGCCGTGGAGGGCGAAGGTGTCTGCGCCCGGGTAGCGGAAGCTGACGTCACGTAGCTCAAGCACGGACGAGTACCAGCAGCAGTTTGCCATCCAGCAGTGGCTGCGCACCGGCATGGATGGTGAAGGCGTAGAGCGCACCGGCCGGGCTCAGCGCCTCCTGTTGGGCGCTGACCAGCAGCGGCTCTGCACTGCGTGTGACCGGGTGCAGATTGAGCTGGGAAAGTTTGCCGACCAGGGCCATTTCAATGGCATCCGCTTCGCCGTATAGGGCACCATGTGCGGCGCAAAGCTGGGCCGCGGCTTCGAACAGCAGGCAAGGCGAGGCATTTTCGCCAAGCTTGTCGAGATGATGCCAGGCGCTGAGACCGCGGATAGTGAGGTCGTCGTGATCGACCAATGCATCCAGCCAGAGAGCGTCGCCCTGGTGCGGCAGCAGTGTGTGCAGTTGGGTGCGATCCATGGCGGGCGGTCGGTACGTACGGGCGACGCAGTGTAACAGAGGCAGGGATAGAGGGAGGATGCAGTGACGATCTGGCAGTTGGTGGCTTTTGTGATGCTCAGCGCAGTGCTGGTGGGAATTTCCTGGCGCACACTGGGCAATCCGCGCAGTCACGGTTTCTATCGTTTCTTCGCCTGGGAAGCGATGGCGGTGATGCTGGTACTCAATGCGCCGTCCTGGTTCGGCGACCGTGGTGAGTTGAATCAGCGCATATCCTGGGTACTGCTGAGTCTTTCACTGTTGGTGCTGTTCGCTGGCGTGTACCAGATGCGCCGTTTCGGACAGGCCGGTACGCAACGTCAGGATGATGAGCTATTCGCCTTCGAGCGCACGTCGCAGCTGGTGACGGGCGGTATCTTCCGCTACATCCGTCACCCGATGTACTGCTCGTTGCTGTTGCTGGCCTGGGGCATCGCGTTCAAGCGCATCGATGCGCTGATCGTGCTGCTGGCGGTGCTTTCCAGTGTGCTGCTGTGGTGTGCGGCGCGCTGCGAGGAGCGCGAGTGCCTGGCCTATTTCGGCGATGCTTATCGCCAGTACATGGGCCGTAGCTGGATGTTCCTGCCACTCGTGCTCTGAGTGGCTGCCGAGAGCAGGAACTGCTCTCGGCCATGCCCTTTGCTTACTTGACCTTGGCGTACTTGGCCTTCAGCGCGACACCGGCCATGATGGCGCCGGCGTGGCATTCGTATTTGCTGTCGTCGCGGTATTCCTTGTTCTTGTAGTTGCTGGCCAGGTCAACCACGGCATTGGCGCCTGCGGCCTTGGCCGAGTTCTGCAGTTTGATCAGCGCCGATTGCAGTGCCCAGCTGCAGGCTGCTTCGTCGGTCTTGTTGAAGGCGTTGGTCTTCTGGCTGGTGGTGACGTTGGCGTTGATGATCTGCGCGCCAGCCGGAGTCTTGTTCAGGAAGAACTTCACCGAACCGTCGAGACGACCGGCCTGGGTGGCTTCGTTGACTACCGACTGGAAGTCGAGGAAGTGAGCGGTGTCGCGCGCCTGGCTGAGGCCGGGCAGCAGGGCGACGGAGAGAAGTGCGGCAGTGGTCCAGACTTTTGCTTTCATGGTTATCTCCTTGAATATCACTGTTGCAGGGATGTCAGTTTCTAGAACGAAGGTTTGCTCAATTCCTGCTGGATGCTGCGATCCAGATTATGGATCCACTTGTTGTAATTGCGATGGATCTTGCCGTTCTTGTAGCCGAGGTTCTGGCTGTCGCGATAGCGGATCGAATAGCTCGATGCGCTATAGGGAATGGTGATCTCGGCCTGGTGGCTACGGCGCTCGATCAACGCCATGATGTTCCCCGGATCGGCCCGCTCGACTGTCCATTGACGGCTGTGCAGCGCAGCGAGGATAGCTCGGCGCATATCATCCTCACTCCTGACCGCCGAAGCTGGTGTACGGTTCTCAATGTTCATCACCGGTTTCGACGTACAGGCCGCGACGCCCAGCAGCAGGGCAGCGATAAGGCCAAATCGAGTGAAACGAGACATCATCCGTGTTCCTTGTCTGTTGAATATCAGTGCCAGCGCTTGAAGATCAGCGAGGTATTCACGCCGCCGAAGGCGAAGTTGTTGTTCATCACGTACTCATGGCTCATCTGGCGGAACTCGCCGCGCAGATAATCCAGCTCACCGCAGGCCGGGTCGATCTCGTCCAGATTCAGGGTGTAGACGTAGCTGTCCGAGTTCATCATCTCGATGCTGAACCACGATTCCAGCGCCCCGCAGGCGCCCAGGGTGTGGCCGAGGTAGCTCTTCTGCGAGCTGATCGGCATCTGCGGGCCGAACAGGCTGCTGGTGGCCAGGGTTTCGGCGACGTCGCCCTGCTCGGTGGCGGTGCCATGGCCATTGACGTAACCGATGGCGGAAGGTTCCAGACCAGCGTCATCGAGCGCCAGCTGCATGGCGCCGCGCATGGTCTCCTGCACCGGTTTGGTGGCGTGCTGGCCGTCCGAGTTGCAACCGAAGCCGACGATCTCGGCATGGATGGTGGCGCCACGGGCGAGGGCGTGTTCCAGCTCTTCGAGCACTAGGATGCCGGCGCCTTCGCCGATCACCAGGCCGTCACGGCCGCTGTCGTAAGGGCGCGGGCTGGTGTGCGGGGCGTCGTTCTTCAGGCTGGTGGCGTAGAGCGCATCGAAGACCATGGCCTCGGTCGGGCACAGCTCCTCGGCGCCGCCGGCGAGCATCATCTTCAGGCGGCCGAACTTGATCGCCTCGTAGGCATAGCCGATGCCCTGGCTGCCGCTGGTGCAGGCACTGGAGGTGGGGATCAGACGACCCTTGAGGCCGAAGAAGATGCTGATGTTGGCCGCCGTGGTGTGCGGCATCATGCGGATGTAGGAGTTGGCGTTGAGGCCGTCCGCCACCGAGTTCAGCAGCATGTTGCCGAAGGCCTTGACCTCCTCGGTGCTGCCGGTGGACGAGCCGCAGGCCACGCCCATACGGCCGTCGGCGATGCACGGATCGCCGAGCAAACCGGCGTGTTCCAGCGCGCGCTCAGCCGCGAACACCGCCAGCTTGGACACCCGGCCCATGCTGCGGGTCTGCTTGCGATTCCAGTGCTTGGGCTGGACGAAGTCATCCACCGGCCCGCCCAGGCGGGTGTTCAGCTCGGTGAAACGATCCCATTCGTCCATACGGCGGATACCACTCTGGCCAGCCTTGAACGCGGCCGAGATGGTTGGCCAGTCGCTGCCCAGCGAGGTGATGCCGGCCATGCCGGTGACGACTACACGTTTCATCAACACAAACCACCATTCACCGCGAGAACCTGGCGCGTAATGTACGCCGCCTCGTCGGACATCAGAAAGTTCACCGCACCCGCCACTTCTTCCGGGGTGCCCATGCGCGCCGCCGGGATCATCTTGAGAATCTCGTCGACCGGTACCAGATCGTCGAGGATCTCGGTATCGATCAGGCCCGGCGCCACGCAGTTGACCGTGATCTTGCGCTTGCCCAGCTCGATGGCCAGGGCCTTGGCGGCGCCGATGACGCCAGCCTTGGAGGCGCTGTAGTTGACCTGACCACGGTTGCCGATCAGCCCCGAAACCGAGGTGATGCAGACGATACGGCCTGGCGCACGACGGCGGATCATCGGCATGGTCAGCGGGTGCAGCACGTTGTAGAAACCGTCCAGGTTGGTACGCAGCACCTGATCCCAATCTTCCTCGGACAGCGCCGGGAAGGCGCCGTCACGGGTCAGACCGGCGTTGCACACCACGCCGTAGTAGGCGCCGTGTTGCTCGACATCGGCTTCCAGGGCGGCGCGGCAGGCGGTTCGGTCGGACACGTCGAATTGCAGGATGCGCGCCTGGCGTCCCAGCTCGGCGATCTGCGTTTGCACGGCTTCGGCCTCATCGCGGCGCGAGCGGCAGTGCAGGACGATGTCGTAGCCGGAGCGTGCCAGACGCAGGGCGATGGCGCGGCCGATACCGCGGCTGGAGCCGGTTACGAGAATGGTTTCAGTCATGGGATTGTTCTTGCGGTTCTTGTAAATAGACCGCCGGTTCTGGCGGGCGGAAAACGTTGAGGCGGGCTTCGGCCTGGATGTCTGGGCCAGTCAGATGGCACTCGAACACACCCATGCCGTTGTCGTCCTGCAGCGAGCACAGGGCGCGGATGTGCAACTCGCTGCCAGCGGGGAAGCGCTCGACGTTGCAGGCGTACTTGCGCGTACCGAGGAGAAAACCCAGCTCCACAGGCAAACCGGCGCGTCTGGCCTGGATGCCGGCGAAGGCGGCAATCGCCTGGGCCATCAACTCGACTCCGCTCCAGGCCGGAAGGCTGCCGTCGGCAGCGCTGAGCAGGCCGTCGGGGCGTACGATCAGACGTACCTCGATCGCTTCCGTGTCGCAGCTCAGCACTTCATCGAGCAGCACCATGTTGCCGGCATGGGGCACCAGCTCTGCAACGGGCCACAGGCTCATGGTGCATCCCCCAGGATCAGCGCGACATTGTTGCCGCCGAAGGCAAAGGAGTTGCTCATCAGGTAGCGACCTTGGTCGCGGGTGAGACGCGCACCCGGAGGGACGAGTTCAAGGGGCGCCAGCTCGGGATCGTGCTGGCCATCCCAGAGGTGTGGCGGCAGCAGGCCGTCACGGTTGTATTCGCTCAGGGTCAGCCAGCAGAAGGCCGCTTCCAGCGCACCGGCGGCGCCCAGGGTGTGGCCGGTCATGGGTTTGCTCGAGGAGCAGGGCAGGCCATTGGGGAACAGGGCGCGCACGGCTTTGCTTTCCATCGAGTCGTTATGTCGGGTGGCGGTGCCGTGCAGGTTGAGGTAGACGATTTCGCTGGCGGCGATGCCGGCGCTGGTCAACGCCTTTTCCATGGCCGCACGGGCGCCGAGGCCTTCCGGGTGCGGTGCGGAGATATGGTGGGCGTCGGACGTGGCGCCGCCGCCGAAGAAGGCAATGGGGGCGGGCTCGCGGGTCATCAGAAACAGGGCCGCGGCTTCACCGATGTTGATGCCGTGGCGATTGACCGAGAACGGATTGCAGGGCTCGGCGGAAACCGCCTCCAGTGACGAGAAACCGTTCAGGGTCAGTCGGCACAGGCTGTCGACGCCGCCGCAGATCACCGCATCGCACAGGCCCTGATTGAGCAAACGATGGGCGCTGAGCAGGGCGCGGGCGCTGGAGGTACAGGCCGTGGACTGGCAGTACACCGGGCCGCTCAGGCCCAGCCAATCGGCGAGGAAGGTGGCCGGGGCGGCCATCTCCTGCTGGGCGTAATCGTATGTGGCGGGCAGTTCGCCCTCGTTGATATGGCGGGCGATGCTGTCGCCGGCCTCGCGAATGCCCGAGGTGCTGGTACCCAGCACCAGACCGACGCGATGGGCGCCGTAACGGGCGATGGCCGCCTGCAACTCGGCTTCTATCTGCTGCGCGGCGGCCAGCAGCAACTGGTTGTTGCGGCTGTGTGAGGCCTCGAAACCGGCCGGCATGGCGGGCAGATCGGCATGCACGGCGCCTACCGTCAGGCTGCGCTCGGGTACCCAGCCGTCTTCAGCGCGCATGCCGCTGGTGTCACCGGCAAACAGCGCATCGGCTACGGCCTGCTTGCCTTCGCCGAGGGCGCAGAGCAGGCCGAGTGCATTGAGATAGCCGGGGGTGGTTGAGCGGGGCATCAGTCGCTTTCTTCCAGGTTCAGTGCGCGTATCCGGTAGTTCAGGCCGGTCTTGCCAAGGGTGAAATCCAGGGGGGCCTGGTAGTGGATGTTCCAGTCCGGGGTCAGGCTGCGCTGGTTTGCGCCATCCTGCTGCCAACTGCCGGCCGGGTAGCCGTGCAGTGCCTCGGCGCGGGCCAGGGCGAACAGCAGTGCAGCGAACAGCTCACGCGCCTCGGTATTCGGTGGCAGCAGGCCGTCGCCGCGCCACTCACCGGCTTCCAGCAACTGGCGAGCCAGGGGAATACCGAGCGGGTCAAGCAGCGACCAGCGCAGGGCAGGGCCTTCCTGCTGGATCACCAGTAGCCAGTCCTGACGCACGTCCGCCTGCTCACGCTGGATCTGCAGGGTGAGCGGCAGCGCGAAGGCCAATGCCGGGGCCGCTTGCGGCACGGGGGTGCGTGCGGCGCAGGCGCCCAGCAGCAGGCTGGCGACGAGCAGGAGTATGCGTGGCATCACGGCTTGCGCGCCACCACGTTGAGCAGCGTTTCGTCGCGTTGTCCGATCGGCTTGGGTCGCATCAGGCCCCAGCGCTCCAGCAGGCCGAAGTCCTTGGCGCGGCTCCACCACAGGTAGGGGTAGGAAATACTGCGCTCTTCGAACTGGAAACCCTGCGCGCTGAGCATGTCCAGGTACTGCTCGGCGCTGCGTTGCACGTGCATCGGGTGACGGAACAGCCAGCGGATCACCCAGGTGTCGATGTAGTACTTGGTCGACTCGGCTAGCAGCAGCCGGCCACCGGGCTTGAGCACGCGCCAGAACTCGGCGAGCGCCTGTTCCTGCTCCACTAGGTGGTGCAGGGTCTGGTGGCAGAACAGCAGGTCGACGCTGGCATCGGGCAGGTCGATGGAGGCGCAATCACTGGCGATCAGTTCGACCTCCAGGCCCAGGCGCTCGGCCTCGCGGCGCGAGCATTCGAGGCTGTGCGGGTCGGCGTCGAGACCGATCATCCGCGCCGGTGCGAAGGCTGCGTTGAGCAGGCCGAAGGAACGGCCCTGGCCGCAGCCGGCATCGAGCAGCACCGGCGCTTGCGGCAGCGGGTTGCCGCTCAGACGCACCAGGTCGTTGATCGCGACCCGCAGTACATGGTGTTGCCAGACATGGCTCTGCAGGAACCAGAAGCCGAAGCGGGTTTCTTCGACGTAGGTGGGCGAGATGGGGCGCAGGGCGTTCATCGACTGTCCTTGTCAGGGCTGTGAACAAAGCTCGGCCAGCACGCGCAGGCGCCGGCGAGGTTCGGAAACATAGGGATTTTTACCGTCCCAGGCGTAGCCGGCAAGGATCGAGCTGATCATGCGGCGAATCTCCGGCGAGGCGTTCTCGTAATAGATCACGTCCTGGAAGGAGCCCTCGTACCAGCCCTCGACGTAGACGCGGAAGGTGTCCACGCCACGCTTGAGCGGGATGGCGAACTCGGTTTCCCAGTCCACCGTTTCGCCACCCAGCTGACGATGCAGCAGCCCGGCGGCCATGCTCGCCGAACGCATGGCGATGGTCACGCCCGAGCTGAATACCGGGTCGAGGAATTCGGCGGCGTTGCCCAGCAGGGCGAAGCCCGGGCCGTGCAGGCTCTTGACGTTGGCCGAGTAACCGTTGATCTCGCGTGCCGGGGTATCCCACACGGCATTGCCCAGCACCTTGCTCAGCGATGGGGTCTCGGCGACGAACTGCTTGAGGCAGGCGTCGAGATCCTTCGGGTAGTTCTCGTAATGCTCGGCCGCGGCGACCACGCCCAGCGAGCAGCGGCCGTTGCTGAACGGAATCGTCCAGAACCACACGTCGCGCAGGGTCGGATGAGTGGTGATGAGGATCATCTCGCGGTTGAAACCGGATGCCGGATCGATGTTGTCCTCGATGTGGGTGAACACCGCGCGTCGTACCGGGAAGGCCGACGGTGTGTCGAGGTCGAGCAGGCGCGGCAACACGCGGCCATAGCCACTGCCGTCGAGAACGAAGGCGCACTCGACCTGGTATTCATGACCGTCGGCCAGGCGGCGGACCGACAGGCGCGGGCAGTCGCCGCTGAAGTCGACAGCGAAGATTTCTTCCTCGTAGCGAATCTCCACGCCCTGGCGCTCGGCCTCGTCGGCCAGCAGCTTGTCGAAGTCGGCACGGATTACCTGGTAGGTCGAACCCTTGCCCTCGGTGAATTTGTCGCGGAAGTCGAAGCTGGTGTAACGCTCGCCCCAGGCGAACGCGGCGCCGTGCTTGGTCTGGAAGCCGGCAGCCTGAACCGCTTCGAGCATGCCGGCCTCTTCGACGAAGTCCAGGCAGTGCGACAGCAGGCTCTCGCCAATGGAGAAACGCGGGAAACGCTGGCGCTCCAGCACCAGGACGTCATGGCCCTGGCGCTTGAGAATGGCGGCGGCGATGGCACCGGAGGGGCCGGCACCGATGACGACGATCTGACGTTGTTCGAGTTCAGGAGATTTCATAGCGGGCTTTCGCTTCATGATTGGCCACGTGCCGGCCCAGCAGGGCAGGCAACAGAGTAGAGAACAGACTCATCAGCAGCAGGCCGAAGTACACCGTTGAATCAATCAGCTGGAGCTGCAGGAGCAGGTTGAGGAACACGATTTCAGTCAGGCCACGGATGTTCAGCAGCAGGCTTTCGCGCCACTTGATCCGTGCCGACGCGGCTGGGTCTGCCCAATGCAGGCCCAGCCAGCTGCCAAGCACCTTGCTGATGACCGGCAGCGCCAGCAGGGTACCCAAGACCAGCCAGGAGAGATGTTGATCCAGGCCATGGAAATCCACGCGCAGCACGCCGTAAGTGAGAATCAGCGGCACCGCGATGCCATTCATCAACCGCTTCCAGTGATGCTGTGCCAACGGCAGGACGAAAGGCTGCTTCAGGTAGCCCAGACACAGCATGTAGGCGATGCCGAACACCAGAGCGTTCAACCCCAGTTGCTGGAACAGCACCATCAGGACGAAGAACGGCAGGCTATAGAACGACGGGTGATTCAGTCTGACGGCGCGCAACAACAGAGGCAGCAGTGCTGCCAGCAGCGGCCACAGCAGCGTCGCGGGCTGGCTGCTGCCCTGGGCCAGGCCGAACAGGCTCCAGCACATGAAATCCATCAGGATCGCTGCGTGCAGCAGGCGTTTGGTCGCGGCGGCTGGGTAGCCGATGCTCTGCAGGAACAGATAGAGCACCGGAATGGCGGTGATGGAGAACAGCAAGCCGATGCCCACCGCACTCAGCCAGCCACGCTCACCGGGCAGCAGCCAGAGCGAGCAGGCCAGGCCCGCCAGCATCGGCACGAGAAAACTCGGCAGGGCGATCTTCACGCAGGCCGGGCTGAGATCGAGGTCGATCACGTCGCTGAGGATGTAGCCGAGTAGCAGCGCAAAGCACAGGCCATAGGCGAGGTTCAGCCAATCGGGCGCGAGCAGATCGCTGGCGCTCAGTTGCCAGTGCGGCTCGGCCCATAGCAACAGCAGCGCCGGAATGGCCAGCGCGGCCACCAGCAACTGACCGACGATGGGAATCAGGCGGCGTCCGCCGATGACTGCGACCAGTGCGTAAATGGCCAGGGCCAACAGCCAGAACAGGGCGACGGTCATGGATGCGGCTCCTTCGCCAGCGCGTCACCTGCCCAGGGCGCGAGGAGGAAACTGAAGGCCAGGCCGATGCTGATGGTCAGGCCGAAATTACTCACTGCCGGTGTGCTCGACACTGCCAGAAGGCCGAACGACAGCCAGGTGGTCAGCGCCGACAGCAAGGTCCCGAGCAGGCTGGTGGCCGCGCCACCGACCCGTTCGCGGATCAGGATGGCGTAGTCCACGCCGATGGCGGTGACCAGCAACAGGCCGAACAGGCTGAACAGGGTCAGCGGCTGACCGAGCCAGCCGAGGCTGGCCAGGCTGGCCAGCGCGGCCAGCAGCGATACCGCCAATATGCGTGCTGCGCCGCGTGCGCCGAAGGAGATGCACAGCACGGCGAAGATCAGCAGGCAGGAGGCCAGCTTGAGTTCGACGGCGCTGATCTGCGTGGCGGCGAACAGGCGATTGAGTTCACCGAGACGGTCGACCAGCTTCACGCCGTCGAGCCCTTCGACCTGGGCGGCCAGCAGATCGCTGTTGGTCAAGCCTTGCAGGCTGATAAGCCCGGCGACCTGGCCATCATCGGCGTTGCCCAGCCAGAGCGGGCGCCAGGGTTCGCTTAGTGGCGCGGCGAGCACCTGCTCGATGTTCAGGGTGGGCAGGGTTTGCAGGCGTTGCGCCTCCTGCTCGATAGCCTCGGCAGGAATGCCCAGTTCGGCGAGCGCCGCACTGTGACGTGGGAGTTGTGCCACCGCCAGGCGCAGTGTGTCCTGTTGTGTGGCCGGCGCGATCAACTGGCTTAGTGCCAGATAGCTTTTCAGCTGGCCTTGTTCTACCAGCGTGTCCAGGCGCTGACTCAGCATCAACTGGCGTTGCAGCAGTTGCTCCTCATCGGCGCCGCGTACCAGGAAGAACTGACTGGTCGGTTGCATGCCGACGATCTGGCTGATGGCTTTCGATTGCTCCAGCAATTGCGGCGGCACGCTGGCCCACTGGCGCAGGTCGTCCTTGTGCGAGAGCTGCATCAGACCGCCTGCGCAGAACAGGGCGAAGATCAACAGCAGCCAGGGGGTTGGCAGTTTGCGCAGCAAGGCTTCGCGCCAGTCGAGCAGGCGTTGCGCCAGAGCATGAGGCGGCTGCCAGGGGCGTATCTCGGCCTTGCCGAGCAGGGTTGGCAACAGGAACAGCGTGCTCAGGTAGGCACCTAGCAGGCCGGCTGCGGAGAAGATCGCCACTTGTTTCAGTGCCGGGAACGGCGTGAAGGCCAGTGCCAGGTAGCCGATGACGTTGGTCACCAGGCCGAGGCTCAGACCGAGCAGCGTCGCCCGCAGGGCACGCCAGCTGTCCCAGGGTTGCAGCGTCCAGCTCTTCGACAGCAGGTGCAGGGGATAGTCGATGGCCACGCCGATCAGGCTCGCGCCCAGCACCAGAGTCATCACATGGATGTGGCCGAACACCGCGACGCAAGCCGTGAGCCCGGCGAATACGCCGATGGCGGCGGGGATGAAGGCCAGCAAGACGCGTACCCGGCGAAATACCAGCAGCATCAGCAGCAGGGCGCCGGCACTGGCGATGCCGCCCATCAGGCTGATTTCGCGCGTGGCTTCGCGCTGGCCGTGGGCGGAATAGAGCAGCCCGCTACTGGCGAGCAGCTGGCCGCCGCGTGCTTGCACTTCGTCGCGGGCCTGGGTGACCAGATCGTCCACGGCCAGTGCCAGGTTGCCGTCGAAGGCGTCGGCATTGGTGCGGGCGCGCAGCAGTGCCCAGGTGGTGCCTGCGTTTTCGGCGATCAGTGCGCCGCTGAGATCGACCTGGACATTGTGGTGATGGGGAAGGCTCTTCTCCACCAGGGTGCTGAGGCCGAGCAGGTCATCATTGGTGGCGACCACGCCCTGGCTGCGGAAGGGGTCGAACAGATCCTGAACGCGTCTTTCGATGAAGGCGGCCGGATTGTCGACCAGCAACTGACGATCAGCCGCCGGCAGCAGTGCCAGGCGTTGATCCTGCAATTGCTGGCGTACGCTGGACAGCTCGGCCTGCGGCTCCCACTGCACCTTCTCGAACAGCGCCTGCTGTTGCCAGCGCGCGCCCAGCTCGGCGGCCAGCGCCAGGGCTTGCTCGCGCTGCGGGTGGCTGATCAACACCAGCAGTTCGCGGTTGAGTGGCTCCTGCATGCGTTGCACGGCCTGTTGCTCGAGCGCGTCCGGCTTGCCGCTGGGCACCAGCTCCAGCAGGTTGGCCGAGACAGGCGCACCCCCGCGCCACTGCCAGGCAGCAACGAAAACGAGCAGGAGCAGGGCGAGCGGGAAAAGCCGTGAACCCCAGTATTCAACTCTGGAAGTCATGTCGCTCCGCATCGCTCAGGGACTGATCGGCCTGATTGTCTTCCAGGCGCAGCACGGTGCTGTCGCCCTGGGTTTCCTGCAGTTCGATGCGCTGCACCAGTTCACCGCCACTGATGACGATGGCCTTGAACACCTGCTTGAGCAGAACGCTGCGAGGCGTCAGATCGAGCTGCCAGGCTTCGGCGCTGCCGCTCAGGCTGAGTTCGAAGTCCTGACGCAGGCCGCTGCTGTCGCCCTTGAGCACGGCGAGAAACAGGCGATTCTGCTGGGCGGTGGCGCTTTGCTGGGCGACGAACTGCCAACCTTGCTCACTACGCCGGGCGATGCCTTGCGCGTCGATGCGATAGTCCTGCTGCAGCGGGCGTTCGAGCAGCCAGAGCAGGCCGTAGTCCTTGGCCAGGACGAAGCGGCCGCGGCTGGTCAGCGGTTGCGGCAGGGCGCGCAGGTGCTTTTCCTGAATGAAACTGCCGCGCACCACTTCAGGCTCGCCGAGCTGCTCGCTGAGCTGGTCGAGGTCGAAGGCCAGCGCCAACTGGGCAATGCCAGCCAGCAGTAGCCCGGATGCAATCCGGGAGAGGTAGCGGGTAATGAGGTGCCTCCCGGATTTCATCCGGGCTACGCATTGACCTTGTCCTTCCACTTGGCGGTTGGCGCCCGGATGCATGCTGTTCACGCGATGGCCCTCTGCACGGCATCGATGAAGACCTGTGGCGAGGCGAACTGCATTTCCCGCGTGGCGATTTCCACGGCCACCTGCACGGTGCTGCCACGGGTCATGCGTTCGCCCGTTTCGGCATCGCTGATCAGGTAGTTGATCTTCAGGCGGCTTTCCCACTCCACCAGGTCGGCGCGCACGATGATGCGTTGGCCGAACTGGGCGCCGCGCACGTAGCGCACCTGCAGGTCGATCACCGGCCAGGCATAGCCGGAGTCGCGCATCTGCTTGTAGTTGTGGTCGAGCTTGTCGAGCAGGGCGCAACGCGCCTGCTCGAAGTACTTGACGTAGTGGCCATGCCAGACGATTTCCATCATGTCGACGTCATAGAACTGCACTTGCAGTTCGATCTGTGCCTGCAATACGCCCTTGCTACGCATGGCGAATACTCCCGTAGGGTGGGCTTCAGCCCACCAGTAAATGCCACAGTCGGCGGTTGCGGTGGGCTGAAGCCCACCCTACAGGCTGCCTACGCATACAGCCTCCAGTGCTGAGTGCGGATGCGCTCCAGGCACAGACGCAGTTCGCCTTCCAGGGCGCGGTCTTCGATCACCGGCGGGAAGTCGCTGGCCAACTGTTCGCGCATGGCGGCCAGCGGTGCGGGAATGTCCTGCTTGCCGGCACGCTGGCGCAGCCACACGCCCTGGTTGGCGGCCAGCAGGGTCGCGGCGGCGACCTGTTCGGTCAGCTCCAGGCTGCGCAGCGCATCGCGGGCGGCGATGGTGCCCATGCTCACCTTGTCCTGGTTATGGCATTCGGTGGAGCGCGAGAACACGCTGGCTGGCAGGGTGTTCTTCAGAGCTTCGGCAGTCCAGGCGCTGGCGCCGATCTGCACGGCCTTGAAGCCGTGGTTGATCATCGCCGTCTCGACTGGCGCGCCGGACAGGTTGCTCGGTAGGCCGTGGTTGTAGCGAGTGTCGACCAGCAGGGCGAGCTGGCGGTCGAGCAGGTCGGCGACGTTGCCGACCAGGTTCTTCAGGCTGTCCATGGCGAAGGCGATATGCCCGCCATAGAAGTGGCCGCCGTGCAGGGTGCGCTCGGTCTCGGCATCGAACAGCGGGTTGTCGTTGGCGCTGTTGAGTTCGATCTCGATGAACTGGCGCAGCAGGCCCAGGCTGTCGGCCAGCACGCCGAGGACGTGCGGCGCGCAGCGGATCGAGTAGCGATCCTGCAGGCGGTGCAGCGGTGGCAGTGGCGCTTCTACGGCCAGATCCTGGCGAATCCAGGCGGCGACCTGGGTCTGGCCCGGGTGCGGCTTGGCGGCGAACAGGCGCTCGTCGAAGTGCTCCGGGTTGCCTTCCAGGGCGATCACGTTGAGCGCGGTGATGCGCGTCGCCAGCTTCAGCAAATAGTCGGCGCGGGCGTAGGCCAGGCAGGCCAGCGCGGTCATCACCGCGGTGCCGTTCATCAGCGCCAGGGCTTCTTTCGGGCGCAGGGTCAGTGGCGTCCAGCCGAGTTCTTCATGCACCTCGGCGGCGCTGCGGCGCTCGCCCTTGTACAGCACCTCGCGTTCACCGCTGAGGGTGGCGGCGACGTAGGACAGCGGCGTGAGGTCGCCGCTGGCGCCGACCGAGCCTTCTTCCGGGATCAAGGGCAGCACGTCGTGATCGATGAACGCCTGGATACGCTCCAGCAGTTCCACGCGCACCCCGGACACACCGTGGCACAGCGACTGCAAGCGGGCAGCGAGCACGGCGCGGGTGCTGGGGGCGTCGAGCAGCTTGCCCAGGCCGCAGCCGTGGAAGGTGAACAGGTGCTTGGGCAGCGCCTCGACCTGATGCAGTGGCACGGCTACCACGCAGGAGTCGCCATAGCCGGTGGTGACGCCGTAGATCACGCCTTCCTTGTCCAGCAGGGTGTCGAGAAAGCGCGCGCCCTTGGCGATCTTTTCCCGGTAGGCGGCATCGTCCTGCAACTGGGCGCGGGCCTGGCGCTGCGACAGGGCTACGATGTTCTCGATGGTCAGGGCGCGCTCGCCGAAGATCACCGGCTCAGGCTGGTATGTCGTCATCTCGCTTCCAGAAAGGGTAGAAGTTGAACCATTGTTGCGGTGCGTCCAGGCAGTGTTCGCCCAGACGCTGCGCGTAACGTTGTGCCCAGCCATGAACCACCTGGTCGCGCTCGCTGCGCTTCCAGCTCACGGCATCGGCGAAATGTTCCAGGCGCACCTGGTAGCGCCCGTCGATCTTCAGGCAGTGCATCAGCCCGACCGGGCATTGCAGCAGGCCGGCCAACAACCAGGGGCCTTGCGGAAACGCTGCCGGCAGACCGAGGAAGTCGACCACCACGCTGCGCCCGCCATGCAGGGGCACACGGTCGCCGGCGATGGCCAGCCACTCGCCGCGCTCCAGGCGCTCGGCCAGTTGCAGCATGATCGCCGGATCCAGTTCGCTGACCTGAATCAGGCGCAGGTGGCTGGCACCAGACTCACCCAGCAGGCGGTTGAAGCGCTCGGCATGCTTGGTGTGCACCAGCACGTTCATGCATACCTGCTCGCCGAGTTCGGCCAGGGCGCGGCAGACTTCCAGATTACCCAGGTGCGCGCCGACCAGCAGGCGTCCGCGACCCCCTCTATGCAGTTGCCCGCGGATGTCGTCGGGATCGTCCAGTTGCAACTGCTGCAGTGGCAGGCGGCCGTTCCACACATCGAGCTTGTCCAGCAGGCTGTCGGCGAACGCCAGGAACTGACGCAGCACAGAACCACGGCTTGGGCGCAGATCGGGGCGCGCGCTCCAGGCTGCGAGGTTGTTCTGATACTGATGAATGCTGGTGCGTGCGCTGCGGCCGAAGAGGTAGAAGTACAGCACGATCAGATACAGCAGCGGCACCAGGGGGCGACGGCCGAGCAGGCGCGCGGCCGCGACGGTGAAACGCATCAGCAGGAAACTGCCGCGCTCCTTCTGCCGAGCCCAGTGCTCGTTGTGTTCGGCAGCGCTCATGCGGCCAGCCTGCGCCAGAGGATGCGCGGCGCGCGCAGCAACATGCCGAAGAACAGTCGCGCATGCATGCCGGAGATCAGCAGGTTGTCATGCCACAGACGAAAGTGCGAAAGCCCATCGGCCGGGTAGTGCACGCGGGTCGGCAGCCAGTGCATCGGCTGTTCGCGCCAGGCCATGCGCACCAGTATCTCGGTGTCGAAATCCATGCGCCGGCCGAGTTTCACCGTATCGAGCAGCGCCAGGGTGGCCGCCAGCGGATAGACGCGGAAACCACACATGGAGTCGCGAATCTGCAGCGACAGGCAGTTGATCCAGACCCACACATGGGTCAGGTAGCGGGCGTACAGGCGCGACTTGGGCACGCTCGCATCGTATTGCGGGTAGCCGCAGACCAAGGCCTGCGGATGCGCGCGGGCGGTGGCGATGAAGCGATCCAGGGCGCTCAGGTCGTGCTGACCGTCAGCGTCTACCTGCAATGCATGGCTATAGCCGAGGCGAGCCGCTTCGCGCAGGCCGGCCATCACCGCGCCCCCTTTGCCCAGGTTGGCGGGCAGGCGCAGCAGATGGACGTCCGCTTGTTGCGCCAGTTCATCCATGACCGCGGCGCAGGTCGTGTTCGAGCCGTCGTCCACCAGCAGGCAGGGCAAGCCGGCGCCGCGCAGTTCCCCGACCACGCCGGGCAATGGCCGCTCGTGGTTGTACACCGGAATCACCGCGCAGGGATTGAAGCCAGACTCAGCCATGGGCCTGCTCCAGCAGGACGCGCCCGGACGAGCAGGCGGCTTCACCATTGCGGTAGGCGAAGTAGAGCTTGCCGCGTTCGGCATCGAAGCGCAGCGACAGCTGCAGGGTATCGCCGGGGCGTACCAGTTGCTGGAACTTCAGCACTTCCATGCCGGCGAAACGCGGTGGCAGCTGGGCGATCAGCTGGCGAGCCAGTTGCTGTGCCCAGTCGATCTGCACCACGCCAGGCAGCACCGGTGTCTGCGGGAAATGGCCGGTGAAGTGGGCCAGATCCAGTGGTACCTGCAACTGCAGCAGCCATTCGCCGTCGCGTTCTTCGGCGCTGATGGGTTCCACCCGCGTTGGCCGGGGCTCTGCCAGCAGGGCTTCGACCTGACTCTGCGCCAGCTTGCCCTGGCTGCTGTAGGGCAACTCCAGCAGCAGGCGCCAGCGGCGCGGCAGGGCGATGGTTTCGCAGTGTTCGGCCAGGTGCCGGCGCAGGGTTTCGGTCACGCTGCGGCGGCCCTGATTGCGCAGGGCATGCACGCCGCTGGGGCTCAGCGCCAGCAAGGCACCGAGGAAGGCACGGCCTTCCTGAATCACGCCCAGGCGCGCATCGGCAACCCAGTCATGGCTGATCAGCGCCTGCTCGAGCATGGGCAGGGAGATGCGTTTTTCTTCCAGCTTGACGATGCGGTCGAGACGCCCACGCAGGACGAAACGACCGTCGTCACCGATCTCGGCGGCATCCGCGCTCTGTTCGATATGTCCGGCTGGCAAGTACGGCGAGGCGATGCGCAGGGCTCCGGCCTCATCGAGGCTCAGCTCGACGCCTGGGAATGGCTGCCAGGGCGCGTCGCCCTGACGCCAGCCGATGCCACCGGTTTCCGAGCTGCCATAGATTTCCGTCGGCCACTGGCCCAGGCGTTCATGCAGGGACTCGGCCGCTTCACCAGGCAGCGCGCCGCCGGAAGAGAACACCTGCTTCACGCGGCTCAGCGCCGGCCAGTCGAGGTTGTCACCCATGCGCTTGAGCAGGGCGGGACTCGCTATCCAGGCGAAGCCAGTCTGGCTGAGGCTTACTTGTTGCAGATCTTCTGGGAAAGGCAGTGCGCGGCGATACAGCGGGCGCCCGCCGCACAATGGCCACAGCAGGCGGAACAGCAGGCCATAGATATGCTGGCAGGCGACGCTGCCGAGGATGGTCGCCTGGCCGAGGTTCGCTCCCCACAAGCGTTCCAGCGCTTCGACCTCGTTGGCCAGTTGCGCCAGGCTCTTGTCGATCAGCTTGGGTTCGCCGCTGGAGCCCGAGGTGCACAGGGTCAGGCGGCAGTGCTCGGGGTCGAGAGCGGCAGCGGGCAGCGCCTCGGCGTCCAGCCCGGCCAAATTGTCCAGCCACAGATCGACCTGGGCCGCCAGACGCTGGCGGGTCTGCGCCTGGGCATCGGCCGGCAGCAATACCTGCACCCCGGCGCGCCAGGCGCCGAGCAGGGCGATGGCCAGTTCAGCGGCATCTTCCAGATACAGCGCCACGCGTTGTACGCCGCGCATCTGTAGGGCTGCAGCCAGGCGCAATGCGCGCTGGTGCAGCTCGGTATGATCGAGTGCGGGTTCCAGGGCGACCTGACGGCCAGCGTGAGCCTCCAGCAATAGATCGGTGAGGGGCAGCCAGGTCATTCGTGTTTCCTTACCTGCTGGCGAACCAACCATTCGCCAGCGAACAACAGGCCAATCAGGCCGTAAGAGATGAATCCGGTGTAAAGCGTCCACCAGGAGAGCGGTGCCCACATCGCCAGCGCCATCAGCAAGAACGTGTTGCCGAGGAAAAACAGCGTCCAGACCAGGGTGACCTTGCGCGTGTAGCGCACGGCGACTTCTGGCAGCTGCGGCTCACGCAGGCGTGCCATGCGTTCCACCAGCGGTGGGCCGAATTTCAGGCTGAGGCCGAACAGCGCCAGCAGCATCAGGTTGAGCAGCACCGGATACCAACGCAGCAGAGTTGGCTCGTTCGCGATACCGAGCAGCAAGCAGAACGCCAACGCCGCCACAGCCAGCCACAGCCCGCCCGGCCGGCTGCGTGCCGTCAGCACACGGGCCAGCCAGAGTCCGCCCAGCAATGCGGCGAACAGACGGGGCGACCAGTGCTCCATGCCGTAGTAGACGGCGAAGGGATAGAGCACGCCGGCTATCAGCAACAGCAGGCCAAACAGGCGAGCCATCGGGTCAGTCTTGAGTCTGAGGAACGTCGTTGATCAGGCGGTAGACGGCCTCGACCACATCGCCGACGCTGCGCACGCTCTTGAACTCTTCGGCGGCGAGCTTGCGCCCGGTCTGGCGCTTGATGTGGTCGATCAGGTCGACGGCATCGATGCTGTCGATCTCCAGGTCTTCATACAGGCTGGCGTCCAGGGTCACACGCTCGGCATCCAGCTCGAACAGTTCCACCAGGGCGCTACGCAGGGTGACGAAGATTTCTTCACGGCTTTGCATCGGTGAAATCCTCAAGCAGCTTTCTGAGCAGAAACGAATGCAGCCAGGCTCGCTACGTTGGCGAAGTGCTTGCGCGTGTCCTTGGCTTCGGCGTCGATCTTGATGCCGAAACGCTTCTGGATCGCCAGACCCAGTTCGAGCGCGTCTACCGAGTCCAGGCCGAGCCCTTCGCCAAACAGCGTCTGCTCAGCGCCAATGTCGTCGGCGCTCATGTCCTCTAGGCCGAGGGCATCGATGATCAGGTTCTTGATTTCAAGTTGCAGATCGCTCATCTGAGGCGAGCTCCTTCATAAAGTGTTGATGCAGATGGTCGTTGAGCTTGCGCGAGGCAATCGGCAAAGGGGCCTGCTCGGTGAATTGCCGCGGATCGATATCCTCACCGACCCGCAGGCGAAAGTGAAAACGACGCGACGGAATGCTGTACCAGGGTTCGGCCTTGGTCAGGGTGGTGGGGGCTACGCTGATGACCACCGGGGTCACCACGCTGGCGCCGCGCACCGCAATCGCCGCGGCACCCCGATGAAACTCCGGGTTGGTGCCGGGTACGGTGCGGGTGCCTTCGGGGAAAATGATCAGGGTTTCACCGCTTTGCAGGGCGCCGGCCGCTTCGTCGAGCATGTCCATGCTGCCGCTGTTGCTGATGTATTGGGCGGCGCGAATCGGCCCGCGCATGCAGGGGTTTTCCCACAGGCTCTGCTTGACCACACAGTTGGCGTCGCGGATGAAGGCGATCAGCACCACCACATCGATCAGCGAGGGATGATTGGCGATCACCACCTGTCCTGGGCGGCCCAGGCGTTCTGCACCCTCGACTTCATAGGTGAGCACGCCGGTGCGGTACATGAACTCGACGAACACGCGAAACGTCCAGCTGACCACTGCTCGTGCGCGGGTGCGGCGGCGCAGGGTGTCGCCGGGCAGCAGGCTGAGCAGCGGAAATACCAGCACGCGCAGCAACACACCGCCGACGCCGAACAGGGCGAAGCTCAGTGCGGTGGCGACAAGCCTCCATGCATAAGGCGGGCTGTAAGGGCTCAGGCCTCGTTGCGTGACCAGGTCCATTGGCGGTCTTTCCAGTAGTGAATCAGCGTTCGTTGCCCACCATGCAAGGCGCGCAACAGGTTCAGGGGGTGTGGCCAGGCGGCGGGTAAGCCGGATTCGGCGGGCGCGAGGCTCAAGGTCCAGGTTTTGCCCGGTTTCAGCAGCAGAGCCAGCGCGTAGGAGAAGGGTACGTCATCTATATAGGGCGTGTAGAGGTCAGGCGGTAATTCTTCTGCAATAACCAGTAACACTGCAGGAGCGCCTTCGGCAAGCAGGCCACTGGCTTCCAGCATGGCCTGTTCCAGGCCGTCGCCGGCAGCGGCCATGGCGGTCATCTCGCTGGTGTCTTCACGCAGGATCGACCACAGACCGATGATGGCGTTATGCACCGACAGGCTGAACTGGGTGGGCGACAGCGGTTCGCCTTTCGCCAGTTCGCTGAGGATGGCCAGCGTGCGCGGAGTTTCGCCATGACGCGAGGCGAATACCAGTGGCAGTGGGCCTTGCCCCTCTGCCAGTGGCCAGGCGACATGGAATAGCATGCGCGCCAGCCGACTGAGGCGACGCCGTTGCATGGCGGGGAGAAAACTTACGTCCGGCTGCTGTTGGTCGTCGGGCACGACCACGGGGGCGTTGCACCAGGCACGCCAATCATCCTCTGACTCCAGGCCGGGGGCCCAGGCGCGCAATCCTTCGATCTGGAAATTCATAGCACGAGGCTTTCGCCACTCCGGGCATACAGGTCGGCACGACGAGACGCCTGAAAGCGGCGGGGTCAGTCAGTGCCATGGCATAGTGCCGGTACTTGTTCGGTCGGGCATTATCTAGATGCGCGCGGTACTGTGCAAATGTTGCGCAGCTTCTTCTGATGGGCGGATGATGGCGTTGTGGCCTACGTCTCGTGCTTGTCATGGGCTTTGCATAAAATTCGGAATATTCGAGATCCAGGGAGAGCAGCGATGCGACGTGTGGTGTTCAACCAGAAGGGTGGCGTAGGCAAGTCCAGCATCGCCTGCAATCTTGCGGCAGTGAGTGCGGCGCAGGGATACCGGACGCTGTTGATCGATCTGGATGCTCAGGCCAATTCGACCCACTACCTCACCGGCCTGACTGGCGAGGACATCCCCATGGGGATCGCCGATTTCTTCAAGCAAACCCTGGCCTCAGGACCGTTCGCCAAGAAAGGCAAGGTGGATATCTACGAAACGCCGTTTGACAACCTGCACGTGGTTACTGCCACCGCAGAGCTGGCCGAGCTGCAGCCCAAGCTCGAGCAGAAGCACAAGATCAACAAGCTGCGCAAACTGCTCGACGAGCTGGCCGAGGATTACGACCACATCTACCTGGATACGCCGCCTGCGCTGAATTTCTATACGGTTTCAGCCTTGATCGCGGCGGATCGCGTGTTGATTCCCTTCGACTGCGACAGCTTCTCGCGCAATGCGCTGTACGGCTTGCTGGCCGAGATAGAAGAGTTGAAGGAAGACCATAACGACGAACTGGAGGTGGAAGGCATCGTGGTCAACCAGTTCCAGCCGCGTGCCACCTTGCCGCAGCAACTGCTGGATGAACTGGTCGCCGAAGGGTTGCCGGTATTGCCGGTGAACCTGATGAGCTCGGTGAAGATGCGTGAGTCGCACCAGGTCTGCACGCCGCTGATCCATCTGGATGCACGGCACAAGCTGACCCAGCAATTCGTCGAGCTGCACGATCTGCTCAATCAGGGCTGAGCGCCGTTAGCACGGCGCCGCTATCTCGTAGGGTGCGCTGTGCGCACCAGAATTACGCGGTGCGCACAGCGCACCCTACTGCCTTCAACGTACGACGAACACGTCGCAGGGCGCCTTGTGCAGGAAGTGCTGCGCCAGGCTGCCCAGCAAGGCCTGCGAGAAGGCGCTGCGGCCGTGGCTGCCGAGCACCAGCAGTTCGCCGCGGCGGGTCTTGATCTGCTCCTGCAGGCTGCGCAGGATGCCGCCTTGCAGCACTTCGTGGCTCAATTTCGGGCCGTCATCCGGAAGCTTTTGCGCTTCGTCATGCAGCAGTTGATCGATCAGGCCTTGTTGCGTCTGCAACTGCAACTCGACCTGCTGCGGTGTGCCTTTGTCCGGCTCGAACACATGCAGGGCATGCAGCTCGGCATGCCCTGGCAGCAGTTGATAGGCCTGCCCCAGGGCGCTGCAGGCGCACAGCGAGAAGTCGATGGCGGCCAGCGCCCGCTGGTAGGGCTGGAAATCGTTACGTGCCACCAGTAGCAGCGGCACGGTGCAGCGACGCGCAATGCGGTCGAGGCTGGTACCGGAGAAGAAATCGTGGCGTTTCTGGTGCCCGCCCAGTACCAGCAGGTCGCAGCCGCTGTCCTGCACCTGTTGCAGCACCACTTCCGAGGGCTTGCCGCTGAGCATGCGCAGTTCGGTGCCGACCGGTGCGTACTGGGTCAGGCTGCGATCCAGGGCCTGGCGAGCTTTCTCGTGCTGGTCGCTGCTCTGGCTCGGGTCGAGTACATGGAGGATGGTCAGACGGGCGTTGTGCTGCTGGGCCAGTTGGGTGGCTCGGCACAGCGCCATGTCAGCGGTGTCGCGCAGGTCATGGGCAATGAGAATGTGCTTGAACATGGTGACGGCTCTCCTGCCGATACCCCTCGGCAATTTTATTGTGCCTGTTCAGATAGCCGCTCTTTTGACCTGTGGCAAGGTCGGGGACTGTTACCGAGTACGAATGCAGGCAGCGGCGTCATTCAGCGTAAACGCAATTGATAGTGGCCGCGACTTTCTGCGACCACTTCGCCGCTGCCGTCGGTCAGTTGCAGTTCCAGCAGGTACTCGGCCTTGCCCTGCCGACTGGCTTCCTCCTCCAGGCGGGCGATGTCTTCGGCGCAAAGGCGCGCCTCGACCTGAATGTCGCCCGTGGCCGGCCGGCGAAAGCGCAGGTTCATTTCCTTGATGATGGGATAGAAGCGGCTGGCGTCGAAGCTGGTGAGAAACAGCGCGCCGCCGGGGATTTCCGCCAGGGTGAACAGGGCGCCAGCGTACATGCTGCCGATGTGGTTCTGGTTGCCTTGCAGGGGCATGCGCAGGCGCACGAAGCCAGGCTCCAGAACTTCGGCCTTGAGGCCGCAGCGTTTGACGAAAGCGATCTGTTCCTCGGTGAGTTGGCGAGCGATTTCCACAGGCAGCGGCATGGCGGGACTCCTTGGGTGGGCGTCCCTCCAGACTAAGAGTTGCTCGTTGCCGTGCAATTGACCGTAGTGACCGCCGTGACTGACTGAAACGCTCAAGCGGCGTAGCCCGGATGCAATCCGGGAATGGCTGCAACCTCGGTTTCCCCGGATTGCATCCGGGCTACAGAAGCACTCTAGATACCCTGCCCGCGCAGCCATGCCTGCAGTTGCGGCAGCGGCATGGCACCGCTCTGGCGTGCGACTTCGATGCCGCCCTTGAACAGAATCAGGCTGGGAATGGAGCGGATGCCCAGTTGTGCGGAAAGGTTCGGGTTGGCCTCGCTGTCCAGTTTGCCCAGTCGGCAGCGTCCTTGCAGTTGCGCGGCAGCCTGCTGGAAGGTCGGCGCGAAGGCTTGGCAGGGGCCGCACCAACTGGCCCATACATCCACCAACAACGGCAGGTCGCCCTTGAGCTGGCTGGGGAAGTTGGCTTGCGTGAGAGTGATTGGCGCGCCAGGCAGCACTTCGCTCTTGCAGCGACCACAGCGTGGGGCATCGCCGAGTCGCTCGGCGGGAATGCGGTTGAGCCCGTTGCAATGCGGGCAGGGAATCAGCAGAGAGTCACTCATCGTCGGCTCCAGTATCGGTAGTCACTATCTGGAGCCGATGATGGTTTTTTCAAGCTCAGCCGCGCGAAGCGTCGAGTGCCTGGCTCAGGTCGGCGAGGATATCGTCAATGTGTTCGATGCCGATCGACAGGCGCACCATGTCACGTGAAACCCCTGCGCGGGCCAGTTCCTCGTCGTCGAGCTGACGATGGGTGGTGGAGGCCGGGTGGCAGGCCAGCGACTTGGCATCGCCGATATTGACCAGGCGCAGCACCAGCTTGAGTGCATCGATGAAGCGTGCCCCAGCCTCGAAGCCGCCCTGGATGCCGAAGCTGAGAATGGCAGCCGGCTTGCCGTCGCAGTACTTGCGCGCCAGTTCGTGCTCGGGGTGATCAGCTAGGCCGGCGTATTTCACCCAAGCCACCTGCGGCTGCGCACGGAGGAATTCGGCCACTTTCAACGCGTTCTCGGTATGCCGTTCCATGCGCAGGGCCAGAGTTTCCAAACCTTGCAGGGTCAGGAAGGCATTGAACGGGGAAAGCGCCGCGCCGGTGTTGCGCAGTGGTACCACGCGGCAGCGGCCGATGAACGCAGCAGGGCCGAAGGCCTCGGTGTAGGTCACGCCGTGGTAGGAGGCGTCCGGCGTGTTGAGCAGGGCGAAGCGCTCCTTGTGCTGTGTCCAGGGGAACTTGCCGGAGTCGACGACGATACCGCCGATGCTGGTGCCGTGCCCGCCGATGTATTTGGTCAGCGAGTGCACCACGATGTCGGCGCCGTGTTCGAAGGGGCGGGTGATGATCGGCGTGGCGACGGTGTTGTCGACGATCAGAGGCACGCCATGGCGATGCGCGGCCTCAGCCAGAGCGGCCAGGTCGATGATATTGCCGGCTGGGTTGCCGATGGACTCGCAGAACACCGCCTTGGTGCGCTCGTCGATCAGCGCTTCGAGGGCGGCGATGTCGTCATGCGCGGCGAAACGCACTTCGATGCCCTGGCGCGGCAGGGTGTGGGCGAACAGGTTGTAGGTGCCGCCGTACAGCTTGGCCACCGAGACGATGTTGTCGCCCACTTCGGCAATGGTCTGGATGGCGTAGGTGATAGCGGCCATGCCGGATGCCACGGCCAGCGCGCCGACCCCGCCTTCCAGAGCTGCCACGCGTTGCTCCAGCACGTCGGTGGTGGGGTTCATGATCCGCGTGTAGATGTTGCCGGCCACCTTCAGGTCGAACAGGTCGGCACCGTGCTGGGTGTCGTCGAAGGCGTAGGAGGTGGTCTGGTAGATCGGCACCGCCGCCGCTTTGGTGGTGGGATCGGGGCTGTAGCCGGCGTGAATGGCCAGGGTTTCCGCTTTCATCTGCAGCGTTCCTTCAGTGGCAGGGAGAAGGGCCGCAGCATGGGGAATGACGCAAGGCCCGGTCAATGCGCTGGAGCAATGAAACGGGCCCTGGTCTAGATCGAAGCGTTAGAAGCTTATGCCAGCGCCTTGTACAGGTTGTAGGCGCTGATCAGGGTGATCAGGCAGCCGACGATGGTCAGCAGGGTCTTGGCCGACAGCTTCTTGCACAGCAGCGCGGCGAACGGTGCGGCGAACATGCCGCCGAAGACCAGGCCGGCCACCAGCATCCAGGTACCCGGATCACCTGCCAGCAGGATGAAGGAGGTGGCGCTGGCGATGGTCAGGAAGAACTCGGCGAAGTTGACCGAGCCGATGGTGGTGCGCGGGTCCGAGCCCGAGCCCAGCAGGCTGGTGGTGACCACCGGCCCCCAGCCGCCACCGCCGGCCGCATCGACGAAACCACCGAACACGGCCAGCTTGGCCACGTGCTTCGGCTCGCGGGTTTTCAGCACGCGCTGGCGGTAGGCCTTGCTCAGGATGTACAGGCCCATCAGCAACAGGTAGGCGGAGATGAACGGTTTGAACACCTCACCGTCGACCTGGGTGACCAGAATCGCGCCCAGTACCGCACCGATGATGCCGGGCAGCAGCAAGCGTAGGAACAGCGCCTTGCGCACGTTACCCAGCTTGACGTGGGAGATGCCCGACAGGCCCGTGGTGAACACTTCGGCGATATGCACGCTGGCACTGGCCGCAGCGGGCGACGCGCCCGTACCCAGCAGAAAGGTCGTGGCGGTGATGCCGTAGGCCATGCCCAGCGCACCATCGATCATCTGCGCGAAGAAGCCTACGGCGACCGCGCTCCAGAACACCGGGCTGGTCAGCGTGTCCTCGACGATCTGCATGCCGGTGACACCGTCGTGATCGCCGAAGAACAGGCGCCAGGCGAGAAACAGCAGCAGGCTGACCAGCGTGGCCACGGCGAACCACATGGCAGCGCGCAGGACGGGATGGTTATCGGGGTGGCTGACGTAGTCTTCTACAGGGGGTAACCCCAGCGCCTGGTGCTCGGAGTTGACCGGGCTCTGGCTGAGGTCGAGATCGCGGATTTTCATTAAAAAGCAGGCCTGACAGTCGGTGGTAGAACAGGCTGGAATAAGCAGGAGGGCGAAGATAATCGGCTTTTCTTATGCCGTCTAAGAACGTTTGGGTAGGTAGATATATCTTTTCGGTTTTACTGATCGATCGTCAACCATCAGACCAGACTCATATGGGAGCCCATCTTGATACTTCAGGGTGGGTGGCAGGATGATGGCCTCTCTGCCACGAGTGGCCTTCGCTCGTGGGCAAGCCAGCGGGCGCAGGTCTTGAGCGAGTTCGCGATGCATCGAAGGAGAAGGGAATGAATGAAGCCGCCTACGATGAGCTGATTTCGCTCATATATGAGTGCGTTGTGGATCGTTCGGCCTGGATTCGGTTGCTGGGGCAAGTCAGCGAGGCCTGCGGTCGTCAGCGTGGAATCCTGCTCATGTGGGATGCGCGGCAACCTCATGCGCAGATCGCCCTGTTTCATCAGAACGAAGCTTCTGCAGCCGAAGCCTATGCTCGTGACTTCTACGAGCTCGACCCCACCGGGCCGGCGATGGAGCATCGCGACCAGGGTGTCTGGTACCACGACTATCTGGAGCTCGGCCACGAGCGAATGAGCCGCAGTCCCTACTACCAGGAGTTCAAGAGACCTCATGGTATGCGTGGGGTGTCGTGTTTGAAGTTGCAGCACAACGACAACCACAGTGCCTATCTGTCGCTTCTGACCAATCAGGACGCGCGTGATCCGCATCTGGATCAGCAGCGGATGCTGGACAGAATCACTCCCCATCTGGTGCGTGCGTCGCAGATGTCGAACGTGGTGGAAGGCCTGAAGTTGCAGCTTCAAACGCGCCAATTGCTACAGGAGCAGCATGCGACGCCACTCTGGCTGGTCAATGGCGAGGGGCGAGTACTGTTCTGCAACACGGCTGCCGAACAGCGGCTTGGCGAACCGGGTTTTCCTCTGCGGCAGCGCAACGACCGGCTTTCCCTGAGCCTTCCCGGGGTAGAGTTGCTGACATTGATACGCCAGGCTTGTGGTCGTGCAGGCCCAGCCCGGCCGGGGTGGGTGCGATTGCCAGGGGTGGAACCTGCTCAGCTACTGGTCACCCCGGTGAGGGCCGAGGCGCGTTTCAACCTCATTCATCAGCAACCCCTCGCGTTGGTGACCCTGCTCGACGCACGTCCCCGGGCTGAGCTGCTCACCGAGCTGTTCCTGTTCACCCCGGCCGAATGCCGACTCGCCGAACTGATTGTCCGCAGCCAAAATCCAGAGGAATGTGCCAGGCGCCTCGGTGTGTCCATCAATACGGTGCGTAGCCAACTGCGCGCGCTGTTCGCCAAGACCGGGACGCAAAAACAGGCGGAGTTCGTTGGGCTGATTTCCCGTATATCGAGATGAGTTTCTTATACTGTGTGCGAGTCTTGCTTGGCAGTGGATTAGCTGTCCGGATCAGTACTTGAGTACTTCCTTTTTCAACTCACAGATCCCGTCTAGGCTGGAGTGGGTTTCATAGGCGCCCTGGCGGATTTCGTCCTCATAGAATGTTCCATTCGTTCTGGAAATAACCAGTTTCCTCTTCGTCTTATTGTCGCTGTACTCATATATGTAACTTCCGCCGCTTGCGGATAGACTGCTCTTGTCTATACGAAAACGCTGGCACTCAACTATATGCGGCTCAATCTTGCAATTAATGTCGTAATCGGTAGAGCCTCCGCTTCCAATGGCGTAGCTCTTGGCGGTATATGGTTGGCATGAAAAATACTCATTTGCCGGCTCGGCATATGCCAGGCTGCTTATCAACGTAAGAGCTATTGGATACATACTCTTGTTCATGTTTGCCCCTGATTTTATTTGTCTTCGAACGTGCCGTTGACTGCACACACCCAACGCCCCTTGGATACAGGGCCGTCCGGATCCTTTGAGCAATCGCAGTTGCCCAGACTCACGAGTTTCTGAACACCAGTCTGAACGCTGACGTTGTTCTGCAACTGTTTGCCGGCGTTGCTGCAGGCGACGGCCCGGTTTTCATCACTCGCCTGAGCCGACTTGATTTCCCGTTCTGCCGCATTGACCGTTGAGATCACAACAAGTAAGGCGGCGCCAAAAAGTGGAGATAAGCGCATGTATGGAACTCCTGTTGATGGGAGACCCGATCATGCGAGCGCCGTTTCACGTTCGCATCATTCAAATGGATGATGCGAACGTGCTATCGCCCCCGATAGTTTTTCAGGCCTGAGCGCGCACCGGAAAACGCGACGTTGCTTCTGATGCATAAGCAATGTGCCAGTCGTGCTGGTGCCTGAAGCAAGCAGGGGAGTTAGGGGCGTTATGAACAGAGTGGCTTTTATGTATTTATGGATTGCCCTCTTGTCGGGGTGCTCGACGATGGACATGTTGAAAACGGCGGGTCAGGGGTACATGGACGGTGAGTTCGGTATGGCAACCACCGCGCTGGCGCTTGCGCCACTGATGCTGGTGCCTGATGCCATCGATGTCGTCACCCTCGGGGCGGCTTCTCGGCCGCGGGAGAGTTCGGCTGAGCCGGTGGAAAGCAGCGGCCAGACCAGCGCTATGTTGGGCAGCCTGCTACAGGTGGCGGGGCAAGCTGCACAGGCGTCAGGCCCGGGGCAGGGTTATGAGAGTGGTGTGTTGATGGCCGGAGTGGGGGCAGCTCTGGCGGGAGACAACGTATCTGTGCAACAAATTGGCATGAGCCAAGGCAGTGCATACTCAGCAGGGCTGACGTCCCTCCGAACCGACGCGCAGGTATCGACTGAGATACCGCGTGAAAAGGGTTGGGTATACAAGGATCCTATATCCGAAAAATGCGTGTATGTATCCCCGCCCAATGGGCCGGGAAACTCTCATCAGTTGCTTAATAAATGCGGCTATGAGGTGACGGTATTCGTCTGTTATCAGGACAGTGGCAATGAGCGTTGCGCAGAGGGCGGGGGCGCAGGCACCCACTCGATAAAGCTGACGAATGGCGAGCAGGGCTATGTGGTTTTCCCCCAAAGGCCACTTCGAGCGGTCGTGTGCAAGCACTCCGTTGGTAATTACTGGTATTACCCCAGCGTGGTTTATTCCGCAGGTGGGTTCTCGGCCAGCTGTCGCGCTCCGGGTTGAGTGATGGATTCATCACCGGGCTACACGACAATTTGAAGGCGAATGCCTTCGGCCGAGAATAATCCTAGGACGAACAACTGATCTCCAGATGCTTGCCCCACTCCGGCGGACGCTCTGCATAGCGTTCGAACCCCGGCTGTTCGTCGAACGGTTGTGACAGCACCGCATGCAGCTCGCGCACCGGAGCGTAGTCGCCTCGCTCTGCCGCTTCGATGGCGTGCTGGGCGAGGTAGTTGCGCAGGATGTATTTGGGATTGACCGCGTGCATGCGCACCTGGCGTTCGCTCTGTTCCTCACTCTCCAGCTCGCAGCGGGTCAGGTAATCGCGCCCCCAGGCATCGAAACCGGCGAGGTCGATGAAATCATCGCGCACGACCTTGAGCGCCTCGGCGGGTGCTTGCTCGCCGAGGCGGCGGAAGAACAGGGTGTAATCGGTAGCCTTGCCCTGCTGCATCAGTTGCAGCAGGCGCTGAATCAGCGCCTCGTCATCGTCTTGCGCTCGGGCAAAGCCCAGGCGCTTGCGCATCAGGTCGAGGTAATGCGCCTGGTACAGCGGCAGGAACAGTTCCAGCGCCTCGCGCAACTTCTCGACGGAGGCGAAGGGGGTCAGCGCCTGAGCCAAGGCAGCGAGGTTCCAGTGGGCGATGGGCACCTGATTGCTGAAGCTGTAGCGGCCGGTGTCGTCGGAATGGTTGCAGATGTGGTTGGCGTCGAAGTCGTCGAGAAAGGCGTAGGGGCCGTAGTCGAAGGTGATGCCGAGGATCGACATGTTGTCGGTGTTCATCACGCCATGGCAGAAGCCGTAGGCCTGCCAGTGGGCGATCATCCCAGCAGTGCGCTCGATGATCTCGACCAGCATCGCCAGCCAGGGCTCGTCCTGCTCCAGCGCTGCCGGGAAGTGGCAGGCCATGACGTGCTCGCCGAGGGTTTTCAATTGCTCGTGCTGGCGCGTGTAGTAGAAGTATTCGAAGTGGCCGAAGCGCACGTGGCTCTGCGCCAGGCGCAGCACCATCGCGGCGCTTTCCTGTTTCTCGCGCCATACCGGCGTGCTCGAGCCGGTGACGCACAGTGCGCGCGAAGAGGGGATGCCGAGAGCGTGCAGATGCTCGCTGGCGAGGAATTCGCGGATCGATGAGCGCAGCACTGCGCGGCCGTCGCCCATGCGCGAGTAAGGCGTCATGCCGGCGCCCTTGAGGTGCAGATCCCAATGCTCGCCGGCGTCGTTCACCACTTCGCCAAGCAGCAGACCACGGCCATCGCCCAGGCGTGGCGTGTAGCCGCCGAACTGGTGTCCGGAGTAGACCATGGCGCGCGGCTCGGCCTGTTCCCAGAGTTTGTGCCCGGCGAAGAGTTCGGCGAATTCCGTACGTTGTGCTTCGTCCGGTGCCAGGTCGAGCAGGGCCATGGCGGCTTGGCTCGCTACCACCAGGCGCGGCTCCTCGATGGGGTCAGGCAGCACTTCGGTGGAGAAGGCATCGTCCAGGCGCGCGAAGCGGTTGTCGAATTCGAGGTCAGCGAGGCTTTTCACGGCAAACTCCGGGATACATATCCGAGCATTCTGCTAGGAATAGGCCGGTGCCGCCAGCCGCGAGTTCCCTCTTTCGAGGGCGCGCGGCTCATTGTTCCGGTTCGGCTTCGATCTTCACTTCACCTTTGCCGTCGCGGCGTTGCAGGAAAATATCCATCTTCGGTACGCCGGAGATATTGATGCCATGCTCGCTGAACAGCTGGTCGACACGGCGGTTGAGCTCATCGGTCGCCGGGCCGCGGTCACCCAGTTCACGCACGAATACCTTGAGTTCGAAGGTCAGGGTGCTGGCGCCGTACAGGGTCAACTGCGAGCTGGGCAGTGGATCACGCATCACCCGCGAGTTTTCCTGGGCAGCCTGCAGCAATAGTTCGCGCACCTGTTCCAGGTCGGCGCCGCGGTTGACCACGAAGGTCAGTACGACGCGTGTGACACTGTCGACCAGGGTCCAGTTGATCAACTGCGTGGTGATGAAGATCTGGTTCGGCACGATGACCGCTTTGCGGTCGCCGTCGATGATGTGCGTGGCGCGGATATGGATGCGCTTGACCGTGCCGGTGACGCCACCGACCGTGACCAGGTCGCCGATACGTACCGGGCGCTCGAAGAGAATGATCAGGCCGGAGACGAAGTTGGCGAAGATCGCCTGCAGACCGAAACCCAGACCCACCGACAGCGCTGCGACCAGCCATTGCAGCTTGTCCCAGCTGACGCCCAGTATGCCCAGCGTGGTGACCGTGCCGATGCCGATCAGCACGTAGGAGAGCAGGGTGGTGGTGGCATAGGCGCTGCCTTGTGCCAGGTTCAGGCGTGACAGCACCAGAACTTCCAGCAGACCCGGCAGGTTGCGCGCCAGGGCGACGGTCAGGGCGACGATGAGCAGGGCGCCGAGTACGTCGAGCAGGCTGATGGGCAGCAGGCCGGTAGCGCTGGTGTATTCGTACAGGGTGATGTTGTTGAGGTAGGTGAACACGCTGAGCAGATCAGCCCAGACCCAGTAGAGGCCGACCAGGAAACCACCGAACAGCGCCAGGCGGATCAAGCGCAGCGATTGCTGGTTGACCTGCTGCATGTCGAGGATCGGTGATTCCACCACCATTTCACTATCGCCATGCTCGCGGTTCTCGGCTTCCGCTTCGGCTTGACGCTGCGCCTGGGCGCGCTGGTAGGCCAGGCGGCGTGCGGCCACGGCCAGGCCGCGAATGAGACTGGCCTCCGCCAGGAGCCAGATCAGCAGCAGGTAAAGCGTTTCGATCAGGCGGTCGGTGAGCTTCAGGGCTGTGTAGTAGTAGCCGAAGAACAGCGCCGCGATCAGTACCAGTGGCAGCAGGCTGAAGGCGATGCCGGCCGTCGAACGCAGCGCGGTGAGGCTTTCCCGCTCGGGATTCTTGAGCAGCAGGCGCAGCATCAGCCAGGCGACCAGCGCGTAGCAGATGATCACGACGACGATGCCGATCACATCCTCGGCCAGATTGGCCGGCTGATGTTCGGCGAAGCTGACCACCGCCACCAGCGCCATCACCACCAGACCCAGGTAGCGCACCTGGGTGCGCAGGAAGGTGACGGTCGGGCGTGCCCAGCGGAAATGCAATTCGGCCACGCCACTGGGTGCCAGCACGCGGTACAGGGTGTAGAACACCAGCCAGGCCTGGGCCATCTGGAACAGCGCCGCCGAGAGGTTGGCGTTGTGCCCGCGCAGATCCTGTTGCAGGGCGTAGCCGCACAGTGCCAGGAACAGCGTGCCGGGCAGGGCGAGCAACAGGGTCAGCAGCAGCGCCAGTGGCGTGTGCAACTGGCTGTCGAGTTTGTAGTGGCCGATATCGGCGTGCAGCGCCGAGAGTTTCTCGAACATGTAGCGGCGCTGCCAGAGCAGTGCCGCGATCAGCAGCAGCAGCGGCAGGAACAGCAGGGGGCGTTGCAGCAGGCTGGTGCCGATTTCCTGTATCGCCGTGCCCCAGGGGATGTCGTGCAACTGCTGGCTGACGCGTTGAGGCGCGGCCTTGAGCCATTGCAGATCCAGTGGACGATTACTGGGTAGCCAGAACATCTGCTCGTCCAGGGTGGCGCGCAGGGTGGCGGCGGTGGTTTCCAGTTCCGTGCGATTGAGCTGCAGGGTAATGGATTCGCCGAGCAGGGCGTCGAGCTCACGGTTCAGGCGGTCGAGCAGTTCACGGCGCGTGGCCAGTTGTGCCTGCAGTGCGCTGCGCAACTCGGCGTCGGCCTCTTCGCTGGGGCGGTTGGCGAGCAGTTGATCGATATAGCGCTCGGGCTGAGCGACGGCGTCGCGCTGCTGGCCAATCTCGAACTGATTCAGCCGCAGGTCGGCGATTTCGTTGGTCAGGTTGCTGCGATCCTGGGGAACATTGGGCAGCGCCTGTTTCTGCTGGTAGAGAATCTTCGAGAGCAGCAGGCTGCCCTGCAGCACGCTGATCTGTTCATCCAGGGCCTGGCTGGTCTGGTTCAGGCTATCGAGCTGCTGCTGGGTCTGCAGGTTCTGCTGGGTGCGCTTGTTGAGGCGCTCGGTGACTTCCAGCAGGTAGTCGGAGAGTTTGAGGTTCAGAGCGCTTTCCTGGGCCAGCAGGCTACCGCCGGAGGTGGCGCGGCGGACTTCCTGCGATTGTTCGTCGACCGCTTGCTGCGACTCGGCGCGGCGCTTGTCGTTGATCAGGTTCTGCAGCTCCAGACGCTCCTGCTCGACCCGGCGGATGCGCTCCTCGAGCAGCTCGCGACGGCTGTTGCCGAGATCCTGCAACAGGCTGTTGCCGGCCAGTTCCTGGCGACGCAGGCTGGTCTGTGCGGTGAGCAGGGCAAGTTCGGCATTCAACTGGTCACGCAACTCAGGTGTCAGGGGCTTGTCGTCCAGGCGGTCGCTCTTCAGCGCGAGGTTGATCTGCTGGGTACGAACCTGGTTATTGCCGATTTCCGTCTGGGCGCGCTCGGGGCGGGTCTGCGCATTGATCACCAGGCTGTTGGCCTCGATGATCTGCTGTTGCCAGTCATTCAACTGGCGGCTGCGTTCGCTGAGCAGTTGATCCAGCTCCTGCGGTGCGCTTTTGGCATAGACCCTGGCCACGTCGGTCGATGCACTTTCCTGCAGGCGCGCCAGTTGGCTGCGGGCTTCTGCGATTTGCCGTGGTGCTTCTTCAAGCTGCTGGTTCAGTTGCTTGAGGCGTTGTTCGCTGGCGTCGCGATCCTGCAGCAGGCGCAGGGTCTGTTCCAGCGTCTTCTGTATCGCCGTTTGCTCGGGCTCGGCTAGCTTGCGTTCGGCCAGGGTATCGAGGCTGCGCTGTACGGCATCGATCTTGGGCGGCTCGCCCGCGTGCAGCGGCAGGTTGAAGGCAAGCAGGGTGACGGCGAGAAGGAGGCGCAGCAGGGGCATGGTCGAGGGTCTGTGATTGGACGGGCAGGCGACGGTGACGAATGTCGAACCGCCGGTTGGACGTTACTCCCGGCAGTTGGTTTCCTGCAAGGCTGATGCACTGCACGTCAGCTTCGGGATCGAGCGGGCCCGGGAAAACCAGTGCGTAGGGCGGATCGGGGCGCCGACCAGTAGTAGCGCCAGCGAACAGTCCGCCGTGTTTGGGCGCAGGACAAATCCAGCGGCGTACTGCTTCGCGAACGGATCGCCGCCCGGTACGCCCTACGTCCTGTGCACCGCGCCCTACCGCTCCCTCTCTAGAACCACTCGTCCTGCATACCCAGGCAGGTATCGTCGCGTGCTTCGAGGATGGCCAGGTCGTGGTGGCAGCTCGGCACTTCCCAGGTCAGGAAGTAGCGCGCCGCCTGTAGCTTGCCGCGATAGAAGGCCTGCTCCTCGGCATTGTCGCTGCGGACCAGGCCTTGTTCGGCGCGAATTGCCTGTTCCAGCCAGCGCCAGCCGATCACCGTGTGGCCGAATACCTTCAGGTACAGCGCCGAGTTGGCCAGGCCCTGATTGACCTTGCCGCTCATCAGATCGCCGAGCAGCGCCAGGGTCACTGCCTGCAGACGTGCCAGCAGTTGTTCCAGCGGCTGGCGCAGGGCGGTGAGCGATTCGTGAGCGCTGGCGCGCTGGCAGCAGTCGTTGATCAGCTTGAGCAGTTGTTTGAGTGCAGCGCCGCCGTTCTGCGAAACCTTGCGCCCAAGCAGATCGAGCGACTGGATACCGTGGGTGCCTTCGTGGATCGGGTTGAGGCGGTTGTCGCGGTAGTACTGTTCCACCGGGTATTCGCGGGTGTAGCCATGGCCGCCGAGGATCTGGATGGCCAGTTCGTTGGCCTTGAGGCAGAACTCCGACGGCCAGGACTTGACGATGGGCGTGAGCAGGTCGAGGAGTTCCAGGGCGCGGGTGCGCTCTTCGGCGGTTTCCAGGGTGTGGGTGTCGTCGAACAGGCGCGCGGCGTACAGCCCAAGGTCGAAGGCGCCTTCGACGTAGGCCTTCTGCGTCAGCAGCATGCGTCGTACGTCGGCATGCTCGACGATGGAAATCTGCGGGCTGCTTGGATCCTTGCCATCGGGCTGGCGACCCTGCGGGCGGTTGCGTGCGTAGTCCAGCGAATACAGGTAGCCGGCGTAGCCAAGCATGATCGCGCCCATGCCGACGCCAATGCGCGCCTCGTTCATCATCTGGAACATGTAGGACAGGCCAGCGTGCGGCTTGCCCACCAGGTAGCCGACGCATTCGCCGTTGTCGCCGAAATTGAGTGCGGTGGAGGTGGTGCCGCGCCAGCCCATCTTGTGGAACAGCCCGGCCAGGGTCACGTCGTTGCGCGCGCCGAGGCTGCCGTCGTCGTTGACGTGGAGCTTGGGCACCAGGAACAGGCTGATGCCTTTTACCCCGGGTGGGGCGTCCGGCAGCTTGGCCAGCACCATGTGCACGATGTTCTCGGAAATTGGCTGGTCGCCGCCGGAGATGAAGATCTTGTTGCCCTTGATCCGGTAGCTGCCGTCGGCGTGCGGCTCGGCCTTGGTGCGGATGTCCGACAGCGACGAGCCGGCATGCGGCTCGGTCAGCGCCATGGTGCCGAAGAAGCGACCATCGATGATTGGCTGCAGGTAGCGGGCCTTCTGCTCTTCGTTGCCGAAGGCCTCGATCAGGTTGGCCACGCCCATGGTCAGCATCGAGTAGGAACTGGTGGCGATGTTGGCCGACTGGAAATGCGCGAAGCAGGCCTGTGAAAGCAGGTTGGGCAGTTGCATGCCGCCGTGCTCGAAATCGCGGGTGGCATTGAGGAAACCGGCTTCATGGAAGGCACGCAGAGCGGGCTCGACCTCAGGGATCAGCACCGCGCCACCATCGACGTACTGCGGTTCGTTTTCGTCGTTCTTGCGGTTGTGCGGGGCGAACAGCTCTTCGGCGATGCCGCGTGCGGTGCTGACCGCCGCGTCGAAGGTCTCGCGGTTGTGATCGGCGAAGCGCGGACGTTGGGTCAGGGCTTCGGCGTCGAGCACTTCATAGAGTTCGAACGCCAGGTTGCGGGAGCTGAGCAGGGTCTCGGACATGGAACGGGCCTCTAGATGATCAATCGAGTCTAGGCAGCCAGCTACCCAACTGCCCACCATCATCATTCGCCGTGATATTCGCTCGTTTGCGGGTGTGAGTAGGGCGGGTGCAACCCGCCGTCTCGGCTATGGCGGGTTGCACTCGCCCTACGAGCTCAAAACAGGCGGTCAGTTGAAGCCCCGCGCCAGTTCGCGGGTCAGCTCGGCGGCGGGCATCGGCCGGCAATTGGCGACGTTCTGTCCGGCCCACAGCGGTGAGAAATCACCGCTGCCCTGGGCTTCGGCTGCCGCACGCAGCGGTGCGATGGCTGCGGTAGCCAGGGGGAAGGCAGGTGCCTGTTCACTGAGTGGGCCCAGTTCACGCATCAGGCGGTTGACGATGCCACGCGCCGGGCGGCCGCTGAACAGATTGGTCAGCGCCGTGTGGCGCGCCGCCGGGCTTTGTAGTGCAGCACGATGCAGCGTGCTGGTCGTGGCCTCCAGACAAAGCAGGTACGCGCTGCCGATCTGCACGCCGGCTGCGCCAAGGGCCATGGCTGCAGCCACAGCACGTGCGTCGCTGATGCCGCCGGCAGCGATCACCGGCACCGAGAGCGCATCGACCAGTTGCGGCAGCAGGGCGAAGGTGCCGAGCTGGCGGCTCAGGTCGTGATCGAGAAAATGCCCGCGATGGCCGCCGGCTTCCAGGCCCTGCGCGATTACTGCATCGACGCCACGCTCTTGCAGCCACAGCGCTTCGTCCAGGGTGGTGGCGCTGGAGAGGATCTTCGCCCCGCTGCGCCTTACCCGCTGCAGCAACGCCTCTTCCGGCAGACCGAAGTGAAAGCTGACCACGGCCGGGCGGAACTCCTCCACCAGTGCGGCGGCCTCTTCGTTGAATGGCAGGCGCCCTGGCCCGCCAGCGATGCTGGCCTGCTCCGCACCCAGTTCACGGTAGTAGGGGGCCAGGGCCTCGCGCCAGATCGTTTCGCGCGTCGCGTCCGCTGCTGGTGGTACATGGCTGAAGAAGTTCAGGTTGAACGGGCGCTCGGTCAGGCCATGCATGGCCTGCAGTTCCTGGCGCAGGGCGGCGGGCGTGAGCATGGCGCAGGGAATCGAGCCGAGACCGCCGGCCTGGCACACGGCGGCAGCCAGTCGGTGACCCTGCGAGCCAGCCATTGGCGCCTGGATCAGAGGGAGTTCGCTGCCGAGTAGGGTGGTGAGGGGCATGGAATGGCTCCGTTTCAGCGGTTGGGTTGCGGTTCGGCCACGTGCCAGGCCCAACACAGGGCCCAGAGCAGCGCAGCCGCGCCAATGGAAAAGCTGCTCGTGAGGCTATGGCCGGCGGCTGTCCAGTGTTCCACCAGCCAGGGGCCGAGCAACTGGCTGCCGCCATAGAGACTGATCAGCAGCGCCGCCAGACGCAAGCCCTGGCCGGGGTTGAGCGTGCGAGCCAGGCGCTGGGTCAGCAGCACGGTACCGAGAAAGGTGCCGCCCACCAGTAGGGCGCAGGTCATCACGCCGATGGGGCCGGGCAGCAGGATGGGCATGGCCACGCCGAGCAGTTGCAGCAGGTAGTTGAGCAGCAGGGCGCGACGATCACCTAGCCAGGCGCCTGCGTTGTTCCACAGGGTGGCTGAGACCAGGCAGGCAAGTGCTGTCCACCACCAGTTGCCGATCAGCAGCGGATGGTCGGCGGGCAATTGCTCCCGAGCCAGTGCCGGCAGGAAGGTCAGCGGCAGAATGTAGCCCAGGCCGGCGCCGAGGTAGGCCATCAACAACGGTAGATTGCGCCTGTCGAGCAGTGACGCCTGAGTGGTGGCGTGAGACTTTTCGGGTAGATCCAGCGCCAGGCGTCGCAGCATGGGTGCGCAGAGCAGCGCCAAAGGCAGAGCGCAGAGGGCCATCGGCAGCCAGCGCATCGGCCCTTGCCAGGGTGTGATGGTGACCAGCACGCCGCACAGCAGCATGCCGCCGCCCAGCCCGAGGTACACCAGGCCGCTGAGAGCCGTCGCTTGGCGCAAGGCCAGCCACTCCAGAACCAGTGCCGGTGCGAGCACGAAGACAACGCCGTTGCTGATGCCATTGGCCAGGCGCAGCGCCGCGAGGCCGGCGAAGTCATGAACGAAAACCTGCCCCAGGGTCAGGCTTGCGTTGATCATCAGGGCTGCTGGCAGGCCCAGGCGCAAGCCGCGCGGATTGGCCATGGGCAGTGCGAGCAGGGCGCCGAGCAGATAGCCCAGGTAGTTCCAGGTCGCCAACTGGGCGCCTTCGGCCAGGTCGAACAAACCGTCATCGAGCAACAGGGGTAACAGCGGGGTATAGGCGAAGCGGCCGAGAGCGTGCACGACCACCAGCGCCAGGGCGGCGGCGAGCAGGGTGGTGAAGTGGCTGCGGTCGAATCTGGGCATCTGGCCTCCGGTCGTGCCGCGCACCTTAGTCGTTGTCGCCAACTGATCGTTAGTGAAAAATACTGCGGTCAATTTTCACTTTTGGTGAAGTTCATGGGCGCCTGGCAGCGACTCAATCCTCAGTTGTTCCGCTACTTCCTCGCTGTCGCGCGTGAGGGCTCGTTGAGCGCTGCCGGCTTGCGTCTGAGTTGCGTGCCATCGAACGTCTCGGCGCGCCTGCGACAACTGGAACAACAGCTCGACGCGCGACTGTTCCTGCGCCAGGGCCAGCGCTTGCGGCTGACGCCAGCGGGTGAACGCCTGCTACCCCATGCCGAACATCTGGAGCAGCTCTGCCAGACGGCCTGGCGCAGCGTGCAGGAAGATATCTGGAGTGGTGATCTGCGCCTGGGTTCGATGGAAACCACCGCGGCGGTGCGTCTGCCGGAGCTGCTCGCGGCATTCCACCAGCGGGCGCCGCGGGTCAACCTGCAGCTCAGCACCGGGCCGAGCCGGCGCCTGGTCGAAGGTGTGCTATCCGGAGCGCTGGACGGCGGATTGATCGGCGGGCCGTTCGAGCATCCCCAGCTCGACTGTCTGCCTATCTGGCAGGAGGAGCTGATGCTGGTGCTGCCGCCCGCGCAGGACGCCTCCAGCCTGGAGAGCCGGCCGCAGACCTTGTTGGGTTTCCCCGAGGGCTGCCATTACCGCGAGCGTCTGGAGCGCTGGGCGCTCAGTCGTGGTTTGCAGGTGGCGGCGCGGCAGAGCTATGGCTCCATCGACGCCATCTTTGCTGGCATCGCAGCCGGTATGGGGATCGGCCTGTTGCCACGCAGCCTGCTCGAAAGTCACCCGCGTGTGCATCTGGTGCAGTATCAGGCCATCACCCCTGAGCTGGGGGCGACCACCACGCTGCTGGCGCGTCGTCGCGATGCCGGCGAGCATCCGGCGCTGGCGTTGCTGTTGGAGCTGATGCGCGCGCAAAGCCCGCCCAGCGGGTAAACTTGGCGACCGCTTCGGAGACCCCCATGAACTACCGCCACGCCTTCCATGCCGGCAACCACGCCGATGTGCTCAAGCACCTGGTGTTGACCCGCCTGATCGCCCTGTTGTCACGCAAAGAGGCGCCTTTCGCCTATCTCGATAGCCACGCCGGACTCGGTCTGTACGATTTGCAGGGCGACCAGGCCAGCCGTACCGGCGAGTATCTGGAAGGCATCGCTCGCCTGTGGCAGGCCGAGCAGTTGCCGGACGCGGTCGAGGCCTACCTAGAGGTGGTGCGGGCGATGAACCCGGACGGTGAGCTGCGTTATTACCCTGGCTCGCCTGAATTGGCGCGCCTGCTCAGCCGTGAACAGGATCACCTGCAGCTCAACGAGAAACACCCGGAAGACGGCCGATTGCTCAAGGACAACATGCGCGGTGACCGTCGCGTGGCCGTGCACCTGGGCGAGGGCTGGCACGTGCCGCGGGCGCTGATGCCGACTCGCGAGAAGCGCGTGCTGCTGCTGATCGACCCGCCATTCGAGAAGGCCGATGAACTGCAGCGCTGCGTCGAGGCGCTGAACGAGGCGCATGGGCGCATGCGCCAGGCCATCGTGGCGATCTGGTACCCGATCAAGGATGAGCGCCAGTTGGCGCGCTTCTATCGCGACCTGCAAAAGAGCGCGGCGCCCAAGCTGCTGCGCGCCGAGCTCTATGTGCATGCACCGGACGATGCCACGCGCCTGGCGGGTTCGGGGCTGGTGATCAGCAACCCGCCATGGGGGCTGGAAGACGAGCTCAAGCAGCTTCTGCCTTGGCTGGCCGATGCGCTTGGCCAGAGCAAGGGCGGCTGGCGTCAGGACTGGTTGATCGAGGAAAAAACGGCGGGCTGAGCTTGCCCGGAGGGAGTGTTACGCACGGCGCACCCTGCAGCGCGTAGCCCGGATGAAATCCGGGAGCCGTAGTCCCGATCCCCGGATTGCATCCGGGCTACCAGTGTATAGGGCGTACCGGGCGGCGATCCGTTCGCGAAGCAGTACGCCGTATGCCTTACACGCGGCTTGCCAGTGCCATGGAAGCAGGCTGTTCAACCCGGCTTGTGGTTGGGCTCGATGTGATAACTCAGGTTACGCCGCGGGCTGAGGTACTCCAGCACCTCCAGCGGTAGCTGCGAAGGGCGCAGGCTGCGTGCGATGGCCAGCTTCGGCTCTTCGGCCAGATCGACTATCAGGGCTTCCTGCTTGGGTGTATCGGCATCGTAGAGAATCAGTGTCGGTTTCAGCGCCTGGGTCGGGTTGATGCCCAGCACCAGCGCATAACGCTCATCTTCCAGCTGCACCAGGCTGCCCGGCGGGTAGACGCCCATGACGCGGACGAAGGCCTTCAGCGCCACCTCATCGAAGCGCTCGCGCTGTTGCTTGAACATCAGCGCCAGTGCCTCGTGCGGGCTCAGGGCCTGGCGTGGATCGAGCGGGTTGCACAGACCATCGAAATGGTTGGTGATGGCCACCAGGCGGCTCAGCCGTGCGATGCCGGCTTCGCGCAGGCCGCGCGGGTAGCCACTGCCGTCGCAGTATTCGTGGTGCTCGTGAATGATGCGCAGCACTTCGTCATCGAGCATCAGCTTTTGCCCCATGCGCAGGCCGAAGTCGGTGTGCATCTGCAGCAGCTGTTGTTCCGGGCGGGTCAGTGGCTCGGGCTTGAGCAGCACCTTGCTGGGCACTTCCAGCTTACCGATGTCGTGCAGCAGGGCGCCGAGGCCCAGGCTGTGGCAGGCCTCGCTGTCGAGGCCGAGCTGACGGCCAAGCAGCAGGGACAATACGGTGACATTGAGGGCATGGAAGTAGCTGTCCTCAGCCGCTTTGCCGGTAATGCCATGCAGCACCACGCCGGGGGCGCCGAGTAATGTCTCGACCATCTCGCCGACTATGGCGCCGGCCTGGCGCATGGCATCTTCCGGCCGGCTGCGCAGGGTCTGGTTGAGCGCTTTGATGCGCTGGCTGGCCTCGATGAAGCGCCTATCCACGTCGGCCAGCCGAGTTCGCAGGTGGCGCAGCTTCTGCGCACGTTCCTGGCGGGCCTGGCTCTCTGGATCGACGGGCGGCTCTTCTGGCACTGGTGCGGGCGTATCGTCGGCCAGTTCCAGTGGCGGACAGTCGCTGCGTGCCGGGTCGTAGCGCAGTTGTTTCAGCTTCAGCGCGCGCAAGGCGCGAATCTGCGCTTCGTCCTTGATCTTGAAGTTGCTGAAGGCGAAGTCATGCTCCCACCAGCTCAGATCCAGATGAACGTAGAGACCGACGCAGAGCTGCTCGGGCGTGATGTAGAGAGTGTTGGCGGGCATGCCGAGTCCGCTGGCTGATAGCTAATGGCCTGCAGTTTAGTCCGGGTTGAGCCCTTGCGGCACCTGTTCTTCGGACAGCTCTTCATGCCATCACGTCGACGCTGTTGCCCAGGTTTGGCGGATTGCTCGGCGCACTGGCCGGTGCAGCGGACTGCACCAGGCCGGTGATGTTGGCGGCCTGCAGCTCCAGCGTCTTGCGCAGCAGCAGGAGCGACATCTGCGCGGAGATCTGCGCCGACGCCTGACTCGATACCTGGCTGGAAATGCTGCTCAGCTCCACGACTGTCTACCCGTGCTCAAGATTCAGGGGGTAGACATACGCCTGTTCCGCCCAGGCCGCAATAGCCGCCCGGGTTCTTCGCCAGGTATTGCTGGTGATAGGTCTCGGCGTAGTAGAAGGTCGGCGCTTCGCTGATTTCAGTGGTGATGCTACCCATTGCGGCCTTGTCCAGCTCGGCCTGGAAGCGAGCCTGGCTGGCCTGCGCTGCATGCAGCTGCGCTTCGTCCTGGCAGTAGATCGCCGAGCGGTACTGGGTACCCTGGTCGTTGCCCTGGCGCATGCCCTGGGTCGGGTTGTGCACTTCCCAGAACACCTTGAGCAAGGTTTCGAAGCTGGTCTGTTGCGGATCGAATACCACCAATACCACTTCGGTGTGCCCGGTCAGGCCGGAACAGACTTCCTCGTAGGTCGGGTTGGGGGTGAAACCACCGGCATAGCCAACGGCGGTGCTGAACACGCCAGGCTGCTGCCAGAAGCGCCGCTCGGCACCCCAGAAGCAGCCCAGGCCGAACACCGCTTGCTGCAGGCCGGCCGGGAAGGGCGGTTTGATCGGGTTGCCGTTGACGTAATGAGTGTCGGCCACCGGCATTGCTTCGGCACGCCCGGGCAACGCTTGCTCGGCGGTCGGCAATGCATGTTTGTTTACGAGAATCTGGGAACGCAGAACCATGGCGGTCTCCTGAAAGTGGGTGAGTTGTGGACTATGCGCAGGGCGGCGTATTACGTCCGTTGGTCGGCCTGTGGCCGGCAGGGATAGCGGCGCAGGCTGTCGATCAGGTCGCGGCCGGGAATCGGCTTGTCGAACAGGTAGCCCTGGCCGACATCGCACTGCTGGCGGCGCAGGAAACCAAGCTGGGCGCCGGTCTCGATGCCTTCGGCGACCACCTTGAGCTTGAGATTGTGGGCCATGGCGATCACGGCGGAGGTGATTTCCATGTCGTCCTGGTTATCCGGAATGTCCTTGATGAAGCTGCGATCGATCTTGATCACGTCGATGGGGAATTTCTTCAGGTAGCTGAGCGATGAATAGCCGGTGCCGAAGTCGTCCATGGCGAGGGTCAGGCCCAGGCTCTTCAGGCGGCCGAGCTGGTGGCGGGTGTCGTCGGTGGCCTCCAGCAGCAGGCTCTCGGTCAACTCAAGCTCCAGCAACCTGGGGTCGAGTTGCTCTTCGTGCAGGATGGCGGCGATGGAGCCAACCAGATCCGGGTCGGAGAACTGCTTGGGCGACAGGTTGATCGCCACCTGCAATTCGCCCAGGCCGATGGCTGCGATCTGCTTGCTCATGCGGCAGGCCTGGCGCACCACCCATTTGCCGATGGGGATGATTAGACCGGTTTCCTCGGCGACGCCGATGAACTGATCCGGGCGAATCATGCCCTTTTCCGGATGCTGCCAGCGCAGCAGCGCTTCCATGCCCAGCAGTTGCCCGCTCTTGAGGCACAGCTTGGGTTGGTAGAAGACTTCCAGTTCGTTCTGGGTCAGTGCGCGGCGCAGGTTGTTCTCGACGAACAGCTTGTAGTTGGCTTCGGCGTTCAGTGCCTCGGTGAACAGTTGCACCTGGTGTTTGCCATTGGCCTTGGCCTTGTGCAGGGCGAGACCGGCGTGCTTCATCAGTGTCTGTGGATCATCGCCATGCTCGGGGGCGATGGCCAGGCCGACCGAGCCGGTGATGCTGATCAACTGGTTGTCGACGAACAGGGGCTTGTCCAGGGTCTGCAGTATTTGCTGGGCAGTACGCTGGCCAATCTCCTGATCGCAGCCATCGAGCAGGATGGCGAATTCGTTGCTGGCGAAACGCGCCAGGCTGCCCTTGGCGCCCAGGCTGTTGCGCAGGCGTCTGGCCAGTGCTGAGAGCAGCTTGTCGCCGGTCTGGTGGCCGAGGCTGTCGTTGATCCGCTTGAAGTTGTCGATGTCCACCAGCAGCAGGCCCATGGATTGCTGGGTGGTGCGGGCGAAGCGTTCTTCGAGGCTGCGGATGAAGGCCGGACGGTTGCCGAGGTTGGTCAGGTTATCGGTGTAGGCCAGGCGCTCGATGCGTTGTTGCGCCAGCTTGGTCTCGGTGATGTCTTCATAGATGCCGATGTAGTGGGTCAGCTCGCCATCGTCGCCATATACCTTGGAGATCGACAGGTGGCCCCAGTACGGCTCCTGATTCTTACGCCGACTGCGGAATTCACCCTGCCAGCTGCTGTGTTCGGCCAGGCTGGAATGTGCATCGAACAGCAGATCACTGAGGTTGGCCATCGCCGGCAGCTCGGACAGGCGGTGACCGCAGACCTCGTCACTGCTGTAGAGAGTAATGGCGGTGAAGCTGGGGTTGACGTATTCCACCCGGCCATCACGGTCGACCAGCAGGAAGGCGCTGGCACTCTGTTCCACGGCGCGCTGGAACAGATAGAGCGCGTGGGTGGCGCTGCGCTTCTGCTGATTGATCAGTACCTGGGCGAATTGGTCGGCCAGTTCACCGGCGAAGGCAATCTCGTCGGCCTGCCAGGTGCGTTTGGGGCCGATATGTTCGAGGCAGAGAATGCCCACCACTTCGCCTTCGATACGAATGCTGGCATCGAGCATCGAGGTGATGCCCTGTGGTTCCAGGTAGGCGTGTGCGAGTTCGCGGGTGCGTAGGTCATGCAGGGCATCGTGCGCATCGATCGAGCGGCCGCTGTGCAGGGCTTCGAGGTAGTGCGGAAAGCTGTGCGCTTCTATCGACGGCAGTTGCTCGTGTCGCCCGAGGTCGCGGCGGTACAGCGAAACGGATTCGAGGCGTTGGCTGTTCAGCCTCCAGATGCCGGCACGGGCTACGCCGTAGACTTCGCACGCAGCCTGGGTGATGAGTTCGGCGGCTTCCTGTTGCGGGTTGCTGGACACGTAGCGCTGGCGCGCCAGGCGCACGATCAGCTGCTGCTGGGTACGTGACCGCGCCAGGTGCTGCAGGTGGTCATCCTGAGTGCGCTGATATTGCAGCAACGCCGTGCTCAACTGCTGGTTCTGGGTCTGCAGTTCGAGCTCGGCCGGTGCGTGCTGGGCGAGACTCTCGTCGGTGATCAGCAGGTAGCCGCGCAGCAACTGGCGGTTGCGCTGTTTGAAGGGCTCACCCACCTCCAGCAGGTTCAGCGGCCCTTGTGGGGTATGCAGGGTATAGCGCACCAGATACTGCGGGCCTTGCAGCAGTTGCTGCTGGATGGCGTCATGCAGTCGGTAGCGTGCCTCGGGCTCCATCAGGCTGGCGTAGGGCGCATCGACCAATGCGCACAGGTCGGCAGCGCTGATACCGAGCCTGCGTTCGCAGGCTGGATCGAGAAACAACAATGCCCAGCTCGGTTCATTCAAGCGCTCGAAACGCAGCATGCCGAGCCGCGAGGGCACTGGCAACTGCGTCACAACCTCGGCTGCCGGGCGGGTGCCGGCATCGGGATGGCTTTTCATTGGGCGTTGGGCTTCCAGTATGCTGACCAGGCGAGGCATCCGTTCTCGGTACAGCGCCGCTGCACCAGAAGGCGTATCGGCTTGGACGGAGGCTAGGGCTCAGGCCTACTTCACTATAGCGTTCGGCAAGGGTGCATCATGCAAACGATACTGACAAGGAAACTGATGGCCATGCTGTTGGGCGGGGCTCTTCTTGCCTGCGGATCGGCTGTCTCCAGTGCCGATGATGCCGCGGCACTTCAGGGGGCCGAACAGCGTACCTACCTCGATGGCCTCAAGCGTTTGTACCTGACCGACAACGAGCGTCAGGCGCTGCTGGCGCACAGCAACGCCCTGCTGGAAACCTATGCCCTGCGCGCTGGTTATCAGGTGGGCCAGGCGCAGCGACAAGACTTGCTGTACCGCTTCAGCACCGGCAATAGCGGCGAGCTGATCCTGCGCGAAGAAAGCCGCGGTGCCCAGGGCACTGCCATTGCCGTGCGCAATCAGCGTGTCCCGGTGTTCGGCATCGACCCGTTCATCCGCTATGAGTGTCCGACCGGTGGTATCCGATGCGTGTTGTTCAACCCGGCTGACAGCAGCCCATTGCTGAGTATCGTTCGTGATCATGAGGGGGCTGGCGAACTGGCCAAGGCGTTGAGTTTCCTCATCCGTAACGTGCAGAAGGGCTGACGTGCTGCATGCTCGATCACGAGCGGCCTACGTGCTGCGTTCTTGCGTCCGCTCGGGATGACAGGCAAAAAAAACCCCACCCAAATGGGCGGGGTTGAGGATGCGAGCGTGGCGTGCTCGAAACGATTTACAGCAGGATGGTGCGGATGTCCGCCAGCAGCTGCGACAGGCGCTGGGTGAAGCGTGCGGCAGCCGCGCCGTTGATCACCCGATGGTCGTAGGACAGCGACAGCGGCAGCATCAGCTTGGGCTGGAAGGCCTTGCCATCCCAGACCGGCTGGATCGTCGCTTTGCTGACACCGAGGATCGCCACTTCCGGCGCGTTGACGATCGGCGTGAAGCCGGTGCCGCCAATGTGGCCGAGGCTGGAGATGGTGAAGCAGGCGCCCTGCATGTCGTCAGCCGAGAGCTTCTTGGTGCGCGCCTTTTCCGCCAGGGCGGCGGCTTCGGCAGCCAGTTGCAGCAGGCTCTTCTGATCGACGTTCTTGATCACCGGCACCAGCAGGCCGTCCGGCGTATCGACGGCGAAGCCGATATGCACGTACTTCTTGCGGATGATCGCCTTGCCGCTTGGGGCCAGCGAACTGTTGAAGTCCGGCAGTTCCTTGAGCAGGTGGGCGCAGGCCTTGAGCAGCAGCGGCAGCACGGTCAGCTTGACGCCGGCTTTCTCGGCGACCGCTTTCTGTGCGACGCGGAAGGCTTCCAGGTCGGTGATGTCGGCCGAGTCGAACTGAGTCACGTGCGGCACGTTGAGCCAGCTGCGATGCAGGTTGGCAGCGCCGACCTGCATCAGGCGGGTCATCGGTACTTCTTCGATTTCGCCGAACTTGCTGAAGTCCACGGTCGGAATCGGCGGGATGCCGGCGCCACCGGTGGTGGCAGCGGCAGCCTGCGGTGCGGCCTTGGCCTTCTGCATCATCGCCTTGACGTGCACCTGCACGTCTTCCTTGAGGATGCGACCCTTCGGACCGGTACCGGCGATATCGGCCAGTTCCACGCCGAAATCACGAGCCAGCTGACGCACGGCAGGGCCGGCGTGAACCTTGGCGCCGTCGCGCTTGGGCGCGGAGGCGGAGGCTGCAGCGGCGGCTGATAGCGACGCGATGGCGCGTACTTCGGCAGCCACTTCAGGCGCAGCGCCTTCCGGCACGCGGTGCACTTCCTGGCTGGCCTGGGCCGGCGCAGCAGCCGGCTGGCCGGCCCCGGCTACCTTGAGCTTGAGGATCAGGTCGCCAGTGCCGACTTCGGCGTCCAGTTTGACCAGTACTTCTTCCACCACGCCGGCAGCCGGCGAAGGGATTTCCATGGAGGCCTTGTCGGACTCCAGGGTGATCAGCGACTGGTCTGCTTCGATCTTGTCGCCGGCCTTGACCATCACTTCGATGACCTTGACCTTGCCGGACGTACCGATGTCCGGCACGCGCACTTCCTGTACCGAGGCAGCCGCTGGTGCGGTCGCCGCGGGGGCAGGTGCGGCGGCTGGGGCTGCCGCGGGAGCTGCGGCTTGAGCCGGAGCAGCACTGGCGGTTGCGCCGCCAGCGGTACGCAGTTTGATGATCAGGTCGCCAGTGCCGACTTCGGCGTCCAGCTTGACCAGCACTTCTTCCACCACGCCGGCAGCCGGCGAAGGGATTTCCATGGAAGCCTTGTCGGACTCCAGGGTGATCAGCGACTGGTCGGCTTCGATGGTGTCACCCACCTTGACCATGACTTCGATGACCTTGACCTTGCCGTCGGTGCCGATATCCGGCACGTGCACGTCCTGCACGCTGCTGCTGGTCGCGGCGGCGGGCGCCGCTGCCGGAGCGGCTGCTTTCGGTGCTTGGGCAGGGGCGGCTTCGGCTTTCGGCGCAGGCGCCGCTTCGGCGGCACCTTCGACTTCCAGCACCAGCAACTCGTCGCCTTCTTTCAGGCGGTCACCGATCTTGATCTTGATTTCCTTGATCACGCCGGCTTTGGGCGAGGGCACTTCCATGGAGGCCTTGTCGGACTCCAGGGTCAGTACGCTCTGGTCGGCTTCGACACGGTCGCCGACCTTCACCAGCAATTCAATGACCTCGCCTTCACCGCCGAGGTCGGGTACGCGAATCAATTCACTCATCGCTACGCTCCTTAGCAGTCCAGGGGGTTGGCTTTGTCGGCATCGATGCCGAACTTGGCGATGGCATCAGCCAGCACCTTGGCTTCGATTTCGCCACGGTCTACCAGGGCTTCCAGGGCGGCGAGCACGACCCAGTTGCGATCCACTTCGAAGAAGTGACGCAGCTGCTTGCGGCTGTCGCTGCGGCCGAAGCCGTCGGTGCCCAGCACCTTGTATTCCTTGCTCGGTACCCACTGACGAACCTGTTCGGCGAACAGCTTCATGTAGTCGGTAGAGGCGATGACCGGACCCTTGCGACCGTTCAGGCACTCTTCGAGGTAGGTCTGCTTGGGCTTCTGGCCCGGGTGCAGGCGATTGCTGCGCTCCACGGCCAGGCCGTCGCGACGCAGTTCGTTGAAGCTGGTGACGCTCCACACATCGGCGCCGATGTTGTACTCGTCGCGCAGGATCTTCGCCGCCTCGCGCACTTCGCGCAGGATGGTGCCGGAACCCAGCAGTTGCACGTGGTGCGCGGCTTCCTTCTTGTCTTCCTCGAGCAGGTACATGCCCTTGATGATGCCGTCTTCGATACCTTCCGGCATTGCCGGCTGCTGGTACGACTCGTTCATCACGGTGATGTAGTAGAAGATGTCCTGCTGCTCTTCGGTCATCTGGCGAATGCCTTCGCGGATGATCACGGCGAGCTCGTAGCCGTAGGTCGGATCGTAGGTGCGGCAGTTGGGGATGGTCGCTGCCAACATGTGGCTGTGACCGTCTTCATGCTGCAGGCCTTCACCGTTGAGGGTGGTACGGCCGGCGGTGCCGCCGATCAGGAAACCACGGGTGCGGCTGTCGCCAGCGGCCCAGGCCAGGTCGCCGATACGCTGGAAGCCGAACATCGAGTAGAAGATGTAGAACGGCAGCATCGGCTGGTTGTGGCAGGAGTACGAAGTACCCGCGGCGATGAAGGAGCTCATGGCGCCAGCTTCGTTGATGCCTTCCTCGAGGATCTGACCTTTCTTGTCCTCTTTGTAGAACATCACCTGGTCTTTATCGACCGGCTCGTACAGCTGGCCGACCGAGGAGTAGATGCCGAGCTGACGGAACATGCCTTCCATACCGAAGGTACGGGCTTCGTCCGGGATGATCGGGACGATGCGCTGGCCCAGTTCCTTGTCCTTGACCAGCTGCGCGAGGATGCGCACGAAAGCCATGGTGGTGGAGATTTCGCGGTCGCCGGAGCCGTCGAGGATGGCCTTGAGGGTATCCAGGGGCGGAGTCGGGATGCTGAAGCTCTGCTGACGACGCTGCGGTACGAAGCCGCCCAGCGCGTTGCGGCGCTCGTGCAGGTACTTGTACTCGGCGCTGCCTTCTTCCGGACGGACGAACGGCAGGTTTTCCAGCTCTTCGTCCTTGACCGGGATGTCGAAGCGGTCGCGGAACTGACGCAGGCTGTCGACATCGACCTTCTTGGTGTTGTGCGCGGTGTTCTTCGCTTCACCGGCGCCGGTACCGTAGCCCTTGATGGTCTTGGCCAGGATCACGGTCGGCTGGCCGCTGTGGTTCACGGCCTGGTGGTAAGCCGCGTAGACCTTGTACGGATCGTGGCCGCCACGGTTGAGCTTCCAGATCTCGTCGTCGGACAGGTCTTTGACCATGTCCTTGAGTTCTGGGGTGTTGAAGAAGTTTTCGCGAACGTAGGCGCCGTCTTTGGCCTTGTAGTTCTGGTATTCACCGTCGACCACTTCGTCCATGCGACGCTGCAGGGCGCCGTCTTTGTCCTTGGCGAACAGCGGATCCCAGAAGCGACCCCAGACCACCTTGTTGACGTTCCACTGAGCACCACGGAACACGCCTTCGAGTTCCTGGATGATCTTGCCGTTGCCGCGAACCGGGCCGTCGAGGCGCTGCAGGTTGCAGTTGATGACGAAGATCAGGTTGTCCAGCTTCTCGCGGCCGGCCAGGGAGATGGCGCCGAGGGATTCCGGCTCGTCGCACTCGCCGTCGCCCATGAAGCACCAGACTTTCTGCTTGCCAGCGGGGATGAAACCGCGGGCTTCCAGGTACTTCATGAAGCGTGCCTGGTAGATCGCCTGGATCGGGCCCAGGCCCATGGAAACGGTCGGGAACTGCCAGAAGTCCGGCATCAGCCAGGGGTGCGGGTAGGAAGACAGGCCTTTGCCGTCCACTTCGCGGCGGAAGTTCTTCATCTGGTCTTCGCTGATGCGGCCTTCCATGAAGGCGCGGGCGTAGACGCCAGGCGAGGCGTGACCCTGGTAGAACACCAGGTCGCCGCCGTGTTCTTCGGTCGGGGCCTGGAAGAAGTAGTTGAAACCGATGTCGTACAGCGTCGCCGAGGAGGCGAAGCTGGAAATGTGGCCGCCCAGATCCGGGTCGTCCAGGTTGGTGCGCATCACCATGGCCAGGGCGTTCCAGCGCACCAGCGAGCGGATGCGGCGCTCCATGAACAGGTCGCCGGGCATGCGCGCTTCATGGGTGACCGGGATGCTGTTGCGGTAGGGCGTGGTGATCGCGTAGGGCAATTGCGCACCGCTACGGGTGGCCAGCTCGCCCAGACGGGTCATCAGGTAATGGGCACGGTCTTCACCCTCACGGTCGAGGACGGATTCAAGGGCGTCCAGCCATTCCTGGGTTTCGATCGGATCGAGGTCTTGCATGGCTTGCTCCAGGGCGGAAAGGCTTCCAGAATCGGAGGCCAGTTGGGGCTCACCGGCTTTTTGAGCGGGTGAGTTGAAATTCTTGGATTTACCGGGGATAGGTCCGGCGCCTTGTAGTTTTACTACATTTCGACGACGGATTCAGCCCTCTGGATACAATTCTTCAGTAGTAAAACTACAATTCGCGGCACTGCCGGCCGCGCGCGCCCTGCCGCTGCGGGGTTCCGGGCGATTGCACCGTGCGTCTGGCAGTCCGCCCAAAAGGATAGACCATGAGCCTGCCGTCGCTGGTCGAGTTGCCCCCCTCTCTGATTTCCCTGGCCGAGCGAGCCGAAAAATCCCTGCAGATGGCCATGGCCGAGCATGAGGGGCTGTCTGCTCGGCTAGCGGCCTGGCCGTCAGCACGTCTGGAAAGTTGGCGACAGGTGGCGGCGCTCAGTGACTTCGTTGCCGATCAGGCCCAGCGTGATCCGCAGATGTTCGTTGCGCTTGGTGATGGCGGTGAACTCGAGCGCAGCCTGGCGCCGGGCGAACTGCGTGAGCAATTGGTGACCTTGCTGGCCGACTGCGCCGATGAAGAGGCGCTGGGGCGCTGCCTGCGGCGTTTTCGCAATCGCCAGCAAGTGCGCATCATCTGGCGCGACTTCAGTCGCCAGGCGGCGCTGGCGGAAACCTGTCGCGATCTGTCAGACCTCGCTGACGCCTGTATCGATCAGGCCTACCAATGGCTCTATCCGCGTCTCTGTGCGCAGTTCGGCACGCCGGTCGGGCGGCGTAGTGGCCAGCCGCAGCACATGGTCATCCTGGGTATGGGCAAGCTCGGCGCACACGAGCTGAATCTTTCCTCTGATATCGATCTGATCTTCGGCTACCCGGAGGGTGGCGAAACCGAGGGCGTCAAGCGCCCCCTGGATAACCAGGAGTTCTTCATCCGCCTGGGGCAGAAGCTGATCAAGGCGCTGGACGCGATCACCGTCGATGGCTTCGTGTTCCGCACCGACATGCGTTTGCGCCCGTATGGATCGAGCGGCGCGCTGGTGTTCAGTTTCAATGCGCTGGAGCAGTACTACCAGGATCAAGGTCGTGACTGGGAGCGTTACGCCATGATCAAGGCGCGCGTGGTCGGTGGCGACCAGGCCGCTGGCGCCGAGTTGCTGGAGATGCTGCGCCCCTTCGTCTATCGCCGTTATCTGGATTTTTCCGCCATCGAAGCGCTGCGCGCGATGAAACTGCTGATCCAGCAGGAGGTGCGGCGCAAGGGCATGAGCGAGAACATCAAGCTCGGCGCCGGTGGCATTCGCGAGATCGAGTTCATCGCCCAGGCCTTCCAGCTGATCCATGGCGGACGCGACCTCAGCCTGCAACAACGGCCGCTGCTCAAGGTGCTGACCACGCTGGAGGGGCAGGGCTACCTGCCGCCTGCGGTCGTCACGGAAATGAAGGAAGGCTACGAGTTCCTGCGCTACACCGAACACGCCCTGCAGGGCATCGGTGACCGCCAGACGCAGATGCTGCCGGCCGATCTGCAGGATCAGGCGCGGGTCGCGGCAATCATGGGCTTTGCCGATTGGGCGAGTTTCCACGAGCGGCTGATGCATTGGCGCGGGCGCATCGAGTGGCACTTCCAGCAGGTGATCGCTGATCCCGATGAGGAAGAGGCGCAGAGTGGCGAGACCTGTGTCGGTGCTGAATGGCTGCCGCTTTGGGAAGGCGCGCTGGACGAGGAGGCTGCGGTGCAGCAGCTGCAAGAGGCGGGCTTCAGCGAGCCGGCAACAGCGTTCAAGCGTCTTGTCGATCTGCGTAATGGCCCGCAGGTGCGTGCCATGCAGCGTCTCGGCCGGGAACGGCTGGATGCCTTCGTTCCACGCCTGCTGGCGCAAACCATCGAGCACGATAAGCCTGACCTGGTGCTTGAGCGAGTATTGCCGCTGGTGGAGAAGGTGGCGCGGCGCTCGGCCTATCTGGTGTTGTTGAGCGAGAACCCCGGAGCCTTGTCGCGACTGACCACGTTATGTGCGGCCAGCCCGTGGATCGCCGAACAAATCGCTCGCTTCCCGTTGTTGCTCGATGAGCTGCTCAACGAAGGGCGCCTTTATTCTCCGCCTCAGGCGCCGGAGCTGGTGGCCGAGTTGCACGAGCGCCTGATCCGTATTCCCGAGGAAGATCTGGAGCAGCAGATGGAGGCGCTGCGTCACTTCAAGCTGGCGCACAGCCTGCGTGTAGCCGCTTCGGAGATCGCCGGCACCTTGCCGTTGATGAAGGTCTCGGATTATCTGACCTGGCTGGCGGAGGCGATCCTCGACCAGGTACTGGCACTCGCCTGGCAGCACACGGTGCAACGCCATGGGCGGCCGCGCCGTGCCGATGGTTCGCCGTGTGATCCTGATTTCATCATCGTCGGTTACGGCAAGGTCGGTGGCCTAGAGTTCGGCCATGGCTCGGATCTGGATCTGGTGTTCATCCATGGCGGCGACCCGCAAGCCGAGACCGATGGCGCCAAACCCATCGATGGCGCGCAGTTCTTCACCCGCCTGGGGCAACGCATCATCCATCTGCTGACTACTCAGACCACTTCCGGCGCGCTCTACGAAGTGGACATGCGCTTGCGTCCATCCGGTGCGGCGGGGCTGCTGGTCAGTTCCCTGGGCGCTTTTCAGCGTTATCAGGAGAGCGAGGCCTGGACCTGGGAGCATCAGGCATTGGTGCGTGCGCGAGTCCTAGTTGGCTGTGCGAAGCTGGGTGGCGAGTTCGCGCGTGTACGGGCCGAGGTTCTCGGCCGGCAGCGCGATATCGAGGCGCTGCGCGTCGAGGTCAGCGAGATGCGCGCGAAGATGCGCGACAATCTTGGCAACAAAAATACCGCGGCCGGTACGGCGGCAAATGCCTTCGAGGCCTCGTCTTCCTTCGATCTGAAGCAGGACGCCGGTGGTATCGTCGATATCGAATTTATGGTGCAATACGCGGCTCTGGCCTGGTCGTGGCAACACCCACAGCTACTCGAATTCACCGATAACATCCGCATTCTGGAAGGTCTGGAGCGGGTCGGCCTGATGTCCACCGAGGATGCCGTGCTGCTGCGTGAGGTCTACAAGGTTTATCGCTCGGCTGCCCACCGCCAGGCGCTGCAGAAGCAGCCTGGGGTGGTGCCTGGCGATCAGTTTCAGGATGAGCGTCGCGCGGTGATGCGCTTGTGGCGTGAACTGGGGCTGAGTTGAATGACGGGGCTGCGGCCCCACTTACTATGTTCGAACCGTGAAGCGAATTTGAGGAGCAGGCAAGATGTCGATGTCCGACCGTGATGGCGTGATCTGGTACGACGGCAAACTGGTGCCGTGGCGCGAAGCCAACACCCATGTGCTGACCCATACCCTGCACTACGGCATGGGCGTGTTCGAGGGCGTGCGCGCCTACAACACCCCGGACGGCACGGCGATCTTCCGTCTGCAGGCGCACACCGACCGCCTGTTCGACTCCGCGCACATCTTCAACATGCAGATCCCTTACACCAAGGAAGAGATCAACGAGGCCCAGCGCGCCGCGGTGCGTGAGAACGGCCTGGAAAGTGCCTACCTGCGCCCGATGGTGTTCTTCGGCAGCGAAGGCATGGGCCTGCGTGCCGCTGGTCTGAAGGTGCACGTGATCGTTGCGGCCTGGCACTGGGGCGCCTACATGGGTGAAGCAGCGCTGGAGAACGGTATCAAGGTACGCACCAGCTCCTACACCCGTCACCATGTCAACATCTCCATGACCCGCGCCAAGGCCAACGGCAACTACATCAACTCGATGCTGGCCCTGCAGGAAGCCATTTCCGGTGGTGCCGACGAGGCCATGCTGCTGGATCCGGAAGGCTACGTGGCCGAAGGCTCGGGCGAGAACATCTTCCTGGTCAAGGACGGCGTGGTGTACACCCCGGAAGTGACCTCCTGCCTCAACGGCATCACCCGCAGCACCATCCTGACCCTGGCTGAAGAGCACGGCATCAAGGTGGTCGAGAAGCGCATCACCCGCGATGAGGTGTACATCTGCGACGAGGCCTTCTTCACCGGGACTGCCGCTGAGGTCACGCCGATCCGTGAAGTCGACGGTCGCCAGATCGGCATCGGGCGCCGTGGGCCGATCACCGAGAAACTGCAGAAAGCCTACTTCGATCTGGTCACCGGCAAGACCAGTGGCCACGCCGAGTGGCGTACTCTGGTTAAATAAGCCGGTCATCTGGGCTATGACGGGGAGGCTTCAGGAGTCCGCCAGCAAGCTTGCGAGCTAGGGTCAGGCCAGAAGGGGCAGGGACGAAGGTGTGGGATTTACTGTGGTAGATCAGCACCGGGCCCAGGCTTCAGGAGGCATGGCTGATGCGCAGCAGGTTGCAGGTGGGCTCCGGGCCTCCCCGGTCGTTTCTGGAAAGAATATGAAGATACTTATCGTTGGGCCGAGCTGGGTAGGCGACATGGTGATGGCGCAGACGCTGTTCCAGTGCCTGAAGCAGCGCCACCCAGAGTGCGAGATCGACGTGTTGGCTCCGGAGTGGAGTCGGCCGATCCTCGAGCGCATGCCTGAGGTGCGCGCCGCGCTCAGCCTGCCGCTGGGCCATGGTGTGCTCGACCTGGGTACGCGCCGGCGTATCGGCAAGTCGCTGGCTGGCCAGTACGACCAGGCGATTCTGCTGCCCAACTCGCTCAAGTCCGCCCTGGTGCCTTGGTTCGCCGGCATTCCCAAGCGCACGGGCTGGAAGGGCGAGATGCGTTATGGCCTGCTCAACGATATCCGAACGCTGGATAAGGCGCGCTACCCGCTGATGATCGAACGCTTCATGGCGCTGGCCTATGAGCCCGGTGCTACGCTGCCGCAGCCCTATCCGCAGCCGCGTCTGCGCATCGATGAGTCCAGTCGTGAGGCAGCCCTGAGCCAATTCGGTTTGCAATTGGATCGCCCGGTGCTGGCGCTGTGCCCGGGCGCCGAATTCGGTGAGGCCAAGCGCTGGCCGGCCGAGCACTACGCCAAGGTCGCCGAGATCAAGATTCGCGAAGGCTGGCAGGTCTGGTTGTTCGGCTCGAAGAACGACCACGCTGGTGGTGAAGACATTCGCATGCGGCTGATTCCCGGCCTGCGCGAGGAAGTCAGCAACCTGTCCGGGCAGACCAGCCTGGCCGAGGCCATCGACCTGATGTCGGCGGCTACTGCCGTGGTCTCCAACGATTCCGGGCTGATGCATGTAGCGGCAGCCTTGAACCGTCCTCTGGTCGCTATCTATGGCTCAACGTCGCCGGGCTTTACTCCGCCATTGGCTGATCGTGTCGAAATCGTTCGTCTGGGCCTGGACTGCAGCCCCTGTTTCGAGCGTACCTGTCGCTATGGCCACTACAACTGCCTGCGCGAGTTGAAGCCGAGGCCGGTGGTCGAGGCACTGGATCGGCTGGTTGGTGAAACCTTGACCCTGGTCGAGGGCGATTGATTTGCGGGTGCTGATCATCAAGACCTCGTCACTGGGTGACGTGGTGCATACCCTGCCAGCGTTGACCGACGCCGCTCGCGCCATTCCCGGTATCCGCTTCGATTGGGTGGTGGAAGAAGGTTTCGCCGAAATTCCCGCCTGGCATCCGGCGGTTTCCCAGGTCATCCCCGTCGCGATCCGCCGCTGGCGCAAGCATCCGCTGCGTACCTGGCGCAGTGGCGAGTGGGCGCGTTTCAAGCAGCGCCTGCGTGAAACCCGTTACGACCTGGTGATCGACGCCCAGGGACTGCTCAAGAGTGCCTGGCTGACGCGCTACGTGTCGGCGCCTGTGGCGGGGCTGGATCGTGATTCGGCGCGCGAGCCGCTGGCCAGTCGCTTCTATGATCGTCGCTACGCGGTAGCCAAGGATCAGCATGCTCTGGAGCGGGTGCGCCAGTTGTTCGCCAAGGCGCTCGGTTACACGCTACCGTCCGGCACCGGTGACTACGGCCTCAACCGCGCGGCGATGATGGATGCGACTGCCCAGCCCTATCTGGTGTTCCTGCATGGCACCACCTGGGCCAGCAAGCACTGGCCCGAGGCCGATTGGCGCGCCCTGGCCGAGCGCATGGACGAACTGGGTTGGGCCGTCCGCCTGCCTTGGGGCAGCGAGGCGGAGAAGGCGCGTGCCGAGCGTATCGCTGCCGGTCTCACTCATGCCGCCGTGTTGCCGAAGTTGAACCTGGCTGGCGTGGCCAAGGTCATTGCCGGAGCCAGCGCCTGTGTCTCTGTGGACACCGGGCTCGGTCATCTGGCTGCGGCGCTGGATGTACCCAATATTTCCCTCTACGGCCCGACGCTGCCCGGCAAGGTGGGTGCTTACGGTCGTAGTCAGATTCACCTGTGCGCCAGCGGCCTGGGAGCCGGCAGCGGCGACCGCGATAAGCCCTGCTTCGATGGTCTCGGCGCCGAGCGCGTCGGCCTGGAACTGGAGGCGCTGCTGCTCGCGCCTCCCGGCACCCTATAAAGGAGCGGCTATGCAACTGGCCTTCGTTCTCTACAAATACTTCCCGTTCGGCGGGCTACAGCGCGATTTCATGCGCATCGCCCTGGAATGCCAGGCGCGCGGTCATGCCATCCGTGTCTATACGCCGATCTGGGAGGGCGAGAATCCTGCTGGCTTCGATGTGCGCGTGGCGCCGGTACGCGCGTTGTTCAACCATCGCCGCAACGAGAAATTCACCGCCTGGTTGCAGGCCGACCTGAAGCGCGACCCCGTAGACCGGGTGATCGGTTTCAACAAGATGCCGGGCCTGGATGTCTACTACGCCGCCGACGGTTGTTTCGAGGACAAGGCGCAGACCCTGCGTAACCCGATTTATCGCCGCTGGGGCCGCTACAGACATTTCGCCGAGTACGAACGTGCGGTATTCGCGCCGGAGTCCAAGACCGAGATACTGATGATCTCCGAAGTGCAGCAGCCGCTGTTCATCAAGCACTACAAGACCCCGCAGCAGCGTTTCCACCTGCTGCCGCCGGGGATCGCCTTGGATCGTCGCGCCCCGGCCAATGCCGCCGAAATCCGCGCCGAGTTTCGCCGTGAGTTCAAGTTAAACGACGATGACTTGCTGCTGGTGCAGATCGGCTCCGGCTTCAAGACCAAAGGCCTGGATCGCAGCCTCAAGGCGTTGGCCTCGCTGCCACGCGAACTGCGCAAGCGCACCCGTCTGATCGTCATCGGCCAGGACGATCCCAAGCCCTTCCTGCTGCAGATCAAGGCGCTGGGCTTGTCCGATCAGGTACAGATTCTCAAGGGCCGCAGCGACATCCCACGTTTCCTGCTTGGCGCTGATCTGCTGATCCATCCGGCTTACAACGAGAATACCGGCACGGTGCTTCTTGAGGCGCTGGTTTCCGGTCTGCCGGTGTTGGTCACCGATGTGTGCGGTTATGCCCACTACATCGCCGATGCCGATTGCGGCCGTGTGCTATCCAGCCCCTTCGAGCAGGAGCAGCTCAACCGTACTCTGGCCGATATGCTGGCCGACCCGCAGCAGCGCGCTTTCTGGGGGCGCAATGGGCTGGCCTACGCCGACAGCGCTGACTTGTATTCGATGCCGAAGAAGGCTGCCGACGTGATCCTTGCATCGAGGTGTGCGTGAAACTGATTCTCGCCGAACCCTTCAAGAGCCTGTGGGCCGGTCAGGATGCCTTCGAGGCTGTCGAGGCGTTGCATGGCCAGGTCTATCGCGAGCTGGAGGGTCGGCGCACCCTGCGCACCGAAGTCGATGGGCGCGGTTACTTCGTCAAGATCCACCGCGGTATCGGTTGGGGCGAGATCGTCAAGAACCTGCTGACCGCCAAGGCGCCGGTGCTCGGCGCTGCGCAAGAATGGCAAGCGATCCAGCGTTTGACCGAGGCTGGCGTGCCAACCATGACTGCGGTGGCTTATGGCGAGCGCGGCGCGAACCCGGCGAGCCAGCATTCTTTCATCCTCACCGAGGAACTGGCGCCGACCGTCGATCTGGAACAGCTCAGCTTGAACTGGGCGCAGCAGCCGCCGAAGCCCGCGCTCAAGTGGGCGCTGATCTGTAAGGTTGCAGAGATGACGGGCGCCATGCACCGCGCCGGGGTCAATCACCGAGACTGCTATATCTGCCACTTTCTGCTGCATACCGATCGGCCGATCCAGGCCAGTGATCTGCGCTTGTCGGTGATCGACCTGCATCGTGCGCAGGTGCGTGGCACCACGCCACGGCGCTGGCGTGACAAGGATCTGGCCGGTCTGTATTTCTCCGCTCTGAATATCGGCCTGACCCAGCGCGACAAGCTGCGTTTTCTCAGGCACTACTTCGCGGCAGCAGGAGCTGCACGTTCGTTGCGGCAGATTCTGTGTGACGAGAAGGTGTTGTTGATATGGTTGCAGCGCCAGGCCGATCGTCTACAGGAGCGTTACGTGCGTAAGTACGCACCAGGAGCGGGTCATGAGTGAGTGGCGCGTCACGGCCCTGGCCACCCCTCAGGCGGCTCGCGCCTTTGCCAGTCTCGATGCGGTGTTCGCTCTGCAGGGCGAAGCGATCACCCATGATCCGCTTTCAGATGTGATTCGCGTTGAGTTCGATGGGCTGCGCTATTACGTCAAGCGCTATCACGGTGCAGGTAAAGGGGTTCGCCGTTTCATTGGTCGGCCGCGGGTCAAGGCTGAATGGCAGAATCTCAAGCACTTCGCCTCCTGGGGTGTTCCTACCGCGCCCATCGCTGCCTACGGCCTGGAGCGCAAGGCGGGGGCGTTCGCTCGCGGTGCGCTGATCACTCAGGAGATCGTCGATACTGTGGACATGTCGCGCCTGGCTGCCAGCGGCGATGCGCGCCTGCGTGATCGGCTCTGGGTCGACGATGTCAGTCGACAGTTGGCCAGGGCTACGCGCACGCTGCATGACCACCATTTCACTCATAACGACCTGAAGTGGCGCAACCTGCTGGTCGACGAGCAGCGCCGCCTGTTCTTCATCGACTGCCCGACCGGAGCCTTCTGGTGGGGGCCGTTCCTGCGTTACCGGATCGTCAAGGATCTCGCCTGTCTGGACAAGGTCGCCAAGTACCACCTGTCGCGCACTCAGCGTCTGCGTTTTTACCTGCAGTACCGCCGCCGTGAGCGCCTGAACGACAGCGACAAACGACGGATCGTGCAGATTGTTCGCTACTTCGAGGGGAGAGAATGAAGGACTTCATCGACGGCGAGGATAAAGCGCTGCTCGAAAGCCATGGTCTGGACAGCTTCGAGGCACTGTGGGAACTGCAACTGCATGCCGTGGATGAGCCCAACACGGCTCCTCGCGGTGGCTGGAGTACGGTGTATCGACTCGAGCTTGACGGTACAGCTTATTACCTCAAGCGCCAGAGCAACTATCTGACCCGTAGTCTTTATCGTCCGCTGGGCGAACCGACTCTGGCGCGCGAGTTTCGCAACACGTGCCGTTACCAGCGCCTGGGAATCCCGGCCATGCGTTCGGCGTTCTATGCCGAACGGCGCGTATCCGGCGAACGTCGTGCCGTTCTGCTGACTCGTGCTCTGGATGGTTGGCAGGATCTGGACAGCTACCTGCTGGGCTGGGCGCAACTGGCTGCGGTAAAACGTCGGGCTATCGTCAGCGCCTGTGGCACGCTAGCCCAGCGTGTACATGGTCAGGGCCAGGTGCATGGCTGTTTCTATCCCAAGCATATTTTCCTGCAGCCAAGCGGCGATGTGTTCGCCGCCCAACTGATCGATCTGGAGAAGACTCGGCCGTTGTTGTTTGGTGAGCGTGACCGGGTCAAGGATCTCGAACCTCTGCTGCGCCGTACAGGTGTTTGGGGCGATGATGACGTGGCTGCTTTTCTTACCGCCTACCTGGGCGACGCTCGCCAGTTGGGACACTGGATGCAGCGTCTCACGGCGCGGTTCAAGAATAAGGCGGGGCGCCCATGAAGTTGGCGGCGCTAATTGATGCCGGGCGTACGCCTGCGCTACCGCTGTCGATCGAGACAGGTGCGGGAACTCTTCAGTTGCTCAGCCTGTTGCGGGTGCTGCCTGGTCGGCGCTACGTCGGCCGAGCGCAGTGGCAGGGGCGTGAGGTGCTGGCCAAGTTGCTGGTCGGTGATAAGGCAGAGCGGCATTTTGTTCGCGAGCGACGGGGCGTGCAGATATTGGCAGAGCAGGGGCTGAAAACTCCCGAGCTACTCGCCCACGGTTCTGTGCCAGGGGAGGGGGGCTGGTTGCTGTTCGAGTTTCTCGACGATGCCCGTAGCCTAAGTGACGACTGGCTGGAGCTCGCCAACTTGACCAGGTTGGCCGATGCACAGCAGCAGGTGCTGGGGCAGGCGCTGGCACTTATTGCCGAGATGCATTGCAAGGGCGTGTGGCAGGACGATCTGCACCTAGACAACCTGCTCCGTCACCAGGGCAGCCTTTACCTGATCGACGGTGGCGGTATCCGCGTGGAAACGCCTGGCCGCCCCCTGTCACGCGACCAGGTGCTGGCCAACCTTGGCCAGTTCTTCGCCCAGTTTCCGAGTGCCATCGATCCTTTCATCGAAGAGCTGCTGGTGCACTACCTGCTGGTCAACGGCGAGCACGCGTTGCCGTTGGAGGCGCTGCTCAAGGCGGTGGCCAAGACCCGTGGTTCGCGCCTGCGCCAGTTCATGGGCAAGCTGGGGCGCGACTGCACGGCTTTTCGAGCCAGGCGTGGGGCTTCGCGACTGCTGGTCGTTCGGCGCGAGAGCGACGCCTTCCTGGCCCCCCTGCTGGCCGAGCCCGATAGCGCCATCGCCGCCGGCCAGCCTCTCAAGCAGGGCGGCTCGTCCACGGTCGCGCGGGTCGACAAGGACGGCCGGCCGCTGGTCATCAAACGCTATAACATCAAGAGTCTGTGGCACTGGCTCAGCCGCTTCTGGCGTCCTAGTCGTGCTTGGCACAGCTGGTGCGAAGGCAATCGCCTGGCCTTTCTCGGTATTGCCACCCCCAGGCCGCTGGCCGTGTTCGAGCGCCGCACTCTGTGGCTGCGGCGCGAAGCCTATCTGATTACCGAACACATAGCGGGTATGGATATAATTGCTCGCTTCGCGTCCGGAGCGCCTGGCGAGTTACCCCCCGAAGCGGAACTGCAAGCCCTGGATGAGCTCTTCGCTGCCCTGGTTCGTGAACGTATCAGCCATGGTGATCTTAAGGGCACAAATATCCTCTGGAAGGATGGCCGCTGGCTGCTGATCGATCTGGATGCCATGCGGCAGCATTCCGGTGCGGCCGGTTTCGCGCCCGCCTATGCGAAGGATCGGGCACGCTTCCTGCGCAACTGGCCGACTGATAGCGTGTTGCACCGGGTTCTGGATGAGCGCCTCCCACGGGGAGGCTGAGAGTTGTAAGACATAGTCTGTGAATACGCCTGACAAGGCGACTGAATAACGAACGCTGTTGCTTGAAGCTTGCCGCTTGAAGCAGCAGCCGCTTTTAAAAGAGGCTTTCCCCGTGGCATTGACGATTCTCGGCCTTTCCGGCGCCCTCAGCCATGACCCATCTGCTGCGTTGTACATCGACGGCAAGCTGGTAGCGGCCGCCGAAGAAGAGCGCTTCGTGCGCGACAAGCACGCGAAGAATCGCATGCCCTACGAGGCGGCCAAGTTCTGCCTGGAGCAGGCGGGCATCAAACCGTCCGATGTCGACGTAGTGGCGATCCCCTTCGCCCCCATCAGCCTGTTCGGCAAAGCGCGCTGGCACTATGCCAAGCGCTACTGGTACGCCCCGGATCGCGCCCTTGATGCGATCCTTATGGGCAACCGCCGCTACAAGCGCTACCGCAAGAAGATCGTCTGGTGCCTGGAGCAACTGGGTTTCGACGCCAAGAAGGTCAAGATCGAACCAGTCGAACACCATCTGGCCCACGCCTCCAGTGCCTATCACTGCTCGGGCTTCAAGGAAAAGACAGCAATTCTCGGCATTGACGGCAAAGGCGAGTACGCCACGACCTTTTTCGGTTATGGCGAGAATGGCCAGATCCACAAGATCAAGGAGTTCTATGATCCGGATTCGCTTGGCGGCTTGTATGGTGCAATCACCGAGTTTCTCGGCTTCGAGATGCTCGATGGCGAATTCAAGGTCATGGGTATGGCGCCCTATGGCGACGCAAGCAAGTACGATTTCTCGCGCTTGGCCAAGTTCGAGAATGGTGAGCTGATCATCAACACCGATTACGCCAATGTCATCGGTCTGCGTCGCTACAAGGAAAAGGGCAAGGGCTTCTACTTCTCGCCCAAGCTAATCGAGTGGTTGGGACCCAAGCGTGAAGGCGACATCGCTGACGATCCCTATATCCATTACGCCGCCAGCATGCAGGCGTTGTTCGAGAAACTGGCGCTGGAGATGATGGATTACTACCTGGGCGACATCATCCGCGAAACCGGCAAGATCGCTTTTGCTGGCGGCTGTGCGCTGAACGTCAAGCTCAACCAGAAGATCATCGCCCGCCCGGAGGTCAAGGAACTGTTCGTGCAGCCGGCTTCCGGCGATGCCGGTACTTCGGTTGGCGCCGCTGCCTACGTTTCCCACAAGCGCGGCGTGCCGGTGGAGAAGATGGAGCATGTCTACCTCGGCCCGGCCTACTCCAATGAAGACGTCATCGCCGCCTGCGCCCGCCACCCGAACGCGCCGAAATGGCAAAAGATCGATGACATGCCGCAGCGCATCGCCCAGATCATGGTCGACGGCAACCCGGTGGCCTGGTTCCAGGGCCGTATGGAATTCGGCCCGCGTGCCCTGGGCGGTCGCTCGATCATCGGTTGCCCGAGCATCCCCGGGGTGGCTGATCGCATCAATGAGCAGATCAAATTCCGCGAGCGCTGGAGACCCTTCTGTCCGTCGATGCTCGATACCGTCGCCCCGCAGATGCTCAAGGTCGATCACCCGAGCCCATTCATGACCTTCACCTTTGAGGTCAATGACGAGTGGAAGGAGCGCGTTAGCGAAGTTGTCCACGAGGACGGCACGTCCCGTGCTCAGGTGCTCAAGCGCGAATACAATCCGCGTTGGTACGATCTCATGCTAGAGCTGGAAAAACTCACCGGCAATGGCGTGTCGTTGAACACTTCGCTCAATCGCCGCGGCGAGCCGATGATCTGCTCTCCCACCGACGCTCTGAATATGTTCTATGGCTCTGATCTGCAATACCTGATCATGGAGGACATTCTGGTTGTGAAGGATGGGGCGACGCCCAATGAGCAAACCTGAACCCTGGGTTTTGCAGATATGCCATGGCTATGACGGGCCTTTCATGGATTGCGCTCGTCAGTACGCTAGCTTGTTTGCGGGCAGCCGCTACAAAGTGTTGACGGTGTACCTGACCGGCGCGGCAGATGCTTGTATCGAAGCCGGTTCTGCATCGGATGAGGTGATTTTTCTCGAATACACATCGCGTGACATGCGCGGGCTAAAGCTCGGAGCCATCCGCGAGATTTCCCGGTTATCTCGCACTCGCGATTTCAGACTGTGTATTGCCCATCGCTTCAAACCCACCTATATCGCCTGTCTTGCCACCCGTTTGCCGGTCATTGGGGTCAATCATGCTTTCGGCGTCTACCGCCGGCTTTTTCGTCGGTGGTTCGCAAGCGCCTTTCAAAAGCGCCTGATGTTGCTCGGGGTTTCCAATGCGGTGCGTGATGATCTTCGTCGCTGTCTGCCCGCTTGGCAGGATGAGCGCATTCTGAGCCTGTACAACCGGATCGACCTTGATGAAGCGGCTTCGCGTGTCGTTTCGCGCGGTCAGGCCCGCGAGGCGCTGGGGCTGTCCGACAATGCCTGGGTCGTCGGTAACGTGGGCCGTCTTCACCCCGACAAGGATCAAGCCACTTTGTTGAAAGGTTTTGCGCTGGCGCAGCCTTCCCTACCTTCTGGCAGCGTGTTGGCGATCATTGGCAAGGGGCGATTGGAACAATCGTTGAAAATGCTAGCGACCGAATTGGGCATTGCAGAACATGTGCGCTTTCTCGGCCAGATAGCGGATGCTCGACGCTTTTTCAAGGCGTTCGATGTGTTCGCCCTCACCTCCGATCATGAGCCCTTTGGCATGGTGTTACTTGAGTCGATGGTCGCAGGAGTGCCTGTCGTCTGCTCGGATTGTGGCGGAGGGCGGGAAGTTGTCGATGGTGTGGGCGCGCTGTTTCCTATGGGCAAGCCCGACGTGCTAGCCGAAAGACTTAGAGTTATTTCCAGGTTTACTGACGAACAGCTCAACAATTATCGGCTAGCGGTGAATACGCGCTTGAGCGAGCGCTTTTCCGACTCGGCAGTCAGGCGTCGCTTCTGGGCGCTGCCTGTCATGGCTCTCTTCAACTGATCAATTCCGGGATTATATCGATGACAAGGCTGCGAGTCCTGGACGACGGCTTACCGCGTATACGTTTTCTCATTCCCTATTTTGGGCGGTGGCCATTCTGGTTCGCTTTTTTTCTGGAAAGCTGTCGGCGTAACCCTAGTATCGACTGGTTGTTATTCACCGATTGCGATGTGCCGCGGGACGCTCCTGAGAATGTGCAGTTCGTTCAGATCAGCTATGCGGATTACTGCTCGAAAATTTCGCAGCGGCTGGGAATCGATTTTCACCCCAGCAATGCCTACAAGCTGTGTGATATCAAACCGGCTTTGGGAGCGGTGCACGAGGATGCTCTTGGGGGGTACGATTTCTGGGCTTTTGGTGACATTGATGTCGTCTACGGTGACCTGCGTCGTTATTTCACTGCGCAACGGTTGAGTCAGAAGGACTTATTTTCGACCCATTCGCGACGAATTTCAGGGCATCTGTGTCTTCTGCGTAATTCGCCACTCATGCGTAATGCTTTTCGCCTTATACCCAATTGGCAAAAGCGTTACGAAGACGAGAACCATCAGGCGTTGGATGAAGGGGCGTTCAGTCGGCTCTTTATACGCCACAAGAACTGGCCTGAGCCTTTGCGCCGCCTGACATCCCAATTCAATTCCTGGAGCAGGAGGAGCGAATTCGTCGAGGCGCACAGTACTTACACCCTTCATGCCGATGGCCGTCGTGTGGTTGCTGATACATGGTTTTATCGTGATGGGCTTCTGACCAATAGTGAGCAAGGTGAGCAACCTCTGCCTTACCTGCACTTCATGGTGTGGAAGAATGGGGACTGGAAGGCTCAGTCTCCGGAAGCTCTCTTGGGGCCGGAAAATTTGCACCTTGCTGATTCATGGCGAGTCGATCGACAGGGTTGGCATAGCTGGCCGAAGCGGGAGGCAGGTCAATGAATGCAGCAGAGCAACCTCTCGTTTCGGTGATCGTGCCCTGCTACAACTATGCAGAGTATATCGGCGATGCGTTGAACAGTGTGCTGGCGCAGGGCTATGAGAACTTCGAGTTGATCGTTGTCGATGACGGATCTCGTGATAACAGCGCCGAAATTATTGAGCAAACCCTTCTGCGGTCGCAGCCTGACAGTAGGGTAAAACGGGTTGAGTTTGTCAGGCAGGAAAATCAAGGAGTAAGCGCTGCACTGAATACTGGTCTGGCGTTGGCTCAAGGGGTATTCGTAGCGACTTTCGATGCTGACGATGTAATGCCCGCCGGTCGGCTTGCCTTGCAGGCTGCTTACCTCAGTGAACATCCCGAGGTAGGGTGCCTTGGAGGTGTTGCGGTTCGCATAGATGAGCAAGGTTCGCTACTGCCGAAGAAGCACAAGAACCGACAGGTGCGCAGATATGCTTTCCAACAAGCGCTGGCTGATGCGTTGGTGGTGGGTGGAAATATCGCCGTCTATCGACGTGACGTGATGATTTCTGTCGGCGGCTATGATCCTGCTATCAAAGTTCAGGACTTCCAGATGACTCTAAAAGTTGCACGTGCGGGTTATTACGTGGACGTCTTGCCTGAGGTGGTAACGCTTTATCGTAAGCATCCGAATAGTTTGTCGAAGAATTATAAGTCGGAATATGAATACGGCTTGCAGGTGATCGAGGATTACCGTGATCACCCTGCGTACTCTTCAGCTAAAGCTCGGCTGATTACTAAAGCATTGCGTATGGCGGTTACGGATGACAAAGCTTATGCCTGGAGTCTGCTGCGCCAGGTTCCTCTTAGAGAATGGGATCGACAACTAATAAAGCGAGTGCGGCACCTACTCGTAAAGCCTCGCAGTGTGAGAAAGTAAAATGGCTAGCGACGAGATTGCGGTAAGCAACACTGAAGACGGAAGGGTGGTCTTTGATGTAGTGATTCTAAGTTTCGCTAAGACCGATTCACTTCGGAAAATGACAGAGCATTGTCTGCAAAGTCTGCTTGCATCGGAAAATCCTGAGAAAATTAGCTTTGAAGTTGTGGTGATAGAGTCGAATCATGCATCTCCTCGATATGATTATGAGGGTGTTGAGACGGTCTATTTGTCGCCGCCATTTAATTACCATCGTTACATGAATCACGGCATAAAACGGGGAAGTAGTCCGTTTGTGGCTATTTGTAATAATGACCTGAGTTTTCATCAGGGGTGGGCCTCAAGTTTGCTCAGGGCATTTGCTTCTGATGACTCACTATATAGTGTTAGCCCTGCGTGCTCGTTGCATCATCCGAGAAACGGCTTTGAACTTGGTAGTGGCATACATTATGGACATGGTGTCCTGCGCGAAATTTCTGGATGGTGCTTGGTGTTCAAGCGCCAAATGCTGGATATTACGGGCATGCTCGATGAGCGTTTCTATTTTTGGTACGCTGATGATGACTACGCGCGAACCTTGAAGGAAAAGGGTATTACGCATGGTTTGGTTACTGACTCCATCGTCGATCATCTTGATAGTCAGACACTCAAAACTCACAGCACCCTTCGGCAATGGCTAATGACAAAGCGCTCTCAGTATGTTTTTGAGCGTAAATGGTCAGGGAAAAGCCGCTATTATTTTTTTAGAAAATACTTGAAGTTGTATTTAAAGATACCGCTTTATCTTCTGGGAATCAAAAAAATACGCAACTGATTTCTCTCGAATGGTTTAAGTGGCGACATAAGGTGTGGGCATGGACTACGAGTTGATTGACTTTCAAGTTAAAGGTGACGAAACCGGGTCATTGGTCGCTATAGAGGGCATGAGAAATATTCCTTTTGAGGTGAAGAGGGTCTACTACATCTATGGAACTACCTCATCTGCCGTTCGGGGCAAACATGCTCATAGGAATTTACAGCAATTAATATTTTGCCCAGTGGGTAGCTGTGAATTTACTCTGGATGACGGAGTAAGTCGTAGGGTTGTTAGACTTCAACGACCTAATCAGGGGCTTTATATCAAGAGCAGCATCTGGCGTGAGTTCTCTGGGTTTTCTCATGATTGCGTGGTAATGGTTCTTGCTTCTGATGTGTATAACGAAAGTGACTATATAAGAGATTATCAAGAATTTCTCCGGGAGCTAAGAGCGTGATTCATCCATTGTCTGATGTGCAGGCGAGCTCCATTGGTTTGGGGACGAAGATATGGCAGTTCTGTGTCGTTCTCCCCGGCGCGGTAATTGGTAGTGATTGTAATATATGTTCCCATTGTTTTATCGAGGGGGGCGCTGAGCTTGGCAATAATGTCACCCTTAAGTGTGGTGTTCAGGTATGGGCTGGTATTAAGTTAGAAGATGACGTTTTTGTTGGGCCTAATGTCACTTTTTGCAATGACAAACATCCGCGATCTGGAAACAAAGAGTGGGTGCTTAGTGGTGTTGTTGTGAAAAAAGGCGCTTCAATAGGCGCAAATGCGACAATTTTGCCAGGGATTACAATCGGTGAAAATGCAGTGGTCGGGGCCGGGGCTGTAGTGACAAAGGATGTCGCTCCCGGCCAGGTAGTTAAAGGTAAACATTGAGCTACTAGTAAGCGCTGGTGACGATCCAATATGATAAAGTTTCTCGATTTACACAAGTTGAATGATCTATATATAGATGAATTGCAGGCCCGTATTCAGCAAGTTCTGGATAGTGGCTGGTATCTTCAAGGACATCAGAACGAACAGTTTGCAACGAATTTTGCTGATTTCTGTGGCGTGCGGCATTCACTTGGTGTGGCCAATGGGCTTGATGCTCTCACCCTCATTCTCAAGGCGTATAGTTTTGGCTCGGGTGATGAGATTATTGTGCCGGCTAACACTTATATAGCCTCCATTCTAGCGATTTCTCAATGTGGCTGTACTCCTGTTTTGGTGGAGCCTGATATTGATAATTACAATATAGACATTTCTTTGATTGAGGAAAAAATTACCTCTAGAACAAAGGCGATTATGGTTGTTCATCTGTATGGGCAGGCTGTCCAGATGGACGAGATATGGCGGATCGCCAAAAAATATGACTTGAAAGTTATTGAAGATGCTGCGCAGGCGCATGGGGCACTTTTTAATAAGATTAAAGTCGGTGCGTTGGGTGATGCTGCTGGTTTTTCTTTTTACCCAGGGAAAAATTTGGGTGCAATTGGCGATGCGGGCGGCGTTACAACCAATGACGCTGCGCTTTATGAACGTATCAAGGCGATCGCCAATTATGGTTCAAGTCAAAAATACAATCATATTTATAAAGGAGTTAACTCTCGCCTTGATGAGTTGCAGGCGGCCGTGCTTGATGTGAAGTTGAAGTATCTTGATCGGGATAATTCTCGGCGGAGAGATATTTCTAAGTTTTATAGGGAAAATTTAAATAATGAGGATTTAGTACTGCCCTCTGTCTGCGAAGAAGCTGCCCATGTATGGCACGTTTTTGTCGTGCGTACTCAAAGAAGGTCTGATTTTCAATCGTACCTTGCTTCAAAAGGGGTGCAGACGAATATCCATTATCCCACACCACCTCATAAACAACTGGCCTATGAGGAGTGGAATGATATATCTCTACCTGTTACTGAAAAAATCCATAGGGAAGTCATTTCTCTGCCAATTAGTCCTGTCATGACTGATGGTGAGGTAGAGTATGTGGTGGAGGTGGTTAATGGCTGGTCGTAGTAATAGGGTGCTGTCAATATGTTGTCTGGGGTATTGTCATGCAAAATACCTGTCTGATGCTATTCAGTCTATTTCTCGTATCGGTTATGACAGTCTAGAGGTCATAGTCGTTGATGATGGTTCAAGCGACAATAGTGTGGCGTTGCTTCATGAGTTGTCGAGCACTGTGCCCTTTGATATGCGGGTTGTCGCGCAGTCAAATACGGGGAATATTGGCTTGAATTTCAATACGGCCTATCGTTTCGCTCGTGGTGAATTTGTTTCTTTTATATCTTTGGATGATGTTTACCATCCATCTGTGATGCTGAGGCAGCTTCAAATGATGCTGGACGACACTAGCTTGGCTTTTGTGGCGTCATCGAAGACGGTAAGTATTGATGACGATGGCTATGTGACGCACAAGGCGGCTCAGTTGCCTTTACACGGCTTGGCTGCTTGTGATCTCGATGGTTTGCTGGAGCTTGAATACACAGAGATTGGCTCTTTCTATATTCAGAGTGCTATTTTTCGTAAAGACGTCATTGATGCCGTCGGCGCTTTTGATGAGGATATGACAGGGGATGACATTGTCCTTAGGACTAAGATATTTCTTTACCTAAAAGAAAATGCACATTTGTCTTTTTCTATTTTGAAGGAGAACTCTTTTTTCTATAGGCTGCACGGTGATAACGTCCATAGGAATTTTCCGCGTCAGGTGAAAATCATTACTGAGTACCTTGATCGATTTTGGTCGCAACGTGGTAATCCAAGGCTTTTGGTCGGTTGGGTGGCTTCCTATGTTTCAGATAATAATTTTGATGATTGGATTCGGTTGTTTTCTATGAATAGCCGTGCGGCGAGTCTTCTTTCCGAGGCTCCTGTAAAGTCGGCGATTCTCTTGAGCATGAAGCGAGAGTTTGGTGTGTACGCAAAATTTACCCGGTCGATTTTTCGTCGTGAAAAAAAGAGTGATGGCAAACGTCGGGTGACGATATTTGGTTTTCTTTCTTTTGAGTATTCAAAAAACCAAAAGAAATCGACTGTAAATCGTAGGGATGGCGCTCTCCATCACTCGGTATACAGTAGTTATTAGTTGCGATGGTGGTTTGGCGGAATTGCTTTTTTAGTTATTTGATATGTCTCTGTTGGGGGTTGAGTTTTATGGTAGACTTCTCAAAATATTTATTTGATGGATGTTGTGATGTCTGATAAGGCCTCGCCCGCTACGCCGCTCTCTAGCTTCAGGCTCTACGTGCGCCTGCTGAGCTACATGAGGCGCTACTGGTTCATGTTTGGCGTCAGTATGATTGGCTACATCATTTTTGCCTCGACCCAGCCAATGATGGCCGGGTTACTTAAGTACTTTGTCGATGGGTTGGCTAGTCCTGAAGCCGGGATGGTCGAATTGCCCTTGTTGGGCAGTATGCAGCTTCTTTATGGTGTCCCGCTGGCGTTGTTATTGATTACTGTGTGGCAAGGGGCTGGGTCATTTCTGGGGGGATACTATCTGGCAAGGGTATCCTTGGGGTTGGTTCAGGATTTGCGCATCGCTCTTTTCAATAACCTGCTGACCTTGCCGAATCGCTATTTTGACAACCATTCGTCTGGCTACCTTATCTCTCGGATCACCTATAACGTCGGCTCTGTAACTGGGGCTGCCACCGATGCTCTTAAGGTCATGGTGCGTGAGGGGCTGACAGTTGTGTTCCTGTTCGGTTATCTGCTTTGGATGAACTGGAAACTTACAATGGTGATGGTAGCTATCCTGCCATTGATAGCTTTGATGGTAAAAAGCGCTAGCAAGAAATTTCGTAGTCAGAGTCGAAAAATTCAGGGCGCCATGGGGGAGCTCACCCATGTGTCGTCAGAAACGATTCAGAACTACCGAGTGGTGCGTAGTTTTGGTGGCGAGCGCTATGAGCGGGAGCGTTTTCTTGAAGCTAGCGAGGACAGTACGCGCAAGCAACTGCGTATGACGCGTACGGGAGCGATTTATACCCCCTCGCTCCAGTTCGTCAACTATGCGGCTATGGCTTTCCTGATGTTCTTGGTGCTTTTCCTGCGTGGCGATGCCAGCGTGGGCGATCTGGTGGCTTATATCACCGCCGCAGGTCTACTTCCTAAGCCGATTCGCCAGCTTTCCGAAGTCAGTTCGACTATCCAGAAGGGGTTGGCGGGTGCAGAAAGCATTTTCGAACAATTGGATGAAACGCCTGAGCCGGACACGGGAACAGTCGAGAAAGAAAGGGTTCGTGGCGCCCTTGAAGTAAGCAACCTGAGCTTTGTCTACCCCGGTACCGAGAAGGCAGTTTTGCAGGATATTAGCTTTAGTGTTGAGCCTGGCCAGATGGTTGCCCTGGTCGGCCGTTCCGGTAGCGGAAAATCGACTCTGGCCAACTTGATCCCGCGCTTTTACCAGCACGACAAAGGGCAGATTTTGCTCGATGGAACGCCCATTGAGGCGTACCGTGTCGAGAATTTGCGCCAGCACATTGCTTTGGTTACGCAGCAGGTATCTCTATTTAACGATACTGTGTTGAACAATATTGCTTATGGTGATTTGCGACATTTGCCGCGCGAGAGGGTTGAGGAGGCTGCCCGTTCGGCCTACGCCAGCGAGTTCGTCGAGCGTTTGCCTCAGGGTTTCGACACGGTAGTCGGTGAGAATGGTGTGATGCTCTCGGGTGGGCAACGTCAGCGCCTAGCTATTGCCCGCGCATTGCTCAAGAGCGCGCCGCTGTTGATTTTGGATGAAGCGACCTCTGCTTTGGATACTGAGTCCGAACGCTATATCCAGAGTGCACTGGACAAGGTCATGGAGGGGCGTACCACTCTGGTGATCGCGCACCGACTGTCCACCATCGAGAAGGCTGATCTGATCCTTGTAATGGATCAGGGGCGGATAGTCGAGCGTGGTACCCATGAGGTGTTGCTGGCCGCCAACGGATACTATGCACGCTTGCATGCTATGGGGTTGGATGATGAGAAAAACGGCGATCAACGGGATGCTCCCGCCGAAGCCGATATCTGAGCAGGGCGTTTATCGATGCTGAGCCAGATTGCGTTTGTGAGGCGACGGATAGTCAATGGTTGACAGGCTGATTAGTGTCGTCGTCCCGACCTATAACTATGCTTCGGTTCTACCTCGCGCAGTAAGCTCAGTGATGGCTCAGTTGTCCGAGGCTGATGCTGAGTTGCTGGTTATCGACGATGGTTCTACGGATCAGACCCAACAGGTCATTGCCGAATTGAAGGCGTTGTATGGCGAACGACTTAAGGCCGTTCGCCAGGCAAATAGTGGTTTAGCGTCCGTCAGGAATCACGGCATTACGCTCGCCCAGGGACAATACTTAGTATTCCTCGACGCTGATGATGAACTGTTACCTGGGGCGCTTGCAGCCTTGAGCGCCCACCTCGGGGATCAACCGCATACCCGGATGGTCATCGCCGGGCACCATTCGGTGGGTTTCGACGGTCGTCGCTCGGTCAATATGGTTGCGCCGCTTGCAGCCACACCGGAGGCTCGATTGCGGGCCTATTTGTTCGACAAGACGCTTTCATTGTGCAATGGCGCTTGTGCCATGCATCGCGATGTGTTTTCCGTCGGTCTGTATCCTGAGCGTTTTCGCAATGCCGAGGACATTCCCGTGTTCGCGCAGGTTCTAGCGCGTTTCCCTTGCACGGTTCTCGATACCCCCATGGCAGTTATCCATAAGCACTCTTCCAGCTTGCGGCGTAATCTAGAGTTCGCCCGACAAGCCGGTACGTCATTGGTGGACGAGGTGTTCTCGACAGTGCGGATGCCTGAGCAATATCAACACCTGCGGCAGCGCTATCTTGCCCAGCGTTGCTTATCGCTCTTCCGGTTGTTTGCCAGTGCGGGTTGTGACTCCGAGGCGCTGGTTTTTTTTGCAGGTGCGGTACGGGCTGACCCTAGGGTGCTATTGCGTTGGTCTTATACCCGCAAGGCACTGCGTGTTTTTCTGCGGCAAGGCCGCCGGCGGCTTTCATGAGTCGGCGGGTAAAGGTGTTACAGCTACAGAATCGCTACAACGTCAGTGCCGCCGATCTTGCCGAGCAAATCATCAAGGCGCTTCCAATAGAGCGTTTCGAGGTCACTACTGCATTCCTGCGCGGACGTCCCAAGGACGACGAGCCACATAGTTGTGCGTCTCGTTCGATTTACTTCGACTTCAGCCAGGCAGCGACAAAAGGATTGCGGCTGAAGGTTCTGTGGACGCTCTATAGGCACTGCCGAGATAACGGTTACGACGTGGTGATCGGCCATCGTTTCAAACCGATCAATTTGCTCATGCTGCTCAACCTTCTGCTGAAGTTCCCTGCCTGTATCGGTGTGCTGCATGGTCTAGGTGAGTATGACCGTTGGTATCGGCGCTGGGAGATGCGTCGCTTGCTCCGCGAGAACTGGCGTTTCGTCGGTGTATCCCGAGCAGTGCGAGATGATCTGCTGCAAGCCTACTGTGGCTTGAATGAGAGCAATACGTTACAGATCAACAATGCCATCGACATTGATCGAGCCGAGGGTCTGCAGCTTGAGCGCGTTCAGGCGCGAGCAGTGCTCGGGGTTGGCGCCGACGATCTGGTAGTCGGCACTATCGGCCGGCTGGTTCCGGTCAAAGGCCATATCTACCTGCTCCGAGCGTTTGCTCGTTTGCAACACGAATTTTCCACTGCTCGCTTGGTCATTATTGGCGACGGGCGATGCCGTGGGGAATTGCAGGCCTGTATCGATGAGCAGGGAATGCAAGGGCGGGTGCTGCTATCTGGCACCTTGGATGATGCCCTGCAATATGTGAAGGCATTCGATGCATTCGTTATGCCCTCTTTGAGCGAGGGGTTGCCGCTAGCTCTACTCGAGGCAATGAGTGGTGGTCTTCCCGTGCTGGGGACCTCAATAGACAGTCTTCGGCCGATCCTGCAAGACAGCGGTGGGCGGATCTTCGAGCCGGCAGACGTTGATTCTCTTGTTCATCAACTACGCGTGATACTCGAAAGCTCTACCCTGGAGCGTGAGACTCTGGGGCGTCAGGCTTATGCTTATCTGCGGCGTGCACATGCGATTGAGGACTTCCATGTGAGTTATCTGCATCTGATTGACGAACTTGTGGCGGAGCGCGATGGATGCCGCTCGTAAGTGCGTTGCGTAATCTTTAATGGAGTAACAAGTTTGTTGAATAGCGTTGTACGAGCCACAGCCTGGTATGAGGGGGCGCTGATCTTACTACCCGGGCTGTTCTGTTTGTTATTAGGGATCGCCTTGCCGACTAGCGGCCTCTACTATCAGTTGATAATCGTGCTGCTTTGGCTACCTACGCTCTATCTGCTGGTGCGTCAGCGTCAGAATTGGCCGAATTGGTTCTCGCCCTTGATGAGTGTGCTGACGCTATTCTTTGCTTGGGCAATGCTTAGCAGTTTGTGGAGTAATAGCGACGAGCCAGGGCGGGACATAAAACACGCTCTGATGATCTACCTGACGCTCTGGGCTGGCGTGCTTCTGGCTGATATCGAACGGCGTTGGTTGGTGTATTTGTTGGTTACGAGCTGCTATGTCATGGCTGGACTTGCAGCGATTAGCCTATACACGACTTACATCTTTCACGGTTTGCCGATGAGCGTTCGTTTGGCCAGCTTTTGGCAGCTTAGTCACTCTATTCTGGCTGCTCATGTGTTCGGTTTCTTCCTGATTGTGCTGTTATATTTTCGCCCTGCAGGCCTTATAAGACAGAGCGCATGGTGTGTCGCTTTATTGTTGCTGGCTGCGTTTGTTTTCTTCACTCAGAGCCGGGGAGTATGGCTGGCAGTGGGGGCCGGGCTGGTGTTCACTGCAATATTCAAACGTGAGCGGATTTATGCTCTGGCAGTCTTAGTGGGGATAGCCGCCTCTGCGTTGGTGGTGGTACTGAGGCCGGAGTTGATGACTGGCCGAGGTCTGTCATATCGCCCCGAGCTAGTGTTCGAAGGCTTGTCGCTTATGTCGCTCCATCCACTGGGTGGGCATGGTATTGGTGGGGCCTACAGTTTGACTTTGGATAGCACTGGTAAGGTATTTGACCATCCGCACAACTTATTTCTTAGCGTGGGGCTTGACCTGGGGGGTATTGGCCTGTCGCTCTGGGTGGTGATCTGGGGCTTGCTCTTGCTGACAGCCTGGCGTAATCGCCATTCGGCGTTGGGTGGGGCTTTACTGGGAGTGTGGTGCTTTACTTCTGTGGCCTGTCTGACCGATGGAGCTGATATCTGGAGTAAACCCAGGGAGGTGTGGTTCTTGAGCTGGATTCCCCTGACTTTGGCCCTTTCTTTAGGCGCCACGAAGTCGCGCGCTCAAGCGCTGCCACAGCGACAGTCTGACGCTTGAAAGCCTTGCCAGCGCCTCCGCATTTCCGGAATTAAGCCGGGCTAGGCGTGGCCATAGTGCTTGCGCGACCGCGTCAGTGCCGGTTTGTCGGTGTAGCCAGTCGCACAACTGCTGCATCAGGGGCAGGTAGTGTTGGAGCTCTTCCACCGGTAGTGAGCGTTGTTCGTGCCAGAGCCGATAATGGCTGTCGAGTTGGGCTCGACTGGCCTCGATGCCGGCCACCGGTAGCCATGTATGTAGCAGGTGACTTAGATTGGTTCGGTTTTCTGCGGCAAGGCGCTGTGAAGCTTGATTGAGATGAGTACGATAGGCGTATAGCGGCTGTTCGAGGTTGTGCAGCCTCGTTTGCGGTGCTTGCAGCAGTAACGAGAGAAAGAAGCCAAAGTCCTCGGCGAATCGTAGATTTTCATCGAAGCGTATCGACTTGATGGCGTCACGGCGCACCATGGCTGCAGGGCCGGGAACGGTGCGACCATAGAAGAGATAGTTACATTTTAAGCTGGCGTCATCACAGGGATAGACGATGGTGCGTGTCTTTCGGCCAAAGGTCTGCAGTGCACAACCACAGGCATCCAATTGATGTTTCTGCATGGCGGTGATTTGTCGAGCAAAGCGCTCTGGCAAGCTTCGATCATCAGCATCCATTAGTGCGATGTAGTCTCCACTGCAGTGATCCAAACCCAGGTTTCTGGCTCTGGAAACCCCGCCATTCACTGTGCTGTAGATCTCAATGCGCTGCTCACGCTGCGCATATTCCTCGAGTATCTCCAGTGAGCCATCAGTGGAGCCATCATTGACGATGACGATCTGATCGGCAGGTCTGGTTTGGGTCAATAGCGACTGCAGTGCTTCAGCCAGATAAGGGCCTGCGTTGTATACCGGCATCAACACGCTCAGCGTTGTCATGCCAAGCCTCTTTGTGTTGCGCGCTGGTCGAAGAGGGCGATGAATTGCTTGCGAAAACGGGCTGAGTTTTGATCGCTGAGGCGGGCCACATACCCTTGGATAAATGCCTCTCGATAGGCTTCCAGTCTGAGGACGTCTTCGTGATACCGAAATAGATGCTGAAAGTTGCGTGAGCGTTTCAGGCGTCCCAGGGGAGAATCGCTACACGTCATGTCGGAGATATCGATCAGGCCTAGCTGGCCTTGTTCGTCGCGCACTATGTTGCCCAGATGCAGTGAGCGAAAGTACACGCCTTTGTCGTGAAGCTCTGCAATCAATATACCGAGCTCTCGAGCGAGTTGCTCTGGATTGTCGGGCGACGATGAAAGCAGCTGGCGCAGTGTATTTCCCGGCAATGGCCAGTAGTGTACGGCCGTGCGTTCGATGCTCTTGATGCGGTAGGTAGCAATGATCACCGGGCATGGAATGCCCCGATTTTGGAGCGCCTTGGCATTAGCCGCGAAGCGTATTGCGTGGGAGACCAAGGTTGCTGAGGAGAATAACCGTTTGCGACGAAACAGTTTGAGAAAGCTGCCATCGGCCAGCTTCAATACCTTTTCGCCATGGTGGTCGGCCTCGATCGTTTCGGCCTGCTGGCGCAGGAAGGAAAACTGTTCGTTGCTCAGTTTTAGCATTCAGGTGTCTACGTGATCGAAGTAATGGCGGGCGAAGTTTAACCGAAGTGGTTGAGGTGCGTAGGCTTGGGATGGAGCGGTTGATTGTGAGGGCCGGGGAGGCGGTATCGCTATGCTAGAATCCTGCTCATTTTAAACACCCAGAAAGTCGGAGTTTCGCGTGAAGTTATCCATGCCCCGTTACGATCAAGCCCCAGTTCTGGTGGTAGGCGACGTGATGCTCGATCGCTACTGGCATGGCGGAACTTCGAGGATTTCCCCGGAGGCGCCGGTGCCGGTGGTGCGTGTTGACCAGATCGAGGATCGTCCCGGCGGTGCCGCCAACGTGGCGCTAAATATCGCGGCGCTCGGAGCGCGCGCTCTGCTGGTTGGCGTTACTGGTGAAGACGAGGCGGCCGAAAGTTTGAGTGACAGCCTGCGTGGGGCTGGGGTGGAGACGCATTTTCAGCGCCTCGATGGCCAACCCACCATCGTCAAGCTGCGGGTGATGAGCCGTCATCAACAATTGCTGCGAATGGACTTCGAAGAACCGTTCAACACCGATACCGCTGCGTTGGCGAGAGATGTTGATGCTCTGCTCTCCGGGGTCAAGGTGCTGGTGCTGTCGGACTACGGCAAGGGCGCGCTGCAGAATCATCAGGCGCTGATCCAGGCTGCGCGCGGGAAGGGCATTCCGGTGCTGGCCGACCCTAAGGGCAAGGACTTCTCCATCTACCGTGGTGCCAGCCTGATCACGCCTAATCTGCATGAGTTCGAGACCATCGTTGGTGGTTGCGCCGATGAGGCCGAGCTGGTCAGCAAGGGCGCCAAGTTGATGCGTGAGCTGGAGCTGGGCGCCCTGTTGGTGACCCGCGGCGAGCACGGTATGACCCTGCTGCGTCCGGAACATGCGCCATTGCACCTGCCGGCCCGTGCCCGTGAAGTGTTCGATGTGACGGGTGCCGGCGACACGGTAATTTCCACTTTGGCGGCCTCCATCGCCGCGGGCGAGGAGCTGCCGCAGGCCGTGGCCTTGGCCAACCTCGCTGCCGGCATCGTCGTTGGCAAGCTGGGTACCGCCGCTATCAGCGCACCTGAGCTGCGTCGTGCCGTGCAGCGTGAAGAGGGTTCTGAGCGTGGCGTGCTGAGCCTGGATCAGTTGCTGATCGCTATCGAGGATGCGCGTGCCCATGGCGAGAAGATCGTCTTCACCAATGGTTGTTTCGACATCCTGCATGCCGGTCACGTGACCTATCTGGAGCAGGCGCGTGCGCAGGGTGACCGTTTGATCGTGGCGATCAACGACGATGCCTCGGTCAGCCGTCTGAAAGGCCCGGGCCGCCCGATCAATGCCGTAGACCGCCGCATGGCAGTGCTGGCGGGGCTCGGTGCAGTGGATTGGGTGGTGAGCTTCGCCGAAGACACTCCTGAGCGTCTGCTCAAGCAGGTGCAGCCCGATGTGTTGGTCAAGGGTGGCGACTACGGCATCGAGCAGGTAGTAGGTGCCGATATCGTCCAGGCATACGGCGGCGAAGTGCGCGTGCTCGGTTTGGTGGAAAACAGCTCCACTACCGCGATTGTCGAGAAAATTCGCAGCAAGTGAAGCGCCAGAGGAGATGACGTCAGTCATGTCCTTTCCGCGCCCTTCAAGGAATATGGCTTGACCTGATTGCCGCAGCGCTGCGTCTTGAGGGTCATAGTCGCTTGTCAGTCGGCGGCGCATCATCGGTGGCATCTCTCATGTGGAGCGAGATGCCATGACCGTCGATGTACAGGGCCAGGCCCTGAGCGTACTGAGCAAACTGGCCCAGGCTGACTGGCCAGACCGCCTCAAGGTGCGCAAGTCCTTCGAGAAACTCGTCTATAGCGGTAGTCGCGCCAGTTTTCGCCTGGCTGCTGGCCGTGCCAGCAGTGCGCCGCGTGAAGCGCGCCCGGCTGCCGATGATTTGTTTGACCTGTCACTGACTGAAGAGCAGCAGATGCTGGTGGATATGCTCCAAGGCTTCGCCCTGGAGATTGTGCGTCCGGTTGCGCATGAGGCAGACACCCAGGCGCGCGTGCCTGCTGCATTGATCAATCAGGCGCGTGAACTGGGCTTGGTCCACTATGGCGTGGGTGAGGCGCATGGCGGACTGGCCGGAGAGCGCACCGTACTCAGTAATGCGCTGATCGCCGAAGGCCTGGCGCAGGGTGATTTTTCCCTGGCCGCTGCGTTGCTGGTGCCGCTTTCCGCCGCCAACTGCATCCGTCGTTGGGGCTCGCTTGAGCAACAGGCGGCCTGGCTACCGGCTTTCGTCAGTGAGGAGTGCCCTCGGCCCTTCGCCTTGGCAGTGGGCGAGCCAGGCGTGTTGAGCGATGCGCGTCAGCCCGCTACGCGAGCGCGCAAGCGCGGCAAGCATTACCTGCTCGATGGCGAGAAGGCGCTGGTCATTGGCGGTCTAGGCGCCAGTCAGTTGATCGTCAGCGCTCAGGCCGGTGATGGCTCTGCGTTGTTCATTGTCGATGCGGCGAGTAAGGGGGTCACCCGTCGTGCTGAGCCTGCGATGGGGCTGAAGGCCTGCGGCCTGGCGCGCATTCAACTCAAAGGTGTGAAGGTGTCGCTCGAGTCTCGGTTGGCTGGTGAGGGCTTCGACTTTCAGGCCTTTCTCGATTACAGCGCGCTGGCACTGTGCTCGCTGGCTGTCGGTTCGGCGCAGGCGGCGCTGGACTATGTGACGACCTACTGCAATGAGCGCCAAGCCTTCGGTGAACCGATCAGCCATCGTCAGGGCGTGGCCTTCATGGTCGCCGACATCGCCATCGAACTGGATGCCATGCGTTTGCTGGTGTGGCGTGCCTGTGCACGTGCCGAGGCTGGATTGCCATTTCGCCGCGAGGCTTACCTGGCGCGTCTGCTCTGTGCGGAAAAGGCGATGAAGATCGGCTCCGATGCGGTGCAACTGCTCGGCGGCCATGGTTTTACCCAGGAGCACCCGGTCGAGCGCTGGTATCGCGACCTGCGCAGCGTCGCCGTGCTCGCTGGCGGCCTTCATCTATAGGGTGGCAACTATGAATCTGGAAACTCCGAAGAAATTCCGCGGCCTGCAACACCAGGCTGGACAGGTGGCCAAGCACTATTTTCGGCCAATCTCGCGCAAGTATGACAAGGCCGAGCACGCCTATCCCAAGGAGCTGGATCTGCTTGCCGCGCTGCTCGACGGCATGAACGAAGGCTCTCCCGAGGCCGTCGGCGCTGGTTCGGCCAGCAAGCGTGGTGCGTCCCGTGAGCAACAGGACGGTATCAAGAACGGCGGCAATATGGCGGCGCTGCTCGGTGTGATGGAGCTGTGCTGGGGCGACGTTGGCCTATTGCTGGCCATGCCTCGCCAGGGTCTGGGCAACGCGGCCATCGCGGCGGTGGCCAATGACGAGCAACTGACACGCTTCGGCAGAACCTGGGCGGCCATGGCCATTACCGAGCCGGGATGCGGCTCCGACTCGGCGGCGATTCGCACCACCGCGGTGAAGGATGGTGATCATTACATCCTCAATGGCGAAAAGATTTTCGTCACTTCCGGCGAGCGCGCGGATTCGGTGGTGGTCTGGGCCAGCCTGGACAAGAGCCTCGGACGTGCAGCGATCAAGTCATTCGTGGTGGAGAAGGGCACGCCCGGCATGACGGTTACCCGTCTGGAAAAGAAGCTGGGCATCAAGGCATCGGACACTGCCTCGATCAGCTTCAGCGATTGCCGTGTGCCGGCGGCCAATTTGCTGGGCAACGCCGAAATCGATGTACAGAAGGGGTTTGCCGGGGTCATGGAGACCTTCGACAACACCCGGCCACTGGTCGCTGGCATGGCAGTCGGTGTGGCCCGTGCGGCGTTGGAGCGTACCCGTGAGTTGCTGCTCAAGGCGGGCTGCCGTTTCGACTACGCCAAGCCGCTGCTGGCCGTTACCCATGCCGAGGCGACGCTGTATCGGCTGGAGGCAGAGTGGGAGGCGGCGCGCCTGTTGACGCTGAAGGCTGCATGGATGGCTGACAACAAGCTGCCCAACTCGAAGGAGGCTTCCATTGCCAAGGCCAAGGCTGGACGCGTGGCCAGCGAGGTGACGCTCAAATGTGTCGAGCTGGCCGGTGCGATGGGATATGGCGAGGACGAGTTGCTGGAGAAGTGGGCGCGTGATTCGAAGATTCTCGACATCTTCGAAGGCACCCAGCAGATCCAGTTGCTGATCGTCGCTCGGCGGTTGTTGGGCAAGAGCTCCAGCGAGCTCAAGTAAGACACGCGAGTTTGGTGCACGTGCTGCACCCTGCAAGCGAAAAGCCCGCATTTCAGGCTGTGTGAAAACTACTGCGCTCGGCCATGCTGCGTTAAAAACAGGCTCAGAATGCTCATTTACAACGCGTAAACTGTGCTTCTTCGCCTGTTTTTGCCTTGCCTGACCTTCGCTCGCTACGTTTTCACACGGCCTGATTTGCGGGCTTTTTGTTTAGAAGCGGAAGACTTCCGTATCGATCTTGATGGGTTCTGCCACCGGAATCTTCGGCCCGGCAGCGGCCGGTTCCTGCGGTTTTGCCTTGGCTACCGGAGGTTTCTTGCGTACTGGCTCGGGTGTCGGGTCTATAGCCGCTGCCACCGGCTGGATGGCGGTCGCCAGTTGTGCTGCAAGACGCTGTACCAGCGCGCTCTGTGCCTTGACTTGTTCTGCCAGGGGGCCGCTGTGAGGCTCTTCCAGGCGGATCAGGCGGCTATCGCGCAGTTGCCCGCGACGGTCGAGCAGACGCCACTGTGCTTCCAGAACGGCGGGTTGGGTCGGGCCGGAGTCCAGCCGGGTAATGGTCAGCATGACCTGAGCGTCAGCGCTGAAGCCCGGAGCTGCCGGGGCCAGCACCAGGCGCTGGCTGTCGAGGCGCCAGGCCAGTTGACGCAGCATCTGCTGGTCGATGTCATTGGCCAGGCCGCTGGCCCAGCGAGCGTTCTGGGCGGCGACCAGGCTGCCATCGGCTTGGCGTTGCAGCAGGTTCTGCTGACGCAGGTAGTCGGCCACGCTAATCGGGCCGACCAGTACGGTGACACCATTGTCCTTGGTTGGCGTCACGGCGCTGCCGCTATCCAATTGGTAGAGAGGCACCGGCTTCTGCTGCAGCAGGCTGCAACCGCTCAGCATGAGCAGTGTGGTCAGAAGTAGAGCCACAGGGCGTACTACAGTCATCATTTGTTCCCGGCAGCTGCTTATGGGGCAACCGCACATCGATCCCATATCATGCAGTGGGGCCATGCACATGACCCAGGGCGCGTATCATCCGTCAAACCGCGCTACGACTCCAGCCTTGACTGCCTGCCGGTAGCGCGGATATCCCGGAAGAACGGGGCGTGTTGTCGACGCTATTCCACCAGAAGCTGGTCGACGCGCTGGAATCCGCGCGGCAGCTTGTTGCCACGACGGCCGCGCTCGCCCTTGTAGTGCTCCAGGTCGTCGGCTTTGAGTGTCAGGGTACGCTTCCCGGCCTGCAAAACCAAACTGGCGCCGCTGGGCAGCACGGCCAGATCGGTCAGATACTCCTCACGCGAGGCGACACGCTCGCCAGGAATGCCGATGATCTTGTTGCCCTTGCCTTTACCCAGTTGCGGTAGATCCGTGACCTTGAACAGCAGCAGGCGACCCTCAGTGGTCACCGCAGCCAGCCAATCGTCTTCCAGATTCGTTACAGGTTTGGGGGCAACGACCTTGGCGCCATTGGGCAGGCTCAGCAGTGCTTTACCCGCCTTGTTCTTGGCTTGCAGATCCTCGCCCTTGACCACGAAACCGTAGCCGGCATCGGAGGCAATGACGTACAGGGCGCTGTCTTCCGGCAGCATCACACATTCGAAGGTAGCGCCCGGCGGGGGGGTCAGGCGGCCGGTCAGCGGTTCGCCCTGGCCACGCGCCGATGGCAGCGAGTGAGCTGCCAGCGAGTAGCTGCGCCCGCTGGAGTCGATGAACACTGCGTACTGGTTGGAGCGGCCTGGTGCGGCTGCCTTGAAGCCGTCGCCGGCCTTGTAGGACAGGCCGGTGGCGTCGATGTCATGGCCCTTGGCGCAGCGTACCCAGCCTTTTTCCGAGAGCACCACGGTGACCGGCTCGGTCGGCATCAGCTCGGTTTCGGACAGGGCCTTGGCTTCGGCGCGGGCGACTATCGGCGAGCGGCGGTCATCGCCGTATTTCTCTGCGTCCTCGATGATTTCCTTGCGCACCAGCTTCTTCAGCTTTGCTTCGCTGCCGAGCAGGGCCAGCAGTTTCTCGCGTTCCTTGGCCAGTTCGTCCTGTTCGCCACGGATCTTCATTTCTTCCAGGCGTGCCAGTTGGCGCAGGCGGGTGTCGAGGATGTAGTCGGCCTGCACGTCGGTGAGGCCGAAGGTTTCCATCAGCACCGGCTTGGGCGAATCCTCGGTGCGAATGATGCGAATGACTTCATCGAGGTTGAGGAAGGCAATCAGCAAGCCTTCCAACAGGTGCAGGCGACGTTCGACTTTGTCCAGGCGGAACTGCAGGCGGCGGCGCACGGTGCCGACGCGGTACACCAGCCATTCGCTGAGCAGGGTGCGCAGATCCTTGACCTGTGGCTTGCCGTCGAGGCCGATGACGTTGGTGTTGACCCGGTAGCTGGACTCCAGATCGGTGGTGGCGAACAGGTGGGTCATCAGTTCGTCGGCATCGACGCGGTTGGAGCGCGGGATGATGACGATGCGGGTCGGGTTCTCATGATCCGACTCGTCACGCAGGTCGGCGACCATTGGCAGCTTCTTGGCCTGCATCTGTGCGGCGATCTGCTCCAGCACCTTGGCGCCGGAAACCTGATGGGGCAACGCAGTGACGACGATATCGCCGTCTTCGACGCGATAGACGGCGCGCATGCGCACCGAGCCGCGGCCGGTCTCGTAGATCTTCAGCAGATCGGATTTTGGTGTGATGACCTCGGCTTCGGTAGGGAAGTCCGGGCCTTGGATATGTTCGCAGAGTTGCTCGACGGTGGCGCCGGGCTCGTCCAGCAGGCGCACGCAGGCGGCGGCGACTTCGCGCAGGTTATGCGGCGGCACATCGGTGGCCATGCCCACGGCGATACCGGTGGTGCCGTTGAGCAGCAGGTTGGGCAGACGTGCCGGCAGGGTCGCCGGCTCGTTCATCGTGCCGTCGAAGTTCGGCACCCAGTCGACAGTACCCTGGCCGAGTTCGGTGAGCAGCACTTCCGAGTAACGCGACAGACGCGCTTCGGTATAGCGCATGGCAGCGAAGGATTTGGGATCGTCCGGTGCCCCCCAGTTGCCCTGGCCGTCGACCAGCGTGTAGCGGTAGCTGAACGGCTGCGCCATCAGCACCATGGCTTCGTAGCAGGCGCTGTCGCCGTGCGGGTGGAACTTGCCGAGCACGTCACCGACGGTACGGGCGGATTTCTTGTGCTTGGAGTCGGCGTCCAGGCCCAATTCGCTCATGGCATAGATGATGCGGCGCTGCACGGGTTTCAGGCCGTCGCCGATGTGCGGCAGGGCGCGATCCATGATCACGTACATGGAGTAGTTGAGATAAGCCTGCTCGGTGAAATCGGCGAGTGACCGGCGTTCAACGCCTTCCAGGCTCAAATCGAGGGATTCGCTCATGCGGGCCTCATTGCAAGGTTGATTGGCGCAGCACCAGGGTGCCGCCCTTTTGACTGAATTCGAGTTGTTTCAGGGCGCTCATGCCCAGCAGCACTTCGTCGCCATCCATTCCGGGGGCGATCAATGCTGCGACGTCACGCAGTTCGATATCGCCCAGGCGCAGGCTTTCGAGGCGTGTACGGTGTCCGGTGGCACGGCCGTTGGCGGTACTGATGATGATCGGCGCTCCACGTTGCAGACCGAGACGCTCGGCCACTGCGCTCGGTATCGCGACCTGAGTGGCGCCGGTGTCGAGCAGGAAGGTCACGTCATGCCCATCGATCTGGCCATTGACCACGTAATGCCCCTGTCGACTGCTGGCCAGGCTCACTTCGACGAAGCCATCACCATGTACCGACTGCGGTATCTGGTTGGGGTTGCGCTGGCTATCTTCCCAGTTGCCGAAGAAGTGCGTGGCCAGCAGCAAGCCGGCGCCCCAGGCGAGCACCAGCATGACTCGTCCGGCACGACGGCCGGGCGCCTGTTCACTCACGGACGCCGGCTCCAGCCGCCCTTGGGTGCGGCGAAACGCCAGACGATGGGGCGCTCTTCGCCATCGGCGCGGGTCTGGCTGCCATTGTCGACGCCAATCCAGGCACCATCCTTGTCGATCCACAGCGCTTCGGCCATGCCGTAGTTCGGCGTGTAGCGGCGCTGCTCCGTCAAGGCTTCGGCTGCGAATGACCAGCAGATTTCTGCTACGCCGTCGCTCAGTGTGCGCCGGCAGACGCGATGCGCCTGACGCTCGAGGGTAAAGAGTTTCTCCTCGAAGTAGGCCAGGCCGGAGAAGTCGCGCGGTGCCATATGGCCGCCCAGGGCTTCTGGAGAAGCCTCGGTACCGCTTTCGCTGTTCAGCACGCAGCCCCCGGTGCAGCGCCAGCTGCTGCCGCGACGATGCAATACGGCGAGGCCGCGGCGGCGCTGCTCGGCGGCTAGCCACAGGCGATCACCTGTTGGGTCGATGGCGATGCCCTCGAAACCCTGATTGAAGTGCAGCAGCATGCCGCTGGCGCGGGCCTGGCGAACCAGTCCGCTGGGCAGGTTGAGCCACTGTGCGCTGCCATTGCTGGCGACTTGCAGCACGGTGGCGCGGGTTTCGCTGACCAGATAGCGATTGCCCTGCGCGTCGCAGGATATACCCTCGAAATCCAGCTTGCCGCCACGCACCAGACTGGCAGCCCAGTTACGCATGCGCAGGCCCCAGGGCAGGGCGCTCTCGGGCGGCTCGGGGGCAACGAAGGTCTCGGCTTCGGCGCGTAGCAGGCCCTCTTCGCGATGCAGTTGATAGATGCGGTCGTCATCGCGGTCGGACACCGCCCACAGCGTTTCGCCGCACATGGCCAGGCCCGACAGATTGCCGCTGGGCATTTCCGTCACCGGGTATTCCGCCTGCAGCTTCAGCTCTTCCAGCACTACTGGCTCGGCGTTCGCGACGCCAGCCAACAGACCGAGTGCAAGGAGGTGATTGCGCATCAGGCCAGTACCTCGGCCAGGTTACCCTTGGTTTCCAGCCAGCTCTTGCGGTCACCAGCGCGTTTTTTCGCCAGCAGCATGTCCATCATTTCGCGGGTGCCTTCGAAGTCTTCCAGCGTGAGTTGCACCAGGCGCCGCGTGTTGGGATCCATGGTGGTTTCACGCAGTTGCGGCGGGTTCATCTCGCCGAGACCTTTGAAGCGGGTGACCTGCGGTTTGCCGCGACGCTTTTCGGCTACCAGGCGATCGAGGATGCCGTCGCGCTCGGCATCGTCCAGGGCGTAGAAGATCTCCTTGCCCAGGTCGATGCGGTACAGCGGCGGCATCGCCACGTAGACGTGGCCAGCATCCACCAACGGGCGGAAGTGACGAACGAACAGCGCGCAGAGCAGGGTGGCGATGTGCAGGCCGTCGGAGTCGGCATCGGCGAGGATGCAGATCTTGCCGTAGCGCAGCTGGCTCAGGTCGCTGGAGCCGGGATCGATACCGATGGCCACGGCGATGTCGTGTACTTCCTGGCTGGCCAGCACTTCGCTGCCATCGACTTCCCAGGTGTTCAGGATCTTGCCGCGCAACGGCATGATGGCCTGGAATTCCTTGTCGCGCGCCTGCTTGGCGCTGCCGCCGGCGGAGTCACCCTCGACCAGAAACAGCTCGCAGCGCAGCGGGTTCTGGCCCGCGCAGTCGGCCAGCTTGCCGGGCAGTGCCGGGCCCTGGGTGATTTTCTTGCGCTCGACCTTCTTGCCCGCCTTGAGCCGGCGGCCAGCGTTGCTGATGGCCAGCTCGGCCAGTGCCAGGCCGGTTTCCGGGTTGGCGTTGAGCCACAGGCTGAAGGCATCTTTGACCACGCCGGAGACGAACGCGGCCGCCTCGCGCGAGGACAGACGCTCCTTGGTCTGTCCGGAGAACTGGGCGTCCTGCATCTTCATCGAGAGGACGAAGGCGATGCGTTCCCAGACGTCTTCCGGGGCCAGCTTGACTCCGCGTGGCAGCAGGTTGCGGAACTCGCAGAATTCGCGCATGGCGTCCAGCAGGCCCTGGCGCAGGCCGTTGACGTGGGTGCCGCCCTGCGCGGTGGGAATCAGGTTGACGTAGCTTTCCTGCACCGCGTCGCCGCCTTCGGGCAGCCACAGCAGCGCCCAGTCCACGGCTTCCTTGTTGCCGGCCAATGCGCCACAGAATGGCTCTGCAGGCAGGCGCTCGAACTCGCTGACGGCATCGACCAGGTAGGAACGCAGGCCGTCCTCGTAGTGCCATTCGACCTTCTCGCCGGAGGCCTTGTCTTCGAAGCTGACGTTCAGTCCTGGGCACAGTACGGCCTTGGCCTTGAGCACGTGCTTGAGGCGGCTGATGGAGAACTTGAAGGAGTCGAAATACTTGGCGTCCGGCCAGAAGTGCACGCTGGTGCCGGTGTTGCGTTTGCCCACCGTGCCGATGACTTCCAGCTCGCTGGCCTTGAAGCCATCGGCGAAGCTCATCTGGTATTCGTTGCCATCACGTTTGACGGTGACCACCACGCGGGTCGACAGGGCATTGACCACGCTGATGCCGACGCCATGCAGACCGCCGGAGAACTGGTAGTTCTTGTTGCTGAACTTACCGCCTGCGTGCAGCTTGGTGAGGATCAGTTCGACACCCGGCACGCCTTCTTCAGGGTGGATGTCCACCGGCATGCCACGGCCATCGTCGAGCACTTCCAGAGAGTTGTCCTCGTGGAGGATCACCTGGATCGATTTGGCATGGCCGGCCAGGGCTTCGTCGACGCTGTTGTCGATGACTTCCTGGGCTAGGTGGTTGGGGCGTGTCGTGTCGGTGTACATGCCCGGGCGCTTGCGCACCGGGTCGAGGCCGGAAAGGACTTCGATGGCGTCTGCGTTATAGGCGTTCTGCTGGGCCATAGGGTCTCTTGTTCGTCAATTGAGTGCGGAAAAGTCGATATCGCGCCAGAGTGTGGCGTTGATGCCGGCAAAAGCGAAGAGTATCGGAAGGCGTTCCACGAAGCCCTGAAAACCGTGGTCGCCACCCGCCTGGATGCGCAGGGCGCAGGCGCGGTAGTAACGCTCGGCGTCGCGGTAGTCGAGGGTCTCGTCGGCGGTCTGTAGCCAGACCTGATAGCGCGCCGTGTCGGTGGGCGGCGCAACGTCGAATTCGGCCAGGGCATCGACGTGATCCTGAGTAAGCTCCCAGGTTTCGTCGCTGTAGTAGTTCTTCTGCGGCCCCAGATAACCGTCGAAACGCAGGTGCGGTCGTACTGCAGGGTTGATCAGCAGGGCCTTGAGTCCGTGTTGCTCGGCCAGGTAGGTGGCGTAATAACCGCCCAGGGAACTGCCCACCAGAAGTGGCGAACCCAGCTCGCTGACGAGCGTTTGCAACTGGGCCATGGCCTGGCGCGGATGGTGATGTAGGGCCGGCACGCGCAGTTGCTCTGCCAGGCCCAGATGGGCCATGGCGCGGCTCAACTGGCTGGCCTTGTGCGAGGCTGGCGAGCTGTTCAGCCCATGTATATAGAGGATGGATGCGGTCATGGAGCGGGAGGCTACTCGTCCGGGGCCTCAAGCTGCAAGCTTCAAGCTGATTGGGGGTATGTCAGTAACCCTTGACGCTGTAATCCACTTCGAAATGGATGCCGGTGACACGTGATACGCCGGTCTCCAGGGTGCCGTCGGCATGCAGGCGTAACCAGCGGTAGCCGGGGGCTTCGCTGCTGACCTGGAAGTCTTCGCTGCCTGGGGCGAACTGCACGCAGGTCGACGGCGAGGCGAGCAGGCGCAGGTTACCGCGCATCTGGTCGAACTCCTGGTGAATATGCCCCCAGAGCACCGCGCGCGCCTGTGGGTGGCGGCCCAAGATGGCGAACAGCGCATCGGCGTTGCGCAGGCCAATGGGCTCCATCCACTTGCAGCCGATGGACACCGGGTGATGGTGCAGGCAGATCAGGTGATGGCGTTGCGGGGCTTCGCTCAGGGCGCGTTCAAGCAGTTCGAGCTGGTTGTCGGCGAGGAAACCGGGCACTGCGCCAGGGATCGAGGAATCGAGCATGACGATGCGCCAGGCACCGAGGTCGATCACCGGCTCCAGTAGAGTGCTGTCCTTACAGGCCGACTGCATGGGCGGCGTTTCGTCATGGTTGCCGGCCAGCCAGCGGCTAGGTGCGCCGATGCCGCTGGTGAGCTGACGAAAGCGCTGATAGGAGGCTTCGCTGCCATCCTGCGAAAGATCGCCCGTAGCCAGGATCAGGTCGATCTGCGGCTGTTCCTGCAGTACCCGTTCGATCACCCGTTGCAGGCTGTCGCAGGTATCCATGCCCAGCAGCTTGCCGTCCGCTTCGGCGAACAGATGACTGTCGGATAGCTGCACCAGCAGAACCGAGTGATCCGTGGATGGGGTGGGCAGGCTCGGCAAGACCATCTCCTAAGGCATTATCGAGTGAATTATGGTGGTTGCCGCGGCAAAGGGAAAACCCGGCAAGCGGACGCAGATCACAGAAAAAAACGCCGAGGGCATTTTTTGCGCACCTTCGCGCTGATCCTTGTGAGTTGGAGGCAAGAACAGCGTACGCGGCGCTATCGGCAGGGCGGGAGAAAGCTTGATCGCTTGTCGTAAGGTGTTACATCACCGGCTGTGGTTCGTGACCGCAGGCCAGGCAATGACTGAGCCATTCGCCGAGGAACAGGTTGAGCTGGCTCTTTTCGTCCGGCTGATGCATGGCGGCGTTGGGGTAGGGGTAGCGAATGTGCAGGCGCCGGGCGTTCTCGGCGCTCACCACTTCGGCCATGCGGGCGTCGTGGTACACCCGTACCTCCAGCTGCGGCACGGGCAGCCAGGGCAGGCTGTGCTCCTGGCGTACGCGCAGCGTCGTGGTGTACGGGCAGCTCTCCAGCACATCCAGGGCCAGCACGCCGAGCAGGTGCTCGCCCTGGCTCAGGGCGACGCGGCGGCTCTCGGTGTGCTCACGCATGCGCGGCAACAGACGCATCAGGCGCGCATAATTGGCCTCGCAAGCCGCTTGCAGCTCGACCAGGTCGACCCGATAGCGCTCGCGCAGCAGATTCACGACCACATTCCCCGCACTTCTTCGCGGTTCAGGGCCAGCCATTGCAAGGCGATGATGCTGGCAGCATTGTCGATACGTCCGTCGCGTACCGCGCTCAGAGCGTCCTCCAATGGCATCACCTGCACACGGATGTCTTCGCCTTCTTCGGCCAGGCCATGTACGCCGCCGGCACCTTCGCTGATGCAGCGGCCGACGAACAGGTGCACGCGCTCGTTGGAGCCGCCAGGCGACGGGAAGTACTGGGTGATCGGCCACAGCGAGGTGAGCGTCAGGTCGGCTTCCTCGATGGCTTCGCGGCGCGCAACCTCCTCAGGCTCCTCGTCCTTGTCGATCAGGCCTGCCACCAGTTCCAGCAACCAGGGATTGGCGACCTTCTCCATGGCACCGACGCGGAACTGCTCGATCAGCACCACTTCATCACGTTGCGGATCATAGGGCAGCACACACACGGCATCGTGGCGCACGAACAATTCACGGGTGAGTTGCGGGCCCATACCTCCAGCGTACTGACGATGGCGCAGTTTGATCCGATCGAGGCGGTAGAACCCGCGGAAGCAGGTCTCGCGCTCGATGATGTCGATGTCATTTTTGTCCATGGGCACTCCAGATGGCCGTAACGGGCCAAACTGCGCCCGTTACGCATCACACTAGCGAGCATTGCGCTCGTCTATCAAGCCATCGCTGACAGAAAGTGCGCTCTTACACCTTCTGGTAGAGCTGGCTACCTTGTGCCTTGAACTCTTCAGCCTTGGCCTGCATACCCTGCTCGGCGTCCAGGTCGACGGTGCCGATGAGCTGTTCCTTGGCGTATTCACGCACTTCCTGGGTGATCTTCATCGAGCAGAACTTCGGTCCGCACATGGAGCAGAAGTGCGCCACCTTGGCCGATTCCTTGGGCAGCGTCTCATCATGGAATGCGCGCGCGGTGTCCGGGTCGAGGCCGAGGTTGAACTGGTCTTCCCAGCGGAACTCGAAGCGCGCCTTGGACAGTGCGTTGTCTCGGATCTGCGCGCCCGGATGCCCCTTGGCCAGGTCGGCAGCATGCGCGGCGATCTTGTAGGTGATGATGCCGGTCTTCACGTCATCCTTGTTCGGCAGGCCCAGGTGTTCCTTGGGCGTGACGTAGCAGAGCATGGCGCAGCCGAACCAGCCGATCATCGCCGCACCGATGCCGCTGGTGATGTGGTCATAGCCCGGGGCGATGTCGGTGGTCAGTGGGCCGAGGGTGTAGAACGGCGCCTCGTCGCAGCATTCGAGCTGCTTGTCCATGTTTTCCTTGATCAGTTGCATCGGCACGTGGCCGGGGCCTTCGATCATGCACTGCACGTCGTGCTTCCAGGCGATCTTGGTCAGCTCGCCGAGGGTTTCCAGTTCGCCGAACTGTGCGGCGTCGTTGGCGTCGGCAATCGAACCGGGGCGCAGACCATCACCCAGGGAGAAGGACACGTCGTAGGCCTTCATGATTTCGCAGATGTCTTCGAAATGGGTGTAGAGGAAGTTCTCTTTGTGATGCGCCAGGCACCACTTGGCCATGATCGAGCCGCCACGGCTGACGATGCCGGTGACCCGCTTGGCGGTCAGCGGTACATAGCGCAGCAGCACGCCGGCGTGGATGGTGAAATAGTCGACGCCTTGTTCGGCCTGCTCGATCAGGGTGTCGCGGAACAGCTCCCAGGTCAGGTCTTCGGCAATGCCGCCGACTTTCTCCAGTGCCTGGTAGATCGGCACGGTACCGATCGGTACCGGCGAGTTGCGGATGATCCACTCGCGGGTTTCGTGGATGTGCTTACCGGTGGACAGGTCCATCACGGTGTCCGAGCCCCAGCGGATGCCCCAGGTCAGCTTGGCCACTTCTTCCTCGATGGAGGAACCGAGGGCCGAGTTGCCGATATTGCCGTTGATCTTCACCAGGAAGTTGCGGCCGATGATCATCGGCTCCAGCTCCACGTGGTTGATGTTGGCCGGGATGATGGCGCGGCCACGGGCGACTTCGCTGCGCACGAACTCGGGGGTGATCTCTTTCGGGATGGCGGCGCCGAAGCTGTGGCCAGCGTGTTGTTCGTTGAGCAGGCCGGCTTCACGCGCCTCGGCCAGCTTCATGTTCTCGCGGATGGCGATGTATTCCATCTCGGGCGTGATGATGCCCTTCTTGGCGTAGTGCATCTGGCTGACGTTATGCCCCGCCTTGGCCCGACGCGGGTTGCGCACGTGAGCGAAGCGCATCTTGGTCAGCTCGGCATCGTTCAGGCGGCGCTGGCCGAATTCGGAAGACAGGCCCGGCAGTTTCTCGGTATCGCCGCGATCCTCGATCCAGGCGCTGCGCACATCGGCCAGGCCCTTGCGCACGTCGATGGTGACGTTCGGGTCGGTATAGGGGCCGGAGGTGTCGTAGACGGTAACCGGAGCGTTGATCTCGCCACCGAAGTCCGTCGGGGTGACGTCCAGGCTGATCTCACGCATCGGCACGCGAATGTCCGGGCGCGAGCCCTGTACATAGACTTTCTGCGAACGGGGGAAGGGCTTTACCGACTGTTGATCGACCTGTGCAGATTCACTCAGGTTCTTTTGTTGTTGTGCGCTCATCAAGGCTCTCTCCGGGATGGTTGTCGGAGCAGAACCTGAAAAGAGGAGGGGCGAAGGCGCACCACTGGCGGTGCCGAGAGGACTCGCCGGTCTACTGGCGAGGACATCTTGTTCCCTACGCAGGCCTTAACCTGATCAGGTTCAACGGGATCCGGCAGCTGCCAATCTCAGCCCCGCATTTGGGGCACCCCGACAAGAACTCGGGCAGTCTAAACAAGCTGATGAGAGAAAACCAACTCGGCGGTCAATAAAGTTCGACCCGTGCGTCGGAAAGCGACTAATGCCGCTGCTGATGGCGGATTGTTCCCGACGAGCAACATAGCTTGCCGCCAGCTAGACTGATGCCGTCCATGGCGCGCTTGACCCCCGCCTGTGGCGCCCCGTAGCCTTGCCGATTACCGCCTATTCAAGGATCGACATCCATGTTGCGCAGACTTTCCCTGGCCATCGCCGTGGCCGCCGCTTCGGTCGGCCTGGTTCAGGCCGAAGAGGCCCCGCTGTCCAGCAAGACCGACCTGGTCACCGTGTATCAGGAAGCGGCGAAGAACAATGCCGATATCGCCGCCGCGCGCGCCGATTACCAGGCCCGTCGTGAAGTGGTGCCGCAGGCGCGTGCCGGCTTGCTGCCCAACCTGTCGGCCGGCGCCAACTACGGCGACACGCGCACCGAACTCGACTCCCCCAGCACGACCATTTCGCGCAGTGGCCTGGTATATCAGGCCAACCTCAGCCAGCCGCTGTTCCGCGCCGACCGCTGGTTCCAGCTGCAGGCGGCCGAGGCCACCAGCGAGCAGGCTTCGCTGGAGTTGTCCGCTACCGAGCAGAATCTGATCCTGCAGAGTGCGGAAACCTACTTCGCCGTGTTGCGTGCCCAGGACAACCTGGCCTCGACCAAGGCGGAGGAAGCCGCATTCAAACGCCAGCTGGATCAGGCCAATGAGCGTTTCGATGTTGGCCTGTCCGACAAGACCGATGTGCTCGAAGCGCAAGCTGGGTTCGATACCGCACGCGCCAACCGCCTGCTCGCCGAGCGCGCGGTTGATGATGCCTTCGAAGCCCTGGTGGCCCTGACCCACCGTGATTACATGGCCGTCGAAGGGATCGTCCACAGCCTGCCAGTGCTGGCGCCGACGCCCAACGACGCCAAATCCTGGGTCGATACCGCCGCCGCGCAGAACCTCAACCTGCAAGCCAGCCTTTATGCTGTGACTGCTGCCGAGGAAAACCTGCGTCAGCGCAAGGCAGGTCATGCGCCGACCCTGGATGCGGTGGCCAGCTACCAGCAGGGCGACAACGACAGTTTGGGTTTCACCAACTCCGGCGGGCTCCCTCGTTACAGCGGTGACGTTTCGCAGCGCTCCATCGGCCTGCAACTGAATATCCCGATCTACAGCGGCGGCCTGACCAGCTCGCAAGTGCGTGAGGCCTACCAGCGTCTGGGCCAGACCGAGCAACTGCGTGAGAGCCTGCGTCGCCAGGTGGTGCAGAACACCCGCAACCTGTTCCGCGCGGTGAACACCGACGTGGAAACCGTGCAGGCGCGTCGTCAGTCGATCATCTCCAACCAGAGCGCGCTGGAAGCCACCGAGATCGGCTACCAGGTCGGGACCCGCAACATCGTCGACGTGCTCGATGCCCAGCGCCAGCTGTACAGCGCTGTGCGTAACTACAACGATGCACGCTACGACTACATCCTCAACAACCTGCGCCTGAAGCAGGCTGCCGGCACCCTCAGCCCGGCTGATCTGGAGGCCCTGGGTAGTTTCCTCAAACCGGACTACAACCCGGACAAGGACTTCCTGCCGCCGGATCTGGCTTCCGCCGCCGAGGAGCGCCTGAAGAACAATCAGGACTTCTGAGTCGTTCGCTGCAAACAAGAAGCCCGACGCAAGTCGGGCTTTTTGTTTATGGCGCTCATCCCGTAGGGTGCGCCGGGCGCACCGGCGATATTGGGGGGGCCATAGTGCGCGCGGTGTTCAGCCGCGGATGCTCCTCCCGGATTGCATCCGGGCTACATCAGGCGGCGCAATCCATTCAGCAACCGCTCCAGCGCCCCCTGGTTGGCCTTGAGTACAGCTAGGCCAGCCTGGCCCATGCGCTGCACCTCGCCGGGCTCGCTCAACAACTGCGCAACTTTGTCTGCCAGCTGCGTTTGATTGTCGACCTCGCCCAGCGCTCCGGCCTCACGCAACTGCGCGGCGATTTCCAGGAAATTGAACAGGTGCGGCCCGCTCAGTACTGGTTTGCCCAAGGCGGCTGGCTCCAGCAGGTTATGCCCGCCGTTGGCCACCAGGCTGCCGCCGACGAAGGCGATATCCGCCAGCGCGTAGAGAAACAGCAGCTCACCCATGGTGTCGCCCAGCAGCACCTGGTCACCGGCCTGCACGGATTCACCCGTGGAGCGTCGGCGTGTCGTCAGCCCTTGATTGATGCAGAGCTCATAGACCGAGTCGAAGCGCTCGGGGTGACGCGGTACCAGAAGCAGCAGCGCGTCGGGTGATTTGCTCAGTAGCTGGCGATGAGCGGCGAGGATGATTTCGTCTTCACCGGCATGAGTGCTGGCGGCGATCCACACCGGGCGTTGTTCGGCCTGCCACTGGCGGCGCAACTCGACAGCACGCTGCAGCAGCTCGGCATCGATCTTCAGATCGAACTTGATCGAACCAGTCACCTCCACGCAGTCAGGGCGTGCGCCCAGATCGAGAAAGCGCTGAGCTTCGGCCTGGGTTTGCACCGCGATCAGCGACAGCTCGGCGAGCATCGGTGCTGTCAGCTTGCGAAAGCGCGCGTAACCGCGTGCCGAGCGCTCGGACAGGCGCGCATTGGCCAAGGCCACCGGAATGCCGCGCTTGGCACATTGATGGATATGGTTCGGCCACAGTTCGGTTTCCATCACCACGGCCAGGCGTGGCTGTACTCGATCGAGAAAACGTGCGGCGGCCCAGGGCAGGTCATAGGGCAGGTAGCAGTGTTGCACGCTGCTACCGAACATCGCCTGAATGCGCTCGGAGCCGGTCGGGGTCATGCAGGTGACGGTGATCGGCAGTTCGGGATAACGCGCCTGCAGCGCGCGGATCATGGGCGCGGCGGCGATGCTTTCACCGACCGATACCGCGTGTACCCAGATGCCGCCTGGCTTCATCGCGGGCAGGCCAAGGGAGAAACGTTCCTTGACGCGGTGAGCGTAAGCCGGCGCCTTGCGCGCGCGCAGCGCCAGGCGCAGGGCGATCAGAGGCAGGGCCAGGTGCAGCAGCAGGGTATAGAGGAGTCTGTTCATGGGGGCGCAGCTTATCGCCGCCGGCGGTGCGCTGGAAGGGCGGTCATACCTGCGGACGCAGCAGTTCGCGCGCCAGACAATCAGCCAGCCAGTTGGCCGCGGGGCCGAGCGCACCGTCACGGCGGCATACCAGCTCCACCACCAGCGGCAGTGGTGCCCAGTCGCTGCGCAGTTCCTGCAAGTGGCCCTGATAGGTCGGATACTGCGCCACGTGGCGGGGCAGCCAGGCCCAGCCGAGGCCGCGGATGACCAGCTCGGCCATCACGTAGAAACTGTCGGCGCGCCACGCCAGCGGACTGATCTGTTCACCGCCGGGGTAGTGGCTGTCCTGCGGTGTCATCAGTAACTGACGGTGTTCGGCCAGGTCACGGCGCTCCACGCTAACGAGCCCCGCCAGCGGATGTTGCGGGCTGCATACCGTGACCATCTCGATGGTGCCCAGGCGCTGGCTCTCCAGTTCCCTTGGCATCTGCCCGTGGTGAAACAGCAGGCCCAGGTCGGCCTGGTGCTGCAGCAGCTTGCGCGCCACGTCGCCCTGCGCGCCGCTGGACAGTTGCACTTCGAGCAGGGGAAAGGCGTCGGCGAGTGCCTCCAGGCTGGCCAGTACCGGTTGATAGGGCATGGCCTCGTCCTGTGCCAGGCGCAGACGCGCCTCCTCGCCTCGTGCCAGGCCGAGCGCGCGGCCATCCAGGCGTTCGCATTGCTGCAATACGCTACGGGCCTGCTCCAGCAGCGCCGTACCTGCCTCGGTCAACTGAGGCTGACGCCCGCTGCTACGTTCGAACAGGGTGACGCCAAGATCACTTTCCAGCAGGGCGATGGCGGTGCTGACGGCCGACTGCGCGCGTCCGACCTCTCTTGCTACCGCTGAGAATGACCGGCATTCGGCGGTGCGGATGAACAGCTGCAGCTGATCGAGATTCCAGTTCATGGTTGGCCTATCTTAAAAGTAGATAGGTAATGACTTTATCCCATCATGGGAGAACTTAGAATGGCGGCCATCTTTCAGGAGTCGCCATCATGCCCGGATACCTCTATCTCGCCATTGCCATCGCGGCCGAAGTGGTCGCCACGACCTCGATGAAGGCTATCGATGGCTTCAGCAAGCCGCTGCCGTTGCTGCTGGTCATTGGCGGCTATGGTATCGCCTTCTGGATGCTGACCCTGGTGGTACGTACCATCCCGGTGGGTATCGCCTACGCCATCTGGGCGGGGTTGGGCATTGTGCTGGTCAGCATCGCCGCTCTGTTCATCTACCAGCAGAAGCTCGATCTGCCGGCGGTGCTGGGCATGGGGCTGATCGTCAGCGGCGTGGTGGTGATCCAGCTGTTCTCCAGTTCCACCGGCCACTGAGTCCCGTGCGTATCTGAGGCCTTTCGGTGCGTGCGAGCTGGGTGGCGCCGCGACGGCCTACGGGTGTTGCCTGAAGCCGTTATACTGCCCGCCTGTTTTTCGCCGAGGCCCGTTCATGTCCCAGTCTCTCAGCACCGATGTCCTGATCGTCGGCGGTGGTATCGCCGGCCTCTGGCTCAATGCGCGCCTGCGTCAGCAGGGCTTCGCCACCGTGTTGGTGGAGTGCGGCAGCCTGGGTGGCGGACAGAGTCTGAAGTCGCAGGGCATCATCCATGGCGGCGCCAAGTATGCCCTGCATGGCGCGCTGACTGGCGCCTCCGAAGCCATCGCCGACATGCCGCGACGCTGGCGCGAAGCACTGGCCGGCAATGGCGAGCTGGATCTCTCAGGCGTGCGCATCCTGTCCGATGCCCATTACCTGTGGTCGCCCGGCACCCTGGCGGGCAACCTCACCAGTTTCTTCGCCAGCAAGGCCGTGCGTGGCCGCGTCGATCAGGTCAAGGGTGAGCAATTGCCACCTGCGCTGCAGCATCCGAAATTCAAGGGCAAGGTCTATCGTCTCGCCGAGCTGGTGCTCGATGTGCCGAGCCTGATCGCCCGTCTGGCCGAGCTCGCCGGTGATAGCCTGCTGGCCGCCGAGCGTATCGAACCGCTGCAGGAGAATGGCGAGCTGTGCGGGCTGATCGTCGACGGTCGTGAGATTCGCGCGCAGCGCGTGGTGCTCAGTGCCGGGGCCGGCAATGCCGAGCTGCTCGCGGCGCTGGGTATCGAACAGCCCGCTCAGCAATTGCGTCCTTTGCATATGGTGCTGGCCAAAGGGCCGGCGCTGAAGCCACTGTACGCCCATTGCCTGGGTGGCGGGCCGAAGCCACGAGTCACCGTTACCACCCATCCGGCAGCCGATGGTCAGTGGGTCTGGTACCTCGGCGGCGATCTGGCCGAGGCCGATGGCGTGGCACGCGATGAAGCGGCGCAGATTCAGGCCGCGCAAAAGGAAATGGCGGCTCTGCTGCCCTGGGTCGACCAGAGCCAGACGCGCTGGGCCACGCTGCGCGTGGATCGTGCCGAACCTGCACAGTCGGGCCTGGTACGCCCGGATAACGCCTTTCTCGCCGAGCAACAGCATCTGCTGGTGGGCTGGCCGACCAAGCTGGCGCTGGCGCCGGACTTCGCTGATCGCGTGCTGGCGACCTTGCAACGGGATAACCTGCGGCCGGCTGCACATGCGCTGCTTCCCGAATTGCCGCGCCCACCACTGGGACAGCCGGTGTGGGAGGCTTTGCTGCCATGAACACCCTGCACGATCTGCATCGCCCGTTGGGTTCCACCGGCTTGCGGGTTTCGCCGCTGGGTCTGGGAACGGTCAAGCTCGGTCGTGATCAGGGGGTGAAATACCCCAACGGTTTCACCATCCCGGATGATGCCCAAGCCCTGGCGTTGCTGCGGCAGGCGCGCGAACTGGGCATCAACCTGATCGATACCGCGCCGGCCTATGGTGTCAGCGAGCAGCGCCTCGGCCCGCTGTTACGCGGTCAGCGCGATGAGTGGGTGATCGTCAGCAAGACCGGCGAGGAGTTCGAGCAGGGACAGTCGTTCTTCGACTTTTCCGCCGCGCATACTCGCCTGTCGGTGGAGCGTAGTCTCAAGCGTCTGGAGACCGATCATATCGACCTGCTGCTGGTGCATTCCGACGGTCACGATCTGGCGGTGCTGCGTGATACCGGCGTGTACGAGACGCTCGCAGCGCTCAAGCGTGAAGGCAAGATCCTTGGTTACGGGATTTCCGGCAAGACCGTCGAGGGTGGTCTGTTGGCGCTGGAACAAGGTGACTGTGCCATGGTCACTTATAACCTGAGTGAGCAAGGCGAAAAGCCGGTGCTGGACTACGCTGCCAGTCACGCCAAGGGAATTCTGATCAAGAAGGCGCTGGCCAGTGGGCACGCCTGCCTGGCTGATGGGGTCGATCCGGTACGTGCCAGCTTCGAGTTGATCTTCGCTCATCCCGGTGTCAGCAGCGCCATCGTCGGCACCATTACCCCCGCGCACCTGGCGGCCAATGTCGCGACCGTGGCGGCGGTGTTGCAGGGCAACCGCTGAGAACCTATTCACGATCTCGCGAGCTAGAGCGATACAAGGCAAAAACAAGCGAGAAAGCGGAGTTTACGAAGTGTAAATGAGCATTTTGAGCTTGTTTTTAACGCAGTAGCGCCGACGCGCAGCAGATCGTGAACAGGTTCTGAGGCTCTTGGTCACGTCCTCTTACAGGCCTGGGTTGTATTGAATGGTCGGCTTGGGGCAGCCTTGAGCGGTTTTCGCTTCAACCTGACCCTCGTGTGGACGCCGGCGGCCGAGTCGGCTTCATGCCCAGCTGGAACAAGGAGTCGAGATGCCGCGTACGCTGATCCGCAAGGACCCGAGTAACTTCAAGACCCTGCCGCTATTCGTCGAGGCCGGCCCCGATGGCCTGAGATACCAGAGCCTCGGGCAGCCACTGAATTTTCGGCAGATGCTCGAACGGCGTCGGCCAGTGGAGATCGCCGATAGTTCACGCTTCGCGGTGGAGCTGGCCAACCTCGGCGTTTCCGTGCGCCTGACTTTGCGTCTGCACGGGCGCGACTACTGGCTGCTGGTGCGCCAGCGTCGCCCTGACCGTGGTGACACCGTACTCAAGCTGATTTCTGGCTATGTGCCCGCGCATGAGCTGAACTTGCCGCTGCTTACCGCCATTCAGGAAGTGGCCGAAGAGTGTCTGCTGGAAAGTGCGGAAGGCTGGCTGGGCGGGCGTTTCGGCGATACCTGGCTGCCCACGCCCTATCAGGGAGCACTGCGCTACCGCGAGTCGAGTCATTTCCGCCTCAGCCCGTTGTCCGGTGCCGCGCGTCCGGTGCAGTGCGGCAACCTGACCTTGCTCGAACGGCCGCGTGCCTACGTGCATCTGCCCACGGCATCCTTGCAACTGGTCTACGACCTGAGCCTGGAGTTGCCGCGCGATGCCCGCCAGTTGAGCCTGTTCCACGTCGATGAGTGCCTGGAGGATGGCCGGCTGGTGGCGCGTCTGGAGCGTCGTCGTCCGGACATCTATCTGCTGGCCTTGCAGCGCGGTGTGCCCAGCGGCGGGCTGTTCACGCTGCGCAAGGGCGAGTTGTTGCCGGCCAGTACCCGAGGGGTGTGGTTGTCGGAGAGCTTTGCCGAGCAGGACGGCTGGCTGGTGCGTGATGAGCGGATTCGCTGGAAGGATTGGCTGAGCCGCTTCGCGGCATCGACGCCGCAGCGCGTCTCAGTTGGCGCGTAGGGCGGGTGCAACCCGCCGTTGGCCGTCTGGCGGGTTGCACCCGCCTACATGGGCTGCGCCGCTTTCACACTCGGTTGTCGTGCATGCGCGTCAGTTGCCGCTCCAGCAGCGCTGGATAAGGATCGAGCAGACGCTCCACGCAACTGGCACCTTCCGGGCTGGCGATCGGGCGGATGCGGGCGCGCTGGCGAGCCAGTGCATCTTGGGCAACCCGTTGTTCGACCAGCAGCAGGTTGCGGCTGTGCTGTGACAGGGCCAGTGCATCCAGGGCGCTGTCGCTGAGCAGCAATTCGGTCTGGCTCAGTTCTTCCAACCCGCTGCCCAGGGTCAGCCCCAGTTGCAACTGCAGGGTGATGCCACTGTCTGCGACTTCGATCTGCAAGGCATGGCCCAGGGCGCGCATCAGCTCGCCGCAGCAGATGGCGTGGGTCAGGTAGTCCTCACCGCATTCGCGTTCATGGAACAGGATCAGGCTGCTGCCGTCCTTGAGCGTGTGCAGTTGGCCCTGATAAAGCGCAGCAGCCTGTTCCATGCACGCCCGGTAGCGTTCCAGCAGATCCAGCAGGCGCGTACGCGGCAGGCGTCGCAACTGCTCCTGAGCGCCAAGCTGGATCGCCAGAACGGCGCTGGCTTGCGAAGGGCGTGGCGGTTTGGCGGCGGGGGCTGGGGCTTCAGACTCGTCACGCAGATCGGAGAAGGGGTCATCCGGTTCTATGGATTCGGGCCACGGCTTGAGCGACTCTTCGCCGTCATCGCCGAGATCGTGCTCGTCGAATGCATGCTCCGCAGTGGCCGCTTCATCGTCGTCCAGTTCGGAGAAGGCGCTTTCGTCCTGCTCGTGCGGGTAGTTTTCCGCATCATCGAAGACGGAGTCGTCGGGCTCTGGCTCCGGCTTCTCGGGCACCAGGCGCGATTGCAGCTGGCGCGCCAGATCACCGATCTCGTCGTTGCGCCCCGCGCCAGGCGCAGGGTCGTCCGGATCGCGTAGCCATAGGCGCAATTGCAGCAGCGGCGTGGAGATATGCCTGCCGAGACGCATGCTCAGCGATAACGTCAGCGCCAGCAGAATCAGGCTGAGAATGCCCATGCTCTGCAGGCTGATGGTCATCGGTTGTTGGAATTGGCGCATGTCCAGGCTGATGCGCAGTTGCCCGGCGATCACCTCCTGAAAGGTGATCGGCGTGGAGTACAGCCCCTCGGTTTCGCCCAGTACGCTGCGTGTCGGCCGTGCGCCTGCTTCTGCAAGGATGCGGTTGTCGACGCTGTAGATGGCTGCATGCGCCACCAGCGGATTCTTCGCCAGGTTATTGAGCAGTACGTTGAGGCTGAGGATGTCGTTGGACACCAGCAGTTCGGTGGCCGACGCCGCCGTCTGGGTGATCAGCGCCTGGCCCAGTGCATCGGCCTGCTGCTGCATGGCCTGCTTGAACTGCATGCCCATGACCCAGGCGTAGATGACCATGGCCAGCGCCACCAGCAACAGGCTGTGGCTGGCAATACGCAGCACCAGAGGCACCCGCCGCTGACGCAGCGCGTGGAAGATTATGATGAAGAAGTTATCGGGTTTGACGGGCGCAGGCCGGTTCACAGAGCACGGCTCTTGTCGACTGAAGTTGCCGCGCAGTATAGCGAGCGGTCTGGAGTGGGCAAAGCGCGTGGCTGCACGGATCGGGGGGAAACTGGGTAGAATGTGCGCCTTTTCGTCGGCCAGCGGCCAATTCGCCGCTTGCCTGCATCAATCGTTTGCCTTGGAGGGTGCGTCTTGCGCGAAATCGTCCTGATCAATATCACCGGCGAGGATCGCCCCGGACTCACCGCAGCCATCACCGGCGTATTGGCGCAGGGTGGGGTGAATATCCTCGACATCGGCCAGGCGGTGATCCACGACACCTTGTCGTTCGGCATCCTCATCGAGATTCCAGACAACGGCCGTTCCCAGGCCGTACTCAAGGATCTGCTGTTCACCGCCTACGAACTCGATCAGCAGGTGCGTTTCACCCCGGTATCCGAAGACGACTATCGGCAGTGGGTCGGTGGCCAGGGCAAGGCTCGTCATATCGTGACGCTGCTGACGCGCAAGGTCAGTGCCGAACAGTTGCAGCGGGTCAGCGCGATCACCGCCAAGTACGACCTGAACATCGACCATATCGACCGTCTTTCCGGGCGCATGCCGCTGGATATGCCGGCCGAGCAGGGCAAGGGCTGCATCGAGTTTTCCGTGCGTGGCGAGCCTGCCGATCCCGCGGCCCTGCGTGCCGAGTTCCTCAGCGTGGCGCAGGAGTTGAACGTCGATATCGCCTTCCAGCGTGATTCGGTGTTCCGCCGCAACCGCCGTCTGGCCGTGTTCGACATGGATTCGACGCTGATCGAGGCCGAGGTGATCGATGAGTTGGCCAAGGCGGCTGGAGTCGGCGAGCAGGTGGCGGAAATCACCGAGCGCGCCATGCGTGGCGAGCTGGACTTCCGCGCCAGCTTCAAGGAACGCCTGGGGCTGTTGCAGGGTTTGTCGGAGGACGTGCTGGAGGAGATCGGCGCCTCGCTGCGTTTGACCGAGGGCGCAGAGGTGCTGTTTGCCGAGCTCAAGCGCCTGGGCTACAAGACCGCGATTCTTTCCGGCGGCTTCACCTACTTCGCCAAGCAACTGCAGGCCAAGTTGGGCATCGACTACGTGTTCGCCAACGAGCTGCAGATCGAGAACGGCAAGGTCACCGGTGTCGCGGTCGAACCTATCGTCGATGCCCAGCGCAAGGCGGACTTGCTGCGCGAACTGGCGCAGAAGGAAGGCTTGCAACTGGAGCAGACCATCGCCGTCGGCGACGGCGCCAACGATTTGCCGATGCTCGGGCTGGCCGGCCTTGGTGTGGCGTTTCGTGCCAAACCGCTGGTCAAACAATCGGCAAAGCAGGCGATATCCACCCTGGGCCTGGATGGAATTCTCTATTTACTGGGCTTCCGTGATCGCGAGGGGCAGGACTGAATCTCGGTTCCTCGGTAATGAAAAAGCCGCCTGTTCAGGCGGCTTTTTCGTTTCTGCGGCGGATTATTCGTCGCCGGCGGAGAAGTCGTAGTCCATCGACTGACTCGGGCCTTGCAGGTAGTAACCCTGGATAAAGTTGACCCCGGCCTGCCACAGCGTGGCCAGTACGCTGGCGCTTTCGACGAAGGGTACGATGGTCAGCTTGGCCTGGGCGTGCAGGCTGCTGAGCAGGGTTTTCAGCGCTTCCTGATTATCGGCGTTGCTCAGATCCTGGGAGAAGGAACCGTCGATTTTGACGAAGTCCACCTGCAGGTGCTTGAGCGTGTTGAACGGGTTCAGCGCGCAGCCGAATTGGCTCAGGGCGATTTTGCAGTGCAGCTCGGCAAGGCCCTGGGTCAGGGTTTTGGCCTGTTTCAGGTAGGCAATGGCATCCGGTTCACTGAACTGGAATACCAGCGAGTCCGATGGTAGGCGAGCGGCCTTGAGTGCCACGCTGAGCCAGGGCAGCAGGGTCTGATCTTGCAGGCTGGCGCTGGACAAGTGCACGAACAGGCGCGTGTTATGGCCTTTGGAGCGGTGGTCGGCCAGAATCTTGATCGAGTTGAGGATCACCCAGCGGTCGATCTTCTCACCCAGGCCGGCATCCTTGGCTGCCGCGAGGAACTGGGCGGGCGGTACTTCTTCGCCCTGGGGGCTGAGCAGGCGCAGCAGCACTTCATAGTGTTCGTGGGCGTCGCCGCGCAGGCTGATGATCGGTTGGAACAGCAGGCGGAAACTGTTGTTTTCCAATGCCTGTTGCACCATCGCCAGCAGGTTGCCGCGGTTGGCGGCGGCGGCCAGTTCGTCGGCCGGATTGAACAGTTTCAGCGCATTGCCATCGGCTAACTCGTCGGCACAACGGTGGGCGCGGTCGATGACTTCCTGGGCCTTGGCGGTCTTCTCGCTGAGGCCGGCAACGCCGATCGACAGGGTGGTTTGCGCTGTGCGCCCGCTGACGTCGAACAGATGGCCTTCGACTTTCTTCAGCAGTGTGGCCAGGTTGGCCTCGCACTGCTCGGGCGTCTGTCCTGGCAGCAGGGCGGCGAACACGTCGTCGCCGAAACGGGCTAATTGGGTCTCGGCCGGGAAGTGCGCGCGCAGCAGGCCGCCAAGGTCGGCAAGCAACAGATCGACGCCGGCCAGACCGATTTCGCCTTGCATGCTGGCGTAACGGTCGACGCGCACATAAGCCAGCGTCGACGGTTGCCCGGTGCTGACTGCACGCTCGGCAGCGCTATCCATCAGTTCGAGGAAGTGGTTGCGGTTGAACAGGCCGGTGACCAGATCCTGACTGCTGATCTCGCGAAGTTTCTCTTCCAGCTCTGCATTGGAGGTTTCCGCGCGGATCACCACCTGAATGCAGGGTTCGCCGTCATAGGTGGCGGGCGAGAAGCTCATTTGCGCGGCGAAACTGCTGCCATCGGCACGAATGCCCTGGCAGCTCAACTCGGCATTGCCTTCGGCGCTCTGATAGTTCTTCAGGAAGTCCTTGAATGCGCTCTGATCAGCACTGGCGATCAGGTCGATCATCGGCATGCCTTCGAGCTCTTCGCCATCTTCGTAGCGAAACAGTTCGAGGTAGGCGCGGTTGGCATAGATATGCATGCCGTCGTGGACGTAGGTAATGGCGTCTACCGAACTTTCCAGCAGCAGCTGACAGCGTTTCTCTGCCTCACGCAGGGCCACTTCGGCGGCGCGACGTGCACGGCGCTCTTCGAGGTTGGCCAGTTCGCGTTTGGCCACCAGCACCAGGCGCTCGTCCTCGCCTTGAGGTAATGCATCCTGGGCACCAAACAGCAGGGCTTCGGTGATGATCTCGGGATCGTTGCCATCGACCAGCTGGATGACCGGAATGTCTTTGGCCTGACGGCGGATGGCGGTGATCGCTTCGCTGGGGTCGAGCTGTTCGCTGCTCGGCGCGCAGATCAGCAGATCCCAGGTCTGTTGCAGGGTTTCTGCCAGGTCATCGCTGGAGGTCAGGCGATGGACGCGCGTGGCATGCCCGGCGTTGCGGAACAGACTGACCAGGCGCTCGGCTTCGTTCTGCGAATCCTCGAGAATCAGCAGGCGGATGGTTTTTTTTTCGATAGCCATAGGATGAATCAATACCGCGCCGAACGTGCGCGAAAAGGCGACAAATGGTGAGTTGGCCGCAGCCTACAGCGACTTCCAGAGTGAGTCAAAATCTTCCTCCCCAGCAGGCTTTTGGCTTTGCGAGGCTGTGACCGGCTTCCCGGCAGTGCCTTCTTCATCGCCCACACGGCGATACTCGAACTGGCTGAAGCTGCCGGTGCTGACCTGCTTGCGAGTCAGCACCGCACGGTGCTCTTCGCCATGGTCGTTGATCAGTACCTTGCTGCCTTCCTGGAAGGGCAGGCGCGGCGTGATGAGGCTGGCAGGACGGGAGATGGCGCTGATTTCCGGCAGCAGCAGGGCACGCAGATACTGGCTGTTCTGCTCGGCCTTGCGCAGCAACTGCAGGCCACAAGGGCGGGCATGCGGTGCGATCAGTTCGATGCCCATTTGCGTGCCGCCACCACGAACCTGGCGAATCCAGCGCACGATGGCCACGCTCCAACCCTGGCTGGGGCTGTCCTGTACGCCCAATAGTTCACCCGCTTGTAACTGGCTGGGAACATCCTTGGGCCAGGACAGGCAGTAGCCGCCGGGGCTGTGGTTGACGATCGCCAGTGGATAGGTGGGATAGGTCTCTCCACTGGTTTCCGGCGGGGCCTGCTCACCAGGCGTCACTTTGGTGTACTGAATTTCCTCGAAGTGGATCTCGTCGGCTGCGCTACGTTGAGCATCGAAGGCATTCGACCAGATGTCCGGTTCGCCAGTGGATGGCTTGAACACAGCGGCGCCGATTTCAACCGGGCGCTTGAGCACTTCGGCAAAGGAGCGGCGGCCGGAGAGGAAGAAATGCAGTGCGGTCATGCCAATGCACAGGGTCAGATTGCCCTGGCCTGCAGTGCGCTGGAAGGTGCGTTCGGCGATATCGCCCCAGGCCGCTGCCACGTGTTGCAGCAAGTCCAGGCTGATGCCGTCGGGAATCATCAGGTGCGATTTGCTGCGCTCTTCTTCAGGGAGCTCCAGGTATTCCTTGATCGCATCGACCAGTGGCTGGGTGTCGATACCCAGCAGGTTATGCAGTTCGCTGCTTTGGTATAGCGACTTGTAGCGCGGTGGGCCGTCGACCTGAGGCGCGAGAACGAACAGGCTATTGGGGTGATCGCCGGGTTGCAGTTTGACCAACGTGCTCCAGGGTTCCAGGGCTTCTGCCAGGCGGGCAATGCCGTTCTGACGCATCTGGTTGGTGCGCGCGCAACCGAGCAGAAGCGCGGTCACGTAGGTTTGTTCGAGGCTCAGGCCGGGAGTATGGCGTGCCAGCGGGTCGCGGATGACCTGGCGTTGCAGGCGCTGCTCACAAGCGATCTGGTACAGCTGGTGCAACTCCAGCCAGAGTCCTTCCGGAACCGGGCAGTAGAGTTGGCTGGCGCGGATCAGTGGGCTGCACAGGCTGTGGCTGGCGCGCTGCAGGGCAACGGCGAGGAGTTGCTCACGCTCTTTGCCGCTGCGCGTCATGGCGCGCGAGATGATCAGCTTGTAACCGACGGCCAGGTGATTTTGCAGGGCCTGGCACAGGTTGGCGACCTTACGCGGGCGTTCATCGAGGACGATGGCCTGATTGAGGAAGTGACGCTCCAGGTGTTGGCAGACGAAGCTGACTTCCGGGCGCAGCAGCTCCAGGAGTTGCAGGCGGTTTTCCGAGGGGGTCAGGAATTGGTTGAGTTCCACCAGGCTCTGATACAGCTGGCGTGCAGTTTCACCGATGTTCGCTTTGGGTAGACCGGCGATCCAGCGCTTGAGATCGCGGGGGCTGCCGTCGCAGAAGCTGAGACTTTGCTTGCTCGGTGTGGGAACGCGCAACAACTGCAGGTGGGGACTCTGTTTATCCATCAAACTCGGATACTCCGGCCACACGGACCAGCGGCTCTAGTAATAGTCTTTCGAACTCTAGCAGCATCTCGCCGCGCTGACAGCCGTTCTATGGAACGGCTGTCGTGTGAGCGTTCGGTTCTATGACCAGATGGTCGATGTTCGGGTTCAGAGGACGAACCTCAGGCTTGCGCATTACCGAGCAACTGTCCCATGCGCACGGGGCTGCCGGCGCCCAGCTCTTCGGCCCACTGCACCTGCTCCGGGCCGAACAGAACGATGGCGGTTGAACCCAGCTTGAAACGTCCCAGCTCGGCACCCTTGGCCAGCTCGATGGGGCCGCGCGACTCTGCGTCGTAACGAGTGCTCTTCAGTTCGCGTTTGGGTGGCGTAACCAGGCCGGCCCATACGGTTTCCACGCTGGCCACGATCATTGCACCGACCAGAACCACGGCCATCGGGCCGCGCTCGGTGTCGAACAGACAGACCACGCGCTCGTTGCGGGCAAAGAGTTCCGGTACGTTTTCCGCCGTGGTCTGGTTGACCGAGAACAGGCGGCCCGGCACGTAGACCATCTCCTTCAGCGTGCCTGCCAGCGGCATATGGACGCGGTGGTAGTCCTTGGGGGAAAGGTACACGGTGGCGAACTGACCACCCATGAAGGGGGCGGCGCGGCTGGCATCGCCGCCGAGCAGTTCGGTGGCGCTGAAGCTGTGGCCCTTGGCCTGGAAGATACGACCATGCTCGATGGCACCCAGTTGGCTGATCGCACCATCGGCCGGGCTGAGAATTGCACCGGGGGTTTCATCCAGCGGGCGGGCGTCGTCTTTCAGTGCGCGGGTGAAGAAGGCATTGAAGTGTTCGTATGCGCTCAGCTCTTCGACCTGGGCTTCGCTCATGTTGACCTGGTACTGCTTGGCGAACCAGGCGATCAGGCGATTCTTCAGCCAGCCGATGCGGCATTCGGCCACGCAGCCGATCAGGCGCGAGAGCAGATGGTGAGGCAGCAGGTACTGGCTGAGGATAAAAAGACGTTGTTTCATCGTGTTTCCTTGAGGGTTCGAACCAGGCTGGCATGGCCAGACCGGGGTGCAACGGATTGTCGATCAGGCTCAGCGTTCGATCGGCGTGTCGGGCAGATTGCCCCACTCGGCCCAGGAGCCGGCATAGGCCTTCACTCGCGGGTAGCCCAGTGACTTGGCCACCACGTAGGTGAAGCCTGAGCGGCGATGGGTCTGGCAGTGAGTGATGATTTCCTTGTCCGGGGTGATGCCCAGATGGTGCAGGACATCGGCAATGTCCGTACGGATACGCATTCCGCGCTGCGGATCCATGCCAGCCGTCCATTCGAAATTGATCGCGCCGGGAATATGGCCACCGCGTGCTGAACTGAGCTTCTCGCCGCGGTATTCATCTGCGCCGCGTACGTCCCAGATTGCCACGTCGGTATCCCCAAGGCGTGACTGGAGGTAGTCGCGCGTTGCCGTGGGTTCGTCGTGCAGCGTCAGTGATACCTGTGTGGGGCGTCGCGCTGGCGTGTCCTGGCTCAGCTCGCGTCCTTCACTGATCCAGGCTTGCAGGCCGCCGTTGAGGAAGTGATGGCGGCTGTGGCCGATTACGTCGAGCAGCCAGATGAATCGTCCGGCCCAGGGGCCGCCTTCATCGTCGTACAGCACGTATGTCGCGTCCGGGCGATGGCCGATATCGGCGAACAGCGCCTCCAGTTGAGTGCGCTCGGGCAGCAGGCCGGGGGCGGGCGGCTGGCCCAGTTGCGTGCGCTTGGCATCGACCCACTGGGCGCCGGGAATATGGCCGGCGGCATAACGTGCAGCGCTACTGAGATCGATCAGGATCAGATCGGCTGCATCCAGGCGCTCGGTCAGTTCGGCGGGCTCGATCACCAGCGGCAGGTTGGCGAAGGCGGACATGACGGCCTCCCTATATGAAAAGAGGTCGATTGTAGCGGAATCCGAGTGGTTCAGCGCCCGCGGCGGGAAAAGCTGGCCAGGGCGCGTTCGATGCACTGTACGGTCTTGCCGAACGCTTGCAGGCAAACATCGTTCAGCGGCTGGCCGCCTTGGTCGGCGACCACCAGCATTACCACGCGACCGTTGCTGGCGATGGAGCGCAGCAGAATATGCTCGCTGGGGAACAGGGCTTTCAGGTTGCCTGGCAACAGTGCGGAAAATTGGGCCACGTTGGCGGGCGTCAGGCGCAGTTGGCCGGGCTGGCTGAGCAGACGGCGCAATACCTGGCTCTGTGCCGGGTCGAGTGCCAGGGTAAGCGCGCCAGCGTCGAGCCCGAACTGTTGCTGGGTTTGCAGTCGGCTATGCAGGCGATCGGCAAGCAGCAACAGGATGCGCCTGAGGCCGCAAGCTTGCAGGGCATCGCGGGCGCATGCAGTCAATTGCGGGACGTTGGTGAAGCTGCTGGGCTCTGCGAGCAGACGAGCGCAGTGCTGGCGCCAGGCGGCGAGGTCATCGCGTTTGGGCGGCGGCGCCACGCTAACGGCAGGCGTCAGGCGATGGGCGTCCCATGGCCAGATCAGGGCCTGCGCTGGATGCCAGAGTGCGTTGTCATGGATCAGGCGGGCGCTGCTGACCGCGTGTAGGTGGACTTCCTGTTGCAGCTCGCTCAAGGGGAGTTGCAGGTAGAGACCGGTGAGTCTTTGCCAGCGCAGGCTGTGGTCGGTATTCCAGGCATGGTGGGCGGACACGGCCAGGCCATTGGCCAGCAATACGCAGTTGCTCGGTTGTGTCAGCCAGTGGCGCAGCGGCGTATCGGCATCGAGCATCTGCTGCTGATGCAGCGGGTGTTCGTTGTCGCGGGCGATGTGCAACGCCTTGACCAACTGGCGACGATCACGCTCCAGCAGGCGGTAGCCTCGCACGATCCATTCCGGTAGGCGCCAACGCTCGGCCAGCTTGACGCACAGTTGGATCAGCGGAACGCCGAGCAAATCCTTTTCGACCTTCGCCGGGCGTTCACCCTTGAGCAGAACGCGCTGCTCCCATGCTTCGAAAAGCTGAGGGTGTGCGCACAGTAGCGGCCAGATCGGCGCGAGAAACAGCAGGCTACAACCGTGCAGCTCATTCCACAGGCGTGCCAGGCGTGCCCCAAACAGGCCACGGGCCTGTTGGCTGGCATGCTGGCTGATCAACAGGATTTGCCGGAATGCCAGGGGGATTTCGTGCTCGGGCAGGGCTGGCGCCTGGTTCAGTAGCGCTTCGCAACGGCTCAGCCCTAGGCGCGACAAGGCGGTTTCGACGCTTTCGGCCGGGTCGCTGAGGCTATTGCCTGACTGATTGGCTTCGCGCAATACCTGCAGGGCGAAGGAGGGGCTCAGTTCGATCGCCTCGGCAATTTCGCGCCAGGTGCGGCGGCTGTCGGCAAGGATGCGACGCAGGCGCAAGTGTTGTTGCTGCTCGATTGGCAGTGGCAACTTGCCCAGTTGTTGTAACCAGGCATCCAGAGTGCGTGGTAGAGACTTTGACGTCGACATATTGGCTCGAGTCGAACTGGCTTTTGACCATAACTGGCTATAGTCTGGCGTATAAGTTCCGATAATTAGAAGGGTTGTTTTTAATAACCCATCCTCTAGGCTCTGCAAGCGTCTCTTTCATGGCAAAAATCATAGGCATCATTGTCGTCTTTGGCTGCGTATTCGGCGGGTTCATGCTTTCGGGCGGGAAGCTGATGGCATTGGTGCACCCCTTCGAAGTGATGATTATCGGTGGTGCGGCGCTGGGTGCATTCCTGCAAGCCAACCCCGGCAGCATGTTCATGACGGTATTTAAAAAGTCGCTGAGCATGTTTGGCAGCCGTTTCACTCATGCTTATTACCTCGAAGTGCTCAAGCTTCTGTATGAAATCCTCAACAAGAGTCGCCGCGAAGGCATGATGGCCATCGAGGCGGATGTCGAGGATCCCAACGCCAGTCCGATCTTCAGCAAGTATCCAGGCGTACTCAAAGATGCGCGGATGACCGCGTTCATCTGTGATTACCTGCGCATCATGTCGTCCGGCAACATGGCCCCGCATGAGCTGGAAGGGCTGTTCGACATGGAACTGGCCAGCCTCAAGGAGGAAGTCGAGCACCCGGCTCATGCGGTCGCCAAGGTTGCCGACGGCATGCCGGCGATGGGTATCGTTGCGGCGGTTCTGGGTATCGTGATCACCATGTCGATTCTGGCCGAGGCGGACAACGCGCAGATCGGTGAGAAAGTGGGCACCGCACTGGTCGGTACCTTCCTCGGGATTCTCGCCTCTTATGGCTTCTTCGGGCCGCTGTCGGGCGCGCTGGAGCATGATGCCAAGGAGGAGCTGAACCTCTATGAAGCGATCAAGGCGACTCTGGTCGCTTCGGCCTCGGGCATGCCGCCGAGCCTGGCGGTGGAGTTCGGCCGCAAGGTGCTCTATCCGGCGCACCGGCCGAGCTTCAGCGAGCTCGAGCAGGCCATGCGTGGCAACTGAGCCGAGTCGCTGAATCATGGAAAACAACCAACCCATCATCGTCAAGCGGGTCAAGAAGAGCGCTGGCGGGCATCATGGCGGTGCCTGGAAGATCGCGTTCGCCGACTTTGCCACCGCGATGATGGCGTTCTTCCTGGTGATGTGGCTGATGTCTTCGGCTACGCCGGAGCAGAAACGCGCCATTTCCGGTTATTTCCAGGATCCCGTTGGCTTTACCGAAAGTGCCAGCCCCTATGCCATCGACCTGGGCGGCACGCCGACGCCGGCTCCCGAGCGCACGCTGAACCCGGATATGTCGGAAACGCCTGAAAGCCAGCCGGATGAAGTCAACATCAGCTCCGACATGGTCGAGACCCTGGCAGACAAGATGGAGCGCGAACGCCTGGAGTTGCTGCTGCAGGAGTTGCAGAACAAGGTCGAGGAGAATCCGCAACTGCAGCGTTTCAAGGATCAGATCCTGTTCGAGATCACCCAGGATGGTTTACGCATCCAGATCATGGATGCCGAGAACCGACCGATGTTCGCCCTCGGCAGCGCCGAGTTGCAGCCTTATTTCGAGGACATCCTGCTGGCCATGGCCGACACCATTCGCGCGGTGCCGAACAAGATCAGCATCAGCGGCCATACCGATGCCAAGCCCTTCGTGGGGCGCGGTGATTTCGGCAACTGGGAGTTGTCGGCCAACCGCGCCAATGCGGCGCGGCGTACGCTGATCGCGGGTGGCTATTCCGAAGATCAGGTGGCGCGCGTGGTGGGCTACGCCTCGTCGGCGCTGTTCGATCGCGAAGACCCGCTCAATCCGGTCAATCGGCGTATCGACATCATCGTGCTGACCAAGAAGGCGCAGCGCGCCATCGAGGGCGAACAGGGCGCTGACGAAGGGGCGGCCGCTCCGGCTGCATCGGATGCGCCGCCTGCCGCCCAGGCGCCGAACGATCAGGCACCGAGCGGTGCGCCAGGCGACCCGCTACCAGCCGACCAGGTGCGCCAGCGCCTGAATATCTTCGAAGATGGCGCTCTGCAGTTCGATCAACTGAACAATCAGTAATCGTCTTCCGGCAGGCTGGCGAGGATGTGTCGGTAGCTGGCCATGCGTTGAGGTTGCACGCGGCCATCTTCCAGTGCCTGTAACAGCGCACAGCCAGGCTCGCGGTCGTGCTTGCAGTCGCGAAAGCGGCAGCGGCCGAGCAGGTCGTGGAACTCGATGAAACCTGCCTCCACATCATCACGGCTGACATGGCCCAGGCCGAATTCGCGGATACCGGGCGAGTCGATCAACTGGCCGCCGCCTGGGAAGTGGAACAGTCGTGCCGTGGTGGTGGTGTGCGTGCCCTTGCCGGTCAGCTCCGACAGCGCGCCGACGCGGGTGTCGACGCCAGGCAGCAACCCATTGACCAGCGATGACTTGCCCACGCCGGACTGGCCGACGAATACGCTGACATTGCCGTCCAGGCGTTGCTTCAACTGCTCCATGCCATCGCCCTGATGGGCCGAAACCTCCAGCAGCGGATAGCCCAGTTGGCGATAGACCTTGAGCAACGCATCGAGCGCCCCCTGATTCTGTTCGTCGATCAGGTCGGCTTTGTTCAGCAGCAGCAAGGGATGGATGCCGGCGTGCTCGGCGGCCACCAGATAGCGGTCGATCAGGTTGGCGTGCGGTTCGGGCAGTGGGGCGAAGACAATGACGATCTGGTCGACGTTGGCGGCGACCGGTTTGAGCTGGCCGCGCATGTCGGGCCGGCATAGCTCGCTGCTTCTCGGCAGTTGCGCGACGATTACGCCGTCGCCCTGATTGCCGGGGCGCCAGACCACCTGATCACCAGTGACCAGCGCCGGCAGGTTGGCGCGCAAATGGCAGCGGAATATCTGCCCGGCCAGTTCGCCCTGCAGGCCTTCGATTTCCACCTGGACGCCGAAGTGAGCGATCACCAGGCCGGTCTGCTCCGGCCCCAGGTCTCCGCCTTCCAAGGCTTCCATTGCCCGCGACTCGCGCTTGGCGGCGCGGGCGGCGCGCTCGCCCTGAATCTTTTCGATCCGCCAGTTCTGGCGGCGATTGAGTTGGCGTTTGGCCATGGAGTTTCCGGGGTGGTGGAGAGTTGATCGCGGCGAGTTTAGCATGAGCGCTCGGCGGCCATTCGGCTGCCAGCAGCAGAGACTGGGAATGGCGATAGGCGAGGAAAGAGCGGTACTGCGGTTACCGGTGTTGCGGGCCTTGTTGGCGCAAGGCCTGGCCGTGGCCCTGGTGGTGGTGTTGGTGTATCTGCTGGCGTTGCTGCCCTGGCGTATGTCGTTGCTGTCGGTGGCTCTTTTGCAGGGCGTTCTGGCAGCGGTGATTGGCTGGCGGCTTGGCCTGTCGCGCTGGTGGTTATGGATCAATCTGGCTTTTCTGCCGGCTCTGCTCGTGGTGCAGCGCGCTGAATTGCCCGGCTGGCTGTTCCTCTTGGGCTTCGTGCTGTTGCTCCTGGTCAACTGGAACAGCCTGCGCGAGCAGGTTCCGCTTTATTTGAGTGGTCGCAAAGCGCAGCAACGCCTGCAGCAGTGCTTGAGCGAGCGCGAGTTGCCATTGCGTTTCGTTGATCTGGGATGCGGGACGGCAGGCACGCTGCTGCAACTCGCACGACGTTTTCCGCGTGGTCAGTTCGTCGGGGTCGAAACGGCGCCGTTGCTCTTCGTCTTCGCCTGGTTGCGCTGCTTGCTGCAGGAAAACTGCAGCATTCGCTATCAGAGCCTGTGGCAGGTCGATCTGGCGACCTTCGATGTCGTCTACTGCTTTCTCTCTCCGGTGCCGATGCCACGGCTTTGGAGCAAGGCACACACTGAGATGCGCGCTGGTAGCTGGTTGATCAGCAATACCTTCGAGATTGCGGATGTGCCTGCCGACCAGGTGTTCGAGGTCAATGAAGGGCGCCAGACCCGATTGTTGCTCTGGCAGATGAAGGGAGCGGATATCCGCTAGACTTGGCGCCTGAGCCAAGGAGCCTTTCATCATGCAGAACCCCAACAACCTGATCTGGATCGACCTGGAAATGACCGGTCTGGAGCCAGAGCGCGACGTGATCATCGAAATGGCCACTATCGTCACCGATAGCGAGCTGAACGTGCTGGCCGAAGGCCCGGTCATCGCCGTTCACCAGAGCGATGAGGCCCTGGCTGGCATGGATGAGTGGAATGCCCGCACCCATGGCCAGAGTGGCCTGACCCAGCGCGTGCGTGAGAGTCGTATCGACACGGCGGCGGCCGAGGCGCAGACCATCGCTTTCCTCGAACAGTGGGTGCCGAAGGGCAAGTCGCCGATCTGCGGTAACAGCATCGGCCAGGATCGTCGTTTCCTCTACAAGTACATGCCGGCTCTGGAAGCCTATTTCCACTATCGCTATCTGGATGTCTCGACGCTGAAGATCCTCGCCGGCATGTGGGCGCCAGAGGTCAAGGACAGCTTCCAGAAAACCGCCACGCACCAGGCGCTGGACGACATTCGCGAGTCCATCGCTGAGCTTCGCCACTACCGCGAGCACTTCCTCAAGGTCTGATCCGGTATTCCCTGTAGGGTGCGCCGTGCCCTGGCTCCGTAGCCCGGATGCAATCCGGGGAGGCGGACATTCCGCTCCCGGATTGCGCCACGGCTATAAGGCGCCGTGTCGATCCAGTGCCCACTCGACATGCTCGCGTACCAGCGCGGACGGGTACTCGCGCCGCGCCTGCAAGGCTTCCAGTACCGGGATCGTCGAGGGCGCATTGCCCAGGCCGACCGCCAGATTGCGCAGCCAGCGCTCGTAGCCGGCGCGGCGCAGCGGCGAGCCTTCGGTACGGCTGAGAAACTCCTCTTCCGTCCACAAGAACAGTTCGGCCAGGCCGCTGTTGTCCAGACCATGGCGTGGCTGGAAGTCGCCCTGTTCGGTGGGGCGGGCGAAGCGATTCCAGGGGCAGACGATCTGGCAATCATCGCAGCCGAACACCCGGTTGCCGATGGGCGCGCGCAACTCCTCCGGGATCGGGCCTTTGAGCTCGATGGTCAGGTAGGAGATACAGCGCCGCGCATCCAGTACATAAGGGCCGACGAAGGCGGCGGTGGGGCAGATGTCCATGCAGGCGCTGCAGCGCCCGCAATGTTCAGTGCCGTGCGGAGCATCGACCGGCAGCGGCAGGTCGACGAACAGTTCGCCGAGAAAGAAATAGCTGCCGGCCTTGCGGTTGAGCACCAGCGTGTTCTTGCCGATCCAGCCCAGCCCGGCCTGCTCGGCGATGGCCTTTTCCAGTACCGGGGCGCTGTCGACGAAGGCGCGGTAGCCGAATGGGCCGATCTGCTGCTGGATGCGCTCGGCCAGTTGCTGCAAGCGCTTGCGGATCAGTTTGTGATAGTCGCGGCCGAGGGCGTAGCGCGACACGTAGGCCTGCTCTGGTTCCCTCAGGCGCTGAGCCATCTGTGTATCACCGGGCAGGTAGTCCATGCGCAGCGACACCACGCGCAGCGTGCCCGGCACCAGCTCCTGCGGGCGCGAGCGCTTGTCGCCGTGCGCGGCCATATAATCCATCTCGCCCTGATAGCCTGCGGCCAGCCAGCGCTTGAGATGCGCTTCGTGCTCGCTCAACTCGACATCGGCAATGCCAACTTGCTGGAAGCCCAACTCGCGCCCCCAGTCCTTGATGGACAGGGCGAGGGCATTGAGGTCGAGGGCGTGGTCGGACATGGGGCGGGCGCTGGCGTTGGACGTGCGTATAATTCTGCCAGACATCTGCCCTGAGCGAGCCATGCATCGACTTTCCGCTTCTTTGCCCTTGAGCCTGCACAGCGCCGAGCAAGTGCGTGCGCTGGATGCACAACTGATCGCAGCCGGTACGCCAGGCTTCGAGCTGATGCAGCGTGCAGCCCATGCGACCTGGCGCGTTTTGCGCCGGAAGTGGCCTGAGGCCGGCGAGATCACCGTGCTGGCCGGACGCGGCAACAATGCTGGGGATGGTTATCTGATTGCTGCCCTTGCACTGCGCGCGGGTTGGCGTGTGCGGGTGCTGGCAGTGGGTGACGCTGCAGCCCTGGTCGGGGATGCCGCTCAGGCGTGCATGGAGGCCCGTAGTGCAGGGGTGGCTATGCAGCCCTGGAGCGAGTGCGCGCCGTTGTCCGGCGTGCTGGTCGATGCCTTGCTCGGCACCGGCCTGGCTGGCGATGTGCGCGAGCCTTATGCCCAGGCGATACGTCTGATCAATCACAGCGGCCTGCCGGTGCTGGCGGTGGATATTCCGTCAGGGGTGCATGCCGACACTGGCGCGCGGCTTGGTGTGGCGGTGCGCGCCGATCTGACCGTGACCTTCATCGCTCTCAAGTTGGGGTTGTTCACCGGGCTAGGGCCGGAACTGTGTGGGGAATTGCAGTTCGATGACCTGCAGGGTGATGCGCACTTGCTGGCGCAGGCGCCCAGCCTGGCGCAGCGCCTCGATCCTGCCAACCTGCCGCGCCTGGCTGCTCGTTCGCCGGTCGCGCACAAGGGCCAGTTTGGCCATGTGCTGGTGGTGGGCGGCGACCTGGGCATGGGCGGTGCGGCGCTGTTGTGTGCCGACAGCGCCTTGCGTGCTGGCGCTGGCCTGGTGTCGTTGGCCACGCGTGCGGAGCATGTCACGGCGGCCCTGGTGCGCCGGCCGGAAGTCATGTGTGCGGCGGTGAACTCGGCCAACCAGTTGATCGCACTGATCGAGCGTGCCGATGTCTGCGTAGTGGGCCCTGGACTGGGGCAGGGTGCCTGGTCGCGTAGCGTGCTGTCTGCCGTCGCTGGTCTTGATCTACCACAGGTCTGGGATGCCGATGCGCTGAATCTTCTGGCTGCCGGCCAGGTGTCTGCACCGCTCCAGGGCGTGCTGACGCCGCATCCGGGCGAAGCGGCGCGTTTGCTGGGCATCGATAGCGCTGCCTTGCAGGCGGATCGTCCTGCTGCGGCGCGTGCGCTGGCAGCGCGTTTCGGTCTGGTCGTGGTGCTCAAGGGCGCCGGCAGTCTTGTCGCGGCGCCGGATGGGCGCCTGGTGTTGTGTGATCGCGGGCATCCGGCCATGGCTGGCGCTGGCCTGGGTGATGTGCTTGCGGGGCTGATAGGCGCCTTGCTGGCGCAGGGCATGGAGGCATTCGAGGCGGCCAGCCTGGCGGTCTGGCTGCATGCGCGAGCGGGTGAGGTGCTCGCCGCGCAGGGGCGTGGTCTGGCGGCAGGTGATCTCCCCTGCGCCATTCGTCTGTTACTGGAGGAGTTGTGTCCTTGTGTGAATTGAAGCTCGAAGCCGCCGACGAAGCGGCGATGCTGGTCCTTGGTGCGCGTATCGCTGCGGTCAGCGGTGGGGTGGGCGTCATCTACCTGCATGGCGATCTGGGGGCGGGCAAGACCACATTGTCACGCGGTATTCTGCGTGGCCTGGGCCATGTCGGGGCCGTGAAAAGTCCGACCTTTACCCTGGTCGAACCCTACGAGATCGGCGCACTGCGGGCGTTTCATTTCGACCTTTATCGCCTGGTCGATCCGGAGGAGTTGGAGTTTCTCGGCATCCGCGACTACTTCGAAGGCGACGCGTTATGCCTGATCGAGTGGCCGCAGCGTGGCGAGGGCGTTTTGCCAAAGCCTGACCTGGACATTACCATTAGCCCCCAAGCGAGCGGCCGTTCGCTGTTGCTGCAAGGGCATGGGACTCGAGGGGATGCCTGGTGCAAGGCCCTGAGCGGCAAGGTTTAGATAAGAATCGATGGGGTTGGGTATGCGCATAGGCGCGCTGGTTACCGCAGTGGCAGTGTTGTGGGCTGCCCTGGCTGCCGAGGTACTGGCTGCCTCCGATGTACGTGGCGTGCGTTTGTGGCGTGCTCCGGACAACACTCGCCTGGTTTTCGATCTGTCCGGCCCGGTACAGCACAGTGTCTTTACCCTGGCAGCGCCTGATCGCATCGTTATCGACGTCAGTGGTGCCAAGCTGTCGACCAATCTCGAGCAGCTTTCGCTCGCCAATACGCCGATCACCGGTGTCCGCTCCGCTCAGCGCAGTGCCGATGACCTGCGGGTGGTCATCGACCTGTCGGCCCCGGTGACGCCGAAGAGTTTCTCCCTGGCGCCCAATCAGCAGTACGGGCACCGCCTGGTGGTCGACCTGTTCGACCAGGGCAGTGCGCCACCTGCCCAGACGCCCAGTGTCGCCGCTACTGCACCACCGGTGCCGGTGACACCGACTCAGCCGCCGCCTAAGCTGACACCTGTGCCAAACGGCAAGCGTGACATCGTCATCGCCATCGATGCCGGTCACGGCGGCGAAGATCCTGGGGCGCTTTCGCCGGTCAAGGGGCAGTACGAGAAGAATGTGACCCTGGCCATTTCCAAGGAGCTGCAGCGGCAGATCAATGCCGAGAAGGGCTTCCGTGCCGAGCTGGTGCGTACGGGGGATTACTTCATCCCGCTGCGCAAGCGTACCGAGATCGCCCGCAAGAAGGGCGCCGATCTGTTCGTCTCCATTCATGCCGATGCTGCGCCGCGTTCTTCGGCGTTCGGTGCCTCGGTGTATGCGCTGTCCGAGCGCGGCGCCACGTCGGAAACCGCGCGCTGGCTGGCCGATGCCGAGAACCAGTCGGATCTGATCGGTGGTGCCGGCAACGTCAGTCTCGACGACAAGGACAAGATGCTGGCTGGCGTGTTGCTGGATCTGTCGATGACCGCTTCGCTGTCTTCCAGTCTCAATGTCGGGCAGAAAGTCCTGTCGAACATGGGCAGCATTACCCCGCTGCACAAGCGCCGCGTCGAGCAGGCAGGGTTCATGGTGCTGAAATCGCCGGATATTCCCTCGATCCTGGTGGAAACGGGGTTCATCTCCAACCCCAACGAGGCGAAGAAGCTGCACACTGCCAGCCATCAGCAGGCACTGGCGCGCTCGATCACTTCCGGGGTTAGGCAGTTCTTCCACGAAAACCCGCCGCCTGGTACGTACGTGGCCTGGCTGCGTGACGAGGGCAAGATCGCCGCCGGCCCGCGTGAGCACGTAGTGGCTCGTGGGGAAAGCCTGGCGCTGATCGCTCAGCGCTACCAGATCAGCCTTGCCACCCTGCGCAGCGCCAACAAGCTCAATGGCGATGTGATCAAGGTTGGTCAGACATTGCAGATACCCGCCACAGCGCTGGCGGCCCAGTAGTGAGTGTCATGTCCCGTATTCATTTGCTCAGCCCGCGCCTGGCCAACCAGATCGCCGCGGGCGAGGTGGTCGAGCGTCCGGCTTCGGTGGCCAAGGAGCTGCTGGAAAACAGCCTGGACTCCGGTGCTCGGCGCATCGATGTCGAAGTGGAGCAGGGCGGCATCAAGCTGCTCAAGGTGCGCGACGACGGTGGCGGCATCGCGGCCGACGACCTGCCGCTGGCACTGGCGCGCCACGCCACCAGCAAGATTCGTGAGTTGGAAGACCTCGAAGCCGTGCTCAGTATGGGCTTTCGCGGCGAGGCGCTGGCATCGATCAGTTCGGTCTCGCGTCTGACCCTGACCTCGCGCACCACCGATGCCGAACAGGCCTGGCAGGTGGAGACCGAGGGGCGCGACATGGAGCCGCGGGTGCAGCCAGCTGCGCACCCGGTGGGCACCTCGGTGGAAGTGCGTGATCTGTTCTTCAACACCCCGGCGCGACGCAAGTTTCTGCGTGCCGAGAAGACCGAATTCGATCACCTGCAGGAGGTGATCAAGCGTCTGGCGCTGGCGCGTTTCGATGTCGGCTTTCATCTGCGCCACAACGGCAAGACCGTGCTCAGCCTGCATGAGGCGGGCGATGAGATCAGCCGTGCGCGGCGAGTGGCTTCGGTCTGTGGGCCGGCTTTCCTGGAGCAGGCGCTGCCGATCGAGATCGAGCGCGGTGGCCTGCGGCTGTGGGGGTGGGTTGGTTTGCCGACCTTCTCCCGTAGCCAGGCGGATCTGCAGTATTTCTATGTCAATGGGCGCATGGTGCGCGACAAGCTGGTGGCCCATGCGGTGCGCCAGGCTTATCGCGATGTGTTGTTCAACGGTCGTCATCCGACCTTCGTGCTGTTTTTGGAAATCGATCCGGCGACAGTGGACGTCAACGTCCACCCGACCAAGCACGAGGTGCGTTTTCGCGACAGTCGCATGGTACACGACTTCCTCTATGGCACTCTGCACCGTGCTCTGGCCGATGTACGCCCGGAAGATCAGGTCGCCGCTCCAGCGGCCGTATCGCCCATGGTGCGCCCGACAGGGCTGGCTGCCGGTGAGTTCGGGCCGCAAGGGGAGATGGGCCTGGCCGCCAGCATTCTTGAAACGCCAGCGCCCAGCGTGCAGCCGGCTTGGCGCGGTAGTGGCGCTGGTTACCAGCAACCTGTAGGTAACCCTGGCGTATCGGCTGGCGAGGCCCAGGCTGCTTACCGCGAGTATTTTTCGCCGTTGCCGGCGGCGCAGCCTCAATCCCTGCCGCAGGAGCAAGGCGATATTCCCCCGCTTGGTTATGCCGTGGCGCAACTCAAGGGCGTATACATCATCGCCGAGAATGCTCAGGGCATGGTCGTGGTGGACATGCACGCTGCCCATGAACGCATCACTTACGAGCGCCTGAAGCAGGCCATGGCCAGTGAAGGATTGCGTGGGCAGCCGCTGTTGGTGCCGGAATCCATCGCCCTCAGCCAGCGCGAAGCGGATTGTGCAGAGGAGCACGGCGAATGGTTCCAGCGCCTGGGCTTCGAGTTGCAGCGTCTTGGTGAAGAGACTGTGGCGATTCGCCAGATTCCGGCCCTGCTCAAACAGGCCGAGGCCACCCAGTTGGTGCGTGATGTATTGGCCGATTTGCTGGAGTACGGCACCAGTGACCGTATTCAGGCGCATCTGAACGAGTTGCTGGCGACCATGGCCTGTCATGGCGCGGTGCGGGCCAATCGGCGCCTGACCCTTCCCGAGATGAACGCCCTGCTGCGTGACATGGAGCAGACCGAGCGCAGCGGCCAGTGCAACCATGGTCGTCCGACCTGGACGCAACTGGGCATGGACGACCTCGACAAATTGTTCCTGCGGGGGCGCTGATGGCTGCAGGTTTGCCACCCGCCATCTTCCTGATGGGGCCTACCGCTGCCGGCAAGACCGATCTGGCGCTCGAACTCGCCCGTCTGCTGCCCTGCGATCTGATCAGCGTCGACTCGGCATTGGTCTACCGCGGCATGGATATCGGCACGGCCAAGCCTGAGCGCGCCATTCTCGACGAATTTCCCCATGCCTTGATCGATATTCGCGACCCGGCGCAGAGCTATTCGGCGGCGGAGTTTCGCGCCGATGCGCTGGCGGCCATGGCGCACAGTGCTGAACAGGGGCGCATCCCGCTGCTGGTGGGCGGCACCATGCTGTACTACAAGGCCTTGCTGCAGGGGTTGGCCGATATGCCCAGCGCCGACCCGGTCGTGCGCGCCGAGCTGGAAGCGCGTGCCGCCGCCGAAGGATGGGAGGCTTTGCATCGAGAGCTGGCCGAGGTCGATCCTGAGTCAGCTGCGCGCATTCATCCCAATGATCCGCAGCGTCTGACGCGGGCGCTCGAGGTCTACCGGGTCAGCGGTTTGAGCATGACCGAGCACCGTCGCCGTCAGGCAGCAGGAAATCCCGACGCGGGCACATCGGCCACCGGGCAATTACCCTATACTGTTGCTCAGCTTGCTATCGCACCGGCGCAGCGTCAGATTCTGCATGAGCGCATCGCACAACGATTTCGAGTGATGTTGGAACAGGGATTTGTCGACGAGGTCGAAGCTCTGCGCAGTCGAAGTGACTTGCACGCGGGATTATCGTCTATACGGGCAGTGGGTTATCGCCAGGTCTGGGAATACCTGGATGGCGATCTGACCCGCGACGAGATGGTCGAACGCGGCATCATTGCCACTCGGCAATTGGCCAAGCGTCAATTCACCTGGTTGCGCGGTTGGGACGATTTGCACTGGCTGGACAGTCTGGCCTGCGACAATCTGTCTCGCGTCTTGAAATACCTGGAAAGCGTCTCCATATTGAACTGAGACCTTGCCGCTGGCCGTCTATCCTTGGGGGTGAGACGGTCTGAAGCCATTGTTTACTTACTAAAATTATTGAAATTGATCCTCGAAAGGAGTGCGGCACATGTCAAAAGGGCATTCGCTACAAGACCCTTACCTGAATACCCTGCGTAAGGAACGCGTCCCTGTTTCCATCTATCTGGTCAACGGCATTAAGCTGCAAGGCCAGATCGAGTCTTTCGACCAGTTTGTCATTCTGCTGAAGAACACCGTCAGCCAGATGGTCTACAAACACGCCATTTCTACCGTCGTGCCTAGCCGTCCGGTACGCCTGCCTAGCGCTGGTGATGCCGAGCAAGGTGATGCCGAGCCGGGTAACGCCTAATAGGGGGTTGCATTGTTCTTCGAGCGTCATGAGGGCGGTGAGCGGGCCATCCTGGTTCATCTGGACGGCCAAGACTCCGAGGCGAGCGAAGATCCCCAGGAGTTCCAAGAGCTGGCCATGTCGGCAGGTGCTGACATGGTCGCTTTCTTTAGCGTGCCCAGTAGTCGACTGACTGCCAAGTACCTTATCGGTAGTGGCAAGGTCGAGGAACTGCGTGATCAGGTCAAGGCTGAAGAGGCCGATCTGGTCATCTTCAACCACACCCTGACACCGAGCCAGGAGCGCAACCTCGAGCGTGCGTTCGAGTGCCGCGTGCTCGATCGTACCGGGTTGATCCTCGATATCTTCGCCCAGCGCGCGCGTACTCACGAAGGCAAGCTGCAGGTCGAACTGGCTCAGCTCGACCATATGAGTACGCGTCTGGTGCGTGGTTGGACTCACCTTGAGCGGCAGAAGGGCGGTATCGGTCTGCGCGGCCCGGGTGAAACCCAGCTGGAAACCGACCGGCGCCTGCTGCGTGTACGTATTCGCCAGATCAAGCAAAAGCTCGAGAAGGTGCGTAGCCAGCGTGAACAGGCGCGGCGCGGGCGCAAGCGCGCGGACATTCCTTCGGTTTCCCTGGTCGGTTACACCAACGCCGGTAAGTCAACGCTGTTCAACGCGTTGACCACTTCCGATGTGTATGCAGCCGACCAGCTCTTTGCCACGCTTGATCCGACCCTGCGTCGTCTGGAACTCGACGACCTCGGCCCCATCGTGCTGGCCGATACCGTGGGTTTCATTCGCCACCTGCCGCACAAGTTGGTCGAGGCCTTCCGCGCTACGCTGGAAGAGTCGAGCAATTCCGATCTGCTGCTGCACGTGATCGATGCCCATGAGCCTGAGCGCATGGCGCAGATCGAGCAGGTGCAAGCGGTTCTCAAGGAGATCGGCGCGCACGAATTACCGATGCTCGAGGTATACAACAAGCTGGATTTGTTGGATGGTGTCGAGCCGCAGATTCAACGTGATGCAGATGGCAGGCCGCAACGAGTCTGGTTGTCGGCTCGTGAGGGGCGTGGTCTGGAGTTGTTGCGTCAGGCTGTGGCAGAGCTGCTCGGCGATGATTTGTTCGTCGGCACCCTGCAATTGCCGCAACGCCTCGGACGGCTTCGTGCACAGTTTTTCGCCTTGGGCGCAGTGCAGAACGAAGTACACGATGAGCTGGGGCAGAGTTTGCTGTCGGTGCGACTGCCGCGAGTCGAACTCAATCGCCTGGTGTCCCGCGAGGGCTTGGAGCCTCAGGCGTTCATCGAGCAACATACTTTGCAATAAAGCCTGGGACAGTGGCTTTGCTGTCTTCATAGGGCTTTGGGTAGCATTGGCCGGCGCGCCGTGGGCGCGCCTTTGCTTTATCAGTACGGAGAACGCTATGGCTTGGAATGAGCCGGGTGGAAACTCGAACAATCAAGACCCTTGGGGCGGCCGCAAAGGCGGTGGGCGCCAGGGCCCGCCGGATCTCGACGAAGCGTTCCGCAAGCTGCAAGAAAGCCTCAATGGCTTGTTCGGCGGCGGTAAGAAACGTGGTGACGACGACTCCGGGCGCAGCAGTGGTGGCGGTGGCTTCGGTCTGCTGTTCGTTGGTCTCGGCCTGTTGGCGGTGATCTGGCTTTACAGTGCGATCTATGTGGTGGACGAGCAGGAGCAGGCCGTGGTGCTGCGCTTCGGCAAATACCACGAGACCGTCGGGCCGGGTCTGAACATCTACTTCCCGCCGATCGATCGCAAGTTCCAGGAGAACGTCACTCGTGAGCGTGCCTATAGCAAGCAAGGCGCGATGCTGACCGAGGACGAGAACATCATCGAAGTGCCACTGACCGTGCAGTATCGCGTCAGCAATCTGCAGGACTTCGTGCTTAACGTGGATCAGCCGGAAGTCAGTCTGCAGCATGCGACCGACAGTGCTGTGCGTCACGTCGTGGGCTCCACCGAGATGGATCAGGTGCTGACCGAAGGTCGTGAGCTGATGGCCAGCGAGGTGCGTGAGCGCCTGCAGCGCTTCCTCGACAACTACCGTACCGGTATCACCATCACCCAGGTGAACATCCAGAGTGCCGCTGCGCCGCGTGAGGTGCAGGAAGCGTTCGATGACGTGATCCGTGCGCGTGAAGACGAGCAGCGTGAGAAGAACCAGGCCGAGTCCTATGCCAATGGCGTGATTCCGGAAGCGCGTGGCCAGGCCCAGCGTCTGCTGGAGGAAGCCAACGGTTATCGCGACGAGATCATCGCTCGTGCCCAGGGTGAGGCTGATCGTTTCACCAAGTTGGTGACCGAGTACCGCAAGGCACCTGAGATCACTCGCGAGCGTCTGTACATCGACACCATGCAGGAAGTGATGAGCAACACCAGCAAGGTTCTGGTCACTGGCGACAAGGGGCAGAACAACCTGCTCTATCTGCCGTTGGACAAGATGATCGACAGCCGTGGCGGGGCCTCTTCCTCCAGTTCTGCCAACAGCAGCAATTCGACAACGCGTGATTCGGCCGTGCCGCTGAGTAGCGATCTGTCGCAGCGTAACCTGCGTACCCGGGAGGGCCGTTGATGAACAACAAGTCCCTGATCGGCCTGATCGTGGCCGTGGTTGTGGCCCTGGTGGCGTGGAACAGCTTCTACATCGTCGCGCAGACCGAGCGTGCGGTGCTGTTGCAGTTCGGGCGAGTGGTTCAGCCTGATGTGCAGCCTGGCCTGCATGTGAAGATCCCCTACGTCAACCAGGTGCGTATCTTCGACGGTCGTTTGCTGACGCTGGACTCTACGTCTTCTCGTTTCCTTACCCTGGAGAAGAAGGCGCTGATGGTCGACGCCTACGCCAAGTGGCGGGTGAAGGATGCCGAGCGCTTCTATCAATCCACCTCCGGTATGAAGCAAGTCGCTGATGAGCGTCTGGCGCGTCGCCTGGAAGCTTCGCTGCGTGACCAGTTCGGTAAACGCACTCTGCACGAGTCGGTATCCGGCGAGCGTGACGCGTTGATGGCTGACGTGACCGCGACCCTCAACCGTGCTGCCGAGCGTGAGCTGGGCATCGAGGTTGTCGATGTGCGGGTCAAGGCCATCGACCTGCCGCGTGAGGTCAACCGCAGCGTGTTCGAGCGGATGAGCACCGAGCGTGAGCGTGAGGCTCGCGAGCACCGCGCCAAGGGTCGTGAGTTGGCTGAAGGTATTCGCGCTGATGCCGATCGTCAGCGTCGCGTACTTCTGGCTGAGGCTTACCGTGAGTCCGAAGAGCTGCGCGGTGATGGTGACGCCCAGGCTGCCGCCATCTACGCTGCTGCCTACGGTCAGGATCAGGAGTTCTACTCCTTCTACCGTAGCCTGCAGGCGTACCGCGAAAGCTTCGCTGACAAGCGCGATGTGCTGGTGCTTGACCCGAGTAGCGATTTCTTCCGCTACCTGGAAAAGTCCAAGCGTTGATCGGCAACCCTGGCGGCGCGATGCGTCGCCAGGGTGACCTCGAAGTAAAACGTGGTATCATGCGGCAGCCGGGAAAATCCCGGCTTTTTTGCGTCTGTGGGAATCATGTGGCAGGAACTTGGCATCGCACTGTGTCTGGTATTGGTGCTGGAAGGCATCCTGCCCTTCCTCTATCCGCGTCATTGGCGCGGAGCGGTATTGCAGGCAATTCGCCTGTCCGACCACCGACTGCGCCTGATGGGGCTGACCAGCATGCTGCTGGGAACAGCTCTTCTTTATCTGCTTCACTGAAGGCTTGTGCCGCCCGGTTCAAGAGGGGAATGGCGAAATGGCAACGGTAGACCGCTGGCTGCTGCCAGATGGCATCGAAGAAGTACTGCCGCCGGAAGCGGCGCGCATCGAGGCGGCACGCCGCCAGGTGCTGGATCTGTTTCAACGCTGGGGTTACGAGTTCGTCGTCACCCCTCATATCGAGTACCTGGAATCCCTGCTCACTGGCGCTGGCCAGGATCTCGACCTGCGTACCTTCAAGGTCACCGATCCGCTATCCGGTCGGCAGATGGGCTTTCGTGCCGATATCACGCCGCAGGTCGCGCGTATCGATGCGCACACCTTGCGCCGCGAAGGCCCCAGCCGTCTGTGCTATGCCGGTAGCGTGCTGCATGCCAAGCCGCGTGCATTGACCACTTCGCGCAGCCCGATCCAGCTCGGCGCCGAGCTTTATGGCGATGCCAGCCCGGCCAGTGACATCGAAGTGATCAGCCTGCTGGTGGAAACCCTGGAGCTGGCTGCGGTGCCGGACGTGCACATGGATCTCGGTCATGTCGGTATCTACCGTGGCCTGGCGCGCGCCGCTGGTCTGTCCGGTGAGGCCGAGCAGCAACTGTTCGATGCGTTGCAGCGCAAGGCCATGGATGAAATCGAAACCCTGACCGCGGCTCTGCCGGCAGGGCTGGGCAGCATGCTGCGCTCGCTGGCCGAGCTGTGCGGTGGGCGTGACGTGCTGGATCTGGCTCAGGCTGCTTTGGTCGAGGCGCCCGACGAAGTGCACGCCGCACTCGATGAGCTGGTGGCCATTGCCGATGCCCTGGAGCTGCGTTATCCGGAGTTGCCGCTGTACTTCGACCTGGGTGAGTTGCGTGGCTACAACTATCACACCGGGGTGGTATTCGCTGCCTTTGTGCCGGGCGAGGGTGGTGCCATCGCTCAAGGTGGTCGTTACGACGATACCGGTGCGGTATTTGGTCGGGCGCGCCCGGCGACTGGTTTTTCCACCGACCTGAAGACCCTGGTGACCCTGGGTGACATGCGTCTGGACGAGGTGGTGAGTGGCGTCTGGGCGCCGGACAATCATGACCTCTATCTGTGGCAGGCCGTTCGTCGTCTGCGTGGTGAGGGTGAGCGTGTGGTACAGGCGCTGCCCGGGCAGAGCGAGGCGGATGCGCGCGAGGCGGGCTGTGATCGCTTGCTGGCGCTGCGCGATGGACGTTGGCAGGTGGCGCCCCTGGCGTCCTGAATTCATTTTCGCCGGCCCGCGGCCGGCATCGAAGCTTGCGCGAAGAGGACAAGTTTATGGGTAAGAATGTCGTCGTCCTGGGCACCCAATGGGGTGATGAGGGCAAGGGCAAGATCGTCGACCTGCTCACCGAGCAGGCCGCCGCAGTCGTGCGTTATCAGGGCGGCCACAATGCTGGCCACACCCTGGTGATCGATGGTGAGAAGACCGTCCTGCACCTGATTCCGTCCGGCATCCTGCGTGAAGGCGTCGAGTGCCTGATCGGCAATGGCGTGGTCGTCGCGCCTGATGCGCTGATGCGCGAGATCACCAAGCTGGAAGAGAAGGGTGTACCGGTGCGCGAGCGTCTGCGCATCAGCCCGGCCTGCCCGCTGATCCTGTCCTATCACGTGGCCCTGGATCAGGCGCGCGAGAAGGCGCGTGGCGATGCCAAGATCGGCACCACCGGTCGCGGTATTGGCCCGGCCTATGAGGACAAGGTGGCTCGTCGCGGTCTGCGCGTAGGTGACCTGTTCCATCGCGAGCGTTTCGCTGCCAAGTTGGGTGAGCTGCTGGATTATCACAACTTCCAGCTGGTCAACTTCTACAAAGAGCCGGCCATCGACTTCCAGAAGACTCTGGATGAGTGCATGGAGTACGCCGAGCTGCTCAAGCCGATGATGGCTGACGTCACCGCCGTTCTGCATGACCTGCGCCGTGAAGGTAAGGACATCATGTTCGAAGGTGCTCAGGGCTCGTTGCTGGACATCGACCACGGCACCTACCCTTACGTCACCAGCTCCAACACCACCGCTGGCGGCATTGCCACTGGCTCCGGTTTCGGTCCGCTGTACTTGGATTACATTCTCGGTATCACCAAGGCCTACACCACCCGTGTCGGTTCCGGCCCGTTCCCGACCGAACTGTTCGACGACATTGGCGCCTTCCTCGCCAAGCGTGGCCATGAGTTCGGTGCCACCACCGGTCGTGCCCGTCGCTGTGGTTGGTTCGATGCCGTGATCCTGCGTCGTGCCATCGAGATCAACAGCATCTCCGGCCTGTGCCTGACCAAGCTGGACGTGCTCGACGGTCTGGAAATCATCCGGATCTGCACAGGCTACAAGGATGCCAATGGCCAGGTGCTGGTCGATGCGCCGACCGATGCTGACAGCTACATCGGCCTGCAGCCGGTCTACGAGGAAATGCCGGGTTGGAGCGAGTCCACCCTGGGCGCCAAGAGCCTGGAAGAGCTGCCGGAGGCCGCTCGTGCCTATATCAAGCGCGTGGAAGAGCTGGTTGGTGCACCGATCGACATCATCTCCACCGGTCCGGATCGCAACGAGACCATCGTACTGCGTCATCCGTTCGCCTGATCGACGTTTGTCGAGCTGAAAGAGCCGCCTTCGGGCGGCTTTTTTGTTGCCTTCCTGTTCGTGATGGTTGTTTTGCTGGGCGGCGCTACTGGCGTGTTTTGCGCCCATACTGCTGGATGTTGGTTGGTTTATCGCCGTTTTTCAGTGCGAACCTGGGCATGCGCTTTGCTTGTGCTCAATAAATCCCGGAAGTCGCCGTTATAGCTGATACGGTCGTTGAGGAGTGTCCCCAGTGTTCGCCATCCTTTCCATGTTGCGCAGCCGCTTGCTGCGCCCTGTATTCGTTGCGCTCGGTCTGGCCATGCTGGTGCAGGTCGGGCTGGCGGTGTGGTTGATGCGTGCTTCGGTCGACGGCATGGTCGAGGATCTGGCACAGCGTCTGGGCGGTGAGAGCCGCCGCCTGGGTGAAGAGTTGAACATGGCTGAGCGCGAGATGAGTCAGGGGCTGGCAGCGTTGGCCAGCAGTACCCGCACCCGTCTTGGTGAAGGGCTTTCCGGGCAATTGAAGGATGAGCAGCAGCAGCTTCGCGTCGTGCTTGAGGGCAATCTCAAGCAATCCGGCCAGGCGCTGGCGCAATTGCTCGCAGGCGTCGCTCCGAAATCCATTTGGGATCTGGATATTCCGGCGCTGACCGCGCTCACTCGTATCGCTCAGCAGGATCCGGCCGTGCTGTTCGCCATCATCTACGACGGTGAGGGCAAGCGGCTGACGCGCAACTTCAATCGCAGCAGTGCGCAGGTGCGCGAGCTGATCGCGGCGGGGCAGGGTGACTCGCCGTTGGATAAGCTGGTCGATGCAGCATCACGTGATGCGCGTGTCTATGTGGTTGAGGCCAGTATCAATCCAATGGGCGCACAGATCGGCAAGGTGCAGATGGGGTTGTCGCTGGATGTGGTCGAAAAGGAGCTGGCGGCGCTGGATGGTCGCTTCAAGGCACTGGTCGGCGGCGCGGGTGAATTGGTCGATAGCAGTCTGGCGGGCGCTTCCGAGGAAGCTACTCGGGCGCTGCGCGAGCGTTTGCAGTCGGCCGAGCGCTATACCCAGGAAATGGCGCGCAATGGTGGTGAGTCGGTGCGCGTGGCGGCAGATTCATTGCGCTGGAATATCGCCTTGGGCCTGTTGATCGTCGGGGCGCTGGCCATGGTCGTGGTGGCGCTGGTGCTTGGCTGGCGGGTGCTCAGCCGTTTGCGTCTGCTCAGCGCGGCGCTGAACGATCTGGCGGCGGGCGAGGGCGATCTGACCCGGCGTGTGAGTATCGACAGCCAGGACGAAGTGGGCGAGATGGCGGATGCGGTCAACCGTTTCATCGCCAAGCTGCAGCCTATCGTTCGTGAGTCAGGGGAAGTGGCGCTGCGTACCGGTGAGCAGATTCGCAGTCTGACCCAGCGCGGCGTAGCGGCCGAAGCGGCTGCTGGGCGCCAGCGCGACGAGGTAGCGGGCAGTCTGCAGGCGCTCGAGCGCATGGCCGATGAGGCGCAGGCGGAAAGCCAGGCCATGCACGAAGCCTTGCGGCGGGTGGACAGCATTCGTCAGGCTGCGCATGAGAACGCTGCTATCGCCCAGCGTTTATCGTCATTGATCGAGGGCTTGGTGGCGCGCGTGGCTGACGGCTCGGCGGTAATCGAGCGGCTGGCCAAGCAGAGCGAGCAGATCGAAGTGGTACTGACGGTGATTCAGTCCATCGCCGAGCAAACCAACCTGCTGGCGCTCAATGCAGCCATTGAGGCGGCGCGCGCGGGCGAGAGTGGGCGTGGCTTTGCTGTGGTGGCGGATGAGGTGCGGGCTCTGGCCAGCAAGACGCAACAGTCCACTGGTGATATTCAGACCCATATCGCCGCTCTGCAACGTGGTGCGCGTGAGGCGGTGGCAGCTATCGCTCAGGCTGGTGAGCAGGGTAGCGAGGGGTTGGAGGTGCTGCGCGACAGTGCGCGCCTGCAGCAGTCGGTGCAGCAGTCTGTCGATGATGTGCATGGCGCAATCACTACCGCCACCCAGGCAGCTGCGCATCAGGCGGAGGGGGCTGGTGCCGTGCGCGGGAGAGTCGAGGTCATTCACGCCGAGGCGCAGCGTGCTGCCGAAGCCGTGGCGGCGATTGCCGGCAACGCGCGAGCGCTCGATGAACTGGCAGCGCAGCTCAAGGCCAGTCTGGGGCAGTTCAAAGTGTAGGGTGCGCTGTGCGCACCTCGCTGCTCTGCGGTCTTGGCGATGCCTGCGAGGTGAGGCGCTTTTTTGCGGGCAATAAAAAACCGAGCCTTAGCTCGGTTTTTTGAAATTTGGTGCCCAGGAGAAGACTCGAACTTCCACGACCGTTAAGTCACTGATACCTGAAACCAGCGCGTCTACCAATTCCGCCACCTGGGCACTGCAGCAATGTTCGTCGTTACCGACACGGAGCGTTGCATCCGTTATTTGCAAAGCAGGTTATCAAGCTGCTTCACGAAATTTGGTGCCCAGGAGAAGACTCGAACTTCCACGACCGTTAAGTCACTGATACCTGAAACCAGCGCGTCTACCAATTCCGCCACCTGGGCACTGAAACCGATGATTCCTCATCTGCTTCGTGTTACAACGTCTGCTCGACGCTGTGGGCGCGAACTATACGGGCGGGCATTTACCTTGTAAACCCCTGACCCTGAAAAAATTATTGTCGCCGGAAAAGCTGCCGCGAAAGTCGTTTTCGCGCTTCAATAGGCAAATGGCATACACCTTTATACATAAGCATAGGTAATCCTTCCTACATGGCCGATTGGCAATCCCTCGATCCCGAGGCCGCCCGCGAGGCGGAAAAATACGAGAATCCCATCCCCAGCCGTGAGCTGATTCTTTCGCACCTGGCCGAGCGCGGCGCGCCGGCCAGTCGTGAACAACTGGTCGAAGAGTTCGGCCTGCATACAGAAGATCAGCTGGAGGCCTTGCGCCGCCGTCTGCGCGCCATGGAGCGCGACGGCCAGCTCATCTATACCCGCCGTGGTACATACGCGCCGGTGGACAAGCTTGATCTGATCTGCGGTCGCATCAGCGGTCACCGCGATGGCTTCGGCTTCCTCGTGCCCGACGACGGCAGTGACGACCTGTTCCTCAGTCCGGCGCAGATGCGTCTGGTTTTCGACCGTGATCGCGCGTTGGTGCGGGTTGCCGGTTTCGATCGCCGTGGTCGCCGCGAAGGCGGCATCGTCGAGGTGATCGAGCGCGCTCATGGGAGCATCGTTGGCCGTTACTACGAAGAGAACGGCATCGGTTTCGTGGTCGCCGACAACCCGAAGATCCAGCAGGAAGTACTGGTCACCCCGGGGCGTACCAAGAACGCCCGCGTTGGCCAGTTCGTCGAAATCAAGATCACCCACTGGCCCACTTCGCGCTTTCAGCCGCAGGGTGACATCGTCGAGGTGATCGGTAACTACATGGCACCGGGCATGGAAATCGACGTTGCCCTGCGCAGCTACGATATTCCGCACGTCTGGCCCGAAGCGGTGATCAAGGAAGCTCGCAAGCTCAAGCCCGAGGTGGAAGAGAAGGACAAGGAGAAGCGCATCGATCTGCGCCATCTGCCGTTCGTCACCATCGACGGTGAAGACGCGCGCGACTTCGATGACGCGGTCTACTGCGAGAAGAACAGCAGTCGCTGGAAGCTGTTCTCCGGTGGCTGGAAGCTCTACGTGGCGATTGCCGATGTGTCGCACTACGTCAAGGTCGGCTCGGCGCTGGACGCCGAGGCCACCGAACGCGGCAACTCGGTGTATTTCCCCGAGCGGGTGGTGCCGATGCTACCGGAAGAGCTGTCCAATGGCCTGTGCTCGCTCAACCCGCATGTCGATCGCCTGGCCATGGTCTGCGAAATGAGCATGTCCAAGAGTGGGCAACTGGTCGACTACCAGTTCTACGAGGCAGTGATCCACTCTCATGCGCGCCTGACCTACAACAAGGTCAGCTACATGCTGGAAGATCCGAAGGGCAGCGAAGGCAAGGCCTTGCGCAGCGAGTACAAGGAAATCCTGCCGCACCTCAAGCAGCTCTATGCGCTGTACCAGGTGTTGCTGGCCGCTCGGCATGAGCGTGGCGCCATCGATTTCGAAACGCAGGAGACGCGCATCATCTTCGGAGAGGATCGTAAGATCGACGAGATCCGCCCGACCCAGCGTAACGACGCGCACAAGCTGATCGAGGAATGCATGCTGGCCGCCAACGTGGCCACTGCGCAGTTCATGCAGAAGCACGAGATTCCGTCGCTTTACCGTGTGCATGATGGTCCGCCATTGGAGCGCCTGGAGAAGCTCAAGGCCTTCCTCGGCGAACTCGGTCTGTCGCTGCAGCGTGGCAAGTCCAAGGATGGCCCGTCGCCCAAGGACTACCAGAAACTGCTGGAGAGCATTCGTGAGCGTCCGGACTACCACCTGATCCAGACCGTCATGCTGCGTTCGCTCAGTCAGGCGGTTTACAGCTCCGATAACAACGGCCACTTCGGCCTGAACTACGAGGCGTACACCCACTTTACCTCGCCGATTCGTCGTTATCCGGATCTGCTGGTGCACCGTGCGATTCGCAGCGTGATCCGCTCCAAGGCCGATACGCCACATGTGCGCCGTGCCGGTGCGACGATCATGCCGCGCGCACGTATTTATCCCTACGACGAAGCTGCGCTGGAGAAACTCGGCGAGCAGTGCTCGATGACCGAGCGCCGTGCCGACGAAGCCACGCGCGATGTGGTCAACTGGCTCAAGTGCGAGTTCATGCAGGATCGTGTCGGCGAGACCTTCGCCGGGGTGATCACCGCCGTGACCGGCTTCGGCATTTTCGTCGAGCTGCGCGATATCTATGTCGAAGGCCTGGTGCATGTCACCGCGCTGCCAGCGGATTACTACCATTTCGACCCTGTGCACCATCGCCTGTCCGGCGAGCGCAGTGGGCGCAGCTTCCGTTTGGGCGATAGCGTCGAGGTCAAGGTCATGCGCGTCGATCTCGATGAGCGCAAGATTGAATTCGAACTGTCCCAGGCCGCTGAACGTGAGGCCGTTGGTCGTGGCAGTCGCGCTGGCAAGGCGCCGAGCATGGGCAATACCGACGTGCAGAAGAGCCGAGACGTGAAGAAGGCGCTGCTGGCCGGTGCCAAGGCCGGCAAGGGGGCGAGTGGCAAGGGCGCTGCCGGCAAGTCGGCGAGCAAGCCTGCCGGTGGTTCGCGCAAAGGCTCCGGGCGTGGCGACAGTGCCCCGCCACCTGCCAGCAAACCGCGCAAGCGTAAGGCCAAGTCATGAGTGATCTGGAAAAGATCTACGGCGTACATGCCGTAGAAGCCTTGCTGCGTCATCATCCCAAGCGGGTGAAGCAGGTCTGGCTGGCCGATGGTCGCAGTGATCCCCGGGTTCAACCCCTTCTGGAGCTGGCTGCGCAGTCTCGCGTGAAAGTGGGGCAGTGCGAGCGCCGTGAGATGGATGCCTGGGTCGAGGGCGTGCACCAGGGCGTGGTTGCCGATGTCAGCCCCAGCCAGGTTTGGGGCGAAGCGATGCTCGAGGAGTTGCTCGATCGCTGCGAAGGTCCGCCTTTGCTGCTGGTACTCGATGGCGTGACCGATCCGCACAACCTGGGGGCCTGCCTGCGTACGGCGGATGCCGCCGGCGCGTTGGCGGTGATCGTACCCAAGGACAAATCGGCGACCCTCAATGCCACGGTACGCAAGGTGGCCTGCGGCGCTGCCGAGGTGATTCCGCTGGTGGCGGTGACCAACCTGGCGCGCAGTCTGGAGAAGTTGCAGCAGCGCGGCCTATGGGTGGTCGGTACGGCCGGCGAGGCCGAGCAGGAGGTCTATCAGCAGGACATGACCGGGCCAACGGTGCTGATCATGGGCGCCGAGGGCAAGGGCATGCGTCGCCTGACTCGCGAGCACTGCGATTATCTGGTCAAGCTGCCAATGGCTGGCAGTGTCAGCAGCCTCAACGTCTCGGTCGCCACCGGCGTCTGTCTGTTCGAGGCGGTGCGTCAGAGAAACAATAAGCGTCATGCAAAAAGCTCCAAGTAACAGCGATTACTGCGGGCCGGTGTGCGTTCTGCGTACCCCGGCCGCCGTAGGGCGTACTCGGCTTTGGCATCCTGCGTCGCTCTACCTCCTGCATCCATGCGGTCGTCGCGAAGCAGTACGCCTGGTGTCCTGATGGTGCGTAAGGCTGGACTCGGTATGCCTTGGCGGACTGTTCGCTGCGCTCCTGAGTCCGCCCTACGTCCTAGCCCTACGCTACGAACGGTCGGCGTTCCCGCTTGTCTTTCGTCCGGGGCCTGCTGCCCCGGGTGCGCCCGCGGCTGGTTGTTCAAATAATCGCCAATCCGCCTTGCGTGCGGCGAGGGGCTTCTCTAGAATGGCGCCCCTTGCCGTGACGGCAGGCCTTTTCGCGCCCACCGTCCAGCAAGCTCATCACGAGAAAACCCACTCCTTGCCTGACCACCTTTGTTGGCAGGCTACAACCCGTAAGGAGCATTTATGCGTCATTACGAAATCATCTTTCTGGTTCACCCGGATCAGAGCGAGCAAGTCGGCGGCATGGTCGAGCGTTACACCAAGCTGATCGAAGAAGACGGTGGCAAAATCCACCGCCTGGAAGACTGGGGCCGTCGTCAGCTGGCTTACGCCATCAACAACGTCCACAAAGCCCACTACGTGATGCTCAACGTAGAGTGCACCGGCAAGGCCCTGGCCGAGCTGGAAGACAACTTCCGCTACAACGACGCCGTGATCCGTAACCTGGTCATCCGTCGCGACGAGGCCGTCACTGGCCAGTCCGAGATGCTGAAGGCCGAAGAAAACCGCAGTGAGCGCCGCGAGCGTCGTGAACGTCCTGAAAACGCCGAGTCCAACGACGGCGATGACAGCGACAGCAACGACAGCGACAACGCTGACGAGTAATCCACGGATCTATTGAGGAGCCAATCACATGGCACGTTTCTTCCGTCGTCGTAAATTCTGCCGCTTCACCGCTGAAGACGTGAAAGAGATCGATTTCAAAGATCTCAACACTCTGAAGGCCTACATCTCGGAAACCGGCAAAATCGTTCCTAGCCGTATCACCGGTACCAAGGCTCGTTATCAGCGTCAGCTGGCCACCGCTATCAAGCGTGCCCGCTTCCTGGCCCTGCTGCCCTACACCGACAGCCACGGCCGCTGAGACCGGACGGTCGACAAGAGTTAAGGAATAGATCGCATGCGCGCCCTTGCTGAATACATCATGCGCGGCCGTATGCAGGCCACCCTCGTGGTGGTCGGGTCGGCAGCGATGCCGCTGTTGTTCTGGTTGAGTGCCGCCGCCGGTAGCCTGGTGCTGCTGCGGCGCGGAGCCAACGATGCCATCGGCATCCTGGCGTGGGCCATGCTACCGGCGCTTGTCTGGTGGTATTTCGGCGAACCCCGCACCTTGCTGGTGCTTGGTGGTGCGCTGGGGCTGGCGTTGTTTTTGCGCGCTGGCTGGTCGTGGAACCGCGTACTGCTATGCAGTGTGGTGCTGGGCCTGGTGTATGGGCTGATTCTTGGGGCGGTTTTCCGCGAACCCATCGAGGCCATGGCCGGTGAGCTGAAAAAGCTCCTGCCGACCATGCTCGACGGGGTTCACCAACAGATGTCGGTGGACGAACGCGCGCGCCTCGAGGGCCTGATCACACCGGTGCTGATCGGACTGATGGCGTCCTTGCTGCAGATCGTCAGCCTGCTGAGCCTGATCCTTGGGCGTTACTGGCAGGCAGCGTTGTACAACCCGGGTGGTTTCGGGCGTGAGTTTCGTGCCCTGAGACTGTCTCTGCCGCAGGCGCTGTTACTGCTGGCGGGCATGCTGATCGGCCCCAACCTGGGGCCGGAAATGGGCATGCTGACGCCGCTGTGCAGTGTGCCGTTGCTGGTCGCTGGGGTCGCCCTGGTGCACGGCCTGGTGGAAAAGGGTGGGCTCGGCCGCTTCTGGCTGGTCGGGCTGTACGTGACGCTGCTGGTGGTAATGCACCTGATCTATCCGCTGCTGGTTGTCCTGGCCCTTGTCGACAGTCTGTTTGATTTTCGTGGTCGCCTCGCTCGCAAGAGTGGCCCCACGAACGGTGAAGGTTAAAAGTTAAGAGGTAAGACCCAAATGGAAGTCATCCTGCTGGAAAAAATCGCCAATCTGGGCAACCTGGGCGACAAAGTGAACGTTAAGGCTGGTTACGGCCGTAACTTCCTGCTGCCGCAAGGCAAAGCTACCGCTGCCACCGAAGCCAACGTCGCTGCTTTCGAAGCACGTCGCGCCGAGCTGGAAAAAGCCGCTGCCGAGAAGAAAGCTTCCGCTGAATCTCGCGCTGCTCAGCTGGCTGAGCTGGAAGTCACCATCACCGCCACCGCTGGCGATGAAGGCAAGCTGTTCGGTTCCATCGGCACCCACGACATCGCTGACGCCCTGACCGCCTCCGGCGTTGAAGTGGCCAAGGCTGAAGTGCGTCTGCCGAACGGCACCATTCGCCAGGTTGGCGAGTACGACGTAGCTGTGCACCTGCACACCGACGTCGAAGCCACCGTAAAAGTGGTCGTGGTTGCCGCCTAAGAGCCGCTCCTGATCTGCTGCGCGTCGGCCCTGCTGCGTTGAAAGCGGGTTCGCAATGCTCATTTACTACTCGTAAACTGCGCTTGCTCACCCACTTTCGCTTTGCAGGGCTCTAGCTCGCGAGATCATGAACAGACTCTGGTGGTAGCCGCCAAGCGGGCTTGCACTCTGCTGCAGGTCTGCTGACAATCGGGCACGGTATCGCTTTGCGATCCGTGCCCTTTGTTTTTCTATCGCAGCATTTTCTTCCCGAGCCTATGAACGACATCACCATTCCCGAGCAATACGATCTGCAGACAGCTGCCCTGAAAGTGCCTCCGCACTCCATCGAGGCGGAACAGGCGGTGTTGGGTGGCCTGATGCTCGACAACAACGCCTGGGAGCGCGTGCTCGATGGGGTATCCGACGTCGACTTCTACCGTCACGACCATCGGCTGATCTTTCGCGCCATTTTCAAGCTGGCCGAGCGTAATGAACCGTTCGACGTGGTGACCCTGTCCGAGCAGTTGGACAAGGAAGGACAGTTGTCGCAGGTCGGCGGCTTGGCTTATCTCGCCGAGCTGGCCAAGAACACACCGTCGGTAGCCAACATCAAGGCCTATGCGCAGATCATTCGCGAGCGAGCCACCTTGCGAAAGCTGATCGGCATCAGCAATGAGATCGCCGACAGCGCCTACGCCCCAGAAGGCCGTACCGGCGAGGAGATTCTCGACGAAGCCGAGCGCTTGATCTTCCAGATCGCCGAAGATCGGCCGAAAACCGGTGGCCCGGTGGGCATCAATGACATTCTGGTCAAGGCCATCGACCGTATCGACACGCTGTTCAACAACGGCGATGCGATTACCGGTTTGTCTACCGGCTTCGACGACCTGGACGGCCTGACCAGCGGCCTGCAACCGGCTGACATGATCATCGTCGCTGGCCGTCCGTCGATGGGTAAGACCACCTTCGCCATGAACCTGGTGGAGAACGCGCTGATGCGCAGCGACAAGGCGATCCTGGTGTACTCCCTGGAGATGCCTTCGGAGTCCATCGTCATTCGTATGCTCGCCTCGCTGGGGCGTATCGACCAGACCAAGGTGCGTGCCGGCCAACTGGATGACGACGATTGGCCGCGGCTGACCAGCGCGGTCAACCTGCTCAATGATCGCAAGCTGTTCATCGACGATACCGCCGGTATTTCCCCGAGCGAGATGCGTGCGCGTACCCGCCGGCTGGCCCGTGAGCATGGCGAGATCGGCCTGATCATGGTCGACTACCTGCAACTGATGCAGATTCCGGGTTCCAGTGGCGACAGCCGGGTCAACGAAATCTCCGAGATTTCGCGCTCGCTCAAAGGCCTGGCCAAGGAATTCAACTGTCCGGTCATTGCCCTGTCGCAGCTCAACCGGGGTCTGGAGCAGCGTCCCAACAAGCGCCCGATCAACTCCGACTTGCGTGAATCCGGTGCGATCGAGCAGGACGCCGACATCATCCTGTTCGTGTACCGCGACGAGGTGTACCACCCGGAGACCGAGTACAAGGGGGTGGCGGAAATCATCATCGGCAAGCAGCGTAACGGTCCGTTGGGTACGGCGCGTCTGGCTTTCCTCGGCAAGTACTCCCGCTTCGAGAACCTGGCGCCGGGCAGTTATCAGTTCGACGACGAATAGATCCAGACCTCCTGTAGCCACTCTCACGAGCACAGGGCCAACTTCGCTGGCTGTGTGCTCCGTGCGTTCTGCCCATCCCACAATGATTTTCGCAGCCATGAGGGCGTGGCACAGATCAATGAAAACGGGCGTCCAGCGGTTAAGATGGGCGCCCGTTTTTCGTTCAGGCTTTCTGTCATGCGTCCGCTTGCTGCCATCGTCGACCTTTCCGCCATTGCCCACAATTACGCTGTCGCCAAGCGCTGCGCGCCAGGGCGCCAGGCGTTCGCCGTGGTCAAGGCCAACGCCTACGGGCATGGTGTGCGTGAGGTGGTCACGGCGCTGCATGAGGTGGCTGACGGTTTCGCCGTAGCCAGCCTGGAAGAGGCGGCAGAAGTGCGTGCGATGCATGGCGAAGCGCGCATCCTGCTGCTCGAAGGCTGCTTCGAGGCCGGTGAATATGCCATCGCCGCCCAGCTCGGTCTGGACGTGGTGGTGCAGAGTGCAGTGCAGGCCGCGGCGCTGCTTGTCAGCAAGCTGTCGCGGCCGCTCAACGTCTGGCTCAAGCTGGACTCAGGGATGCATCGCCTGGGTTTCGATGCTGCCGATTTGCGTCAGTGGCATGCGCACCTGCAAGGTGCTGCGCAGGTGGCCGAGCTCAATCTGATCAGCCACTTCGCCTGCGCCGACGAGCGCGGCCACCCATTGACCGAGCAGCAGGTCGAGCGCTTTCTCGATGTGCTGGATCTCGATTTCGATCACCGCTCATTGGCCAATTCGGCAGCCGTACTCACTATTCCTGCTGCGCATATGGATTGGTTGCGTCCCGGCATCATGCTTTACGGCGCCACGCCTTTTGCCGACCTTGGCGTCTCTGCGCTCGGTCTGAAGCCAGCGATGACCCTGGCTGCGCGGGTGATCGCCGTGCGCGAAGTCGCGGTAGGCGACAGCGTCGGCTATGGCGCGACCTGGGTAGCCGAGCGCCCGTCGCGAATCGCCACGGTCAGTTGTGGCTACGCCGACGGCTACCCGCGCCATGCACCGAGCGGTACGCCGGTGCTGGTGTCTGGCCAGCGTGCAGCGCTGGTTGGCCGGGTATCGATGGACATGCTGGCAATCGATATCACCGACTTGCCGGAGGCCGATATCGATTCGTCGGTGGAGCTCTGGGGGGCGAACCTGCCGGTGGACGAGGTGGCAGCCGCCTGCGGCACCATTGGCTACGAGCTGCTGACCAAGGTCACCGCCCGTGTGCCTCGTCGTTATATCGGCTAGCGGGAACTCTGACAGGGCGGGTGCGACCCGCCCAGCGGGACTAGACCAGTCCGCTCGGAACTTTCAGCACGTCGAGTTGCAGGCAGGCCTGTTCGCTCAACTCACCATCGTCGCCGTGCACACGTGCACCTGAGCGGCCCAGTTCCTTGACGCGGTAGAGCGCCTGGTCGGCGATCTTGTACAGACCGGTGAAATTGCTCGCGTGGGATGGGTAGAGCGCGACGCCGATGCTGATGGTCACCCGCAGGCGTTCGGCGCCGTAGTGCACGGGTTCCGACAACTCGGCCAGCAGGCGTGCGGCAATCTCGCGGGCCTGGCTTTCGGCATCGCTGCCGCAGATCAGTGCGGCGAACTCATCACCACCCAGGCGTGCCACTGCATCCCCCGCGCGGACATGTTCACGCAGGCGTTTGGCGATCACCTGCAGCATCAGGTCGCCTGCCGCGTGGCCGAAGCGGTCATTGATCGGTTTGAAGTGATCCAGGTCGATCAGCATCAACGCCACGCTTTCATTGTGCCGCTGCGCATGGGCCAGAGCCGACTCGCAGCGCTCGACCAGATAGCGGCGGTTGGGCAGCTCGGTCAGCAGGTCGTGGAAGGCGGCGTGCCTGAGTTCGCGCTCGCGCTCGCGAAGTTGATCATTGGTGGCGGCCAGTTCTGCGGTGCGGGCGGTCACCGCAGCCTGCAGTTCGTCTGCACTGGCCTGCAGTTGTGCCAGACGTGCGGTTTTCTCGCGGTCGGCCTGCTGCAAGGCTACCGCGCGTTCCTGCTTGAGGATCTGGATGCGATAGGCCAGGGCGAAGGAGAAGAGTATCGACTCGGCAGCCACCGCCAGCGGGAACACGTAGGCATTCCATTCGGCCGGCTGCAATACGCCCGTGGTGCGTAGCAGCAGGATGCCGACGCTGCCGAGCACCAGGCCATAGCCATAGAGATACAGCTGCGCAGGGAAGAAGCCCTGGCGCCAGCGGATCAAGGCGCTGCCGAGTGCGGCGGGGATGCTGGTCAGCGACAGCAGGGCGATGGCCCAGGCGGCGAGGTAGCGTTCGCCGAACAGGTTCAGAACGATGGCGATGATGTAGATGCCGCAGGCCATGCTCAGCAGGTGGTGCGCCCAGCGCACGTAGACACGAGTCTGCAGCAGGGTCTGGGTGAAGCGGCAGGCGAACAGCCCCCACAGCGAAGGCAGCGTGACGCGGTCGAGCCAGGGCGGCACCGCGCCGTTGGGCCACAGGTACTGGGCGCCATGACCGGTCATGCTGATGATGAACACCAGGGCGAAAGCGGTGGTGAGCACGTACCAGAAGTAGGCCTTGTCACGCAGGGAAATGAGGATGAACAGGTTGTACAGCAGCAACGCGAGGATAACGCCGTAGATGGTGCCGAGGCCGAGATTCTCGTGGGTGGCCAGTTGGGTGAGGTCGTCGAGTTGCCAGATGCGCATCGGAAAGGAGTTGCCGGCCGGATCGAAGACGCGCAGGTAGAGGGTCAGTGGCTGCTCGTCCAGTGCGGGCAGCTTGAACAACATGCGTCGATACGGATGGTCGCGGCTTTCTGCGAAGGCGACACGCTCGCCGGACTGGCGTACATGCCAGCCGCCCTGGCCGTCGGGCAGATACAACTGCAGATCCAGTTGCGTGACCGAGCCCACTTCCAGCGCCCATTGCTCGGGAGCATCGGCGTCGCGCTGCAAGGTGAGTTTGATCCACCAGGGCGTCAGGCTCTGACCGACGCTGGCGCGGCCATTGGCTGGCTGAAAGCGCGCCTGTATCTCGGCTGAATCCAGGTTGCCTGCATTGATCTCGCCTCGTGTGTCCTCCAGCAACTCAATGTTCCCATTCAGTGCAAGGCCGCTGCTGCTCGGCGTCAGCGCGAATGGCGCTGCAGCCAGGCTCATGGCGCATGGCCCCAGCAGAAGTAGGATCGATAAGACGAGGCGCAGCAGCATAGGCATCCAGAAATGCAGTGTTCGAGTGATTGAGTATATGCACAGCTTTGTTATTGATCTAAAACAAATATGGCTCATGGCTAGTGCGAGTAAATGGTGGGTTTTTTCTCCTGTTTCATTCGGTTTCGAAGCCGATTGCGCTGGATGTGGAAAGGTGCATTTTTGAGCGGTTTGGCAGGATGCATGACGCATGCGGTGGAAGGCTTTAAACCCCAGCGCAGTAGTCTGGTTTGGTCAAAATTTGTGCTATAGTCCGCGCCCCTCGTGACTGTCCGCTGATCAAAAAATATGCAAGCCGCCAAGCCGCTGTTCGACTATCCCAAATACTGGGCCGAGTGTTTCGGGCCTGCGCCCTTCCTGCCGATGAGTCGGGAAGAGATGGATCAGCTCGGCTGGGACAGCTGCGACATCATCATCGTGACCGGTGATGCTTACGTCGATCATCCTTCGTTCGGCATGGCCATCATCGGCCGCCTGCTCGAAGCTCAGGGCTTCCGCGTGGGCATCATCGCCCAGCCGGATTGGCGCTCGAAGGACGACTTCATGAAGCTTGGCGAGCCGAATCTGTTCTTCGGCGTGGCAGCGGGCAACATGGACTCGATGATCAACCGCTACACCGCGGACAAGAAGATCCGCTCCGACGATGCCTATACGCCCGGTGGCCTGGCCGGCAAGCGTCCGGATCGCGCCAGCCTGGTCTACAGCCAGCGCTGCAAGGAAGCCTATAGCCACGTGCCGGTGATCCTCGGGGGCATCGAAGCCTCGCTGCGCCGCATTGCCCACTACGACTACTGGCAGGACAAGGTGCGTCGCTCGATCCTGATGGACGCCACCGCTGACATCCTGCTCTACGGCAATGCCGAGCGCGCGGTGGTGGAGATCGCCCAGCGCCTGTCGCGTGGTGAGCGTGTCGAGGCGATCAGCGATGTGCGGGGTACGGCTTTCATTCGCCGTGACACCCCGGAAGGCTGGTTCGAGGTCGATTCCACCCGTATCGACCGGCCGGGCCGCGTCGACAAGATCATCAACCCCTACGTCAATACGCAGGACACCGAGGCCTGCGCCATCGAGCAGGCCAAAGGCGAGGTCGAAGATCCTAACGAAGCCAAGGTCGTGCAGATTCTCGACAGCCCGCGCATGACCCGCGACAAGACGGTGATCCGCCTGCCGTCGTTCGAGAAGGTACGCAACGACCCGGTGCTCTACGCCCATGCCAACCGCGTGCTGCACCTGGAAACCAACCCGGGCAACGCCCGCGCGCTGGTGCAGAAGCATGGTGAGGTGGACGTGTGGTTCAACCCGCCCCCCATCCCCATGACCACCGAGGAAATGGACTATGTGTTCGGCATGCCCTATGCGCGCGTGCCGCACCCGGCGTATGGCAAGGAGAAGATTCCGGCCTACGAGATGATCCGTTTCTCGGTGAACATCATGCGCGGCTGCTTCGGCGGCTGCACCTTCTGCTCGATCACTGAGCACGAAGGCCGAATCATCCAGAACCGTTCGCACGAGTCGATCATCCGCGAGATCGAGGAGATGCGCGACAAGGTGCCGGGCTTCACCGGGGTGGTATCCGACCTCGGTGGGCCGACTGCCAACATGTACCGCATCGCCTGCAAGGATCCGGAGATCGAGCGCCACTGCCGCAAGCCATCGTGCGTGTTCCCGGGTATTTGCGAGAACCTCAACACCGATCACAGCTCGCTGATCGAGCTGTACCGCAAGGCGCGTGCGCTACCGGGGGTGAAGAAGATCCTGATCGCCTCGGGGCTGCGCTACGACCTGGCTGTCGAGTCGCCGGAGTACGTCAAGGAGCTGGTCACCCACCACGTCGGTGGCTACCTGAAGATTGCCCCGGAGCACACCGAGCGTGGCCCGCTGGACAAGATGATGAAGCCGGGGATCGGCAGCTACGACCGTTTCAAGCAGATGTTCGAGAAGTTCTCGAAAGAGGCGGGCAAGGAGCAGTACCTGATCCCGTACTTCATCGCTGCGCATCCGGGGACGACGGACGAGGACATGATGAACCTCGCCCTGTGGCTCAAGCGCAACGGCTTCCGGGCTGATCAGGTTCAGGCCTTCTATCCGTCGCCGATGGCCACGGCGACCGCCATGTACCACTCGGGCAAGAACCCGCTGCGCAAGGTGACCTACAAGAGCGACGGCGTCGAGATCGTCAAGAGTGATCAGCAGCGTCGCCTGCACAAGGCGTTCCTGCGCTATCACGATCCGAAAGGCTGGCCGCTGCTGCGTGAGGCGTTGGAGCGCATGGGCCGTAGCGATCTGATCGGCCCGGCCAAGCATCAACTGATTCCGGCCAATCAGCCGGTCGCTGATGATGGCTACCAGAGTGCACGGCGCAAGAACTCCACGCCAGTCGGTAGCAAGAAGGCTGGTAATGCGGGCAAGATTCTCACGCAGCACACGGGGCTACCGCCACGTGGCAGTGATGGCAGCAAGCCCTGGGACAAGCGTGAGCAGGCCAAGGCGGCGGCCGAGGCGCGTAATCAACAGGCTGCGCGTGAGCGTGCTGGCGCGGGTAAAGGCAAAGGCAAGAAACCGTCGAAGAAGCCAGCAGTACCGCGCTGAATCATCGGCAGCGCTCACGAAAACGCCAGCACCACGCTGGCGTTTTCGTTTCAGAGGCCCTGGCCTGCACTCGGTAGGGTGGGCTTCAGCCCACCGTTGTCATCGTGAGGTGCGACAGTTTCAGTCCGCGCTGAAACGGCAGGTCAGGTAGCGGTTGCTCGGGCCGTAGCGCAGGATCGACCACAAGCGCTTGAACAGATAAAACGGGTGGCTGCGGTAATACGCCAGCACGGCGTTGCCGACACCTTCCGAGCGGTGCTGGCGGGCCTCTTTTTTCTCCGACTTCTTGAATAGCCCGGAAAACTCCCAGCGCTGGATCTGCTCGAAGCGCTCATGCGGGCGCAAGCCATGGCGACGGAACAGGCGGGCGAAGCTGGCTGGGCTGAAGTCATGGAGATGGTGCGGGTTGCCGTCGAGCGTTGGTGTGGTCGGCACCGAGGCAATGATGTGGCCACCCTGGGCCAGCAGTCGTGTGAGGTTTTCCACCAGTCGCACTGGCTCTGGTAGGTGCTCGATGGTTTCCAGGCTGACGATGCTGTCGAAGCCTTCGCTGTCGGCGAAGGTTTCGGCATTGGCGCACTGATAGCGCAGGTTGGGGCGTTGATAATTCGCCTGCGCGTAGGCAATGGCTTCGGGATCGATGTCGATACCGGTGATCTGCTTGTCCGGATGCCGTTCAGCCAGCAACGCACTGCCGTAACCACAGCCACACGCCATGTCGAGTACACGCGCGCCTGCCAGCGAGTCGCTGGCGAACTCGTAGCGTTGCATGTGCAAGTCGAGAGTGGCCTGGTCGGCGGCCAGACGCTCATCCATCTTCAACGGATAGATGCGTTCGAGGGTGTGCATGGCGGCCTGTCCTTGGGCTGTGGAAGGAAGATATGGCGGGCGTAGTCTGTTGTTTCCCGGTAAGGGCTGCAAGCGTCTCGCCTGGTTTCATGGTTCGGCTTGTGATGCATGGCGGGCTTGGTTTGTATTTATATTGGCACTATAGTTCCAAAATATAAAAACAACATCGGAGTCCTACCATGCGCCTTGCTGCTCCCTCTGCCATTGCTCTGTCCTTATTGCTGACTGCATGCGGAGAGAGCGAAGCGCCGCCCGTGGCCAGTCTCGACTTTCAAAAGCAACTGCAGACGCAGTTGATCAAGGCCAAGCCGGGTGAGGTGATCGAGATTCCTGCTGGCACCTGGCAGCTCGACCGTAGCCTGAGCCTCAAGGTCAGTGGCGTGACGTTGCGCGGGGCTGGCATGGATCAGACCATTCTCAATTTCAAAGGGCAGAAGTCGGGTGCCGAAGGGCTGCTGGTGAACGCTTCCGACTTCACCATCGAGGATCTGGCGCTGGAGGACACCAAGGGTGATGCGCTCAAGGTCGTGGGCGGTCAGAACATCATCATCCGCCGCGTACGCACCGAGTGGACGAATGGCCCGGCTACCGAGAATGGTGCCTATGGCATCTACCCGGTGCAGACCGAGAACGTACTGATCGACGGCGTGGTGGCCATCGCTGCCTCGGATGCTGGCATCTATGTGGGCCAGTCGCGCAACGTGGTGGTGCGCAACAGCCGTGCCGAGCGCAACGTCGCCGGTATCGAGATCGAAAACACCATCGGTGCCGACGTTTACGACAACGTCGCCACCGGCAACACCGGTGGCATCCTGGTATTCAACATGCCCAACCTACCGCAGCCAGGACACACCACGCGGGTCTACCGCAACAAGGTCGAGGGCAACAACCACAAGAACTTCGGTCACAAGGGCACGCCGGTCGCCAGTGTGCCGGCGGGCTCTGGCGTGCTGATCAACTCCAACGACAAGGTGGAAATCTTCGACAACGATATTGGCGATCACCGCACTGCCAACGTCATCCTCAGCAGTTACTTCAGCACCGGTTATACCGATCTTTCCACGACCGAGGATTTCGATCCCTACCCGGAAGCCATTCATATTCATGGCAATCGTTTCGGCCCTGGCGGTGACAGCCCTGACAACCTCGAACTCAAGGCCCTGAGGCTGGCCAAGTTCGGGCTCAATGGGCGCCTGCCGGACATCCTCTGGGATGGCTACGTGAACCCTGAAAAGCTGATCGACGGCAAATTGCCGGTGGAGCTGGCCATCTGCATCGACAATGGCGAGGCGGGTATCGTCAACGTCGATGGGCCAGGCGGCTACAAGAACATCAGCACCGACATCGAGCCCCATCGCTGCGAGTTGCCCCGCCTTCCCGCCGTCGAGCTGCGTGCAGCTCTGGCCGAGGCCGGTGAGTGAGCATGAAGCACGCCTGGCTGTTGATTGCCGCGGTACTGCTCGCTGCCTGCGAGCAGGCACGCACGCCTCTGTATCTGCCCAGTGGTGAGGACTATCCGCAGAAGCTTGGCACCTGGGGCGTGCTGCAGCAGCGTGACGGCCAGTTGCAGCCGGTCGACGGCGTACAGCCCTACGACCTGAACACGCCGCTGTTCACCGACTACGCGCACAAGCTGCGTACCGTCTGGATGCCCGAGGGTAGCCAGGCTCGCTATGCCGACGCGCGCTTCGATTACCCCGTCGGCACCGTGCTGAGCAAGACCTTCTACTACCCGATCGATGCCCAAGGTCGACTGCTGCGTAGCGAGCAGCACGCTGCCGAGGCGGTGGAGCTGAAGCGGGTGCGGCTGATCGAAACGCGCATTCTGCTGCGCCAGGAGCAGGGCTGGGTCGCGTTACCCTATGTCTGGGACGAGGCGCAACGCGAGGCCACCCTGGACTGGGCAGGCGCCAGTTTCGATCTGGCGCTTCATGATGAGGCCGGTGAGGTGCTGGTGGTCGATTACCAGGTTCCCGACGCCAACCAGTGCGCGGGTTGTCATGAGGAGCAGGCGGGCAAGGGCGTACAGCCGCTGGGGCCGAAGGCGCGTCATCTGAACAAGGATTTCGCCTACGCCGATGGCACGGCCAACCAGTTGCAGCATTGGCAGAGCATCGGTTTTCTGCAAGGTATTCCTGCTGACATGGCCAGCGTTCCGCGAAATGCTCTGTGGGGCGTGCCGCGTGAAGGGGAGAGTCTGGAGCATCAAGCGCGCAGTTATCTGGATGCCAATTGCGCGCATTGCCATAACCCTGAGGGGCCGGGGCGTACGTCGGGTTTGTATCTCGATCCAGCTACGCCGTTGAGCATCGCCTATGGGCTATGTAAGCAGCCGGTCGCTGCGGGCAAGGGCTCCGGCGACCGGTTGGTGGACATCCACCCCGGTGCGCCGGAAAAATCGGTGCTGAGCTTTCGCCTGCACAGCACCGATCCCAGCATCATGATGCCCGAGCTGGGGCGTTCCACCTCCCACCGCGAAGGGCTGGAGGTGATCGACCGTTGGATCGCCAGTCTCGATGGCGAGTGCTGACAGACTAGAGCTGACCTGCCTGCCACTGCGCTTCGCGACTGGAGAGCGCGACGGCGATGTCCGCAACGCTGTCGGACGCGACGCTCTCCGGCAGCGGGTCGAGGCCGACGCTGGCGAATAGCTGGCCATAGCTGTTACGCAACTCGGCGTAGGCCAGGTCGCGGCGCAGATCCGCCTGCAGCGTGTTCAGCTCGCCCTGGATCAGTTCCAGTTCGCCAATGCCCTGTGCCTGGTAGCGATTACGCAGTTGCTCGACGATCTGCCCGTCCAGGCCGGCCAGTTGCTGGCTGGTCTGGAACTGGCGCTGAGCCTCGCGGAAGTTGGCGTTGGCGACGTGCAGTTGGGCGAGGATAGCCATCGACATGGCCTGGCGCCGCGCATCGACGACCTCCTGGCCGGCCTTGGCAACATCGATGGCGGCTGGTGCGGAGAGCACGTTGAACAGGTTCCAGGTGACTTTCACGCCGTAGTCGGCCCAGCTCTGGTTCACCAGGAACGAGTTGCTGTCGTAGTGGCCACCGGCGGAAAACTCCAGGCCTGGCAGCAGACGGAGCATGGCTTTGCGTGTTTCTGCGGCACTGATGCGCGCCTGGTAGTCCTGCTCGCGTAGTTCGGGACGGCTGGCCAGGGCTTCCTGCTCCAGTGTATCCAGCTCTACCTTGAGTTCTGGCATCTGATAACCGGTATCAGGCGCGAGCTCGACCTGAGTGCCCAGTGGCAGGTTGATCAAGGTGGCCAGTTCGGTCTTGGCCAGCGACAGAGCGCGGCGTTGTTCTTCCAGCTGACGGGTGGCCTCGATCAGTGCGCGCTGATAGCTCAGGGCCTGGATCGGGTCGCCGATGCGCTGTTCGCTCAGACGCTGGCTGTTGTCGCGAGCCTGGGCGACGCGGGCCATGAGGCTGTCGATCTGAGTCAGCAGACGATCGGCCGCCACGGCACGCCAGTAGGCGGAGCGCACATCCTGAATGATGGTATGCACCACCTTGCGCCGGCGCTCCTGCACGATCAGACGCTGGTCGCCCTGTTGCTTGGCGCTGACGTAGCTGACACCGAAGTCCAGTACGTTCCACACCATGGTCAGGTCGGCCACGCCGCGGTCACGATCCTGCGAGGTGGACGGTTCCAGCGACTGGGTGCCGGTGTTGACACTCTGGCTGCTGGAGGCGCTGACGTTGTTGCGCCCGGCATAGCCAGCGGACAGCGCCATACGCGGTAGCATGTCGAAGGTGGCCAGGTCGACCTGGCGCTGGGCCATGGCTTCTTCCATGACCTTCAGGCGCGCCTCGAGGTTGTACTTCACCGCGCGGGCCATGGCTTCGTGCAAGGTCAGTGGGCCGCTGAGCGGTTCCTGATCCTTGAACATGGTCGCCAGATCCTGCTGCGCGCGTTGCTCGCTGACGCTGCGGTCGATGGGTTGGCTGGTCACCGCGCAGCCACCAACGGCTAACGCCAGTACACTGATGCTGAAAAATTTCGCTGCTTTGCTCATCCTTGGGCCGCCCCCTGGTACGGCACTCATTCGATTCTTATCTGTTGTGTCGATTACGCTTGTGGCATCTGCAACGGAATTTCTCCCAACGCCCAGGCAAGGTCTCTTATCTGGCGTTGTTCGCTTTCGCCTATCTCCTGCAGTTGCTGGCTCAGAGTCGGTGCTCCGAGAATTTCTCCCCCACCCAAGCCATTGCCGCTGGAAGTACCCCAGCGAAGCTGGATTTCGCCTGACTCCAGCGGTACGTCCTTGTTGAACATGCTGGAGAAACTGCTGGTACCGAACACACCGCCATCGCCCCCGCCAAAGCCGAGGAAGCCCATGCCGCTGCCATTGCCGGCACCGCTGTCGCTGCTGGCGAAGACCTGGGCGATGTAGCTGGGTGCCAGCGCACCGTTGTTGATGAAAATGTTGCCCACCGTGGGTACGCCGCTGCCGAGAGTCGGTTGCTCGAACAGTGGCGGCGGCAACAGTGGCGAGGTGGTGCTGGAAGGTGGCGCGCTGGGCGCATTGGGTTGAGGTGGTGCACTAGGCATAGTGGGTACGTTGGGTGTCGGGTTGGCGCGGAACTCCGGATCACCTGCGGTCTGGTTTTGAGTATAAGGTTGACCAACCAGGCCACCGATCAGAGCGTTGCCCGCCGAATCGCTGATGCCGGTGCCGCTGCTGTTGAGTGCCAGGGCCAGGCTGCCGCTTCCGACAACATTGCTAATGGTAATTTGGTAGGTTCGTGCATCGATCTGCACTAGGCCGCTGAGAGTTCCTTGAGCGTTGCCTGTACTGACCAAGCTGAAGTCCGACAAGTCGACGCCGCTTACGTCCTCGCTGAAGGTCAGCGTGTAGCGTACGTTGCCTGCGCTGCTGGCTGCTTGATCCAGGGCCAGGGCCGCAGTGGGCGCGGTGGTGTCGATGCGTATGCCAGAGGTATCGCCGACGTTGTTCAGAGTCAGATTCATGGCGTTGCCAGTCGCATCGCGCAGGCTGCCGCCATTGCTCTGCAGGCCCGTTACGGTGATGCCATCTGCATCGTTCAGACCAGGCTGCACGCTGTACTGGAAGACCAGGGTCGTGGTACCAGAGCCTGCTATGTAGTCGGCGAAGACCGTAGCACCGCCGATGTCCAGTGCCAGCCTTGGCGCGCCGTTGACCAGAACGGCTTCGCTGGCGTTGACGACGAAGGTCAGGGTATCGCCAGCGTTGTACTGCACGCCAACGGGCACGCTGACACTGCCAATGACCGGAACTACCGTATCTACGGCGTAATTGCCTGACAGGGTGCCGCCAATACCGGTATTACCTGCTGCGTCCTGCACCCCTGTGTTGTTCAGGGTGATCAGGTTGCTGCTCGCAGTTACGTTGGCAGCTGGCGTCAGGATAGCGGTCCAGGTGATGCCGCCATCGTTGCTGCTGAGCCCGCTGAGGGTGCCATTGCTTGCGCTGAGGTCAGCCAGGCTCAGACCTGTCACGGCTTCGTTGAAGGCGATGGTTACGATCGCCGTCTCACCGGCAGCCAGAGCGGTGTCGCTCAACTGGATGGTCGCGGTCGGTCGCTGGGTGTCGATGGCGTAGTTGTTCGAGTTGGTGCTGCCGCTACCGATGTTGCCTGCGGCATCCTGCACGCCGGTATTGTTCAGCGTGATGACGTTGCTGCTGTCGGCAATGTTGCCGTTGGGCGTCAGGATTGCCGTGTAGGTGATGTTGTCCGTTGTGCTCAGATTGCTCAGGGTGCCGTTGGCCACGCTGAAGTCGGCTAGGCTCAGGCCCGTCACGGCTTCGTTGAAGGTGATGGTCACGGCGGTGGTTTCACCAACGGCCAGCGCGGTGTCGTTCACCACGATGGTTGCGGTCGGGCGTTGGGTGTCGATGGTGTAGTTGTTCGAGGTGGTGATGCCGGTGCCGGTATTGCCAGCGGCATCGGTGTAACCGGTGTTGTCCAGAGTGATCAGGTTGGTAGCATCGGTGACGTTGGCGTCAGGCGTCAGGGTCGCCGTCCAGGTCAGGCCGCCATCGCTGCTGCTGAGGTTACTCAGCGTGCCGTTGGCCACGCTGAAGTCCGCCGTGGTCAGCCCGCTCACTGCTTCACTGAAGGTGATGGTGACGGTGGTGCTTTGGCCGGCCTTCAGCGCTGTATCGGTAACCACCACGGATGTGGCCGTTGGGCGCTGAGTATCGATGGCGTAGTTATTGGAGTCGGTGGTGCCGACGCCAGTGTTGCCTGCCTGATCTTGCACACCGCTGTTGTTCAGAGTGATCAGGTTGGTGGTGTCAGAGGTGTTGGCGTTCGGCGTTAGAGTCGCCGTCCAAGTGATGTTGTCCGAGGTGCTTAAGTTGCTCAGGACGCCATTGGCTACTGCGAAATTAGCTAGAGTCAGACCTGATATAGCTTCGTTGAAGGTAATGGTCACCGTCGTCGTTTCGCCGGCTGCCAGTACTGTATCGTTCACTACGATAGTCGCGGTTGGGCGTTGAGTATCGACTGAATAGTTATTGGAGTCAGTGGGGCTGCTACCAGTATTGCCAACCGTGTCAGTGTAGCCAGTGTTAGCCAGAGTGATCAGGTTGGTAGGGGACGCAACATCGGCACTTGGAGTCAGTGTTGCGGTCCAGGTTACGCCACCATCATTGGAGCTCAGGTTGCTTAGAGCGCCGTTCGCAACAGTGAAGTCGGCGATGGTCAGCCCAGTCACGGCCTCACTGAAGGTGATAGTCACTGTAGTGCTATCGCCAATGGATAGAGATGTGTTGCCCACCACGATGCTCGCTGTTGGGCGCTGGCTATCGATTATGTAGTTGTTGGAGTCGGTGGTGCCGGTGCCGGTATTGCCGGCAGCATCGGTGTAACCGGTGTTGTCCAGAGTGATCAGGTTGGTAGCGTCGGTGACGTCGGCGTCAGGCGTCAGGGTCGCCGTCCAGGTCAGGCCGCCATCGCTGCTGCTGAGGTTGCTCAGTGTACCGTTGGCCACGCTGAAGTCTGCTGTGTCCAGCCCGGTCACCGTCTCACTGAAGGTGATGGTGACGGTGGTGCTTTGGCCGGCTTTCAGCGTCGTATCGGTAACCAGCACGGATATGGCCGTTGGGCGCTGGGTATCGATTATGTAGTTGTTGGAGTCGGTGGGAGCGCCTCCTGGGTTGCCGGCAATGTCGGTGTAGCCGAAGTTGTCCAGGGTGATCAGGTTGGTCGCATCGGTGACGTTGGCGTCTGGTGTCAGGGTCGCCGTCCAGGTGATGTTGTCCGAAGTGGTCAGGTTGCTCAGCGTAGCGTTGGCGGCGGTGAAGTCCGCCGTGGTCAGCCCTACCACCGCTTCGCTGAAGGTGATGGTGACGGTGGTGCTCTGCCCAGCCTTGAGCTCGATATCGGTGACCACGATGCTGGCGGTCGGGCTCTCGGTGTCGATGGCGTAGTTGTCCGAGTCGGTCGTACCGCTACCGGTATTGCCCGCCAGATCCTGTACCCCGGTGTTGTCCAGGGTGATCAGATTGGTCGCATCGGAGACGTTGGCGCTCGGGGTGAAGGTGGCTGTCCAGGTCAGGCCGCCGTCACTGCTGCTGAGGTTGCTGAGGCTGCCGTTGGCCACGGTGAAGTCGCTGGTGGTCAGGCCACTCACTCGTTCATTGAAGGTAATGGTGACGGTGGCAGTCTCGCCGATGCTTAGAGCCGTGTCGCTCAGGGTGATGTTGGTGGCCGCAGGACGCACACCGTCGACCACCAGAGCCTTGTTGGCGCCCAGAGAGCCAGCCGCGCCGGGGGCCGCCAGGGTGAGGACGGCGGCCTGGTTGGCGCCGTCCCGGATACTACCGCCATTGAGGCTCAGGGCCGAGGTGGAGGCGTAGTCGAGGTCGGCGGAGCTGTCGCCCGCCTGCACGGTGTAGCTGAAGCTCAGGGTGTCGGTGCCCGAGCCGGACACGTAGCTGAGCACCCGGTCGGTGGCACCGGTTTCCAGGGTCAGAGTCGGGATGCCGGTCACGTTCACCGCCGAGTCGAACTGCACGTTGATGGTAATGACGTCACCGATCTTGTAGGTGCCGTTGGCGGTGCTGGACGATACGTTGGTGATGGTCGGGGCGATGGGCGTGGTCAGGGTCAGGTCGTTGCCGGTACCACCGATGTAGCTGGTGGTCAGTTCGGTGCCGTTACCAGCCGCATTGAATTTGCCGCCTTCGCTGATGCCGCTGAAAGTGCCAGTCACCGCGTCGGCGGCGTCGTTGATGATCACCGTATAGCTGTCGCCGCTTCCGGCCGCGTAGCCATGGCTGACCGCCAGAGTGGCGGAGGAGATGTTGACAGTGCCGTTGACCACGACCCGGTCGTAGCCGGTACCAGCGGTGGCCCCGTTGATATTCAGCGCCAGCGTGCTGCCCGAGTTCAGGGTCAGGTTGCCATTGACGGTCAAGGTGCCGACGCCGGAGCCGCCCGGAGACAGGGTGCCACCGTTCTGCACGGTGACGTTGCCGCCCAGAGTGCCGCTGCCAGCCAGGGTGGCGCCGCTGGCCACGTTGGTGGCGCTGCTGGTGCTGCCATCGACCACCAGGGTGCCGGCAGAGACAGTGGTGGTTCCGGTATTGGTGTTGCTGCCGGACAGGGTCAGTTCACCGGCTCCGGCTTTGGTCAGTGCACCGGATCCGGCGACCAGGCTGGAAATCGTCGCGCTGTAGCCGAAACCGACGTTGAAGACCTGTGTGGTTCCGCCAGCCAGGGTAATGGTACCGCCGGTCAGCGTCAGGCCGTTGGCCTGAGTCATGTCGAAGGTCAGGCTTTCGTTCAGGGATACGGTGTTGAGGTTCAGTGTCTGGCCGGCCAGGCTGCTGGCGAAGACGATGGTCTGGCTACCGGTGGCATCTAACGCGGCGATGGCGACGGCTTCGCTGAAGCTCACTCCGTTGCTGAGGTCGATGGTTGCCGTGTCGTTGGTATTGGTGACGTAGATGATGTCGCTGGTCACCACGACATTGGCGGCGACGGTGCTGGTGCCGTCATTTAGGCTGTAGCGGATGGTGGTGTCGCCGGCTGGCGTGTCATTGCGGTAGGTAACCCGTTGTGCCACATCGTTGACCAGCGCGGTGGTCGCTGCTGTACCGCTGCTGGTGAACGTGATGGTCAGTACGCCGCCCACATTGGTGAAGGTGGCGAAGGTCTGCCCGTTCGACTGCAGGTTGCTGCCACTGATGGTGAACAGGGCGCCGATGGTGTTGAAGCTCAGTACGTCGCTGCTCAGCGCTGTGCCGTTGCGCTGGATCGTCAGGCTGGCCCCGGCCCAGTTGCCGTTGCCACCGTTGAGTGCGCCGAACTCGGTGTCGCTGAGCAGTGCGTTCCCGCCTGCATCCAGCACTACGGAATTGCCAGTTCCGGCCCAGGCCACGCTGTCGCCATTGAGATTGGAAATACCTGGCGCCGCGTTGATCACGATGTCCTTGTTGGCCCCCAGGGAACCCGCTGTGCCCGGGGCGGCCAGGGACAGTATCGCGTCGTTGCCGGCGGCATCACGAATAGTGCCGCCGTTGAGCCCCAGGGCATTGCTGCTGATGTAGTCCAGGTCGGCGGCGCTGTCGCCTGCCTGCACCGTGTAGGTGAAGGTCAGGCTGTTGGTGCCGGAGCCGCTCGCGTAGTTCACCACCCGGTCAGTGCTACCCGTCTCCAGGGTCAGCTGCGGTGTCCCGGCAACAGTGACGTTCTCACCGAAGTTCACCTGTACGGAGATCACATCCCCTACCTTGTAGGTGCCGTTGGCGGTGCTGGACGTCACCGACGTTACGCTGGGGGCCTGGGTGTCGATTGCGTAGTTGCTGGAGTCGGCAGTACCGGTACCCGCCAGTCCACCACTGACGGCATTGACGCCGGCCAGGTTGACGGTAATCACGTTGGTGCTGTCGGTGACGCTTGAGTTGGGCGTGAACAGGCCAGTCCAGGTCAGGCCGCCATCGGAGCTGCTCAAGCCGCTGACGTTGCCGTTGGGCACGTTCAGGTCGGCAGTGGTGAAGCCAGTCACCGCCATGTTGAAAGTGAAGGTGACAGTGGAGGTCTCGCCGATCTTCAGGTTGTTGTCGGAGAACGTTGCCGACACCAGGGCAGGGCGCGGCACATCGGCGAAGCCGATGTTGTCTAGCCCGACATACAGATTGCCATCCCCGGAAGAGGGATCCGAGATACGGATCTCGTCCACGTTCTGGAAGATCGAAGCGGTCAGCCCGTTGGATTGGGTGAAATCGGATATGAAGTCGCTGCTATCGGTTGTCAGAGTCACACTGCCCAGCGAGACGCCGTCACGGAAGGCTTCGAAGGTGATCTGCGCATGAACCCCCATGTAGTCGACGACCTTGATACCGGTGAAGGAGAAATCAGTTCCGTCCTGGCTGCGAATGATGACGATCGGCGTTCCGTCACCTGAGGCGTCGACAATACCCTCAGCGTTCGGTGTTCCGTCGTTGAACAAATCGCTGTAGTACTCCCACGGGGAATTACTGTTCGTATTACCTGAATTCGCTGAGTAGATCTCAATTACCACGCCGGGTATATCGGTGGAGTTGGCCTGTCCATCGGTCACTGTCGTACCAAGCGCTGCATCCGGGCCGCTGAAATTGAGCGTCCCCGCGAACAACCGCCCACTGAAGGCTTGTTGGGCCGATGCCGAGAATGGCGTGACTGCCTCGATCGAGCCACTGGTGACTTCCAGTGTCCAGTCGCCGCCTTGGGAGGTGGAGCCGGTCGCGTCGTTGGAGGCGGCTACATCTGCGCCGGTAAGTTGGGCTATCTGGTTGACGAACGCCTGTCCGGCTGCACCGCTGCCGACATCGCAGCCGTAGAACAGAATGTCGCCATCGATATCGAGGCTCTGCCCGATCTGCGCCAGGTCGGTTGCACGTGCGTCCAGGCCTGCTTTATCCAGGGTAAGGCTGCCAAGCGTCACCTGCCCGGGCAGCCCGTGACTGACGATATGGATGGCATCGATGCCAGAGCGTCCCGAGAGGTAGTCGCTGATTTGCTTCAGACCATCGCCCTTGGGGTCGAGCACCACCACCTCGGTGCCCGGTTTGATGCCCGCCAGCAGCTGTTGGTAGTCCTGAACTTGGCCGTCGACGAAGACGATTTCCTGACGGTTATCGGCGGTACCAGTCGGCGTCGCCGCCAGGTTGTCATGGCTGGAAGAAGCATCCGCCGTTGGCTGGGTGTCCGCGGCCTGCGTATCCGCGACCTCAGCCGCCGTGGCGGCGACCGCACCGTCGAACATCATCCGTGGTTCCAGAGCCATCGCCAGAGCGGACATTGCGGGTTTGGCCGCAGTTCGTACGGGAGCAGTCTTCTTCCAAAACATGGAGCACCTCCTACCACTTTCAAGAAGAGGAAGGCTCCATTGGCCTTCCCCTCATAATTGCCTACCGACTCGCATGCACGAGTCGGCTCGATCACTCAGTTACGCGACGGGAAGATGCCTTCCAGCGCAATGACGAAGTTGGTACCCAGATAAGGGTTGCGGATGCCGAACGGCTGGCTGCCACCAACAGGCGAGACGGTCACGGTTCCCTGGGGGGTGACCGAGCCTTGCCCGTGGACGCCGCCCAGGTTGGCCTTGGTGGCGTCCGGGGCGGTTGAGGTGAACAGGCCACTGATGGCTATGGTGCTTGGGCCGGACTTGGCAGTGGTATTCGACAGGTACACCGTGGCTCCTGCGGTGGGTACCACCATGGCACCTGGCGTACCGGTCGCAACGTCGACGCTGGAACCCGTCAGACTCACGGCACTGGGCTGACCGGTGAATTGAGCGACGGGCTGGTGGATCGGCATCTGGGTGGTGTTCAGCGTGACGTTCTCTACGCCTGCGACTTCCCCGATCATGACCGTTGCCAGGCCAGGCCCGGTGCCTTGCCCAACCGGGCTACGCCCGGAGAAGTTCGGCAGCCCGTAGGTGGTCTGGCCATTGCCGCCGTAAACGGTGCCCAGCAGCGCGAACAGTGCCGAGTTTTGTTGGATGGCCATGATCTGTCCCTGGCAGGTCGCCCAGCCCCTGGGGGCGTAGTTGAAGCCCACCATACGGATCTCGCCCATGAATGGATCGCTCATTGCATATCTCTCCTTGATGCAGCCGCGCACGCGGCACTTGTTGTGTGTTGTTCTAGAGCGGAGCCTCGGCCGCTTTCGGCCGCTTTACATGGAACAGCGCCTGCAACAGATGCTGGTCGCCTTCTTCATCCGGCCCGATGGGGGTGAGCATCGCCTCCCACTCATCGCCTTCCGGGCTGCGCAGCCGATAACAGTGCTGGGGCAACTCGAGCCCCTCGGGCTGCGCAAAAATTGCACTGTAGCAATGGTAGCGGGCGGTCATCGCCACACCTTCATAGGCCTCCACCAGGGTGATGGTCACCCCTTCACCTTCGTCCCAGCGTAGTTGCCAGGGTTGCTGGAGGTGGCGCTCGAAGTCTTCGAGGCTGGGCACCTGGCTCATGCTGGCACCGCCAGAGCGGGCACGGCTTCGCGGTGCATCTGCAGGTAGATACGGTTGGAGCCGCTGATCCTGAAGGCAAAGCGCTCGTACAGGCGCTTGGCCGGATTAGTGGGTTCAACGAACAGGCGCATCGATTTTTCTGCAGCATCCGCTTCATTGACCAGTGCGGCCAGATAGCGGGTACCGATTCCCTTGCCCCGCCATTCAGGGAGCAGCGAAATGTCGATGAGGTTGATCGTGGTCGGGCCGCGGAAGATATAGAGGCGGCCGATAGCCTGCTCACCGTGGCAGATCAGGGAGAAGTCGGAGCCCTGATAATGCTCTTGGTAATAACGGTGCTGGGCATCGAACTGCTGTGCGAGAAAGGCATCGATGGCCGGTTGATCCCAGCCGCTGAGCGCCATTTCCTGGGCGCGGGTACTCGCATAAAGCCTGTGCAGGAAGCTCAGATCGGCTTCCTCGGCAGGCCGAAGATGCAACTCGGGGGAACGCATGGCGTGGGTGTCCTTTGCTTCCGTGCTACCGCGGCGTGTGCCGGAACCGGTTCGTGTTGTTTTGCCACTATGCGACTTACAGGTCGGAGATTAGCTGAAGTCCGTAGTCAATCGCCACTGTCCAGATAGACGGTAGACGCATTATTTAACTTCTGCGGGAACTTTCCTTTTCGCCTTCTGTCTTGCGCCATTCTTCAAGCGCCCTGTAGGCATCGCCCGCCCAGTATTCCACGGTTTTGCGGAGGCTCTTATCGGCTGCCTCGCGCTTGCTCTGGCTGTCGGCGCTGAATGACTGCGACGGCTGTTTGGCGTCGAAGCCGGCAGTCTCGCGCAGCCGTGGCAGATGTGTGTCGTGCACGGCGAATACCGAGGCCAGCCGGCCCCAGCAGGCATCGGGCAGTTCCTGATAGTTCACCGCTACCGCGCCATGCCGTTGGCAAAGCGCCAGCCCTTGCTGGAGGATGGCGCCGACCGTGCGGCTGGTGTACTCGGCGGGAGTCATGCGTAGCGCTTCTTCTGCAGGCAAATCCAGTGCGGATGGGCCCAGCAACCCTGGCACGCGGTGCATGCCCGGTTGGCGCAGTTGGGAAACGACGATCTCCAGTGGGTCGCGGTAGAGGAAAACACGCGGTACTTCGGGGTAAAGCGCCAGCAGCAAGGGAGCTTCGAACACGTTCCAGGCATCGAGCTTGATGAACAACCGTTGCTCGTTGCCTTGCCGTCGTTGCCCGTAGGCGGAAAGCAGCGCCGCGAGCCAGGCGGGTTGCCGAGGCGCCGCCTCAGGATCCAGGCGGTGCGCGCGCAGCAGATTGTCCAGCGGCGGTGGTTCGGAGAGCACGATGTTGTCATCCAGCGCCGCCAGCATCTGCGCCATCAGTGTCGAGCCACAGCGCGAGGCGTGGAAGATCAGCGCTGTGGGCGGCAGGCCCGGGCTCGCCGCCTGCCAGTCCAGCAGCGCCTGGAGGCCGGTCTCCCGGCGGAAGGCCTGATTGAATGGCAGGCGCAACGCCTGGTCGACGTCGTCACGAAAGAAGGGGCGGGCCAGTCGTTGCTCGCCGAACCAGCACCAGTCCAGTCGCCATTCACCGTTCTGCAACCAGGCGCGGATCGGCAGCCAGCCACTGAAGTCTTGCTCGCTATTCACGCTCGCCATTGGTCGCTCCACGCTTGTCTGCCACGGCGCATGGCAGCCTTCACGTCGGCTTCGGAAAAGATCAGCCCCAATGCCACAGCAAGGTGCACGGCCTCGGCCTGGAACTCTCGCGCATCGCCCAGGGCGCGTAGGCGTGCGGCGAGGGCTGTGTCCTGCACCACATGCTCACGGAAGGCGGCAAAGGCCAGCTCCGCCCTCCCTGGCCGCAGTGCAGGCGTATCCGGCAGCCCGGCTACTACCTGTTGCAGCAACCAGGCGTTGGGCTGGCAATCCAGTACCAGATGCACGCGTGCGCCGGGCCCCGGGTTATCCACCCTGTGCGGCCTGGACAGGTCGATGAACCAGCATTCGCCCACCTTCATGGGCACTTGCAGGCCGTCGACGAGAAACTCCACGTCTGCTGGGCTGAGCAGTGGAATATGCAGGCGCAGGTCGCCGCCGGGCTGACCGAGGTCGGGGTCGCAGTGTTCGTGAATGCGGGCGCCCGCACCCAGGCGCAGGAGTCGCGCGCTGCGGATCGTGGTCGGGAACAGCGCGAGCACCTTGTGCCAGGCCTGTTCTTCCTGCCACCAGCCGGTAGGTACCGGTGCACCTTGCCCTGGAGCGAGTGGCAGAAGGGCATCTTCCGGGGTGATCAGTGCGACGCCGCTCCACTCACCCTGGTAGTAACCCGTGTTGAAGTGGTGCTGCCAGGCGTCGTCAGGAACCCGCCCGAGTGCCTCCAGCAGTGCGGGTAATCGAGGCGCCAGTGGCAATCGGGAGCATCGTGGTAAAGCGTCCAGGCTCATGTTGCATCCTTGTCTTAGAGCGTGTTCAAAGTCTGCTGCGCGTCGGCCATGCAGCGTTGAAATCAAGCTCAGAATACTCATTTACAGCTCGTAAACTGCGCTTCTTCGCTCGATTTCGCCTTGCCTGGCTCTAGCTCGCGAGACTTTGAACAGGCTCTTAAAAACCACTTTCGCGCACACCGAGCGCCGCGATCCGTCGCCAAGCAGCGCCGAGTAGCGACTGCCGCTCTCCGTCCAGTATCACCACACCGCGCAAGGGGTGATCGGGATGGATGTCGTTATCCAATAGCGTCAGGCGTACGCCGTACTGTGCTTGCACAGGTTCCGCGCGGCGCTGTGCGTCACGGCGTATGGCGATGGGGCCGCCGTGATCAGAGCTGAGCGCTTCCAGTTCCAGATAGGCGACGCCGGTGGCGTCCACTTCGTCCAGGCGCACTTTCACCGTCGGGCGTGCCGGGTCGTCAGTGATGAAGCGCCCTTCGCTGCCCGTTTCGATCCGCCAGAGGTTTTCTTCGGCCAGATAGCCGCGTAGGCGTAGCCCCGGCTCGACGATCCGGGCAAGTGATTCGGCAGGGTGCAGCCAGCGATCCGCGCTCAGGTCGCGTTGCAGGTCGCGTATCACGCCGGCCTGCGGTGAGCGCAGTTGCAGGCGCTCACGCTGGGCAGCCAGGCCGCGGTATTCGGCTACGGCTTCGGCCAGGCGTTGTTCGAGGATGCCCGCATCGGCCGCCGTTTCGCTGCGTGCGGATTGGCGGCGCAGTTGCAGCTGAAGAATTTCGGTCTCGCGTCGGACGATGGCCTGGCGCGAGTCGAGGTCGGGTGAGTCCAGTTCCAGCAGCAGGTCACCGGCCGCCACGTTCTGCCCGTCTTGCACATGTACGGCCTTCAAGCGCGCGGCCACCGGCGCATGCAAGGCGCTGGTGCGTGAGGCTTCGAGCAGCGCAGGTATTTCCACCGAGCTGCGCCAGGGCACGATCAGCACCAGCAGCACCGCAGCGAGACCGAGGCCGGTGATCAGCACCTTGCGCGAGTCGGCTTGTTCGCGGCGTTGCCACCATTCACCCAGTTCACGCCAGATGGGCAGGCCGATGAACCACAGCAGTTCAACCACCATCAGGAAGATGCCGAGCACCTTGAAGAACAGGTGATAGACCGCCAGCGCGATGCCGAGGAACAGGATTGCACGCCATATCCAGGAACCGTAGCCCCAGATCAGCAGGCGTCGGGTCATGCTTGGCGACCAGGGTTCCGGTGCCGGTTCGCCATAGCCGAACAGGGCTTCGCGCAGGCGCCAGCGACACAGGGCGAAGGCGCGGTTCTGCAGGTTATCGACGCCCCATAGATCGCTGATCAGGAAGTAACCATCGAAGCGCATGAAGGGGTTTAGGTTGATCACCAGGGTGGTGATCCAGGTCGCGCTGGCCAGCATGAAGGCCGAGGTGCGCAGGGGGCCGTCCGGCAGCAATGACCAGGCCAGCAGCGCCAGCACCGCCAACAACAGTTCGGCGAACACGCCGCCTGCACCGATCAGCAGTCGCGAACGCCGATCGCGCACGCGCCAGGCATCGCTGACATCGGTGTAGAACATCGGCAGCAACACCATGAACGCCAATCCCATGCTCTGTACCCGGCAGCCGGCGCGCTTGGCCATGAAGGCGTGGCCGAACTCGTGACAGAGCTTGGCGAAGGTCAGCGCGATGCCGAACGCCAGAGCGCCGCCGAGGCTGAACAGATGAGGAAACGTCGAGAGAAAGCGCTGCCAGTCACGTATCACCAGGAACAAACCCAGTGCCAAGACCAGTGGCAGGCCCCAGCGCAGTAGCCAGGAACCATGGCGTTCAAGCACGGGCCAGGCGCGATTGAGGAAAGGGTCGGGCCGCCACAACGGGATGCGAAAGAACAGGTATTGATGCAGTGCCTGCTTCCACGGGCTCTGGCGCTGGGCGGCAGCTTTCATCGCATAGCTGGCGCGCTGCTTGTCGTCCAGGGCGGCGATCAGGTCATGGCTGCTGAGAAAACGCAGCATGTCTTCGAGTTCGGCCTGGCCCAGGGGGGCGCCGGGTTCGGCGTTGGCCGCTGCCAGCACTCGCTGCGGCTCGACCAGTGTCCAGTGACGTAGCAGGCGCACGGCGGCGGCGCCGAGCTTGAAGTAGCGACCCCGCAGCGGATCGGCCAGCGTCCACTGCGGGGCGCCGTCGAGGCCAGGCGCTGCTGGCGATAGCTGCAGATCGGGGCGCAGGGCGGGCAGCATCAGAAGCCCAGGCTCTGGCGGGCTGCGGCCAGAGGCCGGCGCAGCAGGTAATAGGCCAGCGGCGCACGGTCACCGAACAGCTTGGCGGTACCGCGTAGGCCAACGCGAGGTGGGGCTTCGACGAAGCGCGCATCCAGGCGGTAGGCCAACTGTCCGGCTGCGGTGGTCTGTGCTTCGTAGGCGGAGCGCTCCAGCTGGGCCTCATGACGATTGAGTGGATCGCTGTCGAGAAACAGCGCGACTTCGGCGCCCGGCTGCAGGGCGATGGCGTCACCCACTGGCAGCTCGATGCGCAATTCGGCCTGGCTCGGGTCGGCGATCTGCATCAGCCGCTCACCGGTCTGTACGGGCTTGCCGGTCAGGCGTTCGGCGTCGGCGAAAACGGCGATGCCTGCACGTTCGGCGCGTACCTCGCTGCGCGCCAGCAGTTGCCTGGCATAGTCGCGTTCGGCGCGCTTCTGTTCGACCCGTGCGGCCAGCAGATCTAGGCGGGCGCTGGATTCGGCATCGGCGAAGGCGCGCTGGCTGTTGGCCTTGAGTTCGGCCTCGGCCACGCCCAGGGCGCGTTCGGCCACATCGGCTTGGGCCTTGAGGCTGGTGGCCTCGAAGCGCACCAGCAGATCACCGGCGGCGACGCTTTGATTGGGCTTGACCAGAAATTCGGCGATCACGCCATCCAGCGGCGCGGCGACCACCCGGCCGCCCAGCGGGACGACTTCGGCGGGTGCCAGTACCGACTGGCGTACCGGGATCAGCAGCAGGAGCGAGAGCGCCGCCGCGACGGCCAGCAGCTTCTTGCGCGGCCAGCGCATGCGCCAGGGCTTGTGCGGTTGCAGCGCCAGCCAGGCGTGGGCGTAGGTGTCGGCCAACTGCCTGAGCAACGATTGCTCCGCTTCGCTGAAGGGCGTGTCGCGCGCCAGCCATAGGCCGCCGAAGGTCTCGCCGCTGCGATTTTTCAGCGGTAGCCAGTAAGCATGCGGGGCAGACAGGTCGTTCATGTCGGCGCGGGCCTGCTCGTCCAGCTGGGCGGGGTCGACGCTGTGGCCTTCGCCCAGCCGGCCGTGCTTGAGCAAGGCCGAGGTAGCACGCTCGACGAACGCCACGAACGGCGCATGCGCTTCCACCACGCTGATACCGGTCAGCGCCTGCACCTTGCCGGCGATCAGCAGGGCGGCGTGGCGGAAGCCGAACAGTGCCTGGCCGTCATTGACCATGGCGAAGGCCAGTTGCTCGGTATTGCCGGCCTTGCGCGCCTGTTGCTCGAGCCCGAGGAAGAGGGCGAATACGCGCTCGGCCGTGCTGGGCAGCGGTGCGTTCATTCCGCCACCTGGAACTGGGCCGTGCCACTCATGCCGGCGAGCAGGCTCTTGGCATCATCGGACAGGCTGCCGATCAGCAGAAGGGTTTGGCTGCCTTCATCGATGCGTGCGCCCAGGCGTTTTACCGTGGCCTTGAGCGGCTTGCCGGTTTCGTCGGGGGTGAAATCGAAGGTTTGGCCCGGCTGCAGGCGGCTAAGCCAACTGGATGGCACCAGCAGGTAAATTTCCAGCGTGCCGTTATCCACGACATCCAGCAGTGGGGTGCCACTGGCCACGCTCTCATGAGGTTGGGCGCGGCGCAGCACCACGCGGCCATTGAACGGGGCGGTGACGCTGCAGCGCTTCACCTGAACCTGATACACCTGGGTTTCCGCCTGGGCCTGGGCTTGCCGGGCCTCGGCCAGCGCCACTTCGAAGCGGCCGACCGAGTTGAGGGCCGCCAGCTGTTTCTTGTGGTTCAGCTCTTCACGGGTGGCGCGGGTGGCGGCCTGGGCCGCGTTGAGCTGGGCCTGGTAGGCGCTGCAGTCGAAACGCACTAGAACGTCGCCCTTGTTGAAGTCCTGGCCATCGCTGAACGGCATCTCGATGATGCGGCCAGGCAGCTCACTGGACAGTACCGCCTGGTTGTGCGCGCGCAGCACCCCGCGTACCTGGCGCTCAGCGGATTGGGTGGCGACGGGCGTCAGTGATTCGAGCAACGGGTCGTCGGCCCAGAGCAGTGGGCTGAACGCAAGGATCAGCAGGCCGAGAAGGGGCGAAAGAGGGCTGTGGCGCGGCATGGCATACGTCCTTGCATGAAGTCAGCGCAGTCTACGGCAGAAGTCGATCCCGGCAAATTGGCCGTAACTGCGCATCCATATGGTGCATGATGTCGACTCTGGTGCGCGCGCGGCCTGCTTCTGGTGCGCAGGGTGTCTGGCCGGCCTAGCTGGCGCGTGGCCTGGGCCCTGGCATAAGTCTTGCGCTGCACTGGGTATCGTCCAGGCTAGCAGGAGGCCGCCGTGTCGATTCATGTCGCGCTGCACCATGTCACCCACTACCGCTACGACCGTGCGGTGAACCTTGGGCCACAAGTCGTACGTTTGCGGCCGGCGCCGCATAGCCGCACGCGCATTCTGTCCTACTCCCTGAAGGTCGAGCCGGGCGAGCACTTCATCAATTGGCAGCAGGATCCGCAGGGCAACTACCTGGCGCGCCTGGTGTTCCCTTCGAAGACCCGCGAGCTCAAGGTCGAGGTGGATCTGGTCGCCGAGATGGCGGTGTTCAACCCCTTCGACTTCTTTCTCGAACCCTATGCCGAGTGCATTCCCTTCGCCTACACCGAGGGCGAGCAGCGTGAGCTGGCGCCCTATCTGGTCAAGCTGCCGGCGACGCCGCTATTTGCCAAGTATCTGGCCGGCATTTCCCGCGAGCCGGAGCCCAGCATCGACTTTCTGGTGGCGCTGAATCAGCGTCTTTCTACTGACATCCGTTACTTGATTCGCATGGAACCGGGTGTACAGACGCCCGAGGAAAGCCTGGACAAGGCGTCCGGCTCCTGCCGCGACTCGGCCTGGCTGCTGGTGCAGCTGTTGCGCCACATGGGGCTGGCGGCGCGTTTCGTGTCCGGCTACCTGATCCAGCTCACCGCCGACGTCAAATCCCTCGATGGTCCCAGCGGCACTGAGCAGGACTTCACCGACCTGCACGCCTGGTGCGAGGTGTACCTGCCTGGCGCCGGCTGGATCGGTCTCGATCCCACTTCGGGGCTGTTCGCCGGTGAAGGCCATATCCCGCTGGCGTGCAGCCCGGAACCGTCCTCGGCAGCGCCGATCACCGGTGGTCTGGACGAGTGCGAGGTGGCGTTCGAACACCTGATGAGCGTCGAGCGCGTGTGGGAAGCGCCACGCGTCACCAAACCTTACAGCGAGGCGCAGTGGCAGGCGATCCAGGCGCTGGGGCGGCAGATCGACGATGACCTGCATAGACACGACGTGCGCCTGACCATGGGCGGCGAGCCGACCTTCGTCGCCCTCGATTATCCCGATGACGATGAATGGAATACCGCCGCGCTCGGGCCGAACAAGCGCCGCCTGGCTGCCGACGTGTTCTATCGCCTGCGCAACCACTACGCGCCCAAGGCGCTGGTGCACTTCGGTCAGGGCAAGTGGTACCCCGGCGAACAGTTGCCGCGCTGGTCGCTGAACTGCTTCTGGCGCCGCGATGGTGAGCCGCTATGGCGCGATCCCAAACTGCTGGCTGATGAGAAGCGTGGCTATGGCGCTACCGCCGAGACTGCCGCACGTTTTCTCGCCACGCTGGCCGCACATCTTGAGGTGGATGCCGGCAACGTCTTTCCGGCCTATGAGGACTGGTTCTACTACCTATGGCGCGAGCGCAAGCTGCCGGACAACGTTACCCCGGACGACCCGCGCCTGAGCGACCCGCTGGAGCGTGAACGTTTACGCAAGGTATTCGACAAGGGGCTCGACGCGGTGGTTGGCCATGTGCTGCCGCTGGCGCGTCAGGTCGTGGGCGAGGGTTGGCAGAGCGGGCGCTGGTTCCTGCGTGATGAGCACTGCCGGCTGCTGCCAGGCGACTCGGCGCTGGGTTATCGCCTACCGCTCGATTCGCTGCCCTGGGTCAGCCAGGTCGATTACCCCTACATCAACCCGGTCGACCCCAGCCAGACGCTGCCGCCATTGCCCAGCCCGGCGCAGATCCAGCGCCAGTTGCGTGGTGTCTGGCGCGGCGCCAGCGCCGGTGTGCAGAGCGCGCGTCCGGCCAGCGGGCAATCGGCTGCGGGCATCGTGCGCACCGCGCTGTGCGCCGAGCCGCGTGAGGGACGCTTGTACCTGTTCATGCCGCCGTTGAGCCACCTCGAGGACTATCTGGAACTGGTCGCCGCTATCGAGGCGGTTGCCGCCGAGCTCAATTGCCCGGTGCTGCTGGAAGGCTACGAGCCGCCGCTCGACCCACGCCTGCAGTATTTCCGCGTCACCCCCGATCCCGGCGTGATCGAGGTGAACATCCATCCGGCTGCCAGTTGGGACGAACTGGTCGAGCGCTGCGAATTCCTCTACGAGGCGGCACGCCAATCGCGGCTGTCCAGCGAGAAGTTCATGATCGACGGGCGCCACACCGGCACCGGTGGCGGCAACCACTTCGTCCTCGGCGGCGCGACGCCAAGCGATTCGCCCTTCCTGCGCCGGCCCGACCTGCTGCGCAGCCTGATCAGCTACTGGCACAACCACCCGTCGTTGTCCTACCTGTTCAGCGGTCTGTTCATCGGCCCGACCTCGCAGGCGCCGCGAGTGGATGAGGCGCGCAACGATGCCTTGTATGAGCTGGAGATCGCCTTCGCGCAGATGCCCGAGCCGGGTCGCGATTGCCCGCCGTGGCTGGTCGACCGCCTGCTGCGCAACCTGCTGGTGGATGTCACCGGCAACACCCATCGCGCGGAGTTCTGCATCGACAAACTGTACTCGCCGGATTCGGCCAGCGGTCGCCTTGGCCTGCTCGAACTGCGTGCCTTCGAGATGCCGCCACACGCGCAGATGAGCCTGGCCCAGCAACTGCTGCTGCGTGCGTTGATCGCGCGCTTCTGGCAGGAGCCCTATCGCCCGGCGAAGCTGGTGCGCTGGGGTACCGAGCTGCACGACCGTTATCTGCTGCCGCATTTCGTCGAGCAGGACTTCGCCGATGTGCTGCAGGAATTGGGCAGCTTCGGCTATCGCCTGCGCAGCGAATGGTTCGCCCCACACTTCGAATTCCGCTTCCCCAAGGCTGGCGATTTTACGGTCAAGGGTATCGACCTGGAGCTGCGTCAAGCCCTGGAGCCCTGGCACGTATTGGGCGAGGAGGGGGCCACTGGCGGCACCGTACGCTACGTCGACTCGTCGCTGGAGCGCATGCAGGTGCGGTTGAACGGCATGGCGCCGGATCGCTACGTGCTGACCTGCAATGGCGTGCCGGTGCCGTTGCGGCCAACCGGCAAGGTCGGTGAGTTCGTCGGGGGGGTGCGCTTTCGCGCCTGGCAGCCGGCCAGTTGCCTGCAACCGACCATCGGTGTGCACGCGCCGCTGGTGTTCGACCTGATCGACACCTGGATGCAGCGCTCGCTGGGCGGTTGCCAGTACCATGTCGCGCATCCGGGCGGTCGCAACTACGACAGCCTGCCGGTCAACGCCTACGAGGCCGAGAGCCGGCGCCTGGCGCGCTTCTTCCGCCTGGGCCACAGCCCGGGCAAGCGCCCGGCCCTGCAGCCGATAGACAATAATGAACTGCCGATGACCCTGGATCTGCGTCGCGTCTGACGTAGTCCAGCAATGTGTGGGAGGTGCTTTAGCGGCGACAATTGCGGCTAAAGCCCCTCTCACGGTGCCTAACGGATTTGCACCGCCTTGCCACTGCCGAGCCTGCCATGCACGACCTGCTAGCTGATTACCCGCCCCCTGTCGGGGCCTACCACGAACTGCTCGACGCCAAGGGCAACGTGCGCCCGCACTGGCGCCGTCTGTACGAGCAACTGGCGCGCAGCCGCCCGGAGCACCTGGCGCAGCGTGAGGCCATGCTGGCCCGGCAGATCCAGGAGAACGGCGTTACCTACAACGTCTATGCCGACCCGGATGGCGCTGACCGCCCGTGGGAACTCGACCTGCTGCCCAACCTGATCCCGGCTGACGAGTGGCAGCAGATCGCCGCTGGCGTGGCGCAGCGCGCGACCTTGCTCAATCGCGTGCTGGGCGATCTCTACGGGCCGCAGAAACTGATCGCCGAAGGCCTGCTGCCGACCGAACTGGTGTTCGGCCACAACAACTTCCTCTGGCCCTGTCAGGGCATGCAGGCACCAGGCGGCACCTGGCTGCACCTGTACGCGGTGGATCTGGCCCGTGCGCCGGACGGCCGTTGGTGGGTCACCGCCGACCGTACCCAGGCACCATCCGGCGCCGGCTACGCGCTGGAGAACCGGCAGATCGTCTCGCGCGCTTTCCCCGAGCTGTACCGCGACCTGCGCGTGCAGTACCTGGCCGGTTTCTTCCGTACCCTGCAGGACACCCTGGCGCGTCAGGCGCCCAGTGGTGGCGAGACGCCGCTGGTGGTGCTGCTGACGCCGGGGCGTTTCAACGAGAGCTACTTCGAGCACCTGTACCTGGCGCGCCAACTCGGCTACCCGCTGGTCGAAGGCAGCGACCTGACTGTGCGTGACGCCACCCTCTACCTCAAGACCCTGGCCGGCCTGCGCCGCGTGCATGCAGTGCTGCGCCGCCTCGATGACGACTACTGCGACCCGCTGGAGCTGCGCACCGATTCCGCCCTTGGCGTGCCAGGCCTGCTCGAGGCCGTGCGCCGCGGCCGCGTGCTGGTGGCCAATGCCCTGGGCAGCGGCGTGCTGGAATCACCTGGCCTGCCGGGCTTCCTGCCAGCGATCAGCGAGCACCTGCTCGGCGAGGAACTGCTGTTGCCGTCCATTGCCAGTTGGTGGTGCGGTGAGCCGCCGGTACTGGATGAGGCGCTGGAGAAACTCGACCAGTTGCTGGTGCGCCCGGCCTTCCCTTCGCAAAGTTTCACGCCGGTGTTCGGCCGTGATCTGGACGAGGCGCAGCGCGCCAAGCTGGCCGCGCGCCTCAAGTTACGCCCCTACGCCTATGTGGCACAGGCGCGAGCCAAGCTCTCGCAGGCGCCGGTGTGGGATGGCAGTGGCCTGCAGCCGCGGGCCATCGGCATGCGCGTGTTCGCTGTGGCCAGCGCCGACGGCTACCGGGTGATGCCCGGTGGCCTGACCCGCGTGGCCGCAGAGGCCGACGCCGAGGTGGTGTCGATGCAGCGTGGTGGAGCGAGCAAGGACACCTGGGTACTCGGCACTCGCCAGAGCGGTGGCGAACCCTGGCAGACGCAGCGAACCCTCGGCACTGCTGATCTGGTGCGCAGCGACCCCTTCCTGCCCTCGCGCGTGGTGGAGAACCTGTTCTGGTTTGGCCGCTACGCTGAGCGTTGCGAAGACAGCGCGCGCCTGCTGCGCATCATGCTGGCGCGTTATGTCGACGATGACGATGACCCACAGGCACTGCAAAGCGCCCTGGCGCTGGCGCAGGATCTGGGGTTGCTGGCAGATCCGGAGGAGGGCGAGCTGGAGGAACGCCTGCTGCAGGCGCTGCTCGGCGGCGACTGGCCGGCCAGCCTGCGCGCCAACCTGCAGCGCTTGCAATGGGCTGCCGGCAGCGTGCGCGGCAAGCTGTCCCAGGCCAACTGGCAGGCGCTGGTCGAGCTGCAGCGCGAGGCGCAACTGCTCGAAGGTCAGCCAGCCGACTTCGGCGAGTTGCTGGATTTCCTCAACCGCCTGTTGATGTCGCTGGCGGCGCTGTCCGGCTTCGCCCTCGACGACATGACCCGCGACGACGGCTGGCGCTTTCTCATGTTCGGCCGTTACATCGAGCGCCTGCAGTTTCTCTGCGACAGTTTCGCTGGGTTCCTGCGCAGCGGCTCGGCTACCGACCAATCAGCGCTGGAGTGGCTGCTGGAGCTGGGCAACAGCAGCATCACCTACCGCACCCGTTACCTGGCTTCGGCGCAACTGATTCCGGTGCTCGACCTGCTGTTGCTGGACGAGCAGAACCCGCACGCCGTGCTGTTCCAGCTGCGCACCCTGTTGCGCTCCCTGGATGGGGTCAACGAGCGTTTCGAACTGCCGGCCGAGCGCTATCTGGTCTACCTGGAGCAGCAACTCTCTGCCTTCAGCCTGGCCAGTCTGGAAAACCCGCTGTTCGGCCCCGGTAGCACCCGTGCGGTGCTCGAAGGCCTGGCCGACCTGCTGGTGGCCATCAGTGAAGCCGCTGGCGCGGTATCCGATCACCTTGGGCTGCGTTTCTTCGCTCATGTCGATGTCAGCCAACGGACGCAATCCTCATGAGCAGTGCGTTGTATCAGGTTCTTCACGACACCCATTACCGCTACTCGGCGCCGGTCTCCCTGGCCCAGCAACTGGCGCACCTCTGGCCGCGCGAATGCCCCTGGCAGCGCTGCCACGAACAGGGCCTGCGCATCGATCCGCAGCCCTGTCAGCGCCGCGATGGACTGGATGTGTTCGGCAATCCGCTGACGCGCCTGGTATTCGAGCGACCACATGAGGCCTTGGTCGTCAGCGCACGGCTACGCGTCGAAGTGCTGGCGCGTCCACCGCTGGAGCTGGACGACTCGCCGAACTGGGAGGCCGCCTGCGCAGCGCTCAGCTACAGCGGCAAGCGCATGGCGCCAGCGTTGCTGGAGGCCGCACGCTACCGTTTCGAGTCGCCTTATGTGCGCCTCAAGCAGGTCTTTTCCGATTTCGCCGATGACTGCTTCACGCCCGGGCGGCCGCTGCTGCAGGCCGGTCAGGCATTGATGCAGAAGATATTCGATGAATTCAGCTTCGATGCCGAAGCCACTCAGGTGGCCACACCGCTGTTGCAAGTGCTGGAGGAGAAGCGTGGGGTTTGCCAGGATTTCGCCCACCTGATGCTTGCCTGCCTGCGCTCACGCGGACTGGCGGCGCGTTACGTCAGCGGCTATCTGCTGACTCAGCCGCCACCCGGTCAGCCGCGACTGATCGGCGCGGACGCCTCGCATGCCTGGGTGTCGCTGTATTGCCCGCGTCAGGGCTGGGTGGACTTCGATCCGACCAACAACGTGCGTCCGGCGCTGGAGCACATCACCCTGGCCTGGGGTCGGGATTTCTCCGATGTCTCACCGCTGCGTGGGGTGATTCTGGGCGGTGGCAGTCACGACCCGGAAGTGCAGGTCACGGTATTGCCACTGGGGTGAGGAGGCTCGGGCCGAGGCGATGAACGCCTGGGCCCGAGCCTTTGCCGCGAGAGGGTGTCAGTCGGCCAGTTTCAGGCTGCCTTTCATCATCGAGTAGTGGCCGGGGAAGGAGCAGAAGAAGCTGTAATCCTCGCCCGCGGCCAGCTTGCTCACGTCGAAGGTCACCGAGGTGCTCTCGCCGCCACCGATCAGGTCGGTGTGAGCGATGACGCGCTCGTCGCCAGCTTTGAGGTAGCTGGCATCCGGGCCGGCGGGGATGCCGTCGGTGGCGATAGCGGGCATGTCGGCGGTCTTGCTCAACACCCAGTTATGGCCCATGGCGGTCTTGGGCAGGGAGCCCGTGTGCTTGAGGTTGACGGTGAAGGTCTTGCAGCTCTTGCTTACGGAGATGGCCTGGGTGTTGAAGGTCATCTGATCCGTCGACTCGACGTCTACCGAACATTCGGCGGCGAGCAGAGGTGTGCTGGCCAGTCCGAGCAGAGCCATCAGTGCCACGTTACGCAACATCATGTTTCCTCCAGATTCCAATGGGTCGGTCAGGTTTTCGAGAGTGGCACAGCCGGGGCCACTGTAGAGTGCGACCGAAGGTCACGGTGGTTATCCAGAGAAACTGTGGATAAGTGTGTGCGAAAGGTCTGGGCAGCCGCGTCCGGGCCGCTTATTTCGGGCTTTCTGGACAGTTGGTCAGCTTTCGTGCAGGGCGCTTGGCACACCTCGCCTCAGACAAAAAGTCCTTTGTAATGAAATGCTTCGCTCAGGCAGGCGACACACCATCAAGGCGCGGGCAGGCTTCTGGCGCTATCCCCAGAAGCTGTGGAGGAGCCTGTGGACAAGGTTGGGGAAAGTCGCGCGGACTGGCGCCCCTTGGGAGGCACCAGGAACTGGTCGAAAAATGATCAGTTGCCGCGCAGGGCCTGCCAGGTACGTTGCCCCAGGCTGACCAGCGGCAGTGTCAGCAAGCCTGCCAGTACGCCGAACAGCGCATTGAGCAGCGTGGGAACCAGCAGCGACAGCAACTGCCCGGCATCGCGCGCTACCCACTCGGCGGCGTGGTGTACGGCCGCCTCTACTGGCGGCAGGCCATGGCTGAGGATGCCGCCGCCAACCATGAACATGGCGGCGGTACCGACCACCGACAGCGTCTTCATCAACCAGGGCGCCAGGCGCAGGATGCCGCGACCGCAAGCCTGGGCGAAGGCACTGGCGCGCTGGCTGAGGTAAAGCCCGGCGTCGTCCAGCTTGACGATGCCGGCGACCAGGCCGTAGACGCCAATGGTCATCACCAAGGCGATGCCACTGAGCACCAGCACCTGATTGAGGAAGCTGGCGGCGGCGACGGTGCCGAGGGTGATGGCGATGATTTCCGCAGAGAGGATGAAGTCGGTGCGTACGGCGCCGCGAATCTTGTCGCGCTCGAACGCCACCAGGTCGACCTCGGGATCGGCGACGGCATCCAGACGCGCTTGCTTGTCGTCTTCCGCGTGGCGGTGCAGCAGCTTGTGCACGAGTTTTTCGGCGCCCTCGTAGCAGAGGAACAGGCCGCCTAGCATCAGTAGCGGCACGACCAGCCATGGCGCGATGGCGCTGATCAGCAGAGCGGCGGGAACCAGAATCGCCTTGTTGAGCAGTGAGCCCTTGGCCACCGCCCAGACTACCGGCAACTCGCGGTCGGCGCGTACGCCGGTGACCTGCTGGGCATTGAGCGCGAGGTCGTCGCCCAGCACGCCGGCGGTCTTGCGCGCGGCGATCTTGGTCATGGTGGCGACGTCGTCGAGTACGGTGCTGATATCGTCGATCAGGGCGAGCAGGCTGCTTCCGGCCATGTTGCGGCTTCCGTGGGGGAGAAGCCGCAGAGCGTAGCATTGCGTTACATGTCTGCGTACAGGCTCAGACGGGCGAGCGATCCACCCACTTCGGTGCCACGCTGGGGCGCCATTCGTTGAGGGCGTCGAGCAGGTTCTGCGGGCTGTCGGCGATCTGCAGCATCTCGCGGTGCTGCGGGCGGACGAAGCGCTCGGCGACCAGATGATCGAGGAAGCCGCCGAGCTTGCTGTAGAAACCATTCACCTCCAGCAGGCCCAGCGGCTTGGCGTGGTAGCCCAATTGGCCCCAGGTCCACACCTCGAACAGCTCTTCCAGGGTACCGAGGCCGCCGGGCAGGGCGATGAAGGCGTCGGCCAGTTCGGCCATGCGCGCCTTGCGCGCGTGCATACCGTCCACCACTTCCAGGCAGGTCAGGCCGCGGTGGCCGATCTCGGCGCGCTCCAGACTCTGCGGGATGATGCCGATCACCTCGCCACCGGCATTCAGGGCCGCATCGGCGACCACGCCCATCAGGCCGACGGCGCCGCCGCCGTAGATCAGGCGAATGCCACGCTCGGCCAGGTGTTGGCCCAGCGCTTCGGCAGCTTCTCGGTAGATGGGGCTGGCGCCAGGGCTGGCACCACAGAAAACGCAGACGCTACGCAGGGACATGCGATGGCTCCTTGGCAAAGATGCCAAGGGTAACCAGCCCTTGTCCTGCGTCCAAGTGTCAGTGGCGCGTATCAATGCCGCAGGTGGCGCAGGCGTAGCTGGCGAGCAGTTGCTTGAGCAGGTCGTTGAGGTGCATGGCGCGGCTTCCTGACGCAGGGACATGCTGTTCAGGCTAGTCCCGTTGCTGGCGCCGCGCCGTTAGATTGTTTCGATGATGGCGATAGTCGATCAGACCAGTTCCAGTGCGCTCATGCCGGCCAGGCCCAGCAGTACCACGCCGCAGGCTGCGTAGGTCAGGCGGTGCCAGAGCAGCGAGGCGGCGCGGCGAAACCAATCCACCAGGCCGGCGCAGATGAAGCACCAGAGTGTCGACGACACCATGAAGCCGGCGAAGAATACGGCCAGATGCATGGGCGTCGGCTGAGCGACGCCGATGGCCGCCATCGCACCACCCATGGCCGCCCAGTAGACGATGTTCTGCGGGTTGGTCAGCGACAGTGCCGCGCCTGCGGCGAAGGCACCACCGGCGGCGACCTGACCATCTTCACTGGGTTGCGGCGGGCGATGAGCATCGCGCAAAGACTGATAGCCGAGCCAGGCCAGATAGAGGGCGCTGGCCAGCGTCAGCGGATAGCGAATCTGTGCGCTGTCGAGCAGCAGCGCCAGCCCGGTAAGGCCGAGTGCAGCCCAGGTGGCGTCGCCCACCAGTGAGCCGATCTGTACCAACAGTGCGGGTTTGTAGCCGTCACGCAGGCCGCGGCGCAGAGTCTCGCTGAAGACGGCACCGGGCGCGGCGTTGAACACGAAGCCAAGCAGCATGGCGGCGAGGAAGAAGCTGAGCATGGAGCATCCTTACTAGGCAGGGAAACGAAGGCTACTCGCCTAAGCAGGCGGCGTGCCAGGTGGTGAAAATAAAGTTTTCCACGAAGCCTGTGGGAATAGCTGTGGATAAGCTGGTGGTGTCTGTCTGTGAGGCTGAAACGGCGTCGCTTTCAGGGTGCTGATGAAGATTTGATCAGCGGTATTTTTCCTTTGTGCACAGAGACTTGACATGTTTTCGGGAAACTGTAGGCGAGTCTTGAGTTTGTCCACGAGAGCTGTGGGTGATGTTGTTGATAACTTCTGTAAGCCTCGCTGTAGCCCTTGCCTTGTGGGTGGCTCAGCGCTTTGATGGGTTTTTGATCAGGTCTCTCGCAACAATGGAGAGAGGCCGTTCGGCGCGAAGTTGTCCAGTGTTTTTTAGGTCTCGGCAACAGAGGCGGTAGATTATCCCCGGAATATGTTGATCATCCTGTGGATAAGCTGGTGGCAGATCGTGCCAGCGCCTATCGCGTGGGGTGTTCACGCTACTGCCGAGCTTTTCGCCATCCTAGTCGCTGGGCAGCGCGCCAAGCTGGGTGGAGCGCCCCAGCAGCTGCAAGGCACGATCCGGATAGTCGGTGATCAGGCCGTTGACGCCCATCTCCAACAGCTGGCGCATGCTGGGTTGCTCGTTGATCGTCCACAGCTGGACGTGCATGCCGCGTGACTGGGCGTTGCGAACTAGGCGCGGTGTCGCCAGATTCAGGCCGCTGTGCTGCTGGGGAATCTGCAGCACGGGGTAGGAGGGCGACAGCAGATCACTTAGCCCCAGCCAGTTGAGTGCCAGCAGCAGGCGTACAGAAACCGGCCCGCCAGCCGTCGCGACCTCCGGGCAGAGTTGGCGAAAACGTTGCAGGCTGCGTTCATGAAAGCTGGCCACTATGACGCGGTCGAGCTGGTCGTAGGCAGCCAGCATTTCGCAGAGCACGGCCTCCATGCCGACATCGGGCACCTTGATTTCGAGCGCCTTGGGGATCAATGGAAAGCGCTCGAACACCTCTGCCAGCGTAGCGATGCGTGTGCCTTGGCCTCGGTAGGGATAGCTTTGGCCACCATCGGCTGTCCATTTGTAGCCGGCGTCGAGCGCTTGCAGTTCGGCCAGGCTGTAGTGCGCGACCGGCCCCTGGCCATTGGTCGTGCGTTCCAGCGTGTCATCGTGAATCACCACCAGCCGGGCATCCTGGCTCAGGTGCAGATCCATCTCCAGCATGTCGACGCCGAGGGCGGCGGCCCGCTCGAAGGCGAACAGGGTGTTCTCGGGCCACAGGCTCATGCCGCCGCGATGGGCGATCACCAGAGGGCGTTCGCCCAGATCCTTCAATACCGCAGGCATGCTCGCCGGGCGGCTGGTCAGCGCCAGTACCAGTACGACGATGCCGATCAGCAGCAGTGGAACGATCAGAAATCGGGTGAGGCGCAGCATGGGCAGAGTCTCGAAACCGGTTCGGGACTTTGTGCCCCACTACAGAGGCATTGGCAAGCGTTGCGGCTGAAGGGGAGGGCACGACGCGCCCAGCGCAGTATTGGCGGTGGGCGCGTCGGCGTCGGTGCGCATGGCGCACCACGGCAGCCGCTATTGGCTGCGAGTCTTCAGCTGGCCAGCAACCAGACACCAGTCGCTGCCGATGCCGCACCAGCGATGCGAACCAGTGGTGCGGCCGCTTGCGGCAGGAAGCGCACCAGCGCGAAGCCGATGGCGTGCAGCGCCGCGGTGGCGACGATGAAGCCAATGGCATAACCGAAGGGGCTGGCCAGATCCGGCAGTTCCAGGCCGTGGGCGACACCATGGGTAAGGGCGAAGATGGCGGTCAGGGCAACCGATACCACCATGGGCAGGCGCGCAGCCACGGCCACCAGCAGGCCGAAGGCCAGAACCGAGCCGGCGATACCGGTTTCCATCAGCGGGATTTCCACGCCGGCGAAGCCGAGAAGGCCACCGACCAGCATGGTGCCGACGAAGGTCACTGGCAGCGCCCAGCGCGCCGCACCGCTTTGCTGCGCGGCCCACAGGCCGACGGCGAACATCGCCAGGAGGTGATCCAGGCCGAACACTGGGTGGGCCAGGCCGGCCATGATCCCGGAGTCGCCATGCCCTGGGTGGGCGAAGGCCAGTGCCGGGGTGCAGAACAGAGCGATGGCGTAGAGGGTTTTGCGCAGATTCATGAGGTTCTCCTTGAATGGGGAATCAGGCCGCGGTGAGCATGCCTTGGCGTTCGATGAAGGCGATGATCTCGTCGAGACCCTGACCGACTTTCTGGTTGCTGAAGACGAAGGGTTTGTCGCCACGCATCTTCAGGGTGTCGCGTTCCATGACCTCCAGCGAGGCGCCGACCATGGGCGCCAGGTCGACCTTGTTGATCACCAGCAGGTCGGACTTGCAGATGCCGGGGCCGCCCTTGCGAGGCAGCTTGTCGCCAGCCGATACGTCGATCACGTAGAGGGTCAGGTCGGACAACTCGGGGCTGAAGGTGGCGGACAGGTTGTCACCGCCGGACTCGACGATGATCAGATCCAGGCCGGGGAAGCGGCGGTTGAGCTGCTCCACGGCCTCCAGGTTGATCGAGGCGTCCTCACGAATGGCGGTGTGCGGACAGCCGCCGGTTTCCACGCCGATGATGCGCTCGGGCTCCAGGGCCTCGTTGCGCACCAGGAACTGGGCGTCTTCCTGGGTGTAGATGTCGTTGGTGACCACGGCGATGTTGTAGCGTTCGCGCAGGGCGCGGCATAGGGCCAGGGTCAGGGCGGTCTTGCCGGAACCGACCGGGCCGCCGATGCCGACGCGCAGGGGTTGGTTGTGCATTTTCAGGTTCCTCGTCAGGAGCGGAAGAGACGCGAGTACTGGCGTTCGTGCGCCATGCTCGCCAGGGCCAGGCCAAAGACGGCGCTGCCCCAGTGTTCAGGGGAAAGGGTGGCGGCCTGCTGCTGGGCGGTATCGAGTTGCGGCAGCAGACGGCTGGTCAGGCGTTGGGCGGCCTGTTGGCCCAGTGGTAGCACTTTCATCAGCACCGCGAGCTGGTTTTCCAGCCAGCCCCAGAGCCAGGCAGCCAGGGCGTCGTCCGAGGTTATCCGCCAGGCACGCGCGGCCAGTGCCCAGGCCAGTGCCAGGCCGGGTTCGTCCTGGGCCTCGAGCGCCTCGCGTGCGGCTTCGTCCAGTTCAGGCAGGCCTGCTAGCAGTTGCCTGAGCGAATAGCCCATCTGCCGGCTTTCCAGCGCCAATTCGCGGGTTTCGCGGCTGGCGCGGTGTTGTTCGGCCAGTTCCTGCAGGCGTGTCCAGTCGCATTCGTCTGCCGCACGGCAATGCGCAAGCAGCAGCGGCGCTTCGAAGCGGGCGAGGTTCAACAGCAACTGATCGACCAACCAACGCTCGGCGCTGCTTTCGTCATGCACCAGGCCGCTGTCGATGGCCCATTCCAGGCCTTGCGAGTAGCTGTAGCCACCAATGGGGAGCTGCGGGCTGGCCAGGCGCAGCAATGCCCAGGCCGGTTTCATGCCCAGGCCTCGGTGCGCTCAGTTTGCGTGGCTCGGCTCACTTGCGCACACCGAACTGGTGCAGGCGCGGGCCGTAGTTGAACTCCTCGTCGCCGTGATGGGAGTGATGGTGACCACCGCCATAGGCGCCTTGCTCGGGTTGGTAGGGCGCTTCGATGGCTGCGACGGTGGCGCCGAGCTGTTCGAGCATGGCCTTGAGCACGTAGTCGTCGGGCAGGCGTAGCCAGCCGTCGCCCAGTTGCAGGGCAACATGGCGGTTGCCCAGGTGATAGGCGGCGCGCATCAGCTCGAAGGGGCTGGTGCAGGTGACGTGCAGCAGTGGCTCGGGCTTGGCCCGTACCCGCACTACGCGGCCGTCCTTGGCTTGCAGGCATTCGCCATCGGCCAGCGCCGGCTGGCCACGTTCGAGGAACAGGCCGACTTCTTCGCCGCTTGTGCTGAAGCAGCGCAGGCGCGTCTTGCTGCGTGCCTCGAAAGTCAGTTCCAGTTCGGCGTCGACAGTGTTCTGCGGCTCGATTCGAGAGTGGATCACCAGCATGTGCATCTATTCCAAGGCAGTGTGCCCGGAAATAGTGCAAGTGGCTTGCCAAGGCCGCAGAGTGGCGCAAGACAGCGCATTCCTGCGGCCTGTGGATAAATTGGCAAAGCGGTCAGGATTTATTTGGTGCGTTTCAGGCGTGCGTGCGCAATTGTGGTGCGTTTCAGCTGGAGGGCTTGCCCAGGCCCTGCCAGTGCTTACCGCCGACCATGATGAAGCGTAATTGCTGAATGACCTTGGCCTCGGCTGTGAGATGCGCAGGCAGGGTTTCAGCGGGAGGATCGATCAGTTCGGGCAGGGTGGCGAATACTGTCTTGACCACCAGATCCGACACCACGTCGAGCGCCGCGTCGTCGAGGTGCGGCATGCGGTTCATCAGCTTGAGGTCGGCTGCCAGATCGCTGGTGATGCGCTCGCGCAGGGCGGCAATGGCCTGGCGCACCGGCTTCGAACCGCCATATTGCTCGCGTGCGAGGAAGAGGAACTGGCCGTGGTTGGCGGCGACCTCGGCGAGGAAGATGCGCACCGAGGCGTCGATCATGCCGCGCATCTCGAACTCGTGGCGGCGCACCTGGCGAATCGCCGCGCGGAAGGTCTCGCCGACTTCCGCCACCAGCGCCAGGCCCAGTTCGTCCATGTCGGCGAAGTGGCGATAGAAGCCGGTCGGCACGATACCGGCGACGCGCGTCACTTCACGCAGGCTCAGGCTGCCAAAACCGCGGCCACTCTCCATCAGGGTGAGGGCGGCGTCCATCAGGGACTGGCGGGTCTGCTGCTTCTGTTCGGAGCGTGGCGTCATGCGAAATCGGGTCATTGAGTGAAGGCGCACTCTAGCAAATGCGGGTGGAGAGCGTCGAACCACATCATGCATTTCAGTGTACGACTGTTGACTGAGTAGCGAGTGCCTGCCAGCATTGTGAACAGTTGTTCACTGGAAATTCACGATGGCCCTGCTTCCCCTGTCTCTCGCTCGTCGTCTCGACGCTTCGCTGCAGCCTTTGCGCTATCTGTGTGGCAATGGCTGGCTGCGCGAGGCCGATGTCGATCTCGTCCTGCGCTTTATCCATCCCGCTCTGCGCCTGAATCGGGTTCTGGCACGTGTCGAGGCGCGGCGCTGGGTCGCCGAAGACATGCTGGCGCTGACTCTGCGCTGCAATGGCAATGCCCGTGGCTGGCGCGCCGGACAACATGTGCAGCTCTATCTGGAGTTCGATGGCGTTCGCCATGGGCGCAGTTACAGCCTGACTGCGGTGAAGCCCGATGGTCGTATCGAGTTGGCGATCAAGCGCCATCCCGGCGGCCGTATGTCCAATACCTTGCTCGACCGCCTCGAGGTGGGCCAGGTACTGGAGTTGGCTGAGGCCTTTGGCGAGCTGCACTGGCCGAACGATGCCCGGCCAGTGCTGCTGATCGCTGCCGGTAGCGGCATCACACCGCTGCTTGGTTTGCTGCGTGATGCCCTGGCGCGTGGTTTCAATGCGCCGGTGACGTTGCTGCACCAGGTGCGCTATCGCGCTCAGCGGGCCTATGCCGAGGAATTGCAGGCGCTGGCCGAGCGTCATCCCAACCTGCAACTGCGCTGGGCATTGAGTGGCGAGGCGGACGATCGGCTCAATGAGGCAAGACTGGCCGAGTTGCCAGGTGTGCATCTGCTTGGCTGCGGGCCGAGTGGGTTCGTCGCGCAATTGCGTCAGTGGTGGCTGGCCAGCGAGCGTGGCGGCAGCCTGCAGCTGGAAAGCTTCACCCCGCTACGCGCGGAGCCTGTCGAGGCGGGCGGTGAGGTTCGTCTTGGTTTCGCTCGCAGCCGCCAGCAGGTCTTGGGCAACAGCGCCTTGAGTCTGCTGGAGCAAGCCGAGGCCAATGGCCTGCGTCCTGCGCATGGTTGTCGGCAGGGTATCTGCGCCAGCTGCACCTGCACGCTGCTGGCCGGCACCGTGCGCGATCTGCGCAGCGGCGCGTTGTTTGCCGAGCCAGGGCAGCCCATTCGTCTATGCGTCAGCGCCCCGCATGGGGATGTGGAGATCGATCTGTGAATACCCGTCCTGATCGCGAGTTGAATGCCGCCGAGCTCGACGCATTCGGTAGAGAGCTGGACGCGCTGCGCCAGCGCACTCTGGGCGACCTGGGCGAGGCCGATGCCCGCTACATCCGCCGCGTGCGAGGTGTTGTGCGGCTGTGTTGCTGGAGTGGCCGTGCGCTGTTGATGCTGGGTTGGTTCCCGCCAACCTGGCTGCTCGGCACCTTGCTGCTGGGCCTGGGCAAGATTCTCGAGAACATGGAGCTGGGCCATAACGTGATGCATGGCCAGTACGACTGGATGAACGACCCGGAATTCACCGGGCGCCAGTATGAGTGGGACATCGTTGGGCCGGCCGATTTCTGGCGGCACACCCACAACCACATCCATCACACCTACACCAATGTGCTGGGTATGGATGACGACGTCGGCTATGGCGTGGTGCGGTTGTTCCCGGAACAGCGCTGGAAACCCTTCTATCGCTGGCAGCCGCTGTGGGTGACGATCCAGGCGCTGCTGTTCCAGTACGCTGTGGCGATCCAGCATCTGCGTCTGGACAAGCTGGTCAAGGGGCGGATCAGCAAGGAGGAGGTACGGCCACTGGCGCGTCAGTTCGGCGCCAAACTTGCTCGGCAATGGGTGAAGGATTACCTGGTTTTTCCGTTGCTCGCCTTGCTCCTCGGTGCCAATGCGCTGGCCGTGCTGACCGGTAATCTGGTAGCGAACCTGCTGCGCAATCTGTGGACTTTTCTGGTGATCTTCTGCGGGCATTTCACCGAGAAGGCGGCGGTGTTTGCGCCCGAAATTCTCGAGGGGGAAACGCGTGGGCACTGGTACCTGCGCCAGTTGCGCGGTTCGAGCAACCTGTCCGGCGGGCCGTTGCTGCATGTTCTCACCGGCAACCTCAGCCATCAGATCGAGCATCACCTGTTCCCCGATCTACCGGCGCGGCGTTATGCCGAACTGGCACGCGAGGTGCGCCTGATTGCCGAGCGCTATGGCCAGCACTACAACTGCGGGACATTGCGGGATCAGTTCTGGACGGTGCTGCGGCGGATCTGGATCTATCGTTTGCCGGTTGCTGGGTAACAGAAATGAAAAAGCCCAGCTCGTGCTGGGCTTTGGAGATTGGTCTGGCTTCAGACCACTTTGTTACGTTCGATCATGCGCTCGATGACACGATCAGAGCCGCCGTCAGCAACGAGGTTGGCGTTGTTGCGCTCGATCATGCGTTCGATAACGCGGTCAGAACCGCCATCGGCGACGACGTTGCTCTTGTTGCGGTCGATCATGCGATCGATGACGCGATCAGAACCACCGTCAGCAACCAGGCTGGCGTTGTTGCGTTCGATCATGCGTTCGATAACGCGGTCGGAACCGCCATCAGCGACGACGTTGCTCTTGTTACGGTCGATCATGCGATCGATGACGCGGTCAGAGCCACCGTCAGCAACCAGGCTGGCGTTGTTGCGCTCGATCATGCGATCGATGACGCGGTCAGAGCCACCGTCAGCAACCAGGCTGGCGTTGTTGCGCTCGATCATGCGATCGATGACACGATCAGAACCACCGTCAGCAACGAAATTGCTCTTGTTGCGGTCGATCATGCGTTCGATGACGCGGTCAGAACCGCGATCTGCAACAGTGCTAAGGATGCTGGATTGCTGGCTGTTGTCTTTGGCCTCACCAGCCAGAGGTGCCGGTGCGCTACTTGGCAGCGCGAAAGCGCTGGTGGTCAGGATGCTCAGGGCCAGGGCGGTCAGGGTCAGTTTGGTTTTCATGTCGGTATCTCCCGTGTGGGGTAAGAAGTGGCTACGGGATGAATTGTTGAAGACCTGGCCGCAGATAAGAACTTGACTGACCTGATAGTGAACATCGATGCCCTCAATACTTGATTGGAAGGCTCTAGGACGTGGCTTCTGGTGAGCCATCAAGTACGCGTCGGAACGTTCTCATGGTGTCGCGCAGGGGCTCGGGCGCGCGTATGCTTGGCGACTTTTGATGGGGCGTCATCGATCCGTGCCCTTTTTGCAGTACACCGGAGGCTGGTTCACCGATGCTCGCGGCACAGGCAATTCTGCCGATTTTCGCTCTGATCGTTCTCGGCTACCTGTTGGGTTGGCGCCAGTGGCTCACGGCTGAGTCGGCGTCGGGGCTGGCCAATATCACCTTCAAGCTGTTCATGCCGACGCTGCTGTTCGCCGGCATCGCCAAGGCTTCGCTGGCCGAAGGCCTTTCGCCGATGTTGCTGTTGGCCTACTACCTGCCGGTGCTGCTGGTATTCACTCTGGTCAATGTGCTGGCCCACTGGCGTCGTGGCAGTGCTTCCCCGCTGGGGCTGGTCGCGGCGTTCTCCAACAATGTGCTGGTGGGCATTCCGCTGATCGCCAGCCTGATGGGCACCGATGGGCTGGTCTATGTCTTTGCCATCCTGATGCTGCACAGCCTGACGCTGTTTTCCCTGCACAGTTTCTATGCCGCCTTCGGCAGCCAGGAGCGCGTCGATGGCCGCGCGCTGCTGAAGAACCTGGCCAACCCGATGATCATCGGTCTGCTACTGGGCGCGCTGCTCAATATCTCTGGGCTGGTGGTGCCGGACAGTCTCTGGCGTGTGGTCACCTGGCTGGGGCAGGCGGCCTTGCCCTGTGCACTGATCGTGCTCGGCGCGAGTCTGTCGCGCTATCGCCTGCGTCCGACGACGGAGGCCTGGGGGCTGACCTTCGCCAAGCTGGCGCTGTTCCCGACCATGGTCTGGCTGTTGAGCGGTCTGCTGCCAGGATTGAACGACTCAGCGCGTACGGTGCTGGTGCTGCTGGCAGCCTGCCCCAGCGGTGTCAACGTCATGGCGTTCTGCCGTACGGCCGAGGACAACCGCAGCGTCAGCGCCGCGATCTCGCTGTCGACCTTGCTGTCGGCGGTGACGCTGCCGCTGTGGATGATGGTGATGGGCATCTGAAGGTCGTGCTCTCCGACCTTGACCGCGGGGGGGAGGGATCAGCCTTTGACGATCTGGCTGAAACGCAGCAGATAACCATCCGGATCCTGCAGCATGAACTGGCGCACGTTCAGCAATTGAGCCCCTGCCTGGTAAGACACGTCTTCCAGCGGCAGTCTCAGGCGCTGGTCTGAGGACAGCAGCCGCTGATGCAGCCGTTCAATGTCATCCACGGTTATCTGCAGATTAATGCCCCTGCCCAATGGTGCATCCAGTGGGCCGACGACCCAGGGATCATCGTTGTCCTGGTTGTCGGCAATCTGCTCCAGCATGAGCGCCGCCTCTCCCAGGCCAATCGCGACGAACCCCTGCTCTACACGCTCGAACAGAACCTTGAAGCCCAGCAAGTCGCAATAGAAACCAAGGCTGGTGGACAGGTTGTGCACCAGTAACTCCGGGGTCAGTGCAGGCAAGGGCCGGGACATGGCTTTACTCGTCAGCCTGAGCTGCTTTCAGCGCTTCGAGCGATGGCGCTGCGTAGAGGCCCACCTCGACCGCCAGTGCCATCACCCGTTGCAGGTCGTTGGCATACACCAGCACGGCTTGCAGTTCGTCATCCAGCGGCTCGCTTAGATCCACCAGTACATAGCCGCCGGTTTCCGGTGACAGCGCCGAGAGCTGTACCTGGATGCGATTGAGCGCCTTGAGCGGTTCGGTCTTGGCCAGTTGCTTGGGCTTGAGCACGAACTGCACCTGTGGGCCGAAGGATTCGGTGATGCGCTGGAACAGCTCTTCATAGCTGTCGGCCTGGAACAGCACGGTTTCCGGCAGGCTGCCGATCACTACCCATTCGCCCAGAGGGATGGGGAAGTCGTCGTCGTAGTTGATGTCCGGATTGGCAGCGAGGAAGGCCGCTGGGTCGGCATAGGCCTGTGCGGCCTCATCGGCGATGCGCGCAATCTCGTCCTCGGGCAGACAGCCGGAGCTTATCTTGGCGATCAGTTCTTCCAGCTGGGCTTTCATCTCGCTATTCCTCGGTTGGTAAGTTGGGGACAAAGCGTAACAGGCGTGAATGAATACGATCTCGCGAGCTAGAGCCCTGCAAGGCGAAAGTAAACGAGGAAACGGAGTGTACTTAAGTACATGAGCATTCCGAGCTTACTTTCAACGCCGCAGGGCCGACGCGCAGCAGATCGTTAGCCGTAGCGTTTCTTGGCTTCGATGGCCAGACCGCTGCCAATGCTGCCGAAGGTGTTGCCTTCCACGCTGCGCGCATTCGGCAGCATGGCCGCCACGCTCTGGCGCAGCGCGGGTACGCCGCTGGAGCCGCCGGTGAAGAACAGGGTGTCGACCTGGTCGGCACTGATACCGGCATCGGCGAGTAGCTGATTCAGGCTGGCGCGGATGCGTTCGAGCAGTGGCTCGATGGCGTTTTCGAACAAGGGGCGGGTCAGCTCGGCAACCAGGCCCGGCTCGACGCGCGACAGATCGATGGGGCGTGCGTCCTCTTCGCTGAGGGCGATCTTGCTTTCTTCCACCTGCATCGCCAGCCAGTGCCCTGCGCGTTGCTCGATCAGGCCGAACAGGCGGTCGATGCCGGTGGCGTCGACGATGTCGTAGCGCATGTTCTGCAGCGCGAGCTGGGTCTTCTGCGCGTACAGCGCGTTGATGGTGTGCCAGGTGGCCAGGTTGAGGTGGTAGCTGGTGGGCATGAAGGCATCGCTCTTCATCCGGCTGCCATAGCCGAACAGCGGCATGACGCATGCCAGCGACAGTTGTTTGTCGAAGTCGGTACCGCCGATGTGTACGCCGCCGGTGGCGAGAATATCGCCCTGGCGTTCGGCCAGGTGATGGCGCTCTGGGGCCAGGCGTACCAGGGAGAAGTCGGAGGTACCGCCACCGATATCGACGATCAGCACCAGCTCTTCACGTTCCAGGCCCGATTCGTAGTCGAAGGCGGCAGCAATGGGCTCGTACTGGAACGATACGTCCTTGAAACCGAGCTTGTGTGCCACGGCGACCAGGGTGTTCTGCGCCTCCTGATCGGCCCCTGGATCGTCGTCGACGAAGAATACCGGGCGACCCAGCACGACTTCCTCGAAGGCCCGTTCGGCTTGGGTTTCGGCGCGCTTCTTCAGCTCGCCGATGAAGAAACCGAGCAGATCCTTGAACGGCAGGGCGCTGCCGAGCACGGTGGTTTCGCTCTTCAGCAGCTTGGAGCCCAGCAGGCTTTTCAGAGAGCGCATCAGGCGGCCTTCGTAGCCTTCCAGATACTCGTGCAAGGCCAGGCGACCATAGACCGGGCGGCGCTCTTCGGTATTGAAGAAGATCACCGAGGGCAGGGTGATCTTGCCGTCTTCGAGTACCAGCAGGCTGTCCTCGCCGGGGCGCAACCAGCCGACGGTGGAGTTGGAGGTGCCGAAGTCGATGCCGCAGGCGCGGGCGGGAGTGGAAAAGGACATGGTGCAGGCCGCCAGAAAAATTACCGGGAAGAATGAAGACGTCGCATCGCGACGACCCGGAAGGTGACGGCCTGTTACAGGAGGCCGACAAAAACGGCCGCGTATTCTATGCCAGAGCGACGGTTTGCGCCGCTCTTTCGCGCAGGATCAGGATGGCAGGTCGATGTTCTCTTCGCGCTTCTGTTTCCACTGCGACCATTCGAAACCCAGTACCACCAGCAGCGACAGGGCAAAGGGCAACAGCAGGTAGAAGACGCGGAACACGATCAATGCGGCGAGTACGTCGGCTGCGGGAATTTCCGGCAGGGCGGCGAGGAAGGTCACTTCCAGTACGCCAAGCCCGCCCGGTGCATGCGACAACAGAGCCAGGGAGAAGGACGCGAGGAACACGCCGAGCACCACCAGATAGCCGGGATGATTATCGGCCGGCAGGGCGAAATAGATGATCGCCGCCGCGCACAGCAGCTCCAGCGGGCCTGCCAGCAACTGGCGGCCAACGATGGGCAGGCGTGGGTATTCGACATGCAGCTTGCCCAGTGTCCAGGGCTTGAACTGGCGCCAGGAGCCGAGCACGTAGAGGGCGACCAGTGTCAGCAGGGTCGAACCGATGATCATGGAAATCAGCGGTGTGACGTCGACCACGCGGTGGATCAGATCAGGTTGGGCGATCAGCACGCAGCCGCTGGCGAAGATGGTGCCGAGCGCGAAGGTGAAGGAGCAGAACACGATCAGGATGCCGATTTCCTGCGGTGTCAGACCTTTGGTGCGGTAGGCCCGGTAACGCACCACGGCACCGGAAAATACCGAGGCGCCGATATTGTGGGCCAGGGCATAGGTGGTGAAGGAGCAGAGCGTGATGAAGCGCCAGGAGATCTTTCGGCCCAGGTGGGCGACGGCGATGCGGTCGTACCAGGCCAGGGCCCAATAAGCACCGAGCGTGGCGCCGGCTGCCAGCAACCAATTGGTGTGGCTGATCGCGCGCAGGCTGTCAGCAATCTCGTCGAGGGAGATGTTGCGCAATTCGCGGTAGAGCAGGAAGCAGGACAGCACTACGGCGCCAAGACCAATCAGCGACCAGATCAGATCGCTGCGTTTCAGTTTGGGTTTGGCTTCAACAACGGACACTGCAACTCCTCACTCGATAGGCCCATGAGGCGGTGAAGGCGGGCCGTACGCCCCTATCGAGGCTACTGTTCATCGGCTTTGTGGGCCGGTTATGCGGGCGCGCGGACGTGTCATGCCCGCTCAGCGCGCTGCGCAGTATCACGGAGGCGCGGCAGATGCTCAACCGCTATGCGCATTTGCGGCGTTACCGAGTATGTCCTCGCGGGGGGTGTGGATATCCGCGAGCGAGTCATCGGCTCAGATCCAGGCCAGGGTGATTGCGGCCAGTACGGCGTAGCGCGCGGCCTTGGCTAGGGTGACGATCAGCAGAAAACGCCACAGCGGTTCGCGCATCACACCGGCCATAAGGGTGAGTGGATCGCCGATCACTGGCATCCAGCTTAGCAGCAGTGACCAACGGCCATAGCGGGCATACCAGGTCTGCGCCTGTTGCAGGCGCGCGTCGCTGACCGGAAACCAGCGCCGCTGGCGATAGTGTTCGAGGGAGCGCCCGAGCAGCCAATTGACCCAGGAACCCAGCACGTTGCCGACGGTGGCAACCGTGAGCAGCGCCCAGGTGGCATGAGCGCCGCCGAGCAGCAGCGCCACCAGCACCGCCTCCGATTGCAGCGGCAGCAGGGTGGCGGCGAAGAAGGCAGAAAGGAACAGGCCCAGATAGGCGGAGGCGGCCAGCATGGGATCAGCCGGTCAGGACTGGCGCTCCTGGGGATTGGCCATGATCTCTTCCAGGCTGAGCCCGGTCAGGCCGTTAATGGTTTTCCACAGGTAGTAGAAGATGGTCATCAGCATGATCATCGACGGAATGGCGATCATCGGATAACTGAGCAGGGTCATGCGCCCGAGTTCGTCGTTGAATGCCTCGGTGCCGGCCGGGCTGATCACGATCCATTTGGCTAGCACGTAGTTCATGAACGAGGAAAAGAAGAAGGTACCGCTGAGCCAGTAGGTGGCGCGCATCAGCCGTGTCTCGAAGTGCTCGACATGGCCGCCCTGTTCCAGGCGCTCGTGAATCTTGTCGACATTGAGCACCGATTTGTTGAACAGCAGGGTGCGAATCAGCGGATAGCGGGTGCGAGTCGAGACCAGCACGGCGATGCCGATCAGGCCGGGGATCAGTGCTTCCTTGACCGCCAGCCACTGGGTATCGAGCTTGAGCAGACCGATGCCGCCGGTCAGGGCGACGCTGATCAGGCCGAGCAGGGCGATGAAGTTGAACTTGCGGTACTTGATCAATTCGAACGCGCCCCAGGCCAGGGGGAAGGCCAGCGCCAGGATCAGCGCGCCGTCGGCACCCAGGCGGTGTTCGCCACTGAGCTTCATCAGGATGAAGGAGGGAATCAGGATGCTGATGGCCAGATCGATCAGAGGACGGGGCTTGTGCGTCGGGGTACGGCTGTCTGTAGTGGCGGTCATAGCGGCTGGAGTCTGCGTAGGAGGCCAGATGATCGCCTGCCTGGCGCGCCAGAGCTAGCCCGACCGTCGGCATCGAGTGTGAAAAAGTATGAGTCGACAGCTTGGCGACAGGCGTCGTGCTCTTGCGGGGTGATGCTAAAGTGATGGCGTGGGTTGGGAGTTCAGCATGCCAAGAGTCACCTCCTTGTTCTGTCTGCTGTTGGGCATGGCTACGTTGGTGCCAGCGCCGGGCTGGGCGCGTGACTGTGTCGGTTTGGTGCCGGCTGGCGCTTCGGCGTTCTGGGCTGAGCTAGAGGTAGGCGCGCGTCGGGCTGTGGAAGCGCTCGAGTTGGATCTATACGCCCGTGGCCCCAGCCAGGAGGGTAGCGTCGAGGTGCAGTTGCAACTGATCGAGCGGGTCATCGCGCGCGGTTGCAAAGCGCTGGTCATCGCGCCAGCCGGTGAGGCTATTGCGGAGCGAGTCGCCGCGTTGCGCGAGCAGGGTATCGCCACGGTTTACGTTGACCGTGATATCGGCGGTGAAGGGGCCTACGCCCTGGTGGCTACCGACAACTTCCTCGCCGGGCAACTGGCCGCAATGCAGTTGGCAGAACTGCTGGGTGGTCAGGGCCGGGTCGCCTTGTTGCGTCTGCGGCAGAATCTGCACTCGACGCAAGAGCGCGAGCGTGGATTTCTCATGGCGGCAGAGGCTGCTGGTTTGCAGGTGGTATTGGATGCCTACCTGGGCGATGACCGGCAGAGCATTGCCGATGCTCTCGGTGAGCGGCTATCGCAGCTCGATGGTCTGTTCAGCCCCAACGGCACCAGCACCCGCGCTACGCTGGCAGCCTTGCGCCAACTGGGCAAGGCTGGACAACTGAAATTTGTCGGCTTCGATGGCGGTGACCTGTTATTCGAAGCGCTGCAGGAGGGGCAGATTCAGGCTCTGTTGCTGCAGCAACCACAGGCCATGGGTGAACAGGCGGTGCGCCTGGCCTACAGGGCCTTGCGCGGTGAGCCCGCGGCCTCGCGTTTTGAATTGCTGTTGGAGCCGAAGGTGTTGCAAGGCACGGATCAGGCAGGGCACGCCGTGCCAGAGCGGTCTTGGTGATGGACGAGTCAGCCATTTATGATCACTGCCGTGGGCGTCCTGAATGGGCTGTAGGGTGCGCTGTAGACGGTGGCGAGCGATGATCAGGATGTGCTGGGCCGGTGTTCTGTGGCTGCTTTGCAGCCTGAGCATGACCCTGTGCGCCAGCGAGTTGCGCCTGTATACCGAAGACTACCGACCATTGAGCTACTTCGAAGAGGGCAAGCCGGGCGGCATGGCTGTGGCAGTGGTCCACGAGCTGATCCGGCGTACGGGCGAGTCCGCACGTATTGAAATGGTGCCCTGGACGCGTGGCTATCATCAGGTGCGCCAGCAAGCCGATACGGCACTGTTCGCTACCGTGCGCACGCCACCGCGCGAGGCTTTGTTCCAGTGGGTCGGGCCGATTACACGCGGTCAGACGCGTTTCTATAGCCTCAAGGATTCTGCTGTCAGCATCGGCAGTCTGGAGGAGCTGCGGCAGGTCGGGGTTCTGGCGGTGCCCAAGCAGTGGTACAGCTACGAGCTGCTGGCCGAGCAGGGGCTGGACAATCTCTATGGTGTACCGACCCCGCAGGACATGCTGCGCATGTTCCGCCATGGCCGGGTCAAGCTGCTGCTCGCCGACACCCTGATGCTTGACGGCATGCTGGCGGAACAGGGCATGCGTGCCGAGCAGCTGCAGGAGCAGTTCGACCTGATGCCCAGTGATTCCTATATCGCCTTCTCCCCCCAGACCGACCCCGAGCGTGTGGCGCGCTGGCAGCAGGCATTGCAGCAGATGCGTCAGGACGGCAGCCTGGAGCGACTTTATAGGTACTGGTTTCCGACTGCCGACGAGCAGACCATTGCCGATTTGCTCAATGTCGATTGAGCGGCCTGCGGATCGCCTCCGTGCTTGCTAGTCTGCGCTGATGGGAGGGGGCGGATGAAGCATCAGGTGCTGTGCTCGTTGTTGTCCTGCTGGCTGGTCGCGCTGTGTCCGCCGGTGCTGGCCGAGTTGCGCCTGTTCACCGAAGCAGCACCGCCCATGAGTTTCATGCGCGATGGTGAACTGAGCGGTCTGTCGGTGGAGGTCGTCAGAGCCCTGCTGGCGCGAACCGGTGACAGCGCCAGTATCGAGTTGCTGCCCTGGACGCGCGCAATGCATCTGGTTCAACAGCAGGCCGACACGGCTTTGTTTTCCACCGTGCGTACGCCGGAGCGTGAAGGAAAATTCCAATGGGTGGGGCCCATCGTGGTTGGCACTACCAGCTTCTACTCGCTGAAATCTCACGGTCTGAGTATCGATAGCATGGCGCAGGCAGCTGCCACCGGGCCGCTGGCGCTACCCAAACAGTGGTATACCTTCGAGATTCTTGGCGCCCATGGATTCGACAATCTCTACGGTGTGCCCAGCTCCAAGCAGATGATGACCATGCTCAAGCATGGTCGGGTGCAACTGATTGCCACCGAAGATCTGACGCTGGCCGGCGAGTTGGCCAGTGTCGGATTGAGGCCCGCCGATGTCACCGCGCACTTGCCGTTCATGCGTTCGGCCTATTACATCGCCTTCTCGCTGCCCACTTCGGCCGAGCGGGTCGCGCGCTGGCAACAGGCGTTACGGCAGATGCACGAGGACGGCAGCCTGGCTGCCATTCTCCAGCGCTGGCTACCGCAAGCCGAATTGCCGCCGCTGCAGCCGTAGCGAGTGATCCTGCTGATCGCTAACCTGTGACCTTCCTCCTCGTCGAATTTCCTCCATGCCTCGCACGCCACCCTCACTCGATCTTGCCAGCCGCGCCCGCTTCTTCGAGCACCTGTGCGTGATGGAGCGAGCAGGTGTGCCGGTGGAGCAGGCACTGGCCAGTATTCAGTTGGGGGCTCGTCACGAGCAGGCACTCAGGCGCTTGCGGCAGGCGGTGGCAGCGGGGCGTGACCTGGCGAGTTCTGGCCAGTTGAGTGGCGTATTCACGCCACTGGAAACCGCCCTGCTGCGCGCAGGCCAGGAGGCCGGAAACCTGGCACTCATACACGAGCAATTGGCGCAGCGATACGCTGTCCAGGCACGGCAAACCAGTGAACTCAAGGCGCGCTTGCTGATGCCGGCCGGCGTGCTGATTCTGGCGCTGGTGGTCGAACCGCTCCCGGCGCTGGTCGGTGGTGCGCTTGGGTTGGGTGGATACCTGGCTGCTGTGCTGCTGCCGTTGTTCTGCCTGCTGATCGTGTATGTCGCTACCCGTGGTCTGTGGCGTCGCTGGCAGTTGCGGCGGGGTGCCGAACCAGGGTGGATCAATGATCTGCTGCTGTCCCTGCCGCTACTCGGCAGCCTGCAGCGCCGTGCGGATCTGCGCAATTTCTGCGACAGTCTGGGGTTGTTGCTGGAGGCGGGCATGCCGGTGCTCGATGCGTTGCCGCGCGCTTGCAGTACCTTGAGCAACCCTCGTCTGCGGCGGGATTTCGCCAATCTGGCGCCGCGGGTCGCCGCCGGACAGTCACTGACGCGTGCCTTCGATGCCCTGCCTCTGCCGGGGAAAGCCATGCTCGTCGCGGTTCTCAATACCGGTGAGGCGACCGGCCGACCAGGAGAGGCGCTGCTACGTTTCGCCCGGATACAGGCGCAGCAGCTGGCCGCGAGCCAGCAACTGCTGGCGACCTGGCTGCCGCGCCTATTCTACCTGGCGGTAGCCGGGTGGATGGCGCATAGCCTGCTCACAGGGGCTGGGTTCTTTCCCATGCTGCCCGAGGGGCTGGCTGGCCGATAATTTGCTGGTCATCGATCACGTCGATGAGCTGAAAGCTGGGCGCAAGTGCCTTGCGCTAGCATTCGCCACGTCTACGCCATTACTAAAAAGAGAAAAAAGCGATTCAACTGACTTTGGAATACGCCCCATGCCCATCCTTCAACGTGCATCCCATCATGAGTTGCGCAGTGCCTTTCGTGCTCTGCTGGCTTCCAACCGCTGTTATCACACCGCTTCGGTTTTCGACCCGATGTCGGCCCGCATCGCTGCCGATCTCGACTTCGAGGTCGGCATCCTCGGGGGCTCCGTCGCTTCCCTGCAGGTGCTCGGTGCGCCTGATTTCGCCCTGATCACCCTGAGCGAGTTCGTCGAGCAGGCCGCGCGCATCGGTCGCGTCGCGCGCCTGCCGATGATCGCCGACGCCGACCACGGCTACGGCAATGCGCTCAACGTGATGCGCACCGTGGTCGAGCTGGAACGCGCCGGCGTCGCCGCACTGACCATCGAAGATACGTTGCTGCCGGCCCAGTTCGGCCGCAAGTCCACTGACCTGATCTCCATCGAGGAAGGCGTCGGCAAGATCCTCGCTGCGCTGGAAGCACGCGTCGATCCGGATCTGGCGATCATCGCCCGTACCCATGCCGGCGTGCTTGAGGTGGATGAAGTGATCCGCCGCACCCGTGCCTACGAGGCTGCAGGTGCCGATGGCATCTGCCTGGTCGGGGTCAAGGACTTCGCCCACCTGGAGCAGATCGCCGAAGGCCTCAAGGTGCCGCTGATGCTGGTCACCTACGGTAACCCGGAGCTGCGCGACAACGAGCGCCTGGCGCGCCTGGGTGTGCGTATCGTGGTCAACGGCCATGCCGCCTACTTCGCTGCGATCAAGGCCACCTACGACTGCCTGCGCGAGCAGCGCGGTGCCCAGCCGTGCGACCTCAATGCCACCGAGCTGACCCACAAGTACACCATGCCCGAGGACTACATTCTCTGGGCCAAGGAGTTCATGGAAGTCCGCGAATAGCCTCCGTCGACGGGCAGCACTTGCACTTCGCATTCCCCGGGCGCATATCTGTCCGGTGAGTGCGAGGAGGTTGAGCATGGCCAGCGGTTGGGCAAACGACGACGCGGTACAGGAGCAGATCGACAGCAGCATCGAGGACGCCGTCGCGCGTGCTCGTAGCCAGTTGCCGAAAGGTGAGAGCCTGCGTCACTGCGAGGAGTGCGATGCCCTCATTCCCGAGGCCCGCCGCCAGGCGATCCCCGGCGTGCGCCTGTGCGTCAACTGTCAGGCCGAGCACGACCGGGAGAACGCTGCCTTCACCGGATACAACCGTCGTGGCAGCAAGGACAGCCAATTGCGTTGACCCGCCTGCGTGGCACCTATCCATGAACTGACGGTCTAGTGCTACTACGACCGTGACTCAGGAAGAGGTGCCTGTATGACGATTTTCGAAGCCTTGCGCATCAGCCACGACATCCAGCGCAAACTGGCGCAGAAGCTGGTCGCCACCCGTGGCGACAGCACTGAGCGCCACGCCTTGTTCTCTCAGCTCAAGCAGGAACTGGCCGTGCATTCGGTGGCCGAAGAGCGGCATTTCTACATCACCCTGATGCAGCAGGATGCAGGTGTCGACCTGTCGCGCCATGCCATTGCCGAGCATCACGAGATGGACGAAATGATCGAGGATCTGGAAGAGACCGACCCCAGCAGTCCGAGCTGGCTGGCGCAAGCCAAAGCGCTGGCGGAGAAGGTCGAGCATCACCTCAAGGAAGAGGAGCGCACCTTCTTTCAGATGGCCGGGAAGCTGCTCAGCGACAAGCAGAAAGAGCGCTTGGCCGGTGACTACCTGAGTGCCTACGACGAGATGAAGCAGGCCTCCTGATTCAAACTAACAGGTCGAGCGCAAAGCTCGGCCTGTTCTCAAATGGAGCTTTGGTCTGCGTTGAAAGAACGGTTCTGATGTTCGAACAGCCAGCTTCAGCAATGCTCAACTCTATTTCAGTAGGTCAGCGGAGCCATATATAGTTTGGTTTCGTAGCTACCGCTGATTGGGCTGCCGTTCCCTGCAATGGAGAGCATTTCTATCTGCTTTGCTGCCAATGATGGATAGTTTCTTTTGAATACCCGGAGGTCTCTCTCCGCCTCGGAGCGATGATATACAACTGCTCCAGTTACCGTTAAACCCAGCCTTCGGTTCGGCACAAAATGGAAGTTACCCAAGTATGTGGGTTGCCCAGCTGTGACTGTAAATTTGATGCTGAATGGTTCGGTTGAAGCCGTCCCAGCACCGCCGCTGTGAATGCCCCACGCGAAAAACTCGTAGACGCCTGCCGGCAATGCGGAGCTGAAGAGTTCTCCGGTGGCACCTGTTCCAGAAAAGTCGTTGCGAGGGAAGGGTGGAACCTGGCCAATACCGGCTTTGAAAAATGCTGCTTTGCCATCTGGAATCGCACGATAGAAGACTTTGAACTCTGACAACTTACCACCGTAAGTGACGGAGCCAATAACAACCCCTTCTCCAGTTGATTTTTCCAACTGATAGTCACTTTTGATATTAGGCGTCGAACAACCTTGAAGCCCAAACAACCCGAGCAGCACTACAAGCCTAAGAATTGGCATTCCGGTCATCCTTGATGAAGTTTGGGGCCCGTCAGTATATGTGGTTGCGTTATCGCAACGATAGCTGGCTAGACGGGGCTCAAGTTTTTCTCAGAACAGGAAATAACGCTGTGCCATCGGTAGCACTTCGGCCGGCTCGCACCAGAGCAACTGGCCGTCGGCCTTGACCTGGTAGTTCTGCGCATCGACTTCGATGTCCGGCAGATAGCCGTTATGGATCAGGTCGGTCTTCTGCACCTCGCGGCAGCCTTTGACCACGCCGATTTTCTTCTGCAGACCGAGCTGCTGCGGCACGCCGGCGTCGAGCGCTGCCTGGCTGATGAAGGTGATGCTGGTGGCATGACGGCTGCCGGCGTAGCTGGCGAACATCGGCCGGTAGTGCACCGGCTGCGGCGTCGGGATCGAGGCGTTGGCATCGCCCATCAGGCTGGCGGCGATGGCGCCACCCTTGAGGATCAGCGTCGGCTTGACGCCGAAGAAGGCCGGGCGCCAGAGCACCAGGTCGGCCCACTTGCCCACTTCGATGGAGCCCACCTCGTGGCTGATACCGTGGGTGATCGCCGGGTTGATGGTGTACTTGGCGATGTAGCGCTTGGCACGGAAGTTGTCGTTGCCGGGCACGTCCTCCGGCAGCGGGCCGCGCTGCTTCTTCATCTTGTCGGCGGTCTGCCAGGTTCGGGTGATCACCTCGCCGACGCGGCCCATGGCCTGGCTGTCGGAGCTGATCATGGAAAACGCGCCGAGGTCGTGGAGGATGTCCTCGGCGGCGATGGTCTCGCGGCGGATGCGGCTCTCGGCGAAGGCCACATCCTCGGCGATGCTCGGGTCGAGGTGGTGGCAGACCATCAGCATGTCCAGGTGCTCGTCGATGGTGTTGCGGGTGAACGGGCGCGTTGGGTTGGTCGAGGACGGCAGCACGTTGGGGAAGCCGCAGGCCTTGATGATGTCCGGCGCGTGGCCGCCGCCGGCACCCTCGGTATGGTAGGTGTGGATGGTGCGGCCCTTGAACGCGCCGAGGGTGGTTTCGACGAAGCCGGACTCGTTCAGCGTGTCGGTGTGGATCGCCACCTGCACGTCGTATTCATCGGCGACCGACAGGCAGTTGTCGATGGCCGCCGGGGTGGTACCCCAGTCCTCGTGCAGCTTGAGGCCGATGGCGCCGGCCTTGACCTGCTCGATCAAGGGCTCGGGCAGCGAGGCGTTGCCCTTGCCGGTGAAGCCCAGGTTCATCGGGAAGGCGTCGGCGGCCTGGAGCATGCGCGCCATGTGCCACGGCCCGGAGGTGCAGGTGGTGGCGTTGGTGCCGGTGGCCGGCCCGGTGCCGCCACCGATCATGGTGGTCACCCCGCTCATCAGCGCCTCTTCGATTTGCTGCGGGCAGATGAAGTGGATGTGGGTGTCGATGCCGCCGGCGGTTAGGATCATGCCTTCGCCGGCGATCACCTCGGTGCCGGCGCCGATGGCGATGGTCACGTCCGGCTGGATATCCGGGTTGCCGGCCTTGCCGATGGCAGCGATGCGTCCGTCCTTGAGGCCGACGTCGGCTTTGACGATGCCCCAGTGATCGATGATCAGGGCGTTGGTGATCAGGGTGTCGACCACGTCGGCCGCGCACAACTGGCCCTGGCCCATGCCGTCGCGGATCACCTTGCCGCCGCCGAATTTCACTTCTTCGCCGTAGGTGGTGAAGTCCTTCTCCACTTCGATCCACAGGTCGGTGTCGGCCAGGCGCACCTTGTCGCCGACGGTGGGGCCGAACATGTCGGCGTAGGCTTGGCGGGAAATCTTCATTGGAAGTCCTCGTAGGGTGCGCTGTGCGCACCGTTGCTATCTGTGTCGTTGCTGGTGCGCACGGCGCACCCTACGGGCTATAGATCGCCCATCACCCGGCCGGCGAAGCCGAATACCCGGCGTGCGCCGGCCAGATCGACCAGTTCCACCTCACGGCTCTGCCCCGGCTCGAAACGCACGGCGGTGCCGGCTGGAATGTTCAGGCGCATACCGCGAGTACTGGCGCGGTCGAACAGCAGGGCGTCGTTGGTTTCGAAGAAGTGGTAGTGCGAGCCGACCTGAATCGGCCGGTCGCCGCTGTTGGCCACGGAAAGGGTCAGGGTACGGCGACCGGCATTGAGCTCGATCTCGCCGTCGGCAATCTGGTATTCGCCGGGAATCATGAGTTGTTCACTCCAGAATCAGTTGCATGAAGGTCAAATCCAACCAACGCCCGAACTTGCGGCCGACCTGGGGCATCTGCCCGCTGGTGACGAAGCCGAGGCGCTGGTGCAGGCGAATCGAGGCAGTGTTCTGCGACTCGATGGCCGCGACCATGACGTGCAGGTTGGCGGCGCGGGCGCGTTCGATCAGCGCCAGCATCAACACCGGGCCGAGGCCCTGGCCGCGCTGGTCGGCGCGTACGTAGACCGAGTGCTCGACGGTCTGACGGAAGCCTTCGATGGTGCGCCAGGTGCCATAGCTGGCATAACCGACTACCTCGCCGGTAGCGTCATGCGCCACCAGCACCGGGAAGCCGGCCGCCGTGCGTTCGGCCAGCCAGGCACGGCGGTTGGCCAAGTCCACCAGGGTCTCGTTCCAGATTGCCGTGGTGTGCTGCACCGCGTCGTTGTAGATGGCGAGAATGCCGGGTAGGTCGGCTTCACCGGCGTCTTGAATCGAATAGGTCATGACTTAAGCAATCGGTTGGTGAACGGTCACCAGCTTGGTGCCGTCGGGGAAGGTAGCTTCGATCTGGATCTCCGGGATCATCTCCGGCACACCCTCCATCACTTGATCACGGGCCAGCAGGGTGGTGCCGAAGTGCATCAGCTCGGCGACCGTCTGGCCGTCGCGTGCGCCTTCGAGCAGGGCGGCAGAGATGTAAGCCATGGCCTCCGGGTAGTTCAGCTTCACCCCGCGCGCCAGGCGGCGCTCGGCCACCAGGCCTGCGGTGAAGATCAGCAGCTTGTCTTTCTCGCGTGGACTCAGATCCATCGTTCGCTCCAGTTCATGGGGTGGCTGCTGGCAGCCTCCGCCTCAGGTATTCCAGATTCGGGGTGGCACCGCTTCGCGACCCAGCAGGGTCGGGCGCAGCAGGCGCCAGAGTTCGATCAGCCAGGCACGGGCCTTGAGTGCTTCGCTGGCCAGGCAGCGCGCGACCAGCAGGCCCGAAAGCTGGCTGAGGTCACCGCGCACGCCGTCGATCTTCAGCTCGCGGCAGCGCTCCAGCAGGTCGCTGTCCACCTCACCGCTGAGCAGCAGGGTGGCGAACACCGGCTGGCCGTTCAGGCCGATGGGCGAGTCGAGCAGGCCATCACCGCCGGCCACGCGCTGGCGTTCGTGCCAGAGCAGCTTGCCGTCGCGGCGGACGTCCAGTGCGGCCTGAAAGTGGCCGCTGGCAAAGCGCTCGTCGGCAGCGGGGCGGCCGAGGGCGACGATGTCCCAGTAAAGCAGGCGGGCGTCACCGTGCAGGTCGATCTGCGTGTGCAGTTCGGCCTGAGCGCCGGCATAGATGATGGTTTCCTGCGGCAGCCATTCCAGGGTCGCGCCGGCGTCGACGCGCAGGCGCAGATCCTGACGCGCGACACCGGCCGCGCGGTACCACTTGGCCGCTCCGGGGCTGGTCAGCTGCACCCAGGTGTTTTCGCCGGCGTGGGCCGAGATGTCCAGGACGTCGCCGCCGGCAATGCCGCCGGGCGGGTGGACGATGATGTGTTGGCACACCTCCGGGCCTTCGGCATACAGGTGCTTCTGCACTCTAAGAGGGCCGAGGTGGCGTCTCTGCACTGGTGTGGTGCGTTCGCCGTGGCGCGCATAGGCCAGCTCCAGCTCGGCAGGCCAGCTTGGCGTGAACAGGGCGGCAGGCAGATTCATGGTGGGGCAGGGGTTCCGCAGGATAGTTGACCGAGTGGGCAAGCAAGAGGCGTGCCCTGAACCAATTCGGTGCGCCTATGCACCTGCTTGCACCTGTGGCCAGTCGCTGTGCTGCATCTGGCTCTGCCTTATCGCGCCTGGCCAGCTCTAGAGTCGGGCGTCGATTCGTGTGGAGCGCTCATGTTCACCTTTATCGCCTTTGCCGCAGGCCTGGTGCGCGGCTACAGCGGCTTCGGTTTCGCCATGCTGATGGCGCTCGGGCTGATGCTGCAGTTGCCGCCTGCCGAGGCGGTGCCGGTGGCGCTGATTCTCGATGTGGCCTGCAGCGTGACGCTATGGCCGGCGGCGCTACGCGCCGTCCATGGGCGCGTGCTGGGGCGTCTATTGGTCGGCATGCTGCTGGCGGTGCCGCTGGGCGCCTGGCTGCTGCTGTGGCTGCCGGCGCACATCATGGCGCCGCTGGTGGCTGTGCTCTGTTTATGCGGTGGCGTGTTGGTGTTGTGGCGGCCCTCCGTTGCCACGCCGGTGGGCCAGGGCATGGCCTGGTTGGCGGGGCTGGCATCCGGCCTGGCGACCACCCTGGCCTCGGCCGGCGGCCCGCCCTTGATGATCTACCTGCTGCGCAGCGGCCTGGATGCACGCCAATTACGCGGCACGGCGGTGCTGTTCTTCCTGGCCAGCAGTGGCGCTGCGCTGATCGGGCTGGGCCTCGTTGGTGTGCTGAGCTGCGCGCAGTGGCGGCTGGCGCTGGAGCTGGCACTGCCGGCGTTGGTTGGCAACCTGCTCGGTCAATGGCTGCATCCGCGCTGGCAGCCGTTGTCGTTGCGGGTGCTGGTCGGAGGGTTGCTGGTGCTGTTATCGCTGGGCAGCCTGCTGAAGGCGATCGTGTAGGGTGCGCCGCGCGCACCGAGAAGAACCGTTGTTGCGGGATCACGGCGGTGCGCATGGCGCACCCTACGGGCTGCATCCTCACTGGTAGCCTGGTCGGAGTGTTGCTGGTGCTGTTGTCGCTGGGCAGCCTGCGGAAGGCGATCGTGTAGGGTGCGCCGCGCGCACCGATAAGTATCCGTTGCTGCGGGATCGCTGCGGTGCGCACGGCGCACCCTACGGGCGGGGTCGGTGTCGATGACCCGCCCTGCGAGGCGCCGTGTCTGGCGTGTCCTTCAATCGCGGTCGATGGCGAAGGGCGACCAGGCCTGGCGGCTCGGCATGATTTCCAGACGGTTGATGTTGATATGGTCGGGCAGGGTGGCGACGTAGAAGATCTGCTCGGCGATGTCCTCGGCGGTCAGCGGCGTGGTGCTGCCGTACAGCGCGTCGGAGGCGGCCTGGTTGCCTTTGGTGCGTACCAGGGTGAACTCGGTTTCGGCCATGCCCGGCGCGATGTCGGTGACGCGCACGCCGGTGGATACCAGGTCGCAACGCAGGTTGAAGCTGAACTGTTTGACGAAGGCCTTGCTGGCGCCATACACGTGGCCGCCCGGGTAGGGCCATTCACCGGCCACCGAACCGATGTTGATGATGCTGGTGCCCTTGCCGATTTCCAGCAGCTTGGGCAATACCGCATGGGTGACGTTGACCAGGCCGGTGATGTTGGTGTCGATCATGGTGTGCCAGTCTTCCAGGGCGACCTTCTGCGCGGCCTCCGGGGCCAGCGCCAGGCCGGCGTTGTTGACCAGCACGTCGATGCGGTCGAAGGGCGCCTTTAGGCTTTCGACCAGCGCCTTCACCGCCGCCGCATCCCGCACGTCGAGCGCGGCGATATGCACCGGCACCTTGTCCTGCAGCTCGGCCTTCAGTTCTTCCAGGCGCTCCAGGCGTCGGCCGCTGAGTACCAGTGCCCAGCCGGCCTCGGCGAAACGTCGTGCCGTGGCGCGGCCAAAACCGGATGTCGCGCCTGTGATGAATGCCACCTTGCTCATGGATAACCTCGTTTTGCTATCAGGGTTCATGGCCTGCTACTGCGCCCGCTATCGGGCGCAGCTAGAGCAGTCCTACTGGGGCGGGGCGCCAGTGTAAGGCCTTGGCCGAGAGGCCGCGCTCCACAGCTGGCCGCGGATTCATGCGGACAGTTCGAGGAACTTGCGCACGCGTTCGGTTTCCGGGTTGGTGAAGAACTTCTCCGGCGCGGATTTCTCGATCAGCAGGCCCTTTTCCAGGAACACCACCTGATCCGACACCGCGCGGGCGAATTCCATTTCGTGGGTGACCACGATCATGGTGTAGCCCTCGCTGGACAGGTTCTTCATCACCGTCAGCACTTCACCGACCCGTTCCGGGTCGAGTGCCGAGGTCGGCTCGTCGAACAGGATCACCTCCGGGCTCATGGCCAGGGCGCGGGCAATCGCCACGCGCTGCTTCTGCCCACCGGAGAGGGTGTAGGGAAAGGCCTCGGCCTTCTGTTCCATGCCGACCTTTTCCAGCAGCGTCTGGGCGATGGCGCGGGCTTCGTCCTTGCGCATCTTCTTCACCTGCATCGGTGCTTCCATGACGTTCTGCAGCACGTTCAGGTGTGGCCACAGGTTGAAGCTCTGGAACACCATGCCGGTGCGGGCGCGAATCGCCGCCAGGTCGCGGTTGTTCATACGCTTGCCCTGGACGTCGACGCCGATGCGCTGGCCGGCGATGTGAATACTGCCGCGATCCGGCTCTTCGAGCCAGTTGATGCAGCGCAGCAGGGTGGATTTGCCCGAGCCGGACGAGCCCAGCACGCTGACCACTTCGCCCTTGTTCACGGTCAGCGAGATGTCGCGCAGCACCTCGACGCCGTCGAAGCTCTTGGAAAGATTGTCGATCTGTACCGCAGGTGCCTCAGGCATGTTCGAAACCTCGTTTGGCGCCGAACCGGCTCGCCCACTTGAGCGCCAGTTCCAGGCAGATGCTGATGATCCAGTACAGGGCGATGACCACGATGAATGCCTCGCTGGGAATGAAGTAGGTGGCCTGCACCGAGTTGGCCGCGGCGGTCAGCTCCTGCACGGTGATGATGGTGAGAAAGGCGGTGTCCTTCAGTGCGTAGATCAGCTGATTGCCGAGCAGCGGACGGGTGCGGATCACCAGTTGCGGCAGGATGATCCGCCAGTACAGGCGACCGGGGCGAAAGCCATGGGCCTTGGCCGCCTCGACCTGGCCGAGCGGCAGCACCAGGCGCGCGCCACGCAGGATCTCGGCGAAGTAGGCCGCGTGATAGATGGCCAGCGCCACCAGGCCCGCGCCCCAGGCGCTGGGCTTGATGCCCAGGGCCGGCAGGCCGTAGTAGAGCAGGTAGGCCAGTACCAGGAAGGGCAGCATGCGCATCAGGTTGATTGCCCCGCGCAGCATGGTCGACAGCCAGTTGCGGCCCTCCAGCAGGTAGACGCTCAAGCAGCCGATGAGGAAGGCCGCCAGTACCGACAGGGCGAACAGGATCAGCGTGTTGAGTGCGCCGTTGAGGAAGGCGCCGCGCGCCTCCCAGATGATGCTCCATTCGGTCATGGTCGCGTCCTCACATGGCCAGTCGGTTGGCTTTCTTCTCGGCGATGGCCTGCACCTTGAGCAGCACGCCGATGATCAGCATGTACAGCAGGGCGGCGGCGAGAATCGGTGGCAGCGGCTCGTAGGTCACGGCGCTGATGCGGTTGGTCACGCGGGTCAGGTCGACGATGCCGATCACCGCGATGGCCGGGCTGCTCTTGATCAAAAAGGACATCTCGTTGACCAGGCCGGGCAGGCTGCTGGTGATCATCTGCGGCAGCATGATGCGGCGGAAGAACACGCCATTGGTCATGCCGCAGGCCAGCGCCGCTTCCTTCTGCTCGCGGGAGAAGCTGATGAACGCCGTGCGCCAGACTTCGGCGTTGAAGGCTGCGGTGTTCAGGGTGAGGGCGAGAATCGCCGCCGTGTTGCGATCCATGGCCAGGCCGAAGGTGGGTGCCGATAGGAAGATGAACAGCACCAGAGTGACCAGCGGCGTGGCGCGCGCCAGGCTGACGTAGAGGATCAGCGCCTGTTCCACGAAGGGAATGCGCGCCATGCGCAGCAGGGCGATGCCCAGGCCGATGACCACGCCCAGGGCGATGGCGATCGAGGAGATCCACAGAGTCGTCCAGGCGCCTTCGAGCAGCAATAACCAGGCTTGTCCGTTCATGTCGGGCTCCTAGGAAAATGGTGGGGTGTTGCAAGCAAGGTCAGGGCCAGGGCTGGCCCTGATAGGCGGCAGTGCGTCGACGATGTGCATGTAGGGTGCGCCGTGCGCACCGAAGCGCTGGCACCGTTGATGCTGGTGCGCGCGGCGCACCCTACGGCCATCACTCAGTCGGCCGCCGGCCTGCTGTCATTACATGCCGGCGAGCTTGTGGAATTGCTCTACGTTGCTGATCGGCTCCTTGGGCATGGCCGGGAAGGCCTCGCCGAACCACTTGGTCTGCAGCTCGGCCAGGCGGCCGCTGTCACGCACCTCGGTCATGAAACCGGTGAGGAACTCCAGTAGCTCGGGGCTGCTCTTGGGCACCGGCCAGGCGGCGAAGCCGTCACCGGAGACTGCGATGCCCTTGGCGAAGGTGTCGCCACGGGTCTTGACCAGGTCGTTGACCGAGATCAGCGCGTTGATCACGTAGTCCAGACGGCCGTTGGCCAGGTCGGCGTAGGCCTCCGGGTAGGACGGGTACTCGGTCACGGTGCCGATCTCGCAGCCTTCGTCGGCCATCATCTTCTTCAGCTCCGGCAGGCGTGCGAGCAGGGCGCTGCCGGCCTGCAGGCCGACGGTCTTACCACACAGACTGGCGATGTCGCTGAGGCGGTCGTCACCGGCGCGCTTGACGTAGAAGTGCTGCGCGGAGGCGAAGGGCGGGGCGAAATTGAACACGCGCAGGCGGTCGTCGGTGACCAGGGCGCCGGTGAAGGCCATGTCGTACTGGCCGGACGAGACCGAGGCGAGCAGACCGGTCCAGGGCAGGATTTCCTGCTTCACGTCGAAGCCCTGGGCCTTGGCGTAGGACTTCAGGTCTTCCAGCAACTCCTTGTGGAACCCTTCCGGCTTGCCGTCGACGATGAAGTTGAACGGCGCGTAGTCGTCCTCGGTGGCGACGGTCATCACTCCCTTGGATTTGATGTCGTCGAGGTCGGCATGGGCGCTCAGCGAGGCGCCGACCAGGCAACTGGCCAGGGCCAGCTTGCGCAGCAGGCCGAAGGGTTTGGAATCGGTGTTCGATTGCTTCATGGGCGTGCTCCAGAGGTGTCGACAAGGTTTGTGCAGGCCGCTCGGCGGCGGTTTCGTTTTCACCTTAGAGACGCCTGTCGAGCCGGCGATAGGGGCAGTTCCGGCCTTTGTTCTGGCCAGTGACAGTGGCGCGCTACTTGCTACATCACAGGGTTGTTTGGCTGTTGGAGGGCGCCATGATCGATCACTTCTACCACCTCGATTTCGACCGTCAGCGCGGCCTTCAGGAGCAGCTTCGCGAGTCGCTGGTGTCGGCCATTCTCGGTGGCGGTTTCCCGGCCGACGAGCCGCTACCTTCGTGTCGCAAGCTGTCCCAGCAGTTGTCTGTGTCGCGCAATACCGTGGCGCTGGTGTACGAGAGCCTGCTCGACAACGGCTACCTGGTCAGCCGCCCGCGCAGTGGCTATTACCTGCATCCCGATTACTGCGGGCAGACCGATGCCGTCCTGCGCATGACGCCACTGCGCAAGCCGGAACCGTCCGATGACAGCAGCGCCGCCACTGCCCCGGATTGGGCCGCGCGCTTTCGTATGCAGCCCAGTTTGAAGCACGGCGTGCTACGCCCGAGCAACTGGAGCCGCTTCACCTACCCGTTCATCTACGGCCAGCCGATCAGCGAGCTGTTCCCGCTGGAGCGCTGGCGCGAGGTGTCGCGCAAGAACCTCAGCGGCGAGCGCGACCAGGGCTGGCTGGGCGACCGCTTCGACCGTGACGACGAGCAACTGATCGAGCAACTGCGTACCCGCGTGCTGCCCAAGCGCGGTATCTGGGCGCGTGCCGATGAGATCCTAGTCACCCTAGGCTCGCAGAACGCCCTGTACCTGCTGGCCAGTCTGCTGATGGCGCGCGGGGTGCGCGTGGGTGTGGAGAACCCCGGCTTTCGTGATGCCGCGAGTATCTTCGACCTGCATGGCGCCAAAGTGCACCTTCAGGATGTCGACGACCAGGGCCTGGTGGTGGATCGCCGCCTGGATGACTGCCAGTACCTTTACGTGACGCCAGGGCACCAGGTGCCCACCGGCGTAGCGATGAGCGCGGCGCGGCGCGAGCAACTGCTGCGGCAGATTCGCGAGCACGACCAGGTGTTGATCGAGGACGATTACGACGCCGAATTCAATCTCGACAACCACCCGCTGCCGGCGCTCAAGGCCAGCGACAGCAGCGGCCGGGTGATCTACCTGAGCAGCCTGTCCAAGGCCTTCTCGCCGGGGCTGCGGATCGGCTACATGGTGGCTGACGCCGAGCTGATTGACGAACTCCGTGCACTGCGCCGGCTGATGTACCGCCACCCGCCGCTGAACAACCAGCGCATGCTCGCCGATTTCCTCGCTCAGGGACATTACGATGCTCACCTGCGGCGTTTTCGCGAGGAGCATTGCCGCCGCCGCGAGCTGCTTTACCAGGCGCTGCGCAGCGACCTGAGCGACTGCCAGCCGATGGGCAGCCCCGGTGCCAGCGCCTGCTGGCTGGCCGCGCCTGCGGGCGTCGATACCCAGCGCCTGGCCTGGGCAGCAGCGCAGCAGAGCGTGCTCATCGAATCCGGCGCACAGTTCTTCCTCGGTGATGACGAGGCACCGAAGAATTTCATGCGCCTGGGGTTCCACGCCATCGATGCCGAACGTATTCGGCCGGGTGTGCAGAAGCTGGGCGAGGTGCTGAGGCGTTTGTAAGAGCGTGTTCAAAGTCTGCTGCGCGTCGGCCATGCAGCGTTGAAATCAAGCTGGAACGCCAGCCCGGTCAGAATGCTCATTTACAGCTCGTAAACTCGAATGCGAGCCCAGTGCGTTCTTCGCTCGAT